>Ga0209281_1000185_pt1 | contig 144489 bp, 142 predicted proteins | sample MedtruBG_FD_187514 | JGI IMG/M metagenome (GOLD analysis project Ga0209281, IMG submission 187514) | Root nodule microbial communities of legume samples collected from California, USA - Medicago truncatula BG (SPAdes) (version 2) | ecosystem: Host-associated > Plants > Roots > Nodule | place...
GCAGCGTGCCTGTTCCTCTCTCCCTGGGTCATCGGCTTTGCGGCTGAAGCCGCGCCGACGTGGAACGCCTGGATCGCCGGCATCGTGCTCGGCGCCCTTGCGGTCGCAACCCTTTCGGCCTTCGCCGAATGGGAGGAATGGGCCAATATGATAATCGGCCTTTGGTTGATCGTTTCTCCCTGGCTGCTCGGCTTCATGGGGAATGTGAATGCGATGTGGACGCACGTCATTCTCGGCGTGCTCGTCGCCGCAATCGCAGCCTGGGCGGTCTGGGACTATCGTCACCACTCGCACGCCTAGAGCACTTCCAGGAAAAGTGTGTAACGGCTTTCCATCCGGAAGTGCGTTGGATCAAATGGTTCGAGCATTTCAGTGTTTCCATGAAACATTGAAATGCTCTAGCTCGCGATGAATTAGGCCGGGTCGACCTAGGTCATGAACGTGATCGATTCAAATAGAGCGCGCCGCATCGTTTGAATGCGGCACGCGGGGGTCCTGTGACCCTACGGCCTTCACCCCACAGCGCGTTCCTGCACCACCGCATCGATGTCGGGCACGCCGAGTTCGCGGCGTGAGCGCTCCGTCTCGATGGCGAGATCGAGCACTCTCTGGAGGTCCGCGGCATGGCGGAAACCCGGCTCGACGGTGCGGCCAGCCTTCACCGCCTCGACGAAGCGCTGGTAGTTGGTGGGCACAGTGCCGGCATCGACGGTGCGCCACACGGCCTTTTCGACATCGGGCCCCATGCAGCCGCGCAGGCTCGAGCCATCAGGCGTATGGATCACTTCCAGGGCTCCCCTGTCGCCGTGCAGCCTGAGCCTCAGCTCGTTGAGATGGCCTGTCGCCCAGCGGCTGGCATGAATCACGGCCATCGCGCCGTTTTCGAACTCCGCCGTCATGGCGAAGCTGTCATTGGCGTCGAGGTCGTACTCGCCGATACGGTTGTCGGGCGCCTTGTCGAATGCTTTCAGGCGAGCAAATACCCGCTCGACCGAGCTGTTGGCACCGTAGCCGGCGAAGTCGAGAATGTGGATGCCGACGTCGCCAAGCACGCCATTCGATCCGTGTTTCGTCGACAGCCGCCATAGCCATTTCGACTCGCTTGCCCAATCGCCCCAGGCACGCGACACCAGCCAGCTCTGGAGATAGGAAGCCTCCAGATGCCGCACCCGTCCGATTTCACCGGCGACCACGAGTTCACGCGCCTTCTGCAGCGGGGCGACGTTGCGATAGGTCAGATTGACCATGGTGACGAGGCCGGCCCGCTCGGCTGCGGCCGCCATCTCGGCGGCCTTCTCATAGTTTTCGGCCAGCGGCTTTTCGCACAGCACATGCTTGCCGGCGGCGATGAGCGCCAAGGTTGTCGGGTGATGCGCCTTGTCGGGCGTCACGTTGGTGGCCGCGTCGAATTCTCCCCAGGCGATCGCCTCGTCGAGAGAGGTGAAGGTGTTTTCGATGCCGTGCGTGACGGCAAATGCTTTGGCACGGGAGGGGTCCACATCGACGGCGCCGACCATTTCGACGCCTTCGATCTCAGCAAAGGCTTTCGCATGGCTGTTGGCCATGCCGCCGGTTCCGAGAATTAGCAAACGCATGGGGGTCCCCTTCATCGATATCCGGCCTCGCCGGCTCGGTGCAGTCTCGGGCCGCGCTCGACGATCGGCTCCAGCGCCTTCTCCACCGGGACGTTCGGCGCATCGTGGATGGCCTTATAGGTGCCCTGCGGGTTATACGCCCATTTCACCGCGTTCCGCAGCACCTTGTGTACGGTCGCGTCGTGATAGGTCGGGTAAGTCTCATGCCCGGGGCGGAAGTAAAAGATATTGCCCGCGCCGCGCCGCCAGGTGAGGCCCGACCGGAAGACTTCGCCGCCGGCAAACCAGGAGATGAATACCGTCTCGAGCGGCTCCGGCACCGAGAATTGCTCGCCATACATCTCCTCGTTCTCGATGACGAAGTTCTCACCGAGTCCTTCGGCGATCGGGTGGCGCGGATTGACGACCCAGACGCGTTCGCGCTCTCCCGCCTCGCGCCATTTAAGCGCGCAGGGCGTGCCCATCAGCCGCTTGAACACCTTGGAGAAATGGCCGGAATGGAGAACGATCAGACCCATGCCTTCCCAAACGCGTTTGGCGACGCGCTCTACGATGGCGTCATCGACGGCGCCATGATCCTTGTGGCCCCACCACAGCAGCACGTCGGCGGCGGCGAGCCGTGTCTCGCTCAGCCCGTGTTCCGGCTCCTGCAGCGTCGCCGTCGTCGCATCGATCCCCGGGTCGGAATTGAGTGCGGCTGCGATCGTGTTGTGCATGCCGTCCGGGTAGATCTCCCGAACCACCGCATTCGTCTGCTCGTGGATGTTTTCACCCCACACGATGGCATTGATAGACAAGGTCATTCTCCTCGTGATTTGGAGCATCCGCTGCCGGATGCCGACTGTCCGTGACTTGAAGTGTGGGCGCGGGGCCGGGCCGGGAAAACCGCGCGGGGTCCCCGCCCTTTTCCTGCCCTAACGTTTGAGGCTTTGGAATGATCCGAAATCCTTCGGATCAGCCTTGTTTCCGAGACTTCCGAGCGAAATCTCGTGGCTGCGTTCTAGGCCGCACCCCGCATTTGCATCCGTCCGAGCGCCCGGCCACCCGCATCGAAGCGGTGAACCTGGCCGTCGGCCGGCGAGATCCTGATCGTCTGCCCGGGCTGCTGCTTGGCGATGCCGCTCTCGCGGACGATCACCGGCTCGCCGGTCCCGATGTCGAGATAAATATAGCTGTCGGAACCGAGCATCTCCGAATGGATCACGGTCCCACTCCACTCACCTCCCTGTTCATCGATCTCCAGGTGTTCCGCGCGGATGCCGATCGTGTCCGCCTTGTATGGCTCTGCGAAGGCGCCGGAAAGGAAATTCATCTTCGGCGAACCGATGAAGCCCGCGACGAACACCGAATTCGGCGTCTCGTAAAGCTCCAGCGGCGTGCCGATCTGCTCGACGAGACCGTCCCTCAGAACGCATATCCTGTCGGCGAGCGTCATCGCCTCAACCTGATCGTGAGTCACATAAATCATCGTCGTCTTGTGCATGCTGCGGTGAAGCTTGGCGATTTCGAGGCGCGTGGCCACACGCAGCGCCGCGTCGAGGTTCGAAAGCGGCTCGTCGAACAGAAAGACCTTGGGATCGCGAACGATCGCCCGGCCGATCGCCACGCGCTGGCGCTGCCCGCCCGAAAGCTGGCGCGGCAGGCGTTCGAGATAGGGCGTGAGCTGCAGCATTTCGGCCGCCGCCTCGACCCGCTTGCGGCACTGCTGCTTGTCCTTGCCTGCAAGCTGCATGCCGAAGGCCATGTTCTCGTAGACTGTCATATGCGGATAGAGCGCATAGGACTGAAAGACCATGGCGATGCCGCGGCGCGAAGGCGTCAGCTGATTGACGATCTGGCCGTCGAAGGCAAGTGTTCCGGAGGTGATTTCCTCGAGCCCGGCGATCAGTCTCAGGAGGGTCGACTTGCCGCAGCCGGAAGGGCCGACGAAGACCATGAACTCGCCCGGCTTGATTTCCATGCTGACGCCCTTGATCACATCGAAGGCGCCGAAGGATTTGCGGATATCGCGCAATTGAAGCTCTGCCATCTTGTTCTCCTATCCTTTGACGCCGCCGGCCGTGAGACCGGAAATGATCCGCCGCTGAAAGATGAGCACGAGGACCACGAGAGGCACGGTGACGATCACGGATGCCGCCATGATGTTGCCCCAGGGGATCTCGAACTGGCTGCCGCCTGAAAGCAGAGCGATCGCGACCGGCACGGTGCGCTGCGTGTTCGACGAGGTGAATGTCAATGCGAAGAGGAACTCGTTCCACGCCGCGATGAAGGCGAGAAGCCCGGTTGTCACAAGCGCCGGCCACATCAGCGGCATGAAGACACGAGTGATCACCACCCAGGGAGAAGCGCCGTCGACGATCGCCGCCTCTTCGATCTCGATCGGCAGATCCCGCATGAAGGTGGTCAGCACCCAGACCGTGAACGGCAGCGTGAAGATCATGTAGGAAAAGATGAGCGCGAGCGGCGTGTTGAAGATCCCGACGAAGCGGATGAGCTCGAAGAGACCTGCAAGAACGGCGATCTGCGGGAACATCGAGACCGACAGGATCGTCAGGAGAAGCAGCCCGCGACCGCGGAAGCGTACCCGGGCAAGCGCATAGGCTGCGGTTACGGCAAGAAGCAGCGATATGGCAACCACGAGCGTGGCGACGAGGAGCGAATTGCCGAGATTGCGCACGAAGGTCCCGTGCGAAAAGATGCCTGCATAATTGGCGAGCGAAATATCCGTCGGCCAGTAGTCGATGCGGAACAGTGCCGTGCCGGACTTCAGGCTCGTCAGGATCGCGTAATAGAAGGGAAAGACGGCGACGAGGATGATGACGGCAACCAGCGCATAAAACGCCGTCCGCTTTGCGATCGCGACGACCATCAGCGTTCTCCTCCGCTCAAGTTGAGACGACCGAGCCACATGTAGAGGATCGTGATCGTCGCGATGATCAGGAACAGCATGGTGGAGGCGGCCGCGCCATAGGCGAACTTGTCGAAATCGAAAAGGTTTTCGCGCGCCATGACCGACATCGTCTTGGTCTGTGCGTTGTTGGGCGTCAGAACGTAGATGAGGTCGAAAATGCGCAGCGCGTCGAGCATGCGGAAGATGACCGCGACCATCAGCGCCGGCCGGATCAGCGGCAGGGTGACCCGCCAAAAGACACGTACCGGATGGACGCCGTCGATTTTGGCGGCTTCGTAAATATCGCCCGGCACCATTTGCAGCCCGGCGAGGATCAGGAGCGCCATGAAGGGCGTCGTCTTCCAGACGTCGACGATCAATACGGCGATCATGGCGGTGTCGGGGCTGGCGGTCCAGGCGATCTTCTCGCCGATCAGGCCGAGGCCGATGAGCATGTCGTTGAGGATGCCGAACTGGTCGTTGAGCATCCAGGCCCACATTTTCGCGGAGACGATGGTCGGGATCGCCCAGGGGATCAGGATCGCGGCACGGACAAGTCCGCGACCGGGAAACTGCGCGTTGAGTACCAAAGCGACGATAAGGCCCAGCGCCGTTTCGATACTAACCGAAAGAACCGTGAATTTGAGCGTGTTCCAGACCGCATTCCACCAGGCGGGGTCCGCAAGCAGGCCCCTGTAAATCGTCCGCCCGCTCTTCAGGCTGATCCATGAGAGATAATTGGCGACGCCGACGAATTCGGCGCCCGATAGATTGGTCAGCGAGGCGTTGGTGAAACTGAAATAGATGGTTCGGATGAGCGGCCAGCCGGCGACGAGCGCCAGGACGAGGAAGGTTGGCGCGAGAAAGAGCCAGGCCGAACGGACCCGTTGCGCCTGCAGGTCCGAGCCTATCCTGCCGCCATGCGCAAGCGCAGCCGGCCGATCCGCGAGGGAGAGATCAGTCATGACGTGAGCCTACCGGTTGGCTCGGGTCCCGCCCGTGCCGTTTGATCCTGACCCGGACGGCAGAGCTGCCATCCGGGTCTCGCGATTTTACCAAGCGTCGCCCTTGAGTTCGGTCAGTTCGACTTCGAGAAGCTCGAGATTCTCCGCCGCCGTTCCGTTACCCGAAAGCGTGTTGTGCACGGCGCTCCAGAACTTGGAGGACACTTCGTTGTACTTCACCTTTGCCACGGCCGAGGGGCGCGGCACGGCGCTCTGGAAGATAGGCTTCCAATGCGGCATGAACGGCTGGGCCGCCGCGACTTCCGGATCGTCGTAAAGCGCCGCGATCGTCGGAAGGTTCGAAAGCTCGATCGCACGCACCTTCTGGGTTTCGGCCGAGCCCAGGAACTTGACGAAGGCGATCGCCGCCTCCTGCTCTTCGGAATATTTCGAGACCGCGAGGTTCCATCCGCCGAGTGTCGAGGACGGCTGATCGCCGTCGGTGGCGGCCGGAAGCGGGGCCACTTCGAATTTGCCCTTTACGGCGCTGTCGTCCCCGTTGCCAAGGGCGTAGGCATAGGGCCAGTTACGCATGAAAACGGCGTTGCCGGTCTGCCAGACGCCGCGTGATTCCTCCTCCTGATAGGCAAGCACGCCCTTGGGCGCGATCGTGCCGATCCATTCCTTGACTTTCTCGACGGCCGCCGCCGCCTTTTCGTTGTTGACGGAGATCGTGCCGTCGGGCTCGATGATCTGACCGCCGCCGGACGACTTGATCCACTCGAGCGCGTTGCAGGTGAGCCCCTCATAGGCATTGCCCTGAAAGACGAAGCCCCAGATATCGGCACTGCCGGCGGCACGCTCCTTGTCCTGAACCTCCTTCGCCGTCGCCGCCAGTTCATCCCAGGTCTTGGGTGGCGTCTTGCCGTATTTGTCGAGCAGGTCCTTGCGGTAATAAAGCGCCGGCGCGTCGGTGTAGAAGGGCAGAGCGACCAGCTTGCCGTTGACCGTCTGCGACTGGATGATCGAAGGGAAGTGCTCGCCGACCACGTCCTTCGTCGCCTCGGTCAGGTCGACGAACTGCTCGGCGAGCTGCGGAGCCCAGATGACGTCCGTCTGGTAGACATCGACATCCTTGTTCCCGGCGGCAAGCCAGAGTCGATACTGGCTGAACTGCTCGCTGCTCGAAGCCGGCATGGTCACCAGGTTGACCTTGTGACCCGTCTCCTTCTCGAACCTGGCGATCTGGTCCCGCAGAAAACTCAGATTCTTGCCGGTCGAATTGGCCGCCATAGACAATTCGGCGGCGGCAGCAAGGTCGATTGCGCCGACGATCGCGGCGCAGGAAATCAGCGTCCTTACAAAAGGCTTCACGTTCATTGGTCCCTCCAAAATTCCCCCCGGTTTCGCAGGCTCCTCAGCAATTCGAAAACGGTTTGGGTAAGCAGAAGCTGGCAGAAGGCCAATCTGCTGTCAAGTCGTGGTTGCACCGGAAGTAAGCGCCGTAGCCATTACTGATTTTATATCGTATATTCCGAATGTTAGTCGGAACTCGGCGCGTCGGCCCCACAACCTGACCCGGCGATGAACCTGGTTGCGAGAATACTTCATCCACAGGAATTTAAAACGATTTGGATCGTACCCGGATAGCCCTCTCGATCAAATCCTGGCAGTGCCAGCGACGCAAACGCGTGCATTGTGACTGCCGGCGAACCGGGTATAGTCCGGCGCGAATGTCTGCAGCGCTGCGCATCGCTTCGACGCGCAAAATTGAGCGAATGCAGCTTCTCGATTTGCTGCGTGACTTGCTTCGGAGCCGATCCCAGGACAATACGCAGAAGGGGCGCAGGGAAGAACAGTGAAGCTCAAGGAATTCGCCAAACAGTTGGGGCTCTCTCCAACGACGGTAAGCCGTGCTCTGAGCGGCTATCCGGAGGTCAGCGAGAAGACGCGCAAGCGGGTTGCCGAAGAGGCCGTGCGCCTCGGTTACCGCCCGAACATCAACGCCGTGCGCCTGGTCACGGGCCGCGCAGGCGCGATCGGCGTCGTTATGGGTCGCAACGAATTCCAGTTCTCCGAATTCATGAGCGGCATGGCCGAACGGCTGGACAGCGAGGATATCGACATTCTCGTGAGCCCGGTTGCCGACCATGATATGAAAGCCGAGCTCCAGCTCTATAGCCGGCTGGCGACGAGCGGACGGGTCGACGCCGTGATCATCCATTCACCGAAGCCGAACGACGAGCGCATCCTGCTGCTCCACAAGCTCGGCATTCCCTTTCTGGTCCATGGCCGCTCCGAGACCAACGTGCCGCACGCCTGGCTCGACATCGACAACGAAGGCGCGATCCGCCGCGCCACCTCGCACCTTCTAGACCTCGGCCATAGACGGATCGCACTCATCAACGGCCGCGACGGTCTCACTTTCACGCTCCACCGCGACAAGGGCTATCGCGAGGCGCTGGAACAGCGTGGGCTGCCCTTCGATCCGCGCCTCGTCACACATGGCCAGTTCACCGACGAGATCGGTTTTCGCTCGGCCCGTTCCTTCCTCGAGCAGTCCCCCCGCCCGACGGCCTTCGTCGCCGGCTCGATGATGACGGCGCTCGGCGTCTATCGCGCCGTGCGTTCGGTCGGCCTTGTGGTCGGAAAGGACATCTCCGTCATCGCACATGACGATGTCTTTCCCTATCTCACGGCCGACAACATGGTCCCGTCCCTTTCGACGAGCCGGTCGTCCCTGCGCGCCGCCGGCGCGCGCTCGGCCGACCTCACCCTGCAACTGCTTACCGGACGGCCGGCCACGGAAATTCACGAGCTCTGGCCGGTCGAGCTTATCCTGCGCGAGTCGACCGGTCCGGCGCCTGAAGCTTGACCATCCTTCTCCGTCGGGGCTCTACTCGCGTCCCTTCAACCGGAACAGCAGGTCCTCATGTACGGCCTTGAGGTGGAAGACCAGGAAACCGGCCGCCTCCTCGAAAACGCCCGCGCGGCAGAGGCGGATCAGCTCGGCGTGCTCTTCCATCGCTCGGGTCATCGCTGCGACGCTTGAGAGCTGGACGCGCGTGTAGCGGTCGCTCGTCTGCAGCAGCGACGCCACGATCTGCTGCGTCCGGGGCATCTCGGCGCGCCGGTAGAGGGCCAGGTGCAGTTCGGCATTGAGCTGGCCGTAGGAATCGATTTCCCCTGCGGCCGTCGCCTTGAGGAATCGGTTTTGAACCTCCTCCACCCGCGCGAAATCGTCGCCATCGAGAAGCGGCGCAGATTTGCGGAAGAGCCGCGGTTCCAGAAGCGCCCGCAGCTCGAAAACGTCGTTGATCTCGGCGAGCGACAGTTCGGAGACGATCGCCCCCTTCTGCGGCACGATCCTGACCAGCCCTTCGGCTTCGAGCTGAAAGAGGACCTCGCGCACCGGAATGCGGCTGACACCGTAGGTTTCGGCCAACGCATCCTGGCGCAGCTGACTGCCGGCCGGATAGCGGCCGGAGAGAATCGCCTGCCGGATTTCCTCGATTAATGCCCCGGAGAGGGTGCGATGTTTGAGATGTGAAACCATGGACGCTCGCTACAGGAATACCGCCAAAAATGATATTGACTCCAGGAATGTATAAAATCTACTTTATACATAAACCAGGGAACAGTCATGAACCAGTCAGTCGCGCCGCCGCTTTATGCGCGCGCCATCGTTTCTCTCTCCGAAGCCATCCTCGCCCTCGAAAAGCGCGCGGTTGCCGGATTGATGTGCGTGCTTCTCGCGCTCATCCTCCTGAACGTCGTCACCCGCTACAGCGGACATCCGCTCTATTGGGTCGATGAATCGGCCGTATACGCCATGGTCTGGCTCGCCTTCCTCGGAGGCTCGGCGCTGACGCGTCTCAGACTTGACTTCGCTGTGACGCTGCTGACGGATTACCTGCCGCCCGCGGCGGCGCGCTGGATGCGCGCGGCCTCGACACTGCTCGTCCTCCTGTTCGCCCTGGCGCTTGCGGCATTCTGCTGGATGTGGATGGACCCCGTCGGCATCATCCGCGCCGGCTTCGACGCGAAGGCCTTCGCGGCCGAGAGCTTCAACTTTCTCTATACCGAGCGCAGCCAGACGCTGAATTGGCCGATCTGGGCGATCAGCCTCGTCATTCCCCTCTTCGCCGTAACCATGACCGTCCATTGCGCCGCCAATCTCGTCGAAGACCTGGGCCTGTCGCCTCAGCGTGAGCGGCGCGAACTTTCGAGCGCCGAGGGAGTGAACTGATGGTCACCACCGCCGCCTTCCTCGCCTTCATGCTCGTCGGCGTTCCGATCGGCGTCTGCCTCTGCCTCGGCAGCATCGTCTATATCTTCGCCTCCGGAAATCCCTTGCTTTTCCAGAGCTTTCCGACGCAACTCTTCGGCGGCGTCGACAATTACGGGCTGATTTCCATTCCGCTCTTCGTGCTAATCGGCGAGATCATGAACGGCGGCGGCATCACCCGGCGCATCATCGACATGACGATGGCTTTCGTCGGCGCGATGCGCGGCGGGCTTGCCTATGTAAACCTGCTCGCCAACATGTTCGTCGCCTCGATACTCGGCTCGGCCACGGCGCAGGTTGCCGTCATGGCGCAGATGATGGTGCCGGAGATGGAGAAGAAGGGCTATGACAAGACCTTTGCCGCCGGGCTTACCGCCTATTCGGGCATGCTCGGTCCCATCATCCCTCCGTCGATCATGTTCGTCGTCTACAGCGTACTCGCGCAGGTTCCGGTAAGCGATATGCTGGCCGCAGGAATCGTGCCCGGAATTCTGCTGACCGTAGCCTTCTGCCTCGTCATCGCGGCGATGGGTTTCGTCTACAACTATCCGCGCGGCGAGCGCATGAAGCTCCAGGAGCGCGTCCGTATCGTGCTGGATGCGCTGCCGACGCTTCTCATCCCCTTCGTCATCGTCGGCTCGATCCTCTCCGGCCTCGCCAATGCGACGGAGGCCGCAGCAGTCGGGGCCGTTGCAGCGGTGCTCGTCGGTCGCTTCTGGATCGGCGAGCTCAAATTCTCCGATCTTCCTCGAATGATGCTGAGAGCCGGCATCTATTCGGCCGTGGTCCTCTTCCTCGTTGCGGCCGCCGCGGTCTTCTCCTGGGTACTCGTCTACGGCATGGTGCCGCAGCAGGTTGCCGGCTGGGTTCAGACCGTCGCCTCGGATCCGGTCACCTTCATGCTGCTCGTCAACGTCATCCTGCTCGTCATCGGCACGGTGATCGACGGGGCGCCCGGGCTCATCATGACGGTGCCCATCCTCCTGCCGATCGCGACCGAGGTCTACGGTATCGACCCGATCCATTTCGGCGTCGTCGTGGTCGTCAACCTCGTCCTCGGCTTCCTCTCGCCGCCGGTCGGGCTCTGCTTCTTCGTGGCGGCCGCGGTGACCGGCGCAAAGCCCGGCAAGATGTTCCTGGTGACGCTGCCGTTCTTCTTCGTCTCCTGCCTCATGCTCGTGCTCCTGTCGCTCATTCCCTCGCTCTCGACCTTCTTCGCCCGATAACCATAACGAACCAGCCAGAGGATCTTCCATGACATTCTCCCGCAGAACCTTCCTTGGCGGCGTTGCCGCCGGCGCAGCCCTCTCGCTCGCCACGCCATCGCTCGTGCGCGCGCAGGAAACGCGCACCCTGCGCCTCGGCATCGTCACGCCGCCGGGACACCCCTGGAACAATGCCGCACTCAAGGTGGGCGAAGCCCTCAAGGCCGAGACGAACGGCCGCCTGTCGATCTCGGTCTTTCCGGCCGGCCAGCTCGGCAACGAGGCGGCGATGCTGCAGCAGATGCAGAGCGGCGCGCTCGATCTCGGCTGGATCATGACCGCCGAACTCGGCTCGCGCATTCCCGCCGTTGCCGCGATCAACGCGCCCTGGGTCGTCGATTCCACCGCCAAGGTCGCCAAGCTCGTGCGCGAACCGGTCGCCATGAAGCTCCTCGACGTTCTTCCGGCCGAGACCGGAACGGTCGGCCTTGCCTGGGGCATCACCACCATGCGCGTCGTCTTCTCGGCCAAGGAGATCGCCGGACTCGACGACATCAACGGCATGAAGCTGCGCATCAATACGACGCCCGCTTATCGCGATTTCTACCAGCTCCTCGGCGCCGCGCCGACGCCGATTCCGACGCCGGCCGTTTTCGACGCCATGTCGAACGGCCAGGTGGACGGTCTGGAGGCGGACCTCGACTTCTCCTGGAACCAGCGCTTCGACAAGGTTTCCAAGACCATGCTGAAGATGAACGCCATCTTCATGCCCTGCGTGGCGCTGGCCTCCGGCCGCGTATGGCAGACCCTTCCCGAGGCCGACCGGGAGATCATCGCCCGCCTCACCAAGTCAGCGCTCGACGAGCAGATCGACGCAACCGTCGCCAACGAGCCGGCCCTCCTCGAAAAGTTCGCCGGCGCAGGCATTCCGATCAAGGATGTCACAGTCGCCGACGCCGGCCGGATCATCGCCGAATACGACAAGATCTGGCTGCCGAAGGCACCGGTTCTCGCCGAACTTCGCAAAGTCGGCGCAACGCTCTGACGCTCCCGGGTGGGGAACGCGGTCTCCGCCGCCTTCCCCATCCGGATTGCGGACATCGGCGCCGCAAATCGCCTCAATCTGCTTGCGCCCCGGCGCGCCGCAGGCCAAGAGAGCCTGAGGAGCTCCGGGGTGGTCCACAGATGGAAAGAAAAGAAATCGCAATTATCGGCGGCGGTCCCGCCGGTCTGATGGCGGCGGAAGTCTTGTCGCGCTCGGACCATGCGGTGACCGTCTACGAGGCTATGCCGACAGCCGCGCGCAAATTCCTGCTCGCGGGAAAATCCGGCCTGAACATAACCCATTCCGAAGACTACCGGGACTTCGCGACGCGCTTCGGCGATGCTTCGGCAAGGCTGCGCCCGGGCCTCGATGCCTTTACCCCTCGGGACGTGCGCGTCTGGGCAGCCGGTCTTGACGCGGAGACCTTCGTCGGCTCTTCCGGCCGCGTGTTTCCTAAGGCTATGAAGGCCTCGCCGCTGTTGCGCGCCTGGCTCCGCCGGCTGGAGGCCCAGGGCGTCCGGCTTCTTACCCGCCATCGCTGGTCGGGCTTTGCGGAGAACGGCTACATATTCGATACGCCGGAAGGGAAGACGGTCGTCCGTTGCGACGCGGCTCTCCTGGCGCTTGGCGGCGCAAGCTGGCCACGGCTCGGCTCCGACGCCGCCTGGATGCCGTTGCTGCGGGCGAGAGGCGTGCCGATCAGCGATTTCCGCCCCGCCAATTGCGGTTTCGACGTCGCCTGGAGCGAGATTTTCCGCGAGCGTTTTGCCGGACAACCGCTGAAAGGCGTTACCGCAACATCCGATGCGGGTACGGTCCCCGGCGAATTCGTGGTGAGCCGCCACGGCATCGAAGGCAGCCTCGTCTACGCCCATGCAGCAAGCCTGCGCGACCGGCTGGACCGGGACGGCAAGGCGGCGCTCCTGCTCGACCTCACACCCGGCCGCACGGCCGGGAGGCTCGCGCGGGATCTCGCGCGGCAGGACCGCAAGGCGAGCTTCTCCAATCGCCTGCGAAAGGGTGCAGGGCTTGACCCGGTCAAGGCGGCATTGCTGCGGGAACTCTCGCCGGAGGCGGCCAGAGCCGCTGCGGAGCAACTCGCTGCTGAGATCAAAGCCTTGCCCGTTCCGGTGCTCGCAACGCGGCCGATCGCCGAAGCGATCTCATCGGCCGGCGGTATCCGCCTGGACGCCATCGATGACCGCTACATGCTGAAGGCGCTCCCCGGCCTTTTCGCCGCCGGAGAAATGCTCGATTGGGAGGCGCCGACAGGCGGCTATCTCCTCACCGCATGCCTCGCCATGGGCCGCGGTGCGGCGCGTGGCGTCGAGGCATGGCTCGCCGATCGTCTGCGGTAACATTGTGAATCACAGACGATCGGTCAGCACGTCTTCACAGCCGACAGCGCTCAGCTTTTCGGCCTGATGGAGAACATGGCACCGGCGACGACAATGAAGAGCCCGATGATTGCGAGTTGCAGCGTGCTCGGGATGCCGACGAGGATCAGCACATTGTTGACGAGCGTGATCAGCAATACCCCGAGAAGTGTTCCGAGCACCGTACCCGACCCTCCGGTGATGCGCGCGCCACCGAGGACGACCGCAGCGATAACGTCCAGCTCCGACCCCGCCAGATCGAAAGGGTTGGCGAGCCGATTGCTCGACACGTGCATGATACCCGCAATCCCGGCGAGCAGACCGGCATAGGCAAAGACGAACACGTGGACGGTGCGCAGGTTGTATCCGAGACGCGAGGCGATGCTGGCGTTTCCGCCCACCGCATAGATAGCCCGGCCGATAAGGGTCCGCTTGAGGATATACCAGGTGGCGAGTGCGGCAACGACCAGAACGAGGAAATAGGCGGGCAACGTCGAGACTGCACCATGCGCCCCCTCATACCGGAAAAGCGCGAGCTTCCCGAAAGCGTCCATGGACTCGGGGATGTTCATGAACAGGGCCGTTCCGATGAACGTCAGCAGAAACCCGCGGATCGCGTATTGCGTGCCGATCGTCACGATCAGTGAGGGCGCCTGCAATGCGTGGACCAGCAAGCCGTTGCAAATGCCTAGGATCGCGCCGCCGGCGGCTGCGATGCCAAGGATCGGCCAGATGGACAGATCCGGCACATAATTCGTGACCAGCATGGTGATGACGTACATCACCAGCGCAGCAATGGCCGTGAACGATACGTCGAGCCCGCCGGATGCCAGCACGACGAGAACGCCAAGCGCAAAGAGGCCGCGCACGACGGTGGAGCGTGCCATGTCGAACAGGTTCGAAACCTGCCAGAAGTCGGGATTGATCGTGCCCACGACGATGCAGACGATCACGACGAGAAGGAAGGTAACGGCCGGAGGGTGGCGGATAAACCAGCGCATGGTCCGGATTGCGGCGGGCACTTCCTCGCTCCCGCTGACGGGGGTCGCTGCGACATCGGCCATGTTATTGAACTCCCTGGCCGTCTTCGGCCATCATCGACTTGTAGATTGCGTCCTCCTCGAGCCCTTCGGCCGGAAAGATATCGGCGACCCGGCCTTTACGCATCACCATCACGCGGTCGCAGTTCTGCAGAAGCTCGGGCAGGTCGTCGCTGATGATGACGACGCTCATGCCGTCTCCTGCAAGGCGCTGAATGATGCGGAATATCGTGTCCTTCGATCCGACGTCGACGCCGACGGTCGGGCCGTGCAGGATGAGCAGGCTCGGCTCGATCGTCAGCCAGCGGCCGATCAGGATCCTCTGCTGGTTGCCGCCTGAAAGGGACATGACGGGGTTGTCGATATCCGGAGTCGCCACCTGCAGATCGTCGACGGTTTTCTGTGCCAGAGCCTTCGCCCGGCGGCTGTCGAGCAGGCCGAAAGCTCCCCGCAGTCGGTCGAGGACCGCCATGACGATATTCTCGCGGATGGATTTTCCAAGGAAAAGCCCTTCGGATAGACGGTCCTCCGGAACATAGCCGATGCCGGCCTCGATCGCCGAGGCGGGTGACGACAGATCGGCCCGTCTGCCTGCGAGCAGGACCGAGCCCCGCCGCGCCGGTTCCACGCCGGCCAGCGAAAGCGCAAGCTCGTTCCGCCCGGAATCGAGAAGTCCCGTAATCCCGAATATCTCGCCCTTGGAAACCGTGAAGCTGACATCGTCGAAGCCGGCACCCCCGAGCCGCTCCACCGAGAGCAGCGTCTCGTCACCATGGGTATCGACGCGATAACGCGTGTCGTCGAGGTTCTTGCCCGTCATCCAGAAGCCGAGTTCGGTCTTCGACTGGGTGGCGACGTCGCATTCGGCAACCTTCAGGCCGTCGCGCATGATGATCGCCTGCCCGCCGATCGCCTTGCATTCGTCGAGCTTGTGCGTGACGAAAAGGACAGACACGCCCTTGGCGTGTAGGCCGTGTACGACGCGAATGAGGTTGTCCACTTCGCGCCGCGTCAGTGCGGTCGTCGGCTCATCCATGATGACCAGACCGGCATCCGAAGCGATCGCGCGAGCAATGGCGATGAGCTGGCGCGTTGCGATGGGGAGTTCTTCGACGGGGGTCGACAGAAAAGCGGGCTCCGTCGGCAGTCCGACGTCCTTCAATGCACGGACGGCCGTCTCCCGCAGGCCCTTGAGGTCGAGACGCCGCGCGAGGCTCCCGTTCGAGGCAACCAGCTGCTGCGTCAGCGCGACATTCTCTTCGACGCTCAGATTGGGAAGAAGCGACAGGTCCTGATAAACCGTCTCGATGCCGGCTGCCAGGGCGCCGATCGGCGTCAGCCCCTCGACCTTTTTGCCGTTGATCGCAAGCTCACCGCCATCTGCCGGCTGGGCGCCGGAAATGATCTTGATAAGCGTGCTCTTGCCGCATCCGTTCTCGCCCATCAGATGGTAGGTACGGCCGCGCTCGATCGTGAAGCTCACCCCCTTGAGCGCGCGAACACCGCCGAAGCGCTTCTCCAGGTCGCGAACTTCCAGGAAGGGCATCGTATCGCTCCGCGCCCCTGCGGAGGGCATCTTCGTCTCGGCAATGATAGTCGACTGCATTGGCATGGTCCGGAGTTGCGGTCTGTTCGCCGGCAGGGCCATCCCTGCCGGCGGATGCGGCTGCAGCCGCGGATCCTTCGATGCGGATCAGAACGGGTACTGGCTGTAGTTGGACTTATCGACGTCGACCCAGGCTTCGCCGACAACGATGATGCCGTCGCCAGGGCCCTTCTTCACGGATACCTTGTTGTAACCCGGCACCCCGAGATCCATGCCGTCCGTGATTTCCTTGCCCTCGATCACGAGCTGGGCAACCTTGTTCATGACGTAGCCGGCATCCTTCGGGTCCCAGAAGGAGATGCTCTGTACGGCACCCGATTCGAGATACTTGGCCGTGTCCTTCGGCAGACCGAGGCCGACGACGCAAACCTTGCCGACGAGGCCGGCTTCCTCGACCGCGCGGCCGATCCCGATCACGTCAATGGCCGAACCACCCTGGAAGCCCTTGATGTCGGGATACTTGCGAAGGATTTCGCGTGCCTTTTCGTAGGCTTTGTTGGCGTCGTTGAAGGACTCGTTTTTCTCCGAAACGAGTTCCATTTCCGGATATTTCTTGGCGTTCTCTGCACCCCCGTCGGCCCACTGCACGTGCGTGAGGCTGCCCAGCGATCCCACGAATGAGGTCCACTTGCCGGATTTGCCCATGCATTCGGCGAGCTTCTCGTTGAAGCGCGCGCCAAAGACCTTGTTATCGAAGGCTTCGATATCGACCTGCGTGTTCTTCAGGCTGTCGGCTTCGTGCGTGATGATCTTGATGCCGCGGTTCATCGCCCGCTTGAAGACGCCTTCGAGAGCGGAAGGGTCCATCGGCACGACGGCGATTGCGTTAACGTTCTTCGCGACGAGGTCTTCGATGAGGCGAAGCTGCTGGGCCGCGTCGGCCTTGGCCGGTCCGATCTGGCTCGTCGAAACAGCTGGGTTGTCCTTGCCATAGGCAACGACACCTTCCTCCATGCGCGTGAACCAATTCTCACCGGTCACCTTGACGACGGTCACGACGGAGGGAGCGTCCTGGGCGACGGCAAGCTGGGCGGCGCAAAGCGCACCCAAAGCGACCGTGCAGGCGGCAATCTTCTTGTAGACAGACATGAGTGTCTCCTCATCACTTGTTGTTTGCCCGACCAGAAATCGACGGCGGGGGGCATTGCGCCGTTTGGGGACCTCGGGATCAGCGTCGCGGCGAAAGATATGCGCGGAGATCGACGCGCGACGTTGCCAGGAACACGATCAGAAGCAGTCCCCAGGCGCAGTCGCGGAAGAAATTCGAGATATCGAGGAAATTGAACAGGCTGGACAGCATCTGAAGCGCCGTCGCGGAGAGGACGACACAGACCGTGCGTCCATATCCACCGTCAGGCCGTACACCCGCCATCACGACGATCAGAATAGCGATGAGAACGTAGGAGCTGCCATAGTCCCACTTCACGCTGGAGGTGCGGGCGGCGATGATGATTCCAGCGATCGAAGCAAGCACTCCGCAGACGGTATAGGTCAGAAGAAGCATCCGGCGCTGCGGGATGCCGGCATAACGGGCGGCCTTGGCATTGCTGCCCATCAGGTAGAGTTTGAAACCGAAAGGCGTGAAGCGGAGCACGACGCCGATCAGGGCCGCGATGACGACGAAGAGCGTGAAGCACATCGGCACACCGAGTACCGGGGTGTTGCCGAAATTGTCGAGGGGCTCGATGTAGCCGAGGGTGATCGCGGAGCCGTTGGTGAAAGCGACAGCGAGACCTGTGAAAAATAGCTGCGTGCCGAGCGTGGCGATGATCGGCGTAAGGCCGGCCAATGCAATCAAGGCACCGTTCAGCAAACCGCCGGCGAGACCGATCAGCAGCGCCATCGCCGCAAACAGCCACGAGAAAGCAAGGGGCGCTTCATCGGCTGAAACCCAGTCGCGCACCAGCAGGTAGGAACCTACCCCGGCAAGATTGGCGAGAGCGATGCCCGACAGATCGATGCCGCCGCCTCCGGCGATCATGGCGAGCATCACGCCGAGAGCCAACAGCGCAAGCTCCGGAACCTGAGCGGACATCGACTGAAAATTGTAGAGGCTGAGAAAGGTATCTCCGGCGAACACGACGGCGAGCGCGACCACGAGAACATTGGTCGCCACAAGAAAGTTGAATTGCCGGTCGGCAAACACGCTTTTCATTTCAGCCTCTCCCACACCGCATTTCAGGGGTGTCTCACGCCCCGCCGACTTCCCGCCGCCCCAAGCCGATCGCCGGAGCGGCGACAGCAGGATAACGTCAAGTCTTTGAAAAAAACAGGAATCTCGACGATATCTGCTTCCATCCTTATCGAATTTTCGGCAATCTAACGTGAATGTTGACATTTGTCGAGCCGTGTTTGAATTATGTAGGAAGTTCGCAGTACGACGTGAGCCGGCTGTTCGCCAGGGAGGATTTCTCGATCAATATTTTCCAGCCGGCCTGGCACCCGAACTGCGCCGGCAAACCCCGGTCTGCTCCGGCAGACGATGTTAGATTCAACGTAGTGTTGCGCTGGGCCGTATCGCCAGCGACGGACAAAAGAGGACTGCCATGCAGCGTTTCATCAACAATCCCGACGAAGTCGTCGAGGATACCGTCAAGGGTTTCGTCAAGGCGCATGCCGACATCGTCCGCCTCGGCGAAAATCCGCGCGTCATCGTCGCAAGGGGCGCGCCGGTTGCCGGCAAGGTGGGTGTCGTGACCGGCGGCGGCTCCGGCCATGAGCCTGCCTTCATCGGCTACACCGGCCGCAACATGCTGGACGCGGTCGCCGTCGGCGAGCTCTTTTCCTCCCCGACGGCCAAGAGCTTTCACGACGCGATGCGCGAGGCAGACGGCGGTAAGGGCGTCGTCTGCCTCTACGGCAACTATGCCGGCGACAACATGAACGTGAAGATGGCGGTGAAGCTCGCGGCCAAGGCAGGGATCGAAGTTGCGACGGTCGTGGCCAATGACGACGTCTGCTCCGCGCCGCCCGAAGAGCGCGAGAAGCGGCGCGGCGTCGCCGGAGAAATCTTCATGTGGAAGATCGGCGGGGCCAAGGCGGCCGCCGGCGCGAGTCTCGAAGAGGTCCGTGCGGCTGCCCAGAAGGCGATCGACAATTGCCGCTCGATCGGGGTCGGGCTCGGCCCCTGCACCCTCCCCGCGGTCGGGCATCCAAACTTCCGGATCGAGCCGGGCACGATGGAAGTCGGTATCGGCCATCACGGTGAGCCCGGCCTGCGCGTCGAAGCGCTGAAGACCGCCGAAGAGGTCGCTGTCGACATGTGCAAGATCGTGCTGGACGATCACGACCTGCCGCAGGGCACGGAAGTGGCTGTGCTCGTCTCCGGCCTCGGCGCAACGCCGCTCAACGAACTCTACATCCTGAACGACACGATCGAGCGCGAGATCACCGCCCGGGGCCTCAAGATCTACCGCACCTTCGTCGGCAACTACTTCACTTCGCTCGAAATGGTCGGAGCGACGCTGACGGTCATGGCGCTCGACGAAGAACTCAAGGCGCTCCTCGATGTCGAGGTCCGCTGCACCGCCGTTCTCTGAGGACATGGACATGCAGACGTTTGAAAATGCAAGAGCCGGCGACATCGTCCTCACGCTTGCCGACCGGATCATCGAAAACCGCGCCTATCTGAGCGAGATCGACGGCAAGATCGGCGATGGCGATCACGGCGTGAACATGGCCAAGGGCTTTGGCCTTGCCGCAGAACGCCTGAAGGGCAAGGACGCCTCGCTTGCAGAGGCGCTCGATACGCTCGGCACCGTGCTGATGACGGAGATCGGGGGCTCGATGGGGCCGCTCTACGGCGTGATGTTCACCGAATTCGCGCAAAAGATCGAGGGCGCTGATGCAATCGACGCCGCCGCCTATAGCCGCATGCTTCATGCGGGGCTCGAAGGCATCCGGTCGATCGGCTCCGCCAAGGTGGGCGACAAGACGCTGCTCGACACCTTGGTGCCTGCGGTCGACGCCTTCGATGCGGCGACTGCCGACGGCAGGCCCTTCGCCGAAGCGCTCGACGCACTTGTATCGGCGGCGGAGGCCGGCCGCGACTCGACGCGCGACCTCATCGCGAGGATCGGCCGGGCGAGCCGCCTCGGCGAACGCTCGCTCGGCGTGTTGGACGCCGGCGCCACCTCCTGTGCGATCATCCTCAGGGAGTTGTCCCACGGGGCACGCGCCCGGCTCGCCTGACGTCACCTTCGCGCGATTCCGTGCAAAGGGGTTAGCGGCACCCGGGCCCCATTGCAAAAGCACGGCGTTGCTTCCATCCTCGCGGTCCGAAAACAGGGGAAGTACAGGACTGCATGACGATCAAGACACCTTCTGCGCGCAAGGGCGCTGCCAATCGAAGCGGTACGATCGATGCTTCGGACGCGATCCCCTTGCGCTACGGTGACGACCCCTATGTCTGGGCCTGCTGGCTTTATTACGAAGACGGCATGACGCAGGGCGAGATCGCCGAGGCCATGGGTGTGTCGCGGGCGACGGTAAACAGCTATCTCGCCGACGCCCGCGAAAAAGGCATCGTCAACATTTCGATCGAGCCGGCGCGGCTGGCATCGCTCACCATCGCCCAGGAATTGAAGCGGCATTTCGGCCTGACCGACTGTCTCGTGGTCCCGAGCGACGACAATGCACGTCCATTGATCGATCGCCTCGGCGCGGCCGGGGCGCAGGCGCTTCCAAAACTCCTGAAATCCGGCGATACGCTCGCCGTCGCCTGGGGCCGCACCGTGCTTTCTGTTGGCGAACACGCCGGGATCGCTTCCCTTCAGGACATGACGGTGGTTCAGGCGACCGGCGGCACCACGGCCTCTTTTGCCTATACGCCGGAGCTTTGTGCCTCGGCGGTCGCCCGTGCAATTTCGGCCCGCTGCGTCAACATCACCGCGCCGGCGGTGGTCAAATCGCCCGAGCTCCTGCATATGCTTCTGGAAGAGCCTCTGGTTCAGGAGCAGTTCGCGACTTTGGCGAGGGCAAACCGGGTGCTTTTCGGCATCTCCTCTCTTCGGCCGAATTCCACCATTCATACCAGCGGTTTCTTCGAATCGGTCTCGCTGCAGGACTATCTGGCGGCCGGCGCCGTCGGCGTCGTTGCGGGCCGTTTCATCGATGAACGCGGCCGTCCGGTCGCGGGCCCGCTCGACCATCGCACGGTCGGCATCTCGCTGGACCTGCTCCGCAAGATAGGAACGCGCATTGCGGTCGCTGGCGGCTTCGACAAGGTTCCGGCCCTGCTCGCGGCGTTACGCGGCGGCTATGTCAACGTGCTCATCACGGACGCGGCGACCGGTCACGGTATCTTGCGGGCCGACGGCGTCACGGCACTCGACGCCAAGCTTTCGCACCGCCCGAAGCTTGTCCAGACACCGAGCTCCTATCGCACCCACGTCAAGAAATTCCTCAACAACCCGAACGAAGTCGTCGAAGAGATGCTGGATGGAGCCGTCAAGGCGCATGAGATTTACCTGCAGCCGATCAACGGATCGCACCGGGCGCTCGTCGCGCGCAACGGCCCCAGGCCCGGAAAAGTCGGCCTAGTCATCGGCGGGGGCACGGGGCACGAGCCGTGCTTCCTCGGTTATGTCGGCAAGGGTCTCGCCGATGCGGTTGCGGTCGGCAACATCTTTTCCTCACCGCCGCCCGATCCGATCGTGCAATGCGCCGAGGCCGCGTCCGGAGGCGAAGGAGTGCTCTTCGTCTACGGCAACTATGCCGGCGACGTGATGAACTTCGAGATGGCGGCTGAAATCGCCGAAGAAAAGGGCATCAAGGTAAAGACTGTCCTGACGACCGACGACGTCGCCTCCTCGCCGGTCGAAGACCGCGAGGGCCGGCGCGGCGTTGCCGGCAACTTCTTCATCTTCAAGATCGCGGGCGCGGCCTGCGATCGGGGCCTGTCGCTGGAAGCGTGCGAAGCCGTCACGCAAAAGGCGAACCTGCGCACCAATACGGTGGGAGTCGCGCTCGAACCCGGATCGATGCCGCAGACGCGCCGGCACAATTTCGAGATCGGCCCGGACGACATGGAGGTCGGCATGGGCATCCACGGCGAACCGGGGGTGACGCGCGAGCGCATCCGATCGGCGGACGAGATTACCGACAGCATCATGGACCGCATCTTCAAGGAGATGAAGACAGCACCCGGCGAGCGCGTCGCCGTTCTCGTCAATTCCTTCGGTGCGACGCCCCTCATGGAACTCTATATCCTGTTCCGGCGGGTCCAGCAGCGACTGGCGGCAAAGGACATTCTGATCGAAGCGAATTGGATCGGACATTATTGCACCTCACTGGACATGGCCGGCGCTTCGATCACCATTCTCCATCTTGATCAGGAGCTGTCCGATCTGCTTCATCACCCTTGCGAAACGGCCTTCCTGAAGGTCAACTAGAACTGGCCTGGAGATCAGCTGGAATCGGCGGAAGCCCTGGCCGGTGCTGCGGATCCACCCGAAGGCCGCGGGAGGAAAATGATGTCGGAAAGCGCGGTGCGCCGCTTGATCGAAGTGTTCGAGGCGATCTCCAGTGCCATCGAGGCGGAGAGAGACCACCTGTCCGAACTTGACGGCGCGATCGGCGATGCCGATCACGGGATCACCATGGCGATCGGCTTTTCAGCCGTGACCGGCGAACTTGCAAGGACGGATGCAGGCAGCGCCGGGCTGAGCGGCGTCATGACCGCGGCGGCAAGCGCCTTCCTGAATGCCGTCGGAGCTTCGACAGGACCGCTTTACGCCACCGCCTTCCGCCGTGCGGCCCAGGCCCTGGAAGGACGCGACACATTGGACATCGAGGCTTGCTCTCTCCTCATCCAGGCGGTTGCCGCCGGCATAGGCGAGCGCGGCAAAGGGCAGCGCGGCGACAAGACGATGCTCGATGTCTGGCTTCCCGCCGCCGACGCAGCGGCGCAGGCGGTCGCAGCCGCCAAGTCCACCGCCGCCTTCTGGGCGGATGTGACCGCAGCCGCCGAGAACGGCGCCAGCGCTACGCGTTCCATGGTGGCGACGAAAGGCCGTGCGGCCCGGGTCGGAGAGCGCTCGCTCGGTCACATGGATCCCGGCGCCGCCTCGGCCGTCCTGATCATTCGTGCCATGGCCCAAACCCTGCGCGAGGGCTAGAGCGCCTCACTGCTTCATTACACGGTTTTCCGGGAAGTGCTCTAACCCGCTTCCGGCGCCGGCGGGGCCTCACCCGCCGTCAACATCTGCATCAGCGCGAGTTCACTCCTCACGCCCTGCCGGTAAAGATGGAACAGCATCTTGCCCAACTCCGCACCGTGTTCGCTTTCCGGCTCCAGCTCCCTGGAGGAGCAGGCATAAACGTGAACACGTCGCAACATCAAGATTTCGTCGTCGTCAATGGCGAGATCCGAGAAGCGCACCGACATTTCCTTTGACCCTCTAATCAAAGCGGCTTTGTTGATGATGAGTTAATATCGGTGCGGATACGGCTCGAATCCAGACCCCCGCCACAATCTTCGGTGAAGAGAGTTAAGCGAACACCAAAGCCCTCCACTTGCCTTTTGCTTTGCCTCCCATAGTTGAAATAGAAGGCAGCACTTTTCAACGAACGAGGCAGATAACATGTCGGTATTGATCAGCATCCTGATCACCTTTCTCGTCGTCATACTGGTTCTCTATCTCCTCAATCGCCTTCCCCTCGACGGGCGCACCAAACAGATTGTCCAGGTCATCGTCATCATTATCGGCATCCTGTCGCTGCTGCGGTATCTTGCCGTGTTCTGACCGTGACAGGCGTTCCCTCCCGGCGGCAGCAACATGTGAACGCGGCCTGCAGCACTGCCGGGAACCTTGGCCCGGCTTCCCCATTAGGGGCCGAGTGAACAGTGCGGTTCGTGAAACGAACGGAGGCGGCCATGATGCGAGCAGCTGTTTTCCTGGCATTGGCGGCGGCGGTGGCCGTTGCGCGGCACGAGACCGCGACTGCGCAGGATTCGCCGCGTATGCTCGACACCGAAAGCGGGCCGGTCAGCGTCGAAGTCTTCGCGGGCGGCCTCGAGCATCCCTGGGGCGCTGCCCTTCTGCCGGATGGCGACATGCTGGTGACGGAGCGTCCCGGCAGGCTGCGCCTTGTTTCGGCCGAGGGAGCCGTCGGCGAACCGATCGAAGGGGTCCCGGATGTCTTCGCCCAGGGTCAGGGTGGGCTTCTCGATGTTGCACTCGATCCGGATTTCGCGACGAACAGGACTGTCTATCTTTCCTTTGCCGAGGAACGCGAAGGCGGCGCGGCCACCTCGGTCGGCCGTGGCCGGCTGAACGACGACGCCACCGCGCTTTCCGATTTCAAGATAATCTTCCGGCAGGAGCCGGCGGCTTCAGGCGAGAATCATTTCGGCTCGAGGTTGGCCTTTGCGCCGGACGGCAAACTATTCATCACGCTCGGCGAACGCTTCGACATGCAGGAGGCCCAGGATCCGGCCAACCATCTCGGCACGATCGTCCGCCTCAATCCCGATGGCTCGATACCGGACGACAACCCCTTCGTCGGCCGCGAGGGCGCCGACGAGATTTGGTCCTACGGCCACCGCAACGTGCAGAGCGCCGCCATCCATCCGGAAACCGACGTGCTTTGGACGGCAGAGATGGGACCGATGGGGGGAGACGAGTTGAACATACCCGAGGCCGGCAAAAACTATGGCTGGCCGGCGGTGAGCTGGGGCAGACATTATACGGGCGAACGAATTCCCGATCCGCCGAGCCGGCCCGAATTCGCAGGCTCCATCCATAGCTGGACGCCCGTGATCTCACCCTCGGGAATGATGTTCTATACGGGCGACCTGTTTGCGGACTGGCGGGGCGACCTCCTGATCGGCGGCCTGTCGGCAGGCGGTATCGTCAGAGTGCAGACGGACGGCCAGAAGGTGACCGGCGAGGAAGTTCTTTCGCTCGAGGCACGGATTCGCGATCTCCTCCAGGCTTCCGATGGCTCGGTGCTCGCGCTGATCGACGCCGCATCCGGCAGGATTCTGCGCTTGATACCCGCCAACTAGGTCCGGGATTGCGTGCGCGGGTGAAGGAAACCGCTCGTTACGTCCGGGGCATTTGCTTCGGCGAGCCGGGAGAGGAATTGCTCCATCAGCGCGGAGTCGCCGAAGCGGCGCATGGAGCGCTCGCTTGCGAGCGAAAATTCGGGGTCCACTTCGGTCAGGCGCGCCATTGTGCGCTGAGCTCCCTCAACGTCTCCCCGCTGGCTCAGAACCGCCGTCCGTATCAGCAGGCAATCCGCCTCCTGCGGCGCACGAATGAGGCATTCCCGCAAGACCTCGTCCGCCTCATCGAGACGACCGGCAGCATAGAGCGCCTGCCCGTAGACATAGGTATAATATTCCGGCGCCATGGGATGCAGCCGGCGAGCCCGCTCGGCGTTTTGCACCGCCTCGTCATAGCTGCCGAACCGGACCTGCGCCTTTGCCAGCGCCATCAGGCTGTCCGGGTCGTTCGGATTGAGTTCGACGGCCCTTTGTGCCGCCTGCATGGCGCCGGGATAGTCGCCGGTTGCCGAAAGGCCGAAGCTGAGGACCTGGTAGCCGGCAGCGAGATTTGGATCGAGGCGGACTGCCTGGCGGGCCTCACTGAGACCGGTTTCCGCGTCGGTCGTCGTCGCCCTGCCGCTGAGGTTCTGTACGAAGTCGACGATGTAGGTCATCCCCAGATTCGCCCGCGCCGCGGCGTAACCGGGGTCGAGCTCGAGGGCACGATGAAGCAGCGCGCGGGCAGCGATCAGCGCCTCCGCATCTTTCGACCCGTGCTTGTAGCGGTCACGGGCCTGGAGGACGAGGTCGTAGGCCTGGAGGTTCTCTGTCGGCCGTTCCGCCGCATTCGATACTTCCGACTCGCGCACATAGGAAACGAGATGCGAGACGATTTCGGCCGTGAGGTCCGTCTGGACCGCAAATATGTCCTCGACCCGGCGGTCGTAACTGCGCGACCAGAGATGCGCACCGCTGCGCGCATCGATCAGCTGCGCCACCACGCGAAGCTGGTCCCCGGCGCGCCGGGCACTGCCTTCGACCACATAGCCGGCACCCAGCCTTTCGCCGATGAGGCGGATGTCTTCTGCCTGACCGCGCAGGGCGAAGGTCGAATTGCGGGCAATCACCTGAAGCTCGGGGTTTCGCGCCAGACTGGCGATTATATCCTCGGTAAGCCCGTCGGCGAAATAGCTCTGCTCGGCGTCGCCGCTCATATTGTCGAAGGGCAGCACCGCAACCGTCGGCCTTGCATCGGCGAGCTCGCCGCCCGCCAGGCGCGCGAGGCTGCCGGCCAGGTCGGCGCCGACGGCTCTTACCTCCGGCGCCTGCGTTGCGGCAGCGGCGAGGACGAGTGCCGCGGCCCCGATGGCGTAGGGCAAGGCCGCGCGCCGGCCACGAGCGATCCGCCCAAGCCAGCCGCGACGGTTCTTTTCGTCCGCATCGAGCCGCACCGCGTAGACGGCGAACGGCTCGGGAATGTTCTTCGCGTGCCTCCGGCCGATGCTGTAGAAGAGCTTGCTGCGGTTCCGGTCGGCGCTGCGGACCACCGCCTCGCTCACGAAAATGCCGCCCGGCTCGGCCATGGCTTCGAGCCGCGACGCGACGTTCACGCCGTCGCCGAACATGTCGCCGTCGGCTTCTATGACGTCGCCGAGGTTGATGCCGAGGCGCATGTCGAAGGGCTGCTCGGAAAATCCGTTCTGGATTTCGATCGCGGCATCGAGCGCCTCGTTGACACTCGGAAACGTCGCGAGAAAACCGTCCCCTGTCGTCTTGAAGGTGCGGCCGCCGTGCTTCTCGACCGAAGGTATGATCAGTCCGCTGAAAGTCGCCCGCAGGGCGGCATAGGTCGAGGATTCATCCTCGGACATCAGACGGGTATAGCCGACGATGTCGCCAGCGACGATTGCTGCGAGTTTACGTTCCATCACGAGCCTCGACAGTCTTCACGCGCATCTTTATTGGACCAACCCCACCCGTCCACTCAAAACTCCGTGTCCGCCGCATTGCCTGCGGAGTGCATGCTGCGGCGACGCGTGCGTTCCAACTCGCCGTTGACAAGGAACCGGGTGCTTGGCGTAAGGAGGTATGGCTACGAAGAAGGACGCGAACGGTCGCTCATACACTGCACATGATTGCGGCCTTTGGGTGGCGACAATTCCATTGCAGTCGGGTACCCGCGCGGAGTTAGAGCGTTTTAGTGTTTCATCAAGATACTCAACGCTCTAACCTCTTGAAATGGCGCACTTCCGGACGGAAAACCGTTACATGCTTTTTCTGGAAGTGCTCTCGCGCCACGCGAGGACCGGCGCCACGGCTTCGCGAAGGGCTGCGAGATCCGCCTCTTCGACCTTCCGGAAGGGGCGTCTGGAGGGGCCTCCGGGAAGGCCCATGATGCCGAGCAGCGCCTTGGACCCCGGCATGACGCCGACCTTGATCAGCACCTGGATCACGCGGTTCGCCATGGCCTGCAGCCGCCGGGCCTCCTCGATCCGCCCGGCCGCTGCGCAGTCCCTGAGCGCGACGAACAGATCGCCCATGAAATTATATGTCGTGCCTATCGCACCCTGTGCGCCCATCGCGAAACCAGCCAGGCACATTTCATCATAACCGTTGTATACGATGGCGTCGGGTACTGCATGCCGGATGCGTTCGAGCTGGAACATGTCGCTCGACGTATGCTTGATGCCGATGATGTTGGGATGCGAGAGAAGCTCGACCAGTTCGGGCAAGGTGAAGCCGCTGGTGCGGGCGGGGAAGTTATAGACGATGAGAGGCAGGGCCGAAGCATCGGCGAGCTCCCGATAATGCGCCATGACTTCGGGCCGGGAGAAGTCGTAGTAGAAGGGCGGGATCGCCGAGATCGCCTGGTAACCCGATTTGGCCGCATGCTGCGAAAGCCTGAGCGCATCTCTCGTCGCGATCGTGCCGACATGAGCGATCAGCGTCAGGCGGCCGGACGCGGCGGCCGCAACGTCGGAGAGGTAGTCCGCGCGCTCGTCGAGCGACTGCAACATCGCTTCGCCCGAGCTGCCGCCGACATAGACCCCATCGATGCCGAGACGGACCTGGAAATCGACGAGCGCCCCGATGGCCTGCCGGTCAATGCTTTCGTCTTCGGAGAACGGAGTAAGGAGGGCCGAATAGATCCCTTCGAGTTTCATCTTATGATCGCTTTCACTGGCTCGTGGAAAAAAGCTCGGGCAGTTGGCGGCGGGCAGCGGTGCCAAGCTCGATCACCGCTTCACCGGGGGCGGACCTATAGGGCCAGAGCAATCCCGGCCCGATTGGGCACCAGCGGCCGGCTGCAGCCATCGCCTTGTCGAGCGCGGCGTTGGACAGGCCATGGCGCACAGCAAGCGGCAGGACATGCTCGTTCATGAAGCCGACGACGCGGGCCTCGAAGGCAAGAGCGCCTGCCGGATCCTCCCGAAGCTGATGCCACCACCTGACGGCCCCGGCGGGGCTCAGGCAGGCGACATTGGAATAGGAGCCGCGGCCGCCCCCGAGGCAGCCGCTCGCCATGAAATGTCCGGGAATGAAGACGGCGAGATCCGGCAGCTTGCGACGAAGCTCCCCGTACCAGACTTCGTCGCCGCCCGGCAGTTTGGCCCCGATGAGCATAGGGAGACGGGCCTTTAGCCTTGCGATCTCGTCAAGGTTCAGCCGGCGCTTGGCATGAGGCGGGTTATAGAGGATCATCGGAGTGCCGGGCGCAGTTGCCGCCATACCGGCGAAGAAGACCTCCGCCTCGTCATAGCTCGGCGCCCACCAGTCCGGCAGGGTGATCTGAACGGCATCAGGTCGCAGAGAGGCGACGCGGGCCAGGCGTTCGCGCGCGACACGCGCATTCGAATGCGACACGCCGATCTGGAACGGCAGGGCGACGGAATGGCAAAACTCGGAGACCAGCTGGCTCAGCCGGTCGAATTCACGCTCCGTCTGGCTGTGGAATTCGCCGGCAGTGCCGTTTGTGTAGATGCCGTGCACTCCGCTTTCGCGAAGAGAGGAAAGCTGCTCCTGCAAGGCGGACCATTCGATCTCCCCTCGTTGGTCCACCGGCAGGAGCACTGCTCCCCATACACCTTCGGGCGGCCTGGCTTGCATGTTCATCGGGCGGCTCCGAGCATCTGGTCGGGGATGAAGGTGACGAGCGCCGGAAAGATGGTGATCAGCACCAGGACGACGATGAGCGGAATGAGAAGAGGCAGGATACCGCGTGCGAGCACGCCGAAGGGAATGTCGGCGACCTTGGACACGACGAAGAGCGCCACACCCATGGGCGGCGTCAAAATGCCGATCATCAGGTTGAACACGACCATGACACCGAAGTGGACGGGATCCACCCCGAATTGGAGCGCGGTCGGGACCAGCACCGGTACGATGAGCAGCAGGATTGCCAGCGCCTCGATAAAGGTCCCGAGCGCAAGCAGCATGAGATTGACGAGGACCAGGAATGTCAGCGGATCGTCCGCATAAGTGAGGAAGAACGTGGCGACGTGCTGGGGTACCTGCTCCCGCGCGATCACATAGCCGAATAGCGACACGCCCATGATGAGAAGGCCGACGGCGGCCGTATGGCTGACAGTCTCACGCAGTACGGTCACAAGTTTGGCGAAGGTGATTTCACGGTAGACGACGACACCGAGGAAGAGCGCATAGCTGGCCGCGACCACGGCAGCCTCGGTCGGCGAGAACACCCCTGCAAAGATGCCGCCGATGATGATGAAGGGCGTGATGAGCGGAAGCAGCGCGTGCCAGAAGGTGGACCACACCCGGCGAAAGCCGGCGCGCTGCGCGGTCGCATAGTTGCGGCGCCAGGCGATCACGTAGACCATGATCATGAGCGAGGCCGCGCAAAGGAGGCCGGGCACGATCCCGCCGAGAAAAAGGCCCCCGATCGAGGTATTGGCGATCACGCCGTAGACCACGAGGGGAATGGAGGGCGGGATGAGCGGGCCTATGATGGCCGATGCGGCGGTGATCGACCCGGAAAACTGCTCGTCATAGCCGGCGTCGCGCATGGCCTTTATCTCAAGCTGACCAAGGCCGGCGGCATCGGCGACGGCCGAGCCGGACATGCCGGAAAACAGCACGCTCGCCATGATGTTCACATGGCCTAGCCCGCCCCTGATATGGCCGACAAGCGCCTTGGCGAAGTCGAAAATGCGCTCGGTCACGCCCGAGAGATTCATCAATTGTGCGGTGAGGATGAAAAAGGGGACCGCAAGCAGCGGAAAGCTGTTGAGGCCGGCGATCATGCGCTGGCCGGCAAAGTTCAGGCCCGTCCCCTGCCAGAGCATGTAGGCGAGCGCAGCCACGATCAGCGTGAATCCAACCGGCATGCCGGCGATCAGAAGGGCAAACCATCCCCCGAAGAGCGTCGCCATCTAGAGATACCTTTCGAAAGGGGCATCGACCGACGGGCGGCGGGCGCCGAAAAGCAGCCGGACATCCCGCGCCATGACAAGCATGATCCGGACAGCCGCCAACAGGCCGAATACGGGCAAGGCGCCGTAAAGCCACGACTCCGGCACGCCGATCGCGATCGACATCACCTTGTGGGCGCGCATGGCCCCGAAGAAACCGTAGTAAACGAGAACGAGCAGCGCGGTGAGCACCAGGACATCCAGAACGAGCCGCAGAAAGAGCTGCGCCCGCTCCGGGAGCATCCGCGGCACGATATCCATGGTGATGTGCGTCCGTGAGGTTACGCCTTCTGCCGCGCCAAGCGCCACCAGCCAGACGAAGGCATAACGCGCAGCCTCCTCTGTCCAGAACATCGGATCATGGAAGACGAAACGGGTGACGATCTGCAGTGCGATCACAACGAAGGCGAAGACCAGCAGGATCGCGGCCAGTGACTCTTCGATGTGGGCAAAGCTTCGCCAGCGGCTTGGATTGGCCATTGCTGAACTCCCCGGAATGGAGGGCGCGGCCATCTGTGGCCGCGCCTGCGGGCGGTTAACGGAGATCGAGCAGCGTCTTCACCGTGTCGGCACCGAATTTTGCGTCGAGATCGGCATAGACGGGCTTCATCGCTTCCTGGAACGCCGCCTTGTCGGGCTCGACCACGGTGATGCCGCGCTCGCGAAAATCGCTGACGAGGCTCGCTTCCTTGTCGGTGACCAACTTGTCGTTGAGGGCACCGCCCGCCTCGAATGCCTCCATCACGACCTTCTGGTCGGCGGGCTTGAGCGCATTCCACGTGTCTTCCGACATAAGGATGACCTGGTCCTGCACCAGATGCCCAGTCAGGGAGACATGGGACTGGACCTCGGTGAACTTCATCGAGTCGATGATGGGCAGCGGGTTTTCCTGGCCGTCCACCTGATTGGTCTGGAGTGCAAGATAGACCTCGGCGAATGCGACCGGCGTGGGGCTCGCGCCCATCGCCTTCGCCCAGGTAAGAAGCGGCGCGGAGTTCGGGACGCGCAGCTTCATGCCCGCGAAATCGGCAGGCTTTTCGATCGGTTTCTTTGCCGTCGTGTGCCGCGTCCCGAAGTACCAGGAGTCGACCATGCGCCACTTGTGCTCGGTCCGCATCTCGTCGACGATCCCCTTACCCCAGTCGGAGGCGATGATCTTCTGAAGGTGATCGAAGTCGCCGACGACATAGGCGGTGCTCGCCAAGACAGCCCGGGGAACCCAGGCGTCCATCCCGCCAAACGGGTTCAGCGTGAAGTCGAGCTCGCCGAGCGTCACCTGCTCCATCATCTCGGTGAATGTACCGAGCTGAGAATTCGGGAAGATTTCCAGCGTCAGCCGGCCGCCCGATTTTTCCTTGATGATGCGCGCGGCCTCGGTGACGCCCTCGAATTGCGGGTCTCCGGCCGTACCCTGCATTCCCAGGCGCAATGTGCGCGCCTCTTGAGCCATGGCTTGCGACGCCATCAGCAGCCCCGCAAGCGCGAGCGAAATCATTCCCGTTTTCATTGTTGCTCCTCCCATTATCGGCCCGATGCTACGGGCTCGTTTGCCTGTATTTACGCGCTGCACTCTCCAGGTGCTCGCGCATGACCTTTCCGGCACGCTCCGGATCGCGGGAGCGGATGGCCTCCACGATCGCCACGTGCTCCTCGAAACTCTCCCTGTTGGAAATCTCCGGCCTGGTCGGCAGAGGCCTTTGGCCGATCAGCCAGTCCACGAACGCGTCGTGGACCGCGACGAAAATGGGATTCGAGACCATCTGGGTCAGCGTGCGGTGGAAGGCGACATCGGTGGCAGCAAAGGCGCGAGCCTTGCCGATGGCGGCCTCATTGCGCGCCAGCGCGGCGTCGATTGCTTCGATCTGCTCCGCTGTCGCATGGGCAGCAAGATGGCGCGCGCATCCCTCCTCCAGGAACAGGCGCGCCTGCTCGAAATTGGCCACGCCCTCGGGATGGCCGAGCAGCATGCGCGCAGCGCCCGCAAGCGAAGACAGGAAGTGGTCCGGCGTCGGCCGCGTGACTTTGGCACGCTCGCCCGTGCTGACCTTCACCAGCCCCATGCGCTCCAGCGCATAAAGCGCCTCGCGGATCGAGGGCCGCCCGACCCCGAACAATTCCATCAGGTCTCGCTCGGAAGGAAGCGTCGCCCCCAGAGGATAGATCTCGTCGCGGATCATCTCCTCCAGTTTCAACCGGACTTCGTCGGAAAGCTTCTTGCGAACGGCCAGTGTGCTCATGGTGTGATTGTTAAGGTGTTATACCACGTGAGTCAAGAGCGCGTCGGCTGCCCGGAACGCATTCGCCGCGCAACGGCAGCTCTCCGCCGCCGTCGGGACGGCGCATGTCGAGGCTCTGTGCTCAACTGGACTTAATGTCGACGAAGAAAATATCCGATCGCGAGCCCGAGGCCGGCAAGAACCAGGACGGTTTGCAAAGGACGTCGAGGCTCAGGGCTGTCCGGGCGTTCTGCCGCGTCCCGTGCATCCTGCGTATCGACGACCCTGGTATGCGGGCGATCGAAGCCGGAGGCGACCTGCTCATGCCAACGGCCGGCGGGATCCTGGAACTCGATGGCCTCGGTAGAGCCGGGAAGCTCATGATGGCGCGCCGCGATCTCGGCTGCGGCCAGTGCATCGTCATGGGTGGGGAAGGTCTCGGAGAAGACGTCGTCGACCTTGTAGGCCCAGCCCCCATCGTGTTCCACAATTTCATATCGTATCGTCGCCATGGCGATGCTCCCGTTTGAAGGAGGAAAACATCCGGCGCCCATTCTTGGTTCCCCAATAATCGGCATCCGCGAAGGGCCCCACCGTGGCGAGACACCCGGCCGCTCCGATCGCCGGTTATTCCGACCGACCGATTTGCAAAGTATGCCCCTTGCTTGATAAAGGGCAACGATCGTAACATGCACGGACGTGCCCTTCTGCGTGTAATACAAACTGCCGCTGCGACCTTTGCGCGTCCGACTGGACGCGTGGCGCTGCAGGCATAAATCTCGGGACGGCCTCAGTGGCACGCGAAGCATTATGGGAGAAATAGATGAAACATGAACGGATTACCCTGCGCGGAGCGCAGATCGCCGCCCTTTCGGCAGCACTGTTTTTCTCGGGCGGCGCCGCGGCGCAGCAGAAATTCGTGACGATCGGCACCGGCGGCGTCACCGGCGTCTACTATGCCGCGGGCGGCGCCATCTGCCGGCTTCTGAACAAGGACCGGAAGTCGCACGGCATCCGCTGTTCGGTCGAATCCACCGGCGGATCGGCGTTCAACGTGAACACGATCAAGGAGGGCGAGCTCGACTTCGGCATGGCACAATCCGATGTGCAATACAACGCTTTCAAGGGCGACGAGGCGTTCAAGGAGGGCGGCGCGCATGCCGACCTCAGGGCGGTCTTCTCGATTCATCCGGAGCCGTTCACGGTGTTGGCGCACCCAAATGCCGGCGTGACGAAGTTCGAGGACTTCAAGGGCAAGCGCTTCAATGTCGGCAATCCGGGTTCTGGAACACGCGCCTCCATGGAACGCCTGCTCGGCGCAATGGGCTGGACGCTCGCCGACTTCTCCCTCGCATCCGAACTCAAGGCGGACGAGCATGGCCCGGCGCTTTGCGACGGCAAGATCGACGGCTTCTTCTACGGCGTGGGGCACCCCTCCGCCAATATTCAGGATCCGACGACGACCTGCGCGGCGAAGCTGGTGCCGCTCACCGGCGAAGTCGTCGACAAGCTGGTCGCCGACAATCCCTATTACGCCAAGGCGACCATTCCGGGCGGCCTCTACAACAACAATCCGGAAGACACGGAAACCTTCGGCGTTCTGGCGACCCTGGTCACCTCCGCCAATGTTCCGGAAGAGAGCGTCTACGCGCTGACGAAAGCGGTTTTCGAGAATTTCGACGAGTTCAAGTCGCTGCACCCGGCTTTCGCCAATCTCGAGCCCGCCAAGATGATCAAGGACGGCCTCTCTGCACCGCTGCATCCGGGTGCGGAAAAATATTACAAGGAAAAGGGCTGGTTGAAGTAAGCTTCGCATTCTGACGTCTACCGGCGGGCCGAAAGGCGGCTCGCCGGCAATACCGGCATGGGAGGGTGTCACGAGCGAACTTCAAGAACGGAAGGTCGATGTCGACCTCGAGCAACTGGTCGCCGAAGCGGATACCGGCGGACGCAACGCCAAAGGATTGACCGGGCAGATATTGCTCTGCACCGCTGTGGCATGGTCGCTGTTCCAGCTCTGGTACGCGTCTCCCCTGCCCTTCGTCTTCGGCTTCGGCATTCTCAACGATACCGAAGCTCGCGCCATCCATCTCGGTTTCGCGCTGTTCCTGACCTTCCTTGCCTATCCCGCGCTGAAAAGTTCGCCGCGCGACCGGGTGCCGCTCGCCGATTGGGTGCTCGGGGCGCTCGGCGCCTTCGCGGGCGCCTATCTGTTCCTTTTTTATGGCGAGCTTGCCGGACGGCCCGGCCAGCCCTCGACGCTCGATCTCGTCACCGGCACTGCAGGCATCCTGCTCCTGCTCGAGGCCACGCGCCGCGCGCTCGGCCTGCCGATGGTCTTCGTCGCCGGCGTCTTCATCTTCTACACTTTTGCCGGCCAGTACATGCCCGACGTCATCCAGCATCGCGGCGCTTCGCTGGTTAAGTTCATCAACCATCAATGGCTGACGACGGAGGGCGTTTTCGGCATTGCGCTCGGCGTGTCGACGAGTTTCGTTTTCCTCTTCGTCCTCTTCGGAACGCTGCTCGAGAAGGCCGGTGCCGGAAACTGGATGATGCAGATCTCCATCGCGCTGCTCGGCCATCTGCGCGGCGGCCCGGCCAAGGTGGCGGTCGTCTCGTCGGCCTTGAACGGCGTCGTTTCCGGCTCGTCGGTCTCCAACGTCGTGTCGGGCGGCATCTTCACCATTCCGCTGATGAAGCGCACCGGGCTTTCCGGCGTGAAGGCCGGCGCGATCGAGGCTTCGGCCTCGATTAACGGCCAGATCATGCCGCCCGTCATGGGAGCCGCGGCATTCCTGATGGTCGAATATGTCGGCATTCCCTACTCGGAAATCGTCAAGCATGCGCTGCTGCCGGCGGTCTTCTCCTACATAGCGCTTCTCTACATGGTGCATCTGGAGGCGGTGAAGCTGAACATGCAGCCGATCCCCCAGCGTCCGACTCCGATGCGCGAGCGGTGGCTTCGCATGGGCCTCGGACTTGCCGGCAGCGTGCTGGCAATCTGCCTTCTCTATTACGGAATCATCGCCATTCGGGCCGCATTCGGAGAAAGCGCGCCTCTGCTGCTCGCGATTGCCGGCGTGGCGCTCTACATCGCGACGATCTGGTACTCGTCGCGCTATCCGGACCTGGAGCTCGACGATCCAGACGCGCCGATCCTGGAACTGCCGCGGGCATGGGATGTGACGCGGACCGGGCTGGATTTCCTCATCCCGATCGTCGTCCTGCTCTGGTGCCTGATGGTCGAGCAGCTTTCGCCCGGGCTTTCGGCCTTCTGGGCAACGCTGACGATCATCGCCATCGTCGCCACCCGCAAGCCGCTGATGGCGATCTTCCGGAAGGAGGATGTTGCTGGTTCGGTCCGCGCCGCCGCCTGGGACCTGACCGACGGCCTGGCGCTCGGTGCCCGCAACATGATCGGCATCGCGGTCGCCACTGCCACCGCCGGTATCGTCGTCGGAACGATCACGCTCACGGGCCTCGGCCTGATGATGACGGAGCTCGTCGAGTTCATTTCGGGCGGCAACGTCATCATGATGCTGATCCTCATCGCCGCGATCAGCCTAGTGCTCGGCATGGGAATTCCGACCACCGCCAATTACATCCTGGTGGCCACCCTGATGGCGCCGGTCGTCGTCGAGCTCGGCTCGCAGGCGGGCCTCGCCATACCGCTGATCGCAGTCCACCTCTTCGTTTTCTATTTCGGAATCATGGCCGACATCACGCCGCCGGTTGGGCTGGCTGCCTTCGCCGCGGCGGCGATTTCCAAGGAAGACCCGATCGCCACGGGCTTTCAGGGTGCGCTCTATTCTCTGCGCACCGCGATCCTCCCGTTCGTTTTCATATTCAACCCGGCGATCCTGCTGATCGGCGTCGACACCTGGGCGCATACGATCTGGGTGGCGGCCATATCGCTCGCTGCGATCCTCATTTTCTCGGCCGCGACGATGAACTGGTTCGTGACAAAGAGCCGGTTGTGGGAGAGCGCGGTGCTGCTGCTCGTCTGCTTCACGCTGTTCCGTCCCGATTGGTGGCTCAACCAGATCTCGCCGCCCTATGAAGAACTGCCCGCCTCAGAATTCCTGCGAGCTGTCGAGGAGGCTCCGGCGAAAAGCCGGATCAACTTCGTGGTCCAGGGCTTCGACCTGATGGGCGACGAGGTCCGCAAGACCGTCAACGTGCCGCTCGGCGAGCCCGGCGAACCGCTTCAACGGCTGCAATCGATCGGGCTCACGGTCACACCGGCGGGCGAGAGTCTGATGATCAGCAATGTCGACTTCGGCTCCTATGCAAAGCGCATCGGCCTCGATGTCGGCTTTGACATCGTCGCAGTGCTGAGAAAAGCCGAGCAACCGTCAAGCGCCATCCCGGTGGGTATCGCGCTGGCTGTGACCGCGGGAATTGCCGGCTTACAGTTCGCGCGCAAAAGGGCCGATCGCAGCGAAGCCGGCCTGACGGGGGCCGCGCGCAAATGAGCGGCAGTCATGCCGCCGAGGATTCCCGCACGACAAGTTGCGGCGGGGCGATCGCGTGCGGCTGGGGCTCCTTGCCCTCCATCGCTGCGATCAGCAGGTCGATCGCCGCTTCCGCGACCTGATCCAGGTGCAGGTTGACAGCCGTCAATTGCGGCGTCGCGAGTTTTGCCCGCATCCCGTCGTATCGCGTCGCTAGTCGCAGCCCCTGCGGAACGGGACGGTCGAGCAACCGGGCGGCATCGAGCACGCCCCTGGCGAAAGCGTCGACAGGCACGCATAACGCGTCGATATCCGGATTGTTTCGCAGGAGCCTTTCGGCAGCCGCGGCCGCTTCGGATTCGCCGCCGCTTTCGTCGACACGCAACGCAACCGGTGAATATCCTCTCTCCGCGGCGAAAGCCGCATAGGCAGCTTCGGTCTCGATGTAGGAATTGCGCCGCTGCTCGCCGGTGATCAGGCCGACGCGGCGGCTGTTTGCGCCAAGGTGCTCCAGCATCAGCCGGGCCGTCGCTGTGCTCTGGATATCCACCGACGGAATGTCCTCCCTCCCCGGCGCCCGTCCGATCGAGACAACGGGTACGCCGCGGGCAGAGAAGAATTCCAGTAAGCGGTCTTCGACCATGGGTTCGACGATTATGGCGCCGTCGACTTCCAGCGCGTCGAGGTTGGAGTCGGGCTCCAAAGGCGGCACCAGGCAGAGGGCGAGATGCCGCGAAAGCGCCGTAACGGCCGCGGCGGCGGCGATCTCCATCAGAAAACCCAGCCTCGCCGGGCCCGCAGCGACCGCAAAGGGCATTGACGATGCCAGGGCGATGATCCCCGCCCCGCCCGTCCGGAGCCTGCGGGCCCGGGGATTGGCCCGGTAGCCCATCTTGTCGGCCAGCGCTACGATTCTGGCTTTCGTCTCGGGGTCGACATAGCGCCGTCCGCTGAAGGCGTGGGAAACCGTGGTCGGCGATACGCCCGCCGCCTTCGCCAATTCCACGATCGTCGATCTTGTCATCCGAACACCCCGTCCATGAACCGGCCCGGATGATGGCATTGCGACGCGGCTTTTACAAATCGATTTGCTAGCGAGAAAAAATGTGCTACCACGCGCTATGCAAAACGATTTGCATAGCCAGCGGGAGAGAGGCTGGCGTGGAGGAGATCAAATGACCGGGAACAAAATCGATTCTATCGACCCGACGGACGAAGTGCTGCCGCCGCGCAGCCTGCTTCTGTTCGGTCTTCAGCATGTGCTGGTGATGGCTGCTTCGCCGATTACCGCCGTATTTCTCGTAAGCAAGGCGCTCGGGTTTTCCGACGCCCTGACGGTATCGCTGATCAGCGCGACATTTCTGATCTGCGGACTGGGCACCATCCTGCAGAGTTTCGGGCCGGCTGGCTTCGGCGCGCGGCTGCCGTTCATCATGGTGCCGGGTGGCGCTCCGATCGCGATCTTTCTGGCCATCGCCCAGCAGACCGACGTGCAGACGGCCGTCGGCGCGGTGATCCTCACGGCAGGCTTCTACTTCCTGGCGCTGCCGGTATTCCGACGGCTGCTGCGCTATTTTCCGCCCATCGTGGTCGGGACGATGCTTCTTCTCGTATCGGTAAACCTCGTGCGCATCTACGGCGGCACGATCACCGGCAAGCAGGGGAGCGAAGGCTTCGCCGATCCGATGAATGTCGGGCTTGCCCTTGCGACGATCGCGCTGACGGTGATCTTCGCGAGAGTCTTCACGGGCACGCTTCAGCGGATCTCGGTGATGCTCGGCCTCATCGCGGGTTCGGCCATCGCCATCGGAGCCGGGTATATGGACCTTTCCGGCATCTTCGACGGACCGGTGATTGCCATGCCCCAGCTTCTTCCGTTCGGAATGCCGAAGTTCGACTTTTTCGCCGCCCTTCCGCTGATCGTGTTTTCGATCATATCGATGGCCGAAGCGACGGGGCAGACCATCGCCACGGCCGAGATCGTCGGGCGTCGGGGCGACGCTCACGCGATCGTGCCCGCAACCATCCGCGGCGACGCCGTCGCCTCGCTCGTCGGCGGCCTGTTCGGAACCTCGCTTATCATCACCAGCGGTGAAAACGTGGGTATCGTCCGGGCAACCAACGTCAAGTCCCGCTACGTCACCGCAACGGCCGGCGTGATCCTCGTCCTCATCGCCCTGTTTGCGCCGGTCGGCCGTTTGGCGAATGCCCTGCCCGGCCCCGTCGTCGGTGGAACGGCCGTGATCGTGTTCTCGATCATCGGCGTGATCGGGATCGATCTTCTGCGTCGCGTCGATCTGCGCGAGCACGGCCCGATGTTCACTCTGGCAGCTGCGCTTTCCATGGGGCTACTGCCGATCCTGGTCCCGGGCGTCTACAGCCAGTTTCCGCAATGGAGCCAGATGATCCTGGCGAACGGCCTTGCCGCCGGCACCATCACGGCGGTGATTGTGAACGCTTTTTTTCAACACCTGCCTCTAGAGCAATTCCAGGAAAAGTGCGCAGCGGTTTTTCGTCCGGAATAGCGACAAAACAAAGGGTGAGCATTTCCGCGGTTCAAAGCGGGAATGCTCTCGGGCGCCGCCGAAAAGGCCGCAGCCAGCGTCGAAGCCGAAATTTAAGGGGAATACAAAAGTGACGGAATTGCGCGACAAGTTACCCGGCAGCGGTGATTTCCTGCTTCACCCCGGCAAGGTTCTCCTGCCGGACGGGCCTCGATCCGGAATGGGGGTGGTGGTCCGGGACGGACGCTTCACGGACATTGGTGCCGCAGGGCTTGTCGGCAGCCGGAACCCGGATCTGACACCGATCGAGCTGCCGCATCATCTGGTGATGCCTGGCTTCATCGATACACACACCCATCTGACCCAGTCGCTCGGCAAATCGCTTGTCTTCGGCGAGCCTTCCGAGATCTTTCGCCGGATATGGGTGCCGCTCGAAGGCAGCCTCGACGAACGGATGGTTTATCTTTCCGCAAAGCTTGCGGCGCTCGAGTGCCTGCGCGGCGGCTTTACCGCCGCCGTCGATGCGGGCACGCGTTCAGCCGGCCATATCAATGCGCTGATACGGGCGGCGCGGCAAACCGGCCTGCGCAGCGTCATAGGCCTGATCTGCAACGACCTCGGCGGAGCCGCCGTCGTCCCCGAACGCGCGACGATCCTCAAAAATGCGGCCAGGCACCTGGCCGCATTCGAGGGCGACCCTCTCGTTCATGCCTCGCTCGCCATTTCCATTCCGGAGGCGGCCAGCGACCATATGCTGGCCGACGTTTCCCGGATGGCACGTGAGGCGGGAGCGGTATTCCAGACCCATGTCAACGAACACCTCGTCGCCGTCGAGCGCTCGCTGGTCGCAAACGGCCGCCGCCCGCTGGAGCATCTCGCCCATCTCGGCGCCCTCGGCCCGCATGTGTTGATCGCCCATTCGACGCTGGTGACGCCGCACGAGCTGAACCTTTTGCGCGACAGCGGCACGGCCGTCGCCTACAATCCGGTCGCGAGCCTCTGGAAGGGCAATGCCATCGCGCCCGCCCTGCAGATGGCCGCACTCGGCATCCGCTTCGGACTGGGAACGGACGGGACGCGCGCCGACGGCTTCCGTCTGATGGATGCCGCCGAAGGCTTGCAACGCGCCGGCTTCGGCCTTGCGACAGGCGACTCCTCTTGCGGCGGCGGCTGGCTCTGGGTCGAGCGGGCAACCGCTCAGGCTGCGGACGCCGCGGCTCTCGCCGGGGTGACCGGTGCGATCCGCGAGGGGCTTGCCGCCGATTTCCTTCTGGTCGACCTGGATCGTCCTGAATTCACCCCCTCCCACGATCTCATGTGGGAGCTCGTGCGCTACGGCAATCGCGACCAGATCGACGCGGTCTTCACCGCCGGGCAGCTCCGTCTCTGGCAGGGCTGGCCCGTCGGATGGGATGCACGGGCGCTTCTTGCAGAGGTGCGCGAGGTCACGGCCGATGCCATCGCAAGGGCGCCGATCCAGCGCGTCCACAAGCCATCGGCCGAGCATCGGGCGCTGGGGCATTTCGCATGACCCTCGGCCTTTTTGCAATCCTGAGCGCCGTCACGCTCGTCTCGTCGTTCATCCAGGGTGCGCTCGGCATCGGTTTCGCACTTATCGTGGCACCCGTCGTCGGCATCCTGAAGCCCGATCTCCTGCCGGTGACGCTGCTTCTTTTGATGCTGCCGCTCAACTTCCACGTCGCCTGGCGGGAACGGTCGGCGGTCGACTGGTCCGGCGCGAAATGGATCACGCTCGGCAGGTTCGCTGGCACCTTTGCCGGCGTGTGGCTGCTCGCCGCGCTCTCGACCCAGCAGCTCGACCTGGCCGTCGGCTGGTTCACGGTCATTGCCGCTGCCGCCGCGCTCTTCGCGCCGCCCTTCGAACCGGGCCGCCCGAGCGCGCTCGGCGTCGGATTGTTCACCGGTGTGACCGAAACGGCGACCGGCATTGGCGGACCGCCGCTCGCTCTCCTTTACCAGCATGCCCAGGGGCCGATACTCAGGGCAACCGTGGCGGTGTGCTTCTTCGTGGGCGAAATCATGTCGCTCGTGATACTCGCCTTTGCAGGACGGCTCGGAGCGGACCAGCTATTGGCCGCACTCTACCTCGCACCGGCGGTTCTCCTCGGAAGCGCTCTGTCGCGGCTGACGCACGACCATATTCGCGGCCGCGGCCTGCGCCTCGGCGTGCTTACCTTCGCGCTGGCCAGCGGGGCCTTTCTGATCGTGAGATAGGCGCACGCCTGCTCGCCGTCAGGCCGTGAAACCCTGGTCGCAAAGCTCTCTGAGGGCCGCGGGCGAGAAACTGTCGAGCGCAAGCTCCGGCAACAGGTCGTTATCGGCCGCGAGGTTGCGGTTCATTGCAGCGGAAAACAGGCTCGTTCCGGCTTCGTGCAGAACAGCGGGCCGGCCGGCGATCCGTCCAAGCAGACTGGTGGGGACGAGACCGAAGGGCACGTCCTCATAGATGTACCGGCTGTCGGCCGTCGCCGGGCCGAAACCGCCCCGCCCTTCGAGGTGCATCTGCTGGTTCATGTCGGAGACCGTGCCGATCGGCACATGGAAGGATAGGGAGAAATGTTCGCGTACGGTTCTGACCGACAGACCGAAGCTTTCGGCGATCTTCAGACGCTCCGCGTCGAGCGCTTCGATCAATTGTCCGACAGCCGGGGTCACATGCTCGCCCTGTCCCCATTTCTCGCCCTTCTCCATGCGGGTCAGGTTGAGAAGCGCGATGCCCAAATGGTTCTGCGGGTTGAGGTTGGAAAGCGAGATGGCCAGAAGTCCGTCGCGCTCGACGAAGCGGTCGCCGAAGAGTTCGGTGCACAGCGCTTTCCCCTCGGCTGCGGCAGCCTTCGGCAAAGTGGCGACGTCGATTTTCTGGCGGACCGTATTGACGGAAACGCTTGCGCCGTCCGGCTGCTGGCGGCCGGTCAGAAGGGTCGTGCCCCAGACGATGATGGGCAGGGAAACGCCCCGTTCGGCCAGCCGCTTCGAAAGATAGAGCGCGCCGAAGGAGCTGTGCGAGCTGACGATCACAGGCTGGCCGGACTTCAGGTGCGGCACCGCGGCATCGAACGCCACGCGATGACCATTGGCCGGCAGGGCGACGATGACCGCGTCCACATCGGCGACCGCCTCGCGTCCGTCATGGGCAACCGCCACCGGGCCGGAAAACTCGACGGCGCCTGTCGCCGTCAGCGGCTCCCTCGCGGCCAGTTTGCGCGTGCGCGCACCCGAAGGAGACCACAGAACGGGGTGATGACCGGCTTTTGCCAGGAAAGCCGCCATGCCGAAGGCGATCGCCCCGGCGCCGAGAATACCAATACGCATCGTGGTTCTGTCTTCCTTTCTCATATGGCGTCGTGTTTGCCGCCTTGCCCGCAAGGTCGCCCAACGCCGCTCTTCGCGAAAGCATTCAGCCGGGGAACCGCAGATTTTTCACTGGATAGCACCGAAAAGAAAAATTGTCCTTTGTCACTGGCGCTTAAGATACGTTTTATGCAGTATGAGGCAGCTATAATGCACTGGGCGCATGATCGTCATGGAGATACGGGAACTCGAGGCCTTTCTTGCGGTGATGTCCACCGGCAGCATCACCGCCGCCGCCCGGCTGCTCGATCGCTCCCAGTCCCAGGTCACGCGCCTCATCCAGGACCTGGAAATTTCCGTCGGCTTCGCGCTCTTCGACCGCAACGGTCCGAAGATCGCACCGAGCGAAAAGGGGATCGCATTCCATGCGGAAGCCGAGCGGTTCCTGAGCGGCATCGGCCATTTGCGGGAGCGGGCAAGGACGATCGCGGAAAAGGAGCCCCAGCCGATCGAGATCGTAGCGATCCCGGCTTTCGCCAGCGGCATCATCCCCTTGGCGCTCGCGGCGTTGCCGGAAAAGCTGCTGCCGCGAAAAATCCATCTGCGCAGCCTGCCGGCAGAGGCGGCGGTGCAATCGGTGTTGGCCCGCACGGCAGATTTCTGCGTCACGTCTCTGCCGGCCGACCAGCCGGGACTGGAAGTGCACGGGGTGTTTCAGGGACCTTGCGTTGCCGCCGTGGCGGAAGATGATCCTCTTGCCGCCTGCGAAGTGATTTCGATCGCCGATCTTGCCGGACGCAACATCATCACGATGGCCAATCCGTTCCGCCTGCGCCGCCGCGTGGACATAGCGTTGGAAGCCGCGAATATCCGCCCGGCCAGGATCATCGCGACCAGCGTTTCGGTCAATGCGGTACAGATCGCATCGACGGGGCTCGGCGTCGCAATCGTCGAGCCTGCGACAGCCTACGGCTTGAAGCTGGCCAATGTCGCGGTTCGCCCGCTCGACGTCGACATTCCCTTCCCGTGGGCGATCTTTTCGGCCGCCGCGCGTCCGTTGTCAGACAGCTCACGCGAACTGATCCAGGCGATCATCCAGATCGCTTCCGCCTGCATCCCGGGATTTACCGCTCACGACCCGCGCAACGCCAATCGCGCCGCTGAAATGACCTTGGGAGGAGACCAGGCCGACGCACGCTAGCGCGCGAACCGCTCTGCCAAATGCCAAGAAAGTCCACTGCATAACAACGAAACTTAGAACCAAAAGAGGAGAATGACATGAAAGACTTCACCGCAACCCGCCGCTCCACGCTGAAATTTCTGGCCGCCGGCACGGGCGTCCTGGCAGCGCCGGCAATCATTCGCCCGGCATTTTCCCAGTCCAAGGTCGTGAACATCACCACCTATGACAAGTTCGTTCCGCAGTCCTTTATCGACCAGTTTCAGAAAGATACGGGCATTGAAGTGCGCATTCGCCTGACCGACGACCAGGGCAAGCAGTACAACGTGCTGTCCGCCGAAGGCGAGACGCCCTCGACGGACATCGTCACGGTCACCGGCCATCGTCTGTCGCAGTTCATCGGCTCCAAGCTGCTCACGCCGCTCGACACCGGCAGGCTGAAGAACTGGGACAAGCTTGCCTCAGCTTACAAGGGCGCGCCGCAGCTTACCGTCGACGGTTCAGTCTACGGGGTGCCGCTTTTGGCGGGCTTCGAGGGCCTCGCCCGCAACACGGATTATACCAAGGCCTCCGACAGCTGGGCCATCATGTTCGATCAGGAATACAAGGGCCTGACGTCCTACATCATTTCCGACTTCCTCCAGATCACCATGCGCTATCAGGGCAATGACGGCGACTTCGTCACCTATGAAGGCAAGCCGGAGGAGGCGCAGGCCGCAACCAACAAGGCGCGCGACTACCTGATCCAGAACAAGGACATGGTTCGCAAATACTACGACGCCGGCTCCGAGGTTCAGCAGATGTTCGTCAACGAGGACATCTATGTCGCCCATAGCTGGTCCGGCCCCGCGGCGAAGCTGATCATGGACGGACATCCGATCGAAATATCGGTTCCGAAGGAGGGGACCTATGGTTTCCTCTACTCCTTCAACGTGGTGAAGAATGGCCCGAATACGGATGCGGCCTATACCTTCCTCGACGCTATCCTCTCGTCTCCGGAAATCGGCGCTGCGATGAGCCGCCAGTCGGGCTTCGCCTCCGCATTCGACGGCGTGGACAAGGTGCTGAACGACAAGGAGCGTGCGGCAATGACCCTGCCGCAGGAACAGACCGAGCGCATCCAGTTCTTCAGCTCCGTCAACCGCGACATGAAAAACGAGATGGTCGACAAGGCAGTCGCCGAGATCAAGGCCGCCTGATCGATCGCCGAGGCCCATCGGACACGGCCGGTCCCTTGGGACCGGCCGTGAGAAAGAGCATTTCCTGAGCCTGGAACGACGACAATGGTAGATACGACCACAATGCAAGCCCGATCCGCCGGTTCTCGACGGGTGCCCCGTTATGCCGGATGGATCGGCAAGGCCGTCGGTTCGGGTCTCTATCGTCACACCATCGGACGCCTTGCGGACAGCCGCCGTGCCCGGCTGGCGCTGCTTGCCGGCGTCCCTCTCTTCTGGATCGCGGCGCTGCACATCGGGCCGATCTTCCAGATGGGGCGGATCAGCTTCATGGCGGACTATCCGCAGGCACCGGACGGAGGCTCCCCCTACACGCTGGCCAACTACGAACTGTTCTTCTCCGACCAGCTCTATTTCATGCCCTTCATCCGCAGCCTCATCTTCGCGGCAGTCGTCACGATCTCGACCCTGGTGATCGTTTATCCGGTCGCCTACTACGTTGCGAAGATCGTTCAGCCGAAGAACCGCATGCGCGCGTTGCTGCTCCTGCTCATCCCCTTCTGGGCGGGAGAACTGATCCGCACCTTTTCGGTCATCATGCTTCTCGCCAATCGCGGCGCGGTCAACGTGGCGCTGCGCGAACTCGGCTTCATCGATCGGCCGATCCCGATGCTCTACACGTCGTTCTCGCTGAGCTTCGGCGTCATCTATCTGCTGGCGCTCTACATGTTGCTGCCGCTCTATTCGGCCATCGAGAAGATACCGACACCGCTCATTCATGCGGCGGCCGACCTCGGCGCCGGCCCGTTCCAGCGCTTCCGCCGCGTGATCCTGCCCTTGTCGAAGGACGGCATCGTCTCCGGCTGCAGCCTCGTATATCTCACCTCCGTCGGGGTCTTCGCGGCGCCGCTCCTGCTCGGCGGTCCGAATACGGTCATCTTCCCCGAAGTGATCGCGACGCTCTTCCACTCCTCGAACGACAAATGGCCCGAGGGTGCTGCCTTCGCCATGCTGCTGCTCGCGGTTTCGCTTTCGACCGTCGGCCTGTTCATGCGGGTGATCGGCGGCCGTTCCGTCCGGCTGATGTAAGGAGGCCACGATGCGACCATACTTCGCCGACCTACCGAAAACCGCCCTCGGTGCCGCCTACTGGCTGTTTGCGGTCTATCTCCTGTTGCCGCTGGCGCTGATGACGGCCATGAGCTTCAAGGATGCGAGCTTCGTCGCCTTTCCGATCACGGACTGGACGCTCAACTGGTATGCCCAGGTGCTCAACGACAAGCAGTTCATCGAAGCCTCGCTCTATTCGATCGGGATCGCGCTCGCGACCACCGCGGCGGCGACGGTCATAGGCGTCTGGATTGCGCTTCTGGTCTCGACCGAAGGCATCTGGGGCAAGGCGATCATCTTCGCACTCGCCTGCCTGCCGGCAGTCGTTCCGGGCCTCATCAACGCAATCTCCATGCGGATCTTCATCCGCACCGTCGACATCCCGACCGGCACGGCGGCGATCATCCTGTCGCATGCAGTCCATGCGGTGCCCTTCGTGGTGATCATGGTGCTCACGCGCCTACGCTCCATGCCGGCCAATCTGGTCGACGCGGCTCGCGATCTCGGCGCCGATCGGTTCGTGGCCTTCCTCAGGGTCACGATCCCGTACCTGATGCCGGCACTCCTCGGCGGCATGATCTTCTGCGTACTCACCAGTATCGACGACTTCGTCCGCACCTTCTTCCTCGGCGGCTACAAGCCCACGCTCCCGATGCTGATCTTCGCGAAGGTGCAGGGCGGCATGTCGCCGGAAATCAACGCCATGGCGACGATCGTGCTGGTCGTGACAGCCGCTGTCGGCGTTTACGCCGAGCACCTCACCCGCCGTTCAAGGAACTGACGCATGCAGCCTGTGGTCCACTTCAAAAACGTCAACAAATATTACGGCGGATTGCCTGCGGTCGATGACCTGGACCTCGCCGTAGAATCCGGACAATTCGTGACGCTGCTCGGCCCCTCCGGCTGCGGCAAGTCTACGACGCTCAGGATGCTCGGCGGCTTCGAACAGCCCTCGTCGGGGGAGATCTATCTGGAAGGCAAGCCGATCACCCATCTGCCGCCGAACAGACGCAACGTCAACATCGTCTTCCAGGACTATGCGCTCTTTCCGCACCTCAACGTCGGCCGCAACATCGCCTTCGGACTGGAGTTGAAAGGGCTGTCTTCGGACGCGATCCACAAGCGGACCATGGAACTGCTGGCTCTCGTCAAGCTCCAGGATTTCGCCGACCGCATGCCCGACCAGCTTTCGGGCGGCCAGCGTCAGCGCGTCGCGCTGATGCGCGCGCTCGCCCCCGATCCGAACGTGCTTCTGCTCGACGAGCCCCTTTCGGCGCTCGACGCCAAGCTGCGCCAGCAGATGCAGATCGAACTGAAAACCATCCAGCGGACCACCGGCAAGACCTTCATCTTCGTCACCCACGATCAGGAGGAGGCGCTGACCATGTCCGACGTCATCGTGGTGATGAACAAAGGCAGGATCGAGCAGATGGGCGGCCCGAACGAGCTCTATTCCCGCCCGCGCAGCCGCTTCGTCGCCAACTTCATCGGCCAGAGCAACTTCCTCGAAGGCAAGCTGCTTTCCCACGATGGAACGACCGCGGCCATCGACTGGAACGGAAGCATCATCCACGCCGACCTCAACGGGACGAAGCTGCCAGCCGGCAGCGGCGCGACCGTCGCGCTTCGTCCCGAGGCGCTCTACTGCATGGCGGAACAGCCGAAGGACCGGTTCGCACTGAGGGGGCGCATCGTCCAGCGCGTCTTCAAGGGTGCGCACACCTCCCTCACGATCGAACTCGAAAATGGCGCGGAGCTGGCTTTGCAGCTCGACCCGGTAGCGCTTTCGCACCTGGAGAGGGACGAGGTGTGGGTGGGCTGGCGCGAGCGCGACGCGGTCGTTCTGGCCGACTGACGCGCCTGAATTTGGCGCGGTCATTTCAGGGGCCGCCGGCAGCGGCGGTCCCGAAAGCGGATTTCAGGAGCAAACGCTATTATGACGAATGAACAGCATGGGCGGCTCGCGGAACTGAATGCGAGGGTCAAACAGGACCTGGACTATCTCAATTACCCGGCCGCCAACTGGTCGAAGCCGGTCACGACGGCTGACGGACAGCCGGTGAGCGACGTCGTCATCATCGGCGGCGGCATGTGCGGCATGGTCGCCTGGCTTGCCCTGACCCGGGCGGGCATCGCCAATCTGCGCATCGTCGACCGTGCCCCCAAAGGGCAGGAGGGTCCCTGGGTCACCTTTGCCCGCATGGAAACCCTGCGCTCGCCGAAGAACCTGCTGGGCCCGGCGCTGGGCATGGCCTCGCTCACCTTCCGCGCCTGGTACACCGCTTGCTTCGGCGAGGCGGCGTGGGAAACGCTGTTCCGCATTCCCCGCCCGATGTGGATGGATTACCTGAAGTGGTACCGCGAGGTCCTGTCCATTCCCGTCGAGAACGACACGCATGTCACCCGCGTCCGCCCTCGCGAGGATGGCCTCCTGGAGCTGGAAATCGCCGGCGGCAGCAAGTCTTCCATCGTCACGCGCAAGCTGGTTCTGGCCACCGGCCGCGAAGGCCTGGGCGAGCCGGTCGTTCCGGATTTCGTCAAGGGCATGAAGCGCCACACGTCCTGGGCCCACTCCGCCGACGACATCGATTTCGAGGCACTCAAGGCAAAGCGCGTCGTCGTCATCGGCGTCGGCGCATCCGCTGTCGACAATGCGGCCGAGGCGCTGGAGTCCGACGCGGGCGAGGTCCGCCTGCTCGCGCGCCGCAAGGAGATGCCGACCGTCAACAAGCTGATGGGCATCGGCTCCTACGGGGTGACTGCCGGGTTCGCCAGGATCGACGCGGAATGGCGCTGGCGGATCATGGACTATTCCGTCAAGCAGCAGACGCCGGCCCCGCACAATTCGACGCTGCGCGTCAGCCGCCATCCCAACGCCTTCTTCCACTTCGACTGCGCCATCGGCTCGATGCGCGAGGAAGGCGGGGAAGTCGTGATCACCACCAAGAAGGGCCGCATCTTCAGGACCGACTTCGTCATCCTCGGAACCGGCTTCACGGTCGATCCGCTCAGCCGCGACGAGCTCGCGCCCTATCAGGACAGGATCGCCTGCTGGGACGACCGCTACACGCCGCCGGTCGGCGAAGAGAATGCCGGCCTCGGCCGCTTCCCCTGGCTCGATGACGATTTCTCCTTCACCGAGAAGGAGCCCGGCACCGCGCCATGGCTCAAGGACATCCACTGCTTCAACTACGGCGCCTCGATCAGTATCGGCAAGGTGAGCGGCGACATTCCGGCGATCAGCGAGGGCGCGCTCTGGCTTGCGCGCGGGATCGCCGCCTCGCTCTTCATCCGAGACGTCGATTACCACTGGGAAGCGCTGCTCGCCTACGAAAAGCCGGAACTCGACGGCTCGGAGTGGACGGACGCCGACGCCCCGGAACCCGCGCACAGAACCGCTTGATTTGAACTCCTGCCCAAGCTGAAGGATTACGATGACCGTTCCCCCGAAAACCGATGTGATCGACGCCGTCCTCGGGCTGGATTCGTCCTCGCCCGTCCTCGCATTGCGCGAGCGGCGCGCCAAGCTCAAGCATTTCACGCAGACCAGCCATGACGCCGCGCTCCATCCCGCCGAGCCGGGTAATTTTTCCTACGCCATGAGGGCGGCTCTCGCGGCGCGCATCACCGGCCTCTGGAAAGCGACAGAGCTCCAGGCCCATTACAAGGCGCAGCTCGAGGAGAAGGGATCGAAACCCGAGCTCCGATCGATCGCCGATCCGGCCTTCAGGCCCGAGGGCGACAAGCGGCTCGCAACGATGCTTGCGCATGTCGATCTGGTGACGCTCAAGCCGAAGGAAGCGACGCGCGCGAATATCGAAGCGCTCTATTCCGTCGGTTTCGACGACCGCGATATCGTAACGCTCGCGGGTCTCATCGCCTTCGTGAACTATCAGGTGCTGGTCGTGGCCGGCCTCAAGATGCTGAGGGACAACTGACATGTCGGAAACCGTACACGAATTCACCCTGGAGCCGCTCGACTGGCAGCCCTATGTCAAGCCCGTAAAGCTCGACGAGGCAACGCCGGAGCAGCTCGAAGCGCTGAAAGTGACGCCCTCGAATACCAAGGTTTCGAACTATGTCCTGGTTCTGGCCAACGAAGCCGAGATGCTCGCCGAACGTACGCCGCTCTTCAACGACATCATGTATAGCGAAGGCGGGCTCTCGCGCGGCGGGCGCGAAATCGGCGCGCTGGCGGCTTCCTTCGTCAACCGCTGCATTTACTGCGCCTCGGTGCATGCCAACCGCTACATCCAGCTGGAAAAGCGGCCGGAGGTGGTGGACGAAATCTACAGGCGCGGCCTCGACGCCGACCTGCCGGATTTCGAGCAGGCACTCTTCAATTTCGGCGTCGATCTGACGGCGCACCCGGACAATGTTGGCGTCTACCAGTTCTACCACCTGCGCGAGATCGGGCTCGACGACCTGGAGATCCTCGATCTGATCCATTCGATCGCGATCTTCGGCTGGGCGAACCGCCTGATGCACACGCTCGGCGAACCGCATCTGAAGGAGTGAAGCTGTTATACGCGATTGCCCCTCATCCCGCTGCCGCGGCCTTCTCCCCGCAAGCGGGGCGAAGGGATTCGCGGCACCCGCTCGCGACCTCTCCGCAACCGGTTCGTCGGGGGCTGAGTGCATGCCGCGTGAGGGATGGAAACGAGAAACAAGCGTGAGATCAAGCCTTCAGTTGCCTGGCCACATTGCCGAGGAGACGACCGCCAGCATTGGCCACAAGGCACTCTCCGCAAGTTCGGCAGCGCATCGCCCGAGAGCAGCACCAGCAAGACGTGCGCTGATGCACGATGCGGTTACTGAGCGTTGCTCTAACCCGCAGCTTTCGTGAGCGAGGCAATCGCCGCATCGACGGCATCGCCGAGGCGCTCCACGATCTGGCCGACATCTTCCCGGTTAAGGATGAAGGGCGGCGCCAGGAGGACGTGGTCGCCGCGTTGCCCGTCGATCGTGCCGCCCATCGGATAGACCATCAGGCCCCGTGCCATGGCTTCCTTCTTGATCCGGGCATTGAGCTTCAGGCCGGGATCGAAGGGGGACTTCGTCGCCCTGTCGGCGACAAGCTCGACGGCACGGAAGAGGCCGCGGCCGCGAATGTCGCCGACGTGGTGGTGATTGCCGAGCCGCTCGACCAGGCATCTTTCGAGATAATCGCCCATCGACACGACGTTTTCGAGCAGCCCGTCCCGGCGGATCACTTCCTGCACGGCAAGGCCGGCCGCCGCTGCCATCGGGTGGCCCATATAGGTATGGCCGTGCTGGAAGGAACCCGACCCTTCGGAGAAGGCCTGGAAGATCGCGGAGGACAGCAGTACCGCGCCGACCGGCTGATAGCCGCCTCCGAGCCCCTTGGCGATGGTCATGAGATCCGGGACGACGCCGTCCTGTTCGCAGGCATGCAGCGTCCCGGTGCGGCCCATGCCGCACATCACCTCGTCGAGGATCAGCAGCACGCCGTATTTGTCGCAGATCGCCCGAACGCGCTTCAGGTAGTCGGCGACGGGCGGGACCGCGCCGGCCGTGGCGCCCACCACCGTCTCGGCGACGAAGGCGATCACCTGATCGGCGCCCAATTCGAGGATCTTGGCCTCGAGCTGACCCGCGGCACGCGCGGCATAGTCCGTGTCGCTCTCGCCGGCCTGCTGCAGCCGATAGGCAAAGCATGGATCGATGTGGTGGGTTTCGACGAGCAACGGCCGGAATTGAGCGCGCCGCCACTCGTTGCCCCCGGCCGCCAAGGCGCCAAGCGTGTTGCCGTGATAGCTCTGGCGCCGGGCGATGATGTGGCGGCGTTGCGGCTCCCCCTTCTCCACGAAATACTGCCGGGCCATTTTCAGCGCCGCCTCGACCGCTTCCGATCCGCCGCTCACCAGATAGACGTGATCGAGCCCGTCGGGCGCATCGGCGACGAGGCGGTCGGCAAGCCGTTCCGCCGCCTCGGTGGTGAAGAAGCCGGTATGGGCATAGGCCATACGGTCGAGCTGCGCGTGGAGCGCGGCGAGCACATCCGGATGAGCGTGACCGAGGCAGGAGACGGCGGCTCCCCCGGAGGCGTCGATATAGGCCCTGCCCTCGGCATCGAAGAGCCCGATGCCTTCGCCGCGGACGGCGACCGGCAGCTTCGCGTGGATGGCGCGGTGGAGAAGATGGGTCATGGCGCTCTCTTGGAGTTGCGGGATTGGAGATGAGTGTTCAGCGCCGCGAGCTGCCCGTCGAAGCGCTCCAGAGCCGCGAGCGTCGCTTCGCCGCCCCGGCCTGCGATGAGCGCGCCGAGCACTTCGGCGACGGCAAAGGCGGGCGCCATGGCGTGCAGGAAGGAAGGACTTTCGGTCGGCACGACGATGATCGCCTCGGCGATCTGCGCAAGCGGCGCCACTTCGCTGTCGGTCACCGCGACGACCGGTACGCCGTTGTCCCGAGCATATTCGGCAATTTCGATCGTCGCCCGTGTATAGGGAAGAACGCTGGCCACGAGCAGCACGTCTGCGCTCGTGGCACGTCCGACGGCATCCGCGCCGGTGCCGCCGATGCCGTCCAGCATCACGGATTTTTCGCCGACCAGCGAAAGAATATAGTGGAACTGCCAGGCGACCGCGTGGCTCGAGCGCAGCCCGAGGCAGTAGACCCGCCGGGCACGGGCAAGCCGCGTGGCCGCTGCAACGATGCGGTCGAGCGCAGCCGGTTCTGCGAGCCGCGAAATCTGCGTCCCGATCGTGCGCAACATATCGGCTGCGAGCGCGTGGTCGCCCCTCAGCTTCTGGCTTCGGGCCTGCTCGCCGGCCTTTCCGGCAAATCCGGCATCACCCTCCCGCAACGCCTCGGCATAACGTTCGCGGATGGCATCGTAACCATCGAAACCGAGTTGCTTGGCAAGGCGGGTCATCGTCGCGGGCTGCACCCCCGCCTGGCGCGCCTGCTCGCGCATGGAGAGAAGAGCGACGTCGCGGGGATGGTCGACGATATAGCGGGCCGCCGTCCGCAATTGCGACGAAAGCCCGTCGAAGGCGGTGATGATCGCGTCGCTGAGCGGCCCCTTGTCCATGCTTCATTTAACAACGATCTCATGACCATTGCAACGAATGTTTCAGTGTGCAACTTTATGATTTCTGAAAATCATACTCGATGGTGCCCACATGAACGCAGGCGATGCTTTGCAGGGGATTTCGATCGCGGTCGCGCCGAATGGCGGGCGCCGGACGAAGGCCGACCATCCCGCCATACCGCTGACCCCGGAAGAACTGGCGCTTACCGCACGCGACTGCCTCGATGCCGGCGCGGCGATGATCCACGTTCACGTGCGCAAGGGGGACGGAAGCCATCTTCTCGATGCCGACGCCTACCGCGCCGCGACCGCAGCGATCCGGGCTGCCGTAGGCGATCGCATGGTGATTCAGATCACCAGCGAGGCGCTGGGCATCTATTCGCCGGGCGAGCAGATCGCCGTCGTGAAGGCGGTCCGGCCCGAGGCCGTGTCTCTGGCGCTCAGAGAGTTGGTCCCGGACGAAACGCACGAGGCTGCCTTTGCGGATCTTCTGTCGTGGGCGGCCCGGGAGAAGGTCACGCCGCAGATCATCCTCTACGATCCGGAGGAGGCGGTGCGATTGGACGGCATGCGGCGACGAGGTCTGCTTTCCCGCGACGACATTCCCGTACTTTACGTACTCGGCCGTTATACGCCGGGCCAGAGGTCCCTCCCCCGTGACCTGCTGCCTTTCCTGGCGCCGGACATGCCCGCCTTCACCCATTGGAGCGTCTGCGCCTTCGGCCGTCACGAGGCGGCCTGCGTCACAGTCGCGGCGCTCCTCGGCGGCCATGTCCGCGTCGGCTTCGAAAACAATCTCTGGCTTCCGGAAGGAACCGCCGCCGGCTCCAACGCCGACCTCGTCCGCACGGTTACGGCTGCGCTTCTGCCGCTGTCGGTTCCGTTACTCCAGGGGCCGGCGCTCGCAGAGATGTTTGCCCGTATCGGTTCTGCGGGCATGCCGGAAGACTGACGCGCCCTCGTCTTTCCGTCGCCGGGCTTTGGAACCGGTGAACGCCGGTTTCGTTCTCCCATGATGACAGCGCCTCGCGCCTCATCCGGCGCGCAAGGGTGCCTGTAACACTTGGAGTGCTGCGTGCTTATCCTCAATCGCCAAATACGGAAGCATGCAGCCGTATGGGAGTGCACCATGTTGACCCATGATGATCGCAACATGCCCGAAAGGCGCGCCACAGCCGCATTTCCGATAGGTCTCATACTGCTCGCGATATGTGCCATCTTCGCCTATCTGGCGATCGGCGGCGCCATGCTGGAAGGTGAAACCGAAACGGTCGTCTACACACCGCCGATCGCCGACGCGCCGGAACCTCGGTAAGAGGGAGTTCTTCAATGACGCCCGATCCGATCGGCCCCGGCCCCGGGCCGGGAATAATTCCGCCGAACCCGGTTCCGCCACTCGGCATTCCCGATCCGCCGCCAAACGAGCCCCAGCCCGACAAGGGTCCCGAGGACGACTCGCAGAACCCGCCCGGCGAAAAGGACCCGCCCCGGACCGACGTGCTCCCCCGGTGAGGCTTGACTTTCATGAATCAGAATGAGAACATAACATGAACATTCTGGAGAGTCTCTCATGACCCATGCAGAGGAAGTTATCGAGCGCGCCATGGCCGCCGTCGCCCAGGCAAGACGCCGGCGGGAGCGCGAACAGGAGTGGCGCAGAAAAACCTTCGGACGGATTCAGGTCGGTATACCGCTCCCGCCCCTCAAGCGCGGCGTGCAGCTTTCGCTGCAGCTTGACCGCCCCAGTACGCAATGAGGCCTGAAGCCGATCGGCCCATTCGGTAAGGGCGACGAGGAAAACCGTGGCACGGTTTTCCTCGCGGTTGCGTTAGGCGGCAGCCAGTGCCGGCCGTTCCCTAGGGAAGGGCTTGAAGGTCAGTGCGATCAGGAAAGCACCGATGCCGAGACCCCAGGCGCCGATATAGAGCCAGCCGTAGCTGGCAAAAACGTCGTAGATCAGTCCCCCGGCAACCGGGCCGATTGCCATGCCGAGGCTGCCGGCCATTGCCGTGCCGCCGATGACAGTGCCCATCATGCGCAGCGGGAAATTCTCGCGGGCGATCACGGCGTAAAGCGGCATGACGCCCGCATAGATGAAGCCGAACACGGCAGCCACCGCGTAGAAGGCGCCGAGATCGCGCACGAAGAAATAGGCGAGCGCACCGAAGGCCTGCAGCAGCAGCCCCGATACCAGAATGCGCTTGGCGCCGTAGCGGTCTCCGAGGACGCCGAAGGCGACGCGGCCGCCCATTCCCGCCAGACCCTCGAGGCTGTAGATGGAAACGGCGGCCATCATCGGGATCCCGCAGCTCACGGCGTAGCTCACCGTGTGGAAAATCGGCCCGGAATGGGTGGCGCAGCAAAAGAAGTTCGTCAGCAGCAATATGACGAATTGCGGCGATCTCAGCGCCTGTCCAAGGGACATGTCCGGCTGCCCTTCGCTTGCGGAGACGGCATTTGTATCTTCGAGGACCGGCGGGCGGCGCAGCAGCAACGCAGCCGGAATCATCGTGACGGCGGCAAGGGCGGCTATGATCTGCAGCGATGTCCGCCAGTCGTAGATCGTAACCAGCCACCCGGCCAACGGCGACATGGTCATGGGTGCCATTCCCATGCCGGCCGACACCAGAGATACGGCAAGGCTGCGATGCGTATCGAACCAGCCTGTCACGCAAGCCATCATCGGTGCGAATATCGCCGCACAGGCCCCCCCGACGACCACCCCGAAGACGAGCTGGAATGCGATCAGCGATGTCACGAGGCTGGAAAGCGCCAGGCTCGCCGCAAGAAGCGCGGAACCGATCAGCACGACCGGGCGCGGGCCCCAGCGGTCCGAAGCGCTACCCCAGACCATACTTGCCAGGGCCATTGCGATGAAGCCCACCGTCATGGCACTCGATATACCGGTCACCGACCATCCGGTATCGCGCGAGATGGGCACAAGGAAAACCGGCAATGAAAACATGGCACCGATTGCAATGCAGCCGAGCAGGCCGCCGGCAGCAACGATCACCCAGCGATAATGCGCATCGATCATTTCTCGTGTCTCCGCTCAGGGCAATCCGGCGCGGCATTCATTTTCAGTCCACGCAAGGATTGCCGATCAAATCAAGGGCATTCTCCCGTTTGCGGCTGTGCCGCGCATACAATAGGACGAACGGCGCCTGAAGGCGCCGACATGGGAGTGGAAATTTTTGTACGCTGCATTGCGCTTGATGCGGTTGAATTCATGCGGCGCTCAGCGGAATTCTCGAACGCCCCTCATCCGCCTGCCGGCACCTTCTGCCAGCAAGCCGGGCGAAGGGACAAGCGGCAAGGTTCCGGACCTATTCTGCGCGACGAGATGCGAGGAGCGACCCGCTTGTTCCTTCTCCCCGTGAAACGGCGTCGAAACGGGGAGAAGGCGCCGGCAGGCGGATGAGGGGCGGAGGCGCCCCGTCAGGCCGCCGTATCCGACGTGTCGACCACCTCGAAATCATGCGTGATGGTCGCCGTCTTTGCGAGCATCGCGGATGCGGAGCAATATTTCTCGATGGAGAGGGCAACCGCGCGCTCGACCTTCTTGGCGGCCAGACCACGGCCCTTGACGATGAAATGCATGTGGATACGGGTGAATACGCGTGGGTCCTGATCCGCCCGATCGGCATCCATCTCGACCACGCAATCCTCGACCGCCTCGCGGCCCTTCTCGAGGATGTGGACGACGTCGAAAGCCGAGCAGCCGCCGGTGCCGATCAGCACCATTTCCATGGGGCTCGGTCCCGGTGTCGGGCTATCCGGGCCGGTGGCCGTGCCGAGCACGACCTTGTGGCCGCTTCCGGATTCCCCGACGAAGGTCCTGCCTTCGACCCATTTGATACGTGCCTTCATCCGATTTTCCTTCCTGTCGTGATGCGTTCATCATAGTTCGAATGACGCAAAACGCGCCCGATTTCCACCCGCCGCCAATCCACTCAGCGCGCACCCCACGTGTCGGTCAGCCGGTAGCCCTCGGGCCAGGGGTCCGACGGGTCGAGCATGTGCTGATGGGTGCCGGTAATCCAGGCGCGGCCGGAGATTTCCGGCAGCACGGCCGGCCGGCCGCCGATTTCGGTGGTGCCCAGGATGCGGCCGGAGAAGGTGGAGCCGATCAGCGAAACCGCCGTCAGCCGGTCCGAGAGCCCCATCTGGCCGCGCGCATGCAGCACGGCCATGCGTGCCGAGAGTGCCGTCCCGGTCGGCGAACGGTCGACCTTGCCCGGCTGGATCGCGACTGCAGCACCCGCCCGCAGGCCTTCCGCCGTGCGCTCCACGGGACCGGCAAAGAGGCAGAAGGAGAAATGCCGCCAGTCGGGGTTTTCCGGATGATGGAAACCGAGCTTGGCATTTGCCGCATTGGTGATCCTCACGCCGAGCCGGGCGATGTCGTGCGCCTCGTCCGGCTTCAGGGCGAAGCCCATTGCGGCAGCATCCACGATCACGAAACTGTCGCCGCCATAGGCGGTGTCGACTGTGAGTGTCCCGAGCCCCTCGACCTCCAGCTTCGCGTCCAGCCGCTCGGCAAAGCTCGGCAGGTTCTCGACGAAGATGCGTTCGGCCTTGCCGTCACGGCACTCCGCGCGCACGCGAACGAGACCGCCGGGCGCTTCGAGCGTGATCTCCGTCACCGGCTCCTTCATCGGCAGGATGCCGCTGTCGAGCAGCACGGTTGAAACGCAGATCGAGTTGGAGCCGGACATGGGCGGCGTATCTTCCGGCTCCATGATGATGAAGGCAGCATCCGCGTCGGGATGCTTGGGCGGCACCAGGAGATTGACATGGCGGAAGACGCCGCCGCGCGGCTCGTTCAGGACGAAGTTGCGCAGGGTCTGTTCGCGGGCGATCCAGCGGCTCTGCTCCCAGATCGTATCGCCCGGCGGAGGCGCGACACCGCCGACGATCACGTCGCCCACTTCACCCTCGGCATGGGCTGAAATGACATGAATGGTCTTGGTGCTGCGCATCGCGAACTCCTCGTTTCAAAAGCCAGCGCGGTTACGAACGTCCGCCGCGCCTCAGGAAAGCCAGTCCGGCAGCTGGGGCGGGACGCGCCCCGTCAAGGCCGCGGCGACGCAATCGGCAAGGCTGCCGAAGCGTACTGTGCGGCCTGAAAGACCGGGACCGTAATGGGCATATTTGCCGGAATTGGTCATGACCGCCCGGGTACGGGTCGGGAACACAGGCTCGGAGATCGAACACCAGCAGAGGTCCGGCAGCACCTGGACGCCGCTCTCCTGAAGCCGGGCGAGAATGCCTTCGCCGCGCGCCTCCGCAATAACCTCATGGCCGGCCGTGACGATCACTGCCACATCCGGATGCCGCTTGCGGCCGCCGAGCGCCTCGGCCAGCGCCCGACACTCGGCAAGGGACGCGTGCGGGCTGCCGATCGCTACGAGTTCGACTTCATCCGGACCCTCGTTCAGGGCGGACCAAGCGGCCGTCAGCTCGGCGCGGGTAATGGTCGCATGATCCGCGTCCTCAGCCGCGGCACCGCCGGCTTCCGGCGTCACGCCCTCCACATGCAGCATCGGCGCGGCGGAAGTGGTGCCGAAGGCGGCGCAGAGCGCCTTCAAGTCGTCGCGCGAGGGCTCCGCCGGGGCGAGCCCGCGGATGAGCGGGATGCGATCTGGCGCCGCACGCCCGGCGAGATAGCCGATCAACGGCCAGAAAGCGTCGTCGGCGCCCGCGGGCAGTTCGACGTCTATGATCCGCCGTGCCTTGCGGTGTTCGTCGAGATAGACGCCGGAGAGCGGCGCGCGTCCGGTGAGCGCGATGCAAAGGTCGAGGAAATCCGGGTGCTTTGCCGTCCGCGCACCGAGCACGCTGTTGGCGAAGATCACGGCATTGGACTCCGCCCAGGCCACGGCTTCGCCGGCTCCAGGCGCGCTGTCGAGCAGATAGGGCGAACAGGTGAAGGTCGGCCGGCAGCCCATGCGGACATAGGCGTCGGCGAGCCGCGCCGCAGGGTCGCCGAAGGACGGCGGCACACCTTGCCTCTGCCAATTGGCATGGTCCACGGAAATGGCGTTCATCGTCGCCGGGATCCGCACCTTCGCGCCCATCTCCACCATCTTCTCGGCAAAGGTGAGGTTCGCGGGACTGGCATAGATGCAGCCGTCGATATGAGCCTGCGTCACATCCACGAGACCCAATGCCCCCTGCTGCGCCGCCATGGCCGAAATGATGCGCATGGCCTGCGCAACCGCGACGCTTTCCGCTCCGTCGAGCATGGCGCGGTCGCCATCGGTGAGGTCGAGCGCGGCCGTCGCCGGCGGAACGACGGGGATCGTCAGCCCCTCGGCTTCAATCGCCCTGTCGCCGATCCGCGCCGTCTTCGCACGGGCGAGCGCCGCGAAGGCTTCCGGCGCAAGACGCAGCACCGGCAGCGGCTTGCCAAACATCTCGGAGGCGATCAGCGCACCGAGGGTCAGCACGTCTTCCGGTTCGGAAAATACGAGTGCGGCAGGGCCACGGCCGGTCAGCACCAGATCGAGCAGCACGCCCGAGCCCGTACAGGAGCCGCGGCTCGACGGCATCATCAGGATGGAGCCGGTGAGCGGGACGCCATGCAGCGGGTGGTGCACGTCGATCACGCAGCCCGTCGCGGGATCGACCCCGCCCCAGAAACTCAGCGCCTCCCCGGTCGCTATGACCGGGCCCTCGGCCGACCCCTGAAGGATGCTGCGGGCAGGATCGAGGCCGCTCATCTTACGACGAAGCCGTGGGCGAAGGGATCGCGGTCATCGATGAAGATGGTGTTGATGCCGGTCATCCGCGCCCAGCCGGCGATCGACGGGATGATCGCGTCGCGATCGGCGACCTTCGCCGCCGCTTCGACGCGCCCCTTGAAGAGCGATCCGATGATCGACTCGTGGACGAATTCGTCGCCGACCTTCAGCTTGCCCTTGGCGGCAAGCTGTGCGATCCGGGCCGACGTGCCGGTGCCGCAGGGCGAGCGGTCGATGGCCTTCTCGCCGTAGAACACCGCGTTGCGGGCATGGGCCTCCGGCTGCGTCGGCTTGCCCGTCCACTGGATGTGGCTCAAGCCCCGGATCTCCGGGTGCTCGGGATGGACGAACTCGTATTTGGCATTCAGCGCGGCCCTCAACTTGGGGCTCCAGCCGACCAGTTCTCCCGCCGTATGGTCGGCCATGTCGCGGAAGTTCTTTTGCGGCTCGACGATGGCGTAGAAATTGCCGCCATAGGCGACGTCCACCACGATCTCGCCGAGCCCCTCGACCTCCGCCGCCAGCCCTTCCGCATAAAGGAAGCTCGGCACGTTGGTAAGGCGCACTTCCTCAACGAAGCGGCCCTCCTGGCGGTAGGTGATGTCCACCTTGCCAGCGGGAGCATCGATCGACAGCTTGCCGGGCTCGCGCGGGGTGATCAGGCCGTTCTCGATGCCCATGGTGATGGTTCCGATGGTGCCGTGCCCGCACATCGGCAGACAGCCGGAGGTCTCTATGAAGAGCACCGCCACGTCGCAGTCGGGCCGGGTCGGCGGGTAGAGGATCGAACCCGACATCATGTCGTGGCCGCGGGGCTCGAACATGAGACCGGTGCGGATCCAGTCGAATTCCTTCAGGAAATGCGCGCGTTTTTCCAGCATGTTCGCGCCTTCGAGACGCGGGCCCCCGCCCGAAACGAGGCGGACGGGATTTCCGCAGGTGTGGCCGTCGATGCAGGAGAAGGTGTGGGTGGCCATGGTCGAAACCTCTGTCAGAATCTTTGCGGCGAAAAGGGTGCAATGTCGATGGCCGGAGTCCGGCCGGTCAAGAGATCGGCGACGATCCTTGCGGTGCCCGCCGATTGGGTGAGCCCGAGATGGCCGTGACCGAAGGCGAAGATCACCCGCGGCGTCGCGCGGGCGCGGCCGATGGCCGGCAGGCTGTCGGGCAGCGACGGCCGGAAGCCCATCCACTGCACCCCGCCTTCCGGTTTCAAACCGGGCAGGAAGGCCTGCGCCTTCTTCAGCATCGCTTCCGAGCGGCGGAAGTTCGGCGGCAGATCGAGCCCGCCGAGTTCGACCGCACCGCCGACCCGGATACCGGTCGACAGCCGTGTCACGACGAAGCCATGGCCGCCGAAAGTGATCTGCGTCCGCAGGTCGAACGCGTCGGCGGGAAGCGTCGTATTGTATCCGCGCTCGGTTTCGAGCGGAATGCTTTCGCCGAGCGTGCGCGCAACCCGGTGCGAGAAAGCGCCCGCCGAGAGGACCACCTGCGCCGCCCGCCGCCTCCTGCCGTCGGCGCTCAGGACTTCGACCCCGCCATCGACGGGCTTCAGCGCCGTGACCTCCGCGCGCTCGATCACCCCGCCGATCGTGCGGAAATGATCGGCAAGCGCAAGCGTGTAGAGCTTCGGATCGGCGATCGAGTACCAGCCGGGCGTGAAGGTAGCGTGGGTGAAGCGCGCCGCCAGGCCCGGCTGGATCTCGGCAATGCCTGCGGCATCGAGATGGCGGAACTCGATCCCGTGATCCGCGCGCGCCTTCCAGCCGGCCAGCGATGCCTTGAATTCCGCCTCTCCCTCGTAGACCTGAAGGTTGCCTTCCTTGCGCAGCATGGACGCCGTGCCGGTCGCACCGAGGAACGGCTCGAGCTCCGCTTTCGACAGGTCCATCAGCGCGGTCTGGGCCGCGGTCGAATGCGCCACGCGCCCCGGCTGACAAGCCCGCCAGAAGCGGAACATCCATGGCGCGATCTTCAGCGCATAGGCGGGCGGCACGGTCAGCGGCCCGAGCGGATCCAGGAGCCATTTCGGCGCCTTTTTGAGGATGCCGGGCGAGGCAAGCGGAAGGATATCTGTGAAGGCGAATGCCCCGGCATTGCCGGCGGAGGCGCCGGCCGCCGGCCCCTCGCGGTCGAGCACGGTGACCGACAGGCCGCTGGCCACGGCGGCAATTGCAGCCGTGAGGCCGACGACCCCCGCGCCGATCACGATGACGTCCGGTGCGGCCATTTATCGTACGCTCGCCAGGAACTTCTGCGTTTCAGGGTTCTGCGGCGAGGCGAAAATCTGATCGGGCGAACCGATCTCGGCCATGATCCCCTGATGGAAGAAGGCCACGCGATCCGACACGTCGCGGGCAAAGGTCATTTCGTGGGTAACGCAGATCATCGTCATTCCCTCTTCCGCCAGCATCTTGAGGGTGTCGAGCACCTCGCCGACCAGCATCGGATCGAGCGCCGAAGTCACCTCGTCGAACAGCATATATTCCGGCGACATGGCAAGCGCCCGGGCGATCGCCATGCGCTGCTGCTGGCCGCCCGACATGCGGTTCGGATAGACCTTGAGCTTCTCGCCGAGACCGACATGGGTCAACTGCTTCACCGCGATCTCCTCGGCCTTGTCCTTCGGGAGGCCAAGCACCTTGCGCGGGGCGAGCATGACGTTTTCGAGCACGGTCAGATGCGGGAAGGCGTTCCATTGCTGGAACACGATCCCGACCTTTCGGCGCAGCCTGTTGAGATCGGTGCCCTTGGCATGGACATCGGTCCCGTCGATCACGATCCGGCCGGAGTCGATCGGCTCCAGCCCGTTGATGCAGGTGAGCAGCGTCGACTTGCCGGAGCCGGAGCCGCCGATGATGGTGACCACCTCCCCCTTTTCGACGGTCAGGTCGATACCCTTGAGAACCTCCAGAGAGCTGAAGGATTTGCGGACGTTTTCGATCTCAATCATTGGGGGACCACCGTTTTTCGAGATACCCGCCAAGCCGGGCGACGGGGAAGCTGAGGAGGAAGTAGATGGCGCCGCAGATCAGCAGAATGAAGAGCGGCTCCTGCAGACGCGTGACCAGTATCTGCGAGGCACGCAGGAGCTCGACCAGGCCGAGCCAGAGCACCAGTGCGGAGTCCTTCATCACGCCGAGCGTCAGGCCTATCCACGACGGAAGCGAAACCCGGGTGGCAAGCGGCGCCACGATGTAGCGCATGTCCTGCCACCAGGTCATGCCGAGGGAGCGCGCCGCACGGCGGGTCGTCACCGGCACCGATGAAATTCCGCCGCGCACGATCTCCGCGCAGAACGCCGCCGTGTAGAGCGAGAGCACCACGCCGGAGGTCGTGAAGGCGCCCCAGCCGAGCTTGGCGATCGACTGGAAGGCATTGCCGAGCACGAGCTGGATCAGGAGCGGTACCGAGCGAAACACGTCGAGCAGCAAGGTGAGCGGCGCCGACCAATAGGGTCCGATCTGGAACCGGATCACTCCGAAGAGGATGCCGAGAACGGTGCCGGCGGTGACGGCGACGGCGGTTACCGCCAGCGTCATTCCGGCGCCTTGCGCAAGAAAGGCGAGATCGTTCCAGGTGAGGGCAGTATCAAACATCTCTCACCCCTCTCAGTAGCGGAACATGCGCCAGGCGAAGGCCCGGGCTGCAAGCGTGACCGCCTTGGCGATCAGGTAGTAGATCACCGCAGCGAGCGCGAAGAATTCGAATGTGCGGAAGGAGCGGGCATTCAGTTCCTGCGTGATGCCGGCAAGGTCGGTGTTCATGCCGACGGTGACGCCGAGCGACGTCATCAGGATCGCCCAGACCATCTGGTTCGTCGCGGGCAGGAAGGCCACGCGCAGCATCTGCGGCAGAACGATCAGCCGGAACGCCTGCAGCGAGGTCATGCCGAGCGACCGGCCAGCGCGGGCCTGCGTATCCGGAATGGCCTTGAGCGCGCCGCGGAAATTCTCGGCAAGATAGCCCGCATTGTTGAAGGCGATCCCGACCAGAAGCGCCGTATAGGGACTCAGGTGGATCCCGAAATTGCCGAGGCCGAAATGGGCCATGTAGATCTGGAACAGCGCCGGCGTGTTTCGCGCGACCTCGACCCAGGTCGTGGCGATGCCGCCAAGGATACGGCTGCCGGACAGGCGGAACACGGTGAGCGCGATCGCGCAGGCGACGCCGATGACCATCGACAGCACCGCGACCTGCAGCGTGACCACCGCGCCGTCCAGCATCTGCGGCAGCGCCCTCAGCGCCTGGTTCCAGTGGAAGGTGTAGTTGAACATTCCCGTCTCACCCCTCGGAATGCAGCGACGGCGCGGGTTGCCCCGCACCGTCAGACGATCCTCGGATCAACGGTAAACGCCGTTCACCGCCAGGGACGGAGCCTCGCCACCGACCCACTTCTCGTAGAGTTCGGCATAGCGGCCGGTGCGGACCTGCTGATTGACGAACAGGTTGAGGTAGTTGAGGAAGCCGTATTCCTCGCGGTTAGTGAAGAGGGCCACGTAGTCGATGTCGAAGGGCGCCTTGTCGACCACGGAGATACCGGGGAACTTGCCGCCCTTGACGTTGGACTGCGCGACCGTCGAGGTAGAGACGGTGGCGTCGAGCTGGCCCTGGCTCAGCGCCAGGAAAACGTCGGCCTGCGTCTGATAGGGGCGGAACTCGCCCTCGCCCCAGGCCTTGACCTGGTTTTCGAGTGCGATCGCCTCATAGGTGCCCGCGGTGGCGCCGACCACCTTGCCCTTCATGTCTTCGAAGGACTTGATGCCGGACTTCTCGTTGGCGGTTACCGCCATTTCAAAGGCGAAGTAAGGCACCGTCATGCCGACGGTCTTGGCACGCTCGAGCGTATCGGAGGTGGAGGCGACACCGACATCGACGCGGCCGGACATCAGCGCCGGGATGCGCTCGGGAAACGGCGTCTCCACGATCTCCGCGGTGACGCCGAGCGCCGTGGCCAGATCGTTGCAGTAATCCACGTCGAAGCCGATCGGTTCGTTGTTCTCGTCGCGCGAACCCATCGGCGGGAAGTCGAGCACCACGGCGCAGCGCAGCGTTCCCGAAGCGATGATGTCGTCCAGCTTGTCGGCATGGGCGGGGCTCGTCAGAGCGGTGGCGGCAACGAGGCCGAAGGCGAGGACCGAGGTCTTCATTATTGTTCTCTCCCTTGAGTTGGCCGATCGGTGTGACGGCGCGCGCACTATTCCGCGTCGGAGAGCACAAATCAATTTAAAAATACAATTAGTATACAAAAAGTATATAACAGGGCGCCTTTTCGCAATGGAAAGGGGCTTTCCCTTGTGGAAAAGCCCCTTTTATTGCGCGGCCGGGAGGCTGGATCAGCCGAGGAAGTCCTCGGGCAGCAGGTCTTCCGGCATGTTCTGGTAAGCGACGGGACGCAGGAAACGTCGAATCGACATGGTGCCGACGCTGGTTGCGCCGAAGTTGGTCGAGGCTGGATAGGGGCCTCCATGCACCATCGAATCCACGACTTCAACCCCGGTCGGGAAGCCGTTGACCAGCACCCGGCCCGCCTTGCGCTCGAGCACCGGACGCAGACGGCGCGCCGTCTCCAGATCGCCCGCATCCATATGGATGGTTGCGGTCAGCTGGCCCTGGAAGCCGCGCGCGAGCTCTTCCATTTCGGCCGGCGATCCCACCCGAACCACCAGTCCAAGCGGGCCGAACACTTCTTCGCCGAGCGCATGGTCGGCCAGGAACTGGGCACCCGTCGTCTCGAAGAGATTGGGCGATGCGTCACGGCCGGACGACTCGGTCGCAAGCAGCGGTTTGACGGCGTTGCGCGTCGCAAAGCGCGCCTGACCGTCGCGGTAGGCCTTGGCGATACCGTCCGTCAGCATGGTTTGCGGTGCCACCTTGGCAAGCGCCTCGACGGCGGCGGTGGTGAAGCGGTCGGCGTCCGCACCTTCGATGACGACGGCGATTCCGGGATTGGTGCAGAACTGCCCGGCGCCCATGGTGAGCGAACCGGCCCATCCCTGCCCCAGCGTTTCCGCCCGTGCCTTCAACGCTTCCGGCAGCAGGAACATCGGGTTGACCGAACCGAGTTCGCCGAAGAACGGGATCGGTTCGGGGCGCGCCGCGCAAAGATCGAACAGGGCACGTCCGCCGGCGAGCGAACCGGTGAAGCCTACGGCCTTGATATGGGGATGCTGCACCAGCGCATGACCGACGTCGCGGCTGCCGCCCTGGATCAGCGAGAATACGCCGGGATGAACACCCGTCTTGCGGATCGCTGCGTCGACGGCCTCGGCGACGATCTCGCCGGTGCCGGGATGCGCCGAATGACCCTTTACCACGACCGGGCAGCCGGCTGCGAGCGCCGCGGCCGTATCGCCGCCGGCGGTCGAAAAGGCCAGCGGGAAATTCGAGGCGCCGAAGACGGCGACCGGACCGACGGGGCGCTGGACCAGCCGTATCTCCTGACGGGGCGCCGGCTGGCGCTCGGGCATCGCCGCATCGACGCGCCGGTCGAGATAATCACCCTTTTCGATATGATCGGCAAAGAGCCTGAGCTGGCCGGTCGTGCGGCCCCGTTCGCCGTTGAGCCGCGCCTCGGGCAGGCCGGTTTCCTGGCTGCCGATCTCGGTAATCGCCTCCGCCCGGGCCTCGATCTCGTCGGCGATGGCGCGCAGGAAGGCGGCGCGCTCCTTGCGCGAGGAATAGCCATAGGTCCAGAAGGCTTCCTCAGCCGCCTCGCAGGCCCGGTTCACCAGCTCTACGGTGCCTACGGCAAAATCATGCGCCGGGCCATGCGCCGGCGCCGAAGCGAAGGTGCCTGCCCCATCGAGCCATTCGCCCGCGACGAGGTGTTTTCCTTTGGGGGTGAAAATCATCTGACTTTCCTTTCTCTGGATCACGATGATCCTGGTCGATTCGGCACAAGATCATAAAACGCGTCGATTCCCGTAACGAAGCGGGATTGCCGGCGGAAATTCGCATACACTCTCCTCGCCCGTTGCGGAACCGTATACCTTGCGCGAACAGACGAATTGAACTTACCGGGGGTTTGTATACTCTATGTATGCAGAACATCAACCGCGTGCCCCTGAATCAGGCCTAGAATGAGAGAGACGACATGAGCGAGACAACCACCCTGACGACCACCGCGCTTCAGGAGCGCGTCGAGGCGATCTTCCGCAAGGGCGGCCTTAACGTGGTCCAGGCGGGCGCTCTCGCCCGGGTGATCGTTGCCGGCGAACGCGATGCCTGCAAGTCGCACGGCATCTACCGGATCGAGGGCGCGCTGCGCACGGTCAAGGCTGGCAAGGTCAAGCCGGACGCCGAGCCGGAAATCGTCGCGCAGGAAGCCTCGGCGATCGTCAAGGTGAATGCCGGGGGCGGTTTCGCCAATCCCGCCTTCGAACTCGGTCTGCCGGTGCTTGCCGAGCGTGCCCGCAAGCACGGCATCGCCGCACTCGCCATCAACGACTGCACGCATTTTTCGGCGCTCTGGCCGGAAGCGGAGGCGCTCACGGGAGAAGGGCTTGCCGGACTCGTCATGTGCCCGAGCTATGCCACGGTCGCACCGACCGGCGGCAACAAGCCGTTGCTCGGCACCAATCCCTTCGCCTTTGGCTGGCCGCGCGCGGGCAAGCCGCCCTACGTCTTCGACTTCGCGACATCGGTGGCGGCACGGGGCGAGATCGAGCTGCACCGCCGGGCGGGCAAACCGCTGCCCGAAGGCTGGGCCATCGATGCGCAAGGCAATCCGACCACCGACCCGGAGGCGGCGCTCGCGGGCGCCATGCTGCCCTTCGGCGGACACAAGGGCTCGGCCATCGGCACGATGATCGAGCTGCTGGCGGGCATCATGATCGGCGACCTGACCAGCCCCGAAGTGCTCGACTATCTAGGCACCACGACGCTCGCCCCCTTCCACGGCGAACTCATCGTCGCCTTCTCCCCGCAGGCTTTCGCCGCCGGTCGTCCAGGCGACCCCTTCGACCGGGCGGAGCTGCTGTTCGAAGCGATCGTCGGCCAGGGCGCCCGCCTGCCTTCGCAGCGCCGCTTTGCCGCCCGAGCGAAGTCGGAGGCCGAGGGCATCACGCTGAGCGCGGCCGAGATCGAGCAGCTCGACCGGCTGCTTGCGCTCGGGCTCGACGCCGTGGCGTGATCCCCAGCGGGCACTCTTTCGCCCTCCTGTGAAAGGCACAGGAGGGATGCGGGGAATTCAGACGTGAAGTGGCTGGACCGGGCACGCCGATGGGCAAGGGGCATCAGGCGAGACGTCGTCGTCCTGTGGCTGGCGGCGCGTGACCGCCGTGTGCCCTGGTATGCGAAGCTGGCGGCAGGCGCGGTCGCGGCCTATGCATTGTCGCCGATCGACCTGATACCCGACTTCATCCCGGTCCTCGGCTATCTCGACGACCTGATCATCGTTCCCGTCGGCATCATCGTCGTGCTGAAGCTCATCCCAGTCGACGTCCTTGCGGACCTGCGCGCCGCAGCAATGAAACACACCGAGCGGCCGGTGAGCCGGGCCGGGCTCGTGGCGGTCATTTCAATATGGGTCCTGCTGGCAGCTCTGCTCTTGTGGGTGGCGCTTGGCCCCGCTGCCGCCGTGCGGTAAACGGAAGAGGCCCTCCTGATGGAGAGCCTCCTCCGTCTCCGGCCCGATCAGGCCTTGTACTTCTCGACGGCGCCCGGGAGCTTGCTCCACTCGGCATACCAGGTGTTGAAGATCTTGAACTGCGCCTCGACATAGCCGCGCTGGCTTTCGGTCAGCGCGTCGGTCTCGTTGAAGTGGAGCGTGTATTCCTTGTCTCCCTTCAGCACCATCATGTGCTTGAAATAGAGGACGAGGTCCGGCCCTTCATCGAAGGAGGAAAGCACGGCAAGCGCCTGCTCGAGCTCCTGCGCACGCTGGCGTGCATCGACATCGCCGGCGGCTGCGGCCCTGGACAGGTTGCAGAGGTGAATCACTTCCTTCGGCAGTACGTTGCCGATACCCGTGATGGCGCCGGTCGCGCCGCAGTTCACGAAACCGTGGAAAACGGCCGTATCGACGCCGATCATCAGCGAGACGCCGTCGTCACGGCTGGTGATGTGCTCGGCCGCGTAGCGCATGTCGGCATTGCCGCCGAACTCTTTGAAGCCGACGAGGTTCGGATGCTCCGCACGCAGCGCGAAGAAGAGGTCGGCCCGTGTGGCGAACCCGTAATAGGGGCTGTTGTAGATCACCGAGGGCAGATCCGGCGCGGCAGCCAGTATTGCCTTGAAATGCGCCTTCTGCGCCACGATCGAGGGACCGCGCGACAAGACGCGCGGGATTACCATCAGGCCCTGTGCTCCGACCTTCTGGGCATGCGCCGCATGCGCGGCGGCCAAGGCGGTGTTGACGGCACCGGTGCCGACGATGACGGGGACGCCCGCCTTTACCAGACGCTCCACGCCTTCCATGCGCTGCGCGTCGGTCAGGAGCGGCCAGTCGCCCATCGAACCGCAATAGACGACTGCCGACATGCCATCGGCAATCAACGCCTTGCCCTTGCGGACGAGGGCATCGAAGTCGGGCGTGCGGTCTTCCCTGCAAGGGGTCATCAGGGCTGGGATCACGCCCGAAAAAATCTTGGCCTTCATTTCAAACTCCTTTTGGCCTGTCGGATGGCAGAGACATGACGCCATAGCCGGCAACTCTGTCTGTGCTTCGGGATGAAAATACCATTTGTATTTTATTTGTCGACAAAAATAATCCTAAGATCACAGAGCAATTTCGAGCCGGTCATTACGGGCAAAAAGCTTTTGAATTTGCTCGACGATTTGTTCGGCATGAGCGCGCGCCAGCCGATCGGCTGCCTCGGCGTCTCGCGCGGCGATGACGGCGATCATATCCTCGTGCTCGTCGACGAAGCGCTGCGGCAGCCGGTCGTTATAGGACTGATAATAGAGCCTGAGGATCCGTCGCCCCTCGTCGAGAAGCCTGTTGAACAGGCCTATGAAATAGGGATTTCGGCCTGCCTCGGCGATGGCCGAATGGAAGGCGGCATTGGTGGCGATCATCGCCAGCGCATCCTGCGCCTGGACCGCTGCGGCGAATTCCGCCTGGCGGGCGCGGATCACCTCGAGATCATCCGATCGGTGGTGTTCGGCCGCCAGGCGCGTCGTGACGCGATACATCAGCACCAGCGCGTCGAAGAAGGTGTGCAGGTTCAGGAAATCGATATTCGACACCATCGTCGATCTGTTGGGCAGCGTAGCGATCAGCCCCTCTCCCGCCAACCGAACCAGCGCTTCACGGATCGGCGTGCGCGACATCTTGAACCGTTCGGCGAGCTGCACCTCGTCGATCGGACAGCCCGGCGGCAGAACCAGATCGAGGATTTCGTCCCGCAAGAGGTCATAGACCATCTTCACGCCGGAACCGCGCTTGCGTTCGGGAGCTGAATTGGTGTCCGTATCCTTGTTGGTCATGCGGTCTCCTTCTTGTCGACAAAAGAAATACTTCTCCGCGACGATGGGATCAACGGTCTCCTCCGCATGTTTCGCGGATTTCAGGCCGTTTTGCCGATAATCTTTCAGGTTTCCGGCAGGGTAAAGACGGCGCAGGGCGCCGCAATGCCGCGCAGCGCGTGTTCGCCCAGCGGCACCAGTGGGGTTCTGGTCTCGGCGGCAAGCGCGCCCGAAATCAGCACCGATCGCCCGAGCGGCCGGCACAGTCCCTCCAGCCGGCTCACCAGGTTTACGGCCGGACCGATGGCGGTGAAGTCCAGCCGATCGATCGATCCGACATTGCCCCACAGTATCTCCCCAAGATGCAGCGCCGCGCCGAAGCGCAACGGCGGCAGTTCCTGTTCATGGCGCAGACCCTCGAGATGCGCCATGCCCGCGCGGGCGGCAACGACCGCGCGCAGCGCCCGGTCGCAGGCCTCCGCCGGCAAATCGTTGACCGGGAAAATCGCCAGCACGCCATCGCCGATGAATTTGAGCACCTCGCCGCCGAAGGCGTGTATCGCTCCTGCAAGCCGGTCGAACCAGTCGTTGAGCGCCGCGATCACGCGTGCCGGCTCATGTTCCTCGGAAAGGCCGGTGAAGTTGCGCAAGTCGGCATAGAGCAGCGCCGCCCGGATGCTCTCTCCGGTGCCGCGACTCAGCGCGCCGGCCTGCACGCGGGCAGCACTGCGGCGGCCGAGATAGGCTTCGAGCAGCGCCGCGCGAGTCGCTCGCTCGGCCAGGACGGCCAAGGGCGCCGCTGCGAAGCGGGCGGTCTGCCGCAACCGCGCGACCTCGGCCGGATCGAACCGCCGCGTCCCGGCCCAGCCCAGCACCACATTCTCTGCCGTCTGGCCGACCACGTCCTCCTGCACCGAACCGAACCCTGCCAGCCAGTCGCGCCCGGCGTGGTCGACCGGCCCTTCGGCAAAGCCGAGCGCCTCGATGACCGCACCGTCCTCCGCCCGCCAAAGCCAGGTGCGACGCGCGATGATCGGATGCGGCACCGCCAGAGTCAGGGCACCGCCGGCCAGCGGAAGGCCGTCGGCGAGGAGCCGGGTTCCAAGCTCTGCCAGGAACGGGTCGGGGCCGGACGAGGTACCGGCCTCGTCCAGAAGCCATGCGAGGGGTGCGGGCAGGTCCATGCCTTGATCATAGAGCAGTTGCAGGAAATGTGTGAACCGATCTCGGCTCGCGGTACTGATCGAATCGCCCCGGCTCCGCGGGCAGTGGCGCGGGCGCTCCCGTCGGGATATGATCGTTCCGTCCGGTCCGGCGCGGCCGTCCTTCTCGCCGGCGCTCGATGGCAACCGAAGGGGAGTCCGATGCAAGAAGGTCTCGTCGTCCGCCGCGAAACGCATGTCTCGGCACCGCCCGCGGCAGTGTTCGCCCTGCTTACCGACCCGGAGAAGATCCTGCGCTGGATGGGAACGGAGGCCGATGTCGAGCCGAAGCCCGAGGGGCTTTATCTCGTCAATGTAACCGGGGCCCGCTTCGCCCGCGGCTCCTTCCGCGAGGTGGTGCCGGTGCACCGCCTGGCTTACAGCTTCGGGTGGGACGACAGCGATGTCGTGCCGCCTGGCTCGAGCCTGGTCGAGATCGACCTGATCGAGCAGCCGGATGGAACGCTGGTTCGGCTGACCCACTCGGGCCTGCCCAATGCCGAGCAATGTGCCGGCCATGCCGAAGGTTGGGCCCACTATCTCGATCGGCTTTCGGAAGTCGCCGCAGGACGCGACCCGGGGCCCGACCCATGGCACGGCCGTACCGGGTGATGAGCCTTGGCCCCGGCCGCTGGCCTGGGAGCTTCCGCCTCGTCCTTCTCGCGCGGAACTTTGCGGAGCCTGACGTGTTTGCCGGTAGCCGCCGGCAACAAGGCGGCCCACAATGTGTCGCGAGTGTTCGAATGGCATCGAGAAGGAACAGCGCCGAGGAAAGAGCGTCCGCCGCTCGAACCATGCCGAGACTCGAGCGCAACATCAACGCCATCCTGAAGCGGCGCGAGGAAGACGAACGCGGGCGGAGGGCGCACGACAGGGTCGCCCAGGCAATCACGAACTTCGCAGGCTCCATGACGTTCGTCGGTTTGCACGTCCTGGCGTTCGGCGCCTGGATCGCTCTAAACCTCGAGCTGGTTCCCGGCATACCGGTGTTCGACCCGACCTTCGCCGTCCTCGCCATGGTTGCTTCGGTGGAGGCGATCTTCATTTCCACCTTCGTTCTGATCAGCCAGAACCGGATGGCCGAGAGGGACGACGAGCGCTCCGACCTCAATCTGCAGATTTCGCTCCTTGCCGAGCAGGAGGCGACGCAACTGCTCACGCTTCTTCGTGAGATAGCCGCCCGGCTGGGCGTGAAGGTGGACGGTGAAGAGGACATCCGTGAACTCACCAAGGAGATCACGCCCGAAGAGGTCCTCAATCGGCTCGAGGACCAGAAGGTCCGATCGGGCGATTAGAACCACACCGATTTGCCGCAGGAACAATCGGCCGGGCCCGTCATTTGACGACTGACAGCAAAAGGAGACCGAGATGGAGGAGTCACAAGCCATTTCCCGTCCTCAACGCGCTTCCGACTATCCGGGTCGCCAGATGGACTGCATCGCCGCTCTGCGACCGGCCGTTTCGGAGCTGGCGGCGACATCCCAGGAAAGCATCGTGGCGGCCATGGGCGGGGAGCTGACCGACGATCTGCTGGCGCTCGCCCGTCGGGCCGAGGCGGCCGGTTGGACGTTCGAGGAGGCATCGGCGGCGATCGAGGAGCTTGCGCGCGAATATGAGGGCGCGAAAGGAACCATCTTCGATTGAATCCGGTTGGACCCGGCGATCTGCTTCCATGATCAGGAGATAGGGGCCGTTGGCGAAGCTCGGCGTTTTGACCTTCCACCGCTGCATCAATTATGGATCGTTCTGGCAGGCGCGATCTCTTGTCCACGGACTTCGTTCGCTCGGCACCGACCCCATTGTCCTCGATCATCATTCCGCCCGTGTCACCCGGGCCGAGTGGCGCTGCGCTATGCAGCCGCTCCTGCCGGAGAGAACCCCGCGCGGGGACATTCCGCTCTACGCTTCCAAGATCAGAAAATTTCAGAGCGCTCTGGCGTCGGTGCCGATGAGTGCCCCCTTCGCGCTGGACGACCCTGATGGTGCCGAAGAATGCGATATCGTCGTCGTGGGCAGCGACGAGGTTTGGAACTTGCGGCATCCCTGGTACGGCGGTTGCTCGCTTTTCTACGGAGAGGGCCTCTCGGCCAAGAGAACCGTTTCCTACGCGGCGACGTTCGGAAACCACCCCGCGGCCAATGGCCTCGAACCATATTGGGCTGAAAGGCTGCGGAAATTCGATGGAATTTCCGTCCGCGACGACAATTCGAGGGCGATCATCGAAAAGGATGTCGGACGCGAGGCGACGCTCGTCCTCGACCCTTGCCTGCAGTTCCCCGAGACGATTTCCTTCGGTCCGAATACTCTGGTTTCGCGCCCCTATATAGCGGTCTACGGACATTCGTTCCCGTCCTGGTTTCAGCACGCGGTTCGCCATTGGGCGACGACGCGCTCGCTGCCTCTCGTCAGCATAGGCTATCGCAACGAATGGGCGGACGAGCAGTGGCTCGATGCCGGTCCCTACGAGTTCGCCGCCTGTATCGCGGGTGCCGAGGCCGTCGCGACGAATTTCTTCCACGGCTGCATTTTCTCTCTCCTCAACGCCAAGCCATTCGTCACGGTCCTTTCAGACTATCGTTCCAACAAGATCGCCGATCTCGCACACACCGCCGGTGCGGAACGGCACGTGGTGTCGCAGGCGACGCCGCAAGCCGGCTACGAGACACTTCTCGCAGAAGCCCCGAGCCCGGCCATCGCGCGAAGGCTCGCCGAGCTCCGCCGGCAATCACGGACCTATCTGACAGATGTTCTCGCCTGAGCGCCCCGCACCCGCCTCGGCCAGCGCCTTGCTCTCGCCGGGGCAGATGGCGAAATCCGGGCTTTGCATCGGTTGCGGCACGTGCATGGCGCAATCGGGCGGCAGCGCTGCGATGAGTCTCGATCGCTACGGCCAGCTAAAACCGGCCGCTGCACATCGCCCCGACGGGTTCGCCGAGCTGTGCCCCTTTTCGCCCCACGCCCGAAGCGAAGACCAGATCGCCGAGGCGCGCTTCGGATCGGCGCAATTTTACGATCCGCGGATCGGCCGCTTCGAGGCAGCCTATGTCGGCCATGTCAGCGAAGGCAGCTTTCGAGCGGACGGCAGTTCCGGCGGCATGGCCAGTTGGACGGCCGCGGAGCTTCTGAAGAGGAACCTCGTCGACGCGGTGGCGCATGTAGTTCCCTGTTCAGGCGCCGGCGAACGTCTTTTCCAGTATCAGGTCTCGCGGACCGCGGATGACCTGCGCAAGGGCGCCAAGTCGCGCTATTATCCGGTGGAGCTCTCTCGTGTCATCGCCGAAATGAAGCGGCAACCCGGCCGCTACGCAGTCGTCGGGATTCCCTGCTTCATCAAAGCGATCCATCTCCTCTGCCTCAACGACCCGGTGCTTGAGGAGCGCCTTGCCTTCACCCTCGGCCTCTTCTGCGGACACATGAAGAGCACCCGCTTCGTGGAAAGTTTCGCGTGGCAGATGGACACGGAAATGAACGCCGTGGCGGGCGTCGATTACCGCCTGAAGGATACGGCAAGACCGGCGAACTGGTACACGGCCCATCTGCGGCTCAAGGACGGAAGCACGAGAAGCAAGGATTGGTGGCATCTGGTCGACGGCGACTGGGGAGCCGGGTTCTTCCAGAATTCCGCCTGCAATTTCTGCGACGACGTCGTGGCCGAAACCGCCGACATTTCCTTCGGCGACGCCTGGGTCGAGCCCTATTCGTCCGACGGCCGGGGAACGAATGTGGTTGTCGTTCGCTCACCCTTGCTGCAGGCGCTCGTGGCCGATGCGATCGAGGAGGGAAGGCTCGAACTGAGTGCGGTCGACAGTGCCTTCGTCGTGGAGACACAGGCTGCCGGTTTCAGGCAAAGGCGAGAGGGGCTGGCCTTCCGGCTGGCCTGGCCGCGTTCCGGCATCAAGCCGAGGAAACGCGTTGCGCCGAAGTGGAGCGGCTTGCCCGCACGGCGGATGCTGGTTTACTGGCTGCGTAGCGCGATCAGCGCGAACAGCCACCGTGTCTTCTGGCTTGCCAGAGCCCTGAACATGCCGGCCGCCTATCTCCGCTGGGCTTCGGCGATGCTCGCTCTCTACCAGGGCGTGACCTATTCACGCGGCTCGATCGGCAGGCTCGTCGACGCCATCGCGAGGCCCGGGCGCAAGGGCTCGAAGGACGACGGGGCGGGCGCATAACGCGCCGTCATTTCGGCACAGAATTCGGCGAATTCCTCCGGAACGAGGGGCGCGCTCGTGTGGTGCGGGGCAAGCCCCCGGTGCTCGGGCGTGAAGCAGAAGGTGACGGTGACGTCGAAATCTTCGAGTGCCTCCATCTGGCGGTCGAACCAGTCGAGCGCGTTCGGCCGGAAGCGGTCGGCCCAGGAGAGACCGGTGCGCAGATATGTGACGCCTAGGCGCTTCATCCAGGCGACGGCATCATCGAGGCGCGGGTCCTCGAAATGGAACCATTGTACGAGCCCGATCTCCGGCGTGTGGCGGGCAAACTCCTCGAACGCCAGTTTCGGCGAGCCGTCCTCGCGCAGAAGACCCATGTAGAAATGCCGGTAATAGGACGAGCCCTCGGCCTCCCGGTGTCGCGTCGTCGCGGGCCAGGCCCGCGGCAGGTCGTAGAGGCTGTACCATTGGATCCGATCCGCCCGGCCCTTCAGGAGTTCGGCGGTTCGCTTCAGTCCCCAAAGCTGCACCTCCTCGGCGCCGAAGGTGGAGACGCCGACCTCGCTTACCCAGACCGGCAGTTCGGTGACGCTCTTCAGTTCATCAAGCTTCTGCGGCCATTCATGGATCTGCCAGAGGTTCCAGTCGAGTGGGAAACCATGGGCCGCAACGGCGTCGACGTGGTCGAGCACGCCTTGCGATTTCATAAGAGCGAGGAAGTTCGGATCAATCGGCGAAATTCCGCCGAGCACGCGCGTGAGCCCGGGATTGACCTCCCGGATCGCAGCCGCGGCCAGCTTTGCCATATGGGCAAAGCGGCTCCAGTCCGGATCGATCTCCGGATCCCAATGCGACTTGTTGTTCGGCTCGTTCCAGATCATGGCGGCTTCGATCATGAGTACCTCCGAATTGCCGGAAACGCCGGCCGGCTTCCCGCGCTTGCGGCACCGGCGGACGGGCCGGCCGGCTACGACACGTTTTCGTTCAGCGTCTGGATTTTCGCTCCCCAATCGCCCATCACCAGCACCGAGACGGAGGCAGGCGCGATATCGAAGCGCGGCCAGGCGTCGGAGGAAAGGCCGAGGATGTGACAGACCAGGGTTTTGATGACGTCCGCGTGGCTGACCAGAGCGACCTTCTCCTGGCCGTGCCGCTGCGCCAGCGCCGCGACAAGTCCCACCGCCCGGCATTGCACGTCCAGCATCGTCTCGCCGCCGGGGGCACGCACGAGGCTTCGCATAGCGTTCCATCGCCGCCAGAGCGGGTCGGTATCGAGGACGTCGAAGGTCTTGCCCGACCAGTCGCCGAAATCCACCTCGTCGAGCGCTTCCGTGGTCACGACCTCCGCGACATCCGACGCCGCGGCGATCGCCGCGGCCGTTTCCTGCGTGCGCTTGCGCGGGCTCGCATAGATCGAGCCTATGCCTTCGCCGGCCAGACGGGCCGCGAGCCGCTGAGCCTGCTCGCGGCCCGCGATGCCGAGCGGTACGTCGCCGGTCCGCCCGGCAAGAAAGCAGCCGACCCTGTCATGGGCGGCATGGCGCACCAGAAGGAAAGTGGTCGTCACTCGGCCGCCCCCAGAAGTGCGTCGGTATCGCCGGCGATGAATTCCTCCAGGCGTCTACGCGCTTCGGCATCGGTGAACTGCTGCGGCGGCGATTTCATGAAGTAGCTCGAAGGGGCGATCAGCGGACCGGCGATGCCGCGGTCGATTGCGAGTTTGGCGCAGCGAACCGCATCGATGACGACTCCTGCGGAATTCGGCGAGTCCCAGACTTCGAGCTTCACTTCGACGTTGAGGGGAACGTTGCCGAATGTCGTGCCCTCGACTCGAATATAGGCGAACTTGCGGTCGGCAAGCCAAGGGACGTGATCGCTCGGGCCGACGTGGATGTCGCCGGCCGCGAGCGGAATATCCATCTGGCTGACGACCGATTGGGTCTTGGAAATCTTCTTCGATTCGAGCCGTTCCCGCTCGAGCATGTTGAGAAAGTCGGTATTGCCGCCGAAATTGAGCTGATAGGTCCGATCTATGCGCACCCCCCGGTCGCGAAAGAGATTGGCAAGCAACCGGTGCACGATGGTCGCGCCGACCTGGCTCTTTATGTCGTCGCCGATGAGCGGCAGGCCGCGCTCGGCAAATTTGCGCTGCCACGACTTGTCCGAGGCGATGAAAACGGGAATGCAGTTGACGAAGCCGCAGCCGGCGGCAAGCGCCTGCTCCGCATACCAGCGCGTGGCGACTTCGGAACCGACCGGAAGATAGGAGACGAGCACGTCCGTCCCGGTCTGCCGCAGGACCTCCGCAACGTCAGCGGCGGGCGCATCGGACTCCTCGATCTCCTCGCGCAGATAGCGGCCGATGCCGTCGAGCGTCCTGCCGCGCTCGACGACTACGCCGGTGGCGGGAACATCCGCAAAGCGGAACGTGTTATTGGGAGCGGCGTAGATGGCTTCGGCGACATCGCGCCCGACCTTCGAAGCGGCGACGTCGAAGGCCGCGGAGACCTCGATATCGCCGACGTGATATCCGCCGAGATTGGTATGCATCAGCCCCGGAACCGGCTCGTCCTCCTTCGCGTCGCGATAGAATGTCAGCCCTTGGACGAGGGAGGACGCGCAATTGCCGACACCGACCAGCCCGACCCGAATGGAGTTCGATCGCATCTCACCACTACTCCTGCACAGTATCTACAATGCTTGCCAAACCCGCGCGCAACCGATTGGTTCCTTCTTCTTTCTCCCGTTTCTCGCGCATCGCGGATCGAATTCAGCCGCAGCGCGTTGAAGGGGCGGACAGGAAAGTGAGCGAAACTTCATGCTCGTATACGGTGACGCAAAGCGCCTGGAGCGCGCCGACATGCTATGCGCAGAGATCGCCTCGCGCCTGCAGGCGGCCCAACACCTGCCGGCGGGCATCGAGCGCCACACCGAGCTCGTCGCCATCCTGCTCAGGGCCGGGGAACTGGTGCAGGGGCTTGCCGACCTGGAATTGGCGCAGATGGGAGCCGACGAAATCTCCGCATCGCGCCAGACGGGCGAGTGCCTCCTCCTCGACCTTGCCGGACTCGTCGCCCGGTCCTGGCGCCAGGGCTTCGCCGGCCCGGTGGTCGTGCCGGCCCGTGTCGCAAGGTCGCTGGCGAACAGCCAGGCACCGCTTTCCCTCAGCATTCGCGAGCCGGAAGGCTACGCCTTCTATGCTCTTTACCCGGAGAGCTATCTCGAGGCCGCGGCAGGCTCCGGGCTTCCTGCCGACACGGTGGTGATCGGCCTGCGCAGCATCGGGACCACGCTTTCGGCGATTGTCGCGGCTTCCATCGGTGCCGCGCCTCCGGTCACACTGCGGCCGATCGGCGATCCGTTCCAACGGCGGCTTGCAGTCGCGCCGCAACTTGCGGAACGGCTGCTGCGCGACCGGGCGGCGAATTTCGCGATCGTGGACGAAGGACCCGGCCTTTCCGGCAGCTCGTTCGGATGCGTCGCGGATTGGCTGGAGGATCACGGCGTCAGCGGCAGGCGCATTCACTTCTTCCCCGGCCACAAGGGCGGGCTTGGACCGCAATCCTGCGGCCGTCATCGCGAGCGCTGGGCGGCGAGGCCGCGCAATGTCATCGACGTCGACGATCTCCTGATCAGGCCGTCCAACTCTGCGCGCCACCTCGCCGATTGGATCGCCCATCTCGTCGGCCCGCTCGAGAAGCCGCTCGAAGACGTCTCAGCCGGCTTATGGCGCAAGACGCTTCCCGGCGATCGCTGGCCTCCCGTGGACGGCAGGTTCGAACGCCGGAAATTCCTGGCGCACACCGCCGACGGTCCGTGGCTCGTCAAGTTTGCGGGACTCGGCGACGCTGGGCAGCGAAAGCTCGTCAAGGCCCGCCTCCTCGCCGATGCAGGCTTCACGCCCCCGGTCGCCGGATTGTGCCATGGCTTTCTGGTTCAGAAATGGGTTTCCGCGAGGCTGATGGCGCCGCCGGAATTCCGCCGGCCGGCCTTCATCGCGCATCTCGGCCGATATCTGTCCTTCCGGGCGCGCAGCCTGCCGCCGCCAGCGGCGCAAGGGGCATCCATGGCCAAACTTTGCGAGATGGCAATGATCAACACCGAAGAGGCATTGGGCAGAGCGGCAGCGTCGCGGTTGAAGACCAGGTTCGGCGATGCGGAGCGATACAATTCGACGATCCTGCCGGTCGATACGGACAACCGGCTTCACCGGTGGGAATGGCTGGTCGAAGGAGAGCGACACATTCTCAAGACCGACGCGCTCGACCACAGCAGTGCCCATGACCTCATCGGCTGTCAGGACATCGGCTGGGACATTGCGGGAGCGAGCATAGAATTCGACCTCACGCGGGAGGAGCGGGCGGAGCTGCGTGCGGCCGTCTCCGAAGGCTGGTCGCGCGGTCAAAATGCCGGGCTGATGGAGCTCTTGGAAATCTGCTATCTCGCTTTCCAGCTGGGACTGTGGATGTCGGCAAAGTCCGCGGCCGCCCCCGAGGAAGTCCCCCGGCTGGAGGCCGCAGCCGCGCGCTATGCGAGGCTCCTTCGGCGCCGGATCGACGGGGATTAGGATGGAGTCGCAGCGGACCGCACGCCACCCTACCGCCCATAAATCCTGTCCAGCACATCCGCCACCGTGACCAGATACTCGTTGTCGGGATCGAAGCGCTCGCCTGCGGCCAGCCTCTCGGCCCAGCCGGCCGCCGCGCGTCCACCCCAGGCGTCGGGGGGAACCGCAAGCACCTCGCCTTGCGTGCCGCGATAGCGTTCGGCCGTGAAGTCCAGATACGATCCGTTGACGTTTCTAAGGCTGGCGCCGCCTTCGGTGCCGTAGAAGTCGGCGCTGATCACCGCATCGCATCCGGCCTGCAGATGCCATGAGCATGCGATCCGGGCGAGAACGCCGTTGGCCAGTTCGACTGTAGCGACCGCGTAATCCTCGACCTCGTCGCCGTCGCGGCGGATGGGCAGACCTTTGGCGAAGAGCCTGCTTTCCACCCGAGCGACGTCCGGGAACCCGAGGACCCATAGGAGGAGGTCGACCAGGTGCACGCCGAGATCTATGACGCAGCCGCCGCCGGAAAGCGCCTTGTCGTAGAACCACGGCTTGCTCGGCCCGTAGGCGTTGTGAAAGGTGAGGTCCACCGCGAACACGGTGCCGAGTTCGCCCGACGCGATCAGGTCGCGGATCTGCCGCATGCCGTCGGTGTAGCGATAGGAGAGATCGACGCTCAAAAGCCTGTCGACATGCCGGGCGGTTTCGACCACCGCCGCGGTCTCGTCGCGCGTGCGGCCGAGCGGTTTTTGGCAAAAAACCGCCACGCCCTGCTCCAGAGCCACGATCGATTGGGCGGCGTGGAGCGCGCTCGGCGAGGCGATCACGATGCCGTCGAGCTCGTGGTCGAGCAGTGCCTCGAGTGAGTTCACGACGGAAGCCTCGGGGGTCAACTCGCGGGCCGCCGCCGCCATTTCCGGCGAAGGATCGAAGATCGCGACGGTTTCGACGGATCCGGTTTCGACCACCGCCTTCATCCGGTGGAAGCCGATTCTTCCAACGCCGAGAAAGCCGACGCGGGGGCGGATGATGGCCTTCGGGCTCGTTGAAAGCTGTATTGCGTCACTCATGGCAGATCACCAGCGCTTTGATGAAACCTTCCGGCCGGTCGCGCGTAATGTCGAGCGCGGCGCCGAGTTCTTCGAGCGGGAACCGATGGGTGTAGAGCCGCGAGGGAGAGAACCGACCCGCTGCGGTCGCTTCGATCGCCTCGTTCATGCCGCGCATGTAGACGGCAGGATCGCGTTCATGCGCGTTGATCACGTCGAGGCCGCGCCAGTTCCAGAGCTGCATGTTCACCTGCCGCGGGCCATCCTGGTGATATCCTGCGACGACGAGCCTGCCGCGCTCCTTCGTCAGTTCGCCGGCAAGATCGAGCGGCCATTGCTTGCCGACCGCCTCGATGACGCAATCGCAGAAGCGCCCGCCGGTCAGTTGCTTCACCTCTTCGATGATCCGCCAGTGATCGTCCATGGGAATCACTTGGCTCGCGCCGGCCTGCTTGGCCGCGGCGAGCGAAGACGGCCTGCGCGATATCGCTATCACCCGCGCGCCGGCAGCGCTTGCGAGCTCGGTCAGAAGAATCCCGAGAAAACCGATGCCGACGATCGCCACGGTCTCTCCCGGACTGATCGCGCTGCGCCGGAAGATGTTGAAGGCACAGCCGAGCGGTTCGCCGGGAAAGGGCTGACCTGCAAGAGACGCCGGCAAGGGCGCGATCGCGCTCTGATCGGCGATATCGTGCGTGGCATAGGCATGGTAGGAAAGCGCCGCCACGCGATCGCCCGGCGCGAAACCGTGCACGTCCTCGCCGACCGCGTCGATAATTCCCCAGCCCTCGTGTCCGAGCGCGCCGGGTTCCGTCGGAAACTGCATCCATTCCGGACCCGCCCAGGGAACTAGATTGGAGGCGCATACGCCGCAGCCTTCGAGCCTTATCCGCACCTGGCCGCGACCCGGTTGCGGCAACGGCAACGTCTCTATGCGCACGGTACCCGGCCCGGTGACGATAGCGGCGGACATCGTGTCCGTCCGCTGAGATATGCTGATGTTCATGTCAGCTCCTTCCCTCGGTGGAGACCTGTCCGGCAGCCCGAAAAGGGTGTCGCGAGGTCCGCCGGACCCGCCCCTGCCCCGGCCAAAGAAAGCTCTGAGCAATGTTCAAGAGCCTTCCGCCCTTAACTTGATGTTGCAGCTTTTGTTCCTGATGCCCGCAGTTCGCGTGGAACACTCCCGCGAAAGAGAGGTTTGTACCTTGGCACGGGCGACGCCCCGCGGGGGATCAAAGAAGAACATCAAAGAAGAAGAAGTCAAAGAAGAAGGAACATTTGCGACGCAGGTTTGTTGGAGGTTTGTCTCTATCTCTGATTGGTCATCATCAGGTGCATTATGACAAAAGTACTTGTTACCGGCGGCTGCGGCTTCATAGGGCGGCATGTTGTCGAAGAGCTTCTTTCAAGGAACTACGACCTGCGCGTCCTCGATGCGTTGAACGATCAGGTCCATGCGGATGCGCAGGTCACGCTGCCACCGGAAGTAGACATGCGGCGCGCCGACATATGCGACGCAGACGCGGTGAAAAGCGCGCTGAAGGACGTCGATCACGTCATTCATCTCGCCGCGGAAGTCGGCGTCGGCCAGTCGATGTATGAGATTTCCCGCTATGTCGGCGTGAACGACCTGGGCACCGCCGTCCTTCTCGAGGCGATGATCGGCATGCCGATCCGGCGGATCGTCGTCGCCTCTTCCATGAGCGTTTACGGCGAGGGCTTGTACGAGACTACGGCAGGCGAGCGCCGTGCGCATATCCGGCGATCCCCCGCCGAGATCAAAGCCGGCGCCTGGAACCCGTCCGGTCCTGACGGCGAACGCCTGAGGCCGATCGCCACCGACGAGAATAAGCCCGTCGATCTCGCTTCGATCTACGCGCTCACCAAATATGCGCAGGAGCGTCAGGTCCTTATATTCGGGGAAGCCTATGGCACGGACGCGGTGGCGCTGCGGCTATTCAACGTCTACGGCGCCGGCCAGGCACTTTCCAACCCCTATACCGGCGTGCTTGCCAACTTCGCTTCCCGGCTTGCCAACGGGCAATCGCCGATGGTCTTCGAGGACGGCCGCCAGAAACGCGACTTCGTGCATGTCCGCGACGTGGCGCGTGCCTTCCGGCTGGCGCTCGAACAGCCGCACGCCGCCGGCCACGTCATCAATATAGGCAGCGGCAACGCCTACGCCATTGCGGACATCGCCTCGCTGCTTGCCGAAGCGATGGGTGTCCCCGATATCGAGCCGGAGATCATCAACAAGGCCCGCTCCGGCGACATCCGCAATTGCTTCGCCGATATCGCCAAGGCACGCGACCTTCTCGGCTTCGAACCGGCCCACCGGCTCGAGGATTCGCTTGCGGATTTCGCCCAATGGGTCCGGAGCGCCGGCGCGATCGACCGCGGTGCCGAGATGAAACGCCATCTGGAAGCACGGGGGCTGGTCCTATGAGCGGCCGGACCGTCGGCACGGACCGGCATCTGGCGGCGCCCGCTCTTTCCGGCAAGGCGGCGCCGATCCTGGTCGTAGGCGGCAGCGGCTTTCTCGGCTGCAATCTCGCCGACAGCTTTCTGCGCGACGGCGAGCACGTGATCGTTCTCGACAATCTCAGCCGTCCCGGCGTCGAGCGAAACCTCGAATGGCTGGTGGACGGCCACGGCCGCGCCGTCGAGGCCTTGATCGCCGATATCCGCGACCTCGGCGCGATCGAAGCTGCCTTCAGAGACGCCAAGGCCGTGTTTCATTTTGCGGCCCAGACGGCGGTAACCACCAGCCTCGAGCGGCCGACGGACGATTTCGAGACGAATGCCCGCGGCACGCTCAACGTGCTCGAAGCCGCACGCCTGGCCGGGCGCCGCGCGCCAGTCATCTTCGCCAGCACAAACAAGGTCTATGGCGCGCTCGGGCACATCGAGATGCAGGACATGCGGGGCCGCTACATGCCGGCCGACGAAGCGACGCGCGAGCATGGCGTCAGCGAGACCCAACCGCTCGATTTCTGTACACCCTACGGCTGCTCGAAGGGCGTCGCCGACCAGTATGTGCTAGATTATGCCCGCTCCTTTGGCTTGCCGACCGCCGTGCTCAGGATGAGCTGCGTCTATGGGCCGAGGCAGTTCGGCACCGAGGACCAGGGCTGGGTCGCCCATTTCCTCATTCGCGCGCTCGCCGGCGAGCCGATTTCGATCTATGGCGACGGCAAGCAGGTCCGCGACATTCTTCATGTCACCGATGCGGTCGCGGCCTACAGGGCGCTCCTGAACTCGATCGACCGCCTGAAGGGGCGCGCTTTCAATCTTGGAGGCGGACCCGGCAATGCCGTCAGCATTGTCGACGTGCTGAACGAGATCGAGCTTTTGACCGGCCGCAAGCTCGCGACGGCAAAAAGCGATTGGCGCGCCGGCGACCAATTGTACTTCGTCGCCGATACGCGCGCGATCGCCGATGCGCTCGGCTGGAAGGCCGGGATGCCCTGGCGCGAGGGCTTGCGCGACCTCTACGCCTGGCTTCACGACGATCGGGGCGCGGTCAGCGGGATCCGGCGCCAACCGCGGAGGGTCACCGCGTGAGCCTTCCCCCCTTTTCCGCCGCTGGATTTGACGACCGTCACAACGTCTCCGGCCCACTGCCGCGGCGGGTATTGATGACGGTCGATGCCGTGGGCGGCGTCTGGCGCTATGCTATGGATCTCGCTGCCGCCATGCGGGGTTCCGGCGTGGAGACGCTGATCGTCGGCCTCGGCCCTCAACCTTCCGCGGAGCAACGGCGCGAGGCGAAGAGCATCGGCCGGCTCGAATGGCTCTCGACACCGCTCGACTGGATGGTCGAAGACGAGAGCGAGCTCGACCGCGTGCCGCAGCTCCTGTCCGAACTTGCGCTCAGGCATTCCGTCGATCTCCTCCATCTCAACCTGCCGTCCCAAGCCGCGCGAATAACGGCGGAGGTCCCCGTCGTCACCGTCTCGCATTCCTGCGTCGCCACCTGGTTCGCTGCGGTGCGCGGGTCCGGTCTGCCGGAAGCCTGGCGCTGGCAGAAGCGATTGAACCGGCTGGGATTCGACCGCGCCGACCTGGTGCTCGCGCCGAGCCGAAGCCATGCCGCGGCCCTGACGCGTACTTACGGTGAAATCCACGATCTCGCAGTCGTCTATAATGCGAGCCGGAATGCATGCTTCGTCAGCGCCAGGGAAAACTTCGTTTTTGCGGCCGGTCGCTGGTGGGACGAAGGCAAGAATGGCGCCGTGCTCGACAGGGCGGCCGCCGACATAGACTGGCCGGTCGTGATGGCCGGTGCCTGCGAAGGGCCGAACGGGCAGCACCTGGCGATCATGCATGCCGATCACGAAGGCGAGCTCAGCCACGACCGGACGATGACGCTGATGTCGAGGGCCGCTATCGTCGTCTCTCCATCGGTCTACGAACCCTTCGGCCTGGTGGCGCTGGAGGCGGCGCGCGCAGGCGCTGCACTGGTTCTCGCCGACATCGAAACTTATCGCGAGCTCTGGCAGGGTGCCGCCCTTTTCGCCGACCCCGGCGATCCCGCCGCCTTTGCCGAAGCCGTCAACCGGCTGACGGAGGATGCAAAGCTCAGGGCCGACCTTGGCCGGCGGGCGCGGCTGCGCTCGGCCGATTTCACCGTCGAGGCCCAGCGCGACGCGGTGCTCGCCGCCTACCGGCGCGTGATGAGCGGGTCCGATCGATTGACGGCAGCGGAGTGAGCGGATGCGATTTCTCTTCTACACCCACTCATTGGTGTCCGACTGGAACCACGGCAATGCGCATTTTCTGCGCGGCATCATGCGCGAACTCATCCGGCGCGGCCACGAGGCCGTAGCGCTCGAGCCCGGCGATTCCTGGAGCCGGCGCAATCTCATCGTAGATCAGGGTAACGGAGCGATCGCGGCCTTCCGCAAGGCCTTCCCGGATTTGCGGGTCGGGATCTACGGAACCGATTTCGAGCATGAAGCGGCGGCCTGCGAGGCCGACATGGTCATCGTGCATGAGTGGACCGATCCCGCCCTCGTCGCCGAGCTCGGCCGCATTCGCCTGAAAGGCGGCCGCTTCACGCTCGCTTTCCACGATACCCATCACCGCGCCGTCAGCGCCGAGCGGGACATCGCCCGGCTCGACCTTTCCGGTTACGACTTCGTTCTGGCCTTCGGTGAGGCGCTGCGGGAGCGCTATCTGCAGGCGGGCTGGGGAAGGCATGTCCATACCTGGCACGAGGCTGCGGATACCTCGCTGTTCCACCCGATGCCGGAAGTGGAGAAGCGGGGCGAGCTCATCTGGATCGGCAATTGGGGCGACGACGAGCGCAGCAGCGAGATCATGTCCTTTCTGGTCGAACCGGCGAAAAAGCTGAAGCTCAGGACGACCGTCCGCGGCGTGCGATATCCCAAGGCCGCGCTCAGGGCCTTGCGCTCCGCAAAAATCGACTATGGCGGCTGGCTCGCCAATGCCGCCGTTCCGCGGGCTTTCGCCGAGCATCGGGTCACCGTGCACATTCCGCGCCGGCCCTATGTCGAGGCTCTGCCGGGAATACCGACAATCCGCGTCTTCGAGGCGCTTGCCTGCGGCATTCCGCTGATTTCGGCGCCATGGACCGATGCTGAAGGGCTTTTCCGGCCGGGCAAGGATTTTTGCCTTGCCAAGGACGGCAAGGAGATGACGCGCCTTCTGCGCCAGCTGCTCGCCGAACCGGACTTCGCCGCGGAGATGACCGCCTGCGGATTGGAGACGGTCCGGGCGCGCCACACATGCAGCCATCGCGTCGACGAGCTGCTCGCCATCGTGGCCTCCTACAGGCCGCGCTCCGGCGCGCGACAGATCATTTCGGAGGAGGTCGAGGTATGAGACTGGCATTTTACGGATCGAGTCTCGTTTCGGCCTACTGGAACGGCGCGGCCACCTATTATCGCGGCCTGCTCCGTGCGCTTGCCGAACGGGGTTATCAGATCACCTTCTACGAGCCTGATGTCTACGATCGGCAGAAGCACCGCGATATCGACCCGCCCTCCTGGTGCAGGGTCGTCGTCTATGACGGGACCGTCGAGGCGTTGAAGCGAGTGGCGCAGGAAGCAGCCAAGGCGGAGATCGTCGTCAAGGCGAGCGGCGTCGGCTTCGAGGACGAGCTGCTGCTTGCCGAGGTGATGGCCGCGGCAGACTCGGCGGCGCTGAAAATCTTCTGGGATGTCGATGCACCAGCCACTCTGGCCGAGCTCAAGGCCGCACCCGACCACCCGCTTCGCCGCGCGCTTTCCTCCCTGGATCTTGTGCTGACCTATGGCGGCGGCGATCCCGTGGTCGACGCCTATCGCGTGCTCGGTGCCTGCGAATGCGTTCCGATCTACAATGCCGTCGATCCCGAGACGCACCATCCGGTGCCGCCGGATCCGCGCTTTGTCGCCGATCTCGCCTTCCTCGGCAACCGCCTGCCAGATCGGGAGGAGCGCGTGGAGGCCTTCTTCCTCGAGCCGGCGCAAAAGCTCTGGCAGCGGCGTTTCCTGCTCGGCGGATCCGGGTGGCACGACAAGTCTCTGTCCCCGAATGTCGCCTATATCGGACACGTCCCGACCGCCGACCACAATGCCTTCAACACGACGCCGAATGCCGTCCTGAATATTTCACGCGCCAGCATGGCCGAAAACGGCTTCTCGCCGGCAACCCGCGTCTTCGAGGCCGCGGGCGCCGGCGCCTGCCTGATCACCGACTACTGGGAGGGCATCGAGCTCTTCCTGAAGCCCGGAGAAGAAGTGCTGGTCGCCAGAGACGGCCGGGACGTCGCCGAACTGATGCAGAAGCTGACGGCTGCCGGCGCCAGGGAGATCGGCGAGCGGGCGCTCCGCCGCGTTCTCGCCGAGCATACCTATGCGCATCGTGCCGAGGAGGTGGATCGCGTCTTGCGGCGGGCGCACCGCATGGAGGCTGCCGAATGAAGCGACCGCTCGACATCGTCATTCTCGGTCTCTCGCTGTCCTCCTCGTGGGGCAACGGTCATGCGACGACCTATCGTGCTTTGCTTCGCGCGCTCGACGCTGCCGGGCACAAGGTGACGTTCCTGGAACGGGACGTGCCCTGGTATGCGAGCAACCGCGATCTGGCCGCGCCGGATTTCTGCGACCTCGTGTTCTACACGGACCCGTACGAACTCGTCTCCAAGCATGCGCACAGGCTTTTCGGCGCGGATGCCGTCGTCATCGGCTCCTATGTGCCTGATGGGGTGGAGGTCATCGACGTGGTCGCGGATCTCGGACCGAAACGCCTGTGCTTCTACGACATCGACACGCCCGTGACGCTCGCCAAGCTCGAGCGCGGCGACGAGGAGTTTCTCGCGCGAAGACAGGTTGCGGCGTTCGACATTTATTTTTCCTTCTCCGGCGGCAGAACGCTTGACCGGCTGCGGGACGAGTTCGCGGCGCGGCGGCCGGTACCCCTCTATTGCGCCGTCGACCTCGACGCCTATCGCGATACCGGTGCGGCCACGGAGTGGGACCTCGGCTATCTCGGCACCTTCAGCCCCGACAGGCAGCCCGCGCTCGAACGCCTGTTGATCGAGCCGGCGCGGCGCTTGCCGGACATGCGCTTCGTCGTGGCCGGGCCGAGCTATCCTGATGACATCGACTGGCCCGCAAACGTCCAGCGCATCGAACATCTGCCGCCCGGCAAACATGCTGAATTCTACAGCCGCCAGCGATTCACCCTGAACGTCACGCGAGCCGACATGGTGGCAGCCGGCTGGTCCCCAAGCGTTCGCCTCTTCGAGGCGGCCGCGTGCCGCACGCCGCTCGTCAGCGACTGGTGGGAGGGGATCGAAAGTTTCTTCCCGGCCGGCGAGGCCGTGATCATCGCGCAGAACAGCGCCGATGTCGTCACGGCATTGACGAGGCTCGGCGAAGAACAACGCAAAGCACTTGCCGATTGCGCCTATCGACGCGTCGCCGCCGCGCACAGTTCCGCGGCGCGCGCACGGACCTTTGTCGAGGCAATCGAAAGCGTCGCCGCCAGGACCGGTCTCGCCACCAGGCGTTCCGAGCGGCGGCTTCCGGTTTAACCCGAAAGGAGAACGGCCGATGGCTAAAAGAAACAAAGCAAGCCGAGGAAAGATCATCCTGGTTGCCGGCGGGGCCGGCTTTGTCGGATCGCACCTTTGTACAGCACTTCTAGGCGCCGGCAACCGGGTGATCTGCCTCGACAGCTATCTCACCGGCTCCCCTGCCAATCTCATCGGCCTGCAGGCGAACCCCTATTTCGCCATGGTGGAACAGGACGTCTGCGATGAAATCGACATCGATGAACCGGTCGACCAGATCTACAATCTGGCCTGCCCGGCCTCGCCGCCGTCCTACCAGGCCGATCCCATCCACACGATGATGACCAGCGTGACCGGGACGGGAAATCTCCTGCGGCTCGCCGAAAGGCACGGGGCCACGTTTCTGCAGGCCTCCACAAGCGAGATCTACGGCGATCCCGAGGAGCATCCGCAGCAGGAGAACTACTGGGGCCACGTCAATTGCACCGGGCCGCGGGCCTGCTACGACGAGGGCAAACGCGCGGCCGAAGCCCTGTGCTTCGACAGTCTGAGGGCGGGAAGCGTCGACACGCGGGTCGCTCGCATCTTCAACACCTACGGTCCGCATATGCGCCCCAATGACGGACGGATCGTTTCGAACTTCATCGTCCAGGCGCTGAAGAACGAGCCGCTCACTGTTTACGGCAGTGGCGAGCAGACGCGCTCCTTCTGCTACGTCTCCGATCTCGTGGACGGACTGATCCGGCTGATGAACCGTAAGGAGAACCCTGCGGTACCGGTGAACCTCGGCAATCCCGGAGAATTCACCGTCATTGAACTGGCGGAGCTGGTCCTCTCCAGGATCGAGACGGCCTCGACGATCGTCCATGAGCCGCTGCCGGCGGACGATCCGCAGCGTCGCCGTCCCGATATCGCGCGCGCCAGGAAGCTTCTCGGTTGGGAGCCGAAAGTTCCTCTGGAGGACGGGCTGACGCATACGATCACCTGGTTCCAGAGCGCACTTGGCGGAAGCCGCGCTGAACGCCGGTCCGGCCGCACCCGGCGCCAGCCGCAACTTTCCATCGTCAGTCAGGATCTGTGATCATGGTTCAACAGACGAAAGACCGAACGGTCATCGCGCAAGAGATTGCGGCGCTCGGTCCCTGGTTCCACAACATGCGGATCGGGGGCATCGAGACGGCGCCCGGTCACTTTCTCGGCGACTATCCCGCGGTGAAGTGGAAGGCCTTCAGGCATGTCGTGCCGGAGGACCTCGAAGGAAGGAGCGTCCTCGACATCGGCTGCAATGCGGGGTTCTACGCACAGGAGATGAAACGCCGCAATGCCGGACGCGTACTCGGCATCGACTCGGACCCGCACTATCTGCGGCAGGCGAAGTTTGCCGCGGAGCAGGCGGGGGTCGACATCGAATACAGGCTGATGTCGGTCTATGACGCGGCACGCCTTCGCGAGAGATTCGACCTAGTCATCTTCATGGGCGTTCTCTATCACCTACGCCATCCGCTGCTGGCACTCGACCTTCTCTACGAGCACGTCGTCGGCGACCAGATGCTCTTCCAGTGCATGCAGCGCGGGTCGGATTCCGTTGCAAGCCTCAAGGGTGATTACGATTTCCGGGAGTGGGAGATCTTCGACCGGCCCGACTATCCGAAGCTGTTCTTCGTCGAACACCGCTTCGCGGATGACCCCACCAACTGGTTCATTCCCAACCGCGCCGGCGTCGAGGCGATGTTGCGAAGCGCAGGCTTCGTCATCGAAGCCAATCCCGAGCGGGAAGTCTATCTCCTGCGGCGCGGCGAGCGCCCGTATCTGGACGAGCCCACCCTGAGGATCCTCGGAGGTTCGGCAGATGTCGGGAACAAGGCGCGACTGGATTGAATGACGGCTGCGACTGGGAAGCCGAGCCTCTGGCCTTCAGGCCAGAGGGGCAATTCACCGTCGCGTAGGAGCTGACGACCCGTCCCTGCCGGACCTCATCCGAAGCGGCGAAGCTGCGCAGCTTCCTTCTCGAGCAGGTCGGCCACCTCCTGAAGCGTCATATGCGTCACGCAGAGATGAATCGCACATTCGAGAAAGCGCATCGACGAGCGCCGCAAATACATGGCTTCCTCGCGAGCGGCCAGTTCCGATAGAGGATCTTTCGATGGGCGTCGACGGTCAGGCATTTGGAGACTCCTTCGATTGGCTTGTTTGAAGAACCGCTTTCACGGCGAGAGAAGCCCGCCGGCGTAGATCAAGCCGCCTATCACGATGGCCATGGCTACAATGGCCAGGCTCAGCCCCAGCCGTTGCCTGTTCGGTCCGGCGGTCTCCGCCGCTGCAAGCGGCCGCATCGCGTCGTTGTACTCGGTAGAGGTATCGGCCGGCCTCCCCTCCGCCTGCCCGGCCCTGGCGGTTCGGACCGCTTCACTGCCGGGAGGCGTACCGCCTGCTTCGTCGTCAGTCTCGAGCGGCGCCGCCGCGGGATCGAAGCCGCGCCTCTTGTCACCCGTCCTTCCATGCTGGATGTCGCCGCGCACCTGCGCAGAATTGCTTGCCGGCTTGGACATGGTCGCTCCTTTCCGCTTCGCGACTCAACCGGCTTTCACGGTATTTGTTCCCTGCTCCTCCGCAGCGTCAGGGCCCGGCCTGACCGGCGCCCACTGGCGGTGAGGTCGCGCGGCTGGTTCTACGCACTTGCGGACGGAAAACCGTTTCGCACTTCTCCGGGAAGCGCTCCAAGCCGCAGGGTGGTCTGACCGTCGAAGAAGTGAACATCAGCGGAGGCAAAGGCGAGGCCGATCTCGTCACCGGGTGCGAGGCTGGTGCGTTCGCGAAGCAACATGGCCAGTTGCGCTCCGCCAAGCTCCACCAAAAGGTGTGTTTCGTCGCCCGTCGGTTCCACGATCAGCACCTTGGCGAAGGGGCCGGTAGTGCCGATCTGCAGCTTGTTCGGCCTTATTCCCGCGACGGCCGACCCCTTGGGGGCCAGATGGGGAGCAGGAATGGTGATGCCGCCGGGCGCTCGGAACGTACCGTCAACGACCTCGCCTTGGATGAAGTTCATCGAGGGACTGCCGATGAAGCTCGCGACGAAGAGATTGCGAGGATAGTCGAAAATCTCCAGCGGCGTCCCGATCTGCTCGACGTTGCCGTCGCGCATCACGACAATGCGGTCGGCCATCGTCATGGCTTCGATCTGGTCATGCGTCACGTAGATGCTGGTGGTGCGAAGGCGCTGGTGCAGACCTTTGATCTCGGCACGCATCTGCACTCGGAGCTTTGCGTCGAGATTTGACAGGGGTTCGTCGAACAGGAAGACTTCAGGACGGCGGACGATGGCCCGCCCCATGGCGACGCGCTGGCGCTGACCGCCGGAGAGCTGCCCCGGATACCGGTCGAGCAGGCCGTCGAGGCCGAGCATGGTAGCCGCTTCGCCCACCTTCCTCTTCTGCTCGTCCTTAGGGAGGCGGGCCAAGCGAAGCGCGAAGGCCATGTTCTCGGCAACGGTCATGTGCGGGTAGAGCGCATAGTTCTGGAAGACCATCGAAATATTGCGGTCTTTCGGAGCGACCTCATTGACGATATCTCCTCCGATCACGACCGCTCCGTCGGAGATTTCCTCAAGGCCCGCGATCATCCGCAGAAGGGTGGACTTGCCGCAGCCCGACGGGCCGACCAACGCGACGAATTCGCCGTCGGCGATCTCTGCCGAGACACCATGGACGACTTCCAGCGCACCAAAGCGCTTGACCACATTCCTTATTTCAACGCTGGCCATCTCAGCCTCTCGCCTTTTTCATTGCCGCTTCCATGTTGTGGAACGGGCGGCGATAAGTCGGTACCCGGTCCGCAACATCGGGGAACTTGCCGAAGGGCTTATGCGGCTCTGCCTGGTACCAGAAGGCTACGGAGGAGATATCGTCGCCGCGGCGGTTGGCATGGCCCCGTTCGATCGTCACCCGAATGGCCTTGTGGAAGATGGCGGGATCTTCGATGTGCCAGCGGTAGAGCGTTACCGGTTCGGTCCAGTTGGGGCCGCCGGCCGCGATGATGCCGTGGTAGGGCGCGCTATAATCCTGGGTCGGACACCAGGCGGTGTTGAAATAGTCTTCCGTGCCCGTGCCGTGCAGGGTCGGTGGCCAGGCGTCGTTGGCACCTGGTTCAGACTCGGGCCGCGGTTCGATCAACGCCGCCTTCGGACCGATGCGCGGATCGGGCTTGCGCACGGTATCCGGTACCGACAGTCCCTGCTCGCCATCGATGAAGATCATGTCGTCGCCTTCGCCATACCAATCCCAGACCTCGGAACGGCGCCGCGAGTATACGCTGTAGAGTACGCCGACGTAATGGCCGCGCCCTTCGGCCTCAAGGATCGTGTAATTCTCTCGACCATCGACGTTCTCGCCGCCGAAAAGGAACTGTTCGTTGGTCAGCCCGGCTTCGCTCATACCCGCCGGCCGTGCCTGACGGTAATGTGCGTGGAAACGGCCCATGTCCTCCTCGAGGACATCGTGAAGCTCGAGGTCGATATAGTAGTAGAAGAGGACGTCGTGTTCGGCCTCGTTGGTGACGGTGAACTTCATTTGCGAGCCGAAGGGCATGGGGAAGTAGCAGTTGAAGGCCTTGCCATCCTCCGGGCTGGCCTGCATCGGCAGGCTTGTATAATTGGCGGTGCGGGCATGGCCCATGCCGAAGAAGTCGCCGACAGGCGCTTCGATGCTCGGCTCCGTCTCACCGTCCCAGTAGGCCCTGAGCACGATTTTGCGCAGGAAGTCCTCGCTCTCGCATGCGAGCGTCGCCCAGATATGGGTGACGATGCCGGCACCTTCGTATTCACCGATCACCACCGTCTTGCCGGGTTCGATGTGCAGCCTGTCGTCGTTGCCGCCGGTGCGGTCATGGCTGGAGAAGCGGCGCGTTTTCGCTTTGCGCAGCTTCGCGAGACCGCGAAGGGGCGAGAGGCCGGCATTGGTCATTCGAATTGCTCCTGTGTAATCGCTCGCAGCTCACTTGAGCCCGCTGGTCTTGAGGGAATCCATGATCTGCCTCTGGAAGATCACGAAGAGGATGAGGGTCGGAATGGCGACGATCGTGGAAGCGGCCATCATGTAGTTCCAGGACGCCGAATACTGGCTCTTGAAATTCGCAATCCCGAGTTGGACGACCCAGAGATCGGGGTCCGAGGTGATGGTGAGCGGCCACAGGAAGGAGTTCCAGTTGGCCAGGAAAAACAGGATCGCCAGTGCCGACATGATTGGGCGGCTGAGCGGGAGGATGACGCTCCAGTAGATCCGCCAGTAACCCGCGCCGTCGATGCGGGCGGCTTCCTCGATCTCCTTGGGCAGCGACAGGTAATACTGCCTGAGAAGGAAGATGCCGAAGGCATTGAAGATCGCCGGGATGATCAATCCTGCGTAGGAGTTGAGCATGCCCATGGCTTTGACGATGACGAAGAGCGGCACGATGATCACCGGCAGCGAGACCAGGAACGTCGAGAAGATTGAGAGAAACATCACCTCTCGGCCGGGAAATCTCAGCCGCGCCAGCGCATAACCGGCCATGGTGTGGAAGAACAGCGCCACGACCGTGACCGTGGCGGACACGAGGAAGCTGTTGACCATGTATCGGATGAACGGAACGCCGGTCAGTACATAGATGAAGTTGTCGAGCGTCGGTGCCTGCGGGATAAGGTTCGAAGAGAACGACTCGGCGGCCGGCTTGAAGGCGATCGATACCATCCAGAGGAGCGGAAAGAGCGTCATGAAGGCGAGGATCGCCGTCACCACCATCCAGAGGCCACGGACCAGCGTGACCTGCGATCGGGAGAAAAATGGCTGGGGACGCTTACTGCTCATGATGGAACCGTCCTCCCCGCGTCAGAGCAAAGAAAACAGCCGTCACGATCATGAGCGCCACGACCAGGATGGAGGCCATGGCTGCCGCATAGCCGAAGGCGCCGAAACCGAAAGCCTGCTGATAGATATAGACGATCAGCACCGACGTGGCGTTCGCAGGCCCGCCCTTGGTCATGACGTAGATGATGTCGAAGGCCTGCGCGCCTGCGACGGCCGCGACCATGGACACCATGATCACGAAAAAGCTCGTGGGCTTGAGAAGCGGCAGCGTGATGAACCAGAAGCGGGCGATGGCACCCGCCCCGTCGATCATCGCCGCCTCGTAATATTGACGGGGAATGTCCTGCAGACCGCCCAGGAAGATCAGCATGTAGAATCCCATCAGGAACCAGACGCTGACTAGGACGATGGTGATCAGCGCGAAGTTGGGATCGCCGAGGAGGGAGATGCCGCCGATGTCGAGAGCGGCGGTCAGCCTGCTGACAACGCCGATCTTGTCGACGACCATGAATTGCCAGACGAGCGCGACGACGACGAGGCTGACCATGTGCGGCGCAAAGAACATCGAGCGCATGATCGCGTTGAAGCGATCGGTACGCTGCACGAGAAGGGCAAGACCCAGCCCGCATACGTAGAGCAGCGGGACCAGCATGGCGGCGTAGAGCGCGGTGACCCTCGCTCCCTTCCAGAACAGCGGGTCGTTCCACATGCGCAGGTAATTCCTGGCGCCGACGAAGGAGTAACCGCCGAAACCGTTGACCTCGAAGACGCTGAGCACCAGGGATAGCGCCATCGGGACGCCGAGAAAAATGAACAGCCCCAGCGCATCCGGCAGCACGAAGAGATAGCCCGCGATCCATTCGCGATGTTTGGCGGAAAGGCGGGTTCGGCCGGCGTGCCTGCGCCGCGCGGCCGATTGGGCAATCGTTGTCATGGCATCATGTCCAGCTTACTGAGGCGGCCGCATCCGGTGCGGCCGCCGGTGTGGCCGTCAAAGGATCGGCGCGCCTTGATAGCTCGCGAGAAACGCGTCGAGCTGCTGAGAGGCGGCCGTCGCCGTCGCTTGCGGATCGGCGCCGCCTAGCTGCGTCTGCTGGATCGCATCGGAGATGATCTTGTACACCTCCGGCGGAACGCGCGGCTCGGCCCGCGTCCCGGGATGAATCTCCTCGGCGAATTTGCCGATCATACCCGTCGAGAAGGCCCCGCCGCCACTCTTCAGCGCGCTGTTGCGCGGCGGCATGTCTGATTTGCCCTTGGTGCACCAGTTGGCGACCCGGTTGACAGAGCCCTGATCCATGGAGGCGAGGGCCCAGGCGCAGAACTCGCCCGCCGCGTCGGAGTTGTGGCCATTTGCATTGGCGACGAATGCCCATCCGCCGCCGACGGTCACATATTTGCCGTTCGGCGGCGTGGGCAGCCGGAAGACGCCATACTGGAAATCCTTGGCGTTGCTCTGAAGCTGTGAAATGCCCCAGATGCCGACATTCTGCATTGCGACATAGCCGGATGCGAGGTTGGCAATGGTATCGTGCCCGCCCGCACCCATGATCTGGCGGGGCGCCACCCCACTGTTGATCGCATCCTGCCAGAATTTGAGCGCTTGCACCGTTGCCGGCGAATCGAAGCTGCTCTTGCCGTCGGCCGTCTGGAATTCGCCGCCGCCCTGCCAAAGGAACGGATACCACGTGAAGTTCTGGTAATATCCCGGCTGGGTCTCGAACATCACTCCGAAGCGCTCGGGAGTCGTGAGCTTCTTTGCGACCTCAAGCAGCGCCTCCCATGTCTTGGGAACATCGTTCTCGTTGAGGCCGGCCTCCTCGAAAGCCTTGACCGAATAGTACATCGCCATCGGCTCGACTTCCATCGGGATGCCGAAGATCTTGCCGTCCACCATGCGGTTTGCGATGACGCTTTCGGGAAAGTCCGCCTTGGCCTTATCATCGATGAAGGGGGTCAGATCCTTGAGGACGCCGCCATTATAGTAGCGCAGGAAGTCGCCCGGCGAGATGATGAATATGTCAGGTCCCTCGCCGGAGGCGAAGGCAGTCGCCAGTTTCGGACCACTGATATATTCGGAGTTCGGAATGAACTCGAGTTCGATCTTCTGCGGGTGGCTGTCGTTCCAGTCGGCGACCGTCTTCTCGAACCATGCGACCTGGCTCGCCACCGGCCCGCCGGGTGCGTAGAACTGCCAGAATTTCAGCGGTGCTTCCTGGGCGCGTACGGCGAAGCGGTTGATGTAGGGAAATCCGCCGAGGCCGACGATACCGCCGGCGACCGCCGCACCGCCCTTCAGCAGGCCGCGTCGGGTCAGTGTCGGAAAAACCTTCTCTCTGTCACTCATTAATTCCTCCCGTTTTGCTGGTAAACACCCCCCGGCTCCTCTCCGGAGGGCGGCTTCGCCCTACGCCGTATCGAAGGCGTGAAGGATGCAGGGGATCACCTCCGAGCGGGGCGACCCTGAATACTCGCCCGACAACCGTTCGAGCAGCATGGCGGTTGCTCGGTGCGCGAGCAGCGAAGGGGTGTTGCCGACACGCGCGATCCGCGGCCGCACATATTCGAGCTGGGGCTGGTCGCCGAAAACGGCAATCGAAACGTCGTCGGGAATACGGACGCCGCGGTCATGGAATTCGGCAATCGCCCCCGCCGCCATGAGAAAATTGCCGAAAAAGACGACTGAAGGTAGGTGATCGCCACTGGTCGCCAGCAGCCATTCCACGGCTTCCCGGCCGGACGGACTAAGATAGGTGCCTTCGCGCCGCAGTTCGGCGAGTGGCTCCACGCCGTGATCGCGCAGGCCCTGTTCGAAACCCGCCGCTCTTGCCATGGCCTCGGCAAAGAAAGACGGGCCCGTGACATGGGCTATGCGCTTGTGGCCTCTCTTCGCAAGGTAGGCGCCCATCTGATAACCGCCGCCGAAATCGTCGATCTTGACGCTGTCGACGGCTGCATTCGGCAGGTCGCCGATGAAGACGGTGGGGACGTCTATGCCGATCAATGCGTCGTGCATGTCATGCAGGGCAAAATCGCCGACGATCAATCCGTCGATCCGGCGGTTTCGTATGTGCCTCAGATATTGCCGGCTATGTTCCTGCGAGTGACCGCCGGGAACGTCGGTATTGAAGATCAGTAGATCCAGCCCCATCGCCTGGAGATCCGACTGGGCCGCTTTTACGAGTTCCGGATAGAAGGGGTTGCGGATATCCGGGATCAGCATCGCCACGAGGTTGGTCCGCCCCGTGCGCAGGCTTTGTGCCTGGGGGTTCGGTACGTAACCGAGCTCCGCTATCGCCACTTCCACCCTTCTACGCATTTCCGCCGAAACGCGGTCTGCATGATTCAACACGTGCGAGACCGTGGTCAGAGATACGCCCGCTCGTTTGGCGACTTTGGCAATCGTTGTCATGCCTATTGAATAATCGAGGATAAATCGTTTTGCAAATCGTTTTTCAAAACGATTTGCAAAACGATTTGCGGCATTGACGGGCGTAAGCGCCGGCTGCCACAAGAGCGCAGATTCGCGGGTGGGGGAGCTCTGATCAGGAAAGATGCAGCAACGGAGCGTTTCAGTGTTTGACTGAAACGCTCCGCCATTTCAAACTACTCATTTCCGTATGGAAATGGCCGCGAGGGAGGGCTACTCCCGGACCGACTGCTGCAGGCGATCCTTGGCTGCGTCATGCGCTTCCAGCGCCGCATCGCCGGCCTTGTCGAGGATTTCCTGCCCAGCCTCCATGGCTTGCGCCACTCCGGCATTCGCCCTGGCCGCCAGATTGGACCGCACATCTTCGGCCATTTCGCCTATCGCCTCGTCCTCGGCCTCGCTATGGGGCAGCGCCGCCCCTATCGCTGCACCGACGGCAAAGGCGAGCGCTCCGCCGACAAGCGGCTGGTCGCGGAAGTGCCTCAAGATGGCCGCGTTGAGATGCGCGCCCTGCTCTTCGAGCGACCGGCCGGCATTCTGCATGCTGCCGGCGAGAGATCTGCCGGCTCCCGTTACCGAGTCGGACATCCGTCCCGCCGCGGCGCTCACCTGCCTCCACGTCCGGGACGCCCAGCCGGACGCCTCGTCGAACAGGGCGCCGGTCTCGTCCCTGATATCTTCGATCTGCTTGCCTGCCGCGTCGGTAAAGCCGCGATAGACCTTTCCGGCGGGGTCGACGAAGTGGCCGGCCCGCCGGCCGGCTTCGTCCGTAAGGGCGCGGAAGCGGCTGCCGCTTTCATCCGTGAAGTGACTGTAGCGCTCGCCGAAGCTCGCCTCCACCGGACCCACTCGCCGGACGGAGCCCCTTACGGGTGCAAGCGGATAGTCATCCGCGCCGTCATTCCCCTCCCCCTGTCGCGGCGCGCGCGAGGCCGGGTTGGCGATCAGCCAGGCGAGGCTCACCCCCATCAGGGCAACCGGGATCGGGTTTGACTTGAGCGCCACGCCGAGATTGCTCAGATATTCGGACCCGCCGCTCGTTTTTGCATATTCGAGCAGTTCGTCCATCAGTTCTCCCGGCGACATGCGCTCCTGAATTTCGTGGAGCTTTTCCTCAATTCGCTGGCGGTCGGCCTCGATCTCGCGCTGCAGTTCGGCGGCGGAGTGCGTGTGTGCGGAATCGTTCATTGCAGTCTCTCCTTCACCACGTTCGCATCGCGCTGCAGGGAGGCGGCCGTCCGATCGAATTGGATGCTGCTGCCCTTGAGCGCCGAGAGGCCGCGCGAAATCATCGCCCAGGCAAGCAAGGCGACGACCACGCCGACGATGGCCGCTGACAACGCATCGGCATTCGCTTCGGTCATGCCCTGAGCCACGAGGAAGGCGCCAAGACCCTGGACGACGGCACTGAGCAGCACGCCTACGGCGCCTATGGCAAAGATCAGCCCGACGAGCAGCGTCTCGAGGCTGCCGACCGCTCGATTCAGATTCTCGGAGGCCTCGGCTTTCGCGAGGTCGATTTCCTTCCGGAAAAGACCGGATATATCCGCCACCAGACCGGTCATCAGTTCCGTCAGGGGGCGCTCATCCCGATGATTAGCCATTATAGGGTTCCTTCTCGCTTGATTGACGGGTCCGTCCCGAAGCATCCCGTCCGTCCCGGCGTGGAGGCGAAGCGGTGAGGAACCGACTTGCGGCCAGTCCTGCGATTGCCGCCATGCCGAGGAAGGCGAGTGGCTGCTTTCTGCCGAAATCTTCGACCATTCCGGCGATCTCACCAAGATTGCGGCCCTCGGCCTTGCGCGCGAAGCCCTGGAGCGACGTGCCGATCTGCTTTGCATAGCGGCCGATGGCCCGTTGATCCGATTGTTCTAGCTCGTTTCCGACCTTCTCGAGTGCCGCAGCAACACCGCTCAACTGCCGTGCAGCGACGTTCTTCTCATCCTCCACGGCGCGGCCGACCGCCGCCTTTGCCTGCTCCGTGTGTTCACTGGCGAACTCTTTGAACTCGTTCACGTCTTCACGCACGGCGTTCTCAAGGCTGCGGTCACCCGCCTCGCCCTGTCCGCCCGTGTCACCAGCTTGCACGCCGCTTACGCGCTCGATGCCTTGCGCGGCCGTCAAAGGCCTGCCCAAGGGATCGCCGGACCCTCGGCCGCTTGTGTCATTGGTCATTGTCGGCTCCTCCCATGCATAACGGGGATCGTTATCGTCTACGCAATCAAACGAGCCATTTAGAACCTTGTTCCCTGCAAAGCGCCGCAGGCCCTTTCCTCGCGTGCTTCGCTCGTTCAGGAAGCCTCCCGTGGCAGTCGTCTCGCCGCCCGGCGATCAGCGGGGCCGGTTCTCCGGCGACTGCTCGTAAAGTTCCTCGACCTTCTGCTTCTGCGCCTGCTTTTCGGCACGCGAGAGCGGCCTCTGCTTCAAGATGGCATAGGCGACCGCAGCGCCGAGTATGAAGGCGCCACCGCCGGTGACAAAAAGCCAGAAATAGTTTGTCAACATCGTCGTATCTCCTCAAATGCAGCCAACCGTGTCGGCCGCCGAAGGTTCCGGACGGTCCTGCTTCCGCGACATGCCCCGGCCTGCGCCGGAGCTCTCATTGCGCCGGAACCGAGTGACCGCTCGCGGGTTTGACCGACGTCGACGAACCAAGCCAAGGAGGAGATCATGGCCAGGAACAGGAGCTGGAGCCGCGACGTCTACGAGAGCTATCCCGAGTCGGACCGGCGCCGGCGCGGCAGATCCTACGAGGACGAGAGGCGCCGCGCCCTGACTGCCGGTCCGCGGCTTACGGATTACGGGAGCCCGGAGTATTTTGCCGGCGCCGAGCCGGGCCGTTCCGGCACATATCGCGGGCACGATGACAGCTGGGAACGGGAACGCGCATACGGCCCAGGTTACTTCGGCGGTGGAGGCTATTACCGCGACGATGACTATGGCGAGGGGTATCCCGATCGCGGCAGGGGCTACGGGGAGCGCGGCTTTCTCGAACGCGCCAGCGACGAAGTCGCGTCCTGGTTGGGCGACGAGGACGCCGAGCGCAGACGCGAGCTGGATCAGCATCGCGGCAAAGGTCCCAAGGGCTACACCCGTTCGGACGCCCGCATCCAGGAAGACGTGAGCGATCGCCTCAGCGACGAAGGAATGCTCGACGCCTCCGATATCGCGGTCTCGGTCACCAATGGCGAAGTCCAGCTGAGCGGTTTGGTCGATTCCAAATGGGCCAAACGCCGCGCCGAGGACTGCGCCGAAGCCGTCTCCGGCGTGAAGCATGTCCAGAACAACCTTCGCATCCGCCCATCGGGAGGATCACCCGGCTGGAATGCCGGCAACACCGACCGCAACATCGCCTGAGAGGCAGGCATCCGGGGAAAATGGCTCTTGCAGGAAAAGTGTGTACCGCCTGCACGGCCCAGGAACGTGTCGGATGACTGCAATCTCTCCTCCTCATCTCTGTGCTTGTCACAGAGATCCAGCAGCGCCGCGTCTGCGGCGCGGGAAGAGTTCTTTCAGCCCAAGGACTTGGTCTGGCTGGATCCCCGTGACGAGTGTTTAGCCCGGGGACATAACTGACGGGTGTTCGGGTCGATGGCAGGCCCACCTGGCAGGCCCACCTCGAACCCCTCGGGAACGCTCACTGGGATGTCATGGACTGAACCTGGAGCAAATGGGTTCTGACCGTCGGATAAGTGGACTCGGCAAAGGCTTTCAGCGCGCCGGCCTCCCCTTGCTCCGCGTAATTCTTGAGAAGCTCCAGAGCATCTTCATGCGCAGTAACCTGGGAGGACAGGTAGGCCGGGTCGAAGGCGGCACCGCTGAGCGCCCGCAGCGCGGCAAGCTTCTCCTCGCCGGCCTTGTCGAGCGACTGGGAAAATTCCACGCCATCCTTTCGTGCGGCTTCTGTCAGTTCCTTGCCGGCTCGCGCGTGATCCGCAAGCATCCGCTCGGCGAATTCCAGTACCTCGCGCCCTTTGCCGCGTTGCCGCGCGAGTTTTGCCGCCTCCATCTCGAAGAGGTTCGACATCGACATTCTCCGCGCGAATTCCTGGGGCTGCAAGGGCTCGCCCCGAGCGGACACGGCCAAGAAAGGCGCGAGGCACAACACTATCGCGGCGAGGGTGGCGTTAAGGGTTCTCATCGGGGATACCTCCGAAGGCCACCTAACCTGCGGCCTGAGTGAATCGTTCCGCACAGCACGAGAAATACCGGCTCGCCCACCAACCCTCATTTAACGAATTGCGGCACCCGGTCTCCGCTCTGCAGCTCGGCGTCCTCGCCAATGGTATTTCCCATTGCCGCAGATGCGAGGTCTCGGGCCTTAATATGGGGGATGTCGCCGCTGAGCGACTGCAGCCTTTCCTTGATCGCGACCTACTGCAAGGAACTTTCTTGGGGCCATCCGGTTGTAAGAATCGAGAGGCCGCACGACGGCCGATAGGAGCGGTCACTCGCGTGACCGACAAAGCTTATGCAAACGGCATTGTTCATCGCTATCCCGGCCCTCCCGCTGGGAACGGCGCTCGTGCTTCTGTGGTTCGGTCCGCTGTGGCGCCAGCAAGCGAGCCCATGGAACCGCTCGTCGATCTGGTGCCCCGGATCGACCATCCTGGACCGCCAGGCGCCGTGGCGCAGCCTCGATCGGATTTGATGCGGGCGGGGCCGGCGAATAGCGCGACCATCGTCGGCGTCGCTGCGCGAAGGCCGTTCCTCCGCAATTGCTCGGCTGGCGCCTTCGCCGCTGACACATGCCGTTACAAAAGTCCCGCCCGGCCGACACATCGTCAATACACGCAGTCATTCAAATAGCCGCACTGGCATCGAGGACGGGCCTCGGCCAATGCGGGAAAGGATGACCTCTATGAAAACGTCTCGGATCTTGGCGGCCGCGCTGCTGGTCGTTGGAAGTGGGTTGGCGTTGCAAGCGGCTAAGGCTCAACAAGCGGGACTTCACCGCACCGACCTGTTGCAACACGATCTCGGCCAGCCGGGCCGAGAAACAGTCCAGGTGCGCGTCGACTTCGATCCCGGTGCAGTCTCCATCAAGCACTCCCATCCGGGCGAAGAGGTGGCCTATGTGCTCGAAGGCTCGCTGGAATATCAGCTCGAGGGGAGAGCGCCGGTCACGCTTCATGCCGGCGACGCCTTGTTCATTCCGGCCGGGGCGGCTCATCTCGCGAAAAACGTCGGCAACGGCAAGGCATCGGAGCTCGCGACATATATCGTCGAAAAAGGCTCCCCGCTCGTCGTTCCGGTCAAGTGAGCGTCCGTCATGGATGCTGAGAACCTCCGAGAAAGCGGCGCGACAACAAACGGCGGCTCCGTGCTCTCCCGCCGGTCTCTGCTCCTGAACGGAGCCACGGTGGCGGCCCTCGCGACGTTTCGCCCTTCGGCGGCAGTCGCCCAAGCGGGCACCGCGGTGCCATTCAAGGATGGCGACATCCGCCCGTTTCGAGTGGACGTTCCGGCGGCAGAACTCGCCGGTCTGCGCCGCCGGCTGGCCGCGACACGCTGGCCCGACCCGGAAACGGTCGAAGACCGGTCCCAGGGCGTGCAGCTTGCGAAGCTTCAGGCACTGCTGGACTACTGGGAGACGGCCTATGATTGGCGTAAGGCCGAAGCAAAACTCAATGCCTTGCCGCAGTTCCTGACAGATATCGACGGTCTGGACATTCACTTCATCCACGTCCGCTCGCCTCATGCGAACGCATTGCCTCTCATCATGACCCACGGCTGGCCGGGTTCGATCTTCGAGTTGCTGAAGGTCGTCGGCCCGCTGACCGATCCGACGGCACATGGAGGGACCGCGGGCGACGCCTTCCATCTCGTGCTTCCGTCCCTCCCCGGCTTCGGCTTTTCCGAAAAGCCGAAAGGCACCGGCTGGAACCCGGAGCGGGTCGCGCGCGCCTGGGACGTCCTGATGAAGCGTCTCGGCTATACGCGCTACGTATCGCAGGGCGGAGACTGGGGTGCCATCATTTCTGACGCGATGGGCCGCCAGGCTCCATCGGGCCTGCTCGGCATCCATGTGAACAGGGTCGAGCGCTCAACTACCATTCCGCCGGAAATTGCCAAAGCGCTGAGAAGCGGAGATCCTGCACCTGCGAATTTGACCGCGGAGGAACGGGCGGTGTTCGACGAGGCCAGAGCCTTTCTCAAGACGGGCTTCGGATATGCGGCGATCATGGGAACGCGTCCGCAAACAGTCGGCTATGGTCTTGCCGACTCGCCCGCCGGGTTGGCTGCATGGTTCTATGACAAGCTCGCGGACTGGGTGTTCACCCGCGGCGAACCGGAACGCGTATTGAGCCGCGACGAGATTCTGGACAACATCACGCTTTATTGGCTGACGAACACGGCGACCTCGAGCGGGCGGATCTACTGGGAGAACAATGCAGTCGGCAACAAGCTGGCCGAGATCGTGATCCCGGCGGCAGTGACGGTTTTCCCCGGCGAGGTCTACAGGCCGCCGAAGAGCTGGGCGGCGCGGGCGTACCGCAATCTCATCTACTATAACCGCGTGGACAGAGGCGGACATTTCGCCGCCTGGGAAGAGCCGGATCTCTTCAGCGCCGAGCTGCGTGCCGCTTTCCGGTCCTTGCGTTGACCGCTGCATTGCCACAGGCACGAGCCGATGAATACTGCTGTCACGGCATTCTCGTTCTGATAAGAAATGGCGGTCAAAGGGGTGTCTTGCCATGGAGCACATCGATCACATCCTGATCGTCGATGACGATCGGGAAATCCGCGAGCTTGTGTCCGCTTACCTGAAGAAGAACGGTCTGCGGGTGACCGCCGTTGCCGACGGGCGGCAGATGCGGACCTTCCTCGAGGCAAATACAGTCGATCTGATCATCCTCGATCTGATGATGCCGGGCGACGACGGCCTCGTCTTGAGCCGCGAGCTGCGCGTCGGCAGACACAAGGCGACGCCCATCGTCATGCTGACCGCCCGCTCGGACGAGATGGACCGCATCATCGGGCTGGAAATGGGCGCCGACGACTATATCGCCAAACCCTTCTCGGCGCGCGAACTGCTCGCCCGCATCAAGGCGGTCCTGCGGCGCGCGCGGATGCTGCCAGCGAACCTGCAGGTCTCGGAGGCAGGTCAGCTGTTGCGTTTCGGCCAATGGAAGCTGGACACGACGGCAAGGCATCTCATCGATGCGGATGGTACTGCGATTGCACTCAGCGGCGCCGAATACCGGCTGCTGCGCGTCTTCGTCGACCACCCGCAGCGCGTCCTCAACCGCGATCAGCTCCTCAACCTCACACAGGGGCGCGAGGCCGAGCTCTTCGACCGATCGATCGATCTCCTGGTCAGCCGGGTACGCCAGCGCCTCGGCGACGATGCTCGGGAACCGACCTATATCAAGACCGTCCGCAGCGAAGGCTATGTTTTCTCGGTGCCGGTCGAGATCATGGAGCCCCGCTGATGGCGGCGCGGTCGATTCTCCATGGTATTCACCTATGGCCGCGCACACTCAGGGCGCGGCTTTTCGTTATCCTTCTCGCCGGCCTGACGATCGCCCACGCCATGTCGTTTGCGGCGCTGTTTTCGGAACGCTACATCGCCGCCAGATCGGTGATGTTCAATACGCTCGAAACCGACGTCGCGACGTCGATCGCCATTCTCGACCGGCTCCCCGCGACCGAACGCGCCGCCTGGCTGGGCCGGCTCGAGCGCGGGTCCTACCGCTTCGTCCTGGGGCGGGGCCTTCCGGGCAGTCGCGTGCTCAATGAGGCCGACGTCGAGGTCGCCGACAAGGTCCGGGCTGCAATCGGCGCGAAATACCCGATCGAGGTCGAATCCATTCCCGGCGGCGTCCGCCGTCTTCAGGCCCACCTTCGCTTGAGTGATGGCGAGCCGCTGACGATAGACATCACGCCAAGGGGCGTCATGCCGGTTGCCGACTGGCTGCCTTACGTCCTCGTCGCTCAGCTTTCCCTTCTGGTCCTGTGCAGCTGGTTTGCCGTGCGCCAGGCCACCCGCCCGCTCGCCGATCTGGCGAAGGCCGCCGACACGCTCGATCCGAACAGCAGGACGCCGCGCCTCAGCGAGACCGGACCGAGGGAAGTCGCCTATGCGGCGACGGCATTCAACGCGATGCGGGATCGCATCGCGCAGTATCTGGAGGAGCGCGTGCAGATACTGGCCGCGATCTCGCATGACCTGCAAACACCGATCACCCGGATGAAACTCCGCGCGGAAATGGCCGAAGCGTCCATCGAAAGAGACAAGCTGATCACGGACCTCGACGAGGTCGAACGTCTCGTCAAGGAGGGCGTTGCCTATGCGCGCAGCGCCCACGGCAAGGACGAAAAGGCTTCTCGCATAGATCTCGCCTCGTTCATCGAGAGTTTGGCGTATGATTATCAGGACACCGGCAAGGCCGTCACGGTCGCCGAATTGGGTGACGGCGCAATCGTGACCCGGCCGCACGCCTTGAGACGGATTCTCACCAACCTGATCGACAATGCGCTGAAATTCGGCGGCAGCGCCGAGATCGAGGTTCAGCGCCGCCCCGAGGGCACCGTGACCATAAAGGTCCTCGATCGCGGTCCCGGCATTCCGGAAGACCAGCTCGAAGCGGTTCTGCAGCCCTTCTTCCGCCTGGAGCAATCACGCAGCCGGGATACGGGCGGGACCGGGCTCGGCCTCGCAATCGCCCAGCAGCTCGCGACGGTCATCGGCGGCTCCCTGACCTTGCGCAACCGCGACGGTGGCGGCCTTGCGGCGGAGCTCTCCCTAGAGAGTTCCACTGTTTCAATGAAACAGTGGAACTCTCTAGCCCTTTGAAACGACGCACCTGCGGACGGAAACCCGTTACACACTTTACCTGGAAGTGCTCGGAGTACTGCCTGAGGAACTATCGACCCCGGCCGGATCCGCAAGACCGGCGGCTTAGCAAAACGAACGGGGCGGTCTCGGCCGCCCCGCTATGCACCATCGTTTCAGCCTGCAGTGTCTCAGGCTGGCTGCGCCTCGCCGGTCTGCTCCCGGACAATGTAATCGGCGTACCAGATGGACCAGTCCTCGTCCCTGTGTCCGAGCTGCTTCTCGTACTCGCCGTGGGCCGCTTCGGCGCGGCGGAACGCGGCTGCGAGATCGGCAGCCGAACTGAACGCCGTTCCGTCCGGGTCGACGCGCCCGGGCAATCGCGCGGTGACCTCCTGGAACAGCCAGCCATTGCCGTCCGGATCGCGGAACGATGCGTAGGAACGATAGCTGCGGCGCTCGGGATCACGGCCGCCGGCACGATGCGTCCCGAACAGATAGGGCTCGTCGCTGCCGGCATTCACGTCGCCCGCATGGAATACCTCGCTGATGTCGACGCCGCGACCGCGCAACTCCTCGCGGGCGGCCTCGATGTCGGAGACGATGAGGTACAGTCCCTGCGCAGAACCGGGCTCCGCATCGGTCACATGCCTTCCGAAGATGACCGAGGCACCGGATCCGGGCGGGGTAAATTGTATCACGCGGTAGCCGTCGGCACCGGCAAAGTCGGCGTCGAGCCTCCAGCCGAGGCTCGCGTAGAATTCCTTTGCGCGGTCGACATCCGACACGGGCACGACGATAACTTCGAGCTTCATATCGACCGGCCGGGCTCTTTCGCTGTTGATTGCGGTGGTCATGTCATTCTCCTCTTGTTTGGGAGGCGCAAGGCGCCATGTGCCTTCTCCGTTGACGATGCGGGACGGAAGCTTCATGCCTCGTCCGACTGTCGAGAGACATATGCCGCCCCGCACGTGTACGGGATGTTTCGCAAGGGGCTGAAATTGTAAGCCAAGCCTCACGGACCGCCTGCGGATACAGTTCGATACGAAGACATTGCTCCGCAGGCGAAGGCGATCAGAGGCGATCGACGTCGACGACCGCCTGGGCAAAGGCTTGTGGGGCTTCCTGCGGCAGGTTGTGACCGATGCCGCCCGAGATCAGCCGGTGCTCGTACTTGCCGGAGAACTTCTTCGCATAGGCCGCTGGCTCCGGATGCGGAGCGCCGTTGGCATCGCCCTCCAATGTGATCGTCGGAACACCGATCACCGGCAGTTCGGCAAGCCTGTTTTCCAGCCCGTCATATTTGCTCTCGCCGTCGGCAAGGCTGATCCGCCAGCGGTAATTGTTGACGGTGATATCGACATGATCCGGGTTGTCCAAGGCCGCAGCGCTTCGATCGAAGGTGGCGTCGTCAAAATTCCATTTCGGCGATGCGAGCTGCCAGATGAGTTTGGCGAAGTCCTTCCGGTACTGTTCATAGCCCGCGCGCCCGCGTTCCGTGGCGAAGTAGAACTGGTACCACCAGGCAAGCTCCGCCTTCGGCGGCAAAGGCTTTTTATTGGTTTCACGGCTGCCGATCAGATAGCCGCTCACCGAAACCAACGCCTTGCAGCGCTCCGGCCAGAGTGCGGCGATGATATTGGCGGTTCGCGCGCCCCAATCGCAGCCGGCGATGACGGCCTTCTCGATGCCGAGCGCATCCATCAGGGCGACGATATCGGCGGCGATCGCCGCCTGCTGGCCGTTGCGCGGTGTATCGGGGGAGAGAAAACGCGTCGTGCCGTAGCCGCGCAGATAAGGAACGACGACCCGGTAGCCCGCCTTCGCGAGCAGGGGCGCCACATCGACATAGGTGTGGATGTCATAGGGCCAGCCATGCAGCAGGATGACCACAGGCGCATCGCTCGCGCCCGCCTCCGCATACCCTATGTTGAGGACCCCCGCGTCAATCTGCTTTATCGCAGCGAAAGATGTATTTGTCCCCGGCGTTGTCGCCGGAATGCGAGCGTCACTCGTTGATTTTGCGAGGGCGGCGCGTCCGACGCCGAAATGCGCCGCAGCGACGGTCAATGCCGCCACTCCCATGAACCGCCGCCGCCGCAGATTGAATTCCCCTGTCATCGAACTTCTCCTGTGTGAACCACAGCTGCGGAATGCGATGGTCATGTATCTCGATTGTGAGCCCGCCCGACTGCAATTGAAAGCCCGTGTACAGTTCACGGGCGCCGATACAGTAGGCTACAATTCACTCGCGCCAGACCTCACGGCACCGACGCGCTCTCGCGGGCGTTCCGGCGGATCGTCTGAGGCGGCTGCCCGAGCGTGCGGAGAAAGGCCCGGCGCATGCGATCGGCAATGGCGAAACCGGTTTCCTCCGCAATCACGTCCATCGAGTGCCGGCCCTGCTCCATCATCAGCCGAGCCGCCTCGACTCGGAGAGTCTCCACCGCCTTGGCAGGCGACTGCCCTGTTTCGGCGCGGAAGGCACGGCTGAATTGGCGGGCGCTCAGGCCCGCCGCATCGGCCAGTTCCTCCACCGACAACCCCCGCCGGAGGTTCGCCTTGGCGTAATCGATCGACCTTTGGATACGGTCGGACTTCGGTTCCAACTCGAGCAATGCCGAGAACTGCGATTGGCCGCCGGCACGCCGGTGATAGACGACCAGCTTGCGGGCGACCGAGCGAGCGACGCCCTGGCCGTAGTCCTTCTCGATCATCGCGAGTGCGAGATCGATGCTCGCCGTCATTCCGGCCGATGTCCACACGCTTCCGTCGACGATGAAGATCCGGTCTTCCTCGACTTTAACGGCCGGGAAGCGATCCTGCAGCTGGCGCGCAAAGGCCCAATGCGTCGTCGCCCGACGTCCGTCCAGTAGTCCGGATTCGGCAAGGACGAAGGCGCCGGTGCACGGCGCCGCCACCCGCCTTGCGGTCTCGAAGGAACGACGCGCGAACTCCACCAGACCTGGTGTCATCGGCTCGATCTGCACGCCGGCGCCGAACATCACAGTGTCGTAAGCGGTATGATCGAAAGTCTTCGTAAGGACACCGAAGCCGGCGGACGACTTGACCTCGCCGCCGGCTTCGGAAAGCAGTTCTATCTCGTAGACCGTCTCGCCAAGGGCGAGGTTCGCCATCTCGAAGGCGGTTACTGCCGCAAAACCCATGAGCTGGAATCGCGGGAAAACGACAAAGCCGATTCTATGCATGGGCGACTTCCTTGCTGGAATTCTCCTGCGCACGATATTCGCGCAGGAGATAAACCGCTACACGGACTTCTCGACCCGCCACAGTATGGGCAGCGCTATGCAGCCGCAGCCCGATACCGCGCGGCGGGAACACTGAGAGAGAGGTTCGGGACGAGCTTCTGGCGCGCCGCTTCATAGGCCTCCCAATCGGCAGCGTCGGGAAGCGATGGAATGGTGATCGGTTCACCGAGATCGAAGCCCACGAGCGCGGCGTCGACCATATCCTCGGCGGGCATGACGATCTCGTTCGGCAAATGCTCGACAGGTGTGCCGGCAATTCCCCAGAAGTCGGTGGCCGTCGCGCCAGGGAGAACGGCCTGTATGCGGATGTTCCTGCCTTCAAGCTCCTTTTGAAGCGACAGCGTGAAGGCGAGGACGAACGCTTTGCTTCCTCCGTACACGCCGTTCAGCACTTCCGGCGCGATCCCGACGATCGAAGCAATATTTATGATCGCACCCGAGCCGCGTGCTACGAAGCCAGGCACGGCGGCATAGGTCAGCCGCGTCAGCGCGTTGACGTTGAGCGCGATCATCTCCTCCATTTTGTCGACATCCGAGGCGAGCAATGGCCCGGTTGCACCGACGCCGGCATTGTTGACCAGCATGGTGATGCTGGCATCGGTGCGTAGCACCTTCTCGATGCGTGCGGCGTCGGTCCTCTTGCGAAGGTCCGCTGCCACGACTTCGACGGAGCGCCCGGTGTCGTCGGTAAGACGCCTGGCCAGTTCATCGAGGCGGGTCTGGTTTCGGGCGACGAGGATCAGATCATATCCCCGGCGCGCCAAGCGATCGGCATAGATCGCACCGATGCCGGAGGAAGCGCCGGTAACGAGCGCGGTGCCTTTTGAATGCTGGGTCATGTGAGGCTCCAATCGGTTGGTTTGAGCCTCGATAGTAGGGTGAAACCGCAATGTCTCAAATGACGTAAATCCGTCAATCTAGGACATAGAGTACAGCATGGACGGAATGTCGCCGTCAACGCCGCGCGGATGCCGCTGGAGGTGCTGGGGCGGCGAAGAGGGCGGCAATCTCGACGGTTCGCGTGGATCCGTATCCCAGGCGCAGGTGCCAGTACCACGAGGGAAAGCCGGTTACAGGAATGTGCATGAACTCTCCTCTTCTTCATCCGAACGTAAAAACGAATGCTTCGACGCCGGGTTCGAGAAAGCGGATCTCGAACGTTCGTTCCCGCACCTCCCCCGACTGCCGTACGAGCTGATAGAGGCGCGTCTCTCCCACCGTTCCATAGCCGTCGGAATCAATGTCCGAACCGTGATCCGGGCCCGGTGCAGCACCGTCGACCTTCACCTGAAAGCGCACCCTCCTGCCGTTTTCCCCAGGGCCGAGGACAAGGTGCAGATCGCGCGCGCTGAACCTGTAGGTGATTGCGCCCCCGGCGCGATTGAGTGTCGCCTGCTCTGCACCAACCGTCCAGTTGCCGGCGAGGCTCCATTGATTGAGCCGAGGCTCGCCGGCGGTATACTCGTGCGCCGCATCGGCTGCGACACGCTCCGGCGACACGAAGTTCGAAGCACGCATGTAGCCGACATAATCCTCGCCGGACTGGAGATTGGCGAGATCGGGCGCGGCTTCGGCACCCGTCGCATCCGGCTGCACGAAACCATTGTCGCCGCGGCGGCTCCCCGCCGCTTCCGCCAGCAGCTCCTGTATGACGCGCTCCGACCGCGCATAATCGCCCTCGCCGAAGTGATGGTGTCTGATCCGTCCTTCTGCATCGATGAAATAGTGCGCGGGCCAGTAGCTGTTGCCGAAGGCGCGCCAGATCGCGAAATCGTTGTCGATCGCAACGGGATAGCGGATATCGAAATCCGTCACTGCGCTCCTGACGTTGGCGATGCGCTTTTCGAAGGCGAATTCAGGCGCATGCACGCCGATCACCACCAGCCCCTGGTCCCGATACTTCTCGGCCCAGGCGCGGACATAGGGGATCGTACGGATGCAGTTGATGCAGGAGTAGGTCCAGAAATCGACGAGAACGACCTTGCCGCGCAGCTGTTCCACGCTCAAAGGCTTCGAGTTGACCCACTCGACGGCGCCGTCCAGCGGCGGGAACATGCCTTCCACCGGCAAGTCGCTGCGGTAGGCCGGTCCCTCGCCGCCGACGGCAGTTGACGCCCTGTCCTCGACGGAGTCGCCCCGCACACCGTCGAGGAGCGACTGCTCGATGGCCGCGGTGCTTGCATAGGAGAGGCGCGCAAGCTGCCCCGTATCGAGCCCGAGCGCGATTGCGGCAACGCCTGCAAGCACGGCAATGCCGAGGCCCTGCCGGAGCCGCTCGCCAAGGCCGAGTGAGCGCTTCATCGCCGCAAACACTCTCCCTCCGGCAAGAACGGCCAAGGCCAGCGAAGTCGCCGCACCGGCAGCATAAGCCGCCAGCAGAAGCGTGGTCTCGACATTGGCACCGTGCAGGGCGGCGCCGGTCAGCACCAGGCCCAGAATTGGGCCCGCGCAGGGCGCCCAAAGAAGTCCGGTTGCAACACCGAGAAGGAGCGACGCTCCGACGCTCGGCGGCTGACCGGCCATTTTTTGTGAGAGCCGGCTGCCGAGTGCGACGGCCGGACGAGTGAACAGGGCCGCGGCCCGCGTCGAAAGCAGGGTCACGCCGAAACCGGCCAGCACTGCGATCGCCGCATACCGCCCGGCCACATTCGCCTGTACCGCCCAGTCACCACCAAGCGCGGCGAGTGTGGCCACGCCCGCGAATGTGAGAACCATGCCGATGAGCATCGGAAGAACGCTCCTGGCGAAGGGCTGGCCGGCCCGCGAAAACACGAAAGGCAAGACCGGGAGGATGCAGGGGCTGAGGATTGTCAGCGCACCTGCGAGATAAGCTATTGTGAAAAGGATCATTTTCGTCCCTCTGCATTGGACCTGCGCCTCTTGCGGCGGCGGTCGCGCTTGACACGCGGAGCATGGGACCAGAGCGAGGTATCCCGATTGTGTCTCGTAACAAGGGGATCTGTATCGAATTGCAGAAGGCCGCACGGGCCTTCTGCAGCGTCATGCCACCCGACGAGGAAGACTACTGCAGAAGCTTCAGCAGTTCGCTGGCGGCGGAAGTGGACGAAGACGGGTTCTGGCCGGTGACCAGCCTGCCGTCCACAACCGTGAAGTCGGCCCAATCCTCGGCCTTCTCGTAGCGCCCGCCGAGGCGCTTCAGTTCGTCTTCGACCAGGAAGGGCACGACATCGGTCAGTTGAACGGCCTCCTCTTCGGAATTGGTGAAGCCCGTGACGCGCCTTCCCTTGACGATGGGCTCGCCGAGATGAGTGACCTGCGTCAGGACAGCCGGGCCATGGCAGACGGCGGCGACCGGCTTGCCCGCGTCGTAGAAGCCTTCGATAAGGGCGATGGAATTCCTGTCATTGACGAGGTCCCACATCGGACCGTGTCCGCCCGGATAGAACACCGCGTCGTAGTCCTCCTGTTTGACTTCACCTAGCTTCAAAGTATTTGCCAATGCTTTCCTGGCGGCGGGGTCGTCCTTGAACCGCCCCATCGCTGCAGTCTGGCTGGCTGGCTCGTCGCTCTTGGGATCGATCGGCGGCTGGCCGCCCTTGGGCGAAGCGAGCGTGACTTCTGCCCCGGCGTCCTTGAACACGTAATAGGGCGCAGCAAACTCCTCCAGCCAGAAGCCGGTCGGCTTGCCCGTGTTGCCGAGCCGGTCATGCGAAGTCAGAACCATCAGGATCTTCATGGTCATTCTCCTTCGTTGAGGCGTTTCCAAACGCAGGATCGCGCGGATACGCAGCCTATTCTCGAGCCGTGACCGTATATTGGCGAGGCTCCCGCAGGATGGCCGGCCAGTACAGCTTTGCCATCATTGCGTATTGCCGTTTTGGGGTGAATACTCGCTCTACAGCAGTCACTGTCCCGGAGATCGGCAGAATATGGACCGCATCGATGCAATGAAAGTTTTCGTCGCGGCGATCGACGAGGGCAGCCTCGCCGGGGCGGCCCGCCGCCTGAAGCGCTCGCCGACGGCGGTGAGCCGCGCCTTGAGCTTCCTGGAAGCGCATGTGGGCGTCGAGCTTCTGCATCGGACGACCCGCACCCTCAAACTGAGCGAAGCAGGCCAACGCTATGCGGCCGCCTGCCGACGGGTACTGACCGATCTCGAGGAAGCGGACATGCTCGCAGGAGGGGAACGCTCCGCCCCTCGCGGGATGTTGACGATTTCCTCGCCACCAATCCTGGGGGAGGAGATACTTCGCCCCATCCTGGATGATTTCCTCGATCTCTACCCGACCGTTTCGGTCCGCCTTCTTCTCCTCGATCGCTTCGTCAACCTGGTGGACGAAGGCGTCGACATTGCGCTGCGCATCGGTCAACTGGCGGATTCATCGCTCATCTCCACCCGGCTCGGCGGCGATGTGCGGCGCGTCGTAGTCGCCTCGCCTCGCTACCTCGCCAATCACCCCCGCATCGGAGAACCGGCCGATCTCGCCAAGCACCAAATCCTGGCCTTCACCAATTTCGGTCTGGAGGCCTGGAGCTTCACACCGGCGAAGGGCTCTTCCATCCCCAGAACGATCCAGTTTACGCCGAGGTGCATAGTCAACAGCGTGCGCGCCGCCGCCGCGTCGGCGGCTGCCGGGCGCGGCCTGACGCGGCTTTATTCCTATCACGTCGCGGAATATGTAAGAGACGGGCGCCTCGAAATCGTGCTCGCCGATGCCGAGCATCCGCCCCTGCCGGCGCATCTCATCGCACCGCAGGGCCGCATGTCGGTCCCCAAGGTCCGCGCATTTGTCGACTTTGCGGCGCCGCGTCTGCGCTCCGAATTTGCGCGCATGGCAGCGGAGGCTGGCACGCTTACCTGATTGTGCCGATATTCGGTTGAGTGTCGATCAAATGGCGGCAATTCTCCCAAGAGACGCATCGATCTAATTTCGATTGCACCAACGCCGAGGGCGGAGGGCGGACGCAGGAAGCGGCCGCTGCAATCGAGAAAGGATCACATCATGCGTAACCAACAGAAAGTCGTCGTCATCACCGGCGCCTCCCAAGGCATCGGCGCCGGACTGGTTCGCGCCTATCGTGACCGGAACTACCGCGTCGTCGCGACCTCCCGGTCCATCAAGCCGAGCGCCGACCCGGATATCCATACCGTCGCCGGCGACATCAGCAAACCGGAGACCGCCGACCGGATCGTGCGCGAGGGAATCGAGCGCTTCGGCCGCATCGACTCTCTGGTGAACAATGCCGGCGTTTTCCTCGCCAAGCCGTTCGTCGAGATGACCCAGGAGGATTACGACCACAATCTCGGGGTGAACGTCGCCGGCTTCTTCCACATCACCCAGCGAGCCGCGGCGGAAATGCTGAAGCAGGGTTCGGGTCATATTGTCAGCATCACCACCAGCCTCGTCGATCAGCCGATGGTGGGCATGCCCTCAGCGCTCGCGTCGCTCACCAAGGGTGGCCTGAACGCGGTGACCCGGTCGCTGGCGATGGAGTTTTCCAGAAGCGGCGTTCGCGTCAACGCGGTTTCCCCCGGGGTAATCAAGACCCCGATGCATCCGGCTGAGACCCATTCGACGCTCGCCGGCCTGCACCCGGTCGGCCGGATGGGCGAAATTCGCGACGTCGTGGATGCCGTCCTCTACCTCGAACATGCGGGATTCATCACGGGCGAGATCCTCCATGTCGACGGCGGTCAGAACGCCGGACGCTGGTAAACGGCATATCGGCCCCGCGACGAAACACGAACCAAAGCCGCAAAGGAGACTGTCATGCCTATCGTCACCGTACAGGTTACCCGCGAGGGAAGCGCACCCGGCCGCAACTCGGTCACCGCAGAGGAGAAGGCCGCGATCATCAAGGGCGTCAGCGAAGTGCTCCTTGATGTCCTGAACAAGCCGCTCGAATCCACCTATGTGGTTATCGAGGAAGTCGAGCTCGATAACTGGGGCTGGGGTGGCCTCCCGACAGTGCAATTCCGCCGGCAGCGCGACGAGACGGCCCGATCCTGAAGCCGGCAAAATCTGCCCGCCACGCTTCACCGTTTCCAACCGGTGAAGCGTGCCGACACCGTTAACGGTTATGCCCGGCCGCGATAATTCATCGGCACGACCGACGGTGCCGAAAGCTGTTCCACTTCGAGCGTCAGGCGATCGCGAAGCGGAGACCGGATGCAAACCGGGTCCGTTGCGCTCGCGTCGCCGGCAAGCGCCATCGCCTGGCAGCGGCAGCCGCCGAAATCCACCTTCTTGCGCTCGCAGCTCCGACAGAGCTCCGGCATCCAGTCCTCGCCGCGATAGGCATTGAACGCATTGCTCTCGTACCAGATGCTGGAAAGCGAGTTTTCGCGCACGTTCTCGAAAGAGAGGCTCGGAATGGTTTCGGCGGCATGGCATGGAAGCACCCGCCCGGACGGCGTGATGTTCAAGCCGACGCGGCCCCAGCCGCCCATGCAGGCCTTCGGATACTTCGAATAATAATCGGCGGGCACATAGTCGATCACCAATATGCCCTGATATTTCTCGCGTGCTTCGGCGACGCTTCGCGTAGCGCATTCGACCTGCTCGCGGGTCGGCATGAGAACCTCTTTGTTGCGCTCGGCCCAACCGTGAAACTGCACGGTGGCGACTTCGATGCGGCGCGCCTTCAGCCGGATAGCCAGCTCAATCATCTCATCGATCTCGCCCATGTTCTGCCTGTGGCAGACGGCGTTCAGCGTCAGCGGTATAGCGGCATCGGCCGCCCAGCCTGCAACCGCCATTTTCCGTTCATAACCGCCTTTGTACCCGCCGATCCGATCGGCGCTTTCGGGAGAAACGCCCTGGATGGAAAGTTGGATATGGTCGAGTCCGGCATCGGCGAGGCTGTTCATCCTCGCCTCCGTCAGTCCCACGCCGGAGGTGATCAGGTTGGTGTAAAGGCCGAGCGAACTCGCCGCCTGCGTCACTTCGACAAGGTCCCGACGCGCGGCAGGCTCCCCGCCGGACAGGTGCAGATGCAGGACGCCGAGATCGGCGGCTTGCGCGAAGACGCCTGTCCACTCCTCTGTCGATAGTTCTTCCTTGGCTTGCGTCAGGGCGATCGGATTGGAGCAATAGGGGCAGGCGAGCGGGCAGCGATGCGTCAGTTCCGCCAGCATGGCCATCGGCGGAAGAATGCGCGGCAAGGTGCGGGCAGTTTCGGCTGGCCGGGCGATAGTGTCGCTCATTGGACGATCTCCAGCATGCGGCGGACGGAGAGCTCCTGGACGAAAGTCCTGACATCCTCGGCGATCTCTTCGACGGGGGCGTCGAACTTCTCGGCAAAGTCGGCGGCGATCCGGTCGAGGTTCCGTTCGCCATCGAGAGCCTGAACGATGGCGACGGCGATGTCGTCCACGGCCATGGCGCGCTCCGGAGCCAGCAGCACTGTCTGGCCGCGGACCGGATCCTCATGCAGCCGGACCCCTCGTGCCAGCTTGACGACGCTCGATCCTGAAATCACGGGCGCGTCGGCCGTCATTCCGCGGCCTCCCGCGCTCTCGGCTCGCGGATCACCCCCTCCCGGCCGTCCCAGGCCCCCGGCGGAATGCGCCCCGGCGTGACATAGGCCGAATAAAGTGCATCGAGCTGGGCCCAGAGAACATCCGTCTTGAAGGTGAGTGCCTGAGCGGCCGCGTCCTGCTTTTCCCGCGTGTCGGCATGGTCAAGGACATAGGCGAGGCCGAACTCGACATCCCGGGGCGCCTCCGCCAGCCTCTGGCGGAAATAGGCGAGTGCGGCGTCATCGGCGAAGGCGTAGTGCTCCAGCAGCCCGGCAATGCGCTCCGAGTGGATCTTCGGCGCAAAAAGCTCCGTCAGCGAGGAGGCCACCGCCTCGAGCAGCGGCTTCTCACGCACAAAGGAAACATAGGCGTCCACGGCAAACCGGGTCGACGGCAGTACGCCCCTTGCGGAGCCGACATAGGCTGGATCTAGTCCCACGGCCTCGGCGAGACGCAGCCAGCGCCGGATGCCGCCGCCCTCCTCGACGCCGCCGTCGTGATCTTCGATGCGGGAGCGCCAGGCCCGGCGCATATCCGGGTCGTCGCAACGCGACAGAAAGGCCGCATCCTTCATGGGGATGCGGCTCTGGTAATAATAGCGGTTGATCACCCAGGCGCGGACCTGCGTCGTCGTGCAACCGCCGCCATGGAGCATCGCATGAAACGGATGCTTGTCATGGTAGCGCTCCTTGCCGATCTCCAGCAGGCGGGCATGGAAAGCTTGTCTGTCAGTTGCCGTCGTCACAGCCGGACCTCCATGCCGTCATAGCCGATCTCGAAACCGCGGGCCTCGACGCGCTCTCGCTCGCTGCCGGCCCGCCAGATCGGGTTGGTGTTGTTGATATGGACATAGATCTTTCTGCGAATGTTCAAGAGATCGAGCGCGTCGAGGCTGCCACCTTCCCCGTCGATCGGCATGTGGCCCATGCGACGGCCTGTCTTGCGGCCGGTCCCGGTCAGGATCATCTCGTCATCGGAAAAGAGCGTGCCGTCGAAGAAGACAGCATCGGCATCGCGCAGGCGCGCGGCGAGGCTATCCGTCATCATGGCGCAGCCAGGAACATAATAGACCCGCCTGCCGGCGGCCTCCAGTTCGAGCCCGACCGTGTGCTCGCCCTCGATGCCCAGATCGGGCTCGCCGTCCTCGAGAAAGAGGGGCACCTTGCCCGGAACGGCGAAGAGCCGTGCATCGAGGCCCGACAGCGGAGAGAAAGCCTCATCGATTTCGATGGTCTTTCTTGACACCAGTTCCGGATCGAGGACCTGGAAGACCGGATTGTCGGAGACGATCCGGCCGACTGCGCCGGTCGAAAATAGGGTGAATGCCTGCTTCTCCCGCAAAACGAGAAGCCCTGCCAGATGGTCGATGTCGCCATTCGTCAGCACCACACTCTCGATGGGGCTGTGGCGCAGCCGGCGTGGCTGAAGCGGGCAATTGTCTTGAACCTGCTGGCGGATGTCCGGGGAGGCGTTGAAGACGGTCCAGCTCTCGCCGTCGAGGCTCACCGCAAGCGACGACTGGGTTTGCGGTCTGAGGCCGGAGGCCGGATCGCGCGCCATCGCGCAGTTGCGACAGCCGCAATTCCATTGCGGGAGACCGCCGCCGGCGGCGGCCCCCAAGACGATGATGCGAAGATCGGACGTTTTGTTCACCGGGATACCTGATGCCTTACCGATCCTCGTCAAGCTGGCCTTCAGAAGAGGATCGGTTCATCCCCGTCCGCAGGAGCATAGCGGGTGATTTCCATAGCGCAGCTGACTTCGATGAATTTCGGTTTATGCCAGGCCATACTTCCTCCATTCGCCCGTGGGGTCGTTGTGCTCGCTCCCGTTCCGGCAGGCGCCCTTGCGGTCGGGGCGGGCATGAAACCAGGCAGGACCTGTAGCAGTCCTGCCCGGGTCAAGGCGCCGGAGCGGCAGTTCGCTGCTCCGGCAGAGCCCGGCGGCGCCGTGGCCGGGCTTTAGGCATCGTAAAATCTCCTCTTGGGCGCATGGTAGCAAGCGATGTGGTGCCCCACAATTACGACCTAGGTGTCGGTCGACGCCGCTTTCCGCCCGCATGAAGCTCGCATCTAGCCAAATGCGTTGGCCGGATAAGGCTTGCTGACCACAGGCAGATAGCGCGCGCCGGATGCCAGCACGAACCGCTCGAAAGCCTGCATAGCCGGGGTGGCGACACGGTCCAGGCGCGACACGGTGAACCACTGCCGGCGGATCGGCGTGTCGATCACATCGAGGATCACGAGCCTGCCGAGCTTTACCTCCTGTTCTATCGTATGCGCCGAGATGAAGGCGATACCGAGACCGGCAATGACGGCCTGCTTGATCGTCTCGTTCGAAGCGATCTCTGTGCCAAGCTCCTCGAGCTCGTGCGGTGTGTCGCTCAGGAAGATTTCGAGCGATATCCGGGTTCCCGATCCTTTTTCGCGCACCAGGAACTGTTCCTGCGCGATCCGCTCCCGTGAAATCTCCAGCACGCCTGCGAGCGGGTGACCGGCCGGGGCGATGAAGACCAGAGGATGATCGCCGAACACCTGCGCCCTCACCTCGAAATCGCGCGGCGGCCGCCCCATCAGAGCGATGTCGATCTCGTGGTCCCGCAGTTTGGCGATGATTTCGGCACGGTTGCCGATGAAGAGATTTATCTCCACGGCGGGGACCTGATCGCGAAAGGCAGCAATCAGCTGCGGCGCGAAATATTTGCCGGTCGACACGACCCCGAGGCGCAACCGCCCGGTTCTGAGGCCCTTGATGGCGTCGATCGAATCCTCGAGGGCGGTAAGGCTGTCCTCGATCGCCCGCGCAGCCTCGAGAAAGGCGAGGCCGTAGGCCGTGGGCACCATGCCGCCGCGCGTGCGGTCGAAGAGCGCAATGCCGGCGTCCCGTTCCAGATGCTGGATCTGCAGGGTGAGCGCCGGTCCGGTCAGTCCCAAGGCTTCGGCGGCAAGGTTGATCTTCCCCAACCGGCAAACGGCTTCGACGGTGCGGAGCTGGCGAAAGGTCACATTGCGCATGCGCCAAAGTAAGGAAATCTAACTTATGAAGTCAAATGAATAAATTTTACAAACTCCCCTTTTGCGCCATCCTTCCCTCGACAGCGTGTGGAGGAGACATCATGTCAGGCGCGACTCTCGAAGCTTACCTCGCTTCATGCACGGCCCGCGGCGACGACCTTTCAGGGGACGTCGCCGCCGTGATCCAGAGGCTGGCGAAGGCCGCCCTTGACATCCGCAAGCTCGTCAACCAGGGAGCGCTCGGCACCGCTTTCAACGGCACCCACGGCGGCAGCAACACGGATGGCGATCTGCAGAAGGATCTCGACATCCTGTGCGACGACCAATTCCTGACGTGTCTGCAAGGCGCCCCCGTCGCATGCTACGCCTCGGAAGAACTGGAAAATCCGGTTCTGCTCGACCCGTCGGCGCGCCTCGCAGTTGCCATCGACCCGCTCGACGGCTCTTCGAACATCGATAACAACGTTTCCATCGGCACGATCTTCTCGGTGCTTCCCGCCGCCAAGGGGCCGGACGTGGACCCCTCCCAGTCCTTCCTGCAACCTGGAAACCGGCAACTGGCGGCGGGCTTCTTTATCTACGGACCGCAGACCGCTCTGGTCCTGTCGCTCGGCAAGGGGACGGAGATCTTCATCTTCTCCAGCAGGCTCGGATGTTTCGTCGAGGCCTACAAGTCGGCCATCATCCCGGAGCGCTCGCACGAATTCGCCATCAACATGTCGAACTACCGGCACTGGGAAGAAGCGATCCGGCTCTATGTCGACGACTGCCTGGCAGGCTCCGAGGGCCCGCGCGAGCGGGATTTCAACATGCGCTGGATCGCCTCGCTCGTCGCGGAAACCTATCGCATCCTCATCCGCGGCGGGATCTTTCTCTATCCCGCCGACGGCCGGAAGGGATATAGCCAGGGCCGGCTGCGGCTCGTCTACGAGGCCAACCCGATCGCCTTCATCATCGAGAATGCCGGCGGCGCGGCCACCACGTCCATCGACCGCATTCTCGATCTCGTTCCGGAAAATCTGCACCAGCGCGTGCCTCTGGTTTTCGGTTCGCGCCGCGAGGTGGCGCGCATCACCCGCTATCACGTCGACCCGAACATGATTGGCGAACGCGCTCCGCTCTTCGGCAAGCGCGGTCTGTTCCGGGCCTGAGGAGAAAAATATGTCGGCCAAATTCCCCATCATCTCCATCACGGGTTCGTCCGGCGCCGGAACCACGACCGTCAAGGACACCTTCGAGAAGATATTCAAGCGCGAGAACATTTCGGCGTCCTTCATCGAAGGCGATGCCTTTCATCGCTTCGACCGGGAAACCATGCGCAGCAAGATAGCGGAGGAGAAAGCCCGAGGCGTCGACTTCACGCATTTCTCCGCCGAGGCGAACGAACTGGAAATCCTTGAAAGCGTCTTCGCCGAATATGGCCGGCGCGGGGTCGGCCGCACCCGTCACTACGTGCACGACGAGGCCGAGGCCGCGAAATTCGGTTCGGACCCCGGCACGTTCACCGACTGGGAAGAATTCCGCGACAGTGATCTCCTCTTCTACGAGGGGCTGCATGGCTGCGCCGTCACCGACACGGTCAATCTCGCCCAGCATTGCGACCTGAAGATCGGCGTCGTGCCCGTGATCAATCTCGAATGGATCCAGAAGATCCATCGCGACAAGGCGACCCGCGGCTACTCCACCGAGGCCGTGACCGACACCATCCTGCGGCGCATGCCCGACTACGTGAACTATATCTGCCCGCAATTCTCCCTGACGGACATCAATTTTCAGCGCGTACCGATCGTCGACACATCCAATCCCTTTATCGCCCGCTGGATACCGACGCCGGCCGAATCCATCCTGGTCATCCGCTTCGCCAAGCCACAAAGCATCGATTTCCCCTACCTGCTGTCGATGCTGCACAACAGCTACATGTCGCGCGCCAATTCCATCGTGGTGCCGGGCGACAAGCTCGATCTCGCCATGCAGCTGATCTTCACCCCGCTCATCCACAAGCTGCTCGAGCGCAAGCACCGCATGTCGTGAGGAGGACATCATGAATGTTTCGCAGCAGATCGGACCGCGCGCCGCCGCCTCGGAGCGCAGCATGGCCGATGCCATCCGGTTTCTTTCCATGGATGCCGTCGAGAAGGCCAATTCCGGTCACCCCGGCATGCCGATGGGCATGGCCGACGCGGTGACGGTCCTCTTCAACCGCTTCATCAGGATCGATCCGTCACACCCCGACTGGCCGGACCGCGACCGTTTTGTGCTTTCGGCCGGCCATGGCTCGATGCTGCTCTATTCGCTCCATCACCTCATCGGCTTCGCCGATATGCCGATGGCCGAGCTTTCATCCTTTCGCCAGCTTGGCTCGAAAACGGCCGGCCACCCCGAATATGGCCATGCCCTCGGTATCGAGACCACCACCGGCCCGCTCGGCCAGGGGATCTCGACCGCTGTCGGCATGGCGATCGCCGAACAGATGATGGCCGCCCGCTTCGGCAGTGCGCTCTGCAACCACTTCACTTACGTGGTAGCCGGAGACGGCTGCCTGCAGGAGGGGATCAGCCACGAGGCGATCGACCTTGCCGGACATTTGAAATTGCGCAAGCTCGTCGTGCTGTGGGACGACAACCGGATATCGATCGACGGCTCGACCGATCTCTCCACCTCGATGAACCAGCTTGCGCGTTTCCGCGCCGCCGGCTGGGACGCGCAAGCAGTCGACGGCCACGACCCCGACGCGGTGGAAAAAGCGATCGAACGGGCGCGCCGGACCCGAAAGCCGTCGCTGATCGCCTGCCGCACCCGTATCGGCAAGGGTGCCGCCAGCATGGAGGGCTCGCACAAGACCCACGGCGCGGCGCTCGGCGAAAAGGAGATCGCTGCCACACGCGAAAAACTCGGCTGGCCGCATCCGCCCTTCTTCGTTCCGCCCGAGATCAAGGCCGCCTGGGAAAAGGTGGCGACGCGGGGCCGCACGGCCCGCGAGGCGTGGGAAATCCGCCTTGACGCTTCGCGCTCGAAAAAGCGCTACGAGCAGACCGTAGAGCGGCAGCTCGACGGCGAGGTCGGCGATCTGCTTGCAAGATTCCGGGGCGCGCATCGCACAAGGGCTACGAAGGTCGCGACGCGTCAGGCCTCGCAGATGGCTCTGGAGGTCATCAACGGCGCCACCGCTTTGACCATCGGCGGCTCGGCCGACCTGACCGGTTCGAACCTGACGCTGACCTCGCAGACCCAGCCCATCTCGCCGGGTAATTTCAAGGGCCGCTACCTGCATTACGGCATCCGCGAGCACGGCATGGCGGCCGCCATGAACGGCATCGCGCTCCATGGCGGCTTCATCCCCTATGGGGGCACTTTCCTGGTCTTTTCCGACTATGCCCGCGGTGCGATGCGCCTTTCGGCCCTGATGGGCCTGCCGGTCATCTATGTGCTGACCCATGATTCCATCGGGCTCGGCGAAGACGGACCGACGCACCAGCCGGTCGAGCATCTGGCCATGCTGCGCGCCACGCCCAACCTCAACGTCTTCCGGCCGGCCGACATCATCGAGACGGCGGAATGCTGGGAGATCGCGATTGGCGAGAAGAACACGCCGAGCGTCCTCGCCCTTTCGCGGCAGGCCCTGCCGATGCTGCGCCGGACGGACGGGAACGAGAACCTGTCGGCGCTCGGGGCCTATGTCCTGATGGAGGCGCGCGGCGACCGGGATATCACGCTTCTCGCCACGGGATCCGAAGTCGAGATCGCCGTTGCCGCAGCGGAGCGCCTGCAGGCCGAAGAACGCATAGCAGCGGCGGTGGTCTCCATGCCGTGCTGGGAGAAGTTCGAGGCTCAGGACGCGGCCTATCAAAGGCAGGTCCTCGGAGATGCACCGCGCATCGCCATCGAGGCGGCGGGCCGCCTCGGCTGGGACCGTTGGATGGGCCCCGACAGTGCTTTCGTCGGGATGACAGGCTTCGGTGCCTCGGCACCGGCCGGAGACCTCTACCGCCATTTCGGCATTACCGCCGACCATGTCGTCGCAGAAGCCCTGGAGCTTCTCCGCCGGGCATGCCCGGAAACGCCGCCCATAGGTGCCCGGACCGGCAAACCGGTCGCCCACATCGTCAGATCATCCGAGGAGGCATGACAATGGCCCGCATCACGCTTCGCCAATTGCTCGATCACGCCGCCGAACGCAGCTATGGCGTGCCGGCATTCAACATCAACAACATGGAACAGGGGCTTGCGATCATGGAGGCGGCGCGAGCCTCAGATGCTCCCGTGATCCTCCAGGTCTCGCGTGGCGCCCGCTCCTACGCAAACGACGTCATGCTCGCCAAGATGATGGAAGCTCTGGAAGAGATGTATCCGGACATTCCGCTCTGCATCCACCAGGATCACGGCAACAATGTCGCGACCTGCCTCACGGCGATCCAGCACGGATTCACCTCGGTCATGATGGACGGCTCGCTGAAGGAGGATGCCAAGACCCCTGCCGATTACGACTATAACGTCTCGATCACGGCAGAGGTAAGCCGCCTCGCGCACATGGTCGGCGCCTCGGTCGAAGGCGAGCTCGGCTGCCTCGGATCGCTCGAGACCGGCCACGGCGAGGCCGAGGACGGCCACGGCTTCGAAGGCGCGCTCGACCGTTCGCAACTGCTTACCGATCCGGACGAAGCCGCCCGCTTCGTCGCCGAGACCGGCGTCGATGCACTGGCCGTCGCCATCGGCACCTCGCACGGGGCATACAAGTTTACCCGCAAGCCGACCGGCGAAGTCCTCGCCATGGACGTGATCGAGAAGATCCATGAGCGGCTGCCGGACACTCATATCGTGATGCACGGCTCCTCCTCCGTGCCGCAGGAATGGCAGGACGTCTTCAACGCCCATGGCGGCCAGATGCGCGAGACCTACGGCGTCCCCGTCGAGGAGATCGTACGTGGCATCCGCTTCGGCGTGCGCAAGGTCAATATCGACACCGACCTGCGCCTTGCCGCGGCCGCTGCCTTTCGCCGCGTCGCCGACACGAGCCGCAGCGAATTCGACCCGCGCAAATTCCTGAAACCCGCCATGGACGCCATGTCGGCGGTCTGCAAGGCCCGTTTCGAGGCCTTCGGCACCGCCGGAAACGCATCCCGCATCAAGGTCGTGCCGATGCCGGAGATGGCCCGCCGCTACGCAAGCGGCTCCCTGAAACCCCAGTCTGCGCGGTCGGAAGCCGCCTGACCGCATCCATTCAGAGGAAAGGACCCCATACTATGAACGCCGACGCAAAGACAGAGATCAAGGGCCGCGAACGTTACAAGGCAGGCGTGCTGAAATACGCCCAGATGGGCTACTGGAACGGAGACTACGAGCCGAAGGACACCGACCTGATCGCGCTCTTCCGGATCACGCCGCAGGACGGCGTCGATCCGATCGAAGCGGCCGCCGCCGTTGCCGGCGAAAGCTCGACGGCCACATGGACGGTCGTCTGGACCGATCGCCTGACGGCCTGCGATCAATACCGCGCCAAGGCCTACCGGGTGGATCCGGTGCCGGGAACGCCGGGGCAGTACTTCTGCTATGTCGCCTACGACCTCATCCTCTTCGAGGAAGGGTCGATCGCGAACCTGACGGCATCGATCATCGGCAACGTCTTCTCGTTCAAGCCGCTGAAGGCGGCAAGGCTCGAGGATATGCGCCTGCCCGTCGCCTACGTGAAGACCTTCAGGGGTCCGCCGACCGGCATCGTCGTCGAGCGCGAACGGCTCGACAAGTTCGGCAAGCCGCTGCTGGGTGCCACGACCAAGCCGAAGCTCGGCTTGTCTGGCAAGAACTATGGCCGCGTCGTCTATGAGGGGCTGAAGGGCGGTCTCGACTTCATGAAGGACGACGAGAACATCAATTCGCAGCCCTTCATGCATTGGCGCGACCGCTACCTCTACTGCATGGAGGCCGTCAATCACGCTTCCGCCGTCACCGGCGAGGTGAAGGGGCACTACCTCAACATCACTGCCGGCACGATGGAGGAAATGTACCGGCGCGCCGAATTCGCCAAGGAACTCGGCTCGGTCATCGTCATGGTCGATCTCATCGTCGGTTGGACTGCTATCCAGTCAATATCGGAATGGTGCCGGCAGAACGACATGATCCTGCACATGCACCGGGCCGGTCACGGCACCTATACGCGGCAGAAGAACCACGGCATCTCCTTCCGCGTGATCGCCAAATGGCTGCGGCTCGCCGGCGTCGACCACCTGCATGCGGGCACGGCCGTAGGCAAGCTCGAGGGCGACCCGCCGACGGTGCAGGGCTACTACAATGTCTGCCGCGAAATGAAGAACGAGGTCGACCTTCCGCGCGGTCTGTTCTTCGAGCAGGACTGGGCGGACCTCAAGAAGGTCATGCCCGTCGCCTCGGGCGGCATCCATGCCGGTCAGATGCACCAGCTGCTCGATCTTTTCGGCGACGATGTCGTACTGCAGTTCGGCGGCGGCACGATCGGGCATCCGATGGGCATCCAGGCAGGGGCCACCGCCAATCGCGTCGCCCTGGAAGCCATGGTGCTTGCCCGCAACGAGGGCCGCGACATCGCCCACGAAGGTCCCGAGATCCTGCGGGCGGCGGCGAAGTGGTGCAAACCGCTGGAAGCGGCCCTCGATATCTGGGGCAATATCAGCTTCAACTACACCCCGACCGATACGTCGGATTTCGTGCCGAGCGTTACCGCGGCCTGACAGACCCGAACCTGACGGACAAGAAGAGAAGGAGAGACGACATGCGTATCACCCAGGGATGCTTCTCGTTCCTGCCCGACCTGACCGACGAGCAGATCACGGCGCAGGTGGAATATTGCCTTGGAAAGGGTTGGGCTATCGGCGTCGAGTATACCGACGACCCTCATCCTAGAAACACCTATTGGGAAATGTGGGGCAACCCGATGTTCGACCTCAAGGACGCCAAAGGCGTGATGATGGAGGTGGAGGATTGCCGCAAGGCCCATCCGCAGGACTATATCCGCCTCAACGCCTTCGATTCCAGCCGCGGCCTGGAGACGGTGACGATGTCGTTCATAGTCAACCGTCCCGAAAACGAGCCGAGCCTCAGGATGACCCGGACGGAGAGCAACGGCCGCAGCCAGCATTATATGTGGGAAACGCAGCGATAGGAGGAGCGACAATGCTGATGCCGGATGCTCCATCGAACACCGAAAGCCTGCCGACCTCGGTCGACCTCGCTGAGGAATACCAAGCCTCCGGCGTCGCCGAAATCCTCGACGAACTGGACCGGGAACTCGTGGGCTTGAAACCCGTGAAGCAGCGTATCCGCGAGACGGCGGCGCTGCTTCTCGTCGAGCGGGCCCGCCGTGCAATGGGCCTCAGCCATGAGCCGCCGTCGCTGCATATGAGCTTCACCGGCAACCCCGGCACCGGCAAGACGACGGTGGCGCTGCGCATGGCCAACCTGCTGCACAGGCTCGGCTATATCCGCAAGGGCCATCTGGTGTCGGTGACGCGCGACGATCTGGTCGGGCAATATATCGGCCACACCGCACCCAAGACCAAGGAGATCCTGAAGAAGGCGATGGGGGGCGTGCTCTTCATCGACGAGGCCTACTACCTCTACCGTCCCGACAACGAACGCGATTACGGCCAGGAGGCAATCGAGATCCTGCTGCAGGTGATGGAGAACAATCGCGACGACCTGGTCGTGATTCTCGCCGGCTACGCCGACCGCATGGACCGGTTTTTCGAGAGCAATCCCGGCTTCCGATCGCGCATCGCCCACCACATAGACTTCCCCGACTATGATAACGGGGAGCTTCTGTCGATCGCCGAGAGCATGCTCAGCCGGCAGGGGTACCGCTTCGACAGCAAGGCGTCTGCGGTGATGAGCGACTACATCGCGCGCCGCCGGCGCCAGCCGCATTTCGCCAATGCGCGCTCCATCCGAAACGCGCTCGACCGGGCCCGGCTGCGGCAGGCGAACCGCCTGTTCGAGGAAAGCGCCGGACCGGTCGATGCCGAACAACTGTCGACCATCACGGCGCGGGACATTGCCGCGAGCCGCGTGTTCGCCACGGTCGAACCCAGTCATACGGAGACATCGCCATGAATGAGAAGACCATCATTGCGCCTTCGGTTCTGTCGGCCGATTTCTCGCGGCTCGGCGAAGAGGTCGAGGCCGTGTGCCGGGCCGGTGCGGACTGGATACATCTCGACGTGATGGACGGCCACTTCGTGCCCAACATCACCTTCGGCCCCCCGGTCATTAAGGCGTTGCGGGACCGCACGGACAAGGTGTTCGATTGCCATCTGATGATCGAACCACCCACGCCCTACCTCGGCGCCTTCGCCTGTGCCGGCTGCGACATCATCACCGTGCATGCGGAGGCGACCACGCATCTCGATCGCTCGCTGCAGGCCATCCGCGACGTCGGCTGCAAGGCGGGCGTATCGCTCAACCCCTCGACGCCGGAGAGCGTCATCGAATATGTGCTGGACCGGCTGGACCTCGTCCTCCTGATGACGGTCAATCCGGGCTTCGGCGGCCAGGATTTCATCCCGGCCGTGGTCGACAAGGTGCGGCGGGTGAGGTCGATGATCGGCGGCCGTCCGATCCACATAGAAATCGACGGCGGCGTGACGCCGGAGACCGCGCCGCTCGTTGCCGCGGCCGGGGCCGATGTGCTGGTTGCCGGCTCGGCGGTCTTCAAGGGCGGTAGCGAGGAGCACTACGCCAGGAACATCGCGGCTATCCGCGCCGCCTCCGACGGCGCGATCAGGAAGGCAGCGTGAGCCATGGCCGCTACACCACCCCTTTGTGATTTCGGCTGGCCCGCGTTCGACGCCAGGCTTCCGGGCGTCGATGGCTTCACCCACTCCATATTCAGCCAGGCCGGCCCGAAAGGGCTGGTCGTTGCCTTTATCTGCAATCACTGCCCCTATGTGAAAGCGGTCATCGCCCGGATCGTTCGGGACGCGATCGACCTCAGGGCTCATGGAATCGGCTTCGTGGCTGTTAACTCCAACGACGCCGGCAATTACCCGCAGGACTCGTTCGAAAACATGAAGCGCTTCGCTTCGCAAAATGCCCTGCCCTTTCCTTATCTCCACGACGAGGGCCAATCCGTCGCCAAGGCCTACCGCGCCGTCTGCACGCCCGATTTCTTCGGCTTCAACAAGGACATGAAGCTGCAATATCGCGGACGGCTGGACGCCTCGCGCAAGGAGATCGGTCCTGCCGATCTCAGACGCGATCTCTACGAGGCCATGGTCATGGTCGCGCTGTTCGGCAAGGGACCGGCCGAGCAGCAGCCTTCCATAGGCTGTACCATCAAATGGAAGATTTCGGCTTTTCAGGTTTGATGGACGTTCACGATCTCGCCACGCGTCTTCTGATACGCCACCATGCACGACAGCCGAGCAAAGGCTCCCTCCTTCTACCTCATCCCTGTGCTTGTCACAGGGATCCATCGGCGCCGCGTCTGCGGCGCGGGAATGTCTTTTCAACCCAAGGACTTGGTCTGGCTGGATTCCTGTGAAAAGCACAGGAATGAGGATGTAAGGATACCAAGGCAGACGAGCGCACAGGCTGGGGCCCGTCGAGAAAAACGCCTCAGCCCCCGCCCGTCGAAATGCCTCTCCAACAAGAGGCGACGGGCGGGGTCCGAGGGAGGAGACGGTCGGCTGGTGGCGCGGTGTCCCCAATGTGCAAAGGGTCAGGCCGGCAGGGCGCCGGTCTGTTTGGCGATATGCGTGGCGATCGCGTCCATCAGCGGCGGAGACAGACAATCATAGGGCTGCAGGCCGAGCTCGGTCAGCCTTGCGCGTATCTCCGGCATGCTCTCCGGGTTCACACCGCTTTCGATGATCGAAGAAACGAAGGCTGCGAATTCGGGCGGCGACCAGCCCGTTTCGTCGCTGAGTTCGGTATGGACGAAGTCGAGGCCGTAGAAGGGATGCTTGGTGTTTTCGATCCTGCCATACATGTGCGTGCCGCAATCGCGGCAGGCGTAACGCTGGATCGTCGCGCTCGGATCGACGACCTGCAGTTTTTCCGCACCTGAGGTGACGTTCACGTTGTCGCGGCCGACGACGGCGATCTGCGCGAAGATGGCACCCTCGGGTTTCCAGCACTTGGTGCAGCCGCAGGCGTGGTTGTGCGCCGTCTGCGAGCCGATCCGCACGGTCACCGGATTTGAGGCGCATTTGCATTTCAGCGTACCGCCGGCAAAGCCCGGACTGGCAGGCGGGAAGCCGTTGTCGATGGACGGATGTAGCTTGAGCATTGGTTCCTCCTCGGCTTTGAACGTCCTTCGTTCACAAGCAGGATCAGTGCAAATGCGGCTCGCGGCAATATAGCGGAAAGTGTCGGTTTTCGGCGCCGAACATCCGAATAAGGGCAGGGCTCAGCCTTTCGACCGGAGCATGGCGCGGGCTGGATTATAGCCCCAAAGGGCAGCGAGCATGAACAGGACGAAGCACGCGCCGACCCAGGCGAGAGCCGTCAGGTTGAGTTCGCCGTAAAGCGCGAAACGTATCAGTTCCACCGCGTAGGTAAACGGATTGAGAGCACAGATGTCGCGCAGAAGCGGCGAACTCTCGGCCATCTTCCACAGCGGATAAAGTGCCGAGGAAAGGAAGAACATCGGAAAGATCACGAAGTTCATGACGCCGGCGAAGTTCTCGAGTTGCCGGACGGTCGAGGATATCAGCAGGCCGAAGGCCCCGAGCATCAATCCGCTGATGACCAGGGCGGGCAGCACCGCGACATAGCCGACGGGCGGCACGGTGATGCCGGTCAGCGCAGCGATGGCCAGGAACACTGCCACCTGCAGGATGGAGACTATCACACCGGCGAGAAGCTTCGAGAACAGCAGCCACCAGCGCGGCAGGGGCGAGGTCAGCAGGAGACGCATGGATCCCATCTCCTGGTCATAGACCAGCGCCAGCGACGATTGCATGCCGTTGAAGAGCTGGATCATGCCGCAGAGCCCCGGAAGGATATAGACTTCATATGTAATATAGGTCTGGTAGGGCGGGATGATCGACACGCCGAGCGCCGCGCGGAAGCCGGCGGCAAAGACGATCAGCCAAACGAGCGGGCGCACGAGTGCCGCCAGAAACCGCCCGCGCTGGCGGACGAAGCGCAGATTTTCGCGGGTGACGATTGCGGAAAGCGCGACCAGCCATGCCTTCATGCCGGAACCTCCCGGCCCTCGGCCGTCATCGACAGGAACGCCTTGGCGAGCCCCTGCCCGCCCGCGAGTTCCGCGGCGGTACCGTCGCTCAGCACCTTGCCGCGATGCAGAACGACTACCTGGTCCTCCGGCCGGATCTCGTCGACCAGATGCGTCGCCCAGAGGACCGCAAGCCCGCTCTCGGCAAGCAGATGCACATGGTCGGTGATCGCCTGCCGGGAGGCGGCGTCCAGTCCGACCGTCGGCTCGTCGAGCAGCAATATCTGCGGCTTGTGGATCAAGGCCCGCGCGATCTCCATGCGCCGCCGGTGACCGCCGTTGAGCGCACGCACCTGCTCGTCGGCCCGCTCGGCCATGCCGAGCTGCGTCAGCGCCGCTTCGATCGCCACAGCGGCCTGCCGCCCCGACAAGCCATGAAGTCCGGCGAAATAGCGCAGGTTGCGGCGCACCGACATGTCGAGATCGAGGGTAGGCTGCTGGAACACCACCCCGATGCGTGCGAGCGCCGCACGCGGCTCGCGCGCAATGTCGAAGCCGGCCACGCCGATCATGCCGGCCCTTGTCGCGAGCAGCCGCGTCAGAAGAGCGAAGAGCGTCGATTTGCCGGCGCCGTTCGGCCCGAGCAGTGCGCAGAAGCGGCCGGTCCTGACGGAGAAGCTGACATCGTCCAGCGCCCGGGACTTTCCGTAGCTGTAGCTGACATGGCTGATCTCGAGCCCGATCATGATGCCCTTCCCGGCGCCGCCGCAAACTCTTCTATAATCGTCGCCGGTTTCCCGGCAAGGCGGAGGCAGCGCCGGGCGAGCCGCCGCGCCTCGGCCTCCGAATGGGTCACGAGAATGACGGCAGGGGCCGTTTCCGCGATCAGCGCCTCGGTCAGGGCCAGCATGTCCTCGGCCATCGCAGGATCGAGCGACACATAGGGTTCGTCCAGGACGAGAAGCTCCGGCCGGCCGGCAAAGGCCCGCGCCAGCGCCAGCCGCCGCTGCTGGCCGAGCGACAGCTGGCCGGGAAAGAGCCCGGCCCTGTCGGCAATGCCGGTCCGCTCCAGCGCTGAGAGTGCAGCTTGCGACCCGAGTTGCGGATGCACCAATGTCAGGTTCTCGATGACGCTTCTCCACGGCAGAAGGACAGGCTCCTGGAAAACCATGGCAATGTTTTCCGGCCGGGTGATCTCGCCCTCGAAAGCGGTGTCGATGCCGGCGACGAGACGAAGCAGCGTCGACTTGCCGACGCCCGACGGACCGAGAATGGCGACCGTCTCGCCGATCTCCATCTCGAAGCGGATGTCGCGCAGGACCTCCTCTTCGCCGAATGCCTTTCGTCTGACATCGATCCTGATCACGCCGTCCTCCAGCGCCGCACCCGGCGTTCGGCCGGCTGCAGGAAGAAAGCCTCCACCAGCAGCATCACGCCGATGAAGGAAAGCGCATAGACAAGCACCATGGCGACGTTGAAAAGCTGGAAATAGAAATGGATCTGGAATCCGATCCCGCTGGAGCGGCCGAGAAACTCGACCACCAGCACGATCTTCCATATCACCGCGATGCCGGACCGGGCGGCAGCGGCAATGAAGGGCGCAAGCTGCGGCATGATCACGTGTCGCAGCCGCGCCAGCGGACGCATGCGGTAAACCGCCGCCATGGAGTCGAGGTCCGGGTCGAGCGCCCTCGCGCCCTCGCGCAGAAGCGTTGCGACATTCGGGATCTTGTTGAGCACCACCGCGGTAATGGCGGCCGTCTCGTTGAGGCCGATCCAGATGTAGCACAACACGATGAGCACGAGTGCCGGCAGGTTCAGAAACACGACGAGCCATGGGTCGAGCCATCGATCGACCGCGGCAACGCGTCCCATCAGAAAGCCGACCGCCACGCCGATCACCATGGCCGGCACGAATGCGCAGATCACGCGCCAGAGCGTCATTCCCAGGTGATAGGGCAAGGCGCCGGAACTGGCCGCTTGCACGAAGGGTTCCCAGAGCGCCCAGGGCTGCGGCAGGACCGACGCGTCGTCCGTGAAGCCGGCGGCCGCTATCCACAAGAGCAACAGCAGCCCCAGCGACAATGCGCGCACCAAGGCAGGATGTTGCAGCGTCTTATTCAAGGTGCAGGAACAATCCACTGGGCAGGCTTGTCGCCTTGCCGACGAGCTCTTCTCCACCAAGTTCCGCCATCAGCCGCAGAAACCGGTCGGCGGCCGCCTCGTCGATCGGCTTGCCGCTCGGAATGCCGGCGCGATAGCCGTCGCGCAGGGCAATGAATTCAGCGTCGTCGGCCGCATTCATCTTGTCCCGCAATTCCTCCCACACCTCGTCGTTCTCGCTCAGCAGATCCTTGGCCGCGCGCGAGGCCTTGTAAAGCCCCTTCACGATTTCCGGATGGGTCGCGGCATATTCGCCCTTCAACACGTAACCGAGGAGCGGCGTATCGGGATCGAGCTTGAGCGCCGCCGCAGCATCCGAGACGGAGACCAGTTCATGCATGCCCTTGGCCCTCATCTTCGCGAGAAAGTGCCAGAAATTGATCGTACCCGCCGTCTCGCCCGAAAGCGCCGACTTGAAGATCAAAGGCGGAGCGCCGAACACCTGCTCGGTTTCGGCTGCAAGGTCCATGTCATGCTGCTGCCTGGCATAGGCGCGCAGGATCAGCCAGCTCTTGTCGAGCGGACCTCCGGCAATGCCGATCTTCTTGCCGGCAAGATCCGGCAGCGCCTTGATGCCGCTGTCGTCCTTGACCATCAGGCCGCCGACTGCCCGCGAATAGGGGATGAAAACATAGTCCTTGCCGGAGGCACGCTGGTTGGCCACCCAAATCCAGTCGGCCACCATGGTGTCGGCCTCGCCGCCCTCGAAGGCGACGCGCGTCGCGCCGTTGTCCGCATAGTCCTGGACCGTCAGCTCAAAACCGTTCTTGCGGTCGAATTCATGAGTCTTGATGGTGGATATTTCCCAGGTGACGGTTCCCGATGCCAGCATGGCCGCCCGCAATTGCGGCAGCTCCTCGGCTGCGGCCGCTGCCGGTCCGAATGCGAACAGGCAAGCGGCCACGATCAGTCTCAAAGTCTTCATTTCTTCCTCCCCGGAACCGCCGCTCCTGTCCCGCGGACTTCTCGGGCGACCGTTTCACTGTATGGAAATCGATACTTTCTGGCTGTCGCCGGAGGTTTCCGGAATCTTCACCTCATAGCTGCCCGGCTTGACGGCGATGAAGGACAGGGTTGCCGTCCCGGCCTCGTCGAATTCCAGACTGTCGATCGCCATTGGGCGAACTTCTATGCCGTTGACAACGATCTCGTTCATCCAGATCGCACGAAAGAACGGCGCACCGGTAATCGCCAGCTCCGCCGATCCGTCCGCCGTGATCTGCATTTCGTAGTATGCGCCGGACTGAAGCGTAATGGCACCCTTGCCGAGCGGCTTTCCGGACGCGAGCGTGATCTCGATCGGCTCGCCGCGGTTGCATTTGGCAAGCAGGCCGGCAAAGCCGAGGTCGCTGCAAAGCGGCGCGGCAACGGCCGGGCTCGCCAGAGAGAGCGCGGCGAGCGCCGCAAGAACCGATTTATGCACGATGAACTCCTCCCCGTTGATATTTGCAAATTGCACCGTTCAATCCGGCGCGACCACGACCCCCCAGGGCTGCTCGCCCACCTGAACCGAGCGGATCACCTTTTCCGCCTTCACGTCGATGATGCTGACATCATTGGAATTGCCGTTGGTGGTGATCAGGAATTCCTCGCCCGGCGTGAATGCCATCTGCCAGACCCGCTGTCCGACAAGGAGGTAATCGAGCACCTCGTCGGTCTTCCCGTCGATTATTGCGACGCGGTTTGCGGGTCCAAGCGCCACGAAGATGCGCGAGCCGTCCTTGGTGGCCTTGACGCCGACCGGCTGCAGCCATTCCGGCAGAACGCCCGGCACTTCGAAAGTGATCTTCTTGGTGATTTTCGGCTCGGCCGCCGACACGTCGATCACCGAAACCGTGCCGCCGATCTCGGCGCTGACGTAGAGCTTCTTGCCGTCTGCCGTGAATTCCGCATAGCGCGGCCGCTGGTCCACCAGCACGTTGTGCACGATTTTGTAGGTCGAGGCGTCGATGAAATGTGCCATATTGGTGGTTTCGGACGTATTGATGATCGTCTTTGCATCCGGGCTGACCGCGACGCCTTCCGGCTCGACCCCGACGGGCACCTCGGCCAGTACCTGGCGCGTCTTGACGTCCACGACTGTCACGAGATTGTCGTCCTCATTGGCGATGTAGAGCGGATTGCCCGAAGGATCGAGGGCGAAAAGCTCCGGATCCGGGCCTGACGGCAACGTGTGCAGTTCCTTATAGGTCTCGGGATCGAAAACCCGAACAGTGTCGTCATCCGACGCGCAGACGTAGAGTTCCTTGCCGTCCGGACTGATGGTGATGCCGCGCGGCCTGTTTCCGGCCGGAAACGTGGCGATCACTTCCCAGCTTTCACTGTCGAGCACGGTTATGTTGTTGCCGCGCTCGTTGCTCACGAAGACTTTGTTGGCCTCGGCCGAACCGGCAGACAGCAGAACGGCAGACACAATCGCCAGTGCGGGTCTGAGCATCTTATCCTCCAAATGCGTGACAGGCTGTCTCGGGCGCATCGATACCCAGCGTGTCGAGCGGCGAATGCTGGTGCAGGTAGCCGTCCTGCGGCGATACGGAAACGGTCACCCGGCCCTCGGTCAAAAGAACCGGCTGCCGCAACTGCCCGTTCCAGGTGCGGAAGGTCAATTTCTGGCCCTTGAACGCAGCCAGTTCGAAATCCTTGGAAAGGGCGTAGGCCCGCACGGTTCCGGGATCGGCCTTGCCGGACCGCGTCACCGCCTCCCCGATCACCCGCATCGCAAGCCATGCCTGGTAATCTTCCTCGCGCATGTAGCGGCCGGTGAGTTTTTCGAAGCGGCGCTGGAACTGGGTCGCACCCCAGGCCTCGTGAGCAGGATGCCAGGAGACCGGACGCAGGCCCGCAGAGCCGGCAACCGGCCTCGGGTCCCAGCTGTGATAGGGCAGATAGGGCGCGAAAACGCCCGCCTCGTCGGCCGCGACGATGACGTCGTATTCCTCGGCCTCCTGGGTGAAGACGGGAATTTGCTTTTGCACCATGACATGACCGGTATCCGTGCGCCGGCTGCCGCCGGTGTCGACGAACTCCCGCTCCTCGACGATCTCAGCGCCGAACTTGGCGGCCGATTTGCGATAGCTGTCGGCAAGCAGCTTGTCTTCGGGATGAGAGCCGTGGATCAGCAGGATACGCTGCCATTTCTTCCACATGAGAAACTGAACGATGCTGTCGCTGAGCATCGAACGGCTCGGCGAGACGTGCAGCACATTGGCCCGGCAGTCGGCATCGCGCAGCCCGTCGTCGCGAGCGCCCGCATTGAAAAGCAGAACTTCCGGTCCGGCCTTGTCGGAGAGCGCCTTCAGTATGTCGCCTTCGGCGATCACCGCGATGAGCCCGATGCCTTCCGCCTTCAGCCCATCGAGCGCCGCCACTGCCTCTTCCGGCGCAACCGCCTGCGTTTTCACGGTGTAGTCCATGCCGGTGAAAGCGCCGGTGGTCCGGTTGTCCTCGTTGCCCAGCATGGCGCCGGCAAAGCCCAGGTCGGCGGGCGGCGCATCGAGCCGCGAGATCGGCGGACCGACGACACGATCGATCCGCAGCACAGCCGTCTTCACCTCCGCCGCCGGCAAGGGAGACGTGAGCAGCACCGTCGCCCAGAAAACGGCAAGCAAAAGCTTTAGGTTAGGCATTGCCGGAACGACCTCCCAATCCTCCTGACACTCCCTCGGAAATGGAGACTAACAGCGCAGTATGGGTCGCAAAACCGATACTTAAGGAGCGTAGTTTAGCGACATGCGTGTGCTAGGCTGAATTTCATGCGGCACATCCTGACAGTCCTTGTCTCCATCCTTGTCCTGGCACTGTTGCCGGCGCTCGCGCGCGCCGCGCTGGACAAGCCGCTCACGCCGGGCGCCAAGGTAGCATTCCTCGGCATGACCTTCATCGATCTGTCGACGGAGGGCGCCTATAACGGAGTGCGCGCCGACGAGACCGCGCGGCTCGAGCTCATGGAAGGCGCCGCGCGCGACCGCTTCGTTCAGGAAGGCTTCGTCATTCTCACGAACGAGCCAGTGGCGGCCGAACTCGCCGGCACGGTCAATCCTGCCGACTGCAACGGCTGCGACCTGACTATGGGCGAGCGGCTTGGCGCCGACTACGTGTTGGTCGGCGAAGTGCGGAAGATCTCCAACCTTATCCTATCGGTGGAGCTCGTACTGCGCGACGTGGACTCCGGCGAGATGCTGCGCGGCCTTGCCGTCGACATCCGCTCGAACACCGACGACAGCTGGCTGCGCGGCATCCGCTACATCCTGAAAAACCACTTCTTCAAATCCTGAAGGATTCCCGATCAAGGCCTTTTGAGGTTCGGGATCCCCGCCGCGGCTTGTTTGATCTCCTCATGCCTGTGCTCGTCACAGGGATCCAGCCAGACCAAGTCCTTGGGCTGAAAGAACTCTTCCCGCGCCACGGAAGCGGAGAGATTGCAGCCTCCGACACGTCCCCTCATTTCACCGGCCGCCGGGCTCCGGGTCGATGCGCTCCGTGGGGTAGCCGGCGGCCGTCCAGCCATCGGTGCCCTGCGGATACCAGAAGACACGTGTGTAGCCATACTCCAGAGCTCGCTTTCCGGCGTTCCAGGACATCCAGCAGCCGTCGAGGCAAAAGAAAAGCACCGGCCGGTCCTTGTCGCCACCGGTCGCCTTTTCCAGGCCGGCGCGAAAATAGGCGTGCATGGCGTCGGCCAGCTGGCCATAGCCGACATTCGGCAGCCATAGGGCAGATGGAATGGACAGGCGCGGCTTTTCGTTCCAGACCGTCCCCTCCGGGAGATTGGTCGGCTTCGGCGGCCGCGGCAGGACGTCGATGAAAGCGACCTGACCGGTCTTCCACAATGCATGGGCAGCTTCGGTCGACACGACCGTCGCACCGGAAAGCGTCGCCGGCACCTCGGCGCGGTACTCGCTCTCGCGGTAGCCGGCAGGCTCCTCGGCCGCCGCCGCCGGGAAGGCGGCAAGCAGGAGCAGGACCAGCGAATGGAGCCGCAGGCGGGTCATTGCTGCGCCTCGAGCGGGCCGGTTCCCATGTCGTTCAGGAGCGGCACGCCGGCATCGGCGAGGATCGCGTTGATCTCGGACTGATTTCGACGAATGAGAGAATTGAGCTTGCGCTCCCAGACCTTCTCGCCTTGCCGCACGCCCATCGTGATGCGGTAGAAGAGCTTTGGCGGCGTGGTCTCCGACAGAAGCGGGGTCGCCTTCAGCTTCGGGTGGCTTCCCTTGACGAGCGGACCGCCGATCGGCCCCCAGAGGATGGCTGCGTCGAGGGCGCCGGATTCCAGGTCAGCGAGCATGTCGTCGGCCGGATCCTCGTAGCGCCGGTCGACCATCAAATGATAGCCTTTGGCCTTGGGCAGCAGTCCGTTTCTCGCCATATGCGTCGCCGGCGGCGTTCCCGCAACGATGCCGATCCGCTTGTCCTTGAGAAGAGGGTCGGCAAGCGTCGTGACACCGCCCAGGGGACCTTCCGAGGCAACGATCAGCACATAGGACGATGTATAGTAATGGTTGGTGTTCAGGACCAGCTCATCGCCCTGGGCAAAACCGATGACCACGTCGCAGGCATTGGCCTGCAGGGTCTTGCGCACGAAGCCCGTCGCCATCGGAAACCAGGTGTACTCCACCGGCAAACCGAGCTTGGATGCCATCAGTTCGGCGATCCTGTTCTCGTAGCCCTTACCCGAACGATCCGACATCGGCAGATTGGCCGGATCGGCACAGACTCGAAACGCCGTCTTCGAAACAAGATCCGATGTCTGGGCCGCCGCCTGCTGAGAGCCGGCGGCCGCCATGAGAGCGCCGGCGGCTGCCAGGAGGCTACTCGTGACCGAGACAAGCCGTTTCAGCTTCCTTGATCGCATCGGATTTCGCTTCCTTCTTGGCCGGACGTCCCCGCGGCAGCGCATCGGCTCCGCGCGCTTTCAGATAGACGTAGATGTCGTCGAGATAACACATCACGTTGACGTTCTCGCCGAAGGCAGGCATCACCGAGTTCTCGGCAGCGTTCACCTTCTTGCGCCCGTTCGTGACGACATCGACGAAATCGTAGTAGTCCATGTTGATCGCGGAGGTCTTCAAGGCCGGCGCATAGCTCGACCCCTCGCCCTCCGGGCCATGACAGACGTGACATTCCGAGTGGTAGCGGCGAAAGCCCGAATAGGTGAGCCAGTCGACCGTGCCGTCCTCGGCGATCTTGAAAGTGGGAACGTCGTCGGCGGTGTAGTAGCGCCCGTTTTCGTCGCGCACAGCGGTGATGTTGTCCTTTGGCGCATCTTCTGCGCCTGCGGCGCTCGCCATAAACGTCAAAAAGGCGAGGATCATCGGTACGGCTGGTCTTGATCTGGTCATCTTGCGTCCTTTTGGGGGCTGGTATGAGTTGGCGCGGGCTTTATGAGCCCGCGCCAACTCCCGGGCGAAGTTTGCCCCTTACTCCGGCAGCTTGAACACGGTGAGCGTGCCGCCGAGTGCGGTGTAGTTGCTGAGGGCCGAGTAGCCGCCGACGGCTCCCAGACCTTCAGTCGGGTTGGTCAGGCCCGCTGCCAGACCGATACCGGCCCAGCCGCCGACACCGGAGAGCACCGCCACGTACTGCTTGCCTTCACGGGCATAGGTCATCACGTTGCCGATCACCCCGGAAGGCGTCTTGAAGCGATAGAGCTCCTTGCCGGTTGCCGCGTCGACCGCCTTGAGATAGCCCTCGAGCGTTCCGTAGAAGACCACATCGCCGGCTGTCGCCAGAGCGCCGGACCAGACCGAGAAAGGCTCCGGCAGAGACCACTTGATCTTGCCTTCCTTGTTGTCCCAGGCAATGAAATTGCCCATGCCGCCGTGGCTGTCCTTCGGCGGGTACATCGAAAGCGTGGCCCCGACATAGGGTTGGCCGGCGGTGTAGCTTACCCGGAAAGGCTCGTAGTCCATGCAGACGTGGTTGGTGGGCACATAGAACAGCTCGGTCTTAGGCGAATAGGCCGCAGGCTGCTGGTCCTTGGTGCCGAGTGCCGCCGGGCAGACGCCGGTGGTGTTGGTGTCTTCGCCGTTTTGCTCGGTCGAATACTGTGCCACGACCTGAGGCCGACCGTATTTGTCGGACTTCGGGTCCATGACCACTTCAGTCGCCCAGTTGACCGTGGGATCGTATTTCTCGGCCACGAGCAGCTCGCCAGTGACGCGGTCCATCGTATAGCCGAAGCCGTTCCGGTCGAAGTGGGTCAGCAGCTTGCGGTCCTTACCGTCGATCTGCTGTTCGGTCAGGATCATCTCGTTGACGCCGTCATAGTCCCATTCGTCATGGGGCGTCATCTGATAGAGCCATTTGGCCATGCCGGTATCGACATCACGCGCGAAGATGGTCATCGACCACCGATTGTCGCCCGGCCGCTGGGTCGGGTTCCAGGTCGAAGGGTTACCGGTTCCGTAATATACCAGATTTTCTTCCGGATCGTAGGAGTACCAGCCCCAGGTCGTGCCGCCGCCGATCTTCCACTGATCGCCTTCCCAGGTGGTGAGGCCGGAGTCCTTGCCGACCGGCTTGCCCAGATGGGTAGTCTTTTCAGGATCGATCAGCGTATCGCTGTCCGGCCCCATGGAGTAACCACGCCACAGGACCTTCCCGTCTGCCATCGAATAGGCCGTCACGTGACCGCGGACGCCGAACTCGCCGCCGGATATGCCGACGAGAATCTTATCCTTCACCGGCATGACGGTGGCGGTATTCGTCTCGCCCTTGGTAGCATCGCCGTTCTTGACGCTCCAGATGACCTTGCCGGTCTTGGCGTCGAGTGCCACGACCGTCGTATCGGCCTGATGCAGGAAGATCTTGTTATCCGCATAGGCCACGCCGCGATTAACGGTGTCGCAACACATCACCGGGATCACGTTCGGATCCTGCTTCGGCTCGTATTTCCAGACGATCTGGCCATCCTTGCTGAGATCCAGCGCGTAGACCGTGTTCGGGAACGGCGTATGGACGTACATCAGGTCGCCGATGACGAGCGGCGAACCTTCGTGACCACGCAGAACGCCGGTCGAGAAGGTCCAGGCAACCTGAAGTTTGCCTACGTTGTCCTTGTTGATCTGGTCGAGCTTGGAGTAGCGCAGGTTGGCATAATCGCCGGTCTGGATGGCCCATTGATTGGGGTCATCGATGAGCTTCTGCAACTCATCGTTGGCGAAAGCGACCTGTGCACCGCCGCCTATCGACATAATGGCAAGCATTGTAAGAAGTCGTTTCATTTCATCCTCCTCTTGGGTGCTGCCGATAGGGCCGTTGAACCCGCTCGCTCCGGGAAAACCTCGCGGTCTCCTCATCTCCCGGTATCGGCTTGCGACTCTGCCCCTGCCGCTGGAGAAAGCTCCGTCTGCTACAGGGGTACCTTGCTTCTGTCCTTGTTTTCGCCTCCTCCTCTTCGATCAGGGAAAGGTTGCCAGATACGCGATTATATCGGCGCGCTCCTGATCCTTGCGCAGACCCGCAAAGGTCATCTTGGTGCCGGGTAGGAAGCCCTTCGGACTCGTCAGAAACTCAGCGATCTTCTCCGGCGTCCAGGTAAGTCCTGCCTCGGCCGCCTTGCTCATCGCCGGCGAGTAGGCGTAGCCTTCGGCTTTGCCGGCCGACCGGCCGATTATCCCGTTCAGCAAGGGTCCGGTCTTCGATTTGGCATCCGGACCGACGGCGTGACAGGCCTGACACTTGCGGAAGACTTTCTCGCCTGCCCCGGGATCTCCGACCGAGGGATCCAGGGCAAGAGCCGGCGCAGCAGCGCCAAGAGTTCCACCGAACAGGACGAAAGCGGTCAACAGGGTACCAAGTCTAAAAGCCATTCTTTCCTCTCCCTTACGCGGCATTCAGCCGCTCTGCATGCCAGCGCACGTGGTCCTCGCCGAAGCTCGCCACGAAATAATAGCTGTGATCGTAACCCGCCTGCAGCCGGACCACGCCGGCCTGCCGCCGCTCCGCCAGCAAGCGGGCCATAGCCTCAGGCTGCAGCTCGTCCAGAAACTGGTCCGCCGCGCCCTGATCGATCAGGATATCGCCATGCCAGCCGAGCTCGCCGAGAAGCAGGCAGGCGTCATAGCTGCCCCAGTCGGCCTCGTCGTCGCCGAGATAGGCCGAGAACTGCTTGCGCCCCCAGTCCGACCGGGTCGGATTCACGATCGGCGCGAAGGCCGAAACGGAGCGGAACAGTTCCGGATTGCGGAAGGCGATCGTCAGCGCGCCGTGGCCGCCCATCGAGTGCCCGGTAATGCCGTTGACGCCGTTGAGCGGCAACTGCTCCTGCAGAAGGGCGGGCAATTCGGTGACGATATAATCATACATGCGATAGTGCGGCGACCAGGGCTTCTGCGTTGCATTGACATAGAAGCCCGCACCCTGACCGAGATCATAAGCCTCGTCGTCAGCCACGCCCTCGCCGCGCGGCGAGGTGTCGGGGAAAACCAGCGCCAGCCCCTGCTCGGCCGCGTGCCGCTGCAGGCCCGCCTTGATCATGGCGTTCTCATGCGTGCATGTCAGGCCCGAGAGATACCACAGGAGCGGTACCGAACGCGTCCGCGCCTGTGGCGGCATGTAGAGGCCGAATGTCATCTCGACGCCGCAAACCTCGGAGGCGTGGCGGTAGACCGACTGGGTTCCGCCGAAACATTGGCTTTGCGTTACGAGTTCCATCTTCGCGCTCAATAGAGGACCACGCTTCGAATGCTCTCGCCGGAATGCATGAGCTCGAAACCCTTGTTGATGTCCTCGAGCGGCATGGTGTGGGTGATCATCGGATCGATCTCGATCTTGCCCTCCATGTACCAGTCGACGATCTTCGGCACAT
>Ga0209281_1000186_pt1 | contig 144174 bp, 127 predicted proteins | sample MedtruBG_FD_187514 | JGI IMG/M metagenome (GOLD analysis project Ga0209281, IMG submission 187514) | Root nodule microbial communities of legume samples collected from California, USA - Medicago truncatula BG (SPAdes) (version 2) | ecosystem: Host-associated > Plants > Roots > Nodule | place...
GAGTCTGGGCCGTGTCTCAGTCCCAATGTGGCCGATCACCCTCTCAGGTCGGCTACGCATCGTCGCCTTGGTGAGCCGTTACCTCACCAACTAGCTAATGCGACGCGGGTCCATCTCATAGCGGATTACTCCTTTAATTGCTGTTTCATGCGAAACTACAATCTTATGCGGTATTAATCTTCCTTTCGAAAGGCTATTCCCCTCTATGAGGCAGGTTACCCACGTGTTACTCACCCGTCCGCCGCTAATCCATTCCCGAAGGAACTTCATCGCTCGACTTGCATGTGTTAAGCACGCCGCCAGCGTTCGTCCTGAGCCAGGATCAAACTCTCAATAAAAAGTTTAATCTTAGCTTACTCAAATAAAAATTGCTGGTTTACTTAAATGTACTTATATATTCTGTTCAATTTTCAAAGACCATTTTCTTTCTACAACTTTCGTTGTAACTTTTTTTTTGTTGTCACCCTCAAGCGACTTACTTAGTATATCACTTAATTTGAAACTTGTCAATAACTTTTTTAAATCTTTCAAACTCTTTTTCAAAGGTTTTTCTTAGATTCTTTTAAGTTGTTTACATCTCTTAGGGACGTGTTTTATCTTAACATATAAATTCTATACAATAATATAATATATCCTCATTAAATTAATTTATCATAATATCTCTCTATTTTACTCTGTTATACTCAACAATACTTATTATGACACGCTTGGTTCATATTACTTATTGTTTTGCTAAAATAGCATACATGTACATAATTCTTATAATTAAATTCTTTAATAAACATAGAATATGGGTGTTTTACATTTTTCACATACCAACGTATATGACTTAACTTAAATACTCTGTACTTCTAAAACTTTAAGAATTAACTCTATATTTTGATTTATTATAATAAAAAAATAAGGCTTCTAACATATTGCTATTGTTAGAGCCTTATTTTTAATACATACAGTTAATATTTTATTCTTCTACATTATTTACTTTGCTGTCAATATTATTATCTTCTTCACTATCATCCGCTTGTTCTTCAGAATCATAACTACTTAATATTTTAGCTATAGCAACTACTTTTTCGTCCCCATTAGTTCTCATTAGTGTTACACCCATTGCAGATCTACTTGTAACAGAAATATCAGATACATTAATTCTAATAGCTACCCCATTAGAATTAATAAGCATTAATTCATCATCAACTTTACAGATTGTAGCCCCAACAAGTTTTCCTGTCTTATCACTAATCTTATAAGTTATTAATCCTACTCCACCTCTATTTTGTAGCTTATATGCTGTTATAGGAGTTCTTTTTCCATATCCATTTTCACTGATTACTAATAATTCTTCTCCATCAACAGCAATATCCATACATACTGCTATATCATCATTCTTTAAATTAATAGCTTTAACTCCAGATGCAGTTCTTCCCATAGATCTAACATTTTTTTCATTAAATTTAACGGCATAACCATTTTGAGTTATTACCATGATATTAGCATCTCCATAGGTATTCTTGACTTTTAATAATTCATCTCCATCTTTCAAGCTTATTGCAATTAATCCATTTTTTCTTAAATTCTTAAATTCACTTATTGGAGTTTTCTTTACAATTCCCTTCTTAGTTCCCATGAACAAGAAGCCTTCTTTTTTATCATCTGTTACAGTTAATATAGTCTGAATTTTTTCATCAGGCTCTATTGCTATGATATTTATTAAATTTGTACCCTTTGCTTGTCTTCCAGCATCAGGGATTTCATAAGCTCTTAACTTATATACTCTTCCCCTATTTGTAAAGAATAATACATCTGAATGTGTTGATGTTATCATTACATGATCAACAAGATCATCTTCCTTTGTTGTCATGGCCTGAATACCCTTTCCACCTCTTCTTTGTGATGAATAAGTATCTGCTGAAATTCTCTTTATATATCCTGAATTAGTTAATGTTATAACAACATCTTCTTCTTGAATTAAATCTTCTATATCAATTTCATTTAGAATTTTTTCAATCTTGCTTCTTCTTTCATCTGAATATTTAGTCTTTATTTCAATAAGTTCATCCTTGATAACATTTAATAATCTTTCTTGACTCTCTAAAATAGCTTTTAAATATTCTACTTGTTTCATTAATTCGTTATACTCATCTTCTATCTTATCTCTTTCTAGACCAGTTAATCTTCTTAATCTCATTTCTAATATAGCTTGACATTGCTTTTCAGAAAGATCAAATCTTTCTATTAAAGTATTTTTAGCTATTTCACTAGTCTTAGAATTCCTTATTATACTTATTACTTCATCAATATTATCTAACGCTATTTTTAGACCCTCTAATATATGTGCCCTAGCTTCAGCTTTATCTAATTCAAATATAGTTCTTCTTGTTATTACTTCTTTTTGAAACTCTATATAATATTCTAATATTTGCTTTAAGTTTAGAACCTCTGGTTCATTATTAACCAGTGCTAACATAATAACTCCAAATGTATCTTGTAGTTTCGTATGTTTGTATAACAGATTCAATACTATATTAGGATTAGCATCCCTTTTTAGTTCAACTACAATTCTCATACCGTCTCTATCTGATTCATCTCTTAAATCAGATATCCCAGTAATCTTTTTATCTTTTACTAAATCAGCAATATTCTCTATAAGCCTTGCCTTATTTACTTGATATGGTATCTCAGTAACAATTATTTTATTTCGTCCATTTTCCTCTTCAATTTCAGCCTTTGCTCTTACAATTATTTTTCCTCTTCCAGTCTCATATGCAGCTCTAATTCCAGCTTTACCCATTATAGTAGCTCCAGTTGGAAAATCTGGACCTTTAATTTTAGTCATAAGATCTAATACTGTAACCTCAGGATTATCAATAAGCATTATAGTACCATCTATTATTTCACCTAAATTATGTGGTGGAATATTAGTTGCCATTCCAACCGCAATTCCTGAAGAACCATTAACTAAAAGATTTGGGAATCTAGATGGTAATACTACTGGTTCCTTTTCTTCTCCATCAAAATTAGGCATAAAGTTAACTGTATTCTTGTTAATATCCCTTAACATTTCGCTAGCAATTTTATTCATTTTTGATTCTGTATATCTCATTGCCGCTGCGCCATCACCATCAACAGAACCGAAATTTCCATGACCATCAACTAACATATATCTCATTGAAAAATCTTGAGCCATTCTTACTAATGCATCATAAACTGAACTATCTCCATGCGGATGATATTTACCTAAAACGTCTCCGACTATTCTTGCACACTTCCTATATCCTTTTTCTGGATATAAACCTAGTTCTTGCATAGAAAATAGTATTCTTCTATGTACTGGCTTTAAACCATCTCTTACATCTGGCAATGCACGACCAACTATAACACTCATTGCATAGTCTATATAGCATTTCTTCATTTCACTTTTAATATCGACAGATACGACTTTTCCTTCATTAAAATCCATGTATTTCACCTCATATTTAGCTTTAAATATCTAAATTGACAACATATTTAGCATTTTCTTTTATAAAGTCTCTTCTTGGTTCAACCTTTTCACCCATTAAAATTGTAAATATTTCATCTGCAAGCATTGCATCCTCAATATTTGCTTTTAATAATATTCTCTTTTCAGGATCCATTGTTGTGTCCCATAATTGGGTTGCATTCATTTCACCAAGACCTTTATATCTTTGAATATCAGTAGAATTATCTTTTCCACCAAGCTCTCCTAATACCTTTTCTAGTTCTTTTTCTGTATAAGCATATATTTCTTTTTTACCTTTACTAATTTTAAATAATGGAGGTTGTGCAATATACACATGCCCATCTTCTATTAATTCTTTCATGTATCTATAAAAGAATGTTAACAACAATGTTCTTATGTGAGCCCCATCAACATCGGCATCTGTCATAAGTATAATTCTATTATATCTTAGTTTTTCAACATCAAAATCTTTCCCTATTCCACCACCAAATGCAGTTACCATAGATCTTATAGAATCGGAATTTAATATTTTATCTAGTCTTTGTTTTTCAACATTCATTATTTTACCTCTTAATGGTAAAATTGCTTGGAATGCTCTATTTCTTCCTTGTTTTGCAGACCCACCAGCTGAATCTCCTTCGACTATATAAATTTCACATTCTCTTGGATCTTTTGACGAACAATCTGCTAATTTCCCAGGCAATGCAGACCTTTCTAGTACTGACTTTCTTGTTAATTCTCTTGCTTTTCTAGCTGCATCTCTAGCTCTAGCTGCCATTAAGGCTTTATCTACTATTATCTTTCCTACACTAGGATTTTCTTCTAAGAACATACTTATGTTTTCACCTACAACAGAATCAACAATACCTCTAACTTCACTATTTCCTAATTTAGTTTTAGTTTGCCCTTCAAATTGTGGTTCCTCAATCTTAACAGATATTACAGCTGTAAGACCTTCTCTTATATCATCACCAGTAAAGTTTTTATCATTTTCTTTTATATATCCAAATTTCTTAGCATAATCATTGAATATTCTAGTTAATGCTGATTTAAATCCAACTAAATGAGTTCCACCTTCAACGGTATCTATATTATTGGCAAATGAAAAGATATTTTCAGTATAGCCATCGTTATACTGCATTGCCACCTCAACAGATATATTATCTTTTATGCCCTCTATATATATAGGTTCTTCCTGAAGTGATACCTTATTTCTATTTAAATAACTAACAAAAGATTTAATTCCACCTTCGTAATGAAATACTTCTTCTTTCGTTGTTCTCTTATCTGATAGTTTTATATAAATTCCCTTATTTAAAAAAGCTAATTCTCTTAATCTTTGAGCTAATGTTTCAAAATCAAATATAACTTCCTCAAATATCTCTGAATCTGGCTTAAAATATACTTTTGTACCAGTTTCATCACTATTACCTATCTTTTTAAGATCTTCAACAACCTTACCTCTTCTATACTCTTGTTGCCAAATATGACCTTCTCTTTTTACCGTAACAGTACATTCTTCCGAAAGAGCATTAACTACAGATGCACCAACTCCATGCAATCCACCTGAAACTTTATATCCCCCACCGCCAAATTTACCTCCAGCATGTAATATTGTCATTATAACTTCAACACTAGATTTACCCATTTTAGCATTTAAACCAACCGGGATTCCTCTACCATCATCACATACTGTAATTGAATTATCTTCATTAATGTAAACTTCTATTTTTTCACAATAACCCGCTAATGCTTCGTCAATAGCATTATCAACTATTTCATAAACTAAATGATGAAGACCTCTTAAACTTGTACTTCCAATGTACATACCTGGTCTCTTTCTTACTGCTTCTAATCCTTCAAGAACTTGTATCTGATTTTCATCATATTCTCTATTATTTTGTTCCAAATCAGAATCCTCCTAAACTTAATAAATATTTAATTTAATAGCTTTTTTTAAAATTTAAGAACTATAATCCATATAAGTTCTTTTTGTTAATGTTGTTGATGATATTGGTGAAAAATATATCTTACTCTTATTATTAACTTCTGCTATAATAAAAGATTTTGGTTGTTCCTCTGTAATTCTTTCTACAAATCCATCTTCTTCTGCTAATCTTAAGAACTGTATCGTATCAGAACTATACATTGTATTTTGTAAATCGAATATTCCAATAATGTCTTTAATAGGGACTACAACATTTTCACCTAAATGTAAAAACAATAAATATTCCTCCTTTAGTTTAAAATTTGTCCATTCGATACATTAAATATCTTAGCTTTCTCATCTAAATAATCTCTTAAATCATCAATTCCAGTGCATGTTATTATTGTTTGTATCTCATGGATTGAACTTAATATATATCTTTTTCTATTATTATCAAGCTCTGAAAGAACATCATCTAATAATAAAACTGGATATTCTCCAGTAATTTCTTTAATTATTTTCATTGATGAAAATTTCATAGTTAAAATTGATGTTCGCTGTTGTCCTTGAGAACCAAATATTTTTGTATCAATATCATTTATAAAAACATTAAAATCATCTCTATGTGGTCCTGCTGAGGTTATCCCCTTTTCTCTATCTCTCAAAACATTGTCCTTCAATTTTTTATAATAATTATTTTTATAATCATCTAAATTAATAGTACAACTGTATTTAAATTTAATTTTTTCTTTTCCAGAAGTTATTTCATTATGGATATCAATCCCATAAAAGTTTATTTTATTTATATATTCTAACCGTTTTGAAATAATATAATCAGCATACTCAATTAATTGTATATCATATACGTCTAAAACATCTATATTAAAATTTTTACTCTTTAATAAAACATTTCGTTCATCTAAAATTTTATTATATTGTACTAAATTAAAATAATATTTTGAACTTATTTGAGATAACTCCATGTCTAATAACCTACGTCTTAGACTTGGAGCCTCCTTTATAACTTTTAAATCTTCTGGTGAAAACATGACCACATTAAATGTTCCAAATAATTCACCAATTTTATTTATTTTAATATTGTTTACTTTGATGGCCTTTTTCCCATCCCTTAGTATATTTATATCAATTTTTTTATCTAATCTACTTTTGCCAACTAATAAGCTTATATATGCTTTATCATTTTTCCAATTTATTAATTCTCGATCCTTTGAAGTTCTATGGGATTTTGCAAAAGCACCATAATAAATTGCTTCTAGAACATTAGTTTTTCCTTGAGCATTATCACCTATAAATACATTTACATTCTTTCCTAGTTCCAATTGTAAACTTTCATAATTTCTATAACTGATTAAATTTATATTTTTAATATGCATAAAAAATACACCTACAACAATTATATCATAATAATAAAATAACAGTTTATTTTATTATTTAATAACTATTTATATTATTTCAAAATCTGAATCCTCGAAATTCACTTTATCTCCTACTTTTAACTTTTTTCCCCTTTGAGTGCAAATTTCATTATTCACTTTTACTAATCCATCTTGTATATATATTTTAGCCTCTGAGCCTGAACTAACAATTCCTGCCCATTTAAGAAAAGCATCTAACTTTATTATTTCAGTATTAATTTTTATTTTATTCATATTTTTGCATAAATATTAAATTAATATTTATCCTCCTATCTCATTAGTCTTACTGGTAAAACTAAATATTTTGCATTTTCATTATCTTTTTCTTCAATCACACATGGACTTATTCCAGAAGTCATTTTCATAACAACTTCACTACCTTCAACATTTTTCAATACATCCAACAGATATCTAGAATTAAATGCAATTTGTATTTCGTCGCCTTGCAATTTTATTGTAATTTCTTCCCTTACCTTTCCCAATTGAGAATTGGATGTAATTATTAAGATATCTTGTTGCAAATCTAATTTTATTAAATTCGTATTTCCATCCTTAGCCATTAAAGAAGCTCTTTCTATAGCATTTTGTAATTCTTGTCTATTCACATTAACGAATAATTTATGTTCTTGTGGCAATAATGAATTGTAATTTATAAATTTACCTTCAAGTAATCTTGATATTATTTTAGTTTTTTCTAAATTAAATAATATATGATTATTTGTAAAAGTTATATCCACAATATCATCTATATCTTCTAGAATTTTTGATACTTCATTTAAAGTTTTACCTGGTATTACAACTTCCATATTAATATCAGTATCTAAAAATTCACTCTTAATAGCTAATCTATATCCATCAAGTGCAACTAAATTTAAATTTTTATTTTTAATTTCAAATAATATTCCTTGAAGGATTGGTCTAGTTTCATCTTGAGCAATAGCAAAAGATGTTCCTTTTATCATATTTTTTAATATATTTTGATTTACTGATATTTTTAAATTTTCATTAACTTCAGGTAATGCTGGAAATTCACTTGTATTCATATAAACTACATCAAATACAGATTTTTCACAAGTTATTTTAATTAATTGATTTTCAATAGTTTCAATTTTTATAGTTGAATTAGGTAATTTTCGTATTATTTCTCCAAATATTTTTGCATCAATAACTATGCTACCTTCTTCTACTATTGTAGCATCAACAGATGTTTGAATACTGACATCCATATCTGAGCCAATAAGTGTTAATGTTGATTGATTTGTTTGAATATATATTCCCTCAAGTATAGGCATAGTTGATTTACCTGTTATGGCTTTTTGAACTATTGATATGCCTTCTAATATTTTTTGTTTTTCACATGTAAAAATCATTAAAAATCCTCCTTATATATTAACAGGTTTAAAAAAGATAATAGTAAAGATAGATATATATTTTTATAGTAATAGTAGTAGTAGGGGCTGTTGATTTGTTGATAACCACTTAAAGCCAAGTTATATCCACAAAATTACATGCAAAAATGATGTGGATAAGTCAGTAACAAATTGAGTACTTTATCCACAACTTTCAACAGCATGTATCTATAAAAATCTTATCCACATGTTATTATCTATTTATTATATACAGTTGTTGATTAATTTTGAGTTACCTTTTTAGTAAGCTCATTAATAGTATGTTGCAACGAATCATCTGTTTTTAAATTTCCAGAGATTTTCTCGTAAGCATGTATAACAGTAGTATGATCTCTTCCACCAAATTCTTCTCCGATTTTAGGTAAAGACATATCTGTTAATTTTCTACTTAAATACATTGCAATTTGTCTTGGATAAGAAACATTTCTAGTTCTTCTTTGAGACTTCAAATCTTCTACACGTAAATTAAAGTAACTAGAAACCACATCTTGTATAGAGTCAATAGTCACATGTTTACCTTGTTTTTTAGAGATAATATCTTTTAGTGCTTCTGTAGCTAGATCGACTGTAACTTCTCTATTAGTTAGCGAAGAGTAAGCAATTACCCTTATTAATGCTCCTTCAAGTTCCCTTATATTAGATTTAATTTTAGTAGCGATATATCCCATAACTTCATTAGCTACATTTAAATTTTCAACATCAGCTTTCTTCTTTAATATAGCCATTCTAGTTTCAAAATCTGGAACTTGAATGTCTGCTATTAATCCCCATTCAAATCTTGAACGTAATCTATCCTCTAATGTTGGAATTTCTTTTGGTGGTCTATCTGATGAAAGTATAATTTGCTTATTTGCATCATGTAGTTCATTAAATGTATGAAAGAATTCTTCTTGCGTACGTTCTTTTCCAGCTATGAATTGTATATCATCTATAAGTAAGATATCTACATTTCTATATTTATTTCTGAACTCTTCATTTTTATCATCTTTAATTGCATTGATTAATTCATTGGTAAATTTTTCTGAAGAAACATATACTACTTTTGCATTAGGATTATTTTCTAAAATATAATGACCTATTGCATGCATTAAATGGGTTTTTCCAAGTCCAACTCCTCCATATATAAATAAAGGATTATATGCTTTTGCAGGTGACTCCGCAACAGCTAAAGATGCAGCATGAGCAAATCTATTACTGTTACCTATTACAAATGACTTAAATGTATATTTGGGATTCAATGTTGAAGACATTTCATCATTGACTACAATTGCTTTTTGTCTTTGATTAGGATTACGTTTATTTTCTTCATTATCATAACTATCAGACATTATAATGAATTCAATCTTATATTGTTTTGAACAGACTGCTTTTATAGAATTGACAACCAAATCTTTATATCGCTTATCTAAAATATCTTGAGTAAATGAATTTGGAACGCTTATCTTTAGAGTATCAGAAGATATAGAAATAGGCTCACAGCTTTTAATCCAAGTATTAAAGCTGACTTCACTTAGTTCGCTTTTTATAATATCGAGGGTTTTATCCCATAAGTTTTTAAGATCGGTATCCATTTTCTTAGTCCTCCAATATTTTAATAAAAAATTTTTATATGTAATTATATACAGTTTATCAACATAAATATTAACATATTGATATTATAGCCAAGAATGTATATAAGTATATCAACATGTTAATAATTATGTTGATGTATAAGTTAAATATGTAATTAACAACAACCAATGAAAAAAGTTATAAACACGCATTAAAGCAAGCCTTCATAGGATAAGAAGTATGTAATAATAATAAAAACAAACAACTTATCCACAAACTTATCAACAGGTGTGGATAAGTTTTTTTATTAAGAAGTTATTCACAATATAATACATATGATAACATAAGTAAAGATTGATATTCAATAAGTTATCCACAAAAATAAATATAAAAATATATTTATCAACAAATATTACCACCTTGACAGAAAATTAGTATGTATATATAATAAATAAGGTAAAATTTAAATCGCAAAGTATAGTTTTTTGCGATAAATAATAAATTTAAGGGGGTGCATGTGCAATGTTCATGACTTATCAACCTAAAAAGAGAACAAGAAAGAAAGAACATGGATTCAGAAAGAGAATGAGCACTTCAGCAGGAAGAAACATTCTTAGAAACAGAAGACAAAAAGGAAGAAAAAAATTAACAGCTTAAGGGCCGCTCTAAGTGGCCTTTTTTCTGCAAATGCAGAGAAAAAAAAGGAGTATAAGAGTATCTATGATTTATAGATTAAAGAAGAATTTTGAGTTTAAGATTATATATAGAAGAGGAAAATCATTTGCAAATGATCTTTTAGTTATGTATATATTAAAGAACAAAAAAAATAGAGATAGATATCTTAATTTTTACAATAAGTTAGGTGTTTCTGTAAGTAAAAAAGTAGGCAATAGTGTCGTTAGAAGTAGAAGCAAAAGATTAATAAGTGAAAGCTTTAGATTAAATGATGAGTTTATAACAAAGGGATATGATTTTATTTTTATAGCGAGAAATCCTATAAATGGGAAGGATTATTTTGATGTGGAAAAGGCCATGAAAAATCTATTTAAAAAGGCAGGCCTATATAATAAAAATGAAGAAAATACTAATAAGTTTAATTAAATTTTATAGAAAATATATTTCCCCTGGAAGATCTTCATGCTGTAGATTTACGCCAACCTGCTCACAATATGCTCTAGATGCTATAAATAAGTATGGGGCTATTAAAGGTAGTATTATGGCAGTTTACAGAATATTAAGATGTAACCCTTTTTGTAAGGGTGGGTATGATCCAGTAAGGTAAGGTATTAGGAGGTAGATATTTTAATGTTTCAATCGATAGTCGATTTTTTGGGAAGCATATTTCACTATATATATGAGTATATAGTCAATATGGGAGTATCGGATGTTGGATTAGCTTATGTTTTAGCAATATTTACTTTTACAGTAATTATAAGAGTTTTAATATTGCCATTTAATATTAAAGCAGCTAAATCAACGCAAGGAATGCAAAAGATTCAACCAGAAGTTAAAAAGCTTCAAGAAAAATATAAAGATGATAAAGAAAAATTAGGCGCAGAAACTATGAAAATGTATAAGGAGAATGGTGTTAATCCTGCAGGGGGATGCTTACCATCTCTATTGCCACTACCTATATTAATGGCTCTTTATTGGGTGTTTATGGGTATTCAAGATGTAAATGGAGCATCATTCTTATGGATTCAAGATTTATTTTCGCCAGATAAATTCTATATATTACCAATTTTAGCTGCGTTATCAACTTATTTACCATCATATTTAATGACTAAGTCAACTCCAGCTCAACCTGGTGGAATGAATATGGGAACTATGAATTTAATGATGGCAGGAATGATGGGATTTATGTCATTAAATTTTAAAGCTATATTAGTTTTATATTGGATAATTGGTAATTTTATACAAACTATACAAACTTATTTCTTAAATTATAGACCTGCAATGAGAGATGCTGAATTAAGAAATGATAGCGAAATAGAATCAGAAAAATCTTTCATGGCAGTTGAAGAACCTAAAAACTTAGCTAGTAAAAAGAAAAAAAAGAATAAATAAAAAGTAATTTAAGTTTGTTTTGATATTTAGAGGTGGTGAATTAACGATGAAATCAATAGAAGTAGAAGGAAAAACTGTTGAAGAAGCCTTAAATAAAGCTTTAATTGAATTAGGTAAAGATAAGAGCATGGTAGATGTTGAAATTCTTAATCATGGTTCAAAAGGGTTATTTAATGTTATAGGAGTTAAGCCAGCTAGAATTAAGGTTTCTAGTAAATATGATTATATTGAAGAAGCACAAACGTTTATCAGAAATATACTTAATTGTATGGAAATAGAAGCTAAGATAGATATTAAAGAAGAGAATGACATTATAAGAATCAATTTATCAGGAGATAAAATGGGCGTGATAATTGGTTATAGAGGAGAGACCTTAGATTCTATACAATATTTAGTTTCATTAGTAGTTAATAAGGTACACGAACTTCCTCATAAAAAAGTTATACTAGATACTGAAAATTATAGGAGCAAAAGAGAGGAAACTCTCAGGGGTGTTGCTATTAAGACAGCTAACAAGGTTAAGAAGACATCTAAAGTATTTAAGTTAGAGCCAATGAATCCGTATGAGAGAAGAATTATTCATTCTACACTTCAAGGAAATGCTTTTGTTGATACATACAGCGAAGGTGATGAACCCTTTAGAAGAGTAGTCGTTGAATTAAAAAAAGATTTATAAGAAGAAAGCCTGAGGGCTTTCTTTTTAAATTTATAACGCAAAATTTTATAAATTTAAAAAGAAAAATTTTATTTAAGATAACTTTGACTAATTAAATTTTGTTATGTAAAATTGATATTAGTTTATAATAGATATTAATTTAATAAAAAATTCTTCTTGAATAACTAGGAGGACAATAAATGAAAGAATTTGATACTATTTGCGCAATAGCTACACCTATTGGTGAAGGTGGTGTTGCAATAATTAGAATTTCAGGTGAAAATGCTCTAGATATAGCTAGCAAGATATTTATATCAAAAAATAATTACGATATTAAGAATATGAAGACATATACCATGAAATATGGAAATATTATTGATTTAGAAAAAAAGGAAATAATAGATGAAGTTATTTTGAGTTATATGAAGGCACCTAACAGTTATACAGGAGAGAATGTAGTTGAAATTAACTGTCATGGTGGAGTTGTGTCAACTAATAGTGTATTAAATGAAATCATAAAATCTGGAGCAAGACTTGCTGAACCAGGAGAATTTACTAAAAGAGCATTTTTAAATGGTAGAATAGATTTAAGTCAAGCAGAAGCTGTAATGGATATAATTACAGCTAAAACTGAATTATCAATGAAATCAGCAATGTTACAACGAAATGGTTCATTATCAAGGGAAATAGATGGATTAAGAAAATATTTATTAAATGTTTTAGCTTTAATTGAATATGCAGTTGATTTTACAGAAGATGATGAAGATGTTATTGATGATAATTTAAATTTTCAAATCAAAGATGGGATAGAAAAAACTGTTTTAAAGATAAAAAGTTTATTATCAAATGCTGATGAGGGAAAAATTATAAGAGATGGTCTTAACATGGTTATTGTTGGGAAACCTAATGTAGGTAAATCATCATTACTTAATGCATTATTAAAAGAAAAAAGAGCAATAGTAACAGATGTGCCTGGAACAACTCGAGATGTAATTGAAGAATATTTAAACCTTGATGGAATACCTATTAGAATAACGGATACTGCAGGAATAAGAGAGACCGAAGATATAGTTGAAAAGATAGGTGTAGAGAAGTCAAAGGAAAAAATTGAAGAAGCAGATTTAATAATATTAATGCTTGATACATCTAGAGAAATAGATGATGAGGATAAAGCTATAATTGATAAGATAAAGGATAGGAAATATATAGTATTATTAAACAAGATAGATTTAGATATGAAAATATCACAAGAAATTATATCTAACCTAAATAATAAGATAGATATATCTGCAAAGACTGGAATTGGAATTGATGATTTAAAAAATATGATTAAGAATTTATTTTTCAATGGAGAAATAAATTCAGAAAGTCTAATAATTTCAAATACTAGACATAAGCAAGCATTATATAGATCTTTAGAGAATTCTGAGACAGCTTTAAGCAAGGTTAAGGCTAATGAATATCTTGATTTAATATCAATTTATATAACAGCAGCAATGAAAGCATTAGGTGAAATAACAGGAGATGAATTAGAAGAAGATTTATTAAATAAAATCTTTAGTGAATTTTGTGTAGGAAAGTAGGTAAAAGTAATGGCCGTAAATTATGAAGGTGGGCAATTTGATGTAATAGTTGTTGGAGCTGGTCATGCAGGATGTGAAGCGGCACTAGCTTCAGCAAGATTAGGACTCAATACTTTAGTATGTACAATAAATTTAGATTCAATAGCACTAATGCCATGTAATCCTAATATAGGTGGTACTGCAAAGGGGCATTTAGTTAGAGAAATTGATGCACTTGGTGGAGAAATGGGAATCAATATTGATAATACATTTATTCAGTCAAGAATGTTAAATACATCAAAAGGTCCAGCAGTTCATTCGTTAAGAGCTCAAGCGGATAAGAAGGATTATCAGTTTAGAATGAAGAGAATTTTAGAAGAACAAGATAATCTTAAGATAAGACAAATTGAAGTTACAGAGCTTATAGTTGAAGATGGAAAAGTAGTAGGAGTAGTGACTAAGAATGGTGCTATTTTTAAATGTAAAACAGTAGTACTTGCAACTGGTACCTATTTAAAAGGTAAAATTATTATTGGTGAAGTATCATATAGTGGGGGACCTAATGGTCTATTTCCAGCAAATGATTTATCTCAATCTTTATTAGATTTGGGAATTATATTAAGAAGATTTAAAACAGGAACTCCAGCTAGAATAAATAGAAAATCTGTTGATTTTTCAAAAATGATAGAACAAAATGGAGATGACAAAATAGTACCTTTTTCATTTATGAATGATAAATTGGAAAAAGAACAAATTTCTTGTTATCTAACTTATACAAACGAAGAAACGAGTAGAATAATTAAAGAGAATATAGATAGATCACCAATTTACAATGGAAGTATAAAGGGTGTAGGGCCAAGATACTGCCCATCTATAGAAGATAAAATAATGAGATTCCCTGATAAGCCACAGCATCAAGTATTCATTGAACCAGAAGGCTTAGATACCTTAGAAATGTATATAGGAGGATTTTCTTCATCACTACCGGAAGAAGTCCAAATAAAGATGCTTAAAACTTTACCTGGACTTGAAAATGTTGAAATGATGAGAACTGCATATGCAATTGAATATGATTCAATTGATCCAACTCAATTAAAGCCAACGTTAGAGTTTAAAAACATAGAAGGATTATATGGTGCAGGTCAACTTAATGGAAGTTCGGGATACGAGGAAGCAGGAGCACAAGGATTAGTTGCAGGAATAAATGCTGCATTAAAAGTTAAAGGTGAAGAACCTCTAATATTAACACGTTCTGATGCTTATATAGGCGTGTTAATAGATGATTTAGTTACTAAAGGAACTAATGAACCATATAGAATGATGACATCTAGAGCAGAGTATAGATTGCTTTTAAGACAAGATAATGCAGACTTTAGATTGACTGAGATTGGTAATAGAGCTGGTTTAGTTACAGAAGAGAGATATAATAAATTTTTACAAAGAAAGCAAAATGTTGAAAATGAATTAAATAGATTAAAAAGTTTAAAAGTAACAAATAAAAAAGAAGTAAATGAATTCTTGATTTCATTAAATTCAGCAGAATTAAGAAAACCAATAAGTTTTTATGAATTAATGCAAAGACCAGAATTAGATTATTTTGATTTAGCAGAATTAGATACTGAAAGACCAGAATTGCCTTGTGATGTTGGAGAACAACTTAATATACTTACAAAGTATGAAGGATATATTCAAAGTCAGCTTGAACAAGTTTCTCAATTTAAAAAGTTTGAAAAGAAACTATTGCCTAAGGATATTGATTATAAGGATATTAAAGGTCTAAGAACAGAGGCAGAGCAAAAGTTAAATAGTATAAGACCAATTAGCATAGGCCAGGCATCACGTATTTCAGGGGTATCTCCAGCAGATATTTCAGTTTTACTTATTTATCTTGAACATCATTATAATAAACAATCTTAGTTATTAATGGAGGATTTATGGATTTTTATGACTTAATGTCTAAATCAGCAGAAGATGTTGATTTACAATTTTCAAAGGAACAATATGAAAAGTTTATAATTTATATGAAGCTTCTTCAAGAGTGGAATGAAAAGATAAATTTAACAGCTATAGTAGAAGATGAAGAAATAATTAAAAAGCATTTTATAGACTCAATGAAAGCATTTAAAAGAGATGAATTTAAAAAAGCTAGTACATTAATAGATGTTGGTACAGGAGCAGGATTTCCAGGATTGCCAATTGCTATTATGAAAGCTGATATACATGTTACATTATTAGATTCTTTAAATAAAAGAATTAACTTTTTAAATACAGTTATAAATGAGTTAGGACTATCTAATATAACTACAATTCATTCAAGAGCAGAAGATGGAGCAAGAGACAAAAGGTTACGAGAAAAGTTTGATATAGCAACATCTAGAGCAGTTGCGAATATGAGTGTATTATCTGAATTTTGTTTACCGTATGTGAAAATTGGAGGAAATTTTATTGCATTAAAGGGACCTTCAGTTGATCAAGAAATTAAGGATAGTGTGACTGCAATTAACATTCTAGGTGGAGAATTTGTAGATATTTGTGAAGTTAGCATTGAAGGAACTGAATTAAGACACAATTTGGTTGTTGTAAAGAAGATAAAGGAATGTTCTAAAACATATCCAAGAAAAGCAGGTTTAATAACCAAAAATCCACTTAAATAATATATAAAAATAACAATAAATAGATTATTTTCAAAATATTATAAATAATATAATATTTAAGAAGGTAAAATACAGTTATAGTAGAATAAGTAACTAATAATAAGTAAATGTGTTACAGTATTTTAATAAGGGATGGGTTGGAACATGAACAATGAAATAGTAAAAATAAATGTAGATAAAGTGATTCCAAATATTTATCAACCACGTAAGTATTTTAATGAAGAGGGAATTGAAGAATTATCACAATCAATTAAGCAATTTGGAATAATTCAGCCACTTACAGTAAGAAAAATGGGTGGAGTTTTTGAATTAGTAGCAGGAGAAAGAAGACTTAGAGCAGCTAAATTAGCAAATTTAGAAACTGTTCCTTGTAATATTATTGATATAACAGACTCTGAATCCGCTCAAATAGCTTTGTTGGAAAATTTACAAAGAGAAGACTTAAATTATATTGAAGAAGCAGAAGCATATCACAATTTAATTAATGATCATAATTTTACACAAGATGAATTAGCTAAAAGAATGGGGAAAAAACAATCTACAATTGCTAATAAATTAAGATTATTAAAATTAAGTTCGGAAGTTAGAGAACTATGTTTAAGAAATAAATTAACAGAAAGACATGCAAGAGCACTACTTACAGTTCCAAATGAAGAATTGCAATTAAAAATTGTAAAGACTGTAATAAAAGACGAATTAAATGTTAAGAAAACAGAAGAGCTTATTAATAAAGAATTACTTAAGTTAGCAGGAGAAGAATTAAAGAATAAAAAAGGCAAAAGAAGTATAAAAAGTGCTTTACCAGCAAAGTTATACGTTAATACAATTAAGCAAGTGTTACAAAAATTTGATATACCAGCAGAGTATGCATGTAAGGAAGAAGAAGATTTTATAGAAGTAACAGTAAGGATTCCAAAAGTAAAGAAATAATATATAAGATCTAATTAATTTTGTACATAAAAAACATGTACATTAACAAGTATATGTAGTTTATTTATCAGAATATATATTAAAAATAACATTAATAATTTTTAATTAAGGTTGTAGAATATTACAACCTTAATTTTATTACATAAAAGAATAGACAAAAAAAATATGCAAATGATCTTGTTTATAGATTAAATTTTACATATCCTTTGAGTTTTATATCTATATAATATGAAATAAAGATAAAAGTTTAAAATTTATAGAGATAAATCAATGTTAATTTGCTTTTTTAAAACATAATTCTTTTATTATAGCAAAAAAATATATATAATATTATTATGGGAAAGGGGGAGCGCTATATTATGAAAAAAATTTGTATTTTTAATCAAAAGGGTGGCGTTGGAAAAACAACTACCAATATAAATTTATGTGCTTATTTAGCAATGGAAGGATATAAAGTTTTAACTATCGATATAGATCCTCAAGGAAATACAACAAGTGGATTAGGACTAGATAAAAATAATTTAGAGTCGTCTATTTATGATGTGCTAATTTCTGATGCAACTATGCAGGACTCAATAGTAAGAAGTGATTTAGTTCAAAATTTATTTATATCACCTTCGACGATGGAACTTGCAGGAGCAGAAGTTGAACTTATAAATAAGAATGATAGAGAAAATATAATAAAAAATAAACTGAAAGAAATAGAAGATGAATATGATTATGTCTTTATAGACTGTCCACCATCATTAGGAATATTAACTATAAATGCATTAGCATGTGCTGATTCAGTTTTAATTCCAATTCAATGTGAATTTTATGCATTGGAGGGTGTTAGTCAATTAGTTAATACTATACAATTAGTTAAAAAGTCTCTTAATAAAGACTTATATATTGAAGGCGTGGTAATGACTATGTTTGATTACAGAACGAATCTTAGTAATGAAGTTTTAAAAGAGGTTCAAAAATATTTTAAGGATAAAGTTTATAAAACAACAATTTCAAGGAATGTAAGATTAGCAGAAGCACCGAGTTTTGGATTGCCAATAATGTTATATGATGAAAAATGTAAAGGTGCGGAAGCCTACGTAAAACTAACTAAAGAATTTTTGAAAAGGCAGTAGGTGATAGAAATGGCAAAGAAGTTTACTTTAGGCAAGGGATTAAGTGCACTTATACCAGAAGAAGCAGAAGGAAATGTGGAAGAAAGTAGTAAGATGTTAATCTCGATAAATAAAATTAAAAGTGATGAAGAACAGCCAAGAAAGTTATTTGATTCTGAAAAGATAGCTGAGTTAGCAGAGTCTATAAAAACTCATGGTATAATTCAACCGTTGATTTTGAGAAGATATATGGAAGATCAATATATTATAGTAGCTGGGGAAAGACGTTGGAGAGCTGCTAAGATGGCAGGGTTGAAGGAAGTACCAGTAGTTATAATGGAGTTAACTGATAGAGATATATTAGAAGTTTCTTTAATTGAAAATATTCAACGTCAAGATTTAAATCCAATTGAAGAAGCAATAGCATATAGAAAACTATTGAATGATTTTAATATAACGCAAGAAGAATTAAGTAAGAGAATTGGAAAATCAAGAGTAGCAATAGCAAATACAATTAGATTAACTAATTTAGATGATAGAGTTCAACAATACATAATTGAAAGTATTATTACAGAAGGACATGGAAGAACACTTCTTGCTATTAGTGATAAGCAAAAACAATATGAGTTAGCACAACAAGTAATTGATGAAAAGCTATCAGTTAGAGAATTGGAAAGATTGATAAAGAGGCTTAGCGAGGAAGAGGAAAAAGAAAAAGTTGTTTGGAGTAGTGATGTTTTAAATCCGTATTATAAAGAAATAACAAATCAGCTTCAAAATTATTTTGGAACAAAAGTTAATATTCTAAATAAAAAAAATAAAGGCAAAATTGAAATTGAATATTATTCAGAAGAGGATCTACAAAGGATATTAGATATTATGAATATGCAATAATGTTTCACGTGAAACAATTATGAAAGGAATGGCAATAAAATTGAATATACTAATTAATACAATCAATGAACTGATACCATATTTAATCATTGGAATGGCAATAATAATTATATTATTATTTATAATGGTAGTAGTTCTATTTAAAGCAGTAGGAAGAGTTGAAACCAGATATAGAAGGCTAATGAAGGGAACTAGTAATAATAATTTAGAAGAAATATTATTAGAAAGACTAAGTTCTATTGATCAAGCTAAAGAGGTTTCAGAAAAAGCATTAAAGGAATGTGAAAGACTAGAAATAAAAATGAAGGATTGTGTTCAAAAGGTAGCAATCATGAGATATAAGGCTTTTGAAAATGTAGGAAGTGATTTAAGCTTTTCAATAGCAATGTTAGATGATAAAAATGATGGTATAATTTTAACTGGAATATATGGAAGACAAGAAAGTACTACATATGCTAAACCGATTGATAAGGGAATATCAAGGTATGACCTTTCAGAAGAAGAATTATATGTTTTAAATGAAGCATCAAATAAAGAAAGTAAATAATTTAGAGTGCTAAGCTTAGCTTGGCACTCTATTATTTTGGAATAAAGAACTATAAAAGCTAAAAGATATATTGCAAATTTCATTAAATTTAGTTTTAGAAAATGTACTATATTATATATACTAAATTTAAAAATGTAGTAATTATTTAATATATAAAATATTAAAGTTTATTAATGATTTAATACAATTTTATAACGTATTTCTCGTGCTTAAAATAGACAATAGTAAGCAATACAACTTTACAGTATTTAATGAAAATTTTGGAAAATCTATAATAGAAAATTATCATAGATAAAAGTAATGTATTTTCAAGGATATAAAATCAAAGAAAGTTTGAGTCTAAACCAAAACAAGCAATTAATTATTTTCAACTGGCATTTGGAGAAAAGCTTTGATTTTTTTTGATAAGAACAATATTTTTCGGAATTTAAATTGATATTTTAGTAAGAATATTATTATATAAAAGATAGTATTAAGTAGTACAGATGGCAAATATAATATTTTATTATTTCTTTATGATATGAAATGTTTTAATTAAAAAGAAATTGTTTCACGTGAAACAATTTCTTTCTAATTAGCGAGCCATTACTTATTGAAAGTAATATTTTTCATTAATATAACTAAGAAGATAATTATAAATTATACTAATCACAAAAGGATAGTATTGTAATATTAATTATTTGATATCAACAATATCTACGCTACTATCATAATTTCTATATAAACTTTTAAGAATAAAATAATATATACCTTTAGAAATGGAATCTGCTAAATTCATCACAGTATTTAATCGTGTGTTTTGTAAAACTAAAAATCCAAAATTCCCGGATATATTAACAATACCAGTTATACTCATATCTCCAACCGCAGGAAGTTCTTTATTTAATGCCAAGCCTGGCATAAGTGGCTTTTTCTGTATAAATACTTTACCAATATTATTTAAAGATCCTAAACATGAATCAATAGCAATTATATATGGATTCTGAAATTTAGATTTAATCTCATCTAATGCATTTACTATATTTTTAGCATGTATGGGGTTTTCCAAGGTACCATAAATATAAAAATTATTTTTTGAAAAGTATTTTAATTTATATCCCACTAATGGACCAAGCGAATCTCCAGTGGACCTATCAGTGCCAATGCAGAAAAATATAATAGGGCGATGAAACTTAATTATTGGTTGCAATTCGCTCAATAAATAATCAGTAATTTTAATATAAGAAGTAAGTGAAGATGAATCAATAGAAAAATTTTCACACATAAAAAAACCTCCTTTATTAGATTTATTTCCAATAAAGAAGGTTTTATTCATAATTACTAAAAATATTAATAAAGTGATTATGAAGTTAAATTTAAAGAATTTTATGTATTAATTAAAGTAAATTAAAGAAATATTATTAACTTAATATTTGTGAGTGGTTATATTAAATATTTAAAAGATTACTTCTAATATTTAGTACCAATTTTTTTAAAGTAATAAGTGTATAATCAATTTCTTCCTTGGTTGTAAAATAACTAATACTTAAACGAACAGTTCCTGTTGGATAAGTACCTATGGTTTCATGAGCCAGTGGAGAGCAATGTAAACCAGATCTAGTTTTTATACCATCACATTCTAAATAATAACTAAGTTCAGAAGCATCTAATGAATTAACATTTATTGAAATGCATGTAGTTAACATTTTACCAGATAAATCTCCATAAACTATTATTCCATCTATATTTAATAAACCATTTAGAAGATAATTTATTAGATAATGATTATGTTCATATATAGTATTTAACCCTATAGAATTTATGTATTTAATTGCTTCAGCTAATCCAACTATGCCAGGAAGGTTAAGAGTTCCACATTCAAATTTATCAGGTAGAAAATCAGGTTGCTCTAGTGAGGTAGAAAGACTTCCGGTACCTCCTTGAAGTAAGCTAGAACACGAAGAATTGAATTTAGAATCTAATATGAAACCTCCAATGCCTTGTGGTCCTAATAAGCTTTTATGGCCTGTAAAGGCTATTGCATTGGCTCCTATATCTTTCATATTAATATCTAATACACCAGCACTTTGAGAGGAATCAACAATGAAAAATACATTATGTTTACTACATATTTTTCCTATGCTACTTATATCTTGAATTGAACCAGTAACATTTGACGCGTGAGTTATTACAACCAATTTTGTTTTATTGTTAATTTTACTTTTTAAATCATTTATATCAACAAAACCAGAAGAATTTGATTTTAATATATCCAATTCAATTGGAAGATTCTCCTTGCATGAGATAAGTGGCCTAATAACTGAATTATGTTCCATTGAAGATGTTATTGCATGATCACCAGATTTTAATATACCTTTAATTAACATATTTAACGATATAGTAACATTGCTAGTGAAAATAACATTACTAGGAGAATCATAGTTGAAAAAATCACAAATAATTTCTCTTGCTTCATATAAATATCGATTACTTTGAAGCGAATTACTATAATTTCCACGCCCAGAATTACCCCCTATGTTAAGCATATAGTTATACATACTATCGATAACTTGTTTTGGTTTAGGAAAAGTTGTTGATGAGTTGTCTAAATAAACTTCCATGGTTCACCTCTAAAAAATAAATCTATATATTCCTAAAACTACAAATATTATGCCCAATGCAAAAAGAAAATAATCTAATAATTTTGTTGTACCAGTTGCAAAATTAGGATTCAACTTTTTAATGCCTCTGCTTACTAAAATATTAAGAAAGCAAAACCAAGTTATGCTACCAATTATCATTGCAGACATTGAAACTATGAAAAAAAGTTTTCCATGATGTCGCCAAATATTAAATACAGTTCCACTTAAGGCAATCCATAATGATGGAGTAGTTGGGTTTAGAAATGTTATAAAAAATCCAGTTAAAAATCCATTTGAAGCATGTCTAAAGCATGATTTATCTAAAGATAAATCTGAATGCTTAGAATTCAAAGATATTTTAGTTGAAATAATTAAAACAATTCCAGATATAATCCAAAATAAGCTATAAGATTTGGGGTTTTTGGTGAAAATTGTAAGGAATCCTAGATTTATAATTATTATATATACGATATCAGCAGACACAGCACCGAGTGATACTTTAAATCCTTCTCTAAATCCTTTTGTTATTGATCTGCTGACAGATTCAAGACCAGACGGACCTAAAGGAATAGAAGCTACAAAACCTGTAAAAAATCCAATTAATATAGCTTTAAATATAGTAAATACTGAAAACATAGTATTCTCCTTTTATTTGCATTTGTATACTATTATAAAATAAAAAAAAGTTTTTTTCATTAAATTTTAAAAGTTTTTAACTGTAAAGAAATTCTTAGCTTTATAAAGTGAAAAAAATATATATAATATAAATTATAGCATAATAGAGCAAAGGTGGTGTAAACATGAATTATTATATAGTAGTATTTAAAAACACATATGATGCAATGGCAGCAGAAAAGAAGTTAAAGGAATTAAAATCTAATTTTAGAATAATGCCAACACCAACATCTATAACTATGAGTTGTGGAATTTGTGTGAGAATAGAGAATAAAGAAGAAATAGATTTAATAATAAATAATGATATATTAGAATACAAAAACATATATTCTAGAGATGAACAAGGTTATTCTTTAATAGAAAAATGAAAGGAGAATCTAAGTGAGTAGCAAATACTTAATAAAATTAGCAATGGAAGAGGGTCAATTAAAAATAGGGAATTTTATAAGTATAGGATTAGATGATATAATATCAGCCAGAGATAAGGGTTTGAAAATAATTTTAATAATAATAATAATGTATTTTTCTATAAAAATAGGAAAGCATTTAATAAAAAAGTTTGTAAAAAAACAAGTTGAAAGCAATGCAATGCTTTCATTAGATTCTCAAAGGGCAAAAACATTAGGGGAAGTATTAAAAAGTGTTTTGAAATATTCAGTATATTTTATGGGAATAACCACGATAATATCAATTTTTCTTGGTGGAGCGTCTTTTACTTTTGCAAGTATAGGTGGAATTGCAGTTGGACTTGGAGCACAAAGTTTAATAAAAGATCTAATTAATGGGTTCTTTATATTATTTGAAAATCAGTTTGGTGTTGGAGATCATGTGACTTTAGGTGGATTTACTGGAATTGTAAAAAGTATAGGAATTAGAACTACAGTAATTAGTGATTTTAGTGGAGATGTTCATTCTATTCCTAATGGAAGCATAAGTGGGGTAACTAATCATTCTAGAAATAATATAAAATTTACAGTAGATGTAAATATAGCTTATGAAGAAGATGCTGAAAAGGTTATTCATATTATTGAAGCTACATGTGACGATTTTAAAAGTGAAAATGAAGAATACATAGATGAACCTATAGAAGTATCAGGAATCTCAGCATTAGGAGTATCTAATGTTACAATAAGAGTAGTCGGTAAGGCAAAACCTCTTAGTCAAGGGAAAATGGAAATGAAACTTAGAAAAGTAATAAAATTAGCACTAGATAAAAACAAAATAGGAATACCTAATTCAGATAATAAAGAAGTTAATCAGAATATAGAAAAGAGTGATAAGAAATGATAGAAAGTTTTAATCTTGGAGATATAGTAGAAATGAAAAAGCAGCACCCATGTGGCTCAAATCAGTTTGAAATAATACGGGTAGGAGCAGATATAAAGATAAAGTGTACTGGCTGCGGAAGAATAGTAATGATTCCTAGAGGTAAATTTACCAAAGAAGCAAAAAAAATAGTGATTAATGCTGAAAATTAAAAAAAATACTTGAATATTATTTTATTAAATGGTATAATCATTACTTGTAATCCCTGCTATGTAAAGCATAGCCGTTAGTCCAAGGGGAGGAGGTGAAATTGATGAGAAAGTACGAAACTATATTTATATTAAGCCCATCATTCGATGAAGAAACTGTTAAAGCTAACATCGAAAAGTTTAAGGGTGTTATAGAAAATGGTGGAGGAACAGTAGATAATGTTGATTTCTGGGGTAAGAGAAAACTTGCTTATGAAATTAAAAAAGTTGGTGAAGGTTTTTATACTTTATTTAACTTTACTGCTAGCCCTGAATTACCAAGAGAGTTAGATAGAATATTCAGAATTACTGATGGTGTTATCAGACATATCATTGTTAGCGAACAAGTATAAGGTGGTGTTGTAAATGAATAAAGTAGTTCTAATCGGAAGATTAACAAAAGATCCAGAACTAAGATTTACTCCAGGAAGTGGAGCAGCAGTAACAACCTTAACATTAGCAATTGATAAATATAACACAAAAACTGGTCAAAGAGAAGCAGATTTTGTACCTGTAGTAGTATGGGGAAAACAAGCTGAGAGTACTGCAAATTACATGAGTAAAGGTAGCCAAGTGGCTATTAGTGGTAGAATCCAAACCAGAAGTTATGATGCTAAAGATGGAACTAAGAGATATGTTACTGAAGTTGTAGCAGATCAATTTGGTGGAGTTGAATTCCTAGGAACTAAAGGAAGCAACAATTCATCAGAACATAGTTTTAATAATGGCAATGAATATTCAGCACCAGCAAATGATTCATTTGGTGGTGGAAACTTTGAAGAAGATATAACTCCAGTAGATGATGGAGATATGCCTTTCTAAAAATTAAGGTAAGGAGGGAATAAAATGAGAGAAGAAGGCAACAACAGCAGAAGACCAGGCGGTAGAATGAGAAGAACTAGAAAGAAAGTTTGTGCTTTTTGTTCAGATAAATCTGAATTTATTGATTACAAGGATATCAATAAACTTAGAAAATATGTTACAGAAAGAGGAAAGATTCTTCCTAGAAGAATTTCTGGAACTTGTGCTAAGCACCAAAGAGAATTAACTGCTTGTATTAAAAGAGCAAGAAACATAGCATTATTACCATTCACAACTGAATAAAGGTAATAATACCCCCTGAGAAATCAGGGGTTTTTTAATATATAAAAATATAATTGATAGCGCCTCTTATAAAAATATGGTAAAATATAGTAAAAAAACTATAAATTCTTGCAATGCTTATAAAAAAAAATTAAAATAAGAATACAAGGGTTTTGAGAGAGGTGATATGATCATGAAAAGAGATAATTTTAATATAATGACTAATATTAAAATAATAGAAGATTTAAAAGCACAACTTCTTTGTATTATAGGAGAATTTTTTAAGCTTTTAACAAAGGGGAATAATGTAGCACGTGAGTCTATCTTAGACTGTATTTCAGGTGCTATAAGCATACTGTATATTTTAGGTGAAAAACTAGGATATTCATTTGAAGATATAGACCATGTTATAAAATCAAAATTAGATTTGGGTATAAGAGCAGAGGATCAAGTTGAAAAAGAGGGTAAAAGCTTGAGTAAATTAAAACGTTATATTAACAACAGAAGAGATTAAATATATCTTAGGAGGCTTTTTATGAATGGTATAACTATGCTTAAACGCTTGCTTAAACCTGCATTATTGATTACAATTTTAATAATATTATTTGTATATAATTATATGCTCATAGGTATAGTTATTCTTGTAATATATATGAGTTATAATTTTTATGAATTAAATTATTATTGGAAAAAAGAAAATGACACAAATGACTTTATAAAAGCCATAGATTTGGGTATATCAGAAAATGTATTAAAATTTATTTATCCATTAGCATTGATAAAAGAAGATGGTGAATTAGCATGGCATAATAATTTATTTAATACATTAAAAATTAATGAGGAAAACTCAGAAAAAAATATTTTAAGTATAACTAGAGGTTTGAATTTAGAAAACATTTTAAAGCGGGAAGAAAATTTACATCAAAGGTTAAGTATTAATGAAAAATTATATGATGTATATGCTACTATGATTGAAGTGAAAAAAGAAGAGTATTTATATTTACTATCTTTTAACGATATAACAAAACTTATAGATTATGAAACTACTAGAGAAAGTGTAATGCTAATAGAAGTGGATAATTTTACAGAAGCATTAGATAAAACTGATGAAAATAATAGACCTCTTTTGGTTGCTGAAATAGAAAGAACTATAAATACCTATGCGGGTAATTTGAAGGCAATGATAAAAAAATATGATACAAATAAGTATGTATTATCTATTCAAGATAAATATATTGAAGATGAAATAAAGCAAAAATTCAATATAATAGAATCAGTTTCAAAAATTGATAAGGGTAATTCTATCGAAGTTACATTAAGTATAGGTGTAGGTAAAGGTGGAATCTCTCCATTAGAGAATTATAATAATGCAAATATAGCAAAAGAACTAGCCTTGGGAAGAGGTGGAGATCAAGTTGTAGTTAAATCTAATAATGATATAAAGTTTTTTGGTGGAAATACTAAAGAAATAGAGAAAAGAACTAAAGTAAAAGCAAGAGTTGTAGCCAGGGCTTTAGAGGAATTGATTTATGAGAGTAGTAATGTATATATTATGGGACATAAGAATCCAGACATGGATTGTTTTGGATCAGCAGTTGGATTAGCTAGCGTAGTTAAGCAATTGGGTAGAAATTGTAATATTGTATTAGATAATGATACTAATGCCATTGATTATTTTTTAAATAAATTAAACAATGACCATAAGTATGAAGATTTATTTATAAACATAGAAGAAGCAAGAAATAAATTAGATAGTCAAACATTAGTTATTCTTGTAGATGTTCATAATAAAAGCTATATTGCTGATTTGCAATTAATAGATAAAGCTCAGCGAAAAGTTATAATAGATCATCATAGAAGAAGCCCAGATATGATAGAGCATGATATATTAAATTACATAGAGATATATGCATCGTCTACATCTGAAATGGTTACAGAAATTATTCAATACATGGTTGAAAAGCCTAATTTAACAAGAACAGAAGCAGAAGGATTGCTTGCAGGTATATTTATGGATACTAAAGGATTTTCGTTTAAAACAGGAGTTAGAACATTTGATGCAGCATCATTTTTAAAATCATTAGGGGCAGATACAATTGAGATAAAAAAGATGTTCACAGATGATTTAGATGATTATCTGCTTATTGCAGAAACAATAAAATCAGCCGAAGTAAATGAGAATGTTGCTATTGCAATAACACCTAAAAACATAGATACTGTAATTATAGCAAAAGCTGCTGATGAGTTATTAAATATATCAGGAATTTCTGTAAGCTTTGTCTTAGGAGAAATAAATGATGAAATATATATTAGTGGAAGATCTGTTGGTGATATTAATGTTCAAGTTGTACTAGAAGCATTAGGTGGAGGAGGCCACATGAATATTGCAGGAACTAAGATATCAGATAAAACAATGGATGAAGTAATTTATGAATTAAAAGAAGCAATGAAAAAATATTTAAGGATAGGTGAATAAATATGAAGGTTATTTTATTACAAGATATTAAAAGCGTAGGTAAAAAAGGTGATGTTATTGAAGCATCAGATGGATATGCAAGAAACTTTTTATTTCCAAGGAAATTAGCACAAGAAGCTAGCGAATCTAATATGCATATTTTAAACAATAAAAGGGAAAATGAAAGAAAACAAAAATTAGCAGAATTAGAAGCAGCACAAAAATTAGCTGGAGAGTTAAAGGGTAAGGAAATAAAAATAAAAGCCAAAACAGGTGATAGTGGTAAATTATTTGGAGCTATTACTAGTAAAGATGTTGCACAATTAATTAAAGAACAATATAAAATTGAAATAGATAAAAAGAAAATTGTTATGGATACAATAAAACTAGCAGGTGGATATGAAATAGATGTTAAAATATATCCAGAAGTTAGCACTAAAATGAAGGTGATTATTGTCCCACAAGAATAAGGAGGATTAATTTTGAAGTCATATGATGATGCAAGTTTATTGCAGGAGATTATTTCAGGAACTTTATCAATAGAGTCACAAATAGAAGCACTATTTTCTATAACAAAAAATGTGCTTGATAAAGGTGCATTTAGAGCTAGAACTGTTAGGTTTAAATTGGATAAATTTATACAATCATCAAATCCTTGTGATAGAGTTTTTGCACTAAATACTATCTTATCTGAGGGTAAAGATTTAAAGAGTGCACCTAAGAAAGAGGATCTACAAAAGGCTATAGATAAAACTGTTAGATTGATTTCAAATGAATTAGCTAAAAGATATGTTCAAGGTAAGATTGAATCTCAAGTTGAGCAGTCTATTATGGAAAAACAAGAAAAATACATAGAAGAAGTTAGGCTTTCAGTTATAAATAAGCAAAAAGGTAGTGAAAATAAAAAGACTATCAGTAAATTAAATAATTTAATAGAATTAGATGGCAGAATTACAAGTAAAAATATTATGAGTTTTCTAAGACCTATGGAATTTAATCAAGTGATTGGTCAGGAAAGAGCTATAAAGTCATTAATATCAAAGCTCTCATCCCCATATCCACAGCATATAATATTGTATGGACCACCTGGTGTTGGAAAGACTACAGCAGCTAGACTTGCTTTAGAAGAGGTTAAGAAACTTTCATACACTCCATTTGATGAGAAATCTCAATTTGTTGAAGTTGATGGAACCACATTAAGATGGGATCCAAGAGAAATAACAAATCCTTTATTAGGTTCAGTACATGATCCTATATATCAAGGCAGTAAGAGGGATTTAGCAGAAGGTGGTATACCAGAACCAAAACCAGGCTTGGTTACGCAAGCTCATGGGGGAATACTGTTTATAGATGAAATTGGTGAATTAGATTCTATGCTTCAAAATAAACTTCTAAAGGTTTTAGAGGATAAGAGAGTTGAATTTTCATCATCTTACTATGACCCAGATGATGAGATGATTCCTAAATATATTAAGTATTTATTTGATAATGGAGCACCAGCAGATTTTGTACTTATTGGAGCTACAACTAAAAGCCCAAGTGAAATCAATCCAGCTTTAAGATCAAGATGTACAGAAGTATACTTTGAACCTCTTTCTTCATCTGATATAGTTCTTATAGTAGATGATGCTGCAAGAAAATTAAAGGTTAGATTAGAAGATGGTGTATCAGAGAAAATTAGCAATTATACCTTTGAGGGTAGAAAAGCTGTAAATATATTAACAGATGCATATGGATATGCATTGTATTCTAATAAAAAAATCATAGATGATTTAGAAATAAAATTATCTGATTTAGAAGAAGTAATATCAATCGGAAGATATACTCCAATTGAAAGATTAACTAATGTAAATAGAAGAGAAATAGGTCATGTTTATGGCTTAGGTGTAAGTGGATTTTTAGGATCTACAATAGAAATTGAAGCTGCTGTTTTTCCAGCAAAGAAAAAAGGTAGTGGTATAGTTAGATTTAATGATACAGCAGGATCTATGGCTAAGGACTCAGTATTCAATGCTGCATCAGTTATTAGAAATCTAACAGACAAGGATATTAAAGATTATGATATTCATGTTAATGTTATTGGTGGAGGAAAAATAGATGGACCTTCAGCAGGTGCTGCTATTACTATTTGTATAATAAGTTCATTATTGAATAAGCCTATAAGGCAGGATTTAGCTGTTACTGGAGAAATATCTCTTCAAGGTAAGATTAAACCTGTTGGAGGAATATTTGAGAAGATATATGGAGCTAGAAGAATGGGAATAAAACTTGTTTTAATTCCAATGGATAATGAAAAAGAAATTCCATTAAACACTGAAGATATAGATGTCAAGGCTATAGGATCAATAGAAGAACTTATGGATATTGCATTTAATTAGATTCATTAAAAAATAAGTCTCCTTAAATAAGAGGAGGCTTTTTTTTAGGGTTAAGAAATGATAGAATTATAATGGATTAAAACATATGATGAAGTACAAAAAAATAATTGTCTATTGATGATTAGAAGGGAGGAAGAAAACTTGGATGCATCAGTTATGAGAAGTTTGCCTCAGAGTATAGAAGCAGAACAATCAGTTATAGGATCTATGATGATAGATAAAAACGCTATTGCTAAAGTATTAGAAGGCTTAGAAGAAGAGGATTTTTATAGAGATGGACATAAAGTAATATATAAAACTATATTAGAGATGTTTAGGAATGATATAGCAATAGATTTATTAACTGTATTAGAAAATTTAAAGAGTAGTGATATGCTTGAAAGAGCTGGTGGAGTAACATATATAACAGAATTAAGTTCTTCTGTACCAACTACAGCAAATTTAAGTGCATACATAAAAATAGTCTCAGATAAATCTACACTGAGAAAACTTATTAAGTCATCAACTGCTATAATTGAAGAAAGTTATAATAATCAAAGCAATGTAGAAGATGTTGTAGATAGTGCTGAAAAGAAAATATTTAACATCGCAGAAAAAAGAACAACAAAGGATTTTGAGCCATTAAGTGATGTATTAGAAAGAGGATTTGCACAAATAGAAAAACTCTTCAACAATAAAGGGGAAGTTTCTGGAGTTAGATCTGGTTTTAATGATTTAGATGCAAAAACTTCTGGATTTCAAAGTGGCGATATGATATTAATTGCAGCGAGACCTTCAATGGGAAAAACAACATTTGCCTTAAATATAGCAGAAAATGTAGCTCTTAGAGATCATAGAAGTGTTGTAATATTTTCTCTGGAAATGTCTAAGGAACAATTGGCTTATAAGTTACTTTGCTCAGAAGCAAATGTTGATATGTTAAAGCTTAGAACAGGAACCTTAGAGGATAAGGATTGGGAGAATATTGCTATGGCAGCAGGACCACTTTCAAAGGCAAAAATTTATATAGATGACACTGCAGGTGTAACTGTTATGGAGATGAGATCGAAATGCAGAAGACTTAAGATTGAATATGGAATAGATTTAATAGTTATAGACTATTTGCAGCTTATGTCTGGGGGTACTGGTAGCGATAATAGACAACAAGAAGTATCAGAGATATCTAGATCCATTAAAGCATTAGCTAAGGAAATGGAATGTCCAGTAATAGCGTTGTCCCAATTATCACGTGCGCCTGAACAAAGAGCAGATCATAGACCAATGTTATCAGATTTAAGAGAATCTGGGTCCATAGAACAAGACGCAGATATAGTTATGTTCCTTTATAGAGATGAATATTACAATAAAGAAACTGAAGATAGAAATATTGGTGAATGTATAATGGCTAAACAAAGAAATGGTCCAGTTGGTACTGTTAAACTTGCTTGGCTTGGACAATACAGTAAGTTTGGAAATTTAGATGTAATTCATAGAGAATAAAATTTTAAATAAAATAGAATAATATTAGTAAAAGATATAAGAAATTAATTTACTTATAAAGTAATCATTTCTTATATCTTTGAATATTATTTATGGCAGTATAATTCATAAAAATGAATATAATCTTATATGTAATATGTTTAATTAATCTTTGGAATTATTAGTTTTAAATTGTGATTATAATCGTGAAGCAAAATATTATTTAAATCAATATTCAATAAATAAAAAATTCGTTCAAAGGATGATTTTTTTTGATTATTTTTAAATTTAATTTTTAGTATTAAAAAATCATTTTTGGTAGATATCTCTAATATATGTTTGTCACCATAAAATGAATTTATATTTATATAATAGAATTTGGGAGTTTCTTTAATTTCGTATGTGGGAAGTTCCTCTTTTGGAGCAGGATGCAAAATTTGATTAATAAAATCTTTTTGCTGAATTAAAGAATTATCGTATATTAAAGAGTTATCTTTCATATATATTCCTCCTTTCTTATACAATTTTAGTTTGTGTTCTTTTGTATAAACTATTCTATGATTGTAGAGGACTAAATTTAAAAATCTTATATAAAATCATAAAATTTCAATTTGTAACAATAAAAAAATTAAAAAATGGGGGCTATAAAATGAGTAAAAAAATTGGATTTGTAGGTTGTGGAAATATGGGCAGTTCCATGGTAGGAGGAATGATTAAATCGGGATTCTTAAATGCTGACAATATAATAATTTCCACTAAGACAGAGACATCTTCAAAGAAATTGGAAGAACAATTTGACGTAACAGCAACTTTAGACAGTAGAGTTGTTGCAAAGGAATCTGAGGTTATAATTTTAGCTGTTAAGCCTTTTATGTATAAGCAAGTAATAGATGAAATTAAATCAGAGTTAACTAAAGATAAATTAATTATTACTGTAGCAGCAGGAATTTCTATTGATAATATGGAAGAGTGGCTTGGGAATGATTTTAAGATAATTAGAACTATGCCAAACACACCAGCACTTGTAGGTCAAGCTATGTCAGCAGTATGTCCCAATAATAATATAAGCAAAGAAGAACTAGATTACTGTTTTAAAATCTTTGAAAGCTTTGGCGAATGTGTTCAATTAGATGAAAAAGATTTTCATGGATTCACTGCTTTATGCGGATCATCACCTGCATATGTATTTATGTTTATAGAAGCTATGGCAGATGGAGCAGTAAAATTAGGTATACCTAGAGCTAAAGCTTATAAAATGGCAGCACAAAGCGTATTAGGTTCTGCTAAAATGGTACTAGAAACAGGAATACATCCTGGTGAATTAAAAGATATGGTTTGTTCGCCAGCTGGAACTACAATTGATGCAGTTGTTGAATTAGAAAAACTAGGTTTTAGAAATAGTGTTATACAAGCTATTAATAAATGTGCGGAGAAATCTAAGAGCATGCAAAAATAATAAGTAAATTAGAATTTAAATTAAAATGTTAAATTGAAATGAGAAATTAAATGGATATCTGACTTATAAAAATGACTTTTTTATAAGTCAGATATCCATTTTTAGATTTTGCCTATACAAATATTATTTATGTTCATAAAATACTATTTAAATTATATTAATTATACAGTTTAAAACCCAAAGAATTTAGAAATATTATAATAAAAGTCCAAATCTTCTTGTTTGTTAAAGAAGCAAGGAAATTTCATATTATAATTTCCCCATATAGTAATAGGTTTATTGGTAAAATAGAATGTAACAAAGAAAAGTTCTCTTGTATTTAAACGAACTAAAAATGGAATGAGAGCTTTATTTTTTAATTTATAAAAGACACCATCATGAGGTTCAATATTTAAATGTAGTTTTAATAGTTCCCTATCTTCATTAGAAATTAATGAAATAAGCTTTTCTTTACCTTCGTCTGAAATTTTATTTAAATAAAAATCTACATAACCTTCTGAGTTGTTTTCTTCAAAAATGGTTTCTATAAATTCAATGAATTTTTTTTCGCCATCATTTTCATTGATATTAGCTTCGATAGTAAAATTTTTAAATGAATCAAAGCCAGCAAGAATATTATTGAATCTTATGTTGACTGCATTTTTAAACTCATCATTACTTATAGGTATTAATAATTCATTCATATAAATCACTCCTAATTAGGATTAATATTAATTCTATGGTAATAAAATATTTTTGTATTGTCTATATTGAGTAATATATTTGTAAAAAGATATTTTCATAAAACACTTGAGTAAAATTAAGTTATTAATTCTGTGGAAAAAGTTTTTGATTTATTTTGGGGATAAAATTAATTGGTTTATCTTGTGGAAAACTTAGATTAATATAATCTGTGGATAAAATAAGAAAAAAATATTGTGTATAATTTTCGAAATAATTTTTGTGGATAAATTTCTTTTATGAAATTGTGGACTTAAATTTATAAATATATTTATAAAAGAAAAACCATACATAAATAGAGGTTTAACAATTATTCTACTACAGAATGAAGAATAAATAATAAAAATCTCTCATATGAATGGTTTTAATATGTAAGTGTAAATTTTAATTACTAGGTATATTACTTTTCTTTAAACTCTAGCAACCCCACTCTTAATTGCAGCTTCTTTAACAGCTTCTGCAACTAAAGATTGAACTTTTAAATCAAATGCTTTTGGAATTATACAGTCAGCATTTAAATCTTCGTCAGATACAGCATTTGCAATTGCATAAGCTGCTGCTACTTTCATTTCTTCATTAATTTCTGTAGCTCTTACATCTAATGCACCTCTAAATACACCAGGGAAGGCTAATACATTATTTATTTGATTTGGGTAATCTGAACGGCCAGTTCCCATTACTGCAATTCCAGCTTCTTTTGCATCTTCAGGGAATATTTCAGGTGTTGGATTTGCCATTGCAAAGATTATTCCATCTTTACTCATAGTTTTAACCATTTCTTTTGAAACTATATTTGGAGCAGAAACTCCTATAAATACATCTGCACCATTCATTACATCTTTAAGCGTACCAGTTTCATTATTAGGATTAGTTATATTTGCTAACTCCTGCATATAAATATTATCGCTTAAATCTTTATCTCTACTTATAACGCCATTTATATCACACATTACTATATTTTTAACGCCAGAAGAAAGTAATAATTTACATATAGCAGTTCCAGCAGAACCAGCTCCATTGATTACTACCTTTAAATTTTCTAACTTTTTATTAACTATTTTTAATGCATTTACTAAACCAGCTAAAACAACAATTGCTGTACCATGTTGGTCATCATGAAATACTGGGATGTCTAATCTTTCTTTTAATCTTTTCTCAACTTCAAAACATCTAGGTGCTGAAATATCTTCTAAGTTTATTCCACCTAGACTTGGAGCTATATTTACAACTGTATTAACAATTTCATCTACATTTTTAGTATCTAAAACTATAGGAAATGCATCTACATTACCAAATTCCTTAAATAAAACACTTTTACCTTCCATAACAGGTAATGATGCAAGAGGTCCAATATCTCCAAGACCTAAAACTGCAGTACCGTCAGAAATAACAGCAACTGTGTTCCATTTACGAGTATATATGTAAGCTTTTGCAGGATCTTTATGTATTTCACGACAAGGTTCTGCAACCCCTGGTGTATATGCAAGACTTAAGTCTTTGGCATTATTTACTTCACAAGTTGGCTTGATTTCATATTTGCCTCTTTTTTCCTCATGGAATTTTAAAGATTCTTCATAAATATTCATAAAAAACACTCCTTAATAGTTTAAATATATTTAATTCTGTTAAAAATCAATAGGAAATATAACCATATAGTATAATTATACGAATTATTTTTGAAAAAAGCAAAAAAATATTCGATATATGGTTGACCGTGAAAGTGTACTTTGCTAATATTTAAAAGGAGAGATTAAAATGTAAATTAATAAACTCCAAATAATATTTAAAAAATTAAGACTAATAAGAGTATTAATTTAAGGGAGGCAAGATAAATGTCAGCATTTATTGTTTTAGGAGCTCAATGGGGAGATGAAGGAAAAGGAAAGATGACAGATTACTTAGCAGAAGAAGCGAATGTAGTTGTTAGATTTCAAGGTGGAAATAATGCTGGTCACACTGTAGTGGTTGGTGAGAATGAATACAAGCTACACTTAATACCATCAGGAATTTTATATGAAGATAAATTAAATGTAATAGGAAACGGAGTAGTTGTAGATCCAAAGGCTCTATTTGATGAAATAGATTACTTAGAAGGTGTTGGAGTTAAAGTTACACCAGAAAAGCTAATAGTAAGTGACAGAGCACAACTTATCATGCCATATCATAAGACATTAGATATATTAAAAGAAAAAGCTAGAGGGAAAAATGATATAGGTACTACTGGAAAAGGAATAGGACCTTGTTATACAGATAAATTTGAAAGATGTGGAATCAGAGTTTGTGATTTAATGCATGAGGATGTTTTCGCTGAAAAATTAAAAGAAAATATTGAAATGAAAAATGAATATATTACTAAAGTATTAGGCGGAGAAGCTTTAAGTTTTGATGTAATATTAAAAGAATACTTAGAATTTGCTAAGAAATTAAGACCATTTGTTCAAGACACTTCTGTTAGAGTATATAATGATATTAAAGCAGATAAAGTTGTTTTATTTGAAGGTGCTCAAGGAATGTTACTAGATATTGATTATGGAACATATCCATATGTAACATCATCTAATACAACTGCTGGTGGAGTGTCTAGTGGTGTTGGAATAGGACCTAACATGATTACTAATGCAGTAGGTATAACAAAAGCTTATACTACAAGAGTTGGTAAGGGACCATTCCCAACAGAATTACTTGATGAAACTGGAGATTGGATCAGAGAAAAGGGCCATGAATATGGCGTAACTACAGGAAGATCAAGAAGATGTGGATGGTTAGATTTAGTTATAGTTAAAACTGCAGCAAGAGTAAGTGGTTTAACTTCATTAGCTGTTACTAAAATAGATACATTAGCAGGACTTGAAAAGATTAAGGTATGTGTTGGATATAAATTTAATGACACAGTTATAGATTATTTCCCAGCAAGCTTAGAAGATTTAGCTAAGTGTGAACCAATATACGAAGAATTTGATGGCTGGGATGATAGTGTAGCTGATGTTAGAAGCTATGATGATCTACCTGATAATGTTAAAACATATTTAAATAGAATATCAGAATTTACAGATACTAAGATTTCAATAGTTGGAGTTGGTCCAAAGAGAGATCAAACAATGAGAATAGATAGTATATAATTTATAGTATATCATTATACTCGGGTATTGACTTTTATGGTTGTATAAAATATAATTTATTGTGTACACTAAGTATATAAAGTTATATTAAAGAAGGTGAAAGTATGATAACTAAGGATATGACAATTGGTGAAGTGGTTAATGCTGACTCATCTAAAGCACAAGTTTTAATGAGCTTTGGAATGGGATGTGTTGGATGTCCATCAGCTCAAGCTGAGACTATAGAAGAAGCTGCAACAGTTCATGGATTAAAATTAGACGATTTATTAGAAGCATTAAATAAATAATAGAATATTTTAAAGAGGATTTTCTTAAGTAAGAGGGTCCTCTTTTTGTTCTATATTTCACTAAATAATTATGTTAATATTATTATACTAGATATGGATCTTGAGGTAGTTTTAATAAATAAAAAACAAATATAGAAGAAGAGGGTAGGTATGAGTAAGAGTTTTACAAAGAAATATGAAATACATTATTATGAAGTGAATTCAAAAATGAGATGTAAATTACCATCAATAATTAATTTTTTTGAGGATGTAGGTACTCAGCAATCAGAAAATTTAGGTGGTGGAATTGAGTATTGTAGAAAAAATAACTGTGGCTGGGTATTTTATAAGTATGATATAAAGATGCACAGATACCCAATGTTTGGAGAAACTATAAGTATTACTACGCAACCTGTAGGTTTTAAAAAATTCTATGGATTGAGAAAATACATAATTAATGATGAAGAAGGTAATGTTATTGGAGAGGGATCAGCATTGTTCTTCTTAATTGATATTGAAAAAAGAAGGCCAATGAGGATACAAGATGAACAATATGCTTTTTATGGTGTAGATGGTGATTTAGACTATGATATAAGCATGGAGAAAATAGAGAAATGTGATGAAGAACAATATCAGAAACAATTTGATATTAGATATAGTGATATTGATTCGAATAATCATGTTAATAATGTTAAGTATTTTGAATGGGCAATTGAAGCAGTCCCACCAGATATAGTAAGTAACTATGTTCTTAGAAGAATTAAAGTGATTTTTGAGAAAGAAACCACATATGGAGATAAGATATCAGTATCAGCAACAGTAAAAGAAATAGATGATACTAAATTAAAGTCATATCATAAAATAAGAAATAGTGAAGGCAGTCAATTAACATTATTAGAAGCAGATTGGGAAAAGGCAAAATAGTGATTTTTTAGTGTTCTCATAAAACCAATTTTATAAATTAGTTTTATGAGAACATTTTTATTATTATCTGCTATGAGAATTGCTGCTATTAAAGTAGACTGTTTTGAGTTTGCATAGAAGGTTATTTTTGACTATTATTATTATTTATTTGCAGCGGATTTTGCAGCTAAGTAACCAGAACTCCATGCCCATTGAAGATTGAAACCTCCACAATCACCGTGAACATCTAGGACTTCACCGCAGAAATAAAGATCCTTAACTATTTTAGATTCTAAGGTGAAATTATTTACTTCACTAGTATTTATGCCTCCAACAGTAACTTGGGCATTAGGGAAGCCGTTAGTACTAATACAATTAAAATCCCATTGCTTAAATTTATTAATTAATTTATCAGTATATTTCCAGTCAAGATTATTGCAAGGTAAATGGATATCTTTTATGCCAACTTCTTTCAATATTGTAGAAATTAATTTTTTATTTATCACTCCAATTAGTGCAGAGGATATTTCTCTATAACTAAATATGGAAAGGTGTGTAGCAAAAAAGTTTTCTACATCCTCTTTGCTTTCATATGGAAACATGTCAACTCTTATAGTCACTTTTTCTCCATTATTAAGAGCTTTAGATGCATAGGAAGATAACTGCAGTACTGGGGGCCCTGAGATTCCGTAATCAGTAAATAAGACTTCACCTACATCTGTAAATTTAACTTTGTCATTAACAAATACAGAAACAGCTCCATCAAATTTAATGCCAGATAATGCTTTTAAATAAGGATAATCCAATTTTAATTGGACAATACCAGGTAGTGTTTCTATAATACTGTGTCCTAAGGATTTGCCAAGTTTGTATCCAGAACCATCAGAACCAGTTTTACTAGCTGATTTTCCACCACAACTTAAAATAAGCTTGCTACAAGAAAAGTGTCCATATTCTTCATTGTTAGTATCTAAAGTGAAATTATTCCCTTTACTTATAGAATTAATTTTACAGTTTGCATATAAAGGTATGTTCCGATCATCTAGAGCCATTCTAAAAATATCTATTACAGAAGAGGCTTGAAGGGATTTTGGGTACATCTTACCGCTTTCTAATGCTGTTAATGGCAAGCCTAGAGATAAAAACATGCTTTTAGTATCTTCTATTGTAAAATTATTTAAGGTTTCTTGAAAAAAGTTATTATTTTCACTATGAAAATTATTATATGGAAAGGCAATATTACTATTTGTAATGTTGCATCTGCCATTTCCAGTCACAAGAATTTTTTTACCAATTCTATCATTTCCTTCGATAATAGCAACATCCATTCCAAAATCTTTAGCTACAATTGCAGCCATTAGACCAGATGCACCACCACCAACAATTATTAAATCGTGATAAATCATTATTTATTAATCACTCCTTGTTTACATAATAAGTTATACGAAATAGAAAGTTAATATTATATATTCTATCCTCTGTTCTATTTTCGCATGTAAATAAATTTTATCACAGTAATATTCAGGTTAAAAGAAAGGAATACTAAAACGAGGTGATTTTTAGATGAAAGTTAAAGTAATCAACTGTAATTTGGAGGAATATGGAAATATTTTCAAGGTGAGAAGAATGAACTTTGATAAAATAATTGTTAATTATCCAAATGAAGCTGGAATTAAAAGTTTTTCTTTTCAAGATGTAGAATGTATAAGTGAAAATGAGATAGATGAATTTTTAATTAAAAATAGGGAATTCTTAAAAATTAGATTAAAAAGAGGAATATCAGTAATTTTTTATAATGCATTATATACCTCAATAGAAATTGAAATTAAAGAAGAAATAAAAAATTTAAGTATTATAAAAGATAAATATAAGATAAATAAGAGTGGAATTTGGGAAAAGGAAATCTTATTAATCATAAATAATAAGTTTCCATTAGAAGTTTTAGCATCAGGAAAAAATTTTAGAAGAAGTGAATATAACATAATTATTAATAAATTAGAAAAAGATAATTGCTTAAAGTTATGGTATGAAGAAATTAAGAATATTGAAAGAGAGATACATGGTAAAAGCCTTATTTTATCAGGGTTTAGAGAGGATATAGAAAGATTTAAAAATAACAATAAGACATCATAAAAGTGGTATTATAATTAAATCAAATAAGATAAAAATAAAAAAAATGAAAAAATGTGTTGACAGGCAATATAAATTTAGGTATTATAGTCTATGTGGTCAGCAGCTTGCAGAGTGTAAGACGCAAAGTTAAACATCTGAAAAGCAAATGACAATATAGCATGGCTCCTTGGTCAAGCGGTTAAGACACCACCCTTTCACGGTGGTAACAGGGGTTCGATTCCCCTAGGAGTCACCATTTTACATCATCTTATGGGCGCATAGCTCAGCTGGGAGAGCACCTGCCTTACAAGCAGGGGGTCACAGGTTCGAGCCCTGTTGTGCCCACCATGAGATGGCTCAGTAGCTCAGTTGGTTAGAGTGCCGGCCTGTCACGCCGGAGGTCGAGGGTTCGAGCCCCTTCTGAGTCGCCATTTAAATATTGCTGGCATGGCTCAACGGTAGAGCAGCTGACTTGTAATCAGCAGGTTGTAGGTTCGATTCCTATTGCCAGCTCCATTTTAAATAAGACAAAAACAAAACTTAACATGGCTCCTTGGTCAAGCGGTTAAGACACCACCCTTTCACGGTGGTAACAGGGGTTCGATTCCCCTAGGAGTCACCATTTTACATCATCTTATGGGCGCATAGCTCAGCTGGGAGAGCACCTGCCTTACAAGCAGGGGGTCACAGGTTCGAGCCCTGTTGTGCCCACCATGAGATGGCTCAGTAGCTCAGTTGGTTAGAGTGCCGGCCTGTCACGCCGGAGGTCGAGGGTTCGAGCCCCTTCTGAGTCGCCAAATAGAAACAAGTTCTAGTTTTAAATTAGAACTTGTTTTTTTATGTTCTAAAAACATACACATATAAAAAGTACTAGTGAAATGAAATGGTTCAGAATTGATAATAGAAATGAATTTAAAGATAAAAAGCATATTATTTACCTACTCAAAAATGAGAGATAGGTGAATAATATGCTTTATTTGAGTGTATGTTTACTGCATTTAATGCAGCTAAATTGCAACTAGTTTATTTATCTATTCTTTTCTAGATTTTTTTTGATTCTTATATCGTCTGAATAAAACTTGCAAAGTTTAAATTCTCCAATCAATCTAGATGCAATTCTTTCACTATATTGTTTTGTTATGCCTGGTAGAGTTAAATTAGTTGATATAAGCATTTTTTTATTAGAAAGAATTCTTTTGTTAATTAAATTAAACAATTCAGTTATAGAAAATTCATTAAGATATTCAGCTCCTAAATCATCTATAATCAATAAATCACAGTCTAATAGTAATGATTCTAGGGTAGAATCATTGTTAAATCTTATATCTCTTAAATTTTTAATTAATTCATCAGAAGTCTTATATATTACCAAATATCCTTTATCTAATATAGCCTTTGATATGCAATAAGATAAATAAGTCTTTCCACTGCCAGGATTTCCATAAAACAATAAATTCGTTGATATGTTGTGGAAATTTGGAATATAGTCCTTCAATATATATTCTAAATTATTCTCCATGTTCTTTCTTGGAGAAAATTTTTCATCTCCAAGCTTATGACTTGAAAATAAATTTAGGTCAAAGTTATTGAAGTTATTAACTTTTATTGCATTTTCTAATTCTGAATTTTTATAATATAATTTAATTAATTTTTGTTTATAGCAGATGCATTTAGCATTGCCTATGAAGCCAGTATCTTTACATTTGTTACAATTATAATGCAAGTTTAGATATTCTGGATCATATCCTCTTTCAACTAGCATCTCACATTTTTTAAATCTTAAATCTGTAATTTTATCTTTAAATTGATTTAAGGTTTTTTCACTATCACTAGACTTAATAACTGCCACAGCCATATCTAAAGATAGTTTTTGTATTTTATTATCTAACTCAGTAATTTCAGGATATTTTTTAGATATTTCATTTTTTCTAACCTTTAAATTTCTAGTTTCATCATCTCTAAGTTTATCATATATTTTTAAAATTTCAGTTTGATAGCCTTTAATCATCATTATCCCATCCTAAAAGTTTTTTTTCTAATGAATCATAATCATATTCTCTTCCTTCAAAGTTATTGAACTTAAGAGGCGCTTTTTCATTATTAGTATTATAATTTTTTGTATATTTAATGTTTTTTGTAGTTTTAGTATCTTTAAGAGCTATATCCTCTAAGGTTCTAATATTATTTTTATTCCAATTAGTTAATATACCATCAATGTACTTAAAGTCTGCTCGATTCAATCTTTCAAAACATACATCACAGGCTTTTAAGATAACTTCATTTGGAAGTTTATATATAAGAAGCCATTTTTCTATTAAATCTTGTTGTGGCTTCATTATATCTGTATTGTTTATGCCAAGATAAGTTAATATTTTTCTTATGTTAACCCACTTGTCTTCAGTCTTTTTAATTAAATTTTGCGCTTGATCAATAGTAGTTATTTTTAAATCATACCAAGATAAAGCAACCTTTTCGATATATCTTGAATCGCTTTTACCTTTTGATATACAATATTCCATTAAAATTAAAATTAATTCAGAAGAAAATCCAAATTCTTTTTGCCAATTTAAATAAGTTGACATTTCATTTGGAGATAGTGGTCTAGCTAGAAGCATTTCGATATCTTTTAACATGTCTTTAGTATTGGTACTATCTAAAGCTTCCAATAAATCAACTTGTCTTTTAGGTTTAATTTGTTCATCAATTAAATCTAAAAACTCTACATTGAAATTTCCCATCTTATCTATTTGAGTAAATTTTACAACGCCTTGATCATTCCAATAATTAAGAGCATTCATAATATCTGATTCTAATAAATTAAGCGAGGAAGCTAGTATTGATGAGCTAACTCCGAATTCGCCAGAAATATTATGCTTTAGCATCAACAAGTAAATCTTTATAAATTCACCTCTAGCTTGTGGCATGTATTTTTCTATAAATACATTATTAACAGGAGTGAACCCTAGGGATTTACTCTTTAGCATAAATGTGCTCATTCTTATTACTACCTACCTTTCAAAATATTTTTGTTAGTAATATATAATATTTCCGTGCAAAATTAATGATGGATTAATTTTTAATTATCCTCAAAATACTTCGCATTTTAATATATCTATGAAATAATTATAGCATATTATAAGTGTAATAGAGTTAAATATTAATTAACATAAATTTTAAAATCAATAAAAGGGACAGAACTATTGTTCTTGAGATAGTTCTGTAGATTTTTTCAAGTGAAAATTAATGATATATAGCTTTAGTATGTTAATTTGAACTTGTTCTTTATATTGTTAATCTGACGTTTATGATATTAACGTTAAATAAATTGTAATAGAAATCACTAAGACATAAGCTTACCGACATTTACAACCCCTTCACCTTGAATTGCTTTAGATATATCGGAGATAGGTTCGGAAGCAACTTTTAATAATGAAACCATATCTTTAAAGGTTATGGACGGATTCTTTTCACATAATAAAGCACATACACCACAAATATAAGCGGCTGCAATTGAGGTACCGGTGAAAGTTTTATAAGGCATATCAAGCTTATTTGGATAAAGTTTAATGCCATTTTTCTCAGAGACATAGTTAGTATTAGAATTTAATGAAATAATATTAACACAAGCTGCAGATAAATCAGGTTTAGATATTTTACCATAAGGTCCACTAGAAGAATATAAATAAGATTTTGTAAGCGGAGCAGTGGTATCTAATCCTGCTACAGTTAAGCAATTGGGAAGAGCAGCAATTCCAATAATTGATGTTTTATTATTGGAATTACTTCCACTAGGTACTATAGGAATTAATCCTTTAGATATAGCATAATCAAATACTGAACTAAAACAAGAAGTAATAAATGTATTATGAGTTAAAAGTTCAAAGGGTAGGCATAATATTTTTATGTTATTTTCTTTAGATATATTCGACAAGCTTTCTATAGCATAGAGTATATCAGAAGCAAACCCTTTGCCTAGTTTATCAAATGCTTTATAGCAATAGAGTTTACTTTTGCTGCAAATGCCTTTGTGTATATGATTTGAAGATAAACCACTACTGCATAAAATTCCAGCAATAGATGTACCATGACCATTATCATCATAAGGATGATGATATTCATTGATTAAATCTTCAAATAACTCTATTTTATTACTAGGAGAAACTAAATCTGGGTGAGGGAATATTCCACTGTCTATAAGCCCTATACCGACACCTACTCCAGATAAATTATTATTCTCAGAAAAATGAATTTTATTAGCAGCAGTAATACTTAAGCCACATAAAAATAAATATTCATCTAAATAGATATTACATACTTCAGGATATTCTGAAATTCTATTTATACCTCTAAAATTAAGTTCTGCACTTATAAGGTGAGCAGATTCTATAATATGATAAACGGTTCCTTTATATGAATTTATTTTTTTTACAATTGAAGATTGGAAATCATTATATTTTATAAGTACTCTATAATTTTTGTAACAATTGTTTGTTATATAGTACTTTAAATTATTATCTAATTTTCCTTTTAATGAAAACATATATTTCTCCTGAATATTATTACTTCAATATATTATATGAAAAATAATTTTATTGTTAATATAAATAAATTAAATTTATAAATGAGAACAGAAAAAATTAGAGATTATACATTTAAAGTTCAATTTAAAACTTTAGGCACATTCAAATAAATAACAAGTCAGTATACTGGTCTGTTCCGTGCTGTAGGGAAGCTCGACTCGTATACACTCGCTGAGTAAGTGATCCACACAAAATCATAGATTTTGGTTCTCTACTCATCTGCATGTTCACCTAATAGCTTGCTATGAGGTAAACATGTCTCCTCGCTTGACGAAAAATATACATCGCATCTTTGACTTGTTATTTTATTTCATGTGCCTTAATAGATAATCTGTAAATAATTATTAAAAAATATAAGTTTCTCCAATATCAATTATTTTTATTGAATCATCATTTAAACTTAATAAGGTTTCTTCAGTTTCTTCAAAATTCTCTAATGAAATCCTGAAAGTTTTATAATGTATAGGAATCATTGTGGGACAATTCATCATTTTAAACATTTCATAGCTTTGTTCTGGAGTACAATGCATATATGAGAATCTATCCGGTTTATAACATCCAACAGGCATTAAGGCTACATCACAAGTGATATCTTTGAAATTACTTGTAAGAGCAGTATCACCTGCAAAAAAAACTCTTCTATTATCTCTTTCAATTAAATAAGAAATACTTTCATTGTCATGACCTAAATAAAACCTTCTACCATCATGATCTGCTTCATAAGCAGTAATCCTTACAAACTCATCTTCGTAAACATCACCAGGGTGCAGTAAAACTACCTTTTTAAACCCTAATAGCTTAGCAATACGAAAATATCCTTTTGGAACAATTATGACACCATCCTTATTTAATTGTCTAAGTGATGAAAAATTTAAATGATCCATATGACCATGAGATAATAATATGTAATCTACTGTTAAATTGTTTATATATGTTGGTTTTTTTACTGTTCTTTTAAAGTATCCTAAAAGGTTAGAAAATACAGGGTCAGTTATAATAATCTTATTAGATAAATTAATAACAGTGGTAGCATGACCAAACCAATTAATAGAGTTTTCTATAATCTCATCAGATTTTACTGGCTGACTTTCTTTAAAATATTCTGTTACATTGTTAAATGTTAAGTGGGATAGAAATTTAATATTAGAAAAAAAATTCAAATTATATACGTCCCTTCTTAGGAATACTAGCAAAATAACAGTAAGTGAGCCTATTTTGTATAATATCCCTTAATGATTACATTTAAATATTACAATGCCAATAATCATAATAGCAATACCTAAAAAGTGATTTAATGAAAAACTAATCTTTTCATTTCCAAACAATCCGAAAGCATCAATAAGTGCAGCTGTAATTAATTGAGCTATTAATATAATTCCAATTCCTAAGGTAGGTCCCATTGAACCAACACTCTTAATAACTGTAAAAGTTATTACTACACCTAAAATTCCACCAAGCAAATAAAGCTTATTAGCTTCCTTTAAATTTGCATAACTACCGTTACCCCAAATTAGAAAGACTATAAGACTTACAATAAGAGCAATTATTTGAACCAATAATGTAGTTTCCCAAACACCTATTTTCTCACCTAAGCGTGTATTAAAAACTCCTTGCACGCTCATAGCAATTCCTGAAATTATTGCACATATTATTCCAAACATAACAATATCACCTCAAGAGTATTATTCCCTTAAGTGCACTAAATATTATATAAAATAAGCATGTTAGTGTGAGGAAAACTATTTAATAAAAGTAAAATAGTCATATGTATATTTAAATTTAAACACTAAAGTACTTCTAAATTATCCAATTCTTTATTAAATGAATTTTGTATTTGATCTTCTGAAAAACCTAATGTTAAACCTAAACTTAATAAATCTTCAAATAAAGTTAAGTAGTGATCCATAGATGGGGAAGCAATTAAATCGTTGATATCAATATATAAATTTAAGAATTGATCACTTAAACAATAATCATTGGGATTCATAGATACTGCAATTAAATCAGTGTACTTATGATCCATTCCTAATGTTAAAGCTAGAGAAAGGCAATTTATATATTTGTTGAAGACTGAAGTTAAATTAATAGGAGAAGTTTTCTTCTTTAAATAATTAAAACAATTAGTTTCATTAGCTAAAGAACCAAGAGTTATTTCAAATTCTAAATTTTTACGAACCTGTAATCTGTGAGAAGTTAGTTCATCATTTATTGGTAGATTATCATTATATTTTTTTTGTACTTTAAATAGTGGTTGAATATTCATAACGAATCCTCCTGCATTTCTACTAAATTAATATCATTTTACAGAATCTTTAAAATAAATGAAAGTTCAGAAAACGAATACAGAAAAATAATTTTTTTTATTATACAAAATTTAACTAAATACCAAGGTATTGTATGGGGAAATTACAAAAAAATAAGACTGTGTTAAACAATTTTCATTTAGCACAATCCTAAAAGTATTTAAAACATATTTATAAACTTTATTAATATTCTACAGAATCTAATAAACATATGAAGATTTTTGATATTTAATTAATTTGTAATTAAAAATCTCTTAATATATAAGATTTTAGCGGAACATTTTTCTTTACAGTGGGCAATTTCCATATTTCAATACTTTTAATTCTTAATTTAACATAGTTATCCTTAGCATATATTTCAGGAAAGTTTAATTTAACCTCTTGCTTTTTAGAATCCTTAGGAACATAGCTAACGTTAGCAAGAGAAATAAAATTATCTTCAAAGTTATTAACAGCAAAGCCATTAAGCTCCAATTGATCTAAGAGACAACGAGAAAGCCTTTTTATATAGCCTTTGTCTTCTATTTTCAAATTAACACTTTTAGTAGGTTCAAATAGAGATACTGAATCACTAGCATTAATTCTAAAACTCTTATATGAATTTACAATTTTATCAACAACTGGATATAATTTATCCAAATTTGGTTTTTCTAAAGCTGTTAATAATACAAACGGAATTGGTGAATTTCTATTTGCTCTAAATTTTTTAGACATATTTCTTTGTATTGGTGATATTACTTGATAGGTTTCCTCATCAAATAATGCAACTATATAGTAATTCATGACAAACCTCACAATCTCAATTAGCATATTCTCAAAGTTTTAATAAATTATAACACAATAAATAAAATAAAAGAATAGAAGAATAATTAATTAATTGGTGCAAATAATAAATATGTAATATAACACATATTTTAACATAATTATTCATATGTATTTATAATAATATGGGTATTATGTAATTATATTGAATATAATACAATTAAAATTCATGTTAATTATCATATAGCGTGAAAAAAGTAGTGATGGACTGAAAAAATATATTTAAATAAATTTTGTTTATGATATAATAATTAAGTAGATTTTAAAATAAAATAGGTTAATAATGCAAATTACTATAAATGAATTAATATAGATTTTATATAGATAGGGTGAATTCAATGGAGAGATTAGTTATAAACGGAGGAAACTTGCTAAAAGGCAGCGTTGATATCAACGGAGCTAAAAATGCAGCAGTAGCAATATTACCAGCAGCAATAATGGCAAGCAATGGAAAATGCATAATTGATAATATACCAGATATTGAAGATGTACACTGCTTAGAAAGAATACTTAAAAGCTTAGGATGTAATATAGTTAAGATAGATAATAATACGTTAGAAATAGATAGCACTACAGTAAATAATTATGAAGCCTGCACAGATGATGTTAGTAGAATGAGAGCTTCTTATTATTTTATTGGAGCTTTATTATCAAGATTTAAACAAGCAAAGGTATATCTTCCCGGTGGATGTCCTATAGGAGTAAGACCTATAGATCAACATATAAAAGGCTTTGAAGCTTTAGGTGCAGAAGTTACAATAGAACATGGTGCAGCTATAGTTAAAGCTGATAGATTAATTGGAGCTAATATATTTTTTGATGTAGTTTCAGTAGGTGCAACAATAAACGTAATGATAGCAGCAACACTTGCAGAAGGAGTTACATCCTTAGAAAATGTAGCTAAAGAACCTCATGTTGTTGATGTAGCAAACTTTCTAAATTCAATGGGTGCTGATATAAAAGGTGCAGGTACTGACATAATAAGAATTAAGGGTGTAGAAAGCTTAAAAGGTTGTTCATATAGCGTAATTCCAGATCAAATTGAGGCTGGTACATTTATGATAGCAGCAGCAGCAACAGGTGGAGATGTTTATATTAGAAATGTTATACCAAAACATTTAGAATCAATTACTGCTAAGCTTACAGAAATGGGCGCTATAATTGAAGAAGGAGATGACTGTGTTAGAGTTAGTGTAAATACTCCACTTAAAGGAGTTAACATTAAAACAACTCCATACCCAGGATTTCCTACAGATATTCAGCAACCAATGTCAACGCTATTAAGTGTTGTTCCAGGAAGAAGTTTAATTACTGAATCTATTTGGGAGAGCAGACATAAGCATATAGATGAACTAAAGAAAATGGGTGCGAATATAAAAGTTGAGGGTAGAGTTGCGATTATTGAAGGATCACAAAAGTTAACAGGAGCCATAGTAAAGGCAACAGATTTAAGAGCTGGTGCAGCTATGGTTATAGCTGGATTAGTTGCAGAGGGAACAACAGAAATAACTAGTATAGAGCATATAGATAGAGGATATCCTCACATAGAAAACAAATTTAAAGCTCTAGGTGCAGATATTAAAAGAATAAAAATTGAAGAGTAATAAAAGTCTCAAAAGGGGGAGTGATTACAAGTGATATTTTGTTCTTTATATAGTGGTAGTAGTGGTAATAGCATGTTCATTGCTTCAGATAAAGCTAAGATATTAATTGATGCAGGGCTCCCTGGGAAAAAAATTGACGCAGCATTACAAGAAATTAATCAAGCACCAAATGATTTAAATGGAATTTTTATAACGCATGAACATAGTGATCATATTAAGGGGATAGGAGTATTATCTAGAAAATATGATATTCCTATATATGCAAATGCTGATACTTGGTCTGCTATGGAAAATTCAATTGGAAAGATAAAAGAGCATAATATAAAGGTAATTGATAAGAGGTCAGTTACTGAAATAAATGATCTGAGTATCAAAGCATTCAATATTCCTCATGATGCAGCGGCACCAATGGGATACACGGTAAGTTCTGGTGGAAAGAGCATAAGTGTAGCAACTGATTTTGGTACTTTTACTAGGGAAATTTTTAATAATATAAAAGATTCAGAGGTTATACTTCTTGAAAGTAACCACGATGTTAATATGCTTAAATTTGGGCCATATCCATATCCATTAAAAAGAAGAATACTTAGTGAAATAGGACATTTATCTAATGATGATTGTGGAAGTGCTATTGTTGAATTGTCTAAATGCTCACTTAATAAAAAGATTATTTTAGGACATTTAAGCAATACAAATAATCAACCTGATTTAGCATATCAAACAGTTTTAAATGTATTAAATGAAAATGGAATTAAGCAAAAAGAGGACATAATATTAACTATGGCAAATAGGCATAATCCTAGTAGCTATATGGAAATTTAATTAAATTAAGCTTACAATTTATAAATATTATAGATAAATAAATGAAAATTTAAGGGAGGACTTAAAAAATGAGTTTATATACAGATTGGACAGAAATGGTTGTTGACTACGTAAAGACTAAGGGAGAAAATGCTTTCTGGGCAGAATATAGTAAATTAGAAAAATCAATATACAAGGAATTATTAGGTAGTCATAAAGAAATTAAAAAGATTACTATTAATGAATTGGCTAAAAAATATGATTCTACAGTAGAATTTACTATGGGATTCATGGATGGAATTAATGATAGTTTAAAGAATCAATATGATCTTGAAACTATAGATGCTGATACTGAATTAGTATTAGATTTAAATTTAGAAACTTTATATTTTAACATGTTAGATGCTAAAGCTGAGTATTTATATACATTACCACAATGGGAAGGAATATTCTCAGAAGAAAAGAGAAATGAAATACAAAAGCAATACAGAGAATCTAAAATTGTAAGAAACTTAGATAAAGTTGGAAGAAACGATGAATGTCCATGCGGAAGTGGAAAGAAATATAAAAAATGTTGTGGAAAAGCTAACTAATATTCTAATTATTATGTTGTAAAAGTAATCTTTAGTAAAATAATTACTGTAACTTACGTTGTTAAAGTATTAAAATTACAACATCTATATTTAAGTAAATTAGAAAATAAATTAATTTTTTACATACAAAAATATATTGATTAAGTTAAGAAAGTTCTATTTTTGATAGAACTTTTTTCTTTTTTTATAGTTTTATGAAAAATAACAATTCACAAATACAAATATAGTTGGTATAATTAGGCTACAATATACATAAAATGAATAAAAATAGAATAAAAGGGCTATGGTAGCACTAATAAGAGATTTTAAAAAAGTCTTTATTAGTGCTTTATTTTTTAAAATTTCAAGATAAGAATGTAAGCAATAATATTTTTGGGGGAGGAATTAAACATGGCTTTAAAACTTAAATATTTACTTAATAGAAATTTAAGAGAACATTCGGAAAAGGTTTTTGAAGGAATATCAAATGGAAGAAAAAAGGCATTAGAGAATTGGTTCAATGACAAGTGGGCTCAATTAGACAACATTAAAAATTCACTTGTGGCATTAGAGGATGATGACAATATAATATATAGTTATTTAGTGGAGAATGTAAAAAAGCACGAAGACTTCTGTGAGATATTTGTTTTAGATGAAAGTGGAGTGGTATCAGTTTCTTCATGTAAGCAGCATATAGGATTAAATATGAGTGATTTGCCTAATTTCAAAGCTGGCTTAGAAGATAGACCATTAATGTATGGACCATATATAGATAAAAGGACCTTGGATACAGATATAAGCGGTAAAAAATTTGTTGATGATGTTACATTAATGTTTTCTAGTAGATGCAAGAATCATAACGATCAAATTAGAATATTGTGCTGTAGAACATTAAATGATGATATGAGCAATGTGATTCAAGATGAGGATACGCATATATATAAAGATTCTGGTGACAACTATTTATTTATGGTAAAGTCAAACAGGGGAATTAAACAAGGAACAGCAATATCTAGAAGTAGATTTGAAGATAATACTTTTACTTTAGGTGAGAATCTTAAGGATGGTATTAAGACTAAAAGCTGGGGGATGGTACAAATTCAACATCACACTGAATTTGAAATAATCTTCACAGATCCAGCAACTAATCAATTACATCAAGGTGTAGCCAAGACTATTAAAAATGAAGAAAATCTTGATTGCTGGCCTGGTTATCCAGATTATAGACATATTATGGTTGGTGGTAAAGGAACGTTGATAACACCTCCTAATTGTGATGAAGTTTGGGGAATGATGTGTGAAGGCGATATAGATGAAATATATAATTTCCAAAGTATAAATTTAAAGATACCAATGGCTGTATCAATCATGTCAGCAATACTAATAGCAATAAACTTCATGACAACAAAGGTTGCACCAAATATGAGTATATTTACATCAATAGGAATGTGGCTTATATTATCAATATTCACTTTAGTGATTTCTAAAAAGATGGTTTCAGCACCTTTAAGCAGGACGATAAATATATTACAAGATATAGCAGAAGGAGAAGGAAATTTAACAAAAAGGGTTAAAAAAATGTCATCAGATGAAATTGGCGAATTATCAAGATGGTTTAATAAGTTTATAAATAATCAAATGAGTATGTTAGATAGAGTTAAAAAATCAGCAAGAACTACGAAGAAATCAGTAAATATAGTTTCAAACATAACAAATGATGTAAGAAAAGGTATGGGAGTAATCGAAAATACAGTTGTAAGTTTATTAGAAAATTCTAAGGAACAAAATGTAGTATTTCAAGATACAAAAAATAAGTTTTCAGAAATTACAGCATCAATTCAAGAAATGGATAGTCTTATATTAGAAATTTCAGGAATAATTGAAGGTACTAATGAGAATTCATCAAAAGTACAAAATGCATCTAAGGAAGTTCTAAACAATATGCAGGATTTAGAAAGCACAATTAGTAGAACAGTAGATTCTGTTAGTACACTGCAAGGACATTCAAATGAGATCAGTGAAGTTATTAATGTAATAAGTAATATAAGTAAACAAACTCAACTTCTAGCGCTTAATGCATCAATTGAAGCGGCAAGAGCTGGTGAGAGTGGAAGAGGATTTACTGTTGTTGCAGAGGAAATATCAAAGCTGGCGTTAGAAACAGAACATGCAACTAAATCAATAAGTAATGTTATTAAACAAGTTCAAGAACAAACACAAGCTACCTTTGAATATGCAGGAGAAATAAATAGTAAGGTAAGAACTTCAACAGGTAGTGTAAAAAATTCTATTGATTCATTTGATCAAATTAATGATGATGTAAATATAATTTCTGAAACCATGCAGTCTATTGCAAAAATAACATCAACACAAAGTGAAAGTGTTGGAGATGTAATGAACAATGTAAGCACAATGGCCGATAAGATAGAGCAATCTACTGAACATAGCTCAAATAAGAGTGAGGAATCATTGTCAATAGTTAAAAAGATATTATCAGAAATAAGACAATTAAAACAAGCTACCGAAGTTTTAGAATATTCATCAGAGAACCTAAATGAAATGGTTGGATCATTTAAATTAAAATAAAAAATATACACATATAAAAAAAGTGCTTTAGCACAATTAAGAACATTTTCACATATAAAAAAAGTGCTTTAGCACAATTAAGAACATTTTCACATATAAAAAAAGTGCTTTAGCACAATTAAGAACATTTTCATATATAAAAAAAGTGCTTTAGCACAACTAAGAACTTAAAAGAAATCCTGCAAGGATTTCATACATAATTGGTCGCAGACTATTCATAAAGAGTATCTATTGTTACCTGTTAATTGTAAATTCAGAAAAGTGTGGCTAAGCCACCTTTTTTTTATTTATTATATAATGTTTGAAGGTAAAAGAAGTCTACTATTTTTGAAAAAGATTCACTTGGATTATAATAAAAATTTAAAATGTGAATAAGATAGCTATATTCAATTTAAAATGTGAATTTATCCATAGAATGAGGGAAGTTTGTGGATAAGTTTTAGTTTAAAAAGTATTGTTGTGGATTATATTTTAATGATAAATGAATTATCCCATTATTTGTGCAAATAATAGAAATATATTATAATCTAATTTAGTTTACTTAGATGAGTGGTTAAATAAGTTGGAGATAATTATTAAAAAATTTTAGTCTATGGAATCTACACAAAAAGTTATTAATTATACATTTAATAATAATCAATTATTTACGATATACAGAAAGGATAAAACATATGGAGAATATGAATAATGAAATACATAAGAAAAGGTGGATAATATTACTTACTACAGTATTGTTAACATTTATGGCTACTCTTGATAGCAGTATTGTAAATGTTGCTCTACCTGTTATGGCTGAAAAACTTTCAGTAAGTATGGCATCTATAGAATGGGTAGTTACAAGTTATTTAATAGTTATTGTAGGAACAATTCTTGTATTTGGGAGATTGGCAGATATTAAAGGAAAGACAACAATTTTTAAATTTGGAATAACGATTTTTACAATAGGTTCCTTAACCTGTGGAATATCTAATTCATTAATAATGTTAGTTATTTCAAGAGCGCTTCAAGCTATAGGAGCAGCTGGAACTATGTCAACAAGTCAAGGAATAATTACTCATGTATTCCCTAGTAATGAAAGAGGAAGAGCACTAGGTTTAAATGGTACTTTTGTAGCCTTAGGAGCAATGATAGGGCCACCAATAGGAGGAATCATTGTTTCTGCTTTAAGCTGGCAATACATTTTTTTAATAAATGTACCTATAGGCATATTAGCTCTTATTCTTGCAATAAAAACATTACCTAAAAGTGATAATAACAATAATGAAAAATTAGATCTAAAGGGCGCAGTTTTATTTGGAATGACTATGGTATTGCTATTTGGATCATTAACTTTTGGGAAAGAGATTGGATTTAATAATAAAATTATTATTATGAGTTTAATAATTTCAATTATATTATTTGTAGCATTCATAAAGGTTGAAAAACGAATAGATGAGCCATTATTGAATCTTAAAATATTTAATAATTTATTATTTTCTCTTAGTGTATTTTGTGCATTTATTTCATTTGTAGCAATAAGCTGCGCAAATATAATACTTCCATTTTATTTGCAATATGTAATGAAGTTAACGCCATCCTTTACAGGAGTATTAATGATGGTATCACCAATAATATTAGCAGTTGCGGCACCAATTAGTGGATATATGTCAGATAAAGTGGGCTCAGAGGTACTAACATTTATAGGTCTTGTAGGAACTAGCTTGGGATTATTTCTATTATCAACTTTAACCCAGTATTCTTATTTAACTTTTTTAATTGTATTTATAGCTATAATGACTATAGGAAATGGAATGTTCCAATCACCAAATAATTCATTGGTAATGTCTACTGTGGATAGAGATAAATTAGGTATTGCAGGAAGCATAAATGCTTTAGTAAGAAACTTAGGAATGGTTTTTGGAATATCATTATCTACAACACTGTTATATGGTTTTATGAGTCAAAAAATAGGCTATCATGTTACAGGATATATAGAAGGAAGAGACGATGTTTTCGTATATGGAATGCACTATGTTTATGTTGCAGCAGGTATTATATGTGCAATTGGAGCGATGCTTACAGCATATAGATTATATGGAATGAGAACAACGAGGAAACTTAAAAAAGCTTAAAATTAAATTTAATGTATGAAGGGAGTAGCTATTAAAAGTATTTTTATAAGAATAAGTTAATAATGTAACTAGAGTCATAGAATGCTACTTATTAAGATTTAAAGTTCTTCAATACTTTTAATAGTAAAATAATAATGACTATTACTATAATTACAGTTGGAAAGTTAAAAGAGAAATATTTAAAAGATGCAATAGATGAATACTCTAAAAGATTAAGCAGATATTGCAAATTAGACATAATAGAATTGCCAGATGAAAAGACACCAGATAATGCTTCAGAAAAAGAAGAATTGGCAATCAAAGAAAAAGAGGGTCAATCAATTTTAAATAAAATTAAAGATAATATGTTTGTAATAGCAATGGACTTAGGTGGCAAGCAATTAACTTCAGAAGAATTTGCAAAATACATAGATAATTTAGGAGTGACGGGTAATTCTAATATAGCGTTTATAATAGGAGGAAGCCTTGGAATTTCTAAAAGTGTTTTAGCTAGAGCAAATTATAAATTGTGCTTTTCAAAGATGACATTTCCACATCAATTGTTTAGGGTTATGTTGTTGGAACAGGTTTACCGGGGGTTTAAGATAATTAAGGGTGAACCGTATCATAAGTGAGAGTCCAAATTTTATATTTGGGTTCTCGAACTTACTCAGCGAACGAATGTGAGTCGAGTTTCCTTTAATGATAACTTCATTTCCTAGTGTTAGAAAAAGAATTCCATTTAAAAAGTGGAAAGCAACTCAAAGATTAGCATATGTTTTTTATGGGTTAATATATGTTCATGTTATTTGTTTATTTATACCTAAAATGCAAGGTGGAAAGTTCTTTGATGTATTAATTTATACTCTTATATTCGGATTATACTTTGTAGCACGTATATATAGATTTATGAAAGATAAAGAAATTAAAGTTAGACGTAAATTGAGTCTTAGTCCAAATATTTAATTTTTAAACAGAGCTAAATAAGAGAGGCCATAAATAACATAAAAACTTATATATTAATGAGGAGAACCAAATCCAGATGGATGAGGTTCTCCTTATTATTTTGTATCTAGAAAATGTTGATGATAAATACTGTGGATATAAAAATATGTATATAATGCTGATTGTATAGATTTGACGAATCAAATATAAAAAAATAATTATTTTTTACTCATTAAGATTATGCCTAGTATACTTAAGCAAATGCCTAGACTGTTTGTAAAAGTTATTTTATTATTATAAACAAAAATACCAAATACAATTAGCACGATTGTAGAAATTATACTTACATAAATAGGCGCAATAGCTATATCCCATCCGCTTCTATAGATATACAAATATCCTATTTCTAGTCCTAATGCAGATATCCCTAACACATAACTCGCCCAATTTAATTGTTTTAAAGAACTTACGATGCTATAATTTGTTGGAAAGAAAAATAATACTATTAATGAGGATATAATTGCGATGGTATAGGTAGCTATCATCGAAATAAATGGATTTATTGATTCATTAATTGATTTTTGGCTTATATTATATAGTACAGTTGCTAAAATTGTGATTATTATCGATAGATAATACATATAATGCCCCCTTTCTTATATATTCAATTCTTATAATAGTGTACTTAATTTATTACAGTATTTTTTACTTGTAAAATAACTAATTTTTTATCTCCATTATTTGTGAATCCATGGCTTTCTTCTTTTGGTGACAAGATTACATCATTTGCTTTAATTGAAGTATCTTTGCCGTTTATATTTATTATTCCTTCACCATAAACCACATAAAATATTTCATCTAAATTTGAATGCTTATGTGGGGTCATTGTTTCACCTGGTTCATAAAATAAAATGCCTACGTCCATTGTATTTTCTGTAAATAGGGCTTTCCTCTTAATTTTTTCTGTTATAGTATCAATATTTAATATTTTCATAATTATTTATCTCCTTGATTGAAATAATTTTTGCTAATTACTAAAGGTATTATTATTTAAAACAAATATAAATTTTATTTTTTCATAAATTAATGTCCTCCTATATTTCCTTAATCGACAGTATTATAATATAATCATTACTAACCTTTTACAAGAAGGCACTATTTAGTGGAATACTAACTAAATGGTAAGTATGAAACTTATAATGAGAGGAGAGCGTAAAAATGCCATGTGGTAAGATATGCCCAATTGAACAGACTGTTAATCTTATTGGTCATAAGTGGAAAGTTCTTATTTTAAGAAATTTACATAACAGTGGAACACAAAGATTCAATCAGCTTTTTAATGATATTAATGGGATAAGTCAAAAAATGTTGACGCAACAACTTCGACAAATGGAAGGTGATAACTTGATTATTAGAAAAGTATACCCTGAAGTTCCACCGAAAGTTGAATATTCTCTTTCAGAGCTTGGAGAGAGTTTAAAGCCAGTTTTAGATTCTATGAATGTATGGGGAGTAAACTATATAAATAATAATAAACATCTTAATAAAGATTAGATTTAAATATCTAAAATGAGATGTATGAGACTTTAAGTGATATGGTGTGTGCTATCTAATTTATATTGGATGGCGCATTTTTATTTATGAATTACTGGTGATAAATTAATTGATGAAGATGGGACTGAAAAAAATATACGTAATATGTTTACCGCAGTAAAGGTTTTTTATAAGAATAATTTGGATGGAACTAAGGAACAGTTTGATAAATATCTTGAAGGGAAATTTGATAAAACAGAAAGTATTAATAAACAAAGCTATGATGATTTTAAGTTAATGGAAAAGTCTGGAGTATTGAGTTAGGATTTAGCAAATTCCGGGAATGTTAAAGAGAACTCTGCTAAAATGAAGGAATCAGCGGAATATTAAAAAAGGGCAGGAGCATCTGAAATATTGACAGATATATTTAATAAAGCTTGTTATCAAAACGACAACAAAAATAAAAGAATTGAGGCATTTGGAAAAATTCATTTTTTATATGAAAAAAAGTTAGTAATGATTGCTGAACTTATGAATTCCAATTTAGAAAAATTAAAGGAGTTAGCTAATAGGCGAAAAAAATTAATTGAAGAGCATGACAAACAAATTGAAAAATTTAAAAAAGGCATGCTGAAACTTGCGATGTTGAAAATTAATGAAAAAAACAAAATGTTAGAAGGATTAGAAAAGGCACATTCTAAACAACTGGATAATATGGACAAGAGAAAAGTTGAACTAGAAGATCAACAAAGTCAACTTCAACCAGAGTTTAACGAAATTAATCTTAACTTTACTCAGTTTTTAAAAAATCCAGATGATGAGATTAGTGAATATATAAGTGAGCCTAAAAATGATTAAATACAGATTGGTAAATAATACGAAAGTAACATATTACTCAGTTAAACCTTTTATATCTAAATTTCAAAAATATTCTTTAGAAAATACTTTGGACAAGCATTTATCAATATAAAAGGATTTATTAATATTAGCTATGAAAGAATGTTTGTAAGTATTAAAAGTACAGCTATTGAGAAGGTTGAAGAATATTATAGAGTATATTATGGAATTGGTAGAATATATAAAACAAAAAAGAACAATGACGATTTTATTATCTTCTTTCAAAAAGGATTTGGGGATAAAGGAATAAAAACAGCAACCTATATAAGTAATAAGGTGGTAGATGAACATTATAGAAAAAATAAATGGAGAGATGAGCTAGAACATTTGGTTGAAGTAAAAGACAAAGATATTATGTTTTTCATTAATAGTAAGCCAGAGAAAAAAGGAGAAATGATATATTTACCTATATCGAACATGGATTTTATTGATTATAGGATTATAACTAATTAACAATAGATAACTAAATGTCTACGTTATACCCGTTACGGTGAACCAGTGCGGCTGAGCAAGGTTATGTAATTTAAATGGTGGAAATCCATTCTGAAAAGATTAAGTCAAATCATTCAGTAGCGAGTCATGGAGATAAATAGGTAACTATTTGTTTTAAGCGTTGACAGTTAGGTAGTAGGCTTGAATGTGAATGAGCCTCGTAATATAAGTATAAATTTAGGAAGGCTGACGGTGTTGGTTCTCTGGAAAGCAATATTATAGTAGGGGATACTGACGAGTTTACTATAACTTCCTCGGGGGCAAAGAGCCAAGCATGCTATACAATGATTACATAGCAACTCAGGAGACCCTATCAGCTCTCAAAAAAAAACGAGTATGATAAACAACTGATAAAAAGGAAGAATATTAAAAGGCTGACAGGGAGTCGGATAATCTCATAGTACCAATGATAGTGGGTAATGCCAAAGTAAGGAAGGAGATTACATATTATTGTCTTAACTAAGGAAACATTAACTGCGCACAGGAGTAGAGGAATTAGTGGAAATAAAATTACTTAAGATAGCAGAAATTGCTATACAAAATCCAAAAGAAAAACTTACATCATTATACCATTACATTAATAAAGAAATGCTTTTGAGATGTCATAAGCAATTACTAGGTAATAAAGCAACTGGGATAGATGATGTAACAAAAGAAGAATACTCTAAAGAACTAAATAGTAATATAGAACATTTAGTTGCAAAATTAAGAAATCATAGTTATAAACCGCAAGCTGTAAAGCGAGTTTATATACCTAAGGGAGAAGGGAAGACTAGACCGTTGGGTATTCCTTCTTATGAGGACAAGCTGGTACAAATGGCTTTAAATAAAATATTACAATCTATATATGAAGCTGATTTTAAGGATTTCTCGTACGGATTTAGACCTAAAAGAAATTGTCATAGTGCTATAAAAGCACTAAACAAGGTGATTGAAAATGGAAGAATAAATTATGTAGTTGATGCTGATATCAAGGGATTTTTCAATAATGTAAATCATGATTGGATGATTAAATTCTTGGAAGTAAGAATTGGAGACGCAAACATAATAAGACTTGTTAAGAAGTTTCTTAAAGCTGGATTAATGGATAATGGTGTTCTAATGACAACAGAAAGTGGAAAGCCTCAAGGGTCAATAGTATCTCCTACATTAGCTAACATATATTTGCATTATTCGTTAGATTTGTGGTTTGAAAAAGTAATTAAAAGAAATTTTAAGAGACAAGCTGAAATAACGAGATATGCTGATGATTTTGTATGCTCCTTTCAATACGAAAGCGAAGCTCAGTAATTTTGTAGGTTACTAGTTAGTAGGTTGAATAAATTTAAGCTGGAAATCGAAAGAACTAAATCAAAGTTAATATTATTTGGTAGATTTGCAGAAGAAACAAGAAAAAGAAGAGGGTTTAAAAATACAGAAACTTTTGACTTTCTTGGGTTCACATATTATTGTGCAAAAAGCAAAAAGGGATACTTTAGAGTAAAGAGGAAAACAAGTAAAAAGAAATTTAGAGCAAAGGTTAAGGACTTTAATCAATGGATTAAATCTGTTAGAAATAAACTTCGTATAGGAGATATATTTAATTTAACAAAGCAAAAGCTTGCGGGACATTATCAGTACTATGGAATTACAGATAACTCATATATGATAGGTCAATTCTGCCTAGAAATAAAGAAAGCACTTTTCAAGTGGTTGAACCGCAGAAGCCAAAGGCGAAGTTTTGATTTAGATAAATTCAAAATGTATATGAAGCACAATCCTTTACCTAAACCTAAAATCAATGTAAATGTATATAGATAGCAAGTTCTGTAAAATAATATGAGGAGCCGTATGCCTTAATTGGGCACGTACGGATCTGAGAGGGGGGAAAGTTCGCGAGGGCTTTCTCTATTCGACTATCATAAGTAAATGAGGAATTTGCTAAAATTGGATGATGAATTAGAAAAAGTTAATCTACTATATAAAAGCATATTGACAACTTATTAAACTAAATATATACTATATATAATTTAATAAGTATAGTAAGGATGATAAGAATGGCTTATTCATTAGCAATGTATCAGGCAATATCTATAATATTATTAATTGCCTCAAAAATGGAAGAATGTAAATGTGAATTTTTAACTACGAGGAGAATATCAGAAAAATTAGGTATATCTGCTCCTACAGCGGTTAAGATATTAAATAATTTAAATGCATCAGGAATAACTATAACTAAAGAAGGCGCTAAAGGTGGTATTTTACTGGCAAAATCTCCAGATGAAATTACATTACTGGATATATTCTTGATATTGGAGCAGGATAGACCATTGTTCAAAACAGGTTTGAATTTTAAAATTTATGGTCAAGAAGTAGATGTTTTAAAAGAACAGGTAAAAGGATGTCTAGTGGATGCTGAAAAGGCAATGAAGAATTCTCTGGAAAAAATCACAATAAAGGACATAATGAATAATTCGTTTTAAATTGCACTCTATCTTAAGATAGAGTATTAATTTTTAGACATAACTATATATATTTAATATATAGTATATATAATATGATTATTAGGAGGATTTAAATTATGAAGAAAATTTCTTTAGTAACAGGTGCAAATGGATATTTAGGTAACAATTTGGTAAGGGAATTATTAAAAAGAGCAGTTATTAAATTTAGTTGAGAAACTTGAAGCTGAAGCTAAGGCATCGAACACTCAACCATTACTACTTAGAAGTAAGGTAGAAATTGTATTATGGTGGAATAAACAGGCACTATGATCTCACTGCATCAAAAGAAGATTTGAATTTTAATTCTAAGTTAGGTACAAATGCATTGGAAGAGTATTTTGAACGAGTTTTTAGAAGTATTAAAGGAAAGGGGAACATTAATATATGAAAGGAAACAATCTACGAATTCTTGTAGTATATTATTCATTTGAGGGGAATACAAAACTTATTGCAGAATCTATAGCTAAAGAAATAGATAGTGATATTTTGAAGCTAGAAGTTGTAAAACCAATATCGAATGATAAAACAAAGTATATGGCAGGTGGAAAACAAGTAATATTAAAGGAAAAACCAAAACTTATACCATACGAATTTAAAGCAGAAAATTATGATGTTTTATTTGTTGGAACACCAGTTTGGGCATGGAATTATGCACCAGCACTGAGAACCTTTTTTAAGGAAAACAATATAAAAAATAAAAAAATAGCTTTATTTAGCTGCAATGGCGGTAGTAATGGGAAAACTTTTGAAAATATGAAAAAAGCTCTTGAAGGTAACGAATTTTTAGGTGAAATTGAATTTTTGGAACCATTTAATACTAAAAGAGAGGAAAGTATTGAATTGGCTAAGTCATGGATGAGAAGAATGATTGCATCTATATAATGAATTAGACTATGAAACATACTATAAATAAAAGCGATATCTAAAAGTACTAACGCTTCCGAACTTTAGTATATTACAATATAAAACGTTAAAAAAAGGAGAATTTTGATGATAGTATTATATTTTACAGCAACAGGAAATAACTTGTATGTAGCTAAAAGAATTGGAGGAAAGTATTACTCAATTCCAAAGTTAATAAAAGAAAATAAATATGATTTTGAAGATGATAAAATAGGTATTGTATTTCCAACATATAATTTGGGTGTCCCTAAAATTGTTGAAGAATTTTTAAATAAAGCAAAGTTAAAAAGCAAATATATTTTTGCAGTAACATCTTATGGGGCATTTTCTGGAGGAACTGCAAAACATGTTTTAGATATAGGAGAGAGAAATGGAATTCAATTCTCATATGTTAATGAAATACTTATGATTGATAACTATATTCCAGTATTTGATATTGATAAAGAACGAGAAAAAGAACCTAAGAAGAAAATAGAACAAAATCTTGAAAAAATAGTTAAGGATATCGAAGATGGAAAACAATATATTAAGAAACATGCTCCTATTAGAAAACTTATTGAAAAGCTAATTGTAATTTATAATTCTAAAAATCAAGAGTCCCTTGAGAAAAATTTCTATGTAGAAGGTGAATGCAACAAATGCAAAATATGTGAAAAAGTTTGTCCTGTAGATAATATAGAAGTAGGAATACAACCTTATTTTAACAATAATTGTCAGAATTGTTTGGCATGTATTAATCATTGTCCCCAAAATATAATAAGATTTTTGGGCGAAAAAAGTGAGGCAAGATTTATTAATCAAAATGTTAAGTTAAAGGAAATCATAGAAGCTAACAATTAAGTTATAACAGCAAATGGCGATGAATAATTGATGTTCATTTTATGAATCATACTGTTAAATAAATTTATAGAGGAGTTAGAATAATGATATAAGATGAAGACAAGAGAAGAGAAGAGGTGATTCAGAAAGAGGTAAATAATCCTAAAAAAATTAAGATGATAATCTATAAGAAGTTTCATATAAATTTGTAAAATATATACTTTCAAGTTTAGGAGTAACTGCATATGAAAGAACAAAAGAGATTATGAATTAAATTTCACACATATTCATTGAAAAAAATTATAAATATGCTTGATTTCGAGTTAAATCCCAATAATATACTAATCAAAATATTAATTATAAATTTAGGAGGAAATTATTATGAACTTAAATATTTTAAATAAGATTAATGAGCCAAAAGATTTAAAAGGACTTTATGATAGTGAACTAATAACTTTATCTAATGAAATAAGAGAAGTTTTAATAAAAAAAGTAAGTGCAACAGGTGGACATTTTGGACCAAATTTAGGAATGGTTGAAGCAACAGTGGCATTGCATTATGTATTTAATTCACCAATTGATAAAATAGTATATGATGTATCTCACCAATCTTATGTACATAAAATTTTAACAGGAAGAAAGGATGCATTTATAAATCCAGATAAATATAAAACTGTTACAGGATATTCTAATCCTAATGAAAGTGAACATGATTTTTTTGTAGTTGGACATACATCTACTTCAGTAAGTTTAGCATGCGGATTAGCAAAGGCTAGAGATGTAAAAGGAGGCAGTGAAAATATCATAGCTGTTATAGGTGACGGATCTTTAAGTGGTGGAGAAGCTTATGAAGGATTAGATAATGCGGCTGCATCAGGGAAAAATATAATAATACTTGTAAATGATAATGATATGTCTATTGCAGAAAATCACGGAGGTCTTTATAAAAATTTAGCTTTACTTCGAGAAACAAATGGTAAAGCAGAAAACAACTTTTTTAAAGCTTTAGGATTTGATTATTATTATTTGGATGATGGAAATAATGTGGAAGCATTAATCGATACCTTTTCAAAAGTTAAAGATACAAATCATCCTGTAGTTGTTCATATACATACAATAAAAGGTAAAGGATATAAGGATGCTGAAGAAAATAAAGAAGCATTTCATTGGGTAATGCCTTTTGATTTAGAAACAAAAGAACCGTTATTAAAATTAAGTGCTGTAGAAACTTATGGCAGTATAGGAGAAGAAATATTACTGCAAAAAGCAAGAGAAGATAGCAGGATTGTAGCAATAACAGCAGCAACTCCAGCATATTTAATGTCCTTTAGAAAAGAGTTTAAAAATCAATATATAGATGTTGGAATAGCAGAAGAACATGCAGTGGCTCTTGCCTCAGGAATAGCATCACAGGGAGGAAAGCCAGTTTTCGGTGTTATGAGTTCATTTATACAAAGAACTTATGATCAATTATCACAAGATCTTGCTATAAATAATAACCCTGCATTAATTATGGTTTATTATGGAGGAATAACAGAATCAGATGTTACTCACCTTGGAACCTTTGATATACCATTAATATCTAATATTCCTAACATAGTCTATTTAGCACCAACTAATAAGGAAGAATATGTTGCCATGATGGAATGGGGAATAGAGCAGGACAAATATCCAGTAGTTATACGTGTTCCTAATATGGAGGTAGTATCAACTGGGATTAAAGTGGAACCTAATTTTGATAATATAAACACTTATGAAAAAGTTGAAGAAGGAAATGAAGTGGTAATAATAGGCTTGGGAAGTTTTTATCATCTTGGAAAGAAAGTTAAAGAAAAATTAAGCAAGGAAATGGGTATAAATGCTACCTTAATAAATCCTAGATTTATAAGTGGAATAGATAAAGACTTATTAAGTGAATTGTTGGAGAATCATAAATTAGTGATAACACTCGAAGATGGAGTACTTGATGGTGGATTTGGTGAGAAGATTTCAAGATTTTATGTAGATAAAGATATGAAGGTATTAAACTTTGGTGCAACTAAAGAATTTACTAATAGTGTTCCATTAGAAGAGCTATATGAACGTTATCATTTAACTGAAGATTTGATAATATCAGATATTAAGAAAATTCTTAAATGAATTAAACTTTAAAAATATAAATTTATACTAGTTTGCAAATAATGTAATACAAACTATCATTAAAGTATGAAAAACACAATAGTTTAAAAAATATAAGAAAATTTAATAAGAGTGATGGATGTTAAATGAAATGAAAATTTTCGAAGTAAGTGAAAAATATGATATTACCCAGGATACGCTTAGTTATTATGAAAGAAAGGGACTGATACGTAAGATACCTCGAATGAAAAAATTGATTTGTAAATAAATGTAAAAAATCAACTAATTAATCTAAATTTCATACAGCAAAAGAAATGGCTGAATTTTTACTAGAATTATATGATAGTGATGCAGTGGCAGGATATATAGATGTTGAAATCTTAAAATTCCAGTTGACAGGTCAAAAATTAAATTGGATAAAAATGTTATCACTCACTTATGATATGGTGAACCGGTGCGGCTGAGCAAGGTTATGTAATTTAAATGGTGGAAATCCATTCTGAAAAGATTAAGTCAAATCATTCAGTAGCGAGTTATGGAGATAAATAGGTAACTATTTATTTTAAGCGTTGACAGTTAGGTAATAGGCTTGAATGTGAATGAGCCTCGTAATAAGTATAAATTTGGGAAGGCTGACGGTGTCGGTTCTCTGGAAAGCAATATTATAGTAGGTTATAATGACGAGTCTACTATAACTTCCTCGGGGTCAAAGAGCCAAGCGTGCTATACAATGATTACATAGCAACTCAGGAGACCCTATCAGCTCTCAAAAAAATGAGTATAATAAACAACTAATAAAAAGGGAGAATATAATGGTGTTAATGGTTGATATTTCAATGTATTCCAGTGTATCCTGGAGGAGATAGCAATATGGAAAATAAACTATGGAATGATACTAAAGAATTATTGCAGCGAAAGAGCTTTATGGAATAAATTGATGAAACGTTAAGTGGTATTTTCAGTATCAGAATTTTAGATTTTTAATATGTTAATCAATGTTATTAATACATAATTAATAAAGTAGGACTTACGGTATTATGGTAAGTCCTTATTATGATTTTATATTCTAGATTGATAAAAAGTAAATTCTAGTGGATTTCTATCAACTAATCTTGGGTAATTGTATTTTGGATATCCAACCATAACTGCACCTGTTATTTTTTTGCCTTTAGGGATATTGAATAATTCAAGCATTGGGGAATTATTATTAAGAGCAATCTTTTCAAAGACTCCAGCCCAACAAGAACCCAATCCAAGTGATGGCGCGTATAATTCCAGATATGTTAATGAAAAAATAGAATTTTCTCTTCCTCGTATAAAATCTGTATCAGCAGTTGTTAAAATAAGACAAGGTGCTCCACGAAAAATAGTGTCAACTCCTTCGTTATTATAAGCTTGAATATAATGATTAAATCTTTTGTTTAATGACTCATCGCCAGCTAGTTTTTCAATAGTAAGTTTAATAGCTTTGTTAATTACGCTTTTATCATCTACAATTATATAAGATATTCCTTGTAGATTACTTCCAGTAGGAGCGAAGTGAGCAATATTAACAAGCTCAATTAATTTTTCTTTTGGAACAGACGTTTCTTTATAAGATCTGATTGAACGCCTGGAACGAAGAAAGTTTTTAGCTTCTTCAGAACTTAATTTTGGAAAATCTTTTGAAGTAACTTGATTGCTAAGAGGAGTTTTTTTGTTATCAATGGCTTCTCTTGGACAAATAGCTACACAATGACCACAGGCAATACAGTTTTCTGGACAAACTTCTTCAGGGCCATTTTTTCCAAGCTTTAATACATTTTCTGGACATTCATTTACACAAAGACCGCATTTTATACATTTGTCTTGAGATATAGTTATTAAATTCATAATTTATTCTCCTTCATATCATAATTTAAATTTAAAGAAATATTGTTATGATTTTTTTCCTGTTTTAAAAAGAATAATTGCTATAATTTGAGTTACCATTCCAAAGATGCAAACTCCATACCATCCAAAGTGTGAATAACTGTAGGTACCTAGAAAAGAACCCAATGCTCCTCCAAGAAAAAAACTGACCATATAAATAGTAGTGAGTCTATTACGTGTTTCCTCATTTAAAGCTTGTACTATTGCTTGATTTGATACATTACAGGATTGTACTCCTAAATCAAGAAAGATAATTCCTAAAATAAGTCCCCATATTTTAAAGCCAAACAGAAAGAAGAATAAATAAGAAATTATAACTACAACTATACTTATGCGTATTGCAAATCTAGAACCTTTCTTATCTGCCATTTTTCCAACTATCGGAGCTGCAAGAGCACCACTAATGCCAACTAATCCTAATAGGCCTGCTGCTTCAGATCCCATATTGTAATGAGGACTTTCAAGTAAAAATATAAGGGCGGTCCAAAATGCGCTAAAAGCTGAAAACATAAGGGCGCCATTAAGAGAAGTTTTTCTTAAAATAGGTTCTGTTTTTATCAAATATATCATTGATTTTAATAACTCAGTATACTTAAGATCAGAGGCAGGTTTGCATAATGGGATTAATTTTCTTAGAATAAACATAAGGATTAGCATCATAATTGCGGCAATAAGATAAACAGTTCTCCAACCAAAGTAGCCTCCTAAAATTCCGCTAATTGTACGAGAAATTAATATTCCAATTAATAAACCGCTCATAATTGTACCAATTATTTGCCCCCTTTGTTTTGGATCTGATAATTGTGCAGCTAAAGGAATAATGAGTTGAGGAATAATAGAGGTAAAGCCAACAGCAAAAGCGGATAAGGTTAAAGTGAAGATATTTGAAGCGAAAAACATACTCATAAGTGATAGTATTGAGCATAAAAGCATTATGATGATTAATTTTCTTTTTTCTTTTATATCTCCTAGTGGTAATATAAATATCATTCCAACTGCATAGCCTATTTGTGTTAGCATAGCTGCAAAACCTATGTTTAATTGACTAACATGAAAAGTTTCTGCTATGTCAGCAAGTAGAGGCTGGATATAATATAAATTTGCCACAGTAGCGCCACAGGCTATAGACATAATTAAAATTAATAAACTGTTTAAGGTAGGATTGGCTTCTAAATCATTTGAAGTAGAATTCATTTTTATAATAGCATTATTTTTTTGATACATTTTAAAATCACTTCCTTATATAATAATATTTTTAATTGAATAAAGGATTAGAATAACAATTGAATGAAAATTTTATTATCAAGCTATAAAGATATTGTTATTGTAATGCATAGGTAAAAATAATAAATTAGCGAATAAAATTAGTAAATATCTTTTCTTCTCGTTTAGGTTTCTTTATAGTTCCTTGTCCATTTTCTATAAGCTTCATAAGCCAAGCCATATTTTTACCTAGTATCCTCATTATTTGTATTCCTTCTTCGTCCTGCATTACCTCACCTGGTAATCTTCCGTTAATAACATTCCAGTAATTTGAAGTTGGAATTAGCATTTCAGAATGGTTAATATAATTATTTAATTGATCAAAGGTTGGAATTCCACCAGCACGTCTTACAGCTACCACTGCAACTCCGACTTTAAGTCTTAGCATACTATCATTGGCTTCTGCTACATGAAAAGCTCTATCTAAAAATGCTTTCATTGTTCCTGCAATTGCTGAATAGTGTACTGGTGAGCCTAAAATTATTCCATCAGCATCTTTCATCTTTTCAATCCAATCATTAACTGGATCAGTAGTAATAGCACATTTTCCGTTTTTATTTTTTGTACAATATCCACAAGCAATGCATCCTCTAATAGACTTATTTCCTACATGGATTATTTCTGTTTTTATTCCTTCTTTTTCAAGCTCTTCAGTAACTATTTTTATTCCGTGATAAGTATTACCCTCTTTAGATGGACTTCCGTTAAAAGCTAAAACTTTCATTAAATTTTCCTCCTTAATATTTAATAATTTTATAGACTTGATTAATTACACCGCGTTGATTTGATTAGCATTTTAGTTATTCTACGAACAGAGTATTTGAATAATTTAAATTTTTCTCTAAAGCAACCTAATAAAACTGAACGTTTAGTTTATAAATATATAATATACTAAACGTTCAGTATTGTAAATAGTTTTTTTATTTTTAAAACAAAAAATATATAGTATAATATACGTATAGTTTATTAAGTGTATTATTATGAATTAATTATAATGGAGGTAATTATAATGGAGAAAAAAATAGGACGTCCTCGTAGTGAAAAAACTAAAAAAGCTATTCTTACTGCTGCATATGAGTTATTACTTGAAAATGGTTTTGGAGCGGTTACAATTGAAAAAATTGCTGAAAGAGCTGGAGTTAGTAAAGCTACCATTTATAAATGGTGGTCTAATAAAGCGGCTGTTGTTATGGATGCTTTTTTTGATGTGGCTGTTGTGAGACTTCCAATACCCGATACAGGGTCAACTATCAATGATATGATAATTCAAGTAAATAATTTAGCAAAATTTTTAATTAGCCGAGAGGGAAAGGTAATTAATGAGATAATAGCAGAAGGTCAATATGATCAAAAGTTAGCTGAAACTTATCGCACAATATATTTTAAGCCTCGTAGACTTGATTCACGATATATATTGGAACGTGGTATTTCAAGAGGAGAACTAAGGGGAAATTTAGACATAGAATTAATTATGGATTTAATTTTTGGTCCAGTATTCTATAGATTATTAATAACTGGGGATGTGGTTGATGAAACTTTTATAAAAGAACTTATAAATTATGTATTTCACGGAATAAAGTAGAAGTTAATATTAATAATAACTTAATGTATAAATTAAAGAGAACAAATTCAAGGTAAAATGCTGGATATTTATAGTAATAAAAAATATAGAATCCCAACTGTAAGGATGTTTTTACATTACATATTTAAGTCTACTTATAATAAACTTAGAACAACAATAAGAGAATAAATAAAAACAATAAATTAATAAGTAAAATTAAAGAAAATACTACAAAAGATTATTCTTAAAATAAAAAAGTTGCGGTTTTAGCATTCTATTAGCTTTTAAAACCGCAACTTTGTTTTATTCTACTTTAAATTGTCCCATCATACCTGCATCTTCATGCTCTAGAATGTGGCAGTGATACATAAACAAGCCCTTTTGAGTGAAGTTTATAAGTATTTTTACATCATCATCAGGATTTATTAGTATAGTATCCTTCCAGCCTCTTTCATTTTCAGGTGGTTCTTGGCCATTTCTAGATAATACTTGGAACTGAACTCCATGAACATGGAATGGGTGGCTCATTCCTCCCATCATATCTTTTGGATTTGTAATCTCCCATATTTCAGTATCATTAAGTTTAACTTTTACATCAACCCTATCCATATTCATCTTTTTTCCATTAATAGATACCATATTTCCCATGCCTTCAAGATTAAATTTTCTTAATATCTTTGCAGAAGATTGAGATAGTTTTATTACATTAGTTAAAGACTCAGGTATTTCTGTAGTATCTTTTCCATCATCTTTTACATTAAACTTCAATACATTAAAATTTCCACCTGTTAGATATAAATTTGTTCCTTTATCATATTTTGAAAAGTCTATTATTATTTCTGATCTTTCTCCAGGTCCTAATTCTAACTTATTCATCTTTACTGGCTTTTCTAAGAAACCGCCATCTGATGCTATTTGTTCAAATTCTCCACCATTATTTAGTGCAAATGAATATATTCGTGCATTAGAGCTACTAACAAGTCTAAATCTCATTTTCACTTTTTTCACATCTAAATACGGGTTAACTGCACCATTAACTAATATTGTATTTCCTAAAGCACCATCCATCATTTGTGCCCCACCATAAGAGAGATTACCGGTGTTGTCAAAATAACGATCTTGTATAATTAAAGGAATATCATTCACTCCATAATCCTTAGGTATATTTAAACTTTTTGATACTTCATCTTCTACATAAAGCAATCCCGCTAACCCTTTATATACTTGTTCACCAGTTTTGCCATCTAGGTGTGGATGAAACCACAAGGTTGAAGCTGGTTGGTTAACATTAAAGCTTATATCTGCTTTATTTCCAGAGGCTATAGGTTGATGAGGTCCACCATCTACATTTCCATCTACATTTAATCCATGCCAGTGAATAGTTGTGTCTTCTTTTAAATTATTGTTTAAATGAATGTTAACTTCATCTTCTTTATTTACACGAATTACTGGTCCAAGAAAATTAGCATTATAACCATAGGTCTCTACACTTTTCCCATTCATAAAAGTTGTAGCACCTTGTTGCACATTTAAATCGAAATCTGCTACCTTTAAATCGGGATTGTTATCTCCTAAAAACTTAGGAATAGGAAGGTTATTTTCTTGGTTCTGTGTATTTAAATTATTATTTGATTTCATAGGATCTACCACATGTGTAGTACCCATCATAGAACCACTCATATTTGAATTTCTATATATAATTTTTGCAAAAAATATATATGCAATTAAACTAATTACTACAACACTAACTAATATATATACCAATTTTAAATTTCCTTTAATCATATATATTCCTCCAATATATTTTTAATAATTTTTATCTTCTAATAACATTTATTATATATCAAAGTTATAAAGAAAATATGAAGAAAATTGGCAAAATTAATTTGAATTTATTTTTCAATTGGATATGGAAAGTTTAATAAATTAGGCGATAATAAGTTTTCGTATAAAATTAATGTAAAAAAGAGGTTTTTATAGAAATATATAATATACAAAATTGCATTAATGAGATAAAATTCAAATTAATAGATTATGTTCAAAATATTTAATTAATTTTAGCGAAGGTGGGTAATTATGAGAAAATCAGTAACAAAAAAAATAGTGAATCCCATAATAATATTAACATTGTTAATGATGACTAGTAGTGTAGTATTAGCAACAAGCACTGAATAAACATTGGTAACTTTGACGAATGAGGCTTCAATTCCAACAGTCATTTCTGAAATGACACTTGATGAAAAGTGTCAAATGGTTTGTGGGATCGGTTTAATGACTCCACACGGTGGGGCAGGAGCTACTTTTTCTATTCCCAGATTAGGAATACCAAGTATAGAACTTACTGATGGTCCTCAAGGAGTAAGAATGGGTGGTTTGACTATTACTCCAAATTATGTGCCGGCAAAATATGCTACTTGTTTTCCAAACCCTTTATTGAACGCATCCACATGGTCACCAGAATTGATAAATCAGGTTGGAAAAGGTATGGCAGAGGAGTGTAGAGATTATGGCGCTGATGTTTTGCTGGCTCCCGCTATGAATATAATCAGAGATCCTTTGGGAGGAAGAACCTTTGAATATTACTCAGAAGATCCTTATATAACTGGAGTTTTAAGTAGTGAAGCAGTGAAAGGTATCCAATCAAAGGGGATTGGAGCATGTATTAAGCATTTTATTTGTAACAATCAAGAAAATAATAGGATAGATGGAGATGAAATAATATCTGAAAGAGCCTTAAGAGAAATTTATCTTCCTCAATATGAAAACACCATAAAGAATGCAAATCCATGGACAGCTATGGCTGCATACAACAAGGTTAATGGGACAAGGATGACAGAAAATAAGCAGCTTATGCAAGAGGTTTTAAGGTTTGAATTTGGCTTCGATGGTATGATTATGTCAGATTGGGGTGCATATAATAGGGCAGAAGCTTTCCCCGCGGGGCTTGATATGAATCAGCCTGGTGGATTCTACAATATGAGCGGAATTTTATTACCAGCCTGGCTAGTGCAGATTAAACCTGCTGTTACCTCGTGGAATGTAATTAAAGAAAGTGATCTTGACAGAGCTATTACAAGTATTTTGAAGCTTATAATTAAAACACCTACATTTAAAGGTGAGTATGGTGATAAAAAACAATTTCTGAATAAAACTACTCTTAGTAAAGGAATTTCTGATAGAAATGATACATTGTCAAGTACTATGGCTGCTGAAGGAATAGTTCTTCTTAAAAATGAAAATAATGCTTTACCACTTGGAAATGGAAAGAAAATTTCTGTAGCAGGAAAAAATGCATTTTCTAAAAAGGGAATTCTTTATGAAGGAAACGGAAGTGCTACTGTAAATGTAGATCCTAGTGGAGTTGTATCTCTTGCACAGGGCTTAAAGAATGCTGGATTTAATGTAGTAACCCAATTGAACAATAATAATATAGTAGAAGGTATATCTGCAGCAAATGCCGAGACTTTAGCTGCGGCTACAGATGTTGGAGTAGTTTCAATAGGTCTGTCTGGTCATGAAGGTTCAGATTACAGTTCTATGAGTTTAACTAAAGAGCAGATTAGTCTTATAAGCACTATTGGTGGGGCGTATCATAAGGCTAATAAGAAGATGATTGTAATATTGAATACTGGTGCACCTGTAGAAGTTTCAAGCTGGCAGCAAAGTGCTGATGCAATTCTTTGGGTTGGATTACCAGGAAGCAAGGGTTCAAATGCAATAGGAGACATAATGAAAGGTACTGTAAATCCATCTGGAAAACTTACAGTTACATGGCCAGTTAAGTATTCGGATGTGCCAGACTCTAGCTATTTCGCAAAGGATGCCAAAACACCTGTTGAATATAAGGAAGGTATCTATGTAGGATATCGATATTATGAATCAAAAAATGTAACTCCATTATATAGATTTGGATATGGACTTTCATATACAACGTTTAAATACGATAATATCAGATTAAGTTCAAATAACTTTGACCTAAATGGTGATAATTCAAGCTTGACAGTAGCAGTTAATATTACGAATACAGGAAGTGTTGCTGGTAAGGAAGTGGCAGAACTTTATATAAAAGATGAACAGTCATCTATAGATAGGCCTAATAAGGAATTGAAGGGGTTTGCGAAGACAAAGCTGTTGAAGTCTGGTGAAACTCAAACCGTAGAATTTAATATAAATAAAAGAGCACTTTCCTTCTATAATGAAAGTACTAAAGATTGGGTAGCAGAATCAGGTGAATTCACTGTACTCGTTGGTGGTACATCTGATGATAAGGTGCTTCAAACAGTAGGAACAGGTGTAATTGCAACGTTCAATGCAAACTAATAAAATTTAAAATATATATGCTGCAATTAGAAATCTGCATGGAATAAAATATGTGGATATAAATTTTAGGAAAGAATGATTATGCAATATATATAAAATAATGATGGAGGTTTAATTTAAGATGTTATTAAGAAAAAATAGATTGTCTTTTATAGTTCTTATGTTTATAATAATTTTTTTTACCCAAAGTTTTCAGGTATTTGCAGATAGCAGCAATGTATCTTCTAATTCTGTTCAGATAACTATGACCTCAAGGGATGGAAGTAATGCAAGCGTAATGCCAAGCATTACTATGACAGATATGCAGATTAATCCAGGAGATAATTATATACATGTATTTTCTGGAGAGAAGCGTCAAGAAATGCTTGGAATAGGTGGAGCAATAACAGAATCAGCCGCTTATAATATAAGTACCATGCCTGCTAATATTCAAAAACAAATTTTTGATGCATATTTTTCAAAGTTAGGATCTAATTATTCAGTAATACGTACTCCTATTGGATCATGTGATTTTACATTAAGCGGATATTCTTATGACGACGGAGATGTTGATACTAACCTGACTAACTTTAGTATAGATAAGGACAAGCAATATATAATACCAGCTATGCAAAAGGCTCTTAGTTATAACAATAATCTTAAAATATTTACTGCTCCTTGGTCGCCTCCTGCATGGATGAAAAAAAGTGGTGCAAGATCTGGAAAAGGGCCAGCACTTCCATTTGTGGGTGACAGTATTTTTAATAATGCACAACTTAAGCCTGAATATTATCAGGCTTATTCAAATTACCTTAGCAAATATATCAAGGAATACAAGAAACTTGGCATAAATATTTGGTCACTATCGGTACAAAATGAAGCTCAAAATGCACCCGCCTGGGAAGGAACTACATATACCCCAGCTAGTATGGCTGATTTCATTGGGAATTATTTAGGACCTACCTTTACAAAGGATAATATTGATGCAAAAATCTTGATTTGGGATTGGGATAAAGGAAATGATCCTATGCATCGCGACGGTTTTATCAATTTTAATACAAAAGTGTTATCTGACAGTAATGCTGCAAAATATATCTATGGAACAGCCTTCCATTGGTATGCAGGAGATATTTGGCATGAGGCAACAGGACAACCTATGTGGTCAACAGACTTTGATAGTTTGGATACAGTTAAGAAGAACTTCCCTAAATTACATCTTCTAGCAACAGAAGGATGCCAAGAAAAGGGCCATTGGCTTAATGATTGGGCACCAGCCTCAAGATACATTTATGATATGATTAATGATTTTGAGTCTTATACTGAAACTTGGATAGATTGGAATATAGTATTAAGAAATGATGGGGGGCCAACCCATGATGTAAATAACTTATGTCATGCCCCAGTAATGGTAGATCCGAGTACCAATAAAGTTACCTTCAATTCATCATACTATATATTAAAGCAATTTAGCCAAAACATACGTCCAGGCACTTACAATATTAAAACTACAGCAAATTTGCCTGAAGCATCTGATACAAGTGGAATATTTAAAACAGCATTCATCAATCCTGAGGATAATAGTGTATCATTATTTGTAGGAAATACCTCAAATAATGATCAGATGGTAAAAATTGTTGATGGAACTAAAGGTTTTACTGCAACTATCAAAGCAAATTCTTTGATGACATTTAAATACAACACTACTGGATTTGAATGCACAAATACACCTGAAGTAATTACTGTTGACTCCTCAAGCAACCAGTCCGGTTCTCAAACTGCGGACAAAGCTATTGATAAAAACAATAGTACCAGATGGGCAAGTAATTGGAATGATAATGAATGGCTGAAATTAGATCTTGGAGAACAATATAATGTATCTGGAGTTATAATTAACTGGGAATGTGGATATGACTCTGCATACAAAGTTCAAACATCTATGGATGGGACAAATTGGACGACCGTTAGAACAATCACAAATAATTCAACTTCAAACAAAAATACTGAGTTAAATTTTAGTCCTAAATCAGCACGGTATCTGAAAATACAAGGAGAAAAAAGAAATAATAAATATGGATATTCAGTGTACGAAATAACGCCTATAACTTTGAAATAAGAAAAACTGGAGCACAAAAGAATATTGTTAAAGATGTGAGCTTGTGCTCTAGTTTTACAAATACTTAAAAATTTAATTTTATATTCATACACAATAACTATTTTGTATATTGTTAATTATAGAATAAATTTCTATAATTTTATAAGAGGTATTTTAAACGTATTCAGTAATTGAATTAGAATGCATTTGTCTATGATTAAAACCAAACTTACGTAGATAAAAATCTGCATACTTTTGTCGTTGTTTTGATATCGTTATCAAATATATGTTTTTCACATTATAACTATTATAAAGAGAATTTAAATTTATATTCTGGAGCAACGTATTCTATTTGGAAAAGTCTTAAATGGTATTAACGAAGTCAAAATTATATAGAAATTAAAAAAATTAAGATTAAACGGGGGTAGAGATGATATGGATACATATAAAGTTATTGAGATAAAGCAAAGTATTTTCGAAGATAATGATAGACAAGCAGATTTACTTAGGAAAGAATTAAAAAAAGATAAGACTTTTTTATTGAATTTAATGTCATCACCAGGTTCAGGTAAAACAACTACTGTTTTAAGAACAATTGAAGCTTTGAAGGATGAAATAAGTATAGGAGTTTTAGAAGCTGATATTGATTCGGATGTGGATGCTAATACTGTTTCAAAGACAGGAGCAAAAGTAATTCAATTACACACAGGTGGAATGTGTCATTTAGATGCAGATATGACTAAACAAGGTTTATTAGGACTCGGAACAGAAGGAATTGATTTTGCAATTTTAGAGAATGTGGGAAATTTGGTATGTCCAGCAGAATTTGATACTGGTGCATCAAAAAATGCAGCGATTTTAAGTGTGCCAGAGGGAGATGATAAACCTCTAAAATATCCTTTAATGTTTTCAATTGTTGATGTTTTGTTGATTAATAAGATAGATGCAATGTCTATTTTTGATTTTGATTTGGAAGCTGTTAAAGAGCGTGTAAAGAAATTGAATCCTAATATTAAGGTTATCCCAATCTGTGCTAAAACAGGAGAGGGAATTGAGGAATGGGCAGATTGGATACGTACTGAAGTAAAAAATTGGAATAAACAATAGAAATTTCATCACTTTTTAAGATAATTTAAAATATGCTATAAAAATGGGGGAATGCAGTATGGTAAAAGGCAGGGTATTAGATCTTGCTAATCATATTAATAGATCAAAACGTGGTTCAAAATCAGGAATTAAAGCAGATGATCCTGAATACATGATTTTAGAACCAGTTGTTTCAGAGGAAATGGCAGAAGCAGGGCTTTGCCTAGAGTTACGTAACCCTAAGAGTGCAGAAGATGTTGCTTCTTTATGTGGTAAATCTGTAGAGGAAACATCAAAATTACTATGGGACTTGTCTGTTGCGGGTGTTTGTTTTGTTAATGAAATTGATGGTGTTGATAAATACTGGCTTGAGACTTGGATTCCAGGTGTTATGGAAATGATGGTTAACAACAAGGAGAATGTTAAAAAGTATCCGCAAATTGCTGAAGCTTTTGAAGCCTATGGAAGAATAAGAGGACCTAAAACAGCTGGTAACTTTCCTGTAGGTAAAGGATTAATGCGTGTTATACCTATTGAGCATGCAATTGAAGGGGAAACAAGAAGAGCATCTTATGAAGAAGTTTCAAAATATCTTAATGAAAATGAAAAATTTTCTGTATCAGATTGTTCTTGTCGTACAGCAAGAGAAGCCATGGGAGAAGGCTGTGGTCACTTGAAGGAAGATATATGTATTCAAATGGGACATGCTGCTGAATATTATATTCGTACAGGCAGAGGGAGGGAGATTAATCGTGAAGAAGCTTTTGAAATTATAAAAAAAGCTGAGGCAAATGGATTAGTGCATCAGATACCAAATACAGATGGACCAGGGAAAACTCATGCCATTTGTAATTGCTGTGGATGTTCATGTTTGTCACTTAGAACTGCTGAAATGTTTTTAAATACTGATATGGTACGTTCAAATTATGTTTCTGAAATAGATAAGGATAAATGTGTTGCTTGTGGTGAATGTGTTGAAAACTGCCAAGTTAATGCATTAAGGTTAGGACAAAAAATCTGTACCAAAACACCAATAGTTGAGAAAGAACGTCCTCTTCCATATGATACAGAATGGGGTCCTGACAAATGGAATTTTGATTATCGTACTAATAGAAAAGTTGTTGTAGATACTGGAACAAGTCCTTGTAAAGCAGAATGTCCAGCTCACATTGGGATTCAAGGTTATATAAAACTAGCTTCTCAAGGAAGATATACTGAAGCTCTTGAGCTTATCAAACACGAAAATCCATTCCCAGCAGTATGTGGACGTATTTGCCCAAGAAAATGTGAATCAGCTTGTACTAGAGGGGATATTGATGATCCTATTGCTATCGATGATATAAAGAAATTCATTGCAGAACAAGATTTAAATAAGGATACTCGTTATGTACCTAAAGTAATAAATAAATATGGAAATAAAATTGCAGTTATAGGGGCAGGTCCTTCTGGACTTTCTTGTGCTTTTTATTTAGCTGTTGATGGGTATAAGGTAATCGTATTTGAAAAGCAAAAAGTACTTGGAGGTATGTTGACTCTTGGAATTCCAGCCTTCAGACTTGAAAAAAATGTAGTTGATGCAGAAATAGATATTTTGCAAGACTTGGGTGTTGAATTTAAGACTGGTGTTGAAGTTGGCACGGATGTAAGTCTTAATGATTTAAGAGGTCAAGGTTTTGAAGCATTTTATCTTGCAATAGGTGCTCAAACAGGTAGAAAGTTAGGCATTGAGGGTGAAGATGCTGAAGGTGTAATCTCTGGTGTAGAATTCTTACGTAGAGTAAATCTAGGTAAAGGTCTAAAAATAGAAGGGGAAACAATTGTAATTGGTGGTGGAAATGTTGCAATTGATGTTTCTAGAACTGCTACTCGTATCGGTGCATCAAAAGTTAACATGTATTGTTTAGAGAGTAGAGAACAGATGCCAGCTCTTGATGAAGAAATTAAAGAATCATTAGCAGAAGATATTAGTATCAATAATTCTTGGGGACCAAAAAGAATCGTTGTACAAAATGGACATGTTGTTGGTGTAGAATTCAAAAAATGTATTTCTGTTTTTGATGAAAATAAAAGGTTTAATCCTAAATTTGATGAAAATGAAACTAAGATAGTCAAGGCAAATAATGTCCTAATTTCAGCAGGTCAAGAAATGGATTGGGGCGGGTTATTAAAAGATTCAAAAGTAGAATTGAATCCAAATAACACAATAAAAGCTGATACAATTACGCTGCAAACTGGTGAGTCAGATATATTTGCAGGTGGAGATTCATTAACAGGTCCAAGATTTGCTATTGATGCGATTGCATTAGGTAAAGAAGGTGCAGTTTCTATTCATCGTTATGTTCATCCAGGACAAAGTTTAACTATTGGACGTATTAAAAGAGAATATCGTGCCTTTGATAAAGGAAATCTTGAACTTGGAGGATATGATCATCTTCCAAGGCAAACGGTAAGTCATGTTGAAGAAGATAAATCAAAAGAAAGCTTTAAGGATTTACGTGGTACATTTACAGAAGATCAAATGAAGACGGAAACAGAACGTTGCCTTGGTTGTGGTGCTACTGTTGTAGATCAATATTTATGCGTGGGATGTGGTGTTTGTACTACAAAATGTAAATATGATGCAATTAAACTTGTAAGAAAATATGATAGTGTAGGTGTAGAGCTTCGAGACTTAAAGCGTGAAATAATGAAACATGCATTAAAACGTAAGGTGAGAATTGCTGTTAAAAAGCCAGTAAGATTTTTGCAGTCATTTTTATCTAACGAAAAAAGTAATTAAGAAGAATTCAAAATTATACAAAATATAAGATGAGGAAATGAAAATTTCCTCGTCTTTAAATATTCACAAGAGAGGTGAGTTTATTTGCATGAGCTAGGAGTTGTGATTGAAGTCGTAAAAACAGTTGAAAGTTTTGCAAGAAAAAATCAATTAACAAAAATTGATACATTAGTTCTCCAAATAGGTGAACTTTCATCTATGATTCCAAGATATATTCAAGCATGCTACCCAGCTGCAGTGGATGGCACATTATTAGAAGACACAAAATTAGAAATTGAAATATTACCGGGCAATGCTATTTGTAAAGAATGTAATAAAGTTTTTAATCTTATTCAAAGCAGGAGCCAATGTCCAAACTGTGGAAGTAAAGACAGGGAGATATTATGCGGAAAAGAATTTATGATTAAGGAAATTATTGCTTGTGAATGAATAAAAATATATGTTTATAACTAAAAAGTAGTGGTTATCAATTTATAGTTGAAGCTACTATTTTTTTGAGATTTTTTAATAAGTAACTCTTAAGAAACTTCAATTTGGTTATTAGTTAGAGTTATATTGGGGAGGATGTTTTGCTAAAAAGGTGAATAAAGAAGTTTTTAAGCAATCAGAAGGAATACTTCCACTTAATAAATCAGTGGCAATAGAGATTTGTAATTATAACATAAGAATAAAATGTCTATTTTAAGGAATAAAAAGAACATTTTATATAGAATTTTAAAAAATTATAGATATTTTACTTTTCATATCGATTTTTATACATTTAGAAGAAATGCTCTTTCATAAATTTAAATTAAAGTGCAAAATATAGTCATTAATAATAAAGAAACAAACAATTATCATTTAAGAAAATTCAGATTTGAAACATAAGGAGAATTAATATGAGTAATATTAAAATTGCTGGAATTGGCGCATATTTACCATCCATGGTTGTTACAAACAAAAAAATAAGTGAATTTGTTGAAACAGATGATGAGTGGATAGTTGAGAGAACAGGGATTAAAGAAAGAAGAATTTCAGAAGAAGAAGATACATCAGATATTGCTGTTAAAGCAGCAAAACTTGCAATTGAAAGGAGTAATGTAAAAGTAGAAGATATTGAGCTAATAATTGTGGCAACAGTTTCACCAGATATGTTTATACCATCTGTAGCATGTATAGTACAAAATAAGTTAAATGCAGATAAAGCAGCATGCTTTGATATAAATGTTGCATGTTCGGGATTCTTATATGGTATAGAAATAGCAAAAAGTATGATGAAGTCTATGAATTATAAGAATTCACTAATAATTGGTGCAGAAGTTCTTTCAAAAGTTACAGATTGGACTGATAGAGAAACTTGCATTCTTTTTGGAGATGGTGGAGGTGCAATAGTTCTTACTGATGAGGAATGTGAAACAAAAGGTATTATAAAATCATATCTAAGATCTAATGGAAAAAAAGGAGATGCATTAACAATTGGAGCAGCAGATTTTAATAATCCATTTGTTAAAGGCGAAAGAGAAAGAAGACGCTTAATCAAAATGAATGGAAGGGAAGTATTTAAATTTGCAACATCAGCTATAGTAGAAGCAATTTATGAACTATTAAAGGAAACAGATATTGCATTAGATGAAATTAAATACATAGTTTCTCATCAAGCGAATTATAGAATTATAAAATCAGCAGCAAATAAATTAGGGATAGACGAAAAAAAATTCTATATTAATTTAGATAGAGTTGGAAACACATCAGCGGCATCAATACCAATAGCTTTAAATGAAATGCATGAAAAAAATTTAATTAAAAAAGGAGATAAATTCATTCTAGTAGCTTTTGGTGGGGGATTGACCTATGCATCAACATTAGTAGAATGGTAGAGTTTAAATTTGTAAAAAAGTTAACTATAAAAGTTTAATATAGTTAATTTATAAAATAAATATTATTTAATGAGGTGGTTACATATGTTATTTGAGGAAATAAGAGAAATAATTTGTGAACAATTAGGGATTGATAAGGATGATGTAAGCTTAGAAATATCACTTGAAGAATTAGGTGCAGATTCCCTAGATTCGTTTCAAATAATAACTGAATTAGAGGAGAAATACAATATTGAAATTGAAGAAGCTGAGGAGATAAAGACTATTCAGGATGCGGTTAATTTTGTAGAAAAGGAGATTAATAACAAGAATTCCAAGTAAATATTAAGTAAGTTACTTAATTGGATTTTATATATAGTATACATAACCAAAGGTTAAAATACTAAAGTCACAACAGAATCTTATTAGGAGTTAATTAAGCGAGTGTTTTTTATTTTTATAATTTATAGGAGGAATTCACTATGGAAATAAATAGGTTGTTGAAAATATTGGATATACAATATCCAATATTTCAAGGAGCAATGGCAAGAATTGCAGATGCTTCTTTAGCTTCAGCAGTAAGTGAAGCAGGAGGACTTGGAATAATAACAGGCGCAGCTCCAACGGAGTGGGTAAGGGTACAAATACAGAAAACTAAGAAACTAACCAATAAGCCCTTTGGAGTAAATATAATGTTAATGTCAGAAAATGCGGATGAGATAGCGGAATTGGTATGTGAAGAGGGAGTTCAAGTTGTTACAACTGGTGCAGGAAGTCCCGGGAAGTACATGAAAAAATGGAAGGAATGTGGAATAAAAGTTATACCAGTAGTAGCATCAGTAGCATTAGCTAAGAGAATGGAAAAGGCAGGCGCAGATGCAATTATAGCAGAAGGAACTGAATCAGGAGGTCATGTAGGTCAATTAACAACAATGGCATTAGTGCCACAAGTAGTTGACGCTGTTAGCATACCTGTAATTGCAGCAGGAGGTATAGGAGATGGCAGAGGATTAGCAGCTTCATTTATGCTTGGTGCAGAAGCAATACAAGTTGGGACAAGATTTTTAGTAGCTAAGGAATGTATAATACACCAAAATTATAAAGATAAAATATTAAAAGCGAAGGATATAGATACAGAAGTTACAGGAAGATGCACAGGCCATCCCGTTAGAATTCTTAGAAATAAACTTGCAAGAACTTTTCTTCAACTTGAAAAAGATGGAGCATCAGTTGAGGAAATAGAAAAATTAGGAGCAGGTGCTTTAAGAAAAGCTGTTGAAGGTGATATTGAAAATGGATCACTAATGTCAGGACAAATAGCAGGACTTATTAATAAAGAACAAACTTGTAAAGAAATAATAGAAGAATTATTTAAAGATGCAGAAGAATTGTTTATAAAATTTGGAGATAAAAATGTTTGTTAATCAAAGAATGCTCCTTTTTAGGTAATGATTAAAATTGTTGTACATAGAGGGCATTAATCACTTAAGAGACTTGGTATAGCAAATAATGTAGTAGAAGTTGTTGCTTTCTTTGCAAGCAAAAGTTCAAGCTATGTTACATGCAATGTAATCCAAGTTTACGGTGAAATGTTAATGTAACGGAGGAAGGTAAGTTATGGAAAATAGGGTTGTGATTACTGGAATGGGAGCATTAACTCCAATAGGAAATGATGTTAATACATTTTGGAACAATATAAAAAATGGCAAATTAGGTATAGATTTTATTACCTTAGTTGATAAGGAGTCAATAGACATAAAAGTTGCAGCAGAAGTTAAAGATTTCGATCCAGAAGCACTAATAGGAAAAAAAGAGTCTAAAAGATTAGATAGATTCTCACAGTTTTCATTAATTTCATCAGAAGAAGCTATAAAAGCTTCAAAAATTGATTTAAAAGAAGTGGATCTAGAGAGATTTGGGGTTATGTTCGGATCTGGAATTGGTGGATATGAGACAATTGAGAAGGAATCTATGAAACTATATAGTGGTAAGACAAAAAAGATATCTGCCTTTTTTATACCTATGTCAATAATAAATTTAGGTGCAGGAAATATTGCAATCAAATACGGATTGAAAGGACCTTGTACTTCAATAGTAACAGCTTGTGCATCAGGAACTAACAATATTGGAGCTGCCTTTAGAGAAATAAAACATGGATATGCAGATATAATGATTGCTGGTGGAGCAGAGGCATCAATAACTAGATTGGGAATCACAGGCTTTTCTAGTATGAAAGCGTTAAATACAAGTAATGATCCAAAGAGAGCATCAATTCCATTTGATAAAAATAGAAGTGGGTTCGTTATGGGAGAAGGATCAGGGGGATTAATCCTTGAATCATTAAAACATGCTCAGGCCAGAGGTGCAAATATCATAGCAGAAATCGTAGGATACGGTTCAACTTGTGATGCATACCACATTACTTCACCAGATTTAAAAGGAGCTGGAGCTGCAAGAGCCATGAAAGATGCTATGGAAGAGGCTGGAATTAAGGCGGAAGAAGTGTCATATATAAATGCGCATGGAACTTCAACAGAATTAAATGATAAATTCGAAACGTTAGCTATAAAAAAAGCATTTGGTGATAGTGCTTATAAAGTGGCAATATCTTCAACAAAATCAATGACAGGACATCTACTAGGAGCAGCAGGAGCAATAGAGGCAATAATATGTGCCAAAGCTCTACAAGAAGGTTTTATACCGCCAACAATTGGATATGAAGCAAAAGATGAAGAGTTAGATTTAGACTATGTACCAAACGTAGGAAGAAAACAGGAACTAGAGTATGTTATGACAAACTCATTAGGCTTTGGCGGGCATAACGCAACATTGCTTTTAAAAAAGTGGAAATAATTCAAAGGAGGATGCTATGGATTTTGAAAAAATAAAAGAACTAATTAAATTAGTCGATTCTTCAAGTTTAGCTTTTTTTGAGCTTCAAAATGGAAATGATGGTATAAAAATGGATAAATCATTAGTGAGAGAAGTAATTAAAAATTCAGTAGAGGAAGCTAAAAATTTAACTCCTATTTCCAATGGTGCAACTGAAACTTTAATAAGTCAAGTATTGAAGCCTTCTTGTAAAGAGAGGTTAGAAAATATATGTACCTCAGAAATTGAAAAGGAAACTGCTATAGACAGTGAGACTTTAAAGGTTATAACTTCACCAATGGTAGGAACCTTTTATTCAAAAGTTTCACCAGATAGTGAACCTTTTGTAAAAGTAGGAGGTGAGGCTACTATAGGAAAAATAATTTGTATAGTAGAAGCTATGAAGCTTATGAATGAAATAGAAAGTGACTATACAGGGAAAATAGTTGAAGTTTTAGCTAAGGATGGTCAAATGGTAGAGTATGGTCAACCACTATTTAAGGTTAAGGGGGAATAGGAAATGTTAATTAAGGTTGTAACTGGAGATAGGTTGGACTTATACTGTGAAATTATTAAAGTTAAAGGGTCTATAGGAGTAGGAAAAGGAATAGCATCAGTCGATGGAAAGATAGTTTGTGAAGCAGAAATACTTTTTGCTATAGGATAGGTGAGAATAATGTTTAAGAAGGTACTAATCGCCAACAGAGGTGAAATCGCAGTTAGAATAATTAGAGCTTGCAGAGAAATGGGAATAAGTACAGTTGCTGTTTATTCAGAAGTCGATAAAGACGCAATTCATACTCAATTAGCAGATGAGGCTGTATGTATTGGTTCTGCAATGCCTAAGGATAGTTATTTAAACATAACAAATATTTTAAGTGCATGTGTTTTAACTGGTGCAGATGCTATTCATCCAGGCTTTGGTTTTCTATCAGAAAATCCAAAGTTTGCAAAAATGTGCAAACAGTGCAACATAAAATTTATAGGACCAGATTATCAAACTGTTCAAATGATGGGGAATAAGTCAGAAGCTAGAAAAATCATGAAAATGTCAGGAGTTCCTGTAGTTCCGGGCTATGAAGGTGAAATTAAGGATGAAAAACATGCTTTAGAAATAGCAAGAGAAATAGGTTATCCAATAATGATAAAAGCATCAGCGGGTGGAGGCGGAAAAGGTATAAGAATAGCTCAAAATGATGAAGAATTCTTAAGGGGATATAAAACTGCTAAGTCGGAAGCAAAGGCCTGCTTTGGAGATGACTCTCTATACATAGAAAAGTTTATTCAAAAGCCAAAACATATAGAATTTCAAATACTAGCTGATGAATATGGAAATGTAATTCACTTAGCAGAAAGAGAATGTTCTATGCAGAGAAAAAACCAAAAAGTTTTAGAAGAAGCACCATCAAACATACTTACAGCAGAATTACGTGAGAAAATGGGTGAAATTGCAAAGAAAGCAGCCCTTGCTGTAGATTATAAAAATGCAGGTACTATAGAATTCTTATTTGATAGAAATAACAATTTCTATTTTATGGAGATGAATACAAGAATACAAGTGGAACATCCAATTACTGAGATGATTACAGGAATAGACTTAGTTAAACAGCAGCTAAAAATAGCAGCAGGAGAAAAACTAGAATTTACTCAAGAAGACGTAAAAATTAAAGGGCATGCAATAGAATGCAGAGTAAATGCAGAAGATCCAGAACATGACTTTAGACCGTGTCCAGGAACGATAGAAGAATTATGTGTTCCAGGAGGACTTGGGGTAAGAATAGACTCAGCAATATATTGTGGATACAAAATACCACATTGCTATGATTCCATGATAGCTAAGTTAATAACATTTGGAAAAGATAGAAATGAAGCTATTGTAAAGATGAATAGAGCATTATCAGAATTTGCAGTAGGTGGAGTAAAAACAAATATAAACTTTGAATTATCAATACTTGAAAGTAAAGAATTTTTAGAAGGTGATTACGATACCTCATTTCTAGAAGAAAAGATGGTGAAGAAAGATGTCTCTTAAGGACTTATTTATAAAGAAACAAAAATATGCAACTATCAAATCTTCAGTAATTAAGAAAATTGCAGAAGAGAAACCGAATATTCCTTCAGGAATGTGGAAAAAATGTGATAAATGTAATACTATGATTTACTCAGAGGACTTAGAAATTTCAAAATACGTCTGCACTACTTGCGGTTATCACTTTAGATTAAATGCAAAGCAAAGAATAAATATATTCTTAGATAAAAATACATTTAAAGAATTATGGAAAGAATTAAAAACAACAAATCCTTTGAAATTTGAAGGTTATGAGGAAAAATTGAAGAGTGAGAAAACAACTAGTACAGAAGCAGTTGTAACTGGTATAGGACAGTTAAAAGGAATAACTGTTGCATGTGCATTTATGGATAGCTTCTTCATGATGGGAAGTATGGGAACTGTAGTAGGAGAAAAGATTACAAGACTTATAGAATATGCTACAGAAAATAAACTCCCAGTTATAATCTTCACTGCATCAGGGGGAGCTAGAATGCAAGAAGGTATTTTTTCACTTATGCAGATGGCAAAGGTAAGCGCAGCTCTGGCAAAGCATGATGAAGCAGGTTTTTTATATATTACAATATTAACAGATCCAACTACAGGCGGAGTTACAGCAAGCTTTGCTATGGAAGGTGACATTATATTAAGTGAACCAAATGCATTAATTGGATTTGCAGGCAGAAGAGTAATTAAAAATACAATTAAAGAAGAACTCCCAGACGACTTTCAAACAGCAGAGTTTCTACTTCCAAAAGGTTTTGTAGATGCCATTGTTGAAAGAAAAAATATGAGAGCATGTATATATAGAATTCTTATTTTACATGGAGTGAAGAATAATGGATAGAGAGTTTATTAAAACAAAGGTAACACCATGGGAAAGTGTTGAAATTGCAAGACACAAAGATAGATCAACAGGCAAATATTATATAGAGACAATTTTTAAAGATTTTATAGAATTTCACGGTGACAGAAGCTTTGGAGATGACAAAGCTGTAATTGGAGGAATTGCAGCTCTCGATGATATAAGTGTTACTGTAGTTGCAATAACAAAAGGCTCAAATACATCTGAAAATATAGAAAGAAATTTTGGAATGCCAAATCCAGAAGGTTATAGAAAAGCCTTAAGACTTATGAAGCAGGCAGAGAAGTTTAAAAGGCCAGTAATTTGCTTTATAGATACCCCAGGAGCATTTCCAGGACTTGGAGCCGAGGAGAGAGGTCAAGGCCAGGCAATAGCCAATAACCTTTTTGAATTAAGCAGACTAAAGACACCTATAATATCTGTATTAACAGGTGAAGGTGGTAGTGGTGGAGCTTTGGCTTTAGCAGTTGCAGATAAAGTTTATATGCTTGAGCATTCAATATACTCAATTCTTTCTCCAGAAGGCTTTGCATCAATTTTATGGAAAGATGGCAGTCGAGCAAAAGAAGCAGCAAAAGTTATGAAAATAACGGCTCAAGATTTAAAAGATTTTAATATAATTGACAATATAATAAAAGAACCAAGAGGAGGAGCTCATAAAAATCCAGCTAAAACAGCAGAAGAGATTAAAAAGATACTCCTAGATTCACTTAAGGAATTGCGAGTTAAAGACTTAAATACTTTAGTTGAAGATAGATATAATAAATTTAGAAAAGTGGGAAGTTATAATCTATAAGCTCAGTACGTAGGGATTTAATAGATGTACATTGATAATGAGCATAGTGTAACTATACGAATTATATGGATATTTTTATAATAAATTCAATAAAAAGAAAAATAGTTAGGTATGTAAATTTTTATTAAGCTAATGCAAATAAAAGGGGGAATGGAAATGTATGTTAATCAAATAAATTTAAATGATATTAAAGCTGAAGTGTACGAACTGATATCAAATATAACAGGTCATAAAGTTGTAGATCTTGATTGCGAAATGTTTCTTGAAGGTGATTTAGGAATTGATTCAATAAAAATGGTTACATTAATGAATCAACTAATGAAGCTTATACCACCAGAAGAAATAGATAATTTTATTGCTGTTTACCCTATGACACATTTAATGTCATTACAAACAATAGGTGAAATTGTGTCTATGTTTAAGGAATTCTTCTGTACAGAATTACAAACTGATGAACATGAGAAAACAAATGAAATTGATGTAAAAAAACAAGTATATGAAATTATATCAAATATAACAGGTCATAAAGTAGAAGACCTTGATTATGAAATGTTTCTCGAAAGTGATTTAGGATTTGATTCAATAAAAATGGTTACGTTAATGAATCAATTAATAAAACTTATACCACCTGAAAAAATAGATGATTTTACTAATAATTATCCTATGACATATTTAATGTCACTACAAACTATAGAGGAGATTACTTCTATGTTTGAGGAATTTTTTAATACGAGATCATCTAAGTCAGGACAATTAAATAAATGTGAGACGAAAGATTTAGCAATTTTAAATTCTCAGTATCCATTTTTAGTATCATATTGGTCTGTAGGAACTTTAACTATTTGCTCTGGAATAAGAATTGAAGGAATCTTAAATTTAAAACTTTTACAAGAAAGCTGGCTGGAATTAATAAAAAGACATCCTAGTTTATGTTCAGAGTTTATATCAAAGGAAGGCGCAAAGAACTTTAAAGACTATGAATTTAAAGTTTATGGACATCCAATTCTACCAGAAATTGATTTGAATGACATACGAAATTTATCAGAAGAAAATCAAAATCAAATAATTAAACAAACTATTGAAGATATTATAAATACGCCTTTTGATATTTTTAAATTCCCTCTTCATAAATTCACAGTTATCCAAATAAACAATTCACAATATGAATTAATACTAGCAAATAATCATTTAATTTCAGATGGATTAGGAAATCAACAAATTCTTAGGGAAATGATTGAAATATATTCATCAAAGGTTAATGGTAATGCTGTTAATTTATCAGAAGGAATATCAATATCAGATTATAATGATGCGGTTTGTAAAATAAATGATTGGAGCAGTTTAGAGGAAAAAAAGAATTTAGAAAAATATGTACAGGCCTATGGAAAGAAAAAATATAAGTTTAATCCATTTAATGAGAATAATATTAAAAATGATTTTGCTACAGTTAAAACAAAAAAATATTGGTTAAATGAAAAAATAACTAATCTTCTATTAGAGAAAGCAAAGTCTTGGAGAGTTTCTTTATTTACTCTATTAGTAAGTTCATATTTAAAAACTATAGAATATATGGATAAAGAAAATAATCAAATAATTATAAATTTACCTACTGGTGGTAAAGTATATCCCAATATTGATGCTACTGGCATTATAGGATGTTTTGCACAAAATATGGCATTAAGCTTTGATTTGAAAGATAGTAATGAAAATTGGGCAAAAATAGTTACAGAAGTGGATAAAGAAATAAAGGGAAGACTATCAGAAGGCATAGATAGGGCTCAAACATATAGTACAGCAAAAATGGCAAAGGAACAAGACATGCTTGAAGATGGTAAAATGTCAAAAACAACAGCAGCTATTGTACGTTCTAGTTTGAAATCAAATTTATATCTTTCATTTGTTGGTAATACTAATATTAAAGAAAACTATGGAGCGCTTAAAGTAGTTGATTATGAAGCATATACATCAACTAATGCAGGGGCTGTTGATAACCTTATTGAAATATTTAATAATCGTATTATTATTACATCTAATTATGATAGTTTATGTTTTAAGGAAGATAATATTAATTTATTACTAAAAGAATTTATAAATAATATTAATTCTCTTGCAAATTATGAAATAGAAGCAAAAGTTAGTTCAGTAATTTTTGAAGTTTCTAAAGATGATAATTTAATTGAAGAACTCATTAAAATAGGTTCTGAAATATGTTGCACAAATATTTCAAGAGATGATATTTATAAGGATTTAAGTTCAGATTTTGGAGTTGATTCACTACAGCTTATTAGAATAATATCTAGAATTGCTAAACTTTATAAAGGAATTGATAAAGAATCGTTATTTAAATGCAGAACTTTAAATGAAATGGCTTTAGCAATTGAAAAAAGCATTTATAAAGATGAAAAACATTTAAGGGAATATGAGAAGTTACAAGATAGAGAAGAAATCCCTTATATGAAGATTGTAAAACAATGTAAACTTACACCTGATTCAATAGCTATAATGTACAAAGATGAAATAATAACGTATGGTGAATTAGATAAGAGGACAAACCAAATTGCAAACTATTTGAGAAATCAAGGTATTAAAAGAAATTCCCTTGTTGGGATAATGGTATACCCAGGACCTATGATGTTAATAGGAATGATTGGTATCATGAAAGCAGGTGCAGCATATGTGCCAGTTGATCCAGCTTATCCAACTGATCGTATTCAATACATAATGAATAATGCGGGTATAGAAATTTTACTCACTGAGCATGAGTTAGGAGAAGAGTTAAGTAATTTGATAACAGCAGATTCGCCAATAAAAAATCTTGTATATTTAGATTTTGGAGGAAGAGCTATTAATGAAAACAACTATAGGCAGGTATTAATAGAAGAATTGATGGAAGCATCTGATAATGATCCTGAATATATAAATTTATCTGATGACTTAATGACAATATTATATACTTCAGGTTCAACAGGAAATCCTAAAGGTGTTATGCTTGCACATCTAGGATATATGAATAGATTAAAATGGCATCAGGATACTTTTAAGCTTAACTTAGGAGAACGTGTAGCACAAAAAACATCTTGCTGTTTTGATATTTCTGTTTGGGAACTTTTCTGGCCCTTAATGTATGGTGGTATAGTATGTCCGATTAGAAATGAAGTAGTAAAAAATCCATGGGCATTAGCAAGATGGTTAATAGATACAAAGATAAATATAATGCATTTTGTACCATCTTTATTTGGTGAATTTGTAAACTCTTTAGAGGATGATGACTATACCTTTAAAGATTTGAGATGGCTAATTTTTAGTGGAGAAGCGCTTCCTATGCCAACAATTCAAAAATGGATAGACAAACATGGTTTAAATACAGGTCTTGCAAATCTTTATGGACCTACAGAAGCATCTATTGATGTTACATGTCATATTATTGATAAGAGACCAGGTGGAAAGGGAGAGAATACAATTCCAATAGGAAAGCCGATTACTAATGTATTTATTAAAAATTTAGATGAAAATATGAATGAACTTTCAGAGGGGCAAATAGGTGAGCTTTGGATTGGTGGTATCCAACTTGCAAAAGGATATAAAAATAATAAAGAAAAAACAGAAGAAGCGTTTAAACCTAATCCATTCAAGGAAATTCCAGGAGAGCATTTATATAGAACAGGAGATTTAACTACAAAGCTACCAGATGGAAGTTATGAATATTTAGGACGAATAGATAATCAGATAAAAATAAGAGGCTTTAGAGTTGAGCTTGGAGAGATTGAAGCTGTACTTGGAACATACCCAGATGTAAATGAAGTTGCTGTAATTGCAGTTGATTATACTGATGGACAGAAACAATTAATTGCTTGTATTTCAGGAAATCAAGTAAATGATAATGAATTAAAAGAATTTATATCAAAGAAGCTTGCTTACTATATGATTCCACATCGTTTTGAATGGATGTCTATACTGCCCAAAACACCTAATGGTAAGCTTGATAGAAAGGTTTTGAATAAAATATATGGAAATAATATTGGTATAGAAAGTACTGATAAATTGGAATCAAAAAATCTTAAGGGAAACCAATTTGAAACAAATGAAATTCCGTTATCACCAGCACAAAGCTTTTTAATAAATTATTTTGATTATCCATATCAATGGACTGGATATACAAGATTTTTATATAAACAGCCTCTAGATTTTGATTTGTTTAACAAAGCTCTGACTATTGTAACTAATAGTACCGATGCTCTAAGAAGCGTATTAGAAAAGCAAGAAAATAAGTGGATTCAAAGATTTGTATCTGATGATCAAAGAGTTGAGGCAGATTGTTATGATGGTTCTCATATTGATGATGAAGAAAGAGATGTAGCAGTTAAAGAGGTAATTAATAAAATCATTACAGAGTTAGAGGTAGATAGATGGCCTCTTTGGAAGGTTGTCATTATAAAAGTAAATGATTCTGTTTATGATATTTCTGTAATAGGTCATCATCTTATTTCAGATCTTATATCAAATCAAATATTATTTAAGAAAATATGGGAAGTTTATGGTCAGCTTATATCAGGAACTAAAGATATTAATATAATAAAAGAGAAATCATATAGGGAATTTGTTTTAAAAATTAATGAAGAAAAAAATAACAATTCTTTAGAAATTATAAACTATTACAAAAATCAATTCCCTTCAGAAGTTTACTCTTTCAAGATTAATAAGGATTTTGACTTAGGAGCGAATACTGAGGAATCTGCTAAAGTAGAAACATTTATTTTAAGTAAATCAGAAACTTTAAGTTTACAAACTAAGGCAAAAAAATATTTTAGAACAAATTTGTATTCTATTATACTGGCACCATTATATAGGATGCTAGAAAAGAAATACAAAAAATCATGGATTGTAATAAGTCATAGAATGAATGGAAGAGAATTTAGGAATGAGACTTATTTTGAAACTGTTGGAAATTTTGCAGTAAATTATCCATTGGGGATTAGTATTGATCATAATGAGGAATGGTTAGAAACTGTCGAAAAGATTGTAGGTGGGATGAATAATATTCCATTAAAAGGTATAAGTTATGATTTAGTATCAGATGAATTACCTTCATATATGTATCCAGATCTAAATTTAACTTCTATAAGAGCAAATTATTTAGGGAATAGAGATATTGCTAAATATGATGTATTTGAATTTGCAAAAGACGGACTTGATAGAAGATATTCACATCCTAGACAAAAAAGAATTTCAGAAATTGAATTCTTCTTTTCAATAGTAAATGGTGAATTAGTATTAGAAATAGAGCATTCTAGAAATATGTATAAAGATGAAACTATAAAACAGCTTGGGGAAGAATACATGAACGCTGTTAAGGAGATGGTCAGATACATTGAAGATAAAGAAAATGTATCTGAAAGTAAAAGTTTAAAACCTATTTTGTCCATAGTAGAAAATAGAAAAAAAGGTAGTTTATCAGGTAAAGTTGTAGTTGTAACTGGTGGAGGAAGAGGAATAGGAAAATCTATAGCAATTGAAATGGCTAAAGAGGATGCCAATATTGCAATTATATCTAGAACAGGTCATGAACTAGAAGAAACTAAGAGTGAGATTGAAAAAATAGGTGGAAAAGTTATCTCTATAATAACTGATATAAGTGATTATAAAGCAGTTGATGAAGCAGTAAATAAAATTATTTCAGTATTTGGGAAAATAGATATCCTTGTAAATAATGCAGGTATAACTAAATTAGAAGGTTTTACTGAGACTGAGGCTGATGAATGGAAAAATATAGTCGAAGTTAATTTGTTTGGCACTTATAATATGTGTAAGCTCGTTGTTCCTCACTTGATTAAACAAAAATCGGGAAAGATTATTAATTTAGGATCTGACTCATCTTTTATAGGTTATCCTTTAATGAGTGCATATTCAGCATCCAAACATGCATTATTAGGTCTTACAAAATCTTTAGCAGAAGAATTAAAATTAAGTAATATTCAGGTGAATGCAATTTGTCCATCCTTTGTTGAGACTAACATGGCTCCTGGTGGTCTAAGAAAAAATGCTATGCCAACTGAAAAAGTGGCTAATTTAGCTGTATTCTTATCATCTGATAAATCAGATTATATAACTGGTGAAGCGATTAAGATATTTGGGAAGCAAGACATGTACTGGTTTGGATCACAGCAGATACCAGTTCTTAAAGCTGCTCTTAATAAAAAATAAAGGGGATTTAATCAATTATGCATATTCAGCACTTAAAACCAAAAATGCAGTTAGTATTTTCAAAAAAAAAATGGGTTGTTTATAGTATAGGATTACTTATTGGTATTGCAATGGGGGTAATTAATCCTCTTGCATCAACACATTTAAAAGAAAAAAATGTTGGAAGTTTATGGATTGGAATTGTATCTTCTTCATTCTTCTTATTTATGTCAGTAGGTTCTATTTATATTGACAAGAGTTGCAGGAATAAGAGTATTAAAAAGAGTATGTTACTTGGTAGTATTATTGCAGCTATTGCAGCAAGTATATTCCCATTTGTTTCAAATTTATTTGTTTTACTTTTGTTAATGATGCTCATAGGTTTTGGGATAAGCTTAAACATGGTTGGAGTGCAAACTATACTTCAAGGATTAGCACGTGAGGATATAAGGGGAACAATTAATGGTATGTATTCATTATGTTTTGCTATAGGATTTGTATTCAGTTCAGTTATAGGACCTATACTTTATGAATATAAAATTTGGATTCCATTTATGTTTTCAGCTGGTGCCCTTATAATATCTCAACTTATAGTAAATTTAAAGTTTAAGGAAAAATTATTTTTTTCAGATAAGCCAAAAGTGAAGATACTTAAAAAAGTATCTAGTGGACTTCAAGGAGCATTTTTATATGGATTCACAGAAACTACATTAACTACTCTATATCCTATATTTCTAATACATCAAAAGTATAACTTATCAGATATTGGATATGCGTTAGGGATATTTGTAGTTGGCAGTATTATAGGAACTATACCAATAACGTATATCTCTGATAAATTAGGCCGTGAGAGAATTTTGAAAATAAGCATTTTTATTTCTATATTCACAGTTTTGGGAATAGTAGTTATTAATAATATTACTTTAAGGTTAGTATTTTCATTTTTGTCAGGTCTTATTATTGGACCTATATACCCAATAGCTTTGGCGAATTCAGTTCAAAACCTTAATGAAGAAGAACTGGCTTCTGGTACCTCTTTATTCACTTCTTTTTATGGGATAGGTTCTACTATTGGGCCTCTTATATCATCTATAACTATGAGTTTGTTTGGTGATAACCATATTTTTAGTGTATGTTTAGTTCTTTTTACTGCATTTATTGTTATAACATACTTTAAACAGTTGAAAAAAGCGTCTGAGATTATCTATTAAGTTTATATATAGTTTCGGAATATGAATTTAACAATTCAAAGTAATATTTAATTATTGAAGTAGGAGATGAAAAAAATGGAACACAAAAACAATATACAAATGTCAATTTCTTGTGGAAAAGCTATATCAGATGAATACTGCAATAAAAAGAATATTGCTAATTTATTAATAGAATCTGCCAAAAATGCAAGAGATAAAGGTATAACATTTATTCAAAATGATAATACAGAAGTTTTCTTGAATTATGAAGAAATACTTGAAAAAGCACTTTATTGTTTGGGACAACTTGAAAAAAATAAATTAAAGCAAGATGATTTTGTAATGATATCATTTCAAGATAATATTGATTTTGTTGTAGCTTTCTGGGCTTGTGTACTTGGGGGATTTGTGCCAGTACCAATTTCTCCACCATCAGCTTTTAAAGGGAAAAATGCATCTCTAGAAAAACTTATAAATGTCTGGGATACACTAAAAAAACCTATAATGGTTAGTGATGCATCAATGATTACAAATATGAAAAATAATGATTTTTATCCAGAATGTCAACAAATAAATATGTTAGATATATCGATTCTAAGGCAAAGTACTGTAAGAGGATCAATAAACTTGTCTTCATCTGAAAAACCTGCCTTTATACAATTCAGCTCAGGAAGTACCAATTCACCAAAAGGAGTAATTCTAACACATAAAAACTTGTTAACTAATATAACAGGAATAATTGAAAGTGCTGAGTTAAAATCAGAGGATAGAGTTCTTTCTTGGATGCCGTATTATCATGATATGGGTCTAATTGGGTTTCACTTAACAATGGTTGCACTAGGTCTGTTTCAGATAAATATGAGTCCTATGAAGTTTGTAAAAAGACCTATACTCTGGTTTGATTTAATTTCAAAATATAAGATGACCTTAACTTCTAGTCCTAATTTCGGATATAGGTTATTACTAAAAAAAATCACTGATAAACATCTTGAAAGCTGGGATTTAAGCAGTTTAAGATTAATCTTTAATGGCGCAGAACCTATTTCAGTGCCTTTGGTTAAGGAATTTATGGAAAAATTATCTGTATGTAATTTACCAGAAACAAGTATGTATATGGTTTATGGAATGGCTGAGGCATGTTTAGCAGTTGCATTTCCTAAAGTAGGCACTAAACCAGAAAGTCATTTTATTAGTAGAAGTAGTCTTATAAACAAGTCACTAGTGGAAGAAGTTTCTGAAAATGATATTGATTCATTACAAGTAGCTAATGAGGGATATACCATTTCTGGAATGAATGTGCGTATTGTAAATGATGAAGGTAAAGTTGTTCCAGAAAAAGAATTAGGAGAAATACAAATTAAAGGTGAAAATGTTACCTCTGGTTATATCAATAATCCTGAAGCAACCAGCAAATCGTTCCAAGATGGATGGCTTAAAACAGGAGATACTGGTTTTATGATTGATGGGAAACTATGCGTAACAGGACGTATTAAAGATATAATTTTTGTTAATGGACAAAATTTCTTTTCTTATGATATTGAGTTTAAGATAGAAGAAATGGATGGAGTAGAACCAGGAAAAGTTGTAATCGGCGGTTGGCATGATGAGAAGGAAGGCAGAGAAAAAACAGCAATATTTTCATCTCTCCGTATAAAGAAGGATGAGCTAAAAGAATTTTATGGAAATATGCTAAAAAAAGTAAATGAAGCATTTGGTATATCTGTTGATTATGTTGTTTTGGTCAAATCTATTCCCAAGACTACAAGCGGTAAAGTAAGACGTTTTATGATGATACAATCCTTACTAGATAAGGAGTATGAAGATACAACTTTTACTTCAGATGAATTGCTGTTTAATGAAGAAGAAAATAAAATAGAGGAAAACCCAGAAAAAATTGAACAAGCAAAGCATTTAGTATTAGATAAAAATGCTAATAAGATAAGAGAAATATGGGCTACAGCACTAGAAAAGCCGGCAGAAAGTATAGGATATAATCAATCATTCTTATCATTAGGGGGAAGTTCAATAAAAGCAGTTCAAGTTTTAGGATTACTTGAAGATGAATTTAATTTAGAATTAGGTCACGATATACTTATCAATTGTAAAACAATAAATGAAATGGATGAATATCTTATAAGATTATCAAAAGAGAATGTATCAGAATCTAATATAACAAAGAAAGTCTCTAATGAAATAAATGAAGAGGATGATATAGCGGTAATAGAAATGTCTTGTCGTTTTCCAGAAGCAGAAAATCCGGAAGAGTTTTGGAATAATATTGTAACTGGAAAATGCAGTATTAGTGAAGTGCCAGAAGATAGATGGGACATAAATCAATATTATAGCAAAAATAGTGATCCTACAAAAACAAATTGTCGTACAGGTGCTTTCATAAATGATGCTTTTGATTTCGATGCGAAACTATTTAATATATCTGATGAGGAAGCAGCCGTTATGGATCCTCAGCAAAGAATTATTTTAGAATTAGTATTTGAACTATTAGAGAGAGCAGGGTATTCTAGAAAAACAGTAAGTGGCAAGCGCTTAGCGTTATATATTGGTGCGGGTACTAACACATATCAAGAATATCATTTAAATACTTTAAACATGTCAAATCTTAAGAATTTTGATAGCTTTAACTCACTTACAAAAGATGTACAAGAGTCAATACTAAAAGAATGGAAAAACAAACTTGGGGTAACTGAGTTTCATCCCAATCTGCTTGTAGACAACATTATAAATATGATTGCTGCAAGAACTTCTCAAGAATTTGATTTAAAAGGCCCTAGTATTACAGTGGATACAGCATGCTCATCTTCATTAGTAACAATTCATTTAGCATGTGAATCTCTACGCAAAGGTGAATGTGAATTAGCTATTGCAGGTGGAATTAACCTTTTGCTTACACCTACTCCATATATTTATCTTAGTAATGCAGGGGCACTATCAACAAGCGGAATATCAAGGGTTTTCGATGCTAAAGCTGATGGCCTTGTTCCGGGGGAAGGTGCAGGTATAGTTTTACTAAAGCCACTTAAAAAAGCTTTAGAAGATAATGATAAAGTCCTCGCAGTTATCAAAGCAAGCTCAATAAATAATGATGGACATTCCATAGGGGTTATGGCACCTAATCCTAATGGTCAACGTGAAGTAATTGAGTCTTTATATCTAAATAATGATATTGATCCAAATGAAATACAATATGTTGAAGCGCATGGTACTGGTACAAAAATTGGAGATCCAAGTGAAGTAAGAGCCTTAACAAGTGCATTTAAGAGATGGGAGCCTAAAAACAATTCAATAGCTATAGGATCAATTAAGGCAAATATCGGTCATCTTCTTAATGGTGCAGGAATAGCCAGCTTTATTAAAGTAGTGTTAGCTATCAATAATAAAATCATGCCTCCTAATATAAACTTAAATGAACTTAATCCATCAATTAAATTTGATAAAACTCCATTTTATACTATGCTTGAAGCAAAGAATTGGGATGTTCATGAGGGAGCTGTGAGAAGAGCAGCCGTTAATTCATTTGGATTTGGTGGTACTAACTGTCATATGGTTATTGAGGAAGCACCAGAGGTGGTTCAGTCAGAAACTGTTAAACAATATGAAAGAAATAAGCATATTTTAGCTGTTTCAGCAAATACAGAAAAGTCTCTTCAGCTAAAAATTAATAACCTTACAGGATATATTAAAGCAAATAAGAAAAACAGTTTAGGAGATATATGCTATACAGAGAATACGTCTAAGACATTTTTCAAATACCGCTACAGTGTAGTATCGGAATCAGTTGAAGATTTATTAAGTAAGCTTGAAGATATGAAATTAGAGAGCACAAGCTGTGAAGTTCAGCATAAAATAGCGTTAATGTTTACAGGACAAGGTTCGCAATATGTTGGAATGGGAAAAAGGCTATATGAAAACCTGCCTATTTTCAAAAAATATATTGAGGAGTGTTCAGAAGCATTTTACCCATATCTTAATGAAAAGATAACTGATTTAATTTATAGTGATGAAGCAGATGAAAAAATTCTTGAGCAAACCAACATTACACAACCTGTAGTATTTACTATGGATTATGCTTTTGGAAAACTTCTTTTAGATCTAGGTGTTAAACCTGCTTATATGCTTGGGCATAGTGTTGGTGAATGGTCAGCAGCCTGCCTTTCAGGGGTAATAAGTTTACAGGATGCTGCCAAAATAATAACTGCTAGAGGAAAGCTTATGTACGAATTGCAATCAGAAGGCAGTATGTGTGCAGTATTTACTTCTGGAGATAAACTTGAACAATTACTTGAAAATTTTGATAGAAACGTGTGGATTGCTGCATACAATGGAACTCACCAAGTTATATCAGGAAAAACAAATGATATAGATAAATTCTGCACAATATTGTTAAAAGAAGGAATAGGAATGAAGAAACTTAAGGTTTCTCAAGCCTTTCATTCACCACTTATGAATCCAATGCTGGATGCATTTAGAGAAGTGCTTAATAAAGTAACATTTAATACTCCTAAAATACCTATAGCATCAAATGTAACTGGACAAATAATGAAGGAGCCTTTTGACACTGAATACTGGGTAGAACATATTTTGTCATCTGTAAAGTTTGAACAAAGTATAAAGTATTTATCAAATAATTCTATAGACACTTTTATCGAGTGTGGTCCAGATAGAGTATTATCAAGAATGGCAGAGGGTATACAGACTACTAATAATAAAACAATTTTATTATCATCAGACCGTAGAGGAGATTCTTTAGATATAATTTTAAAAACACTCTCTTCACTTTTTGATCTAGGAATTGATATAAATTTTGAGAAATTTGAAAGTGGAATTTCTTATGAAAGGATTAAACTACCTTCGTATCCATTTGAAAGGAAAACCTATAAACCTGACTTTGGAATAGAAAATATCAAGGTTCCTAATAATTGGTTCTATAATTGGAAGTGGTTGCCTGCTAAATTTCATGAACATTCAAATTCGTTGTCTTCAGGGAATATAGTAATATTTGACGATGGAAGCGGTATTCAAGAAGAACTTGAACCAATATTTAATCAAGAAAAGAATAAAGTTTATGTTGTTAAAGCTGGTGAAGAATATAGTTATGATGGTAACCGAGAATTTGTAATTAATCCATTAGTAGATAATGACTACATTGAACTATTTAGAAATATTCCAGGCGATATAACAGCAGTAATGCATCTTTGGAATTTAAATCCAGAAATTTCTAAATTAGAAGCTGTATTTAATGATAAAGTGATGCATAGATATATATATAGTGTATTATACATTGGAAAAGCTCTATTAAAACTTAATATAGAAAATGTAAAAGTATTATTAGCAACAAATAATGCAGTGCCTATAGATGAAGCACATAAAATATCTGCACCACATCAGTCTATTGCTGTAACGTTAGCCATTGCTTTAGATCAAGAAAATAGTTTTATAAATTCACATTGTATTGATATAGATAAAAATGAGTATAAATCTAATAGAAAAATTGCTCAAACTTTATTTAATGAAATCATAAGTGAAACTAATAGTGAAGGTATAGCTGTTATTAGAAATGGAATAAAATATACTAGGGACCTAGTGAATACAGTTGAATTAAATGAATCTTCAAAGATTAATTTTAATGATGGTGAAACATATTTAATTACAGGCGGTTTGAGCGCTGTAGGTGGTGAGATTGCTAAAGAAGTTGCAAAGAAAGCTAAAATTAACCTAGTTTTAACAGGGCGTAAAGAATTACCTTTAAGAGAAAAATGGAATAAGGAAATATTTAACAATACTAAATTGGCTAAAAAGATTGATTTAATTCTGAAGCTTGAAGAACTTGGAGCAAATGTTTCTTATGAGGCTGTAGATGTAACAAAGTTAAATGATATGAAAGCTCTTATAATCAGAATAAATAATAAATATGGATCTATTCATGGTGTGATTCACGCAGCTGGTACACTTGATTCATCTACATTTAAGCTTTTAGATAAAGAAATTAAAGTAATAAATAGTGTTATAGAACCTAAATTACAAGGTGGAGTAATAACTGATTTAGTTACAAGAAAAGAACCATTAAAATTCTTTGTTATGATTTCTTCAGTATCTTGTTCTAAAAAGATTTGGTCAGCAGGACTTGGTGATTATTCAGCAGCAAATTCATTTTTATCTGCCTATAGTTTCTACAGAGAAGCTGATGGTGCTCCAGGAAAAACTATTGCATTAAACTATTCATTATGGGCAAGTATTGGAATGGGATCTGATTTAGGTGAAAGTGCTGATTTAGCATTAAAAGCACAAGGGTTAAACCCTCTTGCACCTAAAAGAGCTGTGGAAGCATTTATGAGGGTTTTATCAGATGGAAATCAAAGAGTAGTACATGTAATAGATAAAATTGAAATTTCAAATGAAAAGAAAACTTTTCAAACCAAAGCTGCTAAATTAAATTTGAAAAAAATAAATAACATTAAAGAAATTGTTTATAATGTTATTTCTAAGCAATTACATATTAAGCAGGATGAGCTTGATATTGGCCAAAATTTCCTTGAATTAGGGTTGGATTCACTTGGTGCAGTAAAGGTTATGGAAATGTTAGGAAGGAACCTTGGGAGGGAATTATATCCTACATTAATATTTGAATATCAAACACCAGAGTCATTAGCAGAATATATTGAGAAGATTTGTACCCAAGATTTTGATGAGGTAGCATTAGATAAGATAGATATTTTAGAAGAAGATAATTCTAAAGCTGAAAAAATAAAAGATATTGCAATAATTAGTGCAAGTCTTAGAATACCAGGAGCAAATTCATTAGATGAGTATTGGAGAATATTAGAAGATGGGAAATGCGTAATAAAGGAAATTCCTTCAGAAAGATGGGCATCAAAAAGTTGGTTTAGTACAGATCCAAACTCTTCGCATACATTATATTCTAAATATGGAGGATTTATAGATAATCCGTATGGGTTCGATCCATTATTTTTTGGTATGTCACCAAGCGAAGCTAATGTTACAGATCCACAACAGAGAATTTTCCTAGAGATTGCATGGGAAGCACTGCAACAAGCGGGTTATGGTGGAAGATATAACACAAATAATATAGGCGTATTTGTTGGCTGTGAACAAAACAATTACGCAGAGCATTTCACTAATTATAGAACTTACATGGAATTAAAGGATAATTTATCGCAAAGTCAGATATTTAATAATATGAGTGCTAGTGAGAAAAATGAAATAATGAATAGCATCATTGATGTATTACAGCCAGCAATGATGGTATCTGATGCAGTTGCAGGAAATAGTATAAATGAAGTAGCAGCAAGAGTAAGTCATTGCCTAAATCTTACTGGACCAAGTTTAACAGTTAATTCAGCTTGTTCCTCTTCACTTTCAGCATTGCATTTAGCATGTGAAAGCATTAGATCAGGAGAAAGTAAAATGGCTATAGTTGGAGGAGTAAATTTAAATATCACTCCTACAACATTTGTAGGATTAAGTAGAGTTCAGGCACTATCTAAAACAGGAGTTTGTTATCCGTTTGATAGCAGGTCAGATGGTATGGTACTTTCAGAAGGTGCAAGTGCAGTATTATTAAAACCACTAGAGGAGGCTATAAGGGATAAAGATAATATAATGGCTGTAATTAAAGGTTCTGGTATTAATAATGATGGACATTCTCAAGGAATAACAGCACCTAGACCACAAGGACAAGCAGAAGCAATAAGAAAGGCATATTTAAGAGCAAATATTGATCCAGCAACTGTATCTTATGTTGAAACTCATGGAACGGGAACACCTTTAGGAGATCCTATTGAAGTTGAAGGGATGACTCAAGCCTTCCGCTCATTTACCGCAGAAAAACAGTTCTGCGCTATTGGATCAGTTAAATCTTCAATAGGTCATATGTTATCAGCATCAGGAATAACTAGTTTGATTAAAGTTCTTCTTGCATTTAAAAATAATAAAATACCACATACTGTAAATTATAATAAATCAACAACTAATCCTAATATAGATTTTGCAAATTCACCATTCTATGTTGCTAGCGAAAAAGCTAAGGAATGGAGAAGCAATGGTCAAATTCCTCTAAGAGCAGGGGTAAATGGTTTTGGATTTGGTGGAACCAATGTTCACATAATTTTGGAAGAAGCTCAAAAAGAAAGTAATTGTGAATGTGAAGATGAAAACTCTCCATATCTATTACAATTAACTGGAAGAAATCAAGATGTAATCAAAACTATAGCTGCAAATTTAAAGGCAAATGTAGAACAACAAGAAGACTTAGCGGTGTCTTCAATTTGCTATACTATAAATAACAGCCAAAAGGAATTAAGCACTAAAAATGCAGCAATAGTAAAATCTAGAGAACACTTGTTAGAAGTACTTACTCGAATAGAAAATGATGAGAGTGTAGAAAAAATTTATAAAGGAAGATCTAATCCAAATCGTCAGACAGAAGCTTACCTTGTTTTAGATGATAACATAAAGAATATTAAAAAAGATTTATCAGTACGTTTTGTTGCATTTGATGATGCATATAAAGAATGTAGGAATGGATGTGAAAAATTTAAAAATATTACGAAGGAAGAAATGGTAAGTTTTGAAGCTTTTGCAGCACAATATGCATTGGGTGTTTTATTCAGTAGACTTGAAGTTAAGCTTCATGGAATAATTGCAGAAAGAACAGGTATTGTTGCAGCATCTGTTTTAACTGGAATAATAAGTTTAGAACAAGCCTTAGAGCAGATTTTTAGCGGTAGCATTATACAAAATGAGAAGTGCAATGAAATTTATGAAAATAAAGTATATGTAAGTTGCCCTGTATTAACATCATCAGGAGTTATAGAAAGTGAACTTAATATTTTCCCACATGATGAAGAATGCATCAAAAGCTTAAATGGATTTGTAAATAAAAATCAAGTAGTTATATATCTAGGTAGCTATGATGAAATTAAAACTAAAAACTTTTATGATGAAAAACTGATTAACTGGGTTGAAATGGATATAACAAATAGCCCTGTGGAATCTATTATTAAAGCATTTGCGAAGCTTTATACTCTTGGCGTAAGGTATAATCCTAATAAATTATTCAATGATAATATAAAGAAAGTAACATTGTCTACTTATCCTTTTGAAAATGAAGATTATAGAATTTCTGTTCAAAAAGAGTCGGTTTATACAGAATCAGATCAATTAAAAAAAATAGAACCAAAAGGGTTATTGAAAATGGAAAAGAATTATACACTTTCTGATATTGAAAAACAAGATATCTGCAAACAGTTAGTTAATGACATAAAAATGTAATCATTAATATAAGACTGTAATTATTAGAATCAAAAAAATAATATAAGAAGCATATAAAAGATGTAATAAGCTGAGTATTATATAAAAAAGAAAAAGATATTACCAATTCTTTTATATGCTTAAATTTATTAAAAGTAAAGGCAGGGAAGTATATGCTAAGAATGAAAAATATAGTATTAATAGTGATTATTATTGCAGTTGTGAGTGCAGGAACTTTTGGGATAAAATATTTAATAGATGTACAAAATTACAAAAATGCAATCAGTAATTTAAAAATTGATACGATAGATTTATCAAATATTTCTGATGGGAAGTATACAGGCGCTTGTGATACTAAATTTGTTGGTGCAGAAGTATTAGTTACTGTTAAGGATAAAAAGATTATAGATATAAAATTAGTAAATCATAAAAATGAAAGAGGAAAGCCAGCAGAAGTTATTTTGCAAAATGTAATCAAGGAACAAAGCTTACAGGTAGATACTATTTCGGGAGCAACTAATAGTAGTAAAGTAATTCTTAAATCTATTGAAAATGCATTGGATACTGCAAAATAATAGAATTTGATAATAAAGATTAATTACGTGTGTATTAAATAATAGGCTTTGTGAATAATTTTTATAGTATATAAAATAAAAGATAAACCTATAAATTGGAATAACTTTGAGTATTTCAATTTATAGGTTTATCTTTTATATTTCATATGCATGTTAGCAATAAAGATGTATTAAATTAAAGTTTAGCTGTAATAGTATTATTTATTATATCTGTAATTTCAGAAGGATATTCATTTATGAAAAAATGATCACCAGAAAATTGTGAAAAATTACATTTACCCAATGTATGATATTGCCATTCTTCAATTCTATTAAGTGTCAAAGGGTCATCTTGTCCGTGTAGAATTGTAAAGTCACAAAAAAAATTCAACAGAGGTTTTAGATAGCTATATTTTTCTACAGCCTTAAAATCAGCTCTTAATACAGGTAGAAAAAGCTTTGCCCAATCGTTATTATCTAAAGTTTCCTTAGTTGTTCCTCCTAATTTTAGGAGTTGTTCTTTAAATTCGACATTGCTTAAATTATGGATAGGTGTGAATTCATTTTCTATATGAGGTGCTAATTTTCCGGAAAAAAATACATGGACAGGGTTGGAATAATTTAATTTATCTAATTTATGCATAATTTCGTAAGCTATAATACTTCCCATACTATGTCCAAAAAATGAGTAAGAGGTAGTTACATCGATATGTTTAATCATAAAATTAAATACATCATTTACTAAGTCATCGATATTATCTAAAAGAGGTTCTGTAAAACGAATACCTCTACCAGGATATTCTATGTTAATTAATTCAATAGAAGGCAATAAAAGTTTTCTCCATTTTTCATATATATTTGAGGAGCCACCTGCATAAGGAAAACAAAAAAGTTTGACTTTTTTCATAAATATCATCTCCAAATAATTTTTTTGTTAGTTTGTTAATTTTAACGAATCTAAGGATTTGAAAATAATTTCTTCCGTAAAATAATTTTCTAAAGTACAAACAGAGAGTTTATAATTTTTATCTATAAAATATTGTTTAAAGAAATAATTTCTTGAATTATTTTTGCTTTCTAACAAAATGTTATTATTTTCTATTAGAAATGAAAAAGATCTTAAATCTAAACTTAAGCCTTTACCACAAGCTTTAATATAGCTTTCTTTTAATGTCCACAAATCATAGAAATAATCCTTTCTTTTATTAATATCTTTTTTTATAAGATCTACATATTCTTTTTCAGAAAAGAATGATTTTGCAATATCAAAATCAATATCTTCTATTTTTTCTATATCTATGCCTATTTCATGATCATTTATAACACATACAACCCAGTTTCCCGAATGAGAGATATTAAAATGAATTGATTCATTGTTAATTAAATAAGGCTTTCCATATTCATTATAATTAAAAAAAATATTATCATTTTTAATTTTTAAATTTTCAATGAGAGCTTCTCTAAGTAAAATATCAGCTATTAGTGATCTGTCAGCATCTTCTTTTTGCATAAATTTATGTATTTTTTTGCGACGTTCAATGGAAACAAAAGGCAATAAGCTATTAAAGAGTTGTGAAGAAATACTTTTATTAATATATAGTGCATATAATTTCATTATTTTTAGACCTCCCAATATTAGTAAGTACACTTTATTTTATCATAAATTAAAGAATAACTTTATTAATATAAGTTAATAAAGTTTTAATTTTTAATAATTAAGGAAACATTATATATTCTGTAAAAAATTTGTTAAATATGTGATATGGTGTAAAGTTTGATAATGGTATGTTATAATATATATAAAAAAATTTGTTTAAATTTAAAGGAATGCAGTAAAATATGTTATATTTTGCAAGTATATAAAACAGAGGTGATATTTATGTATTCAATTATTTTAGTAGAAGATGATTTTATGCAAAGAAGAGTTTTAAAAAAAATGATTTTAACTATGAATAATTTTTGTGAGGTCTATGAAGCTGATAGTGAACAATTAGCTTTGGAGATAATTGAAAAATACGATATAAATATGTTTTTAATAGATATAAGTTTAAAAGAATCATCTGGATTAGATTTAGCATTAAAGATTAGGAAAATCCCAAAGTATGAATTTAGACAAATTATTTTCCTAACAACCCATATGGAATATATAACACAAGCATTTAAACAAACACATTGCTATGATTATATATTAAAGCCATATAGCCAAGAAGAAGTAAAAGCTATGATAAATAAAATTATTCTTAATGAGACTAACAATGAAAATGAAGATAAGGAAATAGTTGTAACATTAAAGAATGGTATATATGTTGGACTAAAAATAAAGGAGATTTTATTTATAGAAGTCAAGGGGAAAAATTGTGAAGTAAATACTGTTAATGGTATGTACATTGCCAATAATATAACTTTGAAAAAAATGATTGAATTAATTGATTGTCCATATATAATTCAAAGCCATAGGGCTTTTGCAATAAATAAAAAGTATATATCTAAAATAGAAAAATTAGATTTTAAATTAAGCGTAGTATATTTCGACAAATCTTTTAAGACAGCTCTTTTAGGATATAAATTTAAAGATAATATTATGTCTGAATTTAAAAAAGGAAAAGTAGTAATATGTTAATTCAATTTATACTAAATGCTATGGAGACATTTAGTATAACGTACTTATGGATAATATTATCTAAAAAAGATGATAGCATAATTAAAATATTACTTAGTGTATTTATTCTATCTGTTCTTTGTACTATAATTGAACAATTAGGCTTAAATTTTATATTTATTTATATAGTATATATTATTGGAATTAAGATTATATATAAGAATAACTTAAAGGATATTATAGTTGGATACTTGCTAATATTGCTTATAATAATAACTTTAGAGTTAGTTCCTATGTTAGTTATTAATAAATTTACTAATAACTATATAATTCAAGGCGTTATTGTAGAATCAATAATAATGATTGGTGTAATTATTTTTTCAAGAGTAAAGTCATTAAATCAGTATGCTGCATTGAAATATGCTACATTTAAAAAGGTAAATAGTAATATTTTAATTCAATTTATTTTAACATATAGTACATATATTGTAGTTTTTAAAATTGCTTGGAATTATTATAATGATATAATTCAAGCGAACGTATTTATTACTATAGCAATAATAAGTGCGCTTATTATATGTCAGGTTTTAATATATTGGTATATTGTTGAAGTAATAAAGGAAAAAGAAAAATTAAAAATTGCTGATAAATATACTCCTGTTATTGATGAAATAGTTCAGGAAATAAAACAAAGGCAGCATGATTTTGTTAACTATAAAAATACAATAAAAGGAATAATAAATGTTGTAGAAGAAAATGATATAAAGGAAGTAATTAACAAGTATATTAACGATGAAGATATATATGATGATAAAATAAATTCACTTATATATATAGAGAATGTAGTTATAAGATCAATAATATATAGAAATATGCATAAATTTAAAAAGCATAATATTAATTTTGAATATAAAATTGAAAATAATGTATTAGATAATATTTTAGGTTACAATGAAATATCTAATGTACTTAATAATCTTCTAACAAATGCTTTTGAAGAAGTAATAAAGGAGCAATGTACTAAAAAAAATATTAAAGTTGAAATTTTTAAGGAAAATAAAACATTACATTTAATTATTAAGAATCAAGTTGTGAATCCTAAGGATATTAACTTAAATGAGATTTTTACAAGTGATTATCCAACTAAAGAGATAGGTACAAGAGGTTATGGCTTACACAATGTACAAACTATAATTAATTCACATAAAGGATATATAAAGATAAATATAGAAAGTGAAGAAATTATTTTTGATATTTATTTTAATAATTCGTAAATAGTTATGTTGATTAAAAAACAACATAACTTTATTTTAATATTCAAATATACTTACGAAATTATAAAGTTTCTACTTTTCATATTCTATGTATAAGCGTAAGATATAATTTAAAGTAATATTTTTTCAATAAATAAAGGCTCATATGCAAGATATAAAAAAATTAGATTTTAAACTAAAGATATAAAGTCTTGTTTAATGCCCTATATTGTTGTTTCGAAGATTCAAATTCAAAGATATACATTAAAAAGGGGATAGTAGTAATATGCTAATTAAGCTTATGATGAATGGCATGCATATATTTAATATAATTTATTTGTGGATAATTTTAGAAAATAAGAATAGCAGCATATTAAAATTATTATCTACTGTAGTTATTCTGTCCACTTTGATGACAATTATGGAATCAATGGGGTTAAATTTTATTGTTGTATACATAATAGGTATTATTATTATTATTAAAATTATATATAAGTATGATTTTAAAGAGAGTATATTTGGATTAGTGCTGCTAATGTCCATAAATATTCTTTTGCAATTAATAATTAATACAGTCATTAGTAAATTTGTTAATAACTATATAATTGAAAGATTTATCATAGAATTAACAATTACTATTAGTATAATTATTTTTTCAAAAGTAAAGTCATTGAATAAATATATTACATTAAAATATATTACAGTTCAAAAGATGCATAGCAACGTTTTAATTTATTTTATTTCAACATTTAGTATATATGTTTTAGTTTTTAAACTTATTTGGAATTATAATAATGGTATAATCCAAAATAACTTATTTAGTATTGTAGCAGTATTTGGAGGATTAATATTAACTCAAGTATTTACATATTCTTATATTGCTAAAGTAATAAAAGAAAAAGAGAAATTAAGAATTTCTAATGAATATAATTCTGTTATTAATGAAATAGTTAAGGAAATAAAACAAAGACAACATGATTTTGTAAATTATAAAAATACAATAAAAGGAATAGTTAATGTTGTAGATGAAAAAGAGGTAAAGGAAGCAATTAATAATTATATTAAAGATGAAGATGTGTATGATAATAAGATAAATGAGCTAATATATATTGATAATGTGGTTATAAAATCAATAATATATAGAAATATATGTAAATTTAAAAGATATAATATTAATTTTGAATATGAAATTGAGAATAATGTTTTAGATGATATTTTAGGTTATAATGAAATATCTAATCTATTAAATAATCTATTAAATAATGCTTTTGAGGAAGTAATAAAAGATGAATGTATTAAGAAAAATATTCAAATTAAGATTTTTAAGGAAAATAAAACATCTCATTTAATTATCAAGAATCACGTTGTTAGTCCTAATAATATTAATTTAAATGAGATGTTTATAAGAGGTTATTCAACTAAAAATACTGGTACGAGAGGTTATGGCTTATACAATGTGCAAACCATAATTAACTCCCGTAAAGGTAACATTAAAATAAATGTGGACTGTGAAGAAATTATTTTTGATATTTACTTTAATAATTCTTCAGGATAATCTGGCTCACCCCATGTTAAAGGACAGCTTGTCTTGGATACCAAATTAAATAAGCTAAGTAGTATGGCTGAAAAAATGTTTATAGATTTTTGCATTAGAAACAACTCCTTTTACATTAAAAATTATTAATTGTAGAATCTGAAGAAATAAACTTCCGAATATGCAGTTGCATATTTGAAGGTTTGTAAATTTAAAAAATAATATCATCCAAAAAGTAAGAGATATTAAAGAGAGAATTTTTAGTCTCTCTTTATTTTTTATTGGTCTTTTTGTATTAGGACAAGGAGCATATCTCAAAATTATAATGAATGATATTATAAAGAAAATTACATAAAAATAAATATTAAATTTAGGAGATAAGATACTAAATAGCCCTACTAGCGTAAAGTATATTATACTGACTATAAAACATTCAGTAAAAGTTTTACAATGAAGGCCTCCCCCTAAAGGTCTTGTGAAAATTAAAATAGTAAAAGATAAAAAAAATAAAGGTAATTGCTTTAAACATAAAAATATTAAAAATATTGTTATGAGTTTAATTAAATCTGCTAAAACTACCTGTAATGAGTAATTTATTTTCAGTAAATCAGTCTCATTTAAAGAAGAATTATTTTTAGCTAAATACTCAGTTATAAAACTTGAAACAGATTTTATCATTGTTAACCTCGTGATTACTTTGATATATATTTTTATTTAATTATTTTATACATCAAAGAGAATATAAATACAATATTATTAGAATGAAAAGTGTGTTTTTAGGAATAAAAAGAAGTTTTTAGTAAATAAAGAGGCAATATATTTAATAAGTCATTCTTTTATTTTTTATAATTATAGCAATAATGGAACAGCAATAAATTGAAAATAGATTTATATTATAATTACCACGTGGAATTAAGGAGTGAGAGCATTGAAATATAAAGAAGCAGTATTTTTATGTATTCAATATATTGAAAATAATATTAAAGAATAATTAACAACAGAATCTATAGCTAGGGAAATGGGGTATCCCGTATATCATTTTTCAAGAATATTCATTGAAGAGAAGACTTTGATTACATTAAAGGAGATAGAAGAAAGTTTTTCTATAAAGGTTGCAAAGATTATAGATAAAGTAACAAATTTTAATAATAAGTATTCAGAAATAATAAATGGAGAAGTTTTTTATGATAGTGTTATTATGATTAAATTAGCAGATCGGCTTCATAATATGAGAACAATAGAATTTATGTCACCAGAAAGATGGAAGGAAAAGGCTAAGGAAACATTAGAAATGTTTTCTCCAATTGCAGCAAAGTTTGATAATTCAAAGCTGAAGGCAGAGTTGGATAATCTAGCATTAAAATATATTTAAGAGAAGTCAAAAGAAGATCCACTTAGCAACGAGGAAACAAGCTTAAAAATAGTTTTTAGATGATAATATATTCGAGATTTCATATGATGGGTAATAGTAATACTTTAATATTTTTAAGTTTTTATAAGATTTAATCAAGTTTAACTATAGGTGAATAAATACAACCATATATATTCAATCCAAGAAGGAGACCAAGTGCAAAGGGGAAAAGTGCTCCTTCTTTTTTGTAGAAATACATTGTTAAAAACATAACAATGTATTCTTTATGACCATAATATATTTTTAAAGTTTAAAATATTTTAATGATTAAAAGTTGATGTTATTATTTACTCATGGCAAACGATTACAGAAAAGTTTATATAAAATTTTGAAGGGACGGTAATAAAAATGAATTATTTTGAAGAAAGCTTAAAATTACACGAAGAAAGAAAAGGAAAGATTTCAATAACATCTAAGGTTAAAGTTGAAACAAGAGATGATTTAAGTCTTGCATATACACCAGGAGTTGCAGAACCTTGCAGAAAAATTCATGAAGATCCAGAAAACGTCTACAAATATACGTCAAAGGGAAATTTAGTAGCGGTAGTTACAGATGGGACAGCAGTACTAGGACTTGGAGATATAGGACCAATGGCAGGAATGCCTGTAATGGAAGGTAAAGCAATCTTATTTAAGGAATTTGCAGATGTTGATGCGTTTCCTATATTAGTAGATTCTAAGGATGTAGATGAAATAGTTAATGCAGTTAGATTAATAGCTCCAACATTTGGGGGAATAAATTTAGAAGATATTGGAGCACCAAGATGCTTTGAAGTTGAAGAAAAACTTAAAAAATTAGTAGATATTCCAGTGTTCCATGATGATCAACACGGAACTGCAATAGTAGTTCTTGCAGGAGTTATAAATGCACTGAAAGTAGTAGATAAGAAACTTGAAGACATAAAAGTAGTAATAAATGGAGCAGGAGCTGCTGGAACTGCCATAGCTAAACTTCTATTATCTTCAGGAGTAAAAAACTTAATTGCTGTTGATAAGGTAGGTATTCTTTACAGAGGAATGGAAAAAATTGATGATGCTAAAGATGCTTTAGCAGAAATAACAAATCCAGATAATATAAAAGGTGGCCTTTCAGATGCTTTAGTTGGTGCTGATTTATTTGTAGGAGTATCTGCTCCAGGAATATTAAAACCTGAAATGATTAAATCAATGAATAAGGATGCGATAATATTTGCAATGGCAAATCCAACACCTGAAATAATGCCTGATGAAGCAAAGGCAGCTGGTGCAAGAGTTGTAGGAACAGGGCGTTCAGACTTCCCGAATCAAGTAAATAACGTTTTAGCTTTCCCAGGAATATTTAGAGGAGCTTTAGATGTTAGAGCAAAAGAAATTAATGAAGAAATGAAACTTGCTGCTGCATATGCAATAGCTAATTATATTAAAGACGAAGACGTAAATGAAAATAACGTAATTCCAAGTGCTTTAGATAAAAATGTTGCTACAAAAGTGGCAGAAGCAATTGCAAAAGCTGCTAGAGACAGTGGAGTTGCAAGAAAATAAATTAATTAATAATAGAAATGTCATTAATATGAATTTAGAGTTTATACATGTTATTAAATAACTGGTATAAAGGGAAATAGGACATGCATAAACTTAAATAAAACACAAAGAAAATTCTAATACGAAGTAATAAGTTAGATGAGTAAAGGAAATTCCACAAAATTATAGATGAGCGATGAAATTATAAATTTTAATAATGTTCGAAATGTAAATGTTTAAATCAAAAGTAAAAGATAAAAATTTAGGAGGTATTATTATGCAAATTCCAATTAAGAGAACACTAGATAAAATTCCAGGCGGTATGATGGTTGTTCCGCTATTTTTAGGAGTATTAGTTAATACATTTTTCCCACAATTTCTAGCGGTTGGTGGTTTTACATCGGCATTATTTAGTAAAACAGCATCAACAACAATTTTGGCTTGTTTTATGTTTTTAATTGGTTCACAAATTAATTTTAAATTAGCACCAAAGGCAGTAAAAAAAGGTGCAATATTAATAACAGGAAAATTTATAGTAGGTGCTGGTATTGGTATATTCGTAGGTAAAGTTTTTGGTCCTGCTGGAGTATTAGGTTTATCACCACTTGCAATCCTTGCAGCATTAACAAATTGTAATGGGGGATTATATGCATCTCTTGCTTCACAATATGGTGATGAAACTGATGTAGGTGCTTATGCTTTATTATCTTTAAAAGATGGCCCATTTTTTACACTAGTTGCATTGGGTGCATCAGGACTTGCTCAAGTTCCTTTTATGGCACTTGTAGCAGTAATGATTCCAATAGTAATAGGAATGATACTCGGAAATCTTGATACAGATATGAGAAAATTCCTTGGAAGCAGTAAAATGCTTTTAATCCCATTCTTCTCTTTCCCATTAGGTGCAGGAATGGATCTTGGAACTATTGCAAAAGCTGGAGGCCCTGGTATATTGTTGGGGTTAGTAGCTGCCCTTACTGGAGTAGGAGCTTATATACTTTTAAAATTATTTAAGGAAGAACCTATAATTGGTTTAGCAACAGGATCAACAGCAGGAAATGCTGTAGCGACACCAGCAGCTGTTGCAGCTGCAGATCCATCATTAGCTGTTATAGCAACAGTAGCTACAGCACAAGTTGCAGCAGCATGTGTAGTATCGGCCATAGTTTGTCCGTTTGTTGTTTCTTTCGTATTTAAAATGATGAGGAATAGGAAAGAAAAGAAATTAAATGAAAATGATGAAGTTGTGGCATAATAAAAAGATCATATTAAATTAAACACGGAAAAATGGAAGACAATATTCAAAGAAGTGCTTATAATAGGATTAAAGTATATATTCCTATATTAAGCCTTCTATCTGTAAATATAGTCTTCCATACTTCCGTGTTTTAAAGTGTTTTAATTACAAAATTTAAATTTGCATATATTAAGGGGAGGTGATGAATATGAGAAAAGCAATGAAGCTCCAAACAAAGATTACTTTATTGATTATAGCAGTAGTTTTTATTTCTATATCTATAATAATTTCCTTTGTTGTTTCATGGATGACTGGAAATATTGAAAACAAAGCAAGAACTAATATTATGAATGTGGCTGAGATGATGGCTCATTCTAGAGAAATAGTAGATGAGCTGAAAGCTAAGGATCCCAATAAGAAGATTGGTCCTTATGTTGATATGCAGCTTAAGAATTTAGAACAAATTGAATATATAATTGTAGCAGACAGTGAGGGAATTAGATATTCTCATCCAAACCCTGAAATGATAGGTAAAAAGTTTGCAGGAGGAGATGAGTATAAAGTAGTTAAAAATGGAGAAACATATATTTCTGAAGCTACTGGAACGCTTGGAAAAGCCTTGAGAGCTTTTGCTCCAATATATGATGCAGAAAATAAGAACGAGATAGGTTTTGTATCGGTAGGAACACTTACTGAAAGTATTGAAACAGCGAAACATACAGCTATTTTATATATAATTTTAATTGGTCTTGGAGGTCTTTCAGCAGGGTCAATAGGAGCATTTTTATTGGCCAATAACATAAAGAACACTTTATTGGGACTTGAGCCTGATGAAATAGCAAAGCTTTATAATGAAAAGATGGGAATGCTCGATGCTATTCATGAAGGGTTAGTAGCTGTTGATGATGAAGCTAGAATAACTCTTATAAATGATTCTGCATTAAATATACTGCACTTTGAAAATAGTATTAATAAGGAGCATATTATAGGACAGAACGTAGAAGTGGTTATTCCAAATTCACGATTGATTAATGTGTTAGAAACAGGGGAATCAGAATTTGAAGAAGAGCAGAGGATAAATAATACCATAATAATGACTAATAGAGTTCCTATAATAAGTAGAGGAAAGATTGTAGGTGCTATTGCTAGTTTTAGAGATAAAACAGAGGTGACTAAAATGGCAGAAGAGCTTACAGGTGTTAAAAAAATGGCTTGGTCATTAAGGGCTCAAAATCATGAATTTATGAATAAGCTTCATACTATTTCAGGACTTATACAGTTGGAAGAGTATGACGAAGCTCTACAATTTATTTCAGATATAGCAAAGGTAAGAAGTAATATAAGCAATATTTTAACTGAAAATATAAAAGATGCTTCCATATCAGCTTTATTGCTAGCAAAGTATAATAAAGCTGAAGAATCTAGAGTCAAGCTGAAAATAGATGAAGGTTCAAGACTTACAAAGTTACCAGAACATATAACCCCAGAAGAAATTATATCAATTGTAGGAAATTTAATAGAAAATTCTTTAGATGAAGTTAAAAATGATGGGTCTGGATTAGTGTATATAAAAATAGTTCAAAATGAAAGCTTTTTAAATATAATAGTTAAAGATAATGGTGGCGGAATTCCTATAGAATATAGGGAAAAGATTTATGAACAAGGTTTCTCAACAAAGGATGGACAGCGTGGACATGGAATGTATATAGTAAAGAAAATAATTGATGAGTCAAATGGTACAATAAATTTTAATGTAGATGAAGGAGTTCTTTGGGATATAACTATACCGATGAAAAGGAGTGATAAGCTTGATTCAAGTAATGATAGTTGAAGATGATCCTATGGTTAGAGAAATAAATTCTAAATTTTTAAAAAGAGTAGAGGGATTTATTTTATACAAAGCAGTTTCAAATCTTGATGATGCAAAAAAATTTATATTAATTAAAAAGCCAGATTTAATATTACTTGATGTATATCTTCCTAAAGAAAATGGAATTGATTTTTTGAAGTGGATAAGGGCACAAGAAATAGATATTGACATTATTTTAATTACAGCTGATAAATCCATTGAAAGAATACAGGAAGCTTTTAGATATGGAGTTATAGATTATCTTATAAAGCCTTTTAGTTTTGAAAGATTTAAAGAATCCCTTAATCAATTTAAGGGAAGGTATTATCAATTTAAAAAAAACGATGTTATTGAACAAAAGGATTTAGACAAGTTAATATCCAGTTCTAATGTTTCACAAAATGAGGATGATTTTGCGAAGGGTCTTAATAAATATACTTATAAAACTATATGGGAAGAGATTCAAAGAAATAATTATGATGATTTTACAGCAGAGGATTTGGCAGAAAAATTAGGAATAGCAAGAGTAACGGTTAGAAGATATCTTGAATATATGGAAAAAGAAAATAAAGTAGATAAATTAGTTGAGTATGGGAAAGTAGGAAGACCACAACATAAATATCACAAAATTTAATATTGGAAAGTTTTATTTAACAGGTAACATCTAGATAAAAAAATAGCGTGTACTTACTTCAGTTTGATAATTATTATATCATCGTCATGGAGCTTACACATGCGATTTTACAATCTATATTCTCTGAGAATTACAATAATGATTTAGTTATGAATTTACTATAAAAATATCCATAATAATAATTGTTTAGAACTCAAGATAAATTGGCATTATAAAACGTAAATTTTATAATGCCAATTTTATTTATAACTTGTTATGAAATATGAATTTCAAATTACCCTTCTAAATGTTCATTGCAGTTCTTCTAGCTTCAATAATTTTTTCTAATTCATCAGCAGCTTTAAGTACATCTTCTTCAACTATAAGTTTACCACCTGTTAAATTTACTAAATCTTCTTTTAAGACTTTAGTTACAATTTCACTTCCGTCTATAAATGGTGATATAGCAACATGTAATGGTAATCCTAAAGTTAATCCAAAGGCTGCATCAGCTAATGCTTGTTCTTCAAGCCACTGTGGTGCTGATAATACTAGTGGAAGCTGAGGTATATCTATCCCTAAGTTTTCAGCAAGTTCAGTTGCTACCATTTCTAATCTTCCAATGGCAAGACATGGGCCAAAGTTTAATACTGGTGGTATGCCTAGTGATTTACATACTTCTTTTAAGCTATCCCCAGCAAGTTCAGCGGCACCTGGTGACATAAGACCAACATTTTCAAGACCTCCTGAAGAACAACCAGCTGAAAGTACTAAAATATCTCTTTTTATTAATTCTCTAGTTAACTCTACAGTAAATACATCATGACCTTTAGCTGTTAGATTAGAACAGCCTACAACTCCAGCTATTCCTTTAATTTTACCTTTTGCAATTAAATCAATAAGTCCATCCCAGTTTCCACCTAAGAATTCTTTTAATGAACCTTCACTAACACCTGTTATTACGTCATCATGACCATGATCTTTTGGAATATCAATTTTAACAGTTCCTCGTCTCTTTTTATAGCTTTCTAATGCAGCCTTTATAATTTTATCACTTATTTCTTCTGCCTTATTCATATCGAAAGGTATGTAGTCAGCATTCTTTTTCTTAGCAACATCATCTATACAAATAGTTTTTACATTAAACTTTTCAGCGATAGGCTCAATACCTGGAATTGTACAGTTAAATTCTGATACTATTAAGTCTATACCACCTGTTGCAAGGACTGCTTCACTTGTGTAGTTATTTCCAGCATGACCAGAGAAGACTTCACTGCAATGTTCACCTCTTAACTGAAGATCTTGTCCTACACATGTACAACCAACTAATCTAAATCCTTTTGCTCCTAATTCAATTGCTTTTTTCTTAACATCTTCTTCAATTAATTTATCTTGAAGATGTGCAATATCAGAATGTTGATGTCCTGTTACCATTATGTTTATATAATCTTCATCGATGACTCTAAAACCTACTTTTGCTTGTCTTATTTTTGGAGCACCAAGCATAACATCATTTAATAAATTTGTTAATACTAAACCATATATTCCTGTAGCAATTCCAAGACTTAATGCATTAAGCAGCATATCAACAGGATCACTATTTAGATTTGTTGAAGTTTTTACTATAGCATCAAAAACTTCTGATTTAGCACCACCAGGAAGTATGTTTAATTCTTCCCACTTTTTATATCTTGGAGCATAAGCTAATTTTTTTACTAATTCCATTTTTTCAAATCTTGGTTTATATAAATCCTTTAAAACTTCATCTGCTACCTTAACAGCTTTTTTATTTACGTTTATTTCTACGATACCAAAAATTTCTGCAAGGTTATCTAAAGTTTCTGGACTTTTTATCTTAAGGTTACTTTTTCCTTCTCCAATGGTTTTTAAGTTTCTTGCTGTGTTTTCAACTACATGAAGATAACAAGCAGAACCCGCACTTATAGCTCTTAAGAAGTTTCTTGCAACTATAGTATCTGCATCTGCACCACAAACTCCCTTTGGAGAATTAGGTGTTATCTTACAAGGTCCATTTGAACAAAGTTTACAGCATACGCCTGTCTTTCCGAATTTACATTTTGCTTTTTGTTTCTCAACTCTATTGAAAGATGTTTCAATCTCTTCTTTTGATGATAAAAATTCACATAATTTACAATCTGCTGACTTACACATTGACATAGTTATTCGTCTCCTTATATTTAAAATCATATATTAAATTTTTCAACTATACCTATTTGGTATACTTTCGAGCAAATATAAAAGGCTTTCGCCTTCTATAATGTTTATCAAATTTAAAATTACCAAGGATTATTTTTTAGATCTTCAAATGTTACTTTGGCTAATTCATGTATCATTGTATTTTGAATATTACATAAAGCTTTATGTATAGAACAATGACCACCTTTATTTGCACTACAGGCTTCCTTATCATAAGTACATCTGTTTATTATAATTGGACCTTGTATAGCTTCAACTACATCTTTTAAAGTTATATCTTTAGGTTCTCTTGTTATAGCATAACCACCATTAACGCCCCTATATGATTTAACTATTCCTGATTGAGTTAGCTTCCTAGTTAATTTTAATAAAAATCTAAGCGGAATACTTCCTTTTTCTGATAAAAATTTAGCATCTAATTTATTGTCTACTCCTTCTTTAGATAGCATGAGTACTATTCTAAAGGCGTAATCAGATTCTTGATTTATATTCATATATCTTACTCCTTAAAGTACACCTTGTTGGTATACTTTATATTAGTACAATTTTTTACAATTGTCAATATGTAGTTTATTTTATATATTCATCAAATTATAAATGTATATATTGAGTCTAAAATGCCCCATAAAAAGAAAAAATTATATATAAACATATAGTATTTACTTTTTAAGAGATATTGTTTGGTGTTCTATTTATAATGGAAAATGATAATGAGATTAGTAATATGACTAATTTATTTTAAATTTCAATAGTGTCTTTAAGTTCCATTAAATTAGAAATCTCATAAGTTGGAGTTATTCCAGTTATATTTGGTGATTCACTTGGATTATACCAACAGGTATCTATACCAAAATTTATTCCACCTTGTATATCAGATGTTAAACTATCACCTACTATTAATACTTTACTCTTATCAGTATGATTTATATTCTTTAAAGTATATTCAAATATTTTAGGATTTGGTTTTGATATCTTAATTTCTTCTGATATGACGATATCTTCGAAGTATTTTGCTATAATAGATTTTCTTATTCTATTATCTTGAACATTTTTAAGACCATTAGTAACTATAGCAAGCTTGTAATCTTTATGAAGTTTTTTTACAAGTTCTAAACTATATTCATATAAAAATGAACTATTTGCTAAATGTTTCATATAAGACTTTGCAAATTTATACTCATCAAAGTGAATATTTAATTTATCTGATAATCTTTTAAATCTTTCTACCTTTAACTTTTCCTGGGAAATAAATCCTTCCTCAAGCTCTTTCCATATGAGTGTGTTTATATCATGATATATTTTTAGATGGTAATTTTCATCATAGTCCATATTAAACTCAAGCATAGTATTTTTAAATGCATCTCTTTCAGATTTTTTAAAATCAAATAAAGTTTCATCAGCATCAAATATTATAATTTCATATTTCATAAAATTCCTCCTTTCTTTACAATTCATTATAAATAAAATACTATATTTATAAAAGTACGAAAATGACATATGTCATGTTAAGGAGGAGTTATGAAAAGAATTTTAGATAATAATCTCTTAAATAATTATATAACGAAGCATAGAATAGAAAATATATTTGATAAAAACTTACTTAATCATATGCAGCTTTACCTTTATGGAAAAGATGAATCTATATTAAAAGCTGAGACTAATTTAGAATATTACTATCTACTTGTAGATGGAAAAATAAAAATTTCATATCTTTTTGAAAATGGGAAATCAATGCTGCTAAAATTCTATAAAGATTTTAACACTATAGGAGATTTGGAGCTTTTGAAAAACTTACCTGTATGTTGTGATATTGATGCAATAGAGGATACGTATCTAATAGCAATATCTTCAGATTTACTTAGAAAAGAATATTTAGATAATCCTAAGTTTTTACTTCATCTAGCAGAGTCTTTAAGCGATAAACTTTATACAACCATTAATAATACGTCTTACAATTTTGTATATCCTCTTATAAATAGATTATCAAGCTATTTAGTTGAATATTTAACAGATGAAAACTATGTAGTTTTGAATTCTTCTTTTCTAGAAATTGCTCAATTTTTAGGAACAACCTATAGGCATTTAAATAGAACTTTAAAAGAACTTGAAGAAGAATCAATTATAAAATGTAAAAACAAAACAATATATATATTAGATGAGGATAGACTTCGAGAATTATCAAAAAATTCTTACTTAAAATCCTTATGATTTGTAGTGCTAATTACAATTTGGTAATGAAATTAAATAATAAGTAAGATATCTTTTGAAACATTTTTATAGTGAAGAATAGCAATGTATAGGTTCTGATAAGCAAACTACATATATTTAGTTGTACCTAAAAATTCTATGGATGTAGCCTTTAATGTAGCAAATTAATCAGAACTTATAAGAGGGAAAAAGTTTATTAAAACTTCAATCTACTACAACTGGAGAAAGTTCTAAATTGACAGTTGTATTTGGAATCGATTTAGGTAATGCAGTAAGTGTTAAAACCACAGAAGAAGGAAAAAATGCAAAGTAAATCAGCTAAAATTTAAAACTTAGGTGATTCATTTGGATCAACTAAATATAGAAGTAATTCATTGTTAGAAATTGGAATTGCAGTTGGAGATGATGGAAAGCTTTCTGCAAATGAAGGCAAGCTAAAAAGTGTAGTTAATAGTGATTATAAGAAGGTTAAAAATATCTTTGGAGAATATTCTGAAATAGCTACTGAAACTTATAATAAAGTGCAAAATGCTATCAATAATTCTAAAAGTTTATATCCTAGTTTTCAATTTAATTCAGAGGATAACTCAATATATTTATCTAATAATTCAAATGTTATATATAGTCAGTATAATTCAGTATATTCAAGTGGATTATTCTTAAATTCATTAAGATAAAAGTAGAAAATTTATTAAAAAAATGAGGAAGTCAAATAGAGATGGTTTCCTCATTTTCTATTGCAAGAATTAAAAAAATGAGTTTTTTACATAATCTATTTATCAGCATCTAAATTTAATTTAGATATTAATTTTTCAACAGTTTTTGCGGATATATAGTCATCATCTTTTTTTATTAATACTTTAGAGCGGCATTTGGAGCAGTTTTTTATACAATCTTTTGTTTTGAATTCAATATTGTTTTTCTTTAAAGCTTTAACTAAGTCATCATAATCGCATGTGTGTTTACAAACTTTATATTTAGACATATGCATTCCCCCTTGAATTTAATTTTATAATACTTGTATATAGATTATAAACCTAAATCTGTAATCAATCTATGGAAAATAATTATCCATAATAAAATTATAGTTAATTTATAGTTAATAGAAAAAGCATAGCTATTCTAGTAAAAAACAATAGCTACTGTGAAATAAAGTTTTTTTTAACATAATGATTATATAAGGAATATTATATAAACAAATAATTTATTTGGGGTGAGTATTTATGGTTGGAGCTTTAGTAACTATGCTTGCTGGAATCCGAATAATAAAAGGTATGGGCAAGGAGGTATTTGATAAATTAAAGAGTAATCCTATAGATAAAGGAATAGAAATTGCTGGGTATGGTTATGATGCGGAGCAGGATATATTTTATTGTAATATGAACGCATGGCAAAGAAATATGGGGTATAGCCGCCTGTATGATGAAGGATCAGCACCTTTTGGAATGATTTTAGATTGTGAACCAATTTATTTTAGATATGCAAAAAAGATTTGGCTTATTGAATTGTGGAAAGGACAGTATGATTTAAATACTGGATGTGAAATTGGAGTATATACAAGGGAAGAACCTATGTTAAGCATTCCTGAAATGTATAAATATATGTTTTATAACTGTGCAGGTAATGAAGATAGATTAGCAATATCTTTTTCTTTATATAAGAATGAAGTGCCACTTTTTGCGAGAGATGATAAGCACTGGTGGTTAGCAGGTTTTAAACTTGGAGAGTATTCAGAACCTTCAGAGTTAACTATGGAATTAAACATTACTTTAAAAGATTCAGTTATGTGTGCTGCATTTGTAGAGGGATTAAAAGAGGCTGGATATACTGATCAAGAAATTACTATAAATGGTAATAATGTTGGTGTAACTTTTGGTATTCCACACACACCACAGCCAATTACACGAACACCAGAAACTGATAGAATCATACAACTAAAAAATAAGCTATTATGTGAGAAATATAATGATATTGTTAAAGTATATGATAACTTTGGAGATAAGATAAACGCAATTCAAAAGTATGCACCTGAAATATATGAAGAAATAATTGATAAAGCAAAGATTAGAAGTTATTTAAGAAGCATGAAAAATCCAGAATCTATTTAAGGTATTTTATTTTGACAGGAGGGATTCCTGTCTTTATTAATTTTAATTAATTTGGAAATAAGTGTTAAGAGCATCTAACAATATTCGATAAAAAGATATAGAGTATTATATAAAAGGCCATATGTTTTTAACAATTTAGTAGAAAAATGTTTGATTATGTTTATATTAATTTAAGAGGTTTAAAGAAGAAAATTTGAAGGAGGACATACTATGTTAAAAAGCTTAAAGCTAGGAACAAAAGTAATTTCTTTACTAATAGTTCTAGTTATTTTGTCAGTATCTATAATAGGAGTAATATCAACAAATTCTCAAATATCAGTAATTAGCGATAACTTAACTTATACTACAAAGGAATTATCAATAAGTTTAAGTCAAGAAATTGATGGATTTGTCACTGAACATGTTTCTTTATTAGAAAGTATAGCATTAACTAATGATTTAAAATTATATAAAGCTGAAGATCAAAAAAACATTTTGCAAGAAATCAATAAAAAACATAATGATTTTGCACTTATATTCGTAACAGATGCTAAGGGAAAACAAGTGGCTAGGTCTGATAATAAAAATCAATTTGATGATATGTCTGATCGTGATTATTTTAAGGATGTATCATTAAAGAAAAAAAACGTGATTAGCGATGTTTTAATTTCAAAGACAACTGGAAAACCAGCAGTTGTTATTGCTATTCCAATTCTTAATCCTCAAGGTGAGTTTCAAGGAATTTTAGGTGCAACTTTAGATTTATCTGTAATAGAAGAAATGAGAAGTAAAATAACTATTGGAGAAACAGGTTATGCTTTTGTAACGGATTCAAAAGGACAAATTTTAGTACATCCTAATGCAAAAATGGCTGAGGAAAGAAGTAATGTTTCTGATATGGAAGTTATTAAAAAAGCTATGAGTGGCCAATCGGGAGCTCAAGTATATCAATATAATGGAGAGGAAGTCTTTGGCAGTTATACTAATGTGCCTACTACTAAATGGGTAATTGTAGTTAGACAAACTCATGACGATGCCCTTTCAGCTGTTTCTAAAACTCAAATAAATATGCTTATTATAGCAGCAGTAATATTAGTTGTTACTATTATAATAGGAGTACTTCTATCTAAAAGCATGATAAAACCACTATTGATTTTAAAAGAAGCTGCTAAACAATTAGCACAAGGTAATTTATCATATGAATTTAAAGTTAATACAAGGGATGAAATAGGCGAGTTATCAGAATCATTTATAGAGATGAGAGAAAGCTTGAAGACTTTGGTTAGAGAAATTTCTTCAGCATCAGATAATGTAACTATATCTACAAAGGATGTATTGGATGCATCTAAACAAGCAGAGCTTGTAGCTAGTCAAATTGCAGAAGCAACAAGTCAATTAGCAATGGGAAGTGATGAACAAGCTAAGAGTGTTGAAAATACATTTGTGCTAGTTAATAAAATTGTTCAATCTATTGATGAAATTGCTGCTAATACTGCTAGTTCATTTGAATCTTCATCTAAAGCGGAACAATTAGTTAAGAACGGTGTAGAAATTGTAAAGACACAAGATATAAAGATGGGAGAGAGTACTAGTGCAGTTGGAAAAGTATCAGAAGTTATCTTTACATTAAATAATAAAACTACTCAAGTTGGACAAATTATAGAAGTTATAGAAGGAATAGCAGAACAAACTAATTTATTAGCATTAAATGCGGCTATAGAAGCGGCAAGAGCAGGGGAGCAAGGGAAAGGTTTTGCAGTTGTTGCTGATGAAGTTAAAAAACTTGCTGAAGAATCACAAGATTCTATTGGAAAGATTCAAACGATTATAAAAGATATTCAAAATACTACTAATATAGCTGTAGATACTGCTGCTCACGCTACAGATGTCATAAGTGATCAAAATGAAGCAGTACAAAATACCTCAAAGATATTTGATAATATTTTAGACGTGGTAGATATTATTACCAGGGAAATACAAGTGATTTCAAGTTTTACTGTTGGTGTAAAAGATGCAGGAGAAAATATTCAACAAGATATGGAAAGAATTTTAGCTGTATCTGAAGAAACTGCTGCAAGTACAGAAGAGGTAACAGCTTCTACAGAAGAACAAACAACTTACAGTCAAAATATTGTTAGAGAAGTTGAAACATTAAATACACTAGCAGAACAATTAAAAACGTATACTAAAAAATTTAGAGTATAATATATATTTTTTAACAAATAAACTACATATGCTTAGTTACTGTACATGATTTTAACTTAGAAAATTAGTTAGAACGTATATACATAAAACCTATTAGCATAAACTAAAATTGACACAAAAAATAATTTGTGATAATGTTATCATAATAAATAAAATATTAAATTTTGGATTGTTACTGGTTAAGCAGGCTATACCTAAGTTACTGTAAATGAAAATTCATTTGCAGGAACTTAGGTTTTTTTATTAATAAACACATTAGATATGTTGTAATGAATAGACAATCATTTTAAATATTATTTTTCAACATATCTGGAATAACAGATTAAAACATGAAGGGAGAAATGAAAATGGCAAAGAATTTTCCGGATGGATTTTTATGGGGAGGAGCAGTAGCTGCAAACCAATGTGAGGGCGCTTACAATCAGGATGGTAAAGGATTATCAACACAAGATATTGCACCAAGAGGAATTATGGGACCAATTACTGAAGAACCAACAGAAGATAATATGAAATTAATAGGCATTGATTTTTACCACAGATATAAGGAAGATGTTAAGTTATTTGCAGAAATGGGATTTAAGACTTTTAGAACATCTATTGCATGGTCTAGAATATTCCCAAATGGTGATGATAAAGAACCAAATGAAAAAGGCTTACAATTCTATGATGATTTATTTGATGAATGTTTAAAATATGGAATAGAACCGTTAGTTACAATTTCACATTATGAAACACCACTAGCTTTAGCTAAGAATTATGATGGCTGGGTAAATCGTAAGCTTATAGGATTCTTTGAAAATTATGTAACAACAATCTTTAATAGATATAAAGATAAGGTGAAATATTGGCTTACATTTAATGAAATAAATTCAGTATTACATGCACCTTATATGAGTGGTGGTATTTTTACTGATAAAGAAAAATTATCAAAGCAAGATTTATATCAAGCAATTCATCATGAATTAGTAGCAAGTGCTAAGGCAGTTAAAATTGCACATGAAATAAATCCAGAATTTAAAGTTGGTTGCATGATTCTTGGCGTACCAAATTATCCACTTACTTCTCATCCAAGTGATGTACTTGAAGCAGTTAAGCAAGATAGGGAAAATTTATATTTTGCAGATGTTCATGTAAGAGGAGCATATCCTAAATATATGGATAGATACTTTAAAGCAAATAACATAAAAATTCAAATGGAACCTGGTGATGAAGAAATTCTTAAAAACACTGTAGATTTCATTTCATTTAGTTATTACATGAGTTCTTGTGCAACAGCAGATGAAGAAAAGAAAAAAGCAGGCGCAGGTAACATTATTTCAGGTGTTCCAAATCCATATCTTGCAGCTTCTGAATGGGGATGGCAAATAGATCCTCAAGGATTAAGATATATGCTTAATCTGTTATATGATCGTTATCAAAAACCTTTATTTATTGTTGAAAATGGATTAGGTGCAAAAGATGAATTAATAGTAGATGAAAAAGGTAATAAAACTGTAATTGATGATTACAGAATTAAGTATTTAAATGATCATTTAGTTCAAGTTGGTGAAGCAATAGAAGATGGAGTAGAAGTAATGGGTTATACTACTTGGGGATGCATAGATCTTGTAAGTGCTTCAACTGCTGAACTTAGAAAGCGTTATGGATTTATTTATGTAGACCGTAACGATGATGGAACAGGAACTTTAGAAAGATATAAGAAAAAGAGCTTTGACTGGTATAAAGAAGTAATTGCAACTAATGGAAAAAGCTTATCTGAGTAGATAAAAATAAAAAAACATAAAAATAATGAACTATAAATACCCTATAGAGTAGATTTTTTCTTTACTCTATAGGGTATTTTATAATCTGTTAATTTCTAGCTAAATAATGCTACAAAAACTAAAGTTAAAGTACTTACAAGTTTTATAAGTACATGAAGTGATGGTCCAGCAGTATCTTTAAATGGATCACCAACTGTATCACCAACTACACTAGCTTTGTGTGCTTCAGATTTTTTGCCACCATGTGCTCCTAGCTCTATAAGTTTCTTAGCATTGTCCCATGCACCACCACTATTATTTAAGAATAAAGCCATGATAACTCCAGTTATAGTAGTTATCATTAGAAAACCAGCAGCAGCTTCTTTGCCTAGAACGACTCCAACTATTATAGGTACTGAAATTACTAATATTCCAGGAAGTATCATTTCTTTTAAGGCTCCCTTGGTAACTATGTCAACACAACGAGCATAATCTGGTTTTGATGTTTTTTCCATTATTCCAGGAATTTCTTTAAATTGTCTTCTAACCTCTAATATTACATATTGAGCAGCGTTGCCAACAGCTTTGATTGCCGTAGAACTAAACAAGAATACAATCATAGCACCTATGAAACCTCCAATAAATACTTCGGGTTTTCCTATATCAACTGCAAACCAAGAATCTAAAGGGATACCTAGTATTCTTTTTACTTCATCCAAGTAAGCAGAAAATAGTAAGAAGGTTGCAAGAGCTGCTGAACCTACTGCATAACCTTTTGTCAATGCTTTTGTAGTATTACCACAAGCATCTAATCTATCAGTTATTATTCTGATTTCTTCAGGAGCACCAGACATTTCTGTAATTCCACCAGCGTTATCAGTTATTGGCCCAAAGGTATCCATAGCTAGTATATATGTGCAAGTTGAAAGCATCCCCATAGTAGCTATTGCAGTACCATATAAACCAGCATTTGCAACTCCAGGTAAAGCTAGAGTAGCTAATTTATACGAAACAAATATACATAGGGATATAAATATTACTGGTAAAGCAGTAGATTCCATTCCTACAGATAAACCAGTTATTATATTAGTTCCAGCACCTGTTTCAGAAGAATTAGCTATATCTTTTACAGGTTTATGAGTTATTGAAGTATAATAATCAGTAATAATTACAAATATATAACTTAGAAATATTCCTGCAATGGCACATCCATATAAGTATATGTAATTTACTTTTGTCCCATTTTCAAGAGTACCACTTAACATATTTTGAACTACAAAGAATAGAAGTACCATATTAATCAAGGAGGTTATAACAAAACCACCCTTTAATGCTTTCATAGGATCATCATTGTCATTTTTAACTTTAACAAGAAATATTCCTACAATTGAAGCTAAAATACCAAAGGCACGTGATACAAGTGGAAACAATATTCCTTTCCAGCCAAAGACAGGATAAAGAGCAACTCCTAAAATCATAGCACCCACATTTTCAGCTGCTGTAGATTCAAAAAGATCCGCACCTCTACCGGCACAGTCACCAACATTGTCACCAACAAGGTCTGCAATAACAGCAGGATTTCTAGGATCATCTTCTGGAATACCAGCTTCAACCTTACCAACAAGATCTGCACCAACGTCAGCAGCCTTAGTGTATATACCACCCCCAAGTTGTGCAAAAAGTGCAACAAAGGAAGCACCAAAACCAAAACCAACTATAAGAGAAGGGGCTTCTTTTATAAGTGCATCATTACCTGAAATACCTCCATATATAAGGAAAAGGGAAGCAACGCCTAAAAGGGAGAGAGAAGTAACTGCTAGTCCAGTAACAGCACCACCTTTAAGTGCTATTTGAAGAGCATTATTCAACCCTTTTTTTGCACCAGCAGCAGCTCTTATGTTTGAATTAACTGCCATATACATTCCGATATAGCCAGATAAAGCAGAACAAAATGCACCTGCTATGAATGCTATACCTGTTCTAAAAGATATCAATATAGCAATTCCAGAGCCTTTCGAAGAATTACCGATATAATTACATAATGTAATTAAGAATAAAGTTAGAATAGATAAAATAAAGATTGTCTTATACTGCCTTTTTATAAAAGCCATAGCACCTTCTTTGATGTAATTTGATATTTCTTGCATTTTATCAGTTCCGGTATCTTGAGAAAAAGTATACTTAACTAGATAAATTATTACGAAGAGCGAAATAATTATAACACCATAAATAAGAATAAAATATGACATCATTTAGACCATCTCCTTTAGTTTTGAAATATAATAACTTCCATAATATATTATACATTAATGTGTTGGGAAAAATTACAAAATATTATATTTATTTCTGCAATAACATGTTTATTTTGAAAATTAATAAGCTTAGACTGTTTTAAATTTTTAAAACAGTCTAAGCTTTGCTTAAGAGAAAGATATTAGAAAATAAATATTATATAATATGATCCATTTAGAATTTGGGACTTATTTCTTCGCTTTGAATTCTTTTTAAATCTTTTAATCTTAAATGAGTTTTTTCCATAATAGCATCAAAAGACTCACCATCAATTATCATTTTTTTAGCTATATCATGTGCTGAATTATTTTCTTTATTTTCCATAACTTCGCGCCTCCTTAATATTTTTAGAGATATTTATTTTATCCTATATTAAAAGATGTATACATATGGTCAATATATTTATGAATTTTACATCAATTTTACATGAATAGAACGATAGTTTAACTTCATAAGTCTACTATTATAAACAGTGGAAAAGATAATATATATGCTGCAATTTTAATTCTTTAACAAAATCAAATAAAAATAACTAGTTTTAATGTATATTATTCTTTGCAGCATATATTTTTCAATTTTATCTAAAGTGCGTGGAATAATAGCTTTTAATGTATATTAGATAACTTTAGATAACTATTTAGAAGGGATGTGTAGTAGGGGAAGTGGAACTTTTAAAAGGTAATTTATATATGGAAAATTATAAGGATTATGAATTTGAAGAGTTTTATAACATAATCAAGAACACTAATATAAAATCGCTTTTCCAACCAATTATCTCACTTACTGATGGTACTGTATTTGGATATGAAGCGTTAAGCAGAGGACCACAAAATTCCTACATGCAAAATCCAGAGGTGCTTTTAAAGATTGCAAAGAAATGCAATAAGTTATGGGAACTGGAAGAATTATTTAGATTAAAAGCATTAGAAAATATTTATAAGAAAAGATTAGATGTTAAAATATTTCTAAACATTAATCCACAAATAATTAATAGTTTAAAATTTAAAGATTCCTTTACAAGAGAATATTTAAAAAAATATAATCTAGATTGTGAAAATGTAATTTTTGAAATAACAGAAAGAGATGAAGTTACAAGCATAAGCAGCTTTATGGAAAGTATTGAATATTGGAAGAGTCAAAATTATCAGATAGCTATTGATGATGTAGGGTCAGGGCATTCAGGTCTTAATAGAATATGTTATGTTAAGCCACACTATATAAAATTAGACATGGAACTTGTTCGTGATGTAGATAAAGATTCAACTAAACAAGCTATAATTAAGAGTATGCATGAATTTTCAAAACTAACAGAAGCTAGATTGATTGCAGAAGGAATAGAAACAGAGGAAGAACTTAAGACACTTATAGATATTGGGGTTCAATATGGTCAAGGATATTTTATTCAAAGGCCGCAAGAAGCTATAATTCCAATAGGAGATGAGATTATCAATACAATAAAAACAATGAATATAAAGGAAAATGAGCAATATGGATATAATATAGCTAATGTATATATTAGCAGTATATCAAAGAAGACAGAATTCCTAGAGTCAAAAGTATTAGTATCTGATGTTGATTCTAAGTTTAAAAAAGATCAAGAACTATTAGGAATTTGTATAGTAGATGATGGTGAGGTAAAAGGCATTGTTACAAGAAATTCATTTTACAGCAAATTAGGGTGGCAGTATGGATATAGTTTATATTCATCTAAGGCTATATCTAATATAATGAACACAAGCTTTTTAAGCGTTGATTATAAAGTTCCAATTGATATGGTTATAAAACTTGCAATGGCAAGAACAAAAGATACACTATATGATTTTATTACAGTAATTAAAGACTCAAAATATTATGGAATAGTAACAATAAAAGATTTAATTGAAAAAACAATTGAAATAGAGGTAGATAATGCTAGACATTCAAATCCATTAACAGGGCTTCCTGGCAATGTAATAATTGAACAAACACTTGAAGCATGTATTTCTTCAAATGAAGAATATTGTGTGTTGTATTTTGATATTGATAATTTTAAGCCTTATAACGATGTATATGGTTTTGAAAATGGAGATAAAATAATAAAATTTTTAGCAAAAGCAATAAACTCTAATATTTCCTCAAGTGATTTTATTGGGCATATTGGTGGTGATGATTTTATTGCAGTAGTTTGTTCTTGGGACGTAGAAAAAGTATGTGAAAACATAATAAGGGATTTTGATTTACTTGCATTGGAATGTTACGAGGAAAGAGATTTAAATAATGGATATATAGCAGCTCAAAATAGACACGGTATAGTTGAAAGGTTTCCCTTAGTTTCAGTATCTATTGCTGGGATAACCAATAAAAGAAGAGAATTTGCAAGTGTTTATGCTTTAGCTAAAGAATCAAGTAAGCTAAAGAAGAAATGCAAGCAAAATAGCGGGAGCTGCTATATAATATTGTAGTTAATTTTAGAGTAGTAATTAATTCCTAAAATGTAATTGAATATGTTGTAAATTTAATAATTTAACAAAATTAAATTATTATAGCTTAACTTTGAGATAGATTATTTTTATGGATAGATTATTTAAATAAAAGTTATTGGAATGCTAATAATTAAAATTTCATAAATAAAAACCATGAATATAAAGAATATTATATCTTTAATTATTCATGGTTCTATTTTTTATATAATTTTTATGTACTTGGTATAGCACATTTACTTAGAATAAGTAGCTTAAATGCTATTCACCAAGATAAGCACTCTTAATACTTTCATCATTAAGAAGAACTTGTGCATCACCAGATTTAACTATGTTACCAGTTTCAAGGACGTAAGCTCTATGTGCAATAGCAAGTGCCATATTCGCATTTTGTTCAACTAGTAGAATAGTTGTACCTGATTTGTTGATTTCAACAATTGTATTAAAGATATCTCTAACAACAAGAGGCGCAAGTCCCATTGAAGGTTCATCTAGTATAAGCATTTCTGGTCTGTTCATTAATGCTCTTCCTATTGCAAGCATTTGTTGCTCACCCCCAGAAAGTGTACCTGCATGCTGTTTTATTCTTTCTTTTAATCTTGGAAATTTAGAAAATACCATTTCCATATCTTCCTTGATTCGAGTTTTATCTTTTCTTAAATAAGCACCTAATTCTAGATTTTCTAAAACTGATAATTGAGGAAAAACTCTTCTTCCTTCTGGAACATGTGAAAGACCTAGAGAAACTATTTTGTTAGCAGGAATTTTATTTAATTCTGAGTTCTTAAAAGTAACAGTACCTGATTTCAATGGTTGCAATCCTGATATAGCTCTAAGAGTTGAAGTTTTACCAGCTCCATTAGCACCTATTAAGGTTACTATTTCACCTTGTTTTACTTCAAGGGAAATATCTTTTAATGCATGAATTACGCCATAATATAGATTAATTTTATCTACTTTTAGCATTTTTAAGCCCCCTCTCCAAGATAAGCTTCGATTACTCTAGGGTTATTTTTAATTTCCTCTGGAGTACCTTCAGCAATTTTCTTTCCATAGTCAAGAACTGCTATTTTATCACAAATTCCCATAACAAGCTTCATATCATGTTCTATTAAAAGAATTGATATATGAAATTTATCTTTAATCCAATTTATAAGCTCCATAAGTTCTACTGTTTCTTGAGGATTCATACCAGCAGCAGGCTCATCTAATAATAATAAAGATGGTTCAGCTGCAAGAGCTCTTACTATTTCAAGTTTTCTTTGTTCTCCATAAGGAAGATTACTAGCTAATTCATCTTTTTTTGTATCAAGAGAAAAGACTTTTAATAGTTCAACACTTTTCTCTATGATTTCAGCTTCTGTTTTTCTAAACTTAGGAGTTCTAAATATAGAATCAAAAAGAGAATAATTTATTCTATAGTTAAAACTAACTTTAACATTATCGAGAACAGTAAGTTTAGAAAATAGACGAATATTTTGGAAGGTTCTAGCTATCTTCTTTTTTGTAATATTATAAGGCTTAAGTCCTTGGATCTTTTCTCCAAGATAAGATATAGTACCTTCAGTTGGAGTATAAACACCAGTTAGCATGTTAAAGACTGTAGTTTTACCAGCACCATTAGGTCCTATAAGTCCAACAATTTCTTTTTCATTTATTGTAAGATTAAAATCTGAAACTGCCTTTAATCCACCAAAAACAATTGATAAGTTTTGAACATCTAACATTGAATTAAGCCTCCTTTCTGTCCTTTGATTTTTTATCAGGTAATATGTTTTTTATTATATTAAGAGATACTTCTTTATCTCCAAGTAATCCTTCAGGTCTAAATATCATAAGTAGTATTAATGCCAATGGATAGATAACCATTCTGAAATCGCCCATGCCTCTTAAAAGTTCTGGTAAGAAAGTTAATACTGTAGCAGCAATAACTGAACCGGATAATGATCCCATACCACCAAACACAACAAAAGTTAAATAATCTATTGATTTATTAAAATCAAAAGAATCAGGTTTTATATATCCAGCATAGTGAGCATAAAGTCCGCCAGCAAGTCCAGCGAAAAATGCAGCTACAATAAATGCCATCATTTTATATTTAAATGCATTGATTCCCATGGATTCAGCTGCTATTTCATTTTCACGAACAGAAAGCATTGCTCTACCCTGAGATGAATTAATAACATTTTTTATTACAATAATGCTAATTACCATGAATATAAAAGCAACTGTAAAGGTAGTTTTTATTGGTATGCCTGTAAATCCACGAGCACCACCAACCACATTAATATTCATAATGATTATTCTAATGATTTCACCAAAAGCTAAGGTAGTTATTGCAAAATAGTCTCCTGTAAGTTTTAATGTAGGATATCCTATTAAAGCTGCAAATATACATGCAACTATTGCACCAATAAATATTGAAGCAACAAATGGCATACCTGCTTTTTGACTCATTAATGCTGATATATAAGCACCTATAGACATAAATCCAGCATGACCTAAACATAATTGACCTGTAAATCCAACTATTAAGTTTAATGATACAGCCAATATAATATTGATTAAGGAAAAAGTAATAATTCCTTTGTAATATGAATTAATAACATTTGCACTAATTAAGCCAAATAGTACTGCGTATGTAATCAGAACTCCTAATATAATAGTAATAGTCTTCTTGTTAAAAAAATTATTCATAATTAACACCTACACTTTCACACTGATCTTTTTACCTAATAGACCAGCAGGCTTAATTAAAAGTATTACAATTAAAATTGCAAAAACAATTGCATCTGAAAAGTTTGTTGATATATAAGCTTTAGAAAAAGTTTCAAGTAATCCAATAGCAATTCCACCAACAAGAGCTCCAGGTATACTTCCAATTCCACCAAGTACTGCGGCAACAAAGGCTTTAAGTCCAGGCATAGCTCCCATATAAGGAGTAATGCTAGGGTAAGATATTGCAACTAAAACTCCAGCTATACCAGCTAAAGCAGAGCCTATAGCAAAGGTAAGAGAGATAGTGTTATCAACATTTATACCCATGAGAGAAGCTGCTTCCATATCTTGAGAAGATGCTCTCATAGCCTTTCCCACTTTTGTTTTATAAACAATAAATTGAAGTAAAATAACAAGAAGCCCAGAAACTCCAAACATTAATATTGTTTTAACTTCAATTTGAATAGATCCTATATTAATACTCCCAGCATTAATTAAATCAGGAAATGGTTTTGGATTAGATCCAACTAATAATCTCATAGCATTTTGCAAGAATAAAGAAACTCCTATTGCTGTAATAAGCAAAGCAATTCTTGGAGAATTTCTTAATGGCTTATAAGCAACCTTTTCTATAATTATTCCCGCTAAGGCTGAAACTGCCATTGCAACCAATAATGTTGGTATTAATGGTAATTTTAGTGTTGAAGCAGAATAGAAGCCTGCGAAGGCTCCTATCATATATATTTCACCATGAGCAAAATTTATTAATTGTATTATTCCGTATACCATTGTATATCCTAATGCTAGGAGGGCATATACACTACCTAAGGCTAAGCCATTAATAAGTTGTTGTAAAAATTCCATAGTATATCATCCTCCATGTTAAAATATTAAGGGTTAACTTTATCAGCTAAAACTTTTTTATTTCCATCAACTTTTATAATAGCAGCACTCTTTATAGCACTTCTATCACTACCGAATTTGATGTTACCAGTAACACTGTTCATTTCCATTCCAGCTAAAGCATCTTTAATAGCAGCACCATCTGTTTTACCAGCTTTTTCAATTGCTTTAACTAAAATTTTAGAAGTATCATATGAAAGAGCAGCAAAAGCATCTGGTTCTTTATTGTATTCTTTCTTGTAAGAATCAACAAATGTCTTTACAGCAGCATCTTGATCACCAGAATAGTAGTGATTAATGTATAATGATCCATTTACAGCATCTCCACCAATCTTTGTTAACTCTTCTGATTCCCAACCATCTCCGCCAAGGAATTGTGATGTTATTCCCATGTCTCTAGCTTGCTTAGCAATAAGACCAACAACATTGTAATAATCGGGTAATACTATCACATCTGGATTTAAAGTCTTAATTTTAGTTAATTGAGCTTTAAAATCAGTATCTTTATCATTATAAGTAAGGAATTCGCCAACTTTTCCACCAGAGCCTTCAAATTTTACTTTAAAGCTATCAGCTATTCCTTTTGAATAATCTGAACCGGAATTGTATAATACAGCAGCCGTTTTAAATTTTAATGTGTCACTAGCATATTTACCAAGAACATCACCTTGGAAAGAATCAACAAAACAACCTCTGAACATATAATCTCCACCAATTTTTGTTATTGTTGGTTCTGTAGCAGTTGGAGTAATCATTGGTATTTGCTTTGCTGTTGCATTTGGAGCAACTGCAAGTGTTGCACCTGATGTAACAGGTCCGAGTATTGCAGATACCTTTTCAGAATCAACTAATTTATTAAAAGCTTGCATTGATGAATTCGGATCAGCTTGGTCATCTTCAAAAATAAATTGAATCTTTTTACCGTTAATGCCTCCTGCGCTATTAACTTCTTTTTCTAATAATTGAGCCCCTTCTTTTACAGAAATACCATAAGTAGATGCTGCACCGGATAATGGCCCTATAGCTCCTATTTTAATTGTATCCCCTGTAGAACTGCTTGACCCTGATTCAGTGCTTCCACTACAACCAGCAAGTAATGTAATAGCCATTACAGAAGCTAAAACTCCTGAAAGTAAAGTCTTTTTCATAATTATCCTCCTCTTTTATAACAAATCAAAATATTAATATGATAAATTGATTAAGAAAATGAGAATATATTAATAAATTATCATATTATGAATGTTTATATTATTGATATAATATCATATCGGATGACGAACTACAAGAATGATATTTAATATTTTATATTAAATATAATAAAAAAGTGTCTGAAAACATTACCACGATGTTAAATAACTTACATAATAAAGTTACAGTTGAAAAATATGTAGTAAATGCTAAATTAGGAGGGAAAGTAAAATATTCATATTTCTACTTTCCCTCCTAATTTAACTAAACATCTTTTAATTTGAAATCTATATTGTCTCTTAACTTTAAAAGATAGATAGTATTAAGAATATTTATATATATATAGATACTAAAATTTGATTGCTAGTTATGACAACAGGAATTTCTTCTTTTATCGTTTGTATAACCTCTTTTGCAACAGTATTATTTTTGATTTTCGCTAGAGTGTTTTTTTCAGCAATTTCTTTTTGCATTTTTTCTCGGGCAGTCTTTTCAGCAACTTCTCTTGCCGCAATTTCCTTTTGAATTGCCTCTTGAACAGATTTTTTAGTGGTTTTTCTTTCAGCAATCTATATTTGAATTACTTCATTTGCTAGTCTTTCATTCATTTCATAAATTAATCTAAGTGGAATGTATAAAATTTTATCGCCATTCATCATTCCGAAATCCACCATTGATATTACATCAACAGCAATTCCTAATGGGTCATATAATGATTTTGCATATAGTAGCTTGTAAGCAATTTGTGGACCAAGCAATACTACATTTACACCGTCTAATTCTTTCGACATTTTAATCTAAGGAAAGGTCTGTATATTTACTTCCAATTGCATAAGTTTCGCAACATCATTCATTTTACCAACCAATGTGTTACTTAACATTCCTGCTAAACAAAACAATTTAATTTTTATCACTATAAGTTCCCCTTTATAAAAATTATTATCTATGAAATTCTATTTTTATTTCTAGTTTTCATAATATGTAAGGTAACAAGCAATGAGATATAATTTACTATAATGATATTTCAATTATTAAGTGAGTTGAGTTTATCTTATATGAATATGTTATAATACTATAATTGGTTATAAAGAAAACTAAAATATAAGCATAGATTTTACAAAGTACCTCAGAATTGCTTAATTAATATTTTTGCATAGAAAATAACTGTAAAAATATTATATATTTTACTTTATATTATAAAGGACATAAATGTAATAGCACACAAAATTAATAACTACAATAATACGAATTAGCATATTAGATATGTGATAATATTTTATAATGTTGTAAATTATAAAAGCACAAATAATTAATAGATATAAAATAATAATATTAAATACATTAGAGAGTGAAGAGGTTGGAGTAAATTGAATAAAAACTTAAATAGCAAAAATGCCAATATTAATAGAAAGTATTTTTATTCTATTAATTATCCTGTATTTGAAGAAGAGTTATGTAAGATGGAAATGAGTTGTCTTTTCAATGAAATTCCTACTGGAAAATATATATTTTCAGATTGCTCTATTAATCCATCAAGAAGTCCATTCATAAAAGACAAGATTTCAATAACATATGAAGAGGATTCATTGGAGGAAATATTAAAGAAAATTGTACAGGATCAATTATCTTGTGATGAATTTAAGGTTTGTTATATAAAAGTTGAAAATGCGGATATAACTTATGAAGAAAGACTTGCAAGTATTAGTAAGATAGGTTTTGTGATAATAGGAGAACCTAGAATGCATAACCCAAAAGTTATGATTGGCGTAGCTAAGGTAAATGGCAGATGGATACTCGGGGAATATGAGAGAAATGATTATGAGTGGCATATTCATGATAAGAAACCTTATTCATATTCAAACTCATTAAGTTTAAGAGTTGCTAGAGCATTAGTTAATATAGCAGTTGAAAATAATTTGGATTGCAGATTAATAGATCCATGTTGTGGAGTTGGAACAGTTGTCATTGAAGCTCTCTCAATGGGGATTAATGTGAAGGGATATGAAATTAATAAACACATAGCAGAAAATTCTCAAAAAAATCTAGAATTTTTCGGATATGAAAATGTAATAGTCAGTGGTGATATGCATACTATAGAAGAAAAATATGATGCAGCTATAATAGATTTACCATATGGTCTATTTACAGCAACAACTCTTGAAGAGCAAATAGCTCTTATGAAAACAGCTCGTAAAATTACAAAAAAATTAATTATAGTTACATTTGAAGATATGGATGAGCATATGATTAATTCAGGGTTTAAGATCATTCAAAAATCATATGTGTCTAAAGGTAAATTTAAGAGGTATATAAATATTTGTGAATAAAAAAATGAAAATCAAAAAACATGTATGGGTACATTTGCATTGTATCCATACATGTTTTATTATATAAATAATTTGAAAAGGGGGGTTATATATGGAAAGAAAATCAGTGAACAAGAATCTTGCCCAAATGTTAAAGGGCGGAGTAATCATGGATGTAACTAATAAGGAGGAAGCGATTATTGCAGAAAAAGCTGGGGCATGTGCAGTAATGGCACTTGAAAGAGTTCCTTCCGATATAAGAAAAGAAGGTGGAGTAGCTAGAATGTCAGATCCTAAAATGATAAAAGAAATTCAAGCTTCTGTTTCAATACCAGTTATGGCAAAGGTTAGAATAGGGCATTTTGTAGAGGCACAAATTTTAGAAGCACTAAATATCGATTTTATAGATGAAAGTGAAGTTCTTACACCAGCAGATGATAAATATCATATAAATAAAGAAGATTTTAAGGTCCCATTTGTTTGTGGAGCAACTAATATTGGGGAGGCATTAAGAAGAATTGGTGAAGGTGCATCAATGATAAGAACTAAAGGGGAAGCAGGAACTGGAGATGTAGTTAATGCTGTTAATCATATGAGAACAATGAATGATCAAATTAAAGAGATACAAAAAGCAGCAAAAGAGGAACTTATGACCATAGCTAAAAATTATGGTGCACCATATGATTTAATTAAATATGTATGGGAAAATGGCAAGCTTCCGGTAGTTAATTTCGCAGCAGGAGGAATTGCAACTCCAGCAGATGCAGCACTTATGATGAACTTAGGAAGTGAAGGAGTATTTGTAGGATCAGGTATTTTTAAATCTGATAGCCCAGAAAAAAGAGCTAGAGCAATAGTTCTTGCAACGACATATTATAATGATCCTAAAAAATTAGCAGAGGTTTCAGAAGATTTAGGTGTTGCTATGAGTGGTATAAATTCAACAGAAGTAGCTACAAAGTATGCTCAAAGAGGATGGTAAAATGAAAGTTGGAGTTTTATCATTCCAAGGTGGTGTGATTGAACATTTAAATCACATAAAGGCATTAGGACATACTGGTATTAAAGTAAAAAAAGAAGAAGACTTAAATGATATTGATGCAATAATACTTCCGGGTGGAGAAAGTACTACTATTGGTAAACTTCTTAAGATGACAGGATTAATAAAACCATTAAAGGAAAAGATAGAAAGTGGACTGCCTACTTGGGGAACATGTGCAGGGATGATATTATTAGCAAATGAAATAGAAGGACAAGAAGAAAAGTATCTTAATACTATGGATATTAAGGTAGAAAGAAATGCATTTGGAACTCAAATAGATAGTTTTAAAATTCATAAGATAATAAAAGAAGTGTCTGAGGAAAATATTGAACTTGTTTTTATTAGAGCACCATATATTACAGAAGTTAAAGAAACTGTAGAGATTTTATGTGAGCTGGATAATAAGATTGTAGCAGCTAAACAAAAGAATATTATAGCGACAGCTTTTCATCCAGAATTAACAAATGATTTAAGTTTTCTAAGCTACTTCTTAAAAAGCACTGCAGAAAAATTTAAATAATTAAGATTAGATTATATATTATGTTATAGCTAAACTTGTACATTTTAATTTGGTTAGAGAATCATGGTGTAAGGATTTTAATTGTAAAATTATTAAGACAATATATATATGAAAAGAGTTGCTAGTTATAATTGAAGATGACAACGAAAGTTTGTTTCTTAATTTATACTAAGCAACTCTTTTTGTAACAATTATTTGCTGCTGTTTAATTTTACTTGAGAGTTTTCTTATTAATATACATTAATGTTGTAAAAAATAACTTACATACAAATAGGTGTTGTAGTTTGATTTTGATAAAGAATTAAAATTAAATACAATGTATACATATTGAAAGTATAGTTTTGTGTAGCATAATTAATAATGTTGAATATTATCAATTATGAAAATATAGCTTGTATTAGCGTAAAACTGTTAATTTACATGGTTTAGAGCTGAATAACTACACCTAGTGTATCAATGATAGAACAATGAAGAAATATAGAGAATAATTGAGAATAATGAATTTAAAATCGATAGAAGGTGAGTATTATAATAATAAGCACAAGTTTATATGTTAAGATAAAACACGTCGCTAAGACATGTAAACAACTTAAAACAATCTGAAAAAAACCTTTCGAAAAAAGAGTTTGAAAGATTGAAAAAGTTATTGACAAGATCTAAGCCAAGTGATACACTAAGTAAGTCGCTTAAGTGTGACAACAAAAAACAAAAGATTACAACGAAAGTTGTAGAAAGAAAATGGTCTTTGAAAATTGAACAGAATATATAAGTACATTTAAGTAAACCAGCAATTTTTATTTGAGTAAGCTAAGATTAAACTTTTTATTGAGAGTTTGATCCTGGCTCAGGACGAACGCTGGCGGCGTGCTTAACACATGCAAGTCGAGCGATGAAGTTCCTTCGGGAATGGATTAGCGGCGGACGGGTGAGTAACACGTGGGTAACCTGCCTCATAGAGGGGAATAGCCTTTCGAAAGGAAGATTAATACCGCATAAGATTGTAGTTTCGCATGAAACAGCAATTAAAGGAGTAATCCGCTATGAGATGGACCCGCGTCGCATTAGCTAGTTGGTGAGGTAACGGCTCACCAAGGCGACGATGCGTAGCCGACCTGAGAGGGTGATCGGCCACATTGGGACTGAGACACGGCCCAGACTC
>Ga0209281_1000187_pt1 | contig 144000 bp, 145 predicted proteins | sample MedtruBG_FD_187514 | JGI IMG/M metagenome (GOLD analysis project Ga0209281, IMG submission 187514) | Root nodule microbial communities of legume samples collected from California, USA - Medicago truncatula BG (SPAdes) (version 2) | ecosystem: Host-associated > Plants > Roots > Nodule | place...
TATCTTGATTTACTTTAGGGGCAAATCCTCCTATGGCACGTGCACCTATATCATTTCCTCCAACGTCCATGACTACATAACAATTGTCATCTTTTAGTAAAAGGTTAACACCTCCTACAATTGTCGGAGCATCATAAAACTGTTCTTCATGATGAAATATAATACCCATACTTTCAACCTCAGTCTTAACATCTCGGGAACGGAATAGTGGTTTTGTCATATCCATATCAAAAAAATGTACTGGTTTCTCATTAAGATCAACGAGGTATTTTGCAAAGTTTATCGCTATTTCACTCTTGCCGCTTCCAGCTTCACCTAGAAAAATAAAATTTGATTTATTCATAATTAATTTTTTATACTCACTGTTCATAAGCCACCTCCTTGTTGTTCTATTATCTTAACTGTAATCAATATTATATTTAATTTAACTTTACATAGAATTTCTAAGATATTCCCCAAAGTTCTTTCCGATAGCTTTCGACTCTCTTTACAATCTACTTGTCCATTGTTAAGGCGGTTCATCTTTATCATTCGTGAAATAAATAACTACCTATTAATGTTATTAAGCAATTATCATGCCAAAAAAAATACAGGCAAATTGCCTGTATTCTTATACATTGTTCTAATATATCGTTTTGCATTGTTAACACAGCGTTATCTTTTGTTAACACATTTGCTTTATTCTACATTTTTGTTTTCTTCCACAATGCTGTTCTACTAATTCCTAATTGCTTTGCTATTTCAGTTTTATTCATTCCCTGGTTAGATAGCATTTCTATCACTTTTTCTTCTACAAATCTGTTAATTTCCTTTAGATCAATTATCTTTTCACTTTTAGATTCGTTATTGTTCAATTGCTCACTATCATTTTTTATAATTTCCTCTTCATCAATATCTAATTCCCTGAATATCGCATATCTCTCAGCAATATTTCTAAGCTCTCTAACATTACCTGGCCAAGAATAGCTTAGTAACTTTTCTTCATCTTCCTTCTTTAGACTTAATTTTTCTCTGCTATCAGATAGTCTTTCAAGAAAATTTCTAAACAAAGGAACTATATCCATTTTCCTTTCTCTAAGTGTTGGAATATGTACTTCTAATATATTCAACCTATAAAATAAGTCATTTCTGAAGGTACCATCTTTCACCTTACTCTTAAGACTTTCATTTGCAGCAGCAATAATTCTAACATCTAATGGTATTACCCTGTCCGAACCTATTCTCATTATCTCCTTTTCTTCCAAAACACGTAGTAGCTTTGCCTGAAGACTTATAGATATGCTATTTATTTCGTCCAAAAATATTGTGCCTCCATGGGCAAGCTCAAATAATCCAGGCTTTCCTCCTTTTCTAGCTCCAGTAAATGCGCCTTCCTCATACCCAAAAAGTTCACTTTCTAAAAGACTTTCTGTCAATGCAGCACAATTAATTGCAACAAAAGGATCATCTTTTCTTTTACTTATATTATGAATACTTTGAGCTATCATTTCTTTTCCTGTTCCACTTTCACCATAAACCATTACAGTGCTGTCAGTTAAACCAATATTAATTGCCTTTGCTACAGTATCATTCATGACAGGATCATATGAAATAATATCTTCGAATTTATATCTTGCGACAAGTCCTTTTTTATTTAATTCATATCGTATCTTTTTTTCCAGACTTTGAAGCTTTGTTATATCCTGAAAAGAACATACAGCTCCTTGAATATTGCCATCAACCTCTAATATAGACGTATTTGCAGCAATAATTATTCGATTTAAACTCTTTATTTCATTGTACCTATTAGCCTTATCGTTAAAGACATCTAGCATAAAGCATAAATCTGGATAAACATCGATCAATTTTCTATCCAACACTTCTGAATAATCTTTCTTCAATAGCTCTTTAGCTCTTTCGTTGTATAATATAATTTTCCCTTCAACATTAACAGCTACAACAGCATCATGAACTCCATCAAGTATTGTCTTTAATACCTGATTTTTATACTTTTGTTCGTGTAAGCTACTCACAAGTTCTCTTGCATGCGCAATACCTTCATAAATGGATTCATCTGCTGCTCCAATAGGAACACAATCTATTCCCCATTTTCTTGCATGACTACATGGAATTCCTCCACCAACAATTACAACTTGCTCCTTACTCTTTAAATACTTAATTATGATCTCCTCAATATTGTCAGTATCATGAAACCTTTCGATTATAACTTCTTCATTAATTACATTTTTCCAATCATCATAATCGAAATATTCTAAATCTGATATTACCAGCACTATTGTACTTTTTTGGAATTTGCTTGCCATGTTTATTGCATACAATATATCAATTGTACTTATCTTTAAATGTATTACCGGAACATTTACTCTGCCAACAGTATGACGGTATCCACCACTTCTGGCTATAATAGCTTTGGCACCTTTCTCTTCTAAATTTCTTCCTTGTTCCTTCATATTATCAGGATCTAATATATCTATAATTATTTTTCCTTGTTCAACATCTTCTTTAAATAACTTCACTATACTATTTTTAAGTTCAACATCCGACGCAATTACCCCGATTTTTTCATCCATAATATATCACCCTTAATTATTGTTATATCATTAGTATATCAATTTTTTAAACTTATTTCAGTTAGAGATAAATTTATTTTAAGAAACATTAACTTGTTCACTCACCAATATTATAGCAATGGGATAACATTCTTACTAATCAGTAATTTAAAAAGCGCTTATATTATTGAGTTTTAAAGACTCATTTATTCATATTTTTAGAAATAAAAAAGAGCTGAAATAAAACTTTCAACTCTGAAATCCTTAAGGTTATAATTTAATATTTTCCTTTAAATTACTTAATAAATATTGCGAATTTAAAGTAATTTGATCAACGGTTGCATTTACCTCTTCAACAGATGCGGCTTGATTTGTTGCAATCTCTCCTAATTCTTGTATTGCTGATAGAATTGACTTAATTGCATCACTCATATCAAAGAGTGATGTTGATATCTTCTGAGAAGATTCTCCACTCATTAATGCAAGCTTCCTCATTTCACTTGCTACTATAGAAAATCCTTTCCCATGCTCTCCTGCTCTTGCTGATTCAATAGAAGCATTCAATCCTAATAGATTTGATTGCTTAGAAATGCTTTGAATAAGGTTAACCGCTTCATCGCTTTCTCTTATAGAACCCTCTGCTTTTTTCGTTTTCTCAATTATACTGCTAAGTTTTTCTGATAAACTCTGTGCATTGTTAGCAATATCAGCTACTACTCTACTGGTTTCCTCCAGTGAGTTCATAAGTTCTTCAGACGTATTTTGAATCTCAACAATTTTCTCTGTACTTCTTGTTACACCCATAGACCCTATCACTTCACCTTCATCATCTGTAATAGGCATTTGAATAACCCTCATATCTATGCCATGTATTTCTTTAGTAAGCAACTTATCTATAACTTTCTTTTCTTTGAAAGTTTGTTTCATTCCTTCCTTAGGCGGTCCTTCCGGTACAGGCCCAACATTCAGAGGGGCTTTTATATTTTTTCCATTTAACGCAAATACACATTCGTTTTTATCAGTAATACTTATAGCAAAATCTCCATCAATTAAATTCTTTATTATTGGTATATTATCTATTAAATTTTTTATTTTTTCTTCCATATCTACACCTGTATTCCTATTAATTTTAAATTTGAACTTCAAATCTTATTATATTTTTCAAAGTTTTTCCTTTAATGATTTGAATAATTTATAAACAATGTGATTGACTAAACATTATGTACAATACGAACATATTTTCAAACAGAGAAATATAAAAATACTTGCATGAATACATCCTTTACTTTAAATCTACACTAAACAAAGAAATGAAATATATGTTTTTGCGGAGTGTTCATAAGAAGATTTTGCTGGCTGTGATTCTAGATTATAAGTTGTTCCAAAGGTGCTTGTTCAAAGCGAAGTCTTTGAAGCAAGCACTTTGGGTGCAACTTATAATCTTTGAATCACCCAGCAAAATCTTCAAAGAACTGGAGCAAACACATATATTCCATTTCGGTTATTTAGCTGAAAACTTAAAATAACCTATTAATACAAGTATTTTTATATTTCGGGTTCTTCACAGAATTATCTTTGTGGCACAGATGCTGTAATAAAGTTTTTATAATTTTCTATACGTTGTTTATAATCATCTGATGCTTTTAATCCCATGCTTATAGCAACAGTTTTCTTAATATCCTCTGCATGAATTAACTTTCCAGATAAAGTATCATGAGCATGTTCTAATTGTTCTTCTGGGAATTCAAATCTTACTTTACCGTCTACAATTTTAACATCACCTTCAATACCACACATGCAGCAGATAGCATGCGTAGACTCTCTATCTAAATAGAAGTTTCTGCTATGACAGTGAGGGCAAACCCCTTCTTCTCCCTTATAAGAAGCATTAGCAATGTCCTTTGCAGCTTTTGCAAGATTTACTCCTATCTCATGTACTCTTGCAACCTTATCCTTATCCACAACAATACCTGTAGAAAAAGAGAATACTTCATTATCTATAACTTTCCACATTGGAGTTAATGCTTGTATTGCAGAATCACATTGGAATCTTGTAACCCAATCTGAACCTCCAATTCCTATATAAGAAATAACTTTATCTTTTAATATTCTCTGATCTGGAGCTTTACCGCCTGATTGTTCTGCTATCTTTGTAGCTACGAAATTATTTCCCCTATCCATTCTTGGGCCAAAACGGTCTCTTATTGTAAGGAATAAACTTGTAGTACCCTTACAGAAAATTGGATTTGCAAAAATTATTCCGTCTGCATCTAGCATCTTATCTAATAACCAATCGAAATCATCTTTTAGCACACACATATTTCCTTTTCCAGTCATAAGAGCGCCCACACATGCTGTACATCCAGTACAATATTTTAAATCTAAATCTAATAGTCGAACAAATTCAACTTCTGCTCCCATTTCCTTTGCGGCCATTAATGCTTCTTTGCACATAGAATCATTATTTCCATCTTTTCTTCCGCCTGAAATACCTAAAATCTTCATTCTTTTATCCTCCTTAATATATAGCTAAAACAAAAGATTTTACACTAATCTTTTATATCCAAACTCTATTTCTTATCATATTACTTTAATTTTCTACTATAACGTTTAATCTTAATATACTAATTGCTATTATATTATCTCATTGGAATGTAACCACGATATTGCGTATAGTTATCACTTTCAGCAGTATCTGTTAAGAACAAGCTTGAAATTTCAAACTTAGGTTTTAAGTATGGGAATTCATCATACTGTGCCCATTCTGGCTTTTTGATTTCTTTTGCATTTTCAACAGCTGATCTATACCAAGCTGAAGGACAATTAAACCACATTTCAACTACTCTTTGGTATGGACATCCATTAACTTCTTGAATAATTTTGCTAGATAACATTCTTAAAACGTCTGGCATTGCTTGGAACTTTGGTACAACTTCTTCATAGAACCATTTATCTCCTTCTTCCATAGTCACACCATCTGGATATTTCATAACGAATTGCCAACGATAGTTAGGACCATCCTCTATAGTTCTTTTAGCACCTTTGAAATCTTCTTCCCAAGAAATAGGCACGAATGCAAATATAAACGGTGGGCAACCATTACCTCCACCAGTTGATCTTGCATCATCACCGCCAAGTTTATCTGTTTCTTCTCCCTCAAGTATTGCTACTACTCCATCATCAGGAATTGTACCTTGCCATTTCAATACATCCATTGGAAAGAATTCTGATAAGGCCTTATTCTTGAAAGCTTCTGTCATTGGATTTACTAGCCAGTAATGTTCTGTTAATTGCATTCTGTGAGTTCCAAATCTATCTCCTTCAGGTGGTGTTGGAAGTGCTGGATAGAAAGCATATTTAGATACATATGGTCCAAACTGAGCAATGCTTTCTGGAATATGATGATAATAAAGCCAATGCTTTAACATATGTCTGTAATCTTCTTTTACTACGTCTACATAAATAAGACTTCTCATAGGTTGAAATTGAATTGCCATTTTAAAATCCCTCTTTCTATTATTCATTGTTATTTCATGTCAAGTATTTATATTAAAATTTAAATAATTGCTTATATGATTCAAAATATCTTTACGTGGTTCAGCGTATAGTATATATTTCATTTTTTTATTGTAAACAGGTTCACTATAATAAGCGTACATCCTGATTTATTGTTGTATTCCTTGATTTTCCTCGTGTCCGCCAAATACATATTTAGGCCAATCCTTACCAAGAAATATATTACAAAGCATTCCTCCACCAATTACTAATACTACTGTCATTACTAATCCATATAGAAAAAATCCATATAGATGAAATGGTGTAATTGGTACAGTGTTAGCTGGTTGAATTGAAAATACAAAAAAAGTTTCTGCTAGTCCTAAAAATAATGATGGTATATTTCCAAATATAGTATCCCTTAATAAATTTTCATGAACAGTTAGTATACAGAATATTACAACCATTGTTAATGCTACATTAGGTACCCACGCTGGAAAATCTTTAAGTACCCCCATTAAAATCCCATTTCCCATTGCCCATGCAATTCCAATGGGATAACACACTATCATTGATGGTATCTTTTTCATATCTGCACCCATTGCAAAAAATAAAAGTAGTACAACAAACAAAGTCCAATTATAATTCCCAAATCCTAAAGCTACCATCGGCTGCATTAAAAGTGTTAGGACTATTCCGCCAAAAGCGGCTTGAATTAAAAGTGCTTTTCTTTTTATTGACATAATACTCAACCTCTTTTCTCTCAATACTATAATGTTGTTTTTACATAATTATATATAGCAATACTTATGCCAAGCTTTTTATAATTTCTTAAAATATTACTTTTAAAAGTTTTAATATACTGGAAATACTAATATTCCATAATAAATATTTTTATTATGGTGTTACTTTTAACGATTCAATAACTCTTTTAGAGAAAACGTTTTATGTAAACATTATCACCAGTAATGAATACTTTCATTAAATTAATTAAGGTAAAAATAAAAAGCACTAAAATAGTGCTTTTATCCAAGTACATAATTGTATTACTCACAATGATTTTTTTCATCACTTTTCTTTATTCCTAATGCTTTTGCTTTTTTTACTACAGCAGATTGAGTTATTCCTAATACATTTGCAGCTTTATAGGTGCTTCCACATCGCTTTAATGCTTTTTCTATCATATTCTTCTCTAATAAATTTACAGCTTCTTTTAGAGTAGTATTGTCATTATATACAAAATCCTCTGAAAATGCTTCATTACCTAAAGCACTAACAACATCTTCTCTTGTAATAAGAGATTTATCGCTTATTACCATTAGACGTTCTATTATATTTTCAAGTTCTCTAATATTTCCTGGCCATCTATAATGTTCAAGAGCTTCTACTGCACCTTTTTCAACTTTCTTATTTTTATTATATTTCTTATTAAATTTGTCCACAAAATGGCGGGATAAAGTTAATATATCCTCTTTTCTTTCTCTTAATGGTAATATCTTTATTGGAAAAACATTTAGTCTATAATATAAATCTTCTCTAAAAAGCCCTTTTTTAACTTGCTCCTGTAAATTTTGATTAGTAGCCGCAATTACTCTTACATCTACTTTTATAGAACTTGTCCCTCCAACTCTTGTAATTTCTTTCTCCTGAAGAGCACGAAGGAGTTTTGATTGAAGTTTAATAGGCATTTCCCCTATTTCATCTAATAATATAGTTCCATTATTAGCCATGTGGAATAATCCCAACTTATTTTTAGGTCCAGCCCCAGTAAATGCACCTTTTTCATATCCAAACAACTCTGATTCAAGTAAATTTTCTGGTATTGCTGCACAATTTACTTTTATATAAGGACCATTTTTTCTCCCACTATTCTTATATATTTCTCTCGCCACAACTTCTTTTCCAACACCAGTTTCTCCAGTTATAAGTACTGTAACATCAGTACTTGCTACTTGTCTTATCGTACCTATAATCATATTTATTCCTACAGTATTACCTATTAAATCTACCTGCATTTGACTTTCCCTTAAATATTTTAATTCATTAATGTATAGTTCTTTATCACTCTCTAATACTTCTAGTCTTTCCTTAAGCTTAATGAATTCACTTACATCCCTAATAGCAGTAACCACAAATTCTACTTCTCCGTATTCATCAAAAAATGGAATTCCTGTCATAATAACTGTCTTTTTTCTTCTTGCAATTCTTGTGATAACTGAAATCTCTTTTTTCTCCTTTAGCACCATTAATCCTACTGGCTCTGGAACTTTTGCTTTAAACTTTTTACTATGTATCCCATTGATTAGCGCCATACTTGGTAGTTTATCCTCGTGATCTAGTATTACAAAAGCTTCTTCATCTCTATAAATTTTTTCATCCCATATCATTTGCATATGTTTTCCGATTAAGTCAACACCTTTCAGTCCAACTATATCCATAAAAGTTTTATTTGCATCAATGACCTTTCCAGTATTATCAATAACATAAATCCCATCACATAGTGCATTGGCAATAGCAAAAATATCTAATTTAGCTTTTTTATAAAGTTCACTTTTTCTGCCTTTTTCCTTAATCCCCTTACTTTTTACCATTTCTTTCACTCCGTTTTCTTCTTTAAAATAGCTTCATTAATATTTTTAAATTACACTTCATACTTATTTTTTTATAATATAGTTCTGCCTACTCAGCTCCTTTTGTTATTTTCTTGTTTTCAGAATTTTCACCACATAGCTGTTCATATTTATGATAAGGTTTTCTTTTAATAGAGCTCTTATTTAATATTTATATTAAATTAATTACTGTAATAAATTTTCTCATGAATCTATTAGAATAGTTAATTCAATGTAATATATGAATTGTTTACCAAACGATTCTTTATTTGATTCTATATTAATATAACTGACTATCTAAAATGTTCTTATTAAAGAATTAAGAGGTTGTGTAACTTATTCCTAATCTTAAAAAACTTTTTAGATAGCCAATTTTCTATGGTTATAAATCTAGTTATTCAATTCTTCTAAACCTTTAATAATAACATCTTTAGCCCTAAAATTATTACGTTCAATAGCTTTCATAGCCTCTATCTCATCTCCTGCTTTAACAGCATCATACAAATCCATAAAATCTTGAATACCTGAAATTCTAAAATTATGTTCTGCATTAACTTGTTTCGTAAAAATATTTCTCAAGATTGCCTGCTGAGCATGCACAAGGTTGGCACTGCCTGTTAGTCTTGAATTATCAGCGTATTTATAAAAAATTTCAAGAATTTCTGTAACATATTTAGAAAGCTCTTCCTTGTTACCTACTTTTTTATAGCTCTCTATGCACTCCTTAATTTCTTCTGCTATTTGTTCGTTATTCCCTTTTTGCATAGCATACCTAATTGCACCAGTTTGAAGTGCAAAATCAACTTCTTGTATTTCTTGAACATCCTTAGCTGATATGGTTATTACCCTTGCCCCAACATTATTTTCGTATTCCACTATTCCATCTTTTTGAAGCCTATTTATAGCTTCTCTAATAGGCGTGCTGCTAACTCCGAATTTCTCTTGAAGTTCGCTTACATTTAATCTGCTTCCAAGTGGTATCCTTAGTTCTATTATTTGTCTCTTTAATTCTTCATATATTTGATCAACTAGTGACTGTTTCTTTAGTACTGCCATTCTTCCACCCTCCATTGTCTTTATATAATATATAATAACATATCTTGCACGATATATGATGCTTAATTCTGTAAATAATATATATATTATCATATTCCCTGTCAATTATAAATCTCTTGTAAAAGTAATATTAATAAATATAACTTTATTTTTAATTAATCATAATTTTTTTACAAGAATTGCCCATTACCTTTTCAAAATATGATAAAATTATACTATTAAAAATTATGTATAGGGGGCTTAAATATGATATCAAATAGACTTAAATCTCTTATCTCAAATAGTACCACCATAAGAGCTATGTTTGAAGAAGGAAAGAGATTAGCATCAATTCATGGAGAGGAAAATGTTTTTGATTTCAGCATAGGTAATCCAAATGTTGAACCTCCTGAAAATATTAAAGAAGTTATAATCAATATTTTAAATGAAGAATCACCAAATTTTGTTCACGGATATATGAATAATTCCGGTTATGAAGATGTTAGAGATACCATAAGCACTTTCTTAAACGAAAAATATAATTTATCTCTTACAGGAAAGAATCTTGTCATGACTTGCGGGGCTGCTGGTGGATTAAATATAATTTTTGAATCTATTTTAAATCCTGGTGATGAAATCATTACATTTTCACCATACTTTGGGGAATATAGAAATTATGTTGAAACTTTTCACGGAATACTTACAACCGTTCCTACTAATACTAAAAACTTTGAGCCTGATTTGGCTGCTTTAGCTAAGGCTATCACAGCAAAAACAAAGGCTATATTAATAAATACTCCTAATAATCCTACAGGAGCTATTTACTCAAAAGAAGTACTTGACGGCTTGGCTAGTATACTTGATATGAAACAAAAAGAATTAAATACAAGTATCTACCTAATATCTGATGAGCCTTATAGAGAAATAGTTTATGATGATGTTGAAGTCCCTTGCATATTAAAATACTACAACAATAGCTTTATAGCTTACTCATACAGCAAATCATTATCCTTACCTGGAGAACGTATTGGATATGTAGTTACAAATTCATTAATGAATAATTTTGATGAAATGATGGCAGCTCTAAACATTTCAAATCGTGTCTTAGGCTTCATCAATGCACCTTCCTTATTTCAAAGAGTTATAGCAAAAACTATAGGTTCTGAAGTTGATGTTAATATATACAAGAAAAACCGTGATCTTTTATACAATCATTTAGTCGGATTAGGTTTCACTTGCTTTAAACCTCAAGGTGCTTTTTATCTTTTCCCTAAATCCCCTATTGAAGATGATAAAAAATTCTGTGAAGACGCAAAGCAATTCAATTTACTACTTGTGCCTGGATCTACTTTTGGATGCCCTGGGCATGTAAGATTAGCCTACTGTACTTCATACGAAAAAATTGAAAAGTCATTACAAGCTTTTGATAAATTAGCAGCTTTATATAATTTAAAATAAGATAGCGTGTAGTTTTCTTTAAATTATTATATATTCAATATAAAAATGCATATACTTTAATATATGCATTTTTTGCGCATATAAATATTTTCTTAATGTTATTATTTATAATCACACATTACCTCTTGTGCTATTTCACTCAGGCAAATATATTAAACTGCTTTAAGCTTTTCATAAACTAATCGTTTTATAGTTAAATAGCAGTCTATTGTCAAAACAATAATCCCTGCTATTGCTAATATATTAAAAAATTCCTGCTTTTGTATATATAAACTATATAAAATAATTTGTAAGTAATATAGACCAGCCAAGCTAAGAATCATCCAATATATTGAGAATTTAAGAGTAACGAAGCCATGTATATTGTATCTAAAATTCGAATAATCCCAATAAATTTTATTGAAAGTATGCTTAAGTACATAACCACTTATGTATTCAACCGTTGTCGGAATTAAAAAACATAGTAATATCAATGGAATTCCATCAATCTCTAACACTTCTTTACATAAAATTAAAAGTGTAAAGGCTATCCCATACATGGGCTTAAATGGACCTATTAAAAAACCATCTTTTTGAAATTCCTTTGTAGTTGTATAACAATATACTTCTTCTATTATACAACCTATAAAAGAATAAAATATTAAGTTGAATATAATATAAAACATTAATTTCATTGTATAACCACCTCATTCTACAAAATAATCAGTGTTAGTATTTGTAGAGTAATAATCTTTTATCCTTATTACGTTATATCTGTTATAATACTAATATTAGATTATTCTTAGACTCAGATACTGAAGACTTCAATTAATGCTATATATTCACTGAGCCTTAGATATAAATATATTTTAGGAGGCTAATTCACATATGGAAAAAATTTATTACGATAATCAATACCTTAGGGAATTCACAGCTGAAATTGTTGATATAAAAGAAATAGATAATAAATTTCATGTTACATTAAACAAAACAGCATTTTTCCCAGGTGGAGGCGGACAAAACTGCGACCTTGGAACTTTAGAAGACCAACAAATTATTGATGTTTATGAAAAAGATGAGATTGTTTATCACGTTGTTGAAAAGAAACCCATTAAGATACATAAAGTCAAATGCGTAATTGATTGGAATAGAAGACGTGATGGAATGCATCAACATTTAGGGCAGCACGTTTTATCTGGCGCCTTCTTTAATCTTTTTAATGCCAATACTTTTGCTATACACTTAGGCTCTGATATAAGTACAGTCGATATTTATGGAGTTTTAACTGAGGATCAGGTAAGAGAAGCTGAAAGGCTTGCAAATAAAGCTATTGGCGATGCACTTACCGTTCAATCTTTTGTGCCAACCAGAGCTGAATTAAAAAAATTAACTCTTAGACGTGCTCTTCCAAACACTGAAGAAGACATTAGAGTTGTTAAAATTGGTGATTTCGATGTAAATGCTTGTTGCGGGCTTCATCCTTCATCAACTTTGGATCTGAGGCTTATTAAAATAAAAAAATTCGTAAAGCACAAAGATGGAACAAGGATAGAATTTTTAGCCGGCGAACGTGCTATTTCTGATTCTTTTAAGAAAGATGAATTTCAAAATTCTATATGCAGATATCTAAGCTGTAATGAAAATGAAGCTATAAACGGAATAAAGAACTTAAATCAAAGTCTTTATGAAGCTAACGAAACAAATAAAAGCCTTAATATTTTATTAGCTAAATATCAAGTTAAAGAAATCCTTGAAAATGCTGCTAATATAAATAATGTTAAAGTAATTAAACAGATATTTGACGGCGAAAACCTAAAGTATGTGAATAACCTTGCTGCTAAACTTATTGAAAATAAAAATACAATAGCTCTAATGGCAGTAAAATCTGATGATAAGGTAAATCTATTATTTGCTTGTTCTAAGGATATTAAAGAAGTGAAGATGAACGATCTTTTAAAAGATGCTATATCTCTAATTGATGGTAAAGGTGGCGGAAGCCCATTCCAAGCCCAAGGTGCAGGTAAAAACAACGCAAACCTCGAAAGTACACTAGATTACGCATTTAACAAAATAGAACATTTACTAAGATAGACTCATACTTAAAGTTAAGCAATAACCAACCGAAATAGAATACATATATATTCCGCAGGACTACAAAAAATTTCGCAAGGTATATCTAAAAGGAAAGTTGCACCACTCCTTCATGTTCCTGTGACGAGCACAGGACAAGCAAAAGTGGAACAACTTCCCATTAAGATATACCAGATGCTCATTTTTTACGCCTGCTTCACATATATGTATTCTATTTCTTTGTTTTGCTGTTACTTTAATTATTTCGCTATACCACATAAATATTATATATTTCCTGTATTATAAAGGATACATACGTTATGAAAGATAGTAAATATCCTTAAATAAAGGTATTGCTATTACTAATCCAATAAATATAATAATACTTGCATTAATATATTCTTATTTTAAACTTACCACTAAACAAAGAAAGGGAATATATGTTTTTGCAAAGTGTTCATAGGAAGGTTTTTCTGGTTGTGATTCTTAGAACATAAGTTGTTCCAAATATGCTAGTTCAAAACTTGTTTTTGAGGCTAGCATTTTGGGCACAACTTATGTTCTTAGAATCATCCAGCAAAACCTTCCAAGAACCGGAGCAAACACATATATTCCCTTTCGGTTGCTTAGCAGTAAACTTAAATTTTCCTCATACTGCAAGTATTTTTATATTTAGGATTATTCGATGCTAGTTACATCGTATCCTTCTTCTTCGATTGCTTCTTTTAATTCTTCATTGCTATTTTCTGTTTCAACTATTGCCCAGTTATTTTCTAAACTAACTTCCACTGAAGTCACCTTATCTAAATTTTCTAGAGCTTCCTTTACGTGGCCTACACAATGTTGACAGCTCATTCCTTCTATTAATATTTTCTTTTTCATAATTCTACCTCCTGTTTTTATTAAAGATAACTATTAACAATTCAAATTTAGAATCTCTGAATTTTTCTATTTTCCTTTTATAGATCAAAAGATTTTCCTCATTATCATTGCAAGTCATTAACTATTAGCTCCATTAAACTTTCTTAGTCTTAATGCATTTGTAAGTACTGATACTGAACTTAAGCTCATCGCTGCAGCTGCTATCATAGGGTTTAATAATGGACCTCCAAAGATATGAAGTATTCCCATAGCAACCGGAATTCCCAGTACATTGTATCCAAATGCCCAGAATAAATTTTGTTTTATATTTTTAATTGTTGCCTTACTTAATTTAATTGCAGTTATAACATCCATTAAATCACTTTTCATAAGAACTATATCAGCAGATTCAATTGCAACATCAGTTCCTGATCCAATTGCTATTCCTACATCTGCTTGTGCTAATGCTGGTGCATCATTTATTCCGTCTCCAACCATTGCAACTTTTTTGTTTTCTACTTGAAGTTTTTTAACTTCATTGGCCTTATCTTCTGGTAATACTTCTGCTAAAACTATGTCAATTCCAACTTGAGATGCTATAGCATCAGCTGTTTTCTTATTATCTCCAGTAATCATAGCTACCTTTATGCCCATATTATGGAGAGCTTCTATTGCTTTTTTACTACTTGGTTTAACTGTATCCGCAACAGCAACTATTCCTCTTAAAATTCCATCAATGGCCATATACATAGGAGTTTTTCCTTCACTGGCCAACCTATCACTATCTTTGGCTAAAATATCAAGGTTTATGTTTTTATCTATCATAAGTTTTTTATTTCCAAGTAATATATTCTTTCCTTCTATCTTAACCTCTATTCCATGTCCAGGAATTGCATTAAATTCTTCAATGTCCTTAATCTCTAGACCTTTGTCTTGTGCGCCTTTAACTATCGCTTCTCCAAGTGGATGTTCTGATCCTTTTTCACTACTTGCAGCTAAAGTTAAGATTTCATCTTCTGACATCCCATTTGTTATTATATCTGTAACTACAGGTTTTCCTTCTGTTATTGTACCTGTCTTATCAAATACAATAGTTTGTATTTGATGAGTTGTCTCTAAAGCTTCTCCACCTTTAATTAACACACCATTCTCAGCTCCCTTACCTGTTCCAACCATTATGGCTGTTGGTGTTGCAAGACCTAATGCACACGGACAGGCAATTACAAGTACCGCAATAAATATTGTTAAGGAAAATATAGCTGTCTCTCCTGCAAGCATCCAGGCTACAGAAGAAATTACTGCTAGGCCAATTACTGTTGGTACAAAATATGCTGATATAACATCTGCAAGTTTTGCTATTGGAGCTTTTGATCCTTGAGCCTCTTCTACTAATTTAACTATTTGAGCAAGTGCAGTGTCTTTTCCAACTTTAGTTGCTTTATATTTAATGAAACCAGTTTTATTAATACTCGCTCCTATTACACTGCTTCCTATTGTCTTCTCAACTGGAATACTTTCTCCTGTAAGCATCGATTCATCAACTGATGTATTTCCCTCAATAATATCTCCATCTACAGGCAGCTTTTCTCCTGGTTTAACCAGGATTACATCTCCAACTATTACTTCTTCTATAGGTATAGTCATTTCAATATCATTTCTAATAATTGTTGCTGTCTTAGGTGCTAATCCCATTAATGCTTTGATTGCCTGAGAAGTTCTTCCCTTTGAAATTGCCTCTAAGTACTTTCCAAGTGTTATTAATGTTAATATAACAGCTGCAGATTCAAAATATAAATGCATTGCGTAATTAGTTTCACCCATTTGTATTTTATAAATACCAAATATCCCATATATAAAGGCAGCTGAAGTTCCTATAGCAATTAATGAATCCATATTGGGACTTAATTTAAGTAGATTCTTTATTCCAATATAGTAAAATCTATATCCAACCACCATTACAGGTGCTGTTAAAATTAATTGGAACGTCGCAAAATTCAAAGGATTCATCATTGAATCTATTATATGTGGAAGTGGCATTCCTAACATATGTCCCATGGTTACTACTAAAAGCGGTACTGAAAAAACTAAAGATACAATAAATCTTGTTAATAATAATTGACTTTCGTCTACCTTTATCTCTTCAAGTATTTCTTCCTCTTTTACTAGTTTATATCCTGCTTTATCTACAGCAGCTTTTATTTCAGCATAGCCAATTTGATCTTCATCTATACTAATAGTAAGCTTTTCAGTAGCTAGGTTAACAATTGCACTTTGAACTCCATTTAACTTTTTAGTAACTCTTTCAACCCTGCTTGAACATGCAGAACATGTCATCCCCTCAACCTTAAAAGTGTAAGTCTTTATATTCTTTCTTACTCCATATCCTGCTTTTACAACAGTAGCTTCTATCGTATCATTACTTAATTTATTTTCATCAAACTCTACATTTAAAGTTTCTGTGGCAAAATTAACATTAGCACTACTTATTCCATCTAATTTTTTAACAAATCTTTCAACCCTGTTGGAACATGCAGAACATGTCATTCCTTCTATTCTTATTGCTTTTTTAATCATATTTTCGCCTTCACCTCTTTACTTTTCTAATAATATAAAACTCAATTATTAATTCAACAATCTAACGGTATATACAAATCTTCATTATCTTTAATAATTTTAAGCCATAAAGTTTCTTTAAACACATCAAACTCAGACTCTACAGAATCCTGATTGCACTAAGATTCTCAAGAACTATTATTTAGAAAGTAATTTTTCTAAAACTTTATTAAATTCTTCAATCTTTTCTTCAGGATTATTATTATTACATGCCTCTTTTACACAGTGACGCAAATGTCCTTGTAAAATCATTAAATCTGCTTTTTTTATTAAAGATTGAACTGCTAATAGCTGATTTGCAACATCTATACAATATCTGTCATCCTCAATCATTTTTATAATGCCCTCTATTTGTCCTTTGGCTGTCTTCAATGATTGCAATGCTTTTTTTCTTTCTTCACTCATGCTTTTCCTCCCTCCCCCTCCTAGGGGGTACTTATGATATAATTATATACTATGAATTAACTTTGTCAAGGCTACTTTAAAGAAAGATTTTCTTCATATAAAAATACTTGCATTAAGAGGTTATTTAAAGTTTACTGCTAAATAACCGAAAGTGACTATATGTGTTTACTCCAGTTACCACTAACCTTTATGAAGTATCTCTATAATCTTTTGGCAGGTATATGTACAATACTTAAAGTAATATCGAAATAAAGAAATAGAATGCATATATGTGGAGCAGGCATTGAAAAATAAACTGATGCATATCTTAATGGGAAGTTGTTCCGTTTTTGCTTGTCCGGCGCTTGTCTCCGGAACATGCATAAATGGGTGCAACTTTCCATTTAGATATGTCCATCTAAATTTTTCATAGTCCTGCGGAACATATATGCATTCTATTTTGGTTCTTCATTGCTTCACTTTAAGTTCTTCACAATACCCTTATTTTGTTTCTTTAAGATGATCCACAAAGACTTTAACTATATGCGGATCAAATTGTTTTCCCGAACATCGTTCTAATTCATTAATTGCCTCTTCTTTGCTTAAAGGTCTCTTATAAATACTATTGTTTCTCATAGAATCATAAGACTCTGCTATGCTAACAATTCTAGCTATTAGCGGGATTCCCTCTCCCTTTAATTTAAGAGGATAACCAGTTCCATCCCATCTTTCATGATGAGTCAAAACTCCTTTTGCCACATTATCCAATTGATTAGACGCTTTAATTATTCTATACCCCTTCTCTGCATGGGTTTTAACTACTTCAAATTCTTCTTCTGTCAGATTTCCTGACTTGAGTAAGATTTCTTCGCTTATTGCTATTTTACCTATATCATGAAGCCTAGCTACAATAGTCAGTTCATCCATTACTGACATAGGGAGAGATAATCTTTGTCCAATTATTAAGGAGTGCTTTAATACTCTCTCAGTATGTTCTTCTGTCTCTATACTCTTGGTTTGGAGTCCTACCTGCAGGGAATACATTATTGAACTGCTAAGGCTGTTTTTTTGTAATAATTTTTGGCGATATACCTTATCATCAGCCTCTTTCAAAGCATCATATATACTTTTATTTAAGTTATCAGCCACAGATGCTCCCAAAGCTACACTAATATCTATTAGGTCATGCTTATAGGTTTTGCATTGCTTAAAGATTCTTTTTATGATATCTTCACATTCATATTCATTTGTATTAGGTACTAAAATAACAAATTCATCCCCACCAGTTCTGAATATTAATTGCTCCCCTCTGCATACATCTCTAAAAACATTCGCTATAAGCTTTAATAATTCATCTCCTTGACTATGCCCTAAAGTATCATTTACTAATTTTAATCCATTCGCATCTCCCATTATGACTCCCACTGGAAGATATTTCTCTGACAAAAATTCTCTCGCTTTCTCTTCAAAATAAGCTCTATTATATAAACCCGTTAAAGAATCTGTAAAACTTAACCGCTTTAATTTTTCTTCAGCTTCTTTTTTTTCAGTAGTATCAAGAATTAATCCAACTATCCCAATAACATCATTATTCTTATCAATTACAGGAACCTTTATAGCTTCTGTATGCAGCTCACTTCCTTCATTTGTTTTAATTACTGTCTGCGCACGTATACTTTCTTTATTTTGTATAACATGATTATCTTCACTTGTGTACTTTTTCACTAATTCTTCTGAAGGATGTATTTCACTATTTGTTTTTCCAATTAATTCATCTAGTCCATATCTATTATAGAATTTATCAAACTCTTTATTTACGTAAACATATCTACCGTGTTTATCCTTGTAAAAAACCATTCCTGGCAAAGTGTCCATCACAACTTTTAGTAAGTTTTCCTGTTCTTCAATAATCTTATCCTTCTCTCTTATAATATCAAGATTTGCATATATGCCAGCTAAAGCAATTACATTTTCGTTATCAATCAATGGGACAATAGTAATTTTTCTACGCATTCCGCCAAGATAGCCTTCTTCTGTTAAAGGCTCTAACGTATCTAAAACCATTTTGCAATATTTATGACATTCTTCACGCTCTACTCCATCGAATATTTCTTCATCATTATATCCAATAAATTCTTTATGTATATCTTTATGTATGGATTTATATTCTTTATTAATATATATAAATCTCAAATCAAGATTTTTTATCCATATAGGTTGTGGTATATAGTCAGCTAGCAATTTAAACAATCTGTACTCCATTATTCTCATTTCCCCTCCTTGCCTATATAATTAATGTCATTAACATATGTGTAGCGAATAAATTTTGCATAATGTTATCTGATTATTAGGGAATATATTTTTAGAATTCAACTGCTCTCCGCTTTTTTTAAATTAATTAGTTTTCTATTTCTGTTCTTCTAACAATTACAACTGCTTTCTAAATTCTATACATTAAACTTAACTTTTATATTTACTATTTCGCTTTCAGTTCCAACCCTTATTGGCGGCCCCCATGTTCCATATCCTGAACTTACAATTAAGTTGAAATTATCTCTCTTTAAATACCCATAATCTTTCTCGTATACTTGTCTTGTTATAAGATTACCTGGAAAAATCTGTCCTCTATGTGTATGGCCTGAAAGTTGCAAATCTACACCTTCTTCCTCCGCTTCTTTTAAATCATCTGGTCTATGATTTAAAACTATGATCGGAAGTAATTTATCTACATCTTCCATAATTTCGCCTAATGACTTTACTTCTTCTCCTGTTGATCTTATCTGTGCTGGATCATTTCTTCCAACAATATAAAAACTATCTGCTACTTTTATTGATTCATCTTGTAAAAACTTAATGTTAGCATCTTTAAAATATGAAATGGTTTCTGATAAATCGCCCGCTCCATATTCATGATTTCCTGTGATATCATACACACCATACTTTGATTCTATATTCTTAAACGCTTCCCTGGAATATTCCTTTAAACTTCTAGGGGTATTCTCATCAAATATATCTCCACAGAATAAAACTATATCTGGATTTAATTCATTTATTGAATTTACCATTTTAGTAACACCATTTTCCTTTAGCGCTACTCCCATATGAACATCTGAGACCATAACTATATTTAATGAAGTAATTCCTTTTGCATTTTTATTTACATTGACCTCATAATTTGTTGTAACTTTATGCTGAGCATTTAAAAAACCAAATGCAACTAATGTAAATACTAATAAGAATACAGATACTCCACTAAAATATATTTTCTTCAACTTTTCTTTTACTAGTGGATTAAAGTTGATTCTTTTTAAAATAAATCTTAAAATATCTACAATAAAAAATATTAATATTGAATATACAAAAATTCCAATATAAATAAATCCAACTAGTGTAATTATTGATGTAATCCAATTTTCCGTGGTGATGGCTCCTCTTAATATATTACTTATAAAAAATGATAATCCTATAATCCAATATATTGACCAGTACCCTATGGAGTATTTTTTCTGTTTGAATCTTAAATTCATATGCACTAGTGCTTTTTTACCTTTTGCTCCAATGTAATAGCAAAGAATTATGTATAATCCTAATGCCGTAGCAATCGGCGCTATCATTCTTATATTCATATTACTCCTTTCTTAGAAATAATTCTAAAATATAAAACTTTCTTCTTAAGGTATAATCTTTCCATGACTTTTTGTACTGTTAACTAAAACAAAATATTAGCTTTCTAAGCTCTTATTTATGCTTATAATGCTTATCTATTATTTCCTTCAATGCACCTTCAGCCAGCTGATCGAAATATTTGGAGCAATTCAAAATCGCATTTTCATCTACTCTATATTGTGGATGATGATGTGCATAAGACTTTCCTGTTCCAACAGTAATAAATGCTCCGGGGATCTTCTTTTGATAATATGCGAAATCTTCGCCTTCTAATCCCATAGACACTTGCTTAACATTATATCCTAATCTTTTTCCAAGTTTAGTACTAAAATCTACCCACTCTTCACTATTATTAGTTGCTGGTGAGCCAAAGTGCCATATAAACTCTGCACTACCACCAAAAGATTGTGCTATCCCTGTTACTATTTCATTCATTCTTTTAGCTATTAATTCACGTATATTTTCATCTAATGTCCTAACAGTTCCTTCAAGATAAGCTGATTCAGGGATAACATTCCACGTATTTCCGCCTTGAATATGAGTTATGCTTAAAAGCGCCTTTTCTGTAGGTCCCACATTACGGCTTATGATTGTTTGTAATGATGTAACTATATTACTTGCAATTATTATAGGATCTATACTTTTCTCAGGCTTAGCTGCATGGCTTCCTACCCCTGTGATTTTAATTTCAAATCTATCAACAGCAGCAGTCATCGCTCCAGTTTTTATCCCCATAACACCGACTTCTGCATCTGAAACGTTATGTATACCGAATATTGCATCTACATCATCTAAAACTCCTGTGGATATAATTTTCTTAGCTCCATCTGCACTTTCTTCACCTGGCTGGAATATAAATTTCACGGTGCCAATTAATGAGGACTGGTGTCTCTTTACTAAATAAGCTGCTCCTAAAATAGTAGCCATGTGAAAATCATGACCACATGCATGCATCATACCATCGATTTTAGATTTATAACATAAATCTGTTTCCTCTTGAATAGGCAATGCATCTATATCACATCTAATAGCAACAACTGGCCCCTTAGGATTTCCTTTAATTTGTGCCACAAGACCTGTCTCCAGTGGCAAATCAAGAATTTCTATATCAACTCTTTTTAATAAGTCTTTTATTAGTTTTGTAGTCTGAAATTCTTCATTCGGTAATTCAGGATTTTCATGTAATTTATGAAACACCCCAATCAGTTCTTCATTTAAATTCTCTATTATTGATAATAATACTTTATTCGCCACATTAATCCCCCTCTATCGATACTTAAATTGTAGGCATCCAATTTTACATGTCAATATATCTAAAGTCATTTAACATTACTCTATAATTCTTTCTAAATATAATTAATTTAGTATTCCTTTTCACAAATAAAATCTTTGATTGTTTATATATTAACTAATACTATTTGTATAAATAAAGGAGGATATAAGTCAATATATTATTAACCTTATCTCCTCTACTTGCTAACTCTCTGCACTAATATTATTTTATTAAATTCTTAATTATTATGGTAATAATAATGAATGCAACATAAAAAATAATATATGCTACAGCCCAACCTCCACTAAAAGAAAATCTTAATTTCTCATGAGTACTAAGTATTGTAGTATCTTCTCTTATCACTTCTATAAAGTCTTCTCTAAAATTGTAAATAAATAATACAAGTGCAACTACTCCAACAAAAAGATAAATTCCTTCAATTGCCCCTTCTACCAGCGGAGCATTCATAATTGCTACCCCTGACATTATAAAAGTTATTGTATTATTGAATATATGCGCTATTATAGACGGAATGATAGATTCCGATTTTATAGCAATAAATGCTAAAACAATTCCCATTAATACCGGATTAACAAATTGAACTAAATTTAAATGAAACATAGAAAATAGAATTGAAGATACGATAATTGCTGTTAAATTTCCGTATCTTTTTAGACTGTTAAGAATAAATCCTCTGAATATAATTTCTTCTAAAATAGGTCCTACAAAACATACGTACATTAAAAACAAAATAAGATAAATATTCTGTTTTGGAAAACTAAAATCTGGTTGAGGAATAGTTATTCCAGCAATTTTAAGAATTGTTGCATATATGAGATACAGTATACTTGAAACCATACCTACTCCTATGCAAGAGATAGTTCCTAGACATATAAACTTTTTAGTTGATTTTATCTTTGTAAATACATGTTGTTTTATTTTTACTCTTGTAGTACTTACTGCTATTATGATTGCTATAATATCTCCCAATATACACGGAAGATATCCTGCGAAAAAATTTAGCGCATCTTCAGAAAATTTAGGAACAAAACTACTATTAATTCCACCATTTGCAATCAAATTTAAAATTACACCCATCATTTTCATAAAAAATATACTTACAAAGGATATTCCATATGTTGATAATGCTAATATCAAAAGTATTTTTGCGCAATTGCTTCCTGTAATTTTTATATCTTTTTTTAATATTAATTTTCTTTCATCATATTCTTGTTGAAAATCATCAAGCATTTTTTTACCTACCATTTCATTACTTAATCCTAAAAATCATCTTATCTGAAATAATTACCTTTTGCGATGTTTATAAACAATTTATTTATGATATTATATCATAATCCTACATTATTTTTCTAATTTCATTATTGTTAAAATTACTAAGAACCTCCAGTTTTTTTGTTCATAATTGTATATAACTCTTCTCGCCTATCCTTCTTCGTATCTAATTTATGCCTAACCTTTGCAATATCATTTATATTAATTTCTCTTATAATTAGCATCTCTTCTGAACCAAGTTCATTTAATATTTCTCCATTTGGGTTTACAAAAATTGATCCTCCATTATATTCTAAGCTTCCACCAACTCCCACTCTGTTTATTCCAATAATATAACATTGATTTTCTATAGCCCTTGCTTTTAATAATGTCAGCCAATGTTCTTCTCTTTCTTTTGGCCAACTTGCTGCTACAGTTATTATGTGAGATTCCTTAGATGCTATTTGAAATATTTCTGGAAATCTTAAATCATAACAAATAAAAGGAGTTATTTTAAATTCATTTATTAAACAACTGCTTATATCATTACCACTATAATATTTTTTATCTTCTCCACCATGGGAAAATGGATGTATTTTAGTATAGCTAGCTAAAGTATTTCCTTCATTTGAAACAATAATATATTTATTCTTGCCTTTTTCGTCCACCTTTACTGCATAGCCAAATCCAATACTTATGTTATTGTCCAAAGATAGCCTTCTAATCCAACTTACTATATCACTTTCCGATAATGAGAGCTTGTGGATATCCATGGTAAAACCCGTCAAAGCCATTTCAGGAAATAAAACCAACTCTACACCATTTTCCGCGGCCTTTCTTATTAGTTTTTCAAATTTAGTCATATTACTAATGCTATCTTCCCATGCCATATCTACTTGAGCAATTCCTATAATCAAATTAAACTCCCCCCTTTTATTTAGTATAAATATTACTTATTTATTACTAAAAATTCTTTCCGTTCCAACCCCAGTCTTGAACTTCTTCATATTTAACATATATTTTATTTTGAGGAATTTCTAATTCTTCTTCATATATGCTGCAGATTGCAGCAGTTAAGTCAGCATATGCCTCTTTACTTGCTTTCCCAAATATTTTCACTTCTATGAAAGCACCCTTTTCAAGCTTTTCTCCAGCAAAATATAATGAATACTCGTCTTCAAATCCAACCATCAAAAATGTTTCACTCTTTCCCGGAATTAATTGTATTGCTTCCCCCAATTTCCTTTTAATAATCTCTTCTTTTTCTTTTGATATTTTCACACTAACTTTTGATCCTATAAACGGCATTTTACATATCTCCTTTAATAATTAAATTTATAATTCACAGGAGCATACTTGATTTCTCCCGTGATTCTTTGCACAATATAGAAGCCTATCGGCTTCATTTATAATCTTTTCAACACTAATTGTATCATCTTTAATTATAGCACATACAATACCTATACTTACTGTTACATTTATTTTTTCATTCTTATATTTTATTTCCGATTCCTGTATATATGTTCTAACTCTCTCGGCAATATCTCTTCCATTTTTCCTATTAGTACCTGGCAATATAATTATAAATTCTTCCCCGCCATATCTTCCAATAATATCTGTTATACGCAAATTATCTTTGCAAGCTTTCACTACACTTTTTATTACAGCATCACCAGCTAAATGTCCATATTTATCATTAACTTTTTTAAAATGATCAATATCCATAATAAAAACTGAAATTTCATTACAACAGATTCTAGCTCTAAATAACTCTTTTTCTGCCTCCTCCATTAGTTTTCTCCTATTATACACCTGTGTTAAATCATCATAGTTTGCCATATCATAGAGCTTTTCCATAATCTTTTTTTGATTTGTTATATCTTGAATAAAATATATATATCCAAAAGTTTTTATATTCTCCCTTAATGTTATAATTCTTAATTCGTAATATTTCACCAATTCATTATTTGATATTTGTAACTCAAAACTATCTTTATTACTACATGTTACATTTTTATCGTCCCAAAAACTTGTAAAATCTGTTCCTATTCGCATTATACTAAGACAATTAAAAATCTTCATTGCAGCATCATTAAAATCAATCAACTTGTTATTATTATCTACAACCATTACTCCTTCACTTATATTTGAAAATGTAAAGTTGCTTATTATATCTTTAATTTGTAGAAACTCACAAGAAAATACAGCAATTAAATAAGATATTGCTAAAATCCACAAACCTAAAGGTGTTATATCAATTTTCAAAGGTGAAACTTTTAAAATATGCGGAATACTTATCAGAGCAGGCCCTATCATACTACAAAGAAGCAAAAATGCTTGAGTTCTTAACTTATAATTATAGAATCGCCATGAACTATAAAAAACAACTATTCCAAAGCTTAGAGCTATATACGAATAAATTACATTTATATAATACCATGGACCTCTATCAATATTAGCAATTACAAATCCGTTGTAAAAAGTTGTTGATATATTTGTATACAATAAATGATGGAACTCATTTGTAGATGCAAGGAAAAGTGTTAACATAGGAATTATCAAAAATGCTATTCCTAATTTTAAAGAAGGATTCTTATTAAAATGAAATTTATAAGAAAAGATCATCCCAAAAATAATAGCAAATGTCACTCCAAAATATTCGGTTTTCAAGAAAAACTTTATCTGTTCAACATTGTTTGAACTCAATTCAAATCTATAACCTATAACATAAACAGATATAGAAAAACATATTAAGGACATTATTAATGCAAATTTATTTCCTTGTTTTAATAATGAATAAAAAAAGAGAACTATAAAGAATAACCCTTCTATAAGTAACATATTTGATAAAAAGTTTATCATACTAAAATCCCCCAATTAATTAATCCAATCATGATTTGAGTAATTAATTATTTCTCAACTATTTTATGTATATAGTTTATTGAGGTGAATTATTCTTTTTATAAATATTAAGAGTATTTCTTTACAGATTCTTCAAATTTTCTTTTTATTTCTTCTCTGATATTCTTAGGTTCTATGACTTCAGCATGCTCACCGTAAGACATTATATATCCAAAAACCCAATCTCCTTCTGGAAAGGTAATAGTTGTTGTATAACTTCCATCTCTATTTTTTATAACGCTCTCTTGATTAAACTCATCAAAAACTCTATAGGCCATTCTCTCATCAATTTTTAAAACTAAGGTTATCATTCTATTTTTATAAGTTTCACTAGAGTTATCCCAAATATTAGTTGGAACTTCCCTTTTAAAAGTTTCATCTAATAAAACTAAATTACTTATTCTTCTAAGTTTGAATATCCTAAATTCATTCTTAAGCAGGCAATAACCATATAAATACCATCCTTGCCCCTTAAATATTAACTTCAACGGTTCTACAGTACGAGAAGTTTTTTCTCCGTAAGAGCTGAAATAATCAAAACCTAAAACCTTAATATTAAGAATAGCTCTTTTTATAATATTAAATTTTTCTCTTTCAGTATCATTACTTCCCCACTGTGAAAAATCAACATCAATCCAGTTAGTTTCTTTCTTGTTAAAAACCATGCTAAGTTTCTTTAAAACAGGTTCTATTTCAAGAAATTTCATGGCATTTAAGCTTTGGAGACTCATTAATATTTCTTTTTGTTCTTTTTCAGACAATACTGACTTATTAAGAACATAATCTTCAATAAGGCTGATACCTCCACCTTTCCCTTTGTTCGTATATATTGGAATTCCAGCACCTGATAAGATATCAACATCTCTATAAATCGTTCTGACAGATACTTCAAAGTGCTCTGAAAGTTCTTTTGCCGTTACTATTTTTTTATCTAATAAAATGTATACTATCTCAAATAATCTATTTATTTGCATTTCTATCACCTAACTTTATTATAACTACATATACATAGAATTTAAACTTATAGATAACTAAAAAGGAAATTAGACTTATAATTAAAATAGCTATCCATAATTGTTAACTTTGAGTATATCACTTTACTAGAAATAAGCAAAATATTGTTTGCAGTGTTTCATTGGAATTTTGATGGTAATGATTCTTGACTAGAAGTTGTTTATCTATATTTCTAAAATAATGAAAGTTGATTATTATCATATCCTTTTTTATATGCCTCAATAATATCCTTCATTCTATATAGTATTCCAAATCTATCACATTCCACTTTCAGTAACTCCCATAACCTTTTTGCTTTTGGTGACCTACATTCATAATTATTTCCGAATTCTTCAATATATTTTTGTTTAATTTCAGGAAATTTTTCATCCAATTTTTTATAATACCAATCCCTCTGATTTTGTCTTAAAGTGACTCCAAAAGCTGGATATATAAATTTAGCGCCATTTTCATGAGCTAATTTAACAATACCTTTTATGTTTTCCTCATTATCCTCCAAAAACGGTAAAACCGGCATAAGTAAAATTCCTGAAAAAATTCCATTTTGGGAAAGTTGTTTTATTGCAGAAAATCTTTTAGAAGAGGCTGAAACATTAGGTTCTATTTTTTTGGAAAGCTCATCGCTAGATGCAGTTATCGTTATCTTTATAAGAACTGGTGAATGACTTGATATCTTTTTTAAAATATCGATATCTCTTGTAATTAAATCACTTTTAGTAATTAAGGAAACTCCAAAACCATGAGTATTTATAAGTTCTAGTGCACCTCTTGTCAACTTATACTCTTTTTCAAAAGGATTATACGGATCACTCATAGCACCTGTTCCTATGACGCCAGTTCTCTTTTTTGATCTAAGTTCTTTATTTATCAAAGCAAGAGCATCTTTCTTTGCTCTAACCACATCAAAATTATCTATTCTGTAACATTCACTACGGCTATCACAATAAATACATCCATGACAACATCCTTTATAAATATTCATGTTATAATTATTTCCAAACCAAGTGCTGCTCTCACAATAACCTGATATAATAGTTTTCGCACCTATAAATTCCATTCTATCCCCTCTTTAATCTAATTTATTGAAATATAAATATCTATTTCTGAGTCTTTCATTTCAGTACCGCCTTTATATTCTTCGAAATCAAAGCTATATTTTCTATCTAAATTCATTTCCCAAAGCTTATTCCAAAATTCCCATACCGCTTCTTGAACATGACCTTTAATTTTAAATTTTGCATATTTACCTTTTTCAATCTTCCTTACCTGAATTCCTTCTGGAAACTTCTCTTCCTTAGATACTTCGCAACAAACCACTACATCATATTCACCATTAACTTTATTTTCGTAATTCGAATACAGTCCTATAGTGTTCTCATTTTTCTTATTCATAATTGTTTGATAAATTCCTTCTTCAAAAAAACTCTTCCATGTTTCACCTATAACTTTTGTCATATTAGCATCTCCATTGCTAGTTCTAACTATAAGTCCTGCTACTATTTTTTCTTTTAAATATACAATTTCATACGTCATATTAAATCCCTCTTTTCACTAAACTAAATTTTAATATTTTATTATTAAATTCACTATAACAATGATAATTAGACAACAGTATGTCATATTATAATTTCCTATATATTTTTTATCAAAATACTTCCAAGAAAAAGTTAATATTTAGTTAAAAATTCACCCGTTTAACTGTATGCATAATCCTAAATATTTCATTTATGGATTCAGTGAAGCCATTTTCTTTTTCTCCGTCAATTACTAATTGTTCTAACTGCTCTATAAGCTGGGTTGTTTCAAAAATATACATATCTAGCATAGATTCATTTATAATGTTTTCTGACATTTTAATTACCTCCCATGTGCATTTCCCTAAAATGCTATGCAAAACTTTTCACCTGAAGCTAAGCTTTATAACTAACTTCAGATAAATTTCCCTATATCTCTATATTAAAATTTTTATTAGCATCTTTTAAGTACCGCAGGTCATAGATTTAAATGCAAATTGCACTACTATCCTATATATACATGCGAATTGCACAAGTATAGATATACTACATCAGAAAGGGAGTGTTCTCTTTTACACAGTGTTGCATTGAAAAATACACTACTAAAATGACTAAATGGCAGGCCGCATATATTACTACTACTCAAATTCATTTTGAGAGCAACAATAATATACGCAGCCTGCCACTTATTATAATTCCTAATAAAACTTTTATTGTTTTACTGAATAATATGTATATTTAATTTCAATTTATGCACATTTAAATACAAAATATGTGTGTTTGCAATTTTTTTGTTAGTTAATCTTATCTTCTTTATCTACCGGGAAATTACGAACAACATAAATTTCCACTCTCCTATTTTGTGCTTTTCCTTCTTCTGTGCTATTTGATGTCTTAGGTTTATATTCACCATATGCTTGGATTGAAACATTATCTTGCTTGATTCCCCCAGAAGAAACCATAAAGTTCATCACATTAATTGCACGCATTGCACTTAAATCCCAGTTAGAACGGAACTTTCCATTACTTATCGGAACATTATCAGTATATCCTGCAACTCTGATTTGATTATCTAATCCATTAAGCATATTAGATATTTTTAACAGAAGAGGTGACACTTCTTTCAATACATCCGCTTCCCCTGAATTAAAGAGAACAACATCCTGTATTGCAATATCAAGACCTTCACCATTAAGGTCAACCTTTATTTTATCTGCATAACCTTCTTGCTTGATTTCCTTATCTAACATTTTCTTAATTTCAGTCATTCTATCTTCTTCTAATTGGCTTTCATTGGTTGATATAGATTCAGATTTGCCTGCATCTTCCATAGGTATCATTGAATTACCATCTTTACTCATCATTGCAGAACCACCCGCAAAAATAACATTAAATTCCTTAGCCATGGCCTGAAATTTTTGCTTATCAGTTTGTCCAAGTGCAAACATAACGATAAATAACGCTAATAGAAGTGTTAACATATCTGAATATGGAAGAAGCCATGCTTCATCAACATGCTCTTCATGATGTTGCTTTTTTCTACTCATCACTATTCTCCTTCAAATTATTTATCATTATTATTTTCTTCAAATCTAATTCTTTGCTTTGGTTCCAACATTCCTACGAGCTTTCTTTCAATACTTTTTGGATTATTTCCTGCTTGAATGGCTAATATTCCTTCCAGCATAATATTCATGTTCTTTATTTCTTCTTGGGATTTTCTCTTCAATCTATTTGCAAATGGATGCCAGATTAAATATCCAGTAAAAATACCATAAACAGTAGCAACGAAGGCTGAAGATATACTCTCTCCAAGCTTTTCAATATCATTAAGATTTCCAAGAGCACCAATTAATCCAATAACCGCTCCTAAAACTCCAAGAGTTGGGGCTGTACCACCTGCTGTAGTAAATGCTGTAGCGCCAAGACGGTGTCTATCTTCCATACTCTCAATTTCTATTTCCAATACTTCTTTTATAAGGTCTGGCTCTAAGCCATCGACTACCATCTCTAATCCTTTTTTCATAAATTTATTTTCTAGACCTTGTATAGTACTTTCAAGAGATAATAATCCATCTCTTCTAGTTGTTTGAGACATTTCCACAAGTTGTGCTATAATCTCAGCTGGATCTTGTTGACCCTTAGAACTAAAAAGAACACCAAAAATCTTAGGAAGCTTAACAAACTCACCCTTTGGAAAAGAATTTAATAAAGCTATTATAGTACCACCAATGATTACTAGTAACGCTTCAAGACTAAGAAGTATAGCTACACTTGCTCCTTTTTCTAACATAGCTGCAACTACAATTACTAAACCTCCAATAAGACCTAAAACTAAAAATATATCCATGTTTGTCCCCCTTTTATTTATCTCGCCATATAACATAAGTTAAAATCAAGCTTTTAACTAATACCGTTCCTTTAGTCACATTATTTTATCCCTTTGTATAATCCTTTGAAATCTGTCACATATACAAATATAATACCATAATCTAGACAAATCGAAAACTATATTTTGACATACTACATAATATAAATTCTATATATCTTAACTAAATAATGGTTTTATTTAGTTTACTGCCTAAAATGACTAAAATCAACATACTCGATTTTGACAACGTCTTCTCTTTATTGTCGAAACATAATGTATTCTCTTAATAACTATAAGCATTAATAATGCAAAAAAAATGATTCTTAACTTTTTTTATTGCTTATTTTTGCTGAAATATTTGGATAACAACAGATAAGTCAATTAACAAAGCTTAATTATTAACGATATTGAATCAGAAAACTGGATTGATACCAGCAAATGAGCTGAGAATTTATCGGTCCTATGAAGTAATGTTATTAAAAGAATTCAATTTAGCTCAGAAAGAAATCAGCTTCATTCTTTTGATATTACTATTGGTCGCCTTCACGATGCAATTATAGTAAAAGATAAATCCGCAGCACTTGCAGAACTGAATGAAGCATATAAACATTGGGATGATATAGGAAAGTAAACTAAAAGGAGTCATTAGAAATTAATGACTCCTTTAAATTATCTTATAATTCTTCACCATTTGTCTTTATAACATTTTGATACCAATAGTAGCTATCCTTTTTGTAACGATTCATTGATGCTCCTTCTTCCTCTTCACGGTCAACATAAATGAAACCATAACGCTTTTGATATCCATTTAACCAACTTAGTAAGTCTGTTATTGACCATGTGCAGTATGCAAGTACTTCACAACCTTCATTAACAGCTTCCTTTAATTCTTCCACGTGAGCCTTTAAATATGCTATACGATAATCATCATGAATCTTATTATCTTCAGTCTTCTTATCAAATGCCCCTAAACCATTTTCAGAAATAACTATTGGCAAATCATATCTGCTTGTAATAATTCTACAGCACATTCTTATACCCATAGGATCTATTGTCCAATCCCAATCTGTAGTTTTTAAGAATGTATTTGGTGGGTTTTTATATAATCCTGGAGTACCACTAACTTGTGATGTTCCTTTTTTACCTGTAGTATTCATTTCAGCCATTCCAACACCATCTATTGGATTATATTCAACAACTGCAGTTTGGTAGTAATTTACACCCATGAAATCTACTTGCGCTGCTGCTTTCATAAGTTCCTCATCACCTTCTTCAAAGGTAGGTGCAACTCCTTGACTTTGTAAATACTTAAGTGCAGGTTTTGGATATCTTCCAAACGCATAAACATCCATCCACCAGAAAGTTTGTAAATCATCATAATCTGCTTTTGCTATATTATTTATTGGATTACAGTCAATTGCATAACTTGGCCCAAATGCAAAACTTGCTCCTATTTTACCATTTGGAACTATTTCTCTAAATGCAAGTACTGCTTTTGCATGAGCTAAATTAGCATGATGGTTTACTTGATAGAAAGTTTTTGAATCATTCTTTTTGCCTGGTGGGTGTGTTGCCATCATCCAGCCATGTGCTGTAAATATATTTTGTTCATTTAACGTTATCCAATACTTAACTTTATCTTTGTAACGCTTAAATAAAGTAACTGCATAATTTTCAAAATCATCAATTATCTTTCTGCTTTCCCATCCATTATATTCTTCTTGAAGAGCTAATGGTAAATCCCAGTGATATATTGTAACCATTGGTTCAATTCCATACTTTAAACACTCGTCAATTACATTATCATAAAATTGTAATCCTTTTTCGTTAACTTCTCCCTTTCCCTTTGGATAAATTCTTGGCCAAGAGATAGAGAATCTATATGTCTTTAATCCCATTTCTGCCATTAAAGCAATATCTTCTTTATAGCGATTATAGTGATCAACTGCCACATCACCATTAGTACCTTTAAATGTTTTTCCTGGAATTCTTACAAATTCATCCCAATTACTTCTTCCTTTTCCATCTTCTTCTGCAGCACCTTCTACTTGATAAGCAGCTGATGCACTTCCCCATAAGAAATTATCTGGAAAACCATGCTTCTCTTTAAAATACATTATTTATCCTCCTAACAACAAATCTTCTATTGCATTTTGTCAAAATATATCTAACAAAATCTACCCTTATTATTAACAACTATTCATAACTCTAGCCTATCATAAAATCATTACACTTGTCTATATAATTTATTACTTTTAGCTTTAAATGACATATCTTTTATAATTAAATTTATAGTCTGTTATTACATCTAAAGATTCCTTTCTCCTTAAAGCTAATCCATATATAATACACATAACATATATAACTATTTTTTAATGTTAAAGTATTACATTGTTCTTAAATTAATATAAAAATACCCCTATACCAAATAATATTTATCTGATGTCTAGCCACTGTAACACTCCCATCCTTTATTAAAGTGGGAGATAACAGTGGCACGACCCTAGACGGGGTACCCCTTGAGGGTATAAGTTCAACTAAAATTCAGATGCAGATCAAACTCCACCTGAATAAAGCTTCACTTGATAAATTGATATGTGGTAGGATATATTTTAAATTTTTGTAGTTTCCTTACTATTTTGATGAGGGTTTTCAAAACTAAGGGGTGTTGGTTCAGGATCAGCAAAATATCTTCCTGGAGTTGATAAATCAAAGTAAAGTTCAAAATCTTTGGTAACTCCAAAATCTTTATTTGATGCTTCTCTAAAAAGTGCATTATGAGCTTCTTCTCTATTTAATAGAAAATCAATAGTTTCTCTTACATACTTATCATTAATTTGACGGTATAAATATTTATATACAACTTTTGCCCTTTGTTCTGAAGCTATATTAGACAATAAATCTGCTGTAATATCACCCGTAACTGTTACATAATCAGCTGTCCAAGAATATCCTGAAGAATTTATAAGACCTGGTGCAAGCCCTGTTAATACATGAGTTTCTATTTCTCCAACTTCAGCTTGTGTATAGTCTACTTTATGTCCATTTAATAAATTAATTGTTTGAGCAACCATTTCCATGTGGCTTAATTTAAATAAAAGTTAATATATTTTTGACTAAAATGCATAAAAAGCATTCAAACTTAATTGAATGCTTTTTATTTGAAGTTTTATCCAATGCAAACTCCATTTTCATCTAATCTGTATCCATCTATTGTTGTATTTAATGCCATTGTACCGTCACTGTATAAGTAGTACCATTTACCATTTGATTGTTGCCAGCCTGTCGCCATAACTCCATCTGCTTTTAACAAATACCATTTGTCGCTTATTTTTTCCCAAGTTGTTGCCATAGCTCCATCATTTTTAAAATAGTACCAATTATCCCCCTCTTGTTTCCATCCAGTCATCATAGTTCCAGTATCGTTGAAATAATACCAATTATCGCTTGATTTTTGCCAACCTGTTGCCATAACCCCATTGCTCTTCAAGTAATACCAATTGATTCCATCCTGTTTCCATCCTATTTCCATGACTCCTGCAGGATTCATTAAATACCAAGAACCCTCTATTTTATTCCAACCAGTAACAGGTGCTCCGTCCTTAATATATTTTTGACTATTATCAGCACTACTTGTCCATCCTTCAATTTTTGTAGTTGAACTTGTATCTAAAGAATTCCCATTACTAGAAGATACATTCAAATTATTATTTGTTGAAGACTCAGCACTGTTACTTGACGAAGAACTTGAACTTCCGCTTGACGAGCTCTTTCCAATCTTCCCAACAACATATTCAAATATGCTTTCCCCATAAGACGCTACCAGCCTAATGTAATGATTTTTATCTTTACTTGTTAATTCATATGTCTTATCTTTACCTACTAATATACCATTTTCAGACTCGTTGCTATTTAATCTATACCATTCATAAGTAACTCCTGCTGACGTAGTAACCTTATTTCCATCCTCATCTAATAAAATGGCTTCTAAGGTATTACCAGCTCTCCTAGTCCCATCAATTCTTACAGCAGCTGGTGTTGTAATTTCTTCAACTGGTGATGAATCTTCATCTTCATCAACATGGAATCGAGCTGATTCTATGTTGTATTCTACTACTTTAACTGTGATATTCTTACCCTTATCTGCTTCAGTTATTGTATAGTTTTTCTCTGTTTTTCCTTCTATTAGCTCTCCATCTCTATACCATTCATAAGTCACTGATGCACTTGTAGTAAATTCTTTTCCGTCTTCCTTCTTTAAATTAGCAGTTAATGTTTCGTCTTCGTTTGTTATTTCTACAGATGCTGGTGTCGTTGCTTCTACTCCTCCCACATCTGCTAATGCATCATCAACATTTGGATTTAAACTATTTATTAAATCAAATGAAACCGATTCGCCAGGTGCAATATCTCCAAGGGCAAAAGTTGTAGCAATCCATGTATCGGCAGTTGTTTCTTCTGCAAGCAACTTACTTCCATCAGGATTATAGCAAGATGTATTATACGGATCTGTTGACGCTGTTATTGCTGCCCTAGCTCTTGAATCTGATGATATATACATAAATGCTTCATCCGTAACTGCACCTTTTGCGATAACAATTGATTTTCCATCTTTAGGTGGATTACTAATTACAGAATTTTTAGTATTATAAGTTCCTTTTGTATCTAAGTCTTGATCCGGATCTACAGATCTTTGATACCTTGCATCATAAATAGTATTTTCACTAATATTATGATATTTAATGTGAATATTAAAATATTTATCATTCACATTAAAAGACACTACTTGAGTTATTTCTAATTTTCCATCAGCTGTAATTCCTACAGTTGTAGCTGAAAGAGTATCTCCGGTAGATGTATCTGTTGTGGAAATATTTGTTATCCCTAATATATTACTTCTTTCAGCAACCTGAGCTTTTGTTACTGTTCCCAACTCGTTTTTATAAGCAACTACATAACCTTCAAAAGGGCTCCCTGGTAAAAAGAAATCTCCCGTATTAGAAGTATTTCCTGAATCAAATCCATCTCCATCCGCTACCATTCCTAGATTAATTCGTTTAGATGGATGAAAACCTTCTGGCGCAGCACCTGCTGTTCCAAAAGACCCATGCTTATTTACTCCAACCTCTATATAATTTCCTCCTAGAAAAACATCATCCCCAACCTTTCCATGATGAGCTCCAGGAAGTTCTGCTGCGTATACTTTTGTAGCTCCCACATTTATTCCTGATGTTGAGCTTAAAACTACACCCGTTGCTAACACAGCTGCTATCTTTCTCTCTAATTTTCTTCTAATCAATTTAATTCCTCCTTATAATGCATAAAATCCAGAATATTTAGTTCCATATAATTTATCTAAACTTTAGAGTAACATTCTTGTCTTTCTCTAAAATTTACATCTAAATGAACTTTTATTATTACTATAAATATTATGTATTTGATAATTGAGTTTATATATCATTTATTTGCTATTTTTATTGTATGATGCATCTCTGACAGTACTCTGACAAAAATTAAAAAACGCTATATAATAGCGTTCAATGTATAATTATTTTACTTTTTCTTAACATTACTTTTTTTAGCTTTCTTATTTAATCTTTCATATCATGTATAATTTTCTTTAACACTTTTACGGCAAATATATGTTTTTTTCTTAACATTTCTTTTTTGGGCTCTGCCCAAATCCACCCATCTTCTTCTAAGTAATTTCCCCTATACATTCTCAGCACAGTTCTTAATAACATTGTATCCTGTAAGTCTAATGCTCTTTCTAAATTTTCCTCAAATTCAATAACATCAATAAAGACATCTTCTATACTTAAAGTATAACTATGTTCTGCATAATAAATGCTAATTTCATAATTATCGTATTTTCCTAGTGTCTTTCGAATTGAATATACTGTAGTTTGCAAATTAACTAAAGCTTTTTTAGGTTCTAAATCCGGCCAAAGTAAATCGCATAACTTTTCTTTATGTACAGGTACCCCTATATTCTCTAATAAATAAGCAAAGAGTTCAGAAGATTTTTTCCTATTCCACCTTACTATATCATTTCCTATTTTAATTATAAACTTTCCAAAAGTCTGTACCACAAGCTTAGGTTTATTGTCATTTGTATGAAAAGTTTCATTTTGGATACTAGTTAACCTATCTAAAGCTTTAAACAATCGTTCCTTCCTAATTGGTTTTAAAACATAATCAATTGCATTTACATCAAAAGCCTCAGTTGCATAAGTATTATACGCTGTAATAAAGGCCACTTTTATATTTGGTAAATAATTAATCAATTGTTCTGCTAACTCAAATCCATTCATACTTGGCATCTCTATATCCAGTAGAGCAATATCAAAATGATTCACTCCAATTTCTTTTAATGCCTGCAATGGATTAGTGCATATAGTAACTGAACTAATGCTTTCATATTCCCTTACATAAAAGCTTATTTCATTTAATGTATCTATTTCATCATCTACAATAAGTACATTCATGCCTTTTTCCTCCTATAATCCCTACAAGGTATCTCAAATTCTACTTCTGTACCACCTATTTCTCTTCTTCTTATGGTTAATCCTTTTCCATAAAGATTAGTTAGCCTTCTATGTATATTTTTTATTCCTACACTTCCGCTTCCAGTCTCTTCTGAAAAAATGTCTTCGAGTATTTTTTCATCTATTCCAACTCCATTATCACTTACTGATATTTTAATATGTTCTTTTTCATTCTTAACTACTATTAAAATCCTCCCTCCATCTATTACTGGAATAATTCCATGTCTTACTGCATTCTCTACTATAGGTTGTATACAGAGTATAGGGATGACATAATCAATATCAATATCATTAATCTCAAACTCAACGCAAAGTCTTTCTTTAAATCTTGCTTGCTCAATAGCGATATATGACTTTACGAGGCTTAACTCTTTTTTTAAAGTTGTTAAGCCATCTTTACTTTCAAAATCAAAGCTTTTTCTCAAATAATCAGACAAGTCAAGTACGAGTTCTTTTGCTTTTGCCGGTTGCACTAAGGTTAAAGACGAAATAACACTTAACACATTATATATAAAGTGGGGCTTGATTTGAGCTTGTAAAAATGATAACTCCGTTGCTACTAAACTATTTACAGCCTTTTTCATGTTTATAAGACTATAAACCCGAGCTTTTAATTCTTCTGATTCAAATGGTTTTATTAAATAATCATTGGCCCCCAATTTAAACCACGTAGAAATATGATCAATACGCCTAGCTACCGTAAGAATCAGCACTGGTAATTCTACCGGAGAATATTTTTCTCTAATTTTCTTTAAGATATTATACCCTGGAGTACCAGGCATAATAGTATCTAAAATGATCACATCAAAATTTATCCCATTATCAATAAATCTCAATGCATCCTCTCCACTTGAAGCACCTTGAACTGTGTAATTATATAAGCGTAAATTGTTAACAAGTGCCTTGAGATTTACTACATCATCTTCAATTACAAGTATATTGTATTCACCAAGTTTTTCTTCATCTCTACTTTTCTTATTTAATATCATTGGCGATTCAATTTTTCCCACACCAATAGTTTTATGTTCTTCTTTCGCTAGAGGCAATGTAAAGAAAAAGCAAGAGCCTCTTCCAAGTTGTGATTTCACTCCAATAGTTCCTCCTTGGAGCTCTATAAGCCTTTTGGTTATAGATAACCCAAGTCCAGAATTTTCATTTTTCGTCTCTTCTGATGTACCTGGTGTTTGTCCAAAAGTATCAAAAATATTACCTATTTTGCTTTCATCTATACCGCTTCCTGTATCCTCAATAAATATAGTTACCATATTCTCAGAACAATTTGCATATATTTTTATAGAACCCTTTTCAGTAAATTTAAGAGAATTTTCAAGAATGTTAAAAAAAACTTGGTCTAATCTTTCTTCATCGCAAAATACTAATGGCGTATCTGTAGGTATTAAATTTTCAAAAACTATATCTTTTTCCCCTTTCAGAAAATTTAATATAAAAATTACTGTTTCAGCAACAGTATTAATATCTAATGGTTTTGGATATAATTTCAATTGATTATATTTTAAATTAGAAATATCTGAGATATCATTTATTAAGTTATACAACCTTCTTGACGATGCCAAAACTATGCTAAGATCTTCTTCTTGATTGAAATTAAGCTTTCCTGCAATCCCATTTATCAATGACTGAGTAATATTAATAATTCCATTTAATGGCGTTCTTAATTCATGCGAAGTATTAATAAGAAATTCATCTTTTAATCTATCTAGCAAAATTAATCTCTCAGATAAATTTTCCACCTTTTTAAATGCCAGAGAAAATTTAACAGCTAAAATATATGCTTGCATAAAAATAACTATAAATATTGCAATTCCAACACTTGGCCCATATCTATCCGAAATAACATTCCAGTGGTATAAAATATCATTTATATATGCAATTAGCATTATTATTGCCCCCAACAACAATAAAATGGCCCCTTCTTCTTTTTTTATCGCAGCTTTTGTCACTGAAAATGATATATAACAAAAAACCAGGATACTTAATAATTCATAAATTACTAAATAATCTGTAAAAATACCAATTGGCATAGCTATTGTAAATATACTAACAATTATTCCAACATAGGTTGAAAATTTCACTAGTCTCTTTGAAGTTTCTTTGGGATATAATTCATATATGAAAGCTAAACCCACAATCACTCCCCAGTACATAGTCATATACTCAATTGGTACCATCCACATTATACTTGGCATTGAAATAATGTTATGAATCAAGTATTCCCCAGTAATAGTAATCCGTATAGCAACAATTAATAATATTAAAGCAAAATAGAAAACCGACTTACTTCTTTTTTGAAGAATAAAGAGAAGCATATGGTACAGCGACATAATTATAACTGTTCCTAACATAAACATATCTTTTTCCGAATTAAATTCTTTCATTTCCCTTACTTGCTGGTCATCTCCTAGGTAAATTGAATGCCACATACCACCTCTAGAATATGTGTAGTTAGATATTTGAACTATTATATCAAAACTTTTAGAATCATTCTTAAAACTAACAGCTTGTGGCTTAAATTCAGGCTCACTAGTTTCTTCTGTTTTTCCTACTGTCCCACTTCTAGCTACGACTTTATCATTTACCATAAGTTTATAAGAAGTTGAAGCTGTCAAAATCTTCAATCCCTTTAAATCATCTATATTATTTGTCTTTACTGTTAACCTATATGTCGCATAACCTTGTTGTGGAAAATGTTTATCATCAACAGTATAGCTAGTCCACACATCTGGAACTTGAAAATACCCATTAGGTTTTACTACTCTTCTTTCATTAAAATCTTCATAAGTTAATAATTCGTTCCAGTAAAATTCCCACTCTCCATCAAGACTTACAACACCATCCTTTGAAAAATCCCAATTGGTAAGATCTAAAATCCCTTTTTGAGCTTGCATTTGTTTTTTTGATGAATGTAAATACATACTTAAAACAAGTAACAATATTGAGAAAATAACACTCATAGTCATCACAAACATTTTATTTTTTAATGCTTTCATACTTCCTCCAAATACTCGCACTTTCATTGAATGTTCAGTATTAATACTTCTATCTTTTGTACTTATAACCTATTACTAATTCGATTCCCTTAATATTACATTGGATATTATAACATAACTTACATAAAAAAACTCTGCACTAACACAGAGTTTTTTACATTTATAACTTATTAATTCATTTCTTCCTATACTCTAATAAAACAACACACTCAATATGCTTTGTAATTTGATAGATAATAATATATAAGAAGATTTCTATTTATTTTAATATATTTTGTATTGATTTTCAGTGATTAATAGTGAAATAAAAAAATAAATTAAGATATATTAGAATATCTTAATTCATTTCACATGGTGTACCTTGGTGGCAAATGGGTGGAATTTTTCACTTTTGCCACCTTGTTTCATATATGAACCCACGACTTCTGGATTAGTTCTATTTGAATCTATATCGAATTATATTAATTTATAACTTTTTTGGAAAAGTGTAGGAAAATAATTAAATAAAGCTAAGAAAAATCCTAGCCATAAATTTATTTCTTGTATTCATCAGGAATTTTATCTAATGATTTTTTTATTTGCTTTAAATTTGATTGTGTTGAACTATCTTCAATTTTTTCTGCTTTTCTATATACATATTTTACAACTTGAACTGCATCTACTCCTAAATTTTTTATGTCATTATTTTCATTAGAATATTGCAATAAAGAGCCATAATACATAACTTTATGCATAGTCTCGTTGTCAACCCAATATTTATTATAATTATCATTTATAAATTTAACTGCTTCTTGAAAGGCCCCTTTTTGAGCTGTACTTGCATTTTCTTTACCCTTTTTAATTAATTCATCTACAACGGCAGTTGTATTTGGATTTGATGTTATAGTAAATCTATCGTCTACTTTAGGAGCTTCTTCTTTTACTTCTGCCACTACCGGAATATCTTCTTTTTGCACTTTTTCAACTGTAGCTTCTAAATTTTCTTTAACTTGCTGATCTTCTTGTTTTTTGTTTTCCTCATTTGCCTTTTTTTCTTTTTCGGCTAATTCTTTTTGAGCTTTTTCTTCATCCTTTGCCTTTTGACTTGCTTCATATTTAGCTTTACTTTCTGGGCTTTGTACTGATCCATAGAAAATAGTTGATCCTATAAATGCTACTATAAAAATTCCTAATACTACAGCTAATCTTTTGGGTCTATATTTAAAATCTTTCTTGATTGCACTATAAATTATTAACACTATACTGGCTATGATTCCTATAAGTGTTACGAAAAATAATGCCATAGCTAAACCTTCCATTACATACCCCTCCTAAATCTTTATTAAGATAATTGTATAATATTTCTTATTTTTGTCAAACATACTAAATAAAAATTATGAGGTGAACTATGATAGAATTCGCATTGCTTGTATTAGCTTTACTATGTATTAATATGGCTTTTTATTCCTTACAACGTGGAAAGGTAGATGAGAAATTAAAAGCTTTAGAAAAAGATATATTAAAAGAATTTAATATAAAAGATAAATAATATTTGAATACTTTATCCGTTCTTTGGCAATTATTATGATGAATACATTATAAATCAACCTAAATATAAAAAAGAGATAGTATTTATTTAGACTCACCCAAATACTATCTCTTTTTATTTACTTTTACCTTTTGATTTCATAATAGTATCTACACTACAATTGAATTGCAAAATGGACTTGGTGGTAACTTCGGTTACTGCCTTTTTCATTTTATACAAAAAATAAAGGTAGACTAAGTATCGCTACCTCATCTACCTCCATCTAGCATTTTGGCACCATTTGAATCATTTCTACATTGCCATAGTTATCTTTAGAATCGCCATCCGAATAACATCTCACTTGACCATCAGTATAATATCTATGACCTGTTTTCCATCCTATTCCCCTAAGTCTTGCCACTATTTTTTCAACATATTTAAATTGTATTGCAATACTTATTTCTTTAATTCCTTTTCTAAAATCTCCTGTTTCAAGTGTAAATATTTTATATCCTTCATCTTCTTCTAAATCATACTTCCCCATTATTTTTTCAGTTTCTTCTATTAGTTTCTCTTGAAAATTTGATAACACCATTTCATCTCCCCCTTTATACAATTTATTAATATTTTACCATATATACCTAAATTAAATCAAAAAAATAAAGAGTACAGGATTAACCCCATACCCTTCATTTGTGTTTTCTAAATTTTGAGTTTTTAGCAAACATATTATATCATATTTTAGCAAATTAATCCATGTTTCAATGTATCCACGCTCCAGTTTCATCAACTTTGTATCCGTCTGGTGTTGTACAATTCGCATACATTCCGCCTTTATCTCCAAAGTAATAACATTCTCCATCTATCCATAACCACTTATTTCTAGTCATTACACAATTATCTTGCAAGTAATACCAATAACCTTGGTCTTGTATCCATTTAGATTGCCTTGTATATCCCTGAGAATCAAATGAGTACCATTCATTATCAATTTGTTTCCAACAATCTTTAGGAAACGAACTATCAGTATTTTTGTACCACCAACCAGTTTCATTTTTAATCCATCCTGCTGTATTGGCAACTTTCATATTCTTAAAATCATCTAAAGGAAAATTAGTTCCCGGACAATCTGTATTATATAGTTCTTTATGACCATAAATAGCTAAAGCTCCATATTTATTAAATAAGTATTTTAATAGTTCAATACCTGCATTGTATTGAATTTGTGGCATTGATTCTGTCATATAGTTACCTTCAAAGCAAATGCCTATAGAACCTGTATTACTTCCTTGACAGTGCGCTCCTATAACATTTTCCGGCCTACCTTTATAAATAGAACCATCTTTTCTTACTAAGAAATGATATCCGCAGCCAATCCATCCGTTATTTTTATGCCATTCATTTATTTCCTCTATAGTGCAACTTGAAGCATCCGCATTATGGAGTACTATTTTATTTGATACATTTTCATAAGTGAATTCTCCATTAAATTTTAATCCTACATCAATTATATTCATAGTTAATTCCTCCTAAAATAAAAATAAGAGTAACCTTATAGGATACTCAAAAACTATTGTGCTTTATTAACTTGCTTTATTAATTGATTTGCATATACTGATGCACCAGTAACAAGTATACCTTGTATAACTGCATTCGCATTTAGTCCAATTAAGGCTATCGCACCACCGATACCAGCTATTAATAAAAATCCGGGGATATATTTATCTGGTACTTTCTCAGTATTTTTTATTATCATACCTAATACATATAATGCAGGCACTAAAATTAGAGCATTTTCAGTTATATACTTTACAAATTCCATTTTACATTCCACCTTTTATTTATATTTTAATAATGCGAATAACATTGCTATAGCTCCAGTAAGAAAACTTCCCATGACAGTCCTCCAAAGCCATCTAATTGTATCTTCCAAATCAGCAATTCTATTATTTGCAACTTTAATTCTTTCCTCAATAACTTTTCTCTCGAGTTCATCTGTTTTGCTCATGTTCTCTAGTAGTGTCTCTATTTTTACCAATCTCTCCTTGATTTCTTGTATAGAATCAGCCTCATTCATATGTCACCACCTTACTTCAAATTTTGTATAAAAATAAGAAAGAGAACAAATAAATGTTCTCTTTCAAAATTAATATATTTCATTTTTTCTAGCCTTTTCAAGCACTATATGTTTTAATTCCGAAATTCTCTTTGCCTTTATAACAAAACCTAAATTATTAGGGATATTAGTTACTGAGATTTTTTTATAATCTATTGGGATTGTTACAATCTCACCTATACTTGTATTTTGGGGGCCAGCATACAAAATTCCAAGCAATGCAATCCTATTTCCTGAATGAACAGCACCGTTTTTATCGGTATAGCTTCCAATATTCATTAGGAAAACTGGCGAACCACTTGATCCCGGAAAACATGCTGCGTCAATTAGAAATTCTTCTTTCCCATTATAATCGAATTTAGGGTGTGTTGCAGTAATCCCTTTCCTAATTATAGGCAAATTGTTTACCGAATCCCATATTCCATTTGGATATCCAATCATACAAATTTCTTCTATTGCAGTTAAGTTCTCTAAATAATTTTCTTCTGGAATTAAATGTTCCTCTATAGGTGTTATAAAGATTTTTTTCTGTTGTTTTTTTAGTAGATTCATCACATGCCCAATTTGCATGACACATAAATCAACATCTTCTGAAGGATGTTTAATCCAGAATTGTTCAAAGTTTTTTATTTCATAATTTATACGTTCATTGTGATTTGGATTCCCATCTTCATCTGCTAAGGTAAAAATCAGTTTTCCTTCTAATCCATTTTCGACTACGTGTTTGTTTGTTATAACCACTGGGATATACAATCCCTCACTATCTTTAAATGCAAATACAAAACCTGTTCCAGTTGTCATTCCTTTTTCTTTTTTACATTCTATTCTAACTGTGCTATACATAAGTTTTTCTGTTAAAGATAACTTCTCCATTTTACCCCTCCTATTTTACAACATATTAATATGATAAAATAGTTCAGATTACATTACAATATCTTTCTATGATGTATTACTTACCAGTAAATAAATCCTTGTAATACTCTATCAACCCACTTGGCTTCTGTTCTTCAAATAGCTTGCACCTTAGATAATCATCTGTATAAATTGCTAAAGGCATTAAGATAAACCATAACAATGCATATGGTAAGCAAATTTGACCGCATATATTTCCAAAAGTATTTGAGTAATCCCAAATATAAAAGCCTAGCCATATATTTAGTATCAATCCACTTACAAACTCTATTATTAGCGTTATTAAAGTTCCAATAAGACACTGTTGCCACATATTACGATTATAAAAAGTTTGGTACTCATTAAGTCTACCTATTAAGAAGGCACACAAGCCACCAACTACTAACATGGATATGTTTGTCCAACCTCGCCATAATCCCTCTAGTACCATATACAATGCACCCATGATAAATATTAATATTAAATCTTTATACAGTTTGTTGAGTTGCATTTACATCACTCTCCCATGTAATCGCATCGACTTCTTTAACTGTGGTACAAGCTTCAACTTTTGGTTTTAACACATCCTTATACTTTACAATATTAGTAGTCTTCCAAGTCTCTCCGTCTTGTGCTAATTTTAAAAACTGCTCTGCTGTGTAATCGTGACAAGTTTCGCCTTTAGCATAATAACTTACACTTTCAATAGATTGTCCAGCTAATTTAGCAATTTGAAGTTGATATGCTTTTGTGCTTAAGTTAACTTGATTTTCTAATTCAAAATCATATAGTTTTTTAGTTCCGTCAGCATCCGAATAAAAACCATTTATAATTGCTTGATTACATTTTTGATTTAATTCGTTTATTTTTTCTTTTTTAATTAAATCTATATTTTGATTTATTCTAGCTTGATACTCTTCTTCTTTTAATATTTCAACCTCTTCAATTTTGAATCCAGAACCTATAGCGTTTTCTAACATAAGTTCATCTAGATTATCTGACCCATCGATTACAATTATCGTATCTTTTTTTACACAATACCTCATACTATAACCTCCTTATTTAACACATTGCAATAATTTGCATGTAAATTGTACCAGTGACTGTAGTTCCTGACTTACCCCACGTTATAGTCATACTATTATAACCAAAAGATATAGCACCAGTTACATAATCAGTTCCATTATGTAATAGAATATCTACACTTGATGATCCAGATGTTTGTTTACCATTACTACTATATGTTGCCGAATACCCATGATACGTTCCATCGGTTTCACCAATAGAAAAGTAGGAGGTAGCCTCCATAGAAGCTCTAACCTGAACAAATTTAGGCGTGAATGGCAATAATATAGTTTGTGTCCCTGTAGTTTGTGCGTCCCTAGATGCTGCTGTGCGGCAATACTTTTGAGTGGAATTTATTGCTCCTCCTGCTCCAATTTGTTCCTGCGTCGTTCCTACTATAGTATTAAGGTCTAAACTTATTACGCCACCATACTGTGCCGCTAGAGCCACATTGTTTCCTGAACCACCTGTGATTTGTAAAAGTATATTCCCATCTACCCATGAGTTTATACCAATACCCTTATTAGATACTGTATTATGATGTGCGTATAAATTACCGTAATCACAATATATACCCGAATATGATAAATTAGACGTTATTAAATTCATATACGATAATATTGCACTAGAGCATTTACTAACTACAACATCGTGTGCCAAGGCAGTATTAGTAGCGAAGCCTTGAATCATTATAGTACAAGTACAACTTGATACTGATATATTCTTTACAATTCTCGATGAAGATATTACAGTATCGCCAAGTAATGATATAGCACCTTTACCTACGAAACCAGATATAGTAACAATTTCGTCATATGTTCCAGCGGCAACATTTATAACCACAGTATGATTTACAACTTGTGGTATGATGCTTATGGCTTTAGTAATGGTTTTAAACGCAGTACTACTAGTTAAACCGTCATTACTGTCATTTCCAGTTGATGTATTTACATAGTAAGTTATATTTGCAGTCGTTTTTTGTGGAGTCGTTATTAACTTCGCCCCATCTGACAAGTCTGCAGCATTAGGCAATGGTATATTTCCATTATTACCACCAATATATACTCTTTCTTCATCTGTTGTAAAACCAAATTCGCCTAGCAATAAATGGTCTATATTAGCTTTAAGACCTTTTCTTGCTTTTATTGTATCTCCCATATTATCATTCCTTTCTTATTATCTAGGGTCCCCAAAGTTGCCACCATCATAAGTAGCACCATTTCTAGGATCTCCAAAGTTCCCACCATCTATCATAAATGGTAAGTGGCCAGTTAATGTTGTTGAATTATACCATGCTTTAAATTGTGCTATAACAGCTTCTCTCTCCACTTCATTCGTATTGAAAGTATCTGATCTAGCAGTTTCGCTAGTATTGAAGGTTGTTTGTCTAGTATTTTCATTTGCTATTCTAATATTTTCATTATTTATTCTTGTCTGTTCTTGACCATCTATAACATTCTGTCTAGCGGTTGTACTAACTACTTCTGCATTTATAGCTTCAATACCACTAGCAATACTTTCTCTAACGTCTTTACCAAATATGGCTTGTCTTATTTGTGCCACTTTATCAGTTATATTAGCCATTTTGAATTACCTCCTTATTTTAGACTATCTGCTTTCACCATATCTATTATCTTATCCCTAATTATTCTAGTTAATTCATATTGTCCAACATATAAATCACCACTAATATTCACATCTCGAACATCTAATACTCGATTGATTTTCACATCGTCGTCAAATGATATTGCTGTTCCATCACCTCTAGAATTACTACCTACCTGTATCACTGATTGGTAGTCGCCTTTTGATAGAGTCACTCCACTACTTCCTATGTTACATGATAACTCACCATCATTAATGGTTATACCATTTATAGCAGTGATATTATCAAAAGTACCGCCAGTAGCTTCGATGTCATTAAAAGTTCCCTGGTTTACATCAATGTTGTTAAATGTACCACCTTCTGCCTTAATATCGACAGCTACTAATTTACCATCTAAATCAACATAGAATACCTTTTTAGTTTGATTTTCAATACTTATACCATCAGTGGCGTTTATTGTAGTTATGACTTTATTATCGCTTCTAACGGCTCGAATCCCAAATGAACTACCTATCTGAACGTTGTTGTATATACCATCATTTTGAAGTGATGATTTTCTTAAATCGCTAATAACACTACTCAATGTTATAGGTCTATTAGCTATTGTAAGAGTTGGATTATACGGTGCTAACAAATCTAAATCCATAGCAACTATACTATAAATATCATTAACTCCGAAGTATTGATTTATTAAATTTAATTTCTTTCCCAATGTAAATTGGTCAGCTTCAATACCGGATATAAAACTTAAATCTAAGGCATTACTCTTGAGTACATAAAATCCTTGGGTATGTTTGGGTAAGTCAGCAATACAAGTATTCTTTAGTATTGTTGGGTCTGTAATATCTTTATATTCTACAGTTTTTTCAATCACACCATATAGTCCCTTGGCATTAGCTTCTTCTATATAATCATAACCTCCATTAACGGATTCTATAGTTATATTATTAGCACCTAAAGGAACTATCCTACTTCCGATACTAGTTGTATCCTTGGCTATTATCAGATCTTTCATGTTAACGCCAAGACTAACTTCTACTATATTATAATCAATGTAGTCCAGCCAGTTTAAATATAACAAACCATTGACTTCCTCAATGCATATATCGCCACCTATTTTCTCTCTAACTGCCAAGACTTCAGCTAATGTTGTTTGATATGTATAAGTGTGAATTACTTGCGCCACTTTAGTAACATTACCAACATATACACGTTTGCTACTATCAACTTTTGAATTATGGATTGATAATATTTGATTAAGAAAATCAGCAACTGTATTAGCAATAACAGAACTTCCTCTTTGTTTAGTATCATTAAGAAATCCAAGAGCCCCTTCACAGGTCACATCCTTATATATTTTTCCGTCATTATCCATCTTTTCATCAACGTTTAAGACTCTACCACTAAATCTAACAACACCATCATATCTTAGATCGAATACTTTTACCTTAGTAGTCAATTCATGTATATCTGAATAACCTTGATTTGTTGGATATAAAGTAAAAGAAAGAGTATCTACTATAGAAAGTCCTTCTTTTAATGGTAGTTTATTAACATGTGGATCATCTTGATTTGCACTTGGATAGTGTATTACTTTTTCAACACTATTATTAAAAATAGATGCTTGATACATTAGATACTCTCCTTTCTAAATATGAAATTTATTGTACCTGTTCCATTTACCGTTAGGTCATTAGCTCCCTTATTTAAATAGAAACCATATGGTTTGTTATCCCCAGCTGTCAAATTATACGACTTTCCATTTTGACTTATCATAGTCATAGGCAAACTACAATTTATTACAGGTCTAACAGTTCTACCTGGATTATACATTGTTATATCGATAGAACCACTAACGTCATAGCTAGAATCTTGTAAGTAATCCTCTTCAAAATTAAATGTATCCCAAACATTAGCACCTATAACATCTACTGACGATTTGAATGGGTCTGCAGTAAATTTTACATCTAATTTACCAAATGCCTTTGTTTGTTCAAAAGTTGTCGTTTCTTCAACCTCAGCAATAAAGTAATAATCCTTCATGTCATCAAATATTAATTTTTGTTTTCCAACATCAACTAGCCATTCATGTACTTTCGAATATATTACCTGAAGTTCCTCTTTGGTTTCTGCTGGTAGACCTAAAGAAATAGTAATACTTCTTTCAGAATATACTATCTCCCCATTACTACCAATCGTACTAAAGTCATAACTTCCATTCATAAATGGAACTGAATCTTTAACCTTTTTCTTAGAAGGAGATTGGATTGATTTACTTTGCATAACAACCTTGAAATCATTATTATGTTTTCCATTAAAAGTAAAACCTCTTAAACCAGTTATTACTTGCATCATACTTGTCCAACCATCCTTCCTGTTATTATATTTTTATTCCCCATTAATTGATCTATATCGTCTATTATATATTCAGATATAGCCCTTCCATTTTGCAACATAAGTTGTAGAATAATAGGTTGCTTAGAGGTTGTATTATTATTACTTCCTAAAACGCTTGTATTATTGCCTATAGGCTTGTAATTAACACCCATGTCATAATTTCCAGCATTTACATTTGGCATTGCTGCATCTGCTATTGCATTTGCTTGTTTAGATATACTATTTACTGTAGAACCTATACCTATAGCAAAGCCATCTCCAACATATCCACCAATCTTCATCATAACTCTTGAAGGAGAATGTATATCGAAACCCTTCTTGCTTGTGAAACCATCTAAAAAACTGCTAATTAAACCACCAGTCCAACTTTTTAAATCTGACCATGCACTAGATATACCATTTTTTAAGCCAGCCACTATATTCTTTCCTATATCAAGCATTTTTGAAGGTAAGTCTTTAAAAGTATCTTCTATATCTTTTACAACATTCCCCATACCTGTTTTAGCTTCTGTTTGCATATCTGTGCCCCATGTTGTTATTTTAGTTACACAACCTGTCAGCCATGTCCATATCTTATCTGGTAATCCACTAAAATATGTAGAAATAGTATCTATCCATGCACTTACATTTGTGTTAATCCAACCAGCTACATCAATAGCCCATAGAGCAAATTTAGTATTTACTTCAACAAAAGCATTCCAAATCTTATCAGGTAATTGAGAAAACCACGTTCCAACAGAATCTATCCACTGTGGTACATTTGTAGTCAAATAATTAAATATATCTGTTCCCCAGTTAACAACATTTCCTGTTGCTTCACCTAACCCAAAAGCAATTTTATTTGGTAATTCAGCAAACCAAGCCCCCATAGATTCAAGCCAAGCTGGAACACTTTCAGTAAAGAATGTTACAATCTCAGTCCATCCATTAGCAAAAAAATCTTTTACACTTTGTATAAATCCATCTACAAACGTCCTAAATCCCTCAAAATTGTTATACAATAGGGCAAATGCACCAGCAAAAGGATTAACTATAAGCAATAATAGTTGCGCCCAATTATTACTTATAAAATCAACTACAACTTGAAATGCAGCAGGGATTGTTTCTGTAAAGAATATAGCTATTCCGTTCCAAACTTCGGCTGCTTTTGTTTTTATCAAATCCCAATTAGCATATAATGCTACACCTATAGCAATTAATGCAGTAATTACACCAATAACAATTAGAACTGGTGCTGCTATAGCTCCAAATCCTGCTGCTAAAATTGGCATTAAACTAGTAATCATTGTTATTATCGGGGCTAGTCCTGTTACAATTCCTATTAATATACCTAAAGTAGCCACTATGGTCGTAATTGTTGCAGCCAAAGTAGGGTTATTAGCTACCCATTCAGCTATTTTCCCAATAACATTTGCAATGACTGTTAGCAATGGTGCTAATGCAGTCATTAAATTTGATACTGCTGTTTTTAGTTGAACCATCGGATCTGAATTTAAACTTTCTGTTGCTGAATTAAGATTATTTTGATTTTCTTCTGCTGTTTTAAGATTATCATTCATTCCAAGTATTGTATCTGTAACTTTAGTTCCATTTTCTTCCCAAAGTGTTCCAAAAATAGCTACGCCTACTTGGTTTTGCTTTGTCTTGTCGTCTATTCCGGCAACTGCTGCCGCTACATCTTGCATGGCTTTTTTACCTGCTTCGCCACCTGCTGCAACATCTTGTCCCCATTGTTGTAGTTGAGTTGAGGAAATAGAAGTCCCTTGCAACATTGCTGCTGTCGAATCATTTACTCCTTGACCAAATTCGGCAAGTTTTATTCTCCCTTCCTTTAATCCATCTAAAAGAACATCAATGTTCCATGTTCCAGTTTCAACACCAGCTGCCATTATAGCCTGTATTTCTTGCGCATTATACCCCGCATTATGGAGTTGTGAACCATATTCCGTTATTATATCAAGCTGGTCTGGAGGAAAACCAGTTTGAAGTAGTGAATACGTCAAGGCAAGTGCATCTTCATTGCTAATTCCTAATGTCTTTGATAATTCATTAGTTTCTTGAATAAGTTCGGTAAAATCTACATCTCCATATGCGGCAACAATAGTAGCTGCTCCTTGAACTACTGCTGTATTGCTTTCGTCACTTGCATCTTTATTCAGTGCCCATTGTCTTCTAACGCCCTCTAGAGCTGCCTCTGAATCTACTCCATAGGTTTCAACTGTTCCTATAGCATTTTTCACACTTTGGACACTCTCTTCAGGAACATTAAATGAAATATCAATTTGTGTATTAAGGCTAGATGTTTCTAGTGATTTTTCAACTATCTCACCTATACCAATTCCAGCTGCTGCTCCTGCTGCAAGGTTAGTTAATTCACTACCTAATCCTTTAACTGATTCTTCCGCTTTATTAGCTTCTTCAGGTATCTTAGACATATCATCTTTCAAATTTTTTATTGCATTACCATCGTCAACTTTCGAAAGTGATTGTTTTAATTTATCTAAGGATGCTTCTGTAAATTGAATTTCTCTTTGAAATGCTCTATATTGTTGTTCATTTATACTGCCTTTAGAGAATTGTTCATCTACTTGGCTCTGTGCGTCTTTTAACCCTTGTAACTTTTGGCTAGTTATTTCTATCTGCTTAGATAATAATTGTTGTTTTTGTGCTAATGCTTCAGTATTGCCAGGATCAAATTTCAAAAGCCTATTTACGTCATTCAGTTCTTTCTGAATATCTATACTCTGCTGAGTTACATCTGATAAAGCTTTCTTAAGCCCTGTGGCTTCCCCATCAAGTTCAATGGTTATACCCTTAATTCTATCTGCCATATTTTCTCCTTTCTGCCTTTAGAAAGAATCAAAATCTTTCTGATTGGCTCTTCTATTCCTAGTTTTCTTAGGATTGCTCATATCAATGTATTCTTGCATATAATCTAAACACATACCAACTGTCATATTCTCCATATCTTCATTCGTTAATTTACTTTTTCTACACAAACAAAGGAACAGCTCTGTTGTTATAACATCGCCGCTCCCATTATCATCATTTTCTATTTTTTTTTACTCTGCATACTGGATGTCATTAAATCCATTAACTCAGGTAATATTTCGTCTAAAGGAAATACTTCAAACCCATCCAACCAAACTAAAGGCTCTGGGATTTTGCTATCTGATGTTTTGGCGAATACCCATGCAATATTATAAAATAATTCAAAATCAACATTTGCAAGCTTTTCAGCATCAGTCATTTTTTTTGAGTCCATTACTTTACTGAGTTTTTCAAGTTTTAGAATCTCTGAAAAATAATCTTTTCCGAATTGTGATTTATATCTCAATGGTGTTGCTGCTGTAGACTTAAATCTGACTTTCTTACCATCTATTTCAATAGTTTTTTCCATATAAATACCTCCTATGCTACTGTAGTAAAGTTTGTTATGCTGTTAGATGCCATAACACTACCATCAACGCCTCTTACAGTCTTAAGTACCATTGCTGTATAAGCTGTATTATTTGTTAAATCTGATGCAGGATTAAATGTAACTATCTTCTTTGTTTCATCAAGTGTTAATGTTCCAGCTATTTCTGTTCCTGTAGAATTCATTACTATAAAGTTACCTGCATTAACATTCCCTTCATTTATTGCTTTGTTAAATGTCCAAACAATATTTGTATTAACTTCTACCCCTGTAGCTTCATCTAAAGGTGATACCACAACTGTTAATGGAGTTGTTGCCTTTTCATAAACATTGTTATACCAGTTGCTATATACACCTATAGGCGTAGTAGTAGTTGTCTTAGTTTTAACCTTTAAATCTGAAGGCCTAGCGCTTGCAACAAATGTTAATTCATTTGTATTAGGTTCTACACTATCCGTTTTAGTACTAGAACCTACAGATGGCCTAGATGCTGTACAATAATACAATATGTGCCTTATTGCCTTTATATCCCCATCAAATTCAAACATCAACGCAAACGTATTCCCCTTCGCATCTGCTTTTTCTGTAATAGTTGCATCCTCTTCGTCCTTTTCTTCTCCAAGAATAGCAATTGCAAATTCTTCTGGAATATTTGCAATAGTTAAAGTACCATCATAACCTTGGTTATTACTTGCTGAATAATACAACATATCATCAGCATAAAATTCCGTCATGTCACCTCTAGGATCTAATGCTATTTCTGTTGAACCTGGTATAGCTTTAGGTGTTCCATAAATAATACTTCCATCTGATTCAACTGTAATCTTTGAATAGTGTGCATTTTTCAAACCGAATGTAACTTTGTTTTCACTCATTTTATATCAACCTCACTTCGTAAATTCTTTGAAATAATTTTTCGCTTTCAATCCATTCTTCTGTGGATTCATAAGCAATTTCATTTGTATCTAATAACTCTTCAAGTTTTTTCTCTGCTACTAAATCTTTTTTAATTGTATAAAGTTCAATTTGCACATTATCAATCTTTTTATATACCTTGTTATCTGCAAAAAAATTAGATGAATATGGCACCAAATAAGTAATAAATGGAGGCTTTGGTGGTGGAATATTATTTTTTGAAACAAAATGAGAATAAGCTACTGGATAACCAGTAGCTTGTAGAATATTTTCTATATCACTTAGTATCACCCTAGAGCCTCCTTAACTGCATTTTCAAAATCATTTATAGCTTTTTCTTCTGCAGGTCTTATATGTGGTATACCATCTACTCTACCACCATTAACTTTTGCATGCCCATTTTCTAGTAAATGAGTTAATCTATAATCTGTCTTATTGTGTACAACTTGTTTACCATTTATATCGCTTACCGTCCAGCCTTTTGCATAAGAACCTGTAACACCTTTCGGGCTTGTTTCCCTTAAATTTTGAGCCGTCTGCTTCGCTATAGTGGTTTTTGCTAAAGTCAAATCAACTTCAACATCTCTCGAATACTCGGCCATTATTTTAGCAATTTCATTATTTATTCCATTTATTTTCACTTTATTTCTAGCCACTATAAATTCCCCCTACTAATATCTAATTAATTTATTTAAACATTTCTAATTGTCTTAACGTTAAATCAATGCTTGGTGGATTACTATCTTTAATGTTTTGTGCAAGCTCTATATCATATTTACCAAGACCACGTATTTCTAATATATCATGTACGTATATCCCTTGTAACATCGGAATTCTTATTACCACATCGGTCTGCACTTGAGCAACTTTAGCAGCATAATGCCTTGAAAAACCTAAAATTCTTTCTTCAAATCCTATATCTTTATATTTAAATACAGAATTTCCATCTTCATCTTCATAATAAATATCACATACTCCATCACTAAAGCTTGTAAAATCTATATTAGGTACTTTGATTTTCATCTATAACACCTTCTTCTGATTGTTGTACAATTATAATTTGGGCCTGGCACATTAAATGCAATGATAATAATTCACCTTGAAAATTATTTTCAAACATTTCTAAAGCGTGAGAATTTGCATATCTACAATAATCAAATAATAATGTCCTTGGTAAATCCTCTTCTTTAAAATCAAGAGTAGACACGCCTGCTACACTTTTTAAGCGCGCCATTCCTCTTTTAATCATGCCAGTAAGGTTTTTATCTGTCTTTTCATCTTGCCATGTAATATGGAGATAATCTTTCACATCTTGTAATAATACACTAAATTCCTCTTCTGACATTAGATCACCTCATTAAGCCTGTTCTTTAGTTTTAACAACGCCTTGGACCTCTTTAACAGTTACTTCACATGATGCAGGTTGAATTGCACTTATATCAGCAAGAATAAATGCATTATCATCAAGAGCTCTACCATTACCATACATCTTAGTTAAATAGACCCTTTCATCATCTAAAAATCTAAATTCATCAGAATATTCAATCTTTCCTCCGTTTGTACCTGCTCCTATTCCCATAAAATATTTATTACCTAATCCAAAAATAGCCTCATTTGCAGCAACCGCTGGCGATTGGATAACAGTTGTTGGGAATGGGAAAACATCATGCGAATATGTGCCATCCATGCATCTACAAGTTGTAGCTGGAAAAATCTTAGTAAAATAATCTGACGGATTAACTATTAATAAAACGCTGCTTACTGGTCTTGTTTTCCCTGTTGGAGATTTTGCAAGTTTTCCTAAAATAGATCCATAGGTTACAGGATTTAGATCAGATATTGCCATTGCTGTTTTCTTAGGATATACACCTCCAGTTATGGTTACGTCATCTGCGACACTTCTATTCATACCAATAGGTTCATTATTGCCAGTTCCATCAATAATTGCAGTCTCAAGTGCTAATGCTATCGCTTCAGATAAAGTCGCTCTAACATATGCATCTATCCAATCAGGTCCTACAGCAAGCATGTCTTTAGCAACAGGCATATATGCTGATAACTTACAAATAGTAAGATCTATCTTTCCTATAGCTCCAGATAATTCTTTGGAAATTTCTGAATTTAAAGTTCCCCATGTTGCTAATTGTATCCCTTTCTTATTAATAAGTATTTTTGTTAATATAGTTGTATTTGTAAAATTAATTGCATCTAATAAAGGATGTGCTATTTTTATATCCTCTATAACATTATCTATTATAGTTTGAGGAAACGCTGTGTCTAGACCTGCAAAAGCTTGTCTTATATCATCCTTTTTCATTGCATCAATTATGCCTTGATAAAACTTATTTTCTTCGGCTGTTAATTGATGAACCCCTCTTTTTGCAAGTATAGTACTATCAGATGTTTTTTGATAAACATTAAATTCCTCTATAACGTTTTGTTGAACTGATTCAGCAAAACTTGTAAATGCTTGTGCTATTGCATTCTCATCATCACTTTTAAATGCTTGCACTAAATTTTCCTTTAATTCTTGTTGTATTAAGTCTTTTGATTTCATATTATTTTCCCTCCATATTTTTCATTTTAAATACTTGTTTTAATTTTTCTGAATTAGTTTTGCTTGTTCCCTCTTCTGGGGCAGTAATAATTTCACTGCGTTGATTAATTACACTAGAATTTGTTAATTGAATAAGTTCTCTAGCTTGCATTGCTAAAGCCTTATTGTAACTAATCTGTTGTTCAAGGGTTTTATTTACCTTTTGTAATAGCTGTTTAGCTTGGGTAAGGTCAATCTCTTTTCCAACTACTTCATCTGCCAATCCATATTCAAGACACTGTTCGGCTGTTAACCAAGTTTCAGCCTCCAGTAATTCTATTAACTTATCCTCTGTGAGTTTTCCATTAGATTTCTCTAAATAAGCTTGTCTGTTTCCTTGCATAATAACATCTAGATCATCAGCTGCTTTCCTTAATTGAGTAGCATTACCTGCTGCAACATTCCAAGCATTGTGTATCATCTGCATTGTATTAGAATACATAATAACCTTATCGCATCCTGTAAGTATAAAAGATGCAGCAGAACAAGCGAACCCATCTACATAAGCAGTTACATAAGCACTATGTCTACTTAATTGATTTCTAATTGACATAGCTTCATAAACTGAACCACCATATGAATTAATAAATAAAGCAATATTTTGTATATTAGGATACTTTGCCAACTCATTTCTAAAATGATTTGCCGATGTTTCGCTTTCTACTTGCTGCCATTCCCACCAATCAAAATAATCTCCCTGAACATCACCATATATATACATTTCTAAAGTGCTGCTATCAGTTGCAGATTGCTTTAATTCCCAAATTTTTTTAATATTACTCATTATGTCTCACCTCCTTCCAAATCATTTATATCCTGATAATTTTTTGTTATCCAATGTTTTTTACTCCAATCTGTATTTAATAACGCTTCTCTGAGTTTCCTTCTTAGATCATCTACACTAAACATTCCACTTGCTATAAGCTTATCTATCTTTTCAGCTATAGCAAATATATCAATATGCTTTATACATGTTGTATCAATATCTAAATATGAGCCTTTCAAATATTCTTCTTTCCCATATCTCTTTCTATTTATTTCCTCACAAATCATATCAACGAAAGGATCAATACAAAATGTCAAAAAATTATCAGTTACCTTTTCAATGTCAGCTATATCACCTTTAAGTAATGCTGGTGGTATCTTAAGAGCTTGTGCCACTCTTTCAAAAGCTTCTTTAATTAGGTTTTGAATATCAACCATTTCACTGGTAGACTTTTTATTTCCATCACCATTTTGTTCTTCATATTCAACACCCTTACTTAAATTAAGAACTGCATTTTCAGATTCAAAGTAAGTTTTAAATTGCTTTTCAAATAACTCTTGGACTGCTTCTTTTTGTTTTTCATCACCAGTTGTTACTTTATCTAGTCTAACTATTCCTTTTCTTCCACCAGAGCGCTTATACTTTCCAATAGCCATAGTAAGTAAATCATTATAGCCATTCATTAAATTAGCTAATAAAATACTCATATCTTCATTGTTTAACTTGAAATACAATACTTCACTCATTTTGAAAGTTCTATTAAACGTAAAATCTTTTCTAGTTACATTTTCAAAAATATTTTCTACTAAGGCATATTCCCGTTGATAAAAACTATCTGCAATTACCATTTGCCCATTTGCTTCAACAATCAAGCATTCATTATTTTTTAGTATCTTTGATACAAACTCCTGTATAAATTCACTTGAATTCTGATTCTTATTAGGCTCTATATTCCATAGATAGTATTCATTTTGCTTAATTTCTTTATTTCTGAAATATGTCTTGAATTCACATTTAGAAATGCATCCAGATATTAAATTTACTGCAACATTAATAGCAAACTTTTCTATTGCTAGTTTAGTGGCATCAGTAAAGAGTTTTTCATTTAAATATACAGTGTTCTTAGTACCAAACATATCTCTTAAAAACTCTATTATTTTCAACTTTTCACCCCCTTTCTGACAAAATAAAAAAGCCTTATTTTTTAAGACTTCAACATTCCTATAACGTCACTCCATCTTTAATATGTGTAGACTCCAAAATCACTAATATCAAAAGTTTCTCCACTATCCTCTAGTTCTGCTCCTCCAGCACACATGGCTGCTATAAATGCCATAAAACCATCTGTCTTCCTTGACTTCGGTTCTATTTTCCCAAAGCTGTAGTTATCATGTACTTCTGCTTTTAAGCAAGAATTGTTTATATACCACCTCATTAAAGGATTATCTCCCCACACAACATTATGATTAGTAAACTCACTATTAATTATTGGATATATAAGCATTTGATTACTTGGCCTTATCAGCTTAATATTATTTGCACCATCCTTATCACAATCAAACCCAACTACCCTTAATGATTTTGCAAGTAGTGTATATCTGTACGTATCCATCCCCAAAGTAGTAAGATTATATTTTTTAGCTTGTTTAGCTAACCATAAAGCTGGAATATCTGGCGATATCTCTACATCATTAACAAATGTTAAATATCCAGCATCTTCCCACTCTCTAAGTGGTGCTTTTATCCTTCCTAAGTCATTACATTTTTCACACACCCATGTATGCGACAACCAATAGTATTTTCCTAAATATTTAAATAAAAGGCCAGCACTTACAAAATCTGTTGTCTTTGCATAGTCAATTCCAACTGTACAAGTACATCCTTCAAGATCTGGAATAGGTTTATTGGTTGCAATTATATTCTCCCAGCTTGTCACTTCAACATCTTTATTACCTTTAGGTATGTTCATTCTTTTTGTCATGAAAGCTGAATTACTTATAGGATCTTCTTTATAATTTACATATTCTTTTTTTAATTCTATTTGTAAATGTTGAAAGTAGTGCAACGAAGGATTAGCCTTATCCCACATCTTAGGATTATCAACTTCTTTTTCATCATCCAGTTTGCAGATAAATGGCAATAATCCATTATCGTCAATAGCTCCTATCAATATTTGCTCTGCTCTAGATATTAATTTATCAAGTGGACCATCTCTGACATCACCATTAGTCGTTGTGATTGTTGTTCTTGGGTCTGCCTTTTTACCAAGTCCAGTTAAAAATACATTTATTGTTTTATAATCTTCATATTGGTGATACTCATCAAAATCGACTTTCCCTTGTCTACCTCCATCTTTTGTTTTTGCATTTGATGTTCTAAATCTAAGCTCAGACTTAGTTTTCTTATTTATTATAACTTCCTTATTCCAGTCAAAATGTGCGGATAGTTTAGTCTTGTTTTCTTCTAATACATCGTAAACATCATTAAATGAGGTTTTTGCTTGCTCTTCACTATTAGCACAAATATCAATATGATATTTTTTAACTTTGTTATATTGGCTTATTAAACAGAAATCTTCAAATGCTAAATAACCATTCTTACCCGCACCTCTTCCAACTAGAATAAATAAATCTGGCCATCTTAAAATACCTGGCTTAGAATATGTGCAATTATGCAGCGCAAAACAAAATACTTCCCATTCTAACAAATCAAATGGAAAGTATTTTTGTAAACTTAAGTATTTATGTAGCGCTTCTTCATCTACAAATAAATTTTCTTCTTCAAAGCACATTTCTACATAGTCACATAATAATACTTGCTCTTTGCAAACCTCAATTTCTCCACTACGAACTAAATCAATGTAATTTTGTATTTCTGGTATAAGCTTTTTATAGTTCATCGTCATCATCTTTATCTTTTACAACATTATCCGTAGTTAGTCCAAGCTCTTTGAGAATTGCTAATTTTTGTTTACTATACATCAATGCATTTTTAACTGCTGGATTTTCTTTTTCAATAGAGTATCCTGATGCTGATTTTGCTTTATATGAACGACCATTAATTTTGATATCTTTTTGCATTGCCTTTTCCTGTTCAAAGAACCAAATATATTCATCAATCAGATCTAAAAAATGCTCTACATTTGCATTTTTATTTTCTAACTGATTAATTAAAGATTCTCTAATATTTTTTGCACTTGCCATATTTTTTTAAATTCATCTCCTTTCGTGTAATTTTTTCTCGCGTACGCGAGCTACCTGTTCTGTCTTACCTACTACCCGTTCTCCCCATGCCTAGAGTTTTTTCGTTTTTTTGACCCGGGGGTATACCATACAGTCTTATCTTGTCCACTTGCTAAATCTATCCCAACATAACCAATAGGCGATAAATGACCTTTACATTTATCACATGCTCTTCCATCAATTCTATGGTCTCCTGCCTTAACAATCTCTTGCTTACCACACTCTAAGCATTTATATAACATATCTTTATCATTCATATATCTTCACCATCTTTCTTGATTCAACTGAGGTTTAGGTTTGTTATTAAACTTCTCTGGATGCTCTTCATCGTGACAGCTATTACACAGTGAAACTATATTATCTAATGTTAGCGCAAGATCTGGTCTCTTCCTTACATGCTTTTTATGATGTGCACATTGCGCCTTATTATATAAGCCTTTACCTTTACACTTCTGACATTCATTGTTATCTCTTTCTAAAGCTTCAGTTCTAATATGTTCCCATAATGCACTGTTATAAAAGGCTTTAATATTATGATATTGTATTAGCTTATTAATCCAATGTACTAACTCTGTACCCTCCATGTATTCATCCCCTAATCTAGCTTATTATTTATTTCTTTCTCTTTAAGTTTAGTAAGCTTCTTATCATTAGCAACCTTGTTAGGATCTTCTTGCCACTTGCCTTTATCTCTATTGTTAAGCCAATACTTTTGCGCTGCTAAGTCAGGCCCTTTATATTTCTTTACTGATTTTATAACTACAGTCTCTTTTGACAATATGGTTGTACCATCTTCAGCTACTACTTCCTCTTTAACTTTAGTTGGTACTTCCTCATAATATTTGTATCCAGTACAACATTTATATAGTGCTTGAACTACATTATCATTTTTCTTATCTTTGCCTTGAGCAATTGCTCCTTTTAGGTCGCTATTTTCTGTCTTATAGCGCCTAAAAGTCGAGTAACTCATCCCTAATTTTTCGGCTATTTCTTTGTCTGTCGAACCATCTGCAACCCATGATTCTATAAGGCTTAAGCTACTATTTATAATCTCTTCATTTGACTTCATTTTTTCACCTCCAAAAGTGAGCACTTACTATGAGATGGTGTGCTCATTTTTTGATGTATTTCCCTACTTTAAAATTCAGCTTGGAAATTCAATAAATTTAAGTTAACTAACAAAACTACGCTATCCTTTGATTCTTCTAGCTTTGAGCCTGTTTTTTTATTTATTAGATAATAGGTAATAACATTGAGGATTACTGATGTCTTTTTTAAGGCACATATATTAGAAGATATTTTTTATATCTTAATCAAATAAGTACCAGTTTATTTTTTACGCATTATATATCTTCATCAGCAATTTTAGCTGCATCCTCTTTCATCTTTTCTTTAATACCTAAATACCTTTTTGTTTCTTCTATTGATTGATGATTTAATGCAATTCTAACTTTTTCTAAATCTCCACCAGATCTTTCATATATTCTAGTGGCATAAGTTTTTCTAGGACTATGACCACTAATATGTTTTAATCCAATAATCTTTCCTACTTCAGTAAGTACTGCACTATATGATTTTGGTTCTATTGGTTCAATACCACTTTTAGATTTATTTGAAGGGAATGCATACTCTGCCCTTTTTTTACCTTTTATATACTCTCTTAAATATTTTTCTAAGTTATTGCCAATATAAACTTTTCGTTTTTCAGGTTTCTTTCTATTTGGGTATCTATTTAGATTTGTAACCCATTGATTATATTGCTTTGATTCCTGGATTAAAAAATATTCATTGTCTAATGCATCTTTTATTTCTCCTATTGTAAGCTCAACTAGATCTTGCATTCTGTACCCTGTAGCTCTAGCTAATATAAATAACATTAAATTTCTTTCGGCGAACTTTTTACTATATTCAATTAATTCTTCTTTAAATCTCTCATACTTATTTTGTGGTATTGGTGCTGCTGTGCCCTTTTCCCAATCTCTTACTCTTTCCATACTATTTCACCTGCTTTATCGCTCCTTTGTGCCTTTTATAACAAGAATGAGACATCAATTCTTTAATATCACGTTCACTCAATTTATCATTATTCTTTTTATCTTTCATTTTCATGAGCTTATTATAGTTTCCAACATCAGTTTCTTTTAAAACATCTTTTACCCTCATAAAATCCCTCCTGAAATATAATTAAAAAGAGCTGCTATATTATTACTAATATAACAACTCTCTAATACTTATCTAATTTTATTTTCATTTACTAACCTTTTCGGTGTGTCCCATGTAACTACTGGCGCTACATCTCTATTAATTACTATATCTCCATCAAGCTTAGTCTTATATATAGATCTATTCTTTTTTATGAATGTACTATCTCCCATATATTTATTGGATTCATAGTTTATAGCTCTAATTATTTCACGTCTTTCTACTACAGCACTCTTATGTTTATCCTTTAAATGATTTAAATTTCTTTGGATGTACTTTCTAACTGCTTCAACATTTTTTTCAAGCTTTTTAGCAATCTGACTTGCATCATACCCATTTAAATATAATTCTTCTATTTTATTTTTATTTGCTTTAGCTTTCAAAATTGACACCACCTTAAAAATGAATATAGTTCACCCAAACCATTAAACTGGACATTCTCCAGTTTTATAAAAGTGAAATGAGAAATATGAAATTAATTTTTATGTTTATTACTTATTTATGTACCTATATTATCATTATTTAAATTACAAATGTGAGAAATTTTCGAGAAATTTTTGCAACAAAAAAAGAACAAAAACACGACAAAAATACAACAAAAAAAGTGCCAAATATGACACTTTTATTCTCCTAGTCCTCTAGAAAGCTTTGATAATGCTTTATTTATACTGTAATCTATTTGCCGTTTCGTTCTATCTAATTCTCTTGCAACTTTATTTTTTTCTTTACCTTGTATATAAATAAGACTTATAACTTTATACTCTTTTTCAGGAAGTAACTTTAATATGTTATCAATCTTCTTATTTTCTAATTCTAACTTTTTTATATCTAATTTTATTTTTTTAATTCTTTCATCATTTTCATCAATATCATTTATAATTAGATTTTCTATTTCAATATTTTTATTATCTATTTTACAAATTCTATCTCTATATAATTCAAATATATTTTTTATTTCTCCCATTTATATCACCTATCCTTTATAAAATATGGTATAATTTAGATAGGTTAATTAGAGAACTAACGTTCCAAAGTGCATTCTCTAATCAAAGGTGTTCATCATGAACACTTTTTTTCTTTGTCTACATAACTAATCTTCTATATTCATTTTTCAAGTTTTCTTGGGACAATTGAGCATATATTTGAGTAGTTGACGGTGTAGTATGTCCCAATATTCCTTGTACACCTTCAATTCTCATACCACTATTAAGTAGAATTGTTGCTCTAGTCCTTCTAAATTTATGGCAATGAACTCTTTCATCCACGCCAGCTCTATCTTTTATTTTGCCCAATATTAATTGCAACGCTCTAACTTTTATATGTTCATGTAATCCTCTTTCAGCTATAAAGAAATATTCTGATTCCCCAGCTCTTGATTTTAAATATCCTTTCATGTGTAATTTTGCCTTTGTAGAAAAGAAAACTAATCTTTCTTTATTCCCTTTTCCAAGTACTTTTATACTTTTCTCTTCCCAATTTATATCTGATAACTTTATATTATCCAATTCACTAATCCTACATGCGGTACTATCTAAAAGTTCAAATAAAGCTTTTTCTCTTTCTGTCTTGCAAGCTTCCCTCAATCTTTCTAAATTTTCAGGTTTATATGGCTGCAAAATTACTCTTGGAACTTTTGTTTGTTTTAATTTAAATGCTGGATTCTTAAGAATGCATTCTTCTGATTGTAGCCATCCAAAGAAGCCTTTAAGCATTGTTATATACCCATTTACTGTTGTCGCTTGTTTATTCTCACCCATATAAGCTAAAAACATTCTTAAATCCATTGTTTCTATGGTAGAGCATGGTTTATTGAAAAACAAATCTAACTTATTTAAAAACAATCTATAATTATCCAATGTTTTTGAACTTAATCCTTCTAGCCTCTTACAGGCTAGATATATAACTGCTTTTTCTTCTATATCTGAAGTGACTAGATCTGTACACTTAGTAGTAATTTCATAATCATATAAAGTTTCATCAATGACTTTCTTTGCTTCTAATTGCAATGATAAATTTTGTTCTAATGGCTGCAACATTAATGTTAATTTCCCTAATAATCTAATGCTAAATTCTTCATTTAAGCTACTCATTCTTATCATCCTTTCTTTAGCATATTAAGGTGTTCATCACGAACACCTTTTTTACAAACTACTTTTGATTTTAGAATTACAAAAGATCATTCATCTTTCAAAATAAAATCTGTGCCACACATATCCCCTGAGAATCCAAACTCAACACCTTCTTGTTCTTCTATATCCAATCCATTCTTAAAAATTGCTCTGATAATATCTTGTGATAGGCTATCAAATTTTTCTTTTGGTATATTACTTATTTCAATTTGCATTTTATTTGTGTAAGCCATCTATCTATCCCTCCAATTTTAGTATTAACAATCAGCTGCTCTATGCACATAATGTCTTTCATTGCCTTTTATATATTCTTTGAAGTTATCTGTAAGTTTTGTTACTCTCTCTAATGTGGCCTTTTCTTCTTCTAATTCTTTCTTTTGTTTTTTATATTTATCAACTGTGTATTGGCTTTCGTCTAATCCTTTTATAGCTTCATCTACTGCATTCATCGCGCCTTGGCTAATCTCTACTTTTTGTTCTAATGAATGTTTTATTATCATCCAATCTTTATAACTTAATTCTCCTGTTAATTTACTCATTAATTTCATTCCTTCCTACGTAAAATATTAGTATTGCGTAGTAGATTATTTTCTTATTTCCTCTTTAGTTGATTCATATACCATTTCATCAGGTTCAAAAAATGTTAATCCTGCATTTAAAATACTTATAGCATTTATATTACTTATTTTTAAGAACTCTAAATCTTGTTGAAATATTTTCATATATAAAACACCACCACTATAAAAACAACATTTATCTTCTATTTGTTCAAACTTAACTTTTGATTTTGATTCTATTTTTGCGTATTCAATTACTGTTTTTATATTCTTTCTCATTTTTACACCTCTTTCCATTATTCAATAATAAATCTACTATTGATATAATCTTGCTTATTCTGTCCAGCCAATGCAGTTATGCCATTATTCATATGTTTAATTAATTTTTCCTGTTGTGTTTTAGTAATTTCTACCCAACCTCTAAATAAAGATTTATACAATATTTTCATAATTACTCTCCTTCATCAAAGTTCGCACTTTCTACATGTTCAGCACTAATCTTCATCAACGTTTTGTTTATACTCTTCTTCTGTAATTGGAGTTACAAATTCAATAAATCCATTAATTTGTTTTGCAACTAACTTCCTATATGAACTCTGAAGTTTCTGTCTTTGCTCTGCTGTAGGTTCTTTTTCTATTTCCAAGCTACAGCGAACATATGCTTTTTCGAAATTTCCATCTTCATCTACTGCCATTTCTAATTGTTCATCCAATTCAAAATAAAAATTTAATTTAATCATTGCTCTACCTCCATCTACATGTTATGTTTAACTTCTTCTTTGCATTTTTTAGGAATATATCCTATCTTCTCGAGTTCTATATATAAAGCTTGTCTGTTACTTATCCCTTCACTCTTGGCTCTTATTTGTGCGTTAGGGACTATTGTATCTGCTATATCTTTAATAACGCCCATACATTAGCCTCCTAATTTAAAATGGTCCATCATTATCATCATTAACTAGTTCTAAATCATCTGGATTACTTGGATTTCCACTATTTTTATTTGATATAAATTTTATTTGCGAAACTACAACTTCAGTTGTAAATCTTTTGATTTTATCTTTGTCGTCGTAACTTCTAGTTCGTAATCTTCCACTCACAGCAATCTGGCTACCTTTTAACATATGTGTTGCTGTATTCTCCGCTTGTTTTCCCCATATAACCAATGGAATAAAATCTGCTGCTCTTTCCTTTGTCTTGGAATTATAATTATCAACTGCAATTGTACATTGACATACTGGTGACCCAATTGGAGTGTATCTAAGTTCAGGATCTTTTGTTAATCGTCCAATTAAAATAACTTGATTCATTTATGCTGCTCCTCACTTTAATTAATTATTTCTTTAAGCATATTAATAACTTTATCTGCATCCTCTTGGGGTAAATCTACTACATATTCCCCAAATATTTCTTCTAGGCTTTTATCAGGCTCATTAAAATATCTCGTCACAATTTCATGAATGGCTTTATCTTTAACTATCACATAAACAACTCCTTTTAACCTGATTGATTATTCTAAGTATTTAAAATACATTTTCCGCATATTCAACCTGTACTAATTCATTATTATCTATATATCCAAAATTTTTGTTTAACTCATAATTATCAGAATAAAATCGCCTTCTATATTTGCAAAAATCTAAGTCAATGCCAAACTCTTGTCCTCTCATTCTATCCTTAAGTATTTCAATATAGGCATCCTTAAGTGTAGGGTCATTTTTCTTTTCTCTTTCACTATTCTTCTTGATTGATATTGCATAATCAGCCAAATTCGTTATGTCTCCTGTTCCTGCAACATCATATTTAGTTACTTTTGAATTTCCCTGCTGCGGCTTCCTTGGATGAGCTACTAAGTGAACGATAGCTCCATATTTTCTAGCGAAATTCTTTAATTTATTTACAAAAATCTTTTGTGCCATATATTCATTTTTGTAACTATCCTTGAGATCAATCTTCATAAGGTTGTCAATTATAAATACCTTAACTCCTTGCTTTGCCATTTTGTGCATATCGAGTAATAGCTGAGTTTCATCTGTGGTTATACTATCATCTGTATAAATAAACAACTTGTCCTTAATCCATCTATCAATGTATTTAACCCCTATGCTCCCTAAAGTTTTATAACTGTAATCCTTAAATGCCTTTTCAATAAAATGTTCCTCATTAGCTATAGTAGGATACAACCAGCTTTTTAAATTTGAATTAGTTAATTCTGGGCTATATGCAAATATCTTATAGCCCCTACATAAGCTTTCTGCTATGCACATTTGATTTAGGAATGTACTTTTACCATTTCCGTTATATCCAGTTATTATATTTAAACTGCCCATCACAAAACCTAAAAGTTTATTATCAACCTTTTTAAATCCTGTCGGTATCTTCTCCATTGTGTATATATCTACAATTTCAACCTTATCTAGTGTTGTAATTGCGTTATCATGTCCAACCTTTGATTTTATGAACTCAATTTCATCAAATCTCTTTTTTATTTCTTCATCCGTTGCTACAACTCCAGATTGAATATCTACCGCAAGCTGAAATCTTTCTCTAACAATTCTAAAATTAAGCAACTCATTGACGTATGCACTTACATCTGAAAACTCTATACTTTCAATGACTAATTCAGATATATAGCTTGCCATAATACCGTTTTTAATTGCAATTCTAGATAATACTAAAGGATCCACAGTATTCTTACTTGAATAACACTCTATTAAACAATTAAAAACTTTTTGATTGCTAGTACTATAGAAATCTGCTGTTGTTAGCCCTCTATCCAATACTTTTATAAAAGTTTCTTTAGAACTTATACAATTTCCTAATAACGCTCTCTCTATTTCTAAATTAAATCTTTCCATGCTAACACCCTCTCTAAAACTCTCTTATACCGTCACCATTATCATTTACTAAACTAGGCATCTGATTATAGTTGCTATCCAAATAATCCTCATATCTGCCATTAAAGAATGTTGAGCCATTAAGAATAAACTTAATATCTGTCCCTTTAACCTCTTGGGCATATCTCTCAATACATCTTACTAATTGCTCCTTGCCATACTTCTTTAATATGCCAGGTATTTTTTTAATAGCTTGAGCTTTACCCTTTCTATTAGGAAACATGTTCCAAATCTCTTCTTCATCACCTGATATATACATATCTGTGTTTATATATGTGTTTATATCTGGTATAGGTTCCCCCGTTTGGTCATTTGGAATTTCCTTTTTGGTAACTTCCATTTTCCCATTTGGTAAAATGGAATATCCCTTTTGGGTAACCGCATACCACTTAGTTCTATCGTAGTTTAGCTTGTTATAATTTCCATCAATTAAATATCCACCCTCAATCAGATTTTTTAAGATTCTTGATATCTGCTTTTTAGACCAAAAGGGAAATAATTTTTCAAAAGCATTTACGGTATTATATGTCCAGTACCTTTCATCATAAAAATGTTTATTATTAGCCTTATTTTTTTCTATCCAAAAGCCAATATTCTGCAACATAACTGCTCCATCCACGCCAACTATTTCAGCTACATTAGAATCAAACATATAATTCATATTGATACCTCCTTTCAAAAACTATTCTTAAGAAAATCTAGCGCATTTTGACTTGGATTTTCTGATTCAGCTGTTTCAATTTTCAATTCTGTATCAGATACATTACTTATATCTATTAAAAAATTATTATTATCATTATGTGATAATTGTGTTATTACTTCATTATCATCATGTTGTAATTGTATAGTCATAGTATTATCATTTGATGGTAATACATTGGTCATTCTGTTATCATTGTGTGATAACACATTGATAATTCTATTACCATCATGTAAATTATTGTTATTTGCAATATGGTTATATAAAACATCTTTTATAAATTCTGAATAATTATATTGCTTCGTTAGTTCATCTAAAATTACTTTTTCCTTTGGATTATTTTCATTAAGTATTATGGTCTTTCTAACACCTTTAGACATTGCTCTTATCGCTCCAAATTTGCTTACTAACTTCTAATGCTCCATTTATATTTGAATATAGAGCATTATCTAGAATGCTACATTGCTTAGGCAAATTATTTTTTATTACCTCAGTTATAACTAAAGAACCTCCACCAGTAAAAACAACATTATAATGATTTATATTGACTGCTAAGCTAATTTCATTTATTACATCATTTGTAAATGCTGCTAATTCTTTCTGAGATACTTTAATATCTCCCCTCTGAATTGCTTTTTCGATATCCTCTAGCTTATATTGCTTGTCTTCATTTAAGATCTTAAGCCTTGAATAAAAATCTAAAATACCAATCTTATAAGTATTTAATGTTTGTGGTTTGCCATAATCCATTGCAACAACATTTGTTGTTCTACCACCAATATCTATAATTAAGACATTACTTGCTTTCAATTTATCATCTAGTACAAAATAACTTGCGTATCCTTCTGGAACTACAAAGACATCTTTTATCTTAACTGTCATATCTTTTTTCTTATTAGCTTTCACAGTGAATTTAAATTGCTTGTTTTTTAATTCGTCTTCATATTTTGCCTTATGCTCCATTTCACTTATTGGCAGCAATAAAGTTAAATTTGTATATATACTATCTACATCAGGATTTAATTTTGCTATTCCATATAATAATTGAGACTTATAATCTTTATTAGTTTTTATATACTCTTTGCTAAAAGTACCTTTTTCAAAGTAAGTGTATTGTCCATCTAAAAGCACATAATTAAAACCATCTGGATAAGCTTCATAATCCCTACTTAAATTACTTCTGAAATTAATCGGACCACATATATCTGTTAATCCCTTTATATTGTTATTTCCTAAATCTAATACTGTTATCATCTTTACATCTCCAATCAAATAATTTATAATGGAGATAAGGTATTCGCTGTACCTTATCTTAAAAATTCAAATTAAAACTTATTGAACCTTTTCTTGAGGTTCTTTTTTGTTACCTTCAATTAAAGCCGTAATATGTTGTTTACATTTCTCTAATTTATCTAAAACATTATCATCCAAACCTATGAATAAATCTAATAAATCAATTCTATTTTTTGAATCTTCCTTATATCCATTTTCAAGATAATGAATATCTATTCCATTTACATGTCCCCTAAAACTCACAAAAAATTGATGGTTAGTGACTCTATTAGCCCTCATTGCTAATGCTGCTACTTCTAAAATTAATTCTTCATATTGCTCCATTTTTAATCCTCCTTACACAAATTACATATTTTATGGTTCCCACAACAAAACTTAAGCAAATACACTTGTCTAATATTTTTATCCTCAATCTTATTGCGTAATTTATGGCTATTGTGGATAAACTTTGGACACTTTATCGCACGCATTTAAATTGCTCCCTTCTTTCTTGAATCACATAATCTAATTCCTTAATATCATCAAGATTATTTAAGTCCTTGCCTTCCGCCCAACTTAAAAATCTTTCGATCTCAGCTTTTCTAACCTTAAGCCTTCCAAGCTTTAAACCTTTTAAAAAACCTTTGTTCACAAGATTTCTTATTGTTGGTTCATCTGTTTTCAAAAGTTGTGATGTTTCTTTAACTGTAAATAAAATATCTTCCATTACTTAATCCTCATCTTTCATTTCTAATTTTTCTAAAGCTATAACTAATTCATTCGTAAATCCCGAAAGTTTTTTTAGGTTATCAACTATATAATCTACTTTTGGTTTTTCATCTTCTGTTATTTTTCCATCTTCAACAACATCAAGTAAGGTTGTACTCATTTCATTACCTGCACCGAGTAAATTAAAAATGCTTATTGAAAGTTTATAAATATTTTCAATATTATCTTGATTTATTGGGACTACGGTATGTTTGCCTATTGGGCATAATTTACAGCAATAATGGTTTAATAATTCTGGAGTACTATAAGTATCTGAGATCAAAAGTACTTCTTCTGGATATGGGTTTAGACTTCCAAGTTCTATACGGGCTAATCTAGTTCTGTCTATACCAATTTTCTCAGATGCACTTTCTCTACTATTTAAAGCATCATTGAACTTTGCTGCTTCTATTCGTGCTTTATAGAATACATTATCAGCAGCTTTTGTAGCTTTTTTGGACATGTATTTCACCTTCTTTTAGAGTTATAATTCAAATATGTTCCTTACAAGAACTTTACTGTTTAAAAAAAATATCATCTATTGATATTTTAAAGAAATCAGAAATTTTTTTTGCTTCTACTAAAGTAAATTTCACATTTCCGTTTTCTTTTTTATAATATGCTGCTTTAGTGGCAAGTCCTAATATTTCGCACAGTTTCTCTACTGAGACTGAATTATTGTTTCTTAGTACTCGTAAATTTTTATACATAATCTTCCTCCGTTCTTTTGTTCTTATTAGGATACTTATAGTATAGTTTCTTATTAGGAACTTGTCAATAGATTTAAAAATTATTTTTTCCAATTAGGAACATATATATATTTTCCTATTAGGATAATCTATAATTACATTGAGGTGTTAATTATGAATAGAATCAAGCAACTTAGACAAGCTAAAGGTTGGACCCAAGAGGAATTGGGAGATAAATTGTGCGTTAAACGTGCAGCTATATCCAAATATGAATCAGGGAAAATACCATTAACAGATGATACTATCAGGAAACTTTCAGAGATATTCAAAGAATCTACGGATTATATTTTAGGGTTAACAGATGAAACTGATAATTCTATCATAAATGAAATAATAATCCCAAAGGAATATGCAGATAAATATAAAGTAACCTCGAGAGATAAAAAACAATACCTAGAAGAAATGAAAAAAGCTAATGAAGCCTTTTTTATGAATGACGATTTTAATGAGGAGGCAAAAAAGGATATGCTTGATCTAATGGCCGAATTATTTTGGGACGCTAAAGCTAAAAATAAAAGAAAAAAATAACGGGTGGTGAAGTTGTATGGTCGATTATAAAAAAGAAATTAGAAGACTTATTAGAAAATACAAAACTAGAGACCCGTATACTATTGCTAGGGGCGAAAAGATCGAAGTTAGGTTCAAATACCTCTCCCCTAGTTCTCCTGAAGGTATATTTAAGAAGGTATTGAGACAAAAATATATTACGATAAACATGACTAGAATAAAAAGTAGAGCTCATCTTAATATGGTTCTAGCTCACGAATTAGGACATGCTAAAATGCATTCTAGTGATAAAGCGTTTTTCTTACACGACCATACCTTTTATGATAGAGGTCGTTTTGAGGTAGAGGCAAATGCATTTGCTGCTGAACTATTAATTGATGAAAGCAAAATAGATAAAGTATATTTAAAAAACTTTTCAATTGAGCAATTAGCATGTAGTTATGAAGTTTCTGTTGAGTTAATAAAATATAAATTCAGAAATAAATAATAGTGTTCCTCATGAACACCTTCTAAAAAAGTAAAATTTATTAATAATAATGTTATTAATCCAGTTGATATTACAACTGGTTAATTTATAAAACTTAAAAGAACATACATTCGTAAAAGGAGATGATGATAACTGTTGAATCATTAGAAGAACTAGAAATATCTATGAAAAAAATTTATGAAAAGTATACAAACAAGGAGGTCTAAGATATGGAAGGCGGAGTAAGAAAAAGAGGTAATACATGGTATTATTACTTTGAAGCTGGCAAAGTTGATGGGAAAAGAAAAAAAATTGAAAGAAAAGGGGGCAATACAAAAAAAGAAGCTTTGGAGTCCTTGAGAAATGCATTAAATGAATTTAATAATACTGGAAGTTTTTTAGATGAAACTAGTATGTCTGTATCTGATTACTTAGATTATTGGTATAAAGAGTATGTTATGATTAATTGTAAATACAATACTCAACAGTTTTACAAACAATGTATTGATAATCATATAAAACCTTATTTTGGTATGTATAAATTAAAACAAATAACAACAGCCTCTTTACAAGAATTTATGAACTATAAATTTATTAATGGGACTGCCAAACATACTTTGAAAAACTATTTAGGAATAATAACAAAATCTTTCAGAATGTCTGTATATCCGTATAAACTTTTGAAAGTTGACCCCTCTGAACATTTACAGATGCCTAAATATGACAATATAAAAAGAGAGGAATTTAAAACTTTATCCATTGAAGACTACAATAGGATAATTACTCGTTTCCCTTTGGGTAGTAGCTTCTATATCCCTCTTCAAATTGCGTTTCATACTGGCATGAGAGCTGCTGAAGTATGTGGATTGACTTGGGATTGTATTGATATTATAAATAAATCAATCACAATAGAAAAAATACTAGTATATAAGGGGAGAGGTGTATTTGATTTTGGAACACCTAAAACTCAAAGCTCTTATAGAACGCTAAATATAGGAGATACTTTAGTAGATATTTTAAAACACCATAAGCAATGGCAAGAAGAGAATAAAAAAGCGTATGGAATTCACTATATTAATACTGATTTTGTATGTACTAAAGAAAATGGTGAAAATGTTACTATGAATTCTATTAAATATTTATCTAGAATTGTTAATTTAGAATTAGGAATTGATTTTAATTTTCATGCATTAAGACATACTCATGCAACAATGTTGTTAGAATCTAATGCCCATATAAAGGACATACAGCGCCGATTAGGGCACTCTAGATTATCCACGACAATGGATATCTATTCACACGTAACTAAGCAAATGAGCGATAATACTGTGGATATATTTGAAAATATAATAAAGCAAGGTGATAACAGAATAGATGGTTAAACTTAGTAACTTTATTTTATTTGCCACCAACTATTCATTAGCGGTGGCAAATGGGTGGATTTGCTTCCGTTTATATTAATAAAATCCCCATAATTCAAGCTACGCTCTCACCAATTTAACAACAGTTTCAATATGCTTTGTCATAGGAAACATATCTACTGGCTGAACTTCTATCACCTTATATCCAATTCCATCTAAATATTTTAAATCTCTTGCTAATGTTCCTGGATCACAAGATACATATACAACTCTTTTCGGTTTTGCTTCTCCTATTGCATCTAACAACTTTATATCACAGCCTTTTCGTGGCGGATCTACAACCACAACATCCGGCCTTATTCCCTCTTGAATTAGCTGTGGAATTACCTCTTCTGATTTTCCTACATAAAACTCTGAATTGGTTATTCCATTAATCTCAGCATTAATTATTGCATTTTCTATAGCTTGCTCTACAATTTCTACACCATATACTTTTTTTGCTTTCTGAGATAAAAATAGTGTTATTGTACCTGTACCACAGTAAGCATCAAATACAATATCATTTCCACTTAAATTTGCATATTCTAGCGCTTTACTATAAAGAATTTCTGTTTGAATTGGATTTACTTGAAAAAAAGATAGAGGCGAGATAATAAACTTATACTGACCAATATAATCACTTATGTGATCCTTACCCCATAAAGTAATACTTTTATCTCCAAGCACTAAGCTAGTATCCTTAGGGTTTATATTTTGAACTACACTCTTTAAACTTTCAAAATTCTCTCTTAAGTCATTTATCAATTCCTCTTTATAAGGAATTTCTTTGTCTAACGTCACTAATACAATCATGACCTCATTAGTTTTAAAACCTTTTCTAATCATTACATTTCTAATGAGACCTTGCTCATATAATGAACCATCCTTTTTAGCAGGGATAATTGAGTATTTTTTCATCCATCCCCTTATTATTTCTATAATTTTATCACTATCTTCATCTTGAATTAAACAACTATTCATATTAATTATCTCGTGAGTCTTCTCACTAAAAAAACCCATTGAAAGCTCATTATCTCTTAAACCAATAGAATATATTCCTTTATTTCTGTATCTAAATGGAGTCTTCATACCTTTAGGGTATTTAACTATTTCTCCACTTAATCCTCCTATTCTTTCAATGCAGTCTTTTACTCTATTATATTTAAAATCTAATTGCCCTTCATAATTTGAATGCATTAATGTGCAGCCTCCACACTTTTCATAATTAATACATTCTGCAGATAGTCTCTCATTAGACTTTTCTAATATTTCTAGAAGCCTTCCAAAAGCATAATTCTTCTTACTTTTTGTTATTTCTATTCTTACTGTTTCATCCTTTAATGCTCCTGGTATAAAAATTGGATATCTATCTATTTTTGCAACTCCCTCTCCTTCATATCCTAGGGAATCAATTTTAACAATATATTCTTTATTCTTTTCTAACACTTAAACACGCCCTAACTAATCTTCAATTTTTCTATAAAAATAAACTTATAATTTTCTTTACATTAATAAACTTTATGATAAAAATAATTTTTATTAAATCATTTCGTACCAACAAAATTATAACACATTGAACTTAAATATATACACAGAAATATAAAGATACACTCTCATTCTGGTACTGTCATCATGATTAATTATTTTCAACAAAAAAAGAGCACCTTTCGGTGCCAATACAGAATCAGTTGCCATTTAATTCCATAATCATAAATTATTATTTCTCTTTATGAGCAATAATATACATTATATATTAAATATCATATATTTAAATGTTAATTTTTTGTAAACTTTTTTATTTTACGCCAATAATTGCATTCAAAATTACAAATTACATCTTTTATAATAGAATCTCACCAGTTTATATATAAAAGAGACTTTAGTAAAATTACTAAAGCCTCTATGTATAAAAAATTATCCACTGGATATGTTCAACTGATTAAGTTAAACTGAATCAATCTTAACTTAATGTTTTAAATACTATTTAACAACACTTACCTTTAAAAGGTTAGTTGCTCCAACTTGGTCTACAGGTACTCCAGCTGCTAATACAACTGTATCTCCTGATTGAACATATTTATATTCTTTTGCAATTTCAACTGATTTTTCTAACATTTCATCAGTTGATACCATTTTATCTGCAACTATTGGATATACACCCCATGAGAATGCTAATTGTCTAGCAACTATTACATCAGAAGTAATAGCTATAATTGGACATTCTGGTCTACATTGAGATATTCTCTTTGCAGTTGCTCCTGTTTGAGTTGAAGATATTACAGCTGCTGCACCTAATTCATTAGCTGCATTACTAGCTGCTCTTGAAATAACTCCTGAAATTGCTGGTACATGTGATTTAGCTTGAGAAACTGCAACTTTATAAGTTAATTGTTTTTCAGTTTCTTCAGCAATCTTAGCCATTGTAGCAACTGCTTCTACTGGATAATCTCCATTAGCACTTTCACCAGATAACATTATTGCATCTGTACCATCTAAGATAGCATTAGCAACGTCTGAAACTTCTGCTCTTGTTGGTCTTGGATTTCTCATCATAGAATCTAACATTTGAGTTGCAGTTACAACTGGTTTTCCAGCAGCGTTACATTTCTCAATAATCATTTTTTGAACTGCAGGAACTTGTTCTATTGGAATTTCAACTCCAAGATCTCCTCTAGCTACCATTATAAGATCAGAAACTTCTAAGATTGAATCGATGTTATCAACACCTTCTTGGTTTTCGATCTTTGAACAGATTAGTATTCTTTCTCCACCATTTTCGTTAAGTATCTTTCTGATAGTTTCTACGTCAGATGCTTTTCTGATAAATGAAGCTGCGATCATGTTCACTTCCATTTCGCAACCGAAGATTAAATCTGATTTATCTTTTTCAGTAAGTGCTGGTAATTTAATTGATACTCCAGGTACATTAACACCTTTATGAGTTCCTACTAATCCAGTATTTTGAACTTCACACTTTACAGCATTTCCTTCAACAGATTTAACAGTTAATCCTACTAAACCGTCGTCTATCAAGATAGTATTTCCTGGTTTAACGTCGTTTGCTAATCCTTCATAAGTAACTGCACACTTAGTAGTGTCACCAATTACTGACATGTCACCAGCATATACTGTAAATTCTGTACCTTTAGTTAATTCAACTTTATTTGGTTCAAATTTACCAGTTCTTATTTCTGGTCCTTTAGTATCAAGAATAACAGCTATTTCTCTGTTAAGTTTCTTAGCTATTTCTCTAACCTTTAAGATTCTTCCTTTATGTTCTTCGTGATCACCATGTGAAAAATTATGTCTTGATGCATTCATTCCTGAAAGCATAACTTTTTCTAATATTTCCATATCCTCACTTGCTGGGCCAATAGTACAAATCATTTTAGTTTTTCTCATTAAACTAACACTCCTCTTTCTTGGATTAGACACATGAAAGACAATAACAAACGTACTGGTCTATTATTTTCTTAATTGTGCCTTATTTATAGAATTTATATAAATAAACTATAAGCTAATCTCTATGATAATACGTTAGCAATATCATATAACTCTTTATCAAAAGTACTTTCAACATCTAAAGCTTCATCTATATCTTGATCGATGATCTTATTATCTTTAATTCCTATTACTCTTGAAGTTTTTCCTTCTAGTAACACTTCTATTGCTTTAGCACCCATTCTTGAAGCTAAAACTCTATCTGTTGCACTAGGACTTCCACCTCTTTGAATATGGCCTAGGATTGTTGCTCTTGTTTCTATACCTGTTATTTCTTCTACATATTTTGCAAGTTCAAATGCTCCTCCAATACCTTCTGCAAGCATTATTAGATTATGCATTTTTCCTCTATTTTTACCTTCTAAAATAGTTCTACAAAGTGAATCTCTATCAAAGTCAATTTCTGGTATTAATATTGCTTCTGCACCACTACATATACCTGCATATAAAGATAAGTCTCCGCAATCTCTACCCATAACTTCTACTATTGAAACTCTTTCATGAGAAGTTGAAGTATCTCTGATCTTATTTATTGCGTCTACAACAGTATTTAAGGCTGTATCAAACCCTAAAGTAAAGTCTGTGTATGCTAAATCATTATCTATTGTTCCTGGAATACCTATTGTTTTTATTCCAAGTTTTGATAATAATTTTGCTCCTGTAAATGATCCATCTCCACCTATAACTACTAAAGCTTCCACTCCATAAGCCTGTAAAATCTTAGCAGCCTTTTTTCTTACTTCTTCATTTTTGAATTCTGGGCATCTAGCAGTTCTTAAAATTGTTCCACCTCTTTGGATAATATCAGATACTGAATTTCTGTCCATGCTGAACAACTCTCCATTGATTAATCCGCTATATCCTCTTTGTACACCCATAACTTCAATTCCGTTATGAAGTGCAGTTCTTACAACTGCTCTAATTGCAGCATTCATTCCTGGTGCATCCCCACCACTTGTTAACACAGCTATCTTTTTCATAATATATATTTCCTCCTTAAATACCGTTAAGGGACCCTTGAAGACCCTTATGTACATAATATAACCATAATTTATTAATCAAGAATTATTGTACATAAATTTCTATCAATTATCAATCATATTTGACTAATTTCTGATATTATTCTAAAATAAATGTTCTAATTTTATGAAAACTTTTATACTATACATATATTTCCAAAAAAATATAATCAATTCTCTATCCATACCTTGCATAATTTTTATTTTTTTTACACAGTATCAATATATAGTTTATTTTGGCATTAACTTATTTAAATATAATATTACTTAATTACTGTCAGAGAAAATTAATTTACCTTTTTAATTATACCCAATAATCGATAAATTTATATAAAATAATATAAATTTTGTCATATTTATTTTTTGTAATATTTATAATCTAGGTAAGTATCATATAAGTCTAAGTTATATGTTGTTTACCTATATGTGTGATTAATTTCTTATTTGATTATGCATCCTGTATTTTTATATTTTCTTCACCTAAATTGTCTCTCAACAAACTTATAGCATCACTTTCCAATGATATCCATCTATCTCTTGGTACTCTAAATTTTTGCTTTTCTTTATTTGCAAATATATATATCGGGGTATCTCCAATATACTCCTTTACCAGTAACTCTTTAAGTCTTTTGTTAAGTTCTTTTGCTGCCATTGTATCTTCAACCCTTAAATATACTTTTGATGAATTTATTTTTTCCAAAGGTTCTATACTTTCACATATAAGTTTAGGAGGCTCATCTTCTTTAAGACTTAGTCTACCTTTCACTATTACTAAACTATCTGTTACACATAACTCTTTGATCTTATCCAAAGTCTTAGGAAAAACTATAACCTCAATTGTCCCTGTTAAATCTTCAAGTTTTAAGAATGCCATTATGGAATTATTTCTAGTTACTTTTTGATTAACACTAGCTAATATTCCTCCAAGAATTACCCTATCATTATCTTGAAGCGTATCTTGTCTATTAAAAATATTAACTTCACCAATATCACTTTCGAGTACATCATCTAGCGTTTCTTGAACTAAAAATATTTTAGAAATCTCATTTGTAGTCTGCATTTTTAAACTTTGAGCGTAATCATCTAGTGGATGCCCTGTAATATACAGCCCTGTCATTTCCTTTTCCATAGCTAATAAATTTCTTTTATTAAATTCTTTAATATTAGGATAATTAACTTCTGGATTTTTTAATTCTTCACTTGCAAATAAACTTATTTGCCCATCTATATTTCTTTTCTTATCACTAGAAATATTATCAATTAACTTTTCATGAACCGCTAACATCTTTGACCTAAAAACTCCAAAGTCATCCAACGCTCCAGCTTTAATCAAACACTCAACAGCACGTTTATTGATTGATGACGGATCCATCTTATTTATGAAATCCACTAAAGATTCAAACTTTCCTTTTTCTTCTCTCGCTTTTACTATGCTATCTACAACATTAGCTCCTACATTTTTTATAGCCGCTAATCCAAATCTAATTTTATCACCCTTAACCGTAAATCTTGAAAAACTCTCATTTATATTTGGTGGTAAAACTTGTATTCCAAGTTCTTCAGCAATTCCAATATAATATGCTACCTTTTCACTTATTCCCATAATTGAATTAAGCATAGCAGCAATCATTTCTACCGGATAATACTTCATAAGGTAAGCTGTTTGATATCCTACAACTGCGTAAGCTGCAGCATGAGATTTGTTAAACGCATAGGATGCAAAATCCATCATGGAATCAAAAATCTTGTTAGCAACTTCTTCAGAAATTCCATTTCTTATACATCCTGGTACTACCACTTCATCATTTTCAATAATACCATATATGAAATTTTTTCTTTCTTCTTCCATTACCTTATGCTTTTTCTTTGACATGGCTCTTCTAACCATATCACTACGTCCCATAGAATACCCAGCTAGATCTCTAACTGCTTGCATTACTTGCTCTTGATATACTAAACATCCGTAAGTTACTTTAAGTATCGGTTCTAATTCCTTTGTTAGATAAGTAACCTTTTCTGGACTCTTCTTTCCTTCTATGTACCTAGGTATTTCAGCCATTGGACCTGGTCTATATAGCGAAATCCCCGCAATTATATCTTCTAATGAATCAGGCTTTAATTCCTTCATAAACGAGGTCATTCCAGGAGATTCTAACTGGAATACTCCAGCTGTCTTACCTTCACCTATCATCTTATAGACTTCTTTATCTTCAAAATCTATCTTATCTAAGTCTATATCTATACCTTGGTTTACCTTTATCATTTTAATAGCATCACTCATAACCGTTAAAGTTCTAAGTCCCAAGAAATCCATTTTAAGTAAACCTAATTCCTCTAAAGTTGTCATTCCGAATTGAGTTACTATCATTTCTTCATTCTTCTGCAACGGAACATATTCAACTAATGGTCTTGATGCTATAACAACACCCGCTGCATGGGTTGATGAATGCCTTGGCAGCCCTTCTAAGTCCTTTGAAACATCTATTAGGGTTTTAACCCTTTCATCACTGTCATAAGCTAATTTAAGCTCTGGATTTAGGTCTAACGCCTTTTCAATAGTAATACCTAACATTGTCGGTATCATCTTAGCAATTCTATCAACCTCAGCATAGCTATAATTCATGGCCCTTCCAACATCCCTTATACATAATCTTGCAGCCATGGTCCCAAAAGTTATTATTTGTGAAACATTATCTGCCCCATACTTATTAACAACGTAATCAATAACTTCTTGTCTTCTTTCATAACAAAAGTCACTATCAATATCGGGCATGGATACTCTTTCAGGGTTCAAAAAACGCTCAAATATTAGACTATACTTAATAGGATCTATCTTTGTAATACCTAGGGTATAAGCTACTATAGAACCTGCAGCAGATCCTCTTCCTGGACCAGTAGGTATTCCACTTTCATATGAAAATCTAATGAAATCCCAAACTATTAAGAAATAATCAACATAACCCATTTGCCCTATTACTTCAAGTTCATATTCTAACCTATCTATATATTCCTTAGCTTCTTCACTTTCTGATACTATTTTGTTAATCTCATTATAATCGAGATCTGAATCTCTCAATTGTTCAAATACATCGTACCTATCTATAAGTCCTTTATAGCAGGTATCCCTGAGATATTGAAATGGATCTTGCCCCTCCTCTAGTGGAAATTTAGGCAATTTAGATTCATGAAATTTATACTCAAAATTACACTGCTCAGTAATTTTGATTGTATTTTCTAAGGCTTCTGGAACATAAGAAAACATATCCCACATTTCTTCTGCTGATTTTAAGTAAAATTGATCTGAAGGATATCTTCTTCTATGAGGATCATCTATGGTTTTAGCTGTTTGTATACACATTAATACATCATGAGATTTGGAATCTTCTTTGTTTATATAGTGAACGTCATTAGTAGCTATCAGTGGTATCCCAGTTTCCTCAGATAATTTTATATTCTCCTCATTCACCTTTTTTTGTTCTTCCATACCATGATTTTGTATTTCAAGATAGAAATTACCATTAAATATTTCTTTATATATTAAAGCAGTTTCTTTAGCCTTTTCATAGTTACCTTTTAAGTGGCAGGATTGTACTTCTCCTCCTAAACACGCACTTAAAGCAATAAGTCCTTCACTATGTTCCCTTAAATAATCATAGTCAATTCTTGGTTTATAATAAAAACCTTCTATTGATGCTACTGAAACTATCTTCATTAAATTTTCATATCCAACTTCATCTTTCACCAACAAAACTAAGTGATATGTTGAATTCTCTTTATCTGGCTGCTTTATATTCCTTGACTTTGGTACTACATATACTTCACAACCTAAGATTGGCTTTATATCATTTTCTTTTGCTGCTTTAAAAAAGTCAACAAGACCATATAAAACTCCATGGTCTGTTATTGCTATACTCTTCATGCCTAACTCTTTTGCCCTTTTCATGAGCTTTTTAACTTTCCCCGATCCATCTAGCAAACTATATTCTGTGTGTAGATGTAAATGACAAAATTGTTTTTCTTCCATAAGTCCTCACCTCCTCTTTTTTTGTTAATTAGTTTATAATCAATAGTTCTTATGGAACACTTAATACTTATCATAATAAGCAGTTAACACTCAACATTCTTATTATAGAAAGTTAACTGGTGAGCTAGTTAACTGAGTTTAAAAATTCAAATTATAGATACTTGCTTTCACATATTTTCTTATCTGTTTAGAAATCTAACGTTTTGCTTGCTTCCATATATGGTCCTATGACCTTTTTTACTTTTTCCACGTGAAATTCATTTATATCATATGCAACATAATCTTCTTTATTGTCGAACCTAGTTATAATCCCAATATCATAACTTCTATCACCTTTTATTACATCTATCCCTACTTCTAATTGCTTTAATTCTTTTACATTTCCATTCATAGATAATAAAGTTTCTTCTACAAATTTTACATTTTCAGTTGTTGGTTCTTTTAACTTAAAAAGTACAATGTGTGTAAACATAATAACTCTCTCCTTTTAAATGAATTATTTACTTGTTCTTAATTCCTCTGCTATTTTTTCTATTTTTCTTAATCTATGATTTATTCCTGATTTTCCTACAGGTGGATCTAGCATTTCACCTAATTCTTTCAGGGATTCATCTGGATAATTTAATCTTAATTCAGCAATCTCTCTTAAATTATCCGGCAATCTTTGAAGACCAATTTGTGACTGTATTAATTTTATACTTTCAACCTGTCTTACTGCTGCATTTACTGTTTTTGAAAGATTTGCAGTTTCACAGTTAACAAGTCTGTTGACATTATTTCTCATCTCTTTCATTATTCTAATGTTTTCAATTTCTAATAAAGACGCATGAGCACCAATTACATTGAGCAAATCTACAATTTGCTCTCCTTCTTTAATATAAACGATGAAACTATTTTTTCTTTGTATTACTTTAGAGTTTAGATTAAACGTATTTACAAGATTACATAAGTCTTTAGCATACTCTTCACTATGAGTCACAAATTCTAAGTGATAAGTTTTTTCAGGGTTGCTTATACTTCCTCCCCCTATGAAGGCACCTCTTATATAAGCTTTTTTTATATTATTCCCTTCAAATATATAATCCTCTATTCTATAATCTAAGCTCATTATCCCATCAATTTCCTTAAGTATCCCCGTCTGACTTAATAGCCCTCTAACACCCATCTCTTCCGAAATTACCACCATATAAATATTATTCTTTTTTAATGAGTTACTCTTCTTTACCATTAACTTTGAATGAATATCAAAGTGATCTTTCAGAAGTGTAAAAATTAATCTAGCACTAGCTGGATTTTCTGTGGTCATTTTAAAACTAAGTCCACTTCCACTAAAAGCTAATGTACCACTAACTTTCATTATTGCCGATATTTCTGCCAATGCCTCTTCCTTTGAAATATCTATATATCTGCATATTTCTCCTTTAACTTTAGATGAAAATGACATTCTGTTTCCTTCCTTACCTGTAGATTTCCTAATTGACTAAATTAATCAATTATTTGGCCTTTTTCTTCCCTTACTCTCTCTTTAATACGTTGAGATAAATACATGTACTCTATAATTTTCTTCTTGTCATATAATAATTTCTTTTCCATTATTGTATCAGCTAATATTTCTGCTAATTTACCCGAATCATGCTTTACTAAACCATTTTTAATTTTAACTAAATCTTCACCAACTATTTTTACACCTAGGCTGTTTATATCTTCTCTATCTAACTTGACAAGTTCTGCTCCATCTTTTTGATATTTTTCTTTTAACTCGTCTGTTATTTCACCTGTATTTGCAATCACATAATCTACAATATCTTTACCACCATATTTAAACAGTACTTTTAAGTGATCTGATACTTTAAACCCTGTAGTCTCTCCAGGCTGAGTCATTATATTTGATATATAGATTTTTATTGCATCACTTTTTCTAACCTCTTTTGCAATTTCTTTAACTAGTAAATTAGATGTTATGCTTGTGTATAAACTTCCTGGACCCATAACTATTGCATCCGCTTCCCTTATTGCTTGTAATGCCTCTGGTAACGCTTTTGCGTTTTCTGGTACTATCTTTAATTCTTCTATTCTTGATTTCTGCTCAATAGCTTCTTCTGGAATTTGAGATTCACCCTTTACTATATTACCATTTTGAAGCTTCGCTACTAACTGCATATTATCTAAGGTAACCGGTATAACCTTCCCTGTTACAGCAAGTACTGAGCTCATCTTTTGGACTGCTTCCTCAAAATTATCTGATATTCCAGCCATAGCTGCTAAGAACAAATTACCAAAACTTTGATTTTTTAACCTTCCATCTGGAAATCTATATTGAAGCAAATCTTCCATTATAGGTTCCGTATCTGCCAATGCTAAAATACAGTTTCTAATATCTCCTGGTGGTAACATTCCCAAATCTTCTCTTAAATCCCCTGATCCGCCACCATCATCTCCAACAGTTACTATTGCTGTAATATTAGATGTATAATACTTTAATCCCCTAAGCATTGTTGAAAGACCAGTGCCTCCACCAATTACAACAATTTTAGGTCCTTTTACCAGCAACCTTTTTTCGTATATTAAGCTTTCTATCTTTCTACTATCAAGAGAAACTTTAATATACCCCCTATTAACCAATGCAATCATAGACTTCATAGTTTCTGTAACTGAAATATATAAAACAAATATTCCTGTAATATTTAAACATACATAAAAAACTCGATAGTACAAGTCATAAACTCTATGAGTAACTAATTCTGTAAAACCAAATGCTATCAATAATATTCCAAATACACCAAATGCCAACCACCGTTTTACTTTGATACCTGCCTTAAGCCAATCGCGTATCCTCATAGTTTCTTTTCCCCTTTATGAAGATCTTCTGCTACATCTCTATGCTCTATTTTAGAATTGTAGTTTTCTTTATTTAATCTTTCATAAACCTCATTAGCGATTGCAACAGAACGATGTCTTCCACCTGTACAACCAATTGATATTATTAATTGTCTTTTGCCTTCTTTATTATAATTAGGAATTAAATATTTTAGCATATCAACCAATTTCTCTACAAATGTAATAGTTTCTTGCTGCTTTAATACATATTCTTTAACTGGTTCATCATTACCTGAATATTGTTTCAGTTCTGGTATGTAAAACGGATTTGGTATAAATCTAACATCAAAAACTAAATCCGAATCTACAGGTATTCCATATTTAAAACCAAAACTTAATACCGTAATTGACAGTTGCTTTTCTGGATGAGTATTATTTCCATATGTCTCATTTATTTTTTCCCTTAAATGCCTTATTTCATATTTAGATGTATCAATTATAAAATCCGCTACATTTTTGACTTCTCTTAGTTTTTCACGCTCTTGAGTAATTCCTGTAAGCACTCTTCCATCAGGTGATAACGGATGGCTTCTTCTTGTTTCTTTAAACCTTTTTATAAGAACTTCATCTGTTGCCTCTAGAAACAATATCTCATATTTAAATTCATTCTGCTTCAAATAATTCAAAGCTTCAAAAAAATCATCAAAGAATATTCCGCCTCTAATATCTATAACTAAAGCTACTTTTTCAATATTTCCACTACTTTGGGTGCATACTTCCGCAAACTTTGATATTAACTTTGGTGGAAGGTTATCTACACAAAAATACCCCAAATCTTCTAGCGTTCTTGTTGCTTGTGTTTTTCCTGCTCCCGATAATCCTGTAACTATAACAAATCTCATATTTAACACTCCCTTTTTGCCAAAGATACTTTCAAAGCACATCCACTGAATCTTAAATGTACATTAATATTAAAATTATATCACACTATTAGTATTAAATCATAAAAAACCCAAAAGTCTCAAAACTCTTGAGTTTAATATGATTTAATACCTAAATTAATCTTCTCCTAATATTCTAACTTCAGGATATAAATCTACGCCAAATTGTCTCTTAACTTCCTCTTTTACATGGCTTATTACCCCTAATACGTCCTTAGCTGTTCCATTTTCTTTATTGATAACAAACCCAGCATGCTTTTCTGAAACACAAGCTCCACCAACTGCAAATCCTTTTAACCCTGCATCTTCAATTAATTTCCCTGCAAAATGCCCTTCTGGCCTCTTGAATGTACTTCCTGCTGACGGATATTCTAATGGCTGTCTTTCTTCTCTTCTTTTTGTTAATTCATCAACTCTAGCTTGAATTTTCTCCTTATCTCCAGGTGTTAAGGCAAACGTTGCACTTAAAACTATATATCCCTTTTGCATAACAACAGATTGTCTATACCCTAAGTTCAATTCATCCTTAGAAAGAACTTTAATTTCCTGATTATCATCTAATACTTGTGCACTTTCAATAACAAAGGAAATTTCTCCATCATAAGCTCCTGCATTCATAAACACAGCTCCGCCCACACTTCCCGGAATACCACATGCAAATTGAAAACCTGCTAGTGCCCCTTCCGTTGCTGCCGCTGAAACATCCTTAAGTAACGCACCACATTCTGCTGTAATTCTATTTCCTACTCTCTCTATTTGGTTAAGTTCACATAACTTTATCACAACACCTCTAATACCACCATCTTTAATTAAAAGATTTGATCCGTTTCCTATAACGTAAAATGGAATTTCGTTTTCTTTACAAATCTTGATAGCTTCTCTGACTTGTTGTATATTGTTTGGAGTTAAGAGTATATCTACTGGTCCCCCAACCTTAAAGTATATATGTTCACTCATTTTCGCATCCAATTGAATTTGTGCCTCGTTATATATCTTACTGAACAAATTCTTGTATTCTTGATAATGTTTCATGCTAAAACTCCTCAAACATTTATATTAATCACATTAGGCACATGAAAGAAAATAACAGATCAAAAATTCGATGCATACTGGTCTATTATCTTCTTAATTGTGCTTCAATTTACATGATATAGAATAATCTATATATTAATCTAACACAAGTAAATTTTTAATTCATCTTAAATTTAACCGAGTAAATTTTTATTCCGTACTATTATAGCATAATTTATTTATTTTGTTCATGTTTTTAGTTATATTCAATAAAATAACATGTTGTCTAATAAGTTCACTTCTTTACATAATATGTAAAGAAGTGAACTTGGTGCTTTCAGAATGAACTCCCTTCTTAGCTAGTTCAAAATATACACAGCATCCATAACTTGTTATTTTATCTCAGGGTAGTTATAAATAAACTAAATTCGATATTAATTTTCATTCAAATTAAGTTTCACTTGTTTTTGTGTTCCTAAAATATGTAAAAATGCTATTAGCCGCTTTATTATCAATTGATTCGGTTTCAAGAAGTTCATCAAGCGTAGCCTTCTTAATGTTATCAATGCTTCCAAATTTCATAAGAAGTGCCATTCTTCTCTTTTGTCCGATATTAGGTATATCATCAAGTATTGAATGTAAAGTCCTCTTATCCCTTAGACTCCTATGGTATGTAATTGCGAATCTATGAACTTCATCTTGAATTCTTCTTATAAGCTGCATCAAATCAGAATTTCTATTTATTATCAACTCATTGTTATTATAGATTATTCCACGAGTTGCATGATGATCATCTTTTACTAACCCACATACAGGTATATTTATACTCAATTTCTCCAAAACCTCAAGGGCTACATTTACTTGACCCTTTCCACCATCCATCATAATTAAATCCGGAAAATTCGAGAACTTTCCATTGGAGAAATTTATCTTCTTTTCTTGTATCTCTTCTATTTCTTTTAAACCATGAGAGAATCTTCTTTCAAGTATTTCTCTCATACTATCATAATCATTAGCATTTTTTACAGTTTTTATACGAAATCTTCTGTAATCACTATTTTTAGCTTTCCCATCTTCAAATACAATCATTGATCCAACTGAATCTACTCCTTGTATATTGGATATATCATAGGCTTCTATCCTAAATGGCAAAGTATCAAGCTCCAGCAATTCCTGTATATGTTCTAAAGAAAGTCTATTTACTTCTTTATCTCTCAAAATTTTATCCTTAAATTGATCAAGCGTAATTTGTGCATTATTTTTGACAAGTTCCAACATATCTTTTTTCTCACCTTTTAGTGGAATTTTGACATATACCTTTGCACCACGTTTAATACTTAAAAACTCTTCTAGTGCCTCTACTTCATCACTCTCAGGAATATAAATATTTTTTGGTACTTTAGGAGTTCCTCTATAAAATGAAATCATAAATTGTGAAATAATTGTCTTATTTTCTTCATGAGCACTATCTTCAATCATAAAGTGTTCTCTTCCTGTTATTTTTCCATCTCTTAAAAAGAATACTTGAATACAGCAATCTTTTTCATCCTTATAGATATTAATAAAATCTTCATCACTTTCTTGAGATTTGAATACCTTTTGTTTTTCTGCAATATTTTCAATTGCTAAAATCTTATCTCTTAGTGAAGCTGCTTTTTCAAATTCTAAATTGATTGAACATTCCTGCATCTCCTTTTTTAACTTATTTAATAAAGTCTTGTCCCTGCCACTTAGAACATCCATTATTTCATCAATCATTCTGCCATACTCAGCCTTCGTAATGCGGCCTTCACAAGGTGCATTACATTTCTTTATATGATAATTTAAGCAGGCCCTTGTCGGCTTTCCACCTTCTACGATTAACTTTTTACAATTTCTTACCGGAAATATTTTTCTAATTAAGTTTATTGTTTCATGTACAGCTCCTGCGTTAGGATATGGTCCAAAATATTTATTTCCATCCCTAGCATGATTTCTTGTTATAAATATTTTAGGAAAATCTTCATTAGTTGTAACTTTTATAAATGGATAAAATTTGTCATCTTTTAGTGATATATTATACTTGGGACTATATTTTTTTATTAAATTACATTCTAATATTAAAGCTTCCATTTCAGAATCTGTAACTATGTATTCAAATTCAGAAATATTTTTGACCATTGCTTTAACTTTTTCTGAATGGTTTTTTGAATTTTGAAAGTATTGCCGCACTCTATTTTTCAATACTTTTGCTTTACCAACATAAATTATTTCGCCAAGAGTATTTTTCATCAAATAAACACCAGGTTTATCAGGTAAAATCTTCAACTGAGCCTTGAAATCAAACATAATATTCACCTCCATTAATAATGCACAATTCACAACTCATAATCAAAAAATATAATAATCACATATATGGCTTGTTAAGCCCTTCAATTATTTTTCAAATTATTCATTGTGCATTGTGCACTGTATTATATATCATAAATTTTAAAGTTGTTATTGTGAAACAGCAGTCTTTATAACTCTACCTGCCACTTGAGCTGCAGCGATAGAACCATATCCTCCATTCTCAACAATTACTGCAACCGCAATCTTAGGATTGCTCGCTGGTGCAAACCCTATAAACCATGAATGAGGAGTTGCATTTTGTCCATTCGGAAGAATATAATCTGCTGTACCAGTTTTACCTGCTGCTTCTGTTCCTTGAAAATAAGTCCAACTACTATTAACTTTTGAATCAACCAAATACTTCATGTAATCTTTTATAATAGCTGCATTTGTTGTGCTAACAACCTGTTTATATACCTTTGAATCAATAGATTTCACAACATTTCCATCTTTATCTACTATTTTGCTAACTAGCGTTGGCTGCATCATCTTTCCATTGTTAGCTATAGTACTTGATATCAACGCCATTTGCATTGGTGTAGCTAAGATACTACTTTGACCAATTCCTGTTTGTGCTATACTTCCAACTTCTGCCGCCTTTAATGTAGGAAATTGGCTTTTGGTAATATTAAACCCTTCCGCTCCTATACTGTTATTAAATCCATAACTTTCCGCTGTGGTTTTCAATTTATCATTACCAAGCTCCATTGCCAGTGTACCAAATACTACATTGCTTGATACCTTTAACGCTTCCCTTAAATCTAAAGTTCCATAAACAGCACCATTTGCATTGCTTAAAGATTGTTTTGAGTTAAATACAATCTTTCCATCATCCTGAAAAGTTCTGCTTGTAACGCCTTGTATATTATCCAACGCACTTGTTAATGTAACTGTTTTAAATGTTGATCCTGGAGGATATAGTCCAGATGTTGCCCTATTAATAAGAGGGCTGTTATCTGCTGTTCCTTCATTAGCTGCTTTCATAGAATTTTCTAAATCATTTGGATTATATGTTGGTTTTGAGATCATTGCAAGTACTTCTCCGGTCTTAGGATTCAATGCAACTACCGCACCTTTATTATCACCAAGCGCATCATATGCTGCCTTTTGAATATTTGGATCTAATGTAGTTATAACACCGTTACCAATCTTAACTTCATCTTCTTTTCTGCTCTGAAACATCGCTTTTAATTTATCAACACTAAAATCTTTAGTCAAATTCATAAAATTATTCGTAATCTTATTGTAACTTGTTAGTTCAGTATCATAGCTTGCTTCTAATCCTGTTAATCCATATCTAGGATCCACATATCCCAAAGCATGAACATATAAATCTCCATTAACATAAGTCCTTTTTTGTGTAAGAGCGTCTACTCTTGCACTTGTTGTTAATGGATTCTTATTCTTATCATATATAGTTCCCCTTAATACTTCATTTCTTCTTGCCCAAAGTCTCTGATTTCCTTGCTGCTCAGCTATATTAGGGGCTGAAAATACCTGAAAATATGCAATATATGAGATAAGAGCTACGAATAAAAATAAAAATACTACCATTACTTGTTTTATACTATCAGAAATATTTTTCAACTTTTAGCCCTCCTCTGATATCTTTTGAAGTACTGCCAATGCAAAAAACATGCTTATCATAGAAGATCCACCATAACTTATAAGAGGTAATGTTATTCCTGTAAGAGGTATTACCGCAAAAACACCTCCAATAATAACCAAAACCTGACAAGCTATCATTGCACTCATTCCTATAGTTCCCAACTGTGAAAACTTATCTTGAACTCTAAAAGCAGCTCTCATTCCTCTGTAGAAAAATAAAAAATATATTATCATAATTCCCAGACCAAATACCATACCAAATTCCTCGCAAATTACTGCAAAAATCAAATCTGAAGTATTAACAGGTACAAAACCTGGATAACCTTCGCCTAAACCTGTTCCAAACATCCCACCTGAAGATATTGAATATAATCCTTGAACTATTTGATATCCGCCTGTATCCTTATAGCCCCAAGGATTCTGCCAAATCATAATTCTTTGTCTCACATGTGGGAATAGCTTATATGCAAGGAATGAACCTACTATAAATAAAGCGAATGTAATTGCTACATATTTTTTCTTTCCAGTTGCAACATAGAGCATGGTTATTGCAATCCCAAAGAATATTAAGGCAGATCCTAAATCCTTTTGCATAACCAAGCATCCTAAAGAAAACATGACCACAAGCGCTGGCTGCCAAAGTTGATTAAAATCCTCTATAATATTGTTTTTATCCTCATAATCTTTTAATGCAGATGCCAAATAAATTACAAAACTGATTTTACCAAACTCAGATGGCTGAAATCCCATTCCACCAATATATACCCAGTTAGTTGCTCCATAGACTTCTGTTCCGAGTATTAATGCCATTGGCATAAAAACTAGAGTAGTTATTAAATAAACTTTTTTATATTTTGCGAAATCTCTTAAATCTGGTATCGCCGCCACTAGCGCAATAAATATAATAATCCCTGCAGTAAACCATATTAATTGTTTCACTGCAACGCCAGAATCTAACCTATATAATATTGCCATTCCTATGACTGATAACAGGCATGCAAAAGTAATTAGAAACTTATCTCCATGTGGATAAAATTTTCTAATTAGAATTTGTGTAATTGTTAAAAATACACATACTACCAATCCCATATATATCGCGCCCATATCCATAGGATCCTTTAATATAGCTATATTTATAAAAAGTGCCATGCATAAAAGATAAGTTAAAATTAATAACTTTACCTCATCCCTCTTTATCTTCAATCTTTATCACCTCATTATTTCCATTTCCTTAATAAATACACGCTTTAATATTATAGAAAAGTATTCAGGTTTTAAATAAACTATTTTGAACCTGCAACTTTCTTAAACTAATTTTTTTACATTTAACTTCAAGAAATTTCTTGTAAGGCTCAGCTGAAGACTTATCAATAATCTCCTACTGAGCCTCGCTGTTTTTAAACTTTCAAGTAATTCATTCATAATAAAATAATTATTAATCTATATTATAATTCCTCTGTAATAGTCTTTACTTTAAAATCTTAAAAACTGCAGTTCCAATCATTATTTCATCTTTGTTAGATAACTTTACTTTACCATTTATTCTGCTTCCATTTAGAAAAGTACCATTAGTACTATTCAAATCCTCTATAAATAATGAATCATTCCTTACAATAATCTTTGCGTGATTCCCAGAAACATGTGGGTCTCCCATCACAATTGAATTATCATCTTTTCTTCCTATCGTTAAATCTGATCTTATAGGAATAATTGATCCATCCTTTAAGTCCTTACCTTCTCCTGAATTTATAATTTCTAGCCCGAAATTCCCCTTAGCAATAGGTGGTCTTCTCTTCTTTCCACCATTTTTAACGTCTCTATACATTATCTTAAGTGCATAGTATATTATTACATATAAAATAATAATAAACACTACTCCAAAAATCCCAGCAATCATTTTCGAAAAACTCATATTTTCACCTCAATATTTATTTCTGTATCATAATCATATGGAAAACAATTATATAAAAGATATATTTAGAATTGTTTAATCACTCAATATACCTTATCTATGATTATACAACAAAAAAACAGGTATGACATACAAAAGCACTACTTATTAAGATTATTTTCACAATTAATAAATTGTTTTTATAATGTCTACTTTTAATATTTTGTTATATAAGAGCCCAATTGTCAATTTTCAATTATTGACAATTGGGTAATAACAAACATTATTTAGTAGTATTAATAATATAATCTTTAAATATCACTCTTATTTTCATACTCTTATTTAAGAATATTCTTTAAATATTTCCCTGTATATGACGCACCAACTTTACACAGTTCCTCTGGCGTTCCTATTTTAATAATAGTTCCTCCCTTATCTCCACCTTCTGGTCCTAAATCAATTAGATGATCAGCACATTTTATCATATCTAAATTATGTTCAATTACAACAACAGTATTTCCTGCCTCAACTAAACTTTGAAGTATTTCTATTAATCTGCTAACATCATCTACATGTAACCCAGTTGTTGGTTCATCTAATATATATAATGTTTTTCCTGTACTTCTCTTAGATAATTCATATGCTAATTTGATTCTTTGAGCTTCTCCCCCGGATAATTGAGTTGATGGCTGACCTAATCTGATATACCCAAGTCCAACATCATTTAATGTTCTTAATTTATTTTCGATTCTTGGTATATTTTCAAAGAATTTTAACGCTTCTTCAACCGTCATATTTAATACATCATCTATATTTTTTCCTTTATACTTAACTTCTAGAGTTTCTCTATTGTATCTCTTTCCTTTACAAACTTCACATGGTACATACACATCTGATAAAAACTGCATTTCAATTTTAATTATTCCATCTCCAGCACAAGCTTCACATCTTCCACCTTTAACATTAAAGCTGAAACGTCCTTGCTTGTAACCTCTCATTTTAGCTTCTGTAGTTTGTGAGAAAAGTTCTCTTATTATGTCAAATGTACCTGTGTAAGTCGCTGGATTAGAACGTGGAGTTCTTCCTATTGGACTTTGATTTATATCTATTATTTTATCAATATTTTCATAACCAACTATTTCTTTGTGATTTCCCACAGGATTTTTACTCCTATTTACTAACCTATTTAATCCCTTATAAAGTATTTCATTTACTAATGTACTCTTACCAGATCCAGAAACCCCTGTGACCATAGTTAAGGTACCAAGCGGTATTGACACGCTTACATTCTTTAAATTATTTTCTTTAGCACCTATAATCTTTATATTTTGTCCATTTCCTTTTCTTCTTATACTTGGAACAGGAATTGATTTTTTCCCAGTTAAATATTGTCCTGTTATGGATTTTTCACAAGCTTTAACTTCATCAAGAGTTCCCGCAACAACTACTTCTCCACCATGTTCACCTGCTCCTGGACCAATATCAACAATATAGTCTGCTTCTTTCATAGTGTCTTCATCATGCTCTACAACAACTACAGTATTTCCAACATCTCTTAAGTTTTTTAACGTATGTATTAATCTATCATTATCTCTTTGATGCAGACCAATACTAGGTTCATCTAGAATATATAAAACACCCATTAATGCGGAACCAATTTGAGTAGCAAGTCTTATTCTTTGAGATTCTCCTCCTGATAGGGTTCCAGAATTTCTTGATAAACTTAAATAATCTAAACCAACATTCAATAAAAACTGTAATCTATTTTTAATTTCTTTTACAATTTGCTCACTAATAATTCTATTTTTTTCAGAAAATTCTATTCCATTTATAAATTCAAATTCTTCTTTAATTGACATGCTTGTAAATTCATATATATTTTTTCCCGCAATAGTAACTCCTAACACTTCTTTTTTCAATCTAGCGCCTTTACATTTAGGACAGAAATCATTACTCATATACTGTTCTATTTCACCTTTGATAAGATCCGAGTTACTTTCTCTATACCTTCTGCCTAGTGCATTGATTTCCCCTTCAAATGCGTAATTATATGTAGCCTTGATTCCATCTTTAACATATTCAACTTTAAGTTTTTTGCCTTCTGTTCCATATAGTAATAAATCAATGTGTTTTCTATCTAAATCTTTTATAGGTGTATTTAAATCTAACCCATATTCTCTTATTAATGCTTGAAGGATTGCATACGTCCAAGAATCCTCTTTAAGCCTTCCACTTCCCCAGCTTGCTATGGCACCTTCCATAACACTCAATTCTTTATTGGGTATAACTAGTTTTTCATCAATTTCCATTAAACTTCCAAGTCCATCACAATGATCACACTTTCCATATGGAGCATTAAATGAGAATAATCTTGGTGATAACTCATCAATACTTATACCACAATCAGCACAAGCAAAATTCTCACTAAAAAGAGTTTCCGCTCCTCCAATTATACTTGCTATAACTAGCCCTTCTCCCATCTTTAATGACGCTTCTATAGACTCTGTAAGTCTGCCTTCAACTCCTTCTTTTATAACAATTCTATCTATAACAGCCTCTATATTATGTTTTTTGTTTTTATCTAATTTCACTTCTTCTTCTGTTAAATCATAAATTTCTCCATCAATTCTAGCTCTAACATATCCATTCTTCTTTATATTTTCTAATATCTTTTCATGGGTTCCTTTTCTCCCCTTAATTACAGGAGATAATATTTGAAGCTTCGTTTTATCCCCATAACTCATGATCTTATCAACAATTTGATCAACAGATTGTTGAGTAATTTCTTTTCCACACTTTGGGCAATGAGGAATCCCTACTCTAGCATATAATAATCTTAAATAATCATATATTTCAGTTATTGTACCAACCGTAGATCTTGGATTCTTACTTGTTGTTTTTTGATCTATTGATATAGCTGGTGACAATCCCTCTATATACTCTACATTTGGTTTATCCATTTGTCCTAAAAATTGTCTTGCATAAGAAGATAAAGATTCTACATATCTTCTTTGCCCTTCTGCATATAATGTATCAAAGGCCAAAGATGACTTACCAGATCCTGACAAACCTGTAAGTATAACTAATTTATCTCTTGGTATTTCTAAACTAACATTTTTTAAATTATTTACTTTCGCACCTTTAATTACTATTTTATCGTTCATCACATTAACCTCCTAATTTAATACACGATCTATAATACACAATGTACAACTTAAGCTATGCACTATGTATTAGCAATTGTATATCCCTTGCTATTTCCCATTCTTAATTTCATTAACAATATCTCTGAGTTCTGCGGCTCTTTCAAATTGCAGGTTTTTCGCAGCTAAAAGCATTTCTTCTGTAAGATCCTTAATTAACTTATCCTTTTCCTTCTTAGTAAGTTTTTTCTTGTCAGCAGTCTTATATTCTTCAACTTCTTCTGCAACCTTTGTAGCTTCTATAATATCCCTTACATCCTTAATTATTGTTGTTGGTATTATTCCATTTTTCTCATTATACTCTTTTTGCAGCTTCCTTCTTCTTTCTGTTTCTTTCATTGCCTTATCCATTGATTTTGTTATATTGTCTGCATACATTATAACTTTACTTTCTGAATTTCTAGCCGCTCTTCCTATAGTTTGTATTAATGATGTTTCCGATCTTAAAAATCCTTCTTTATCAGCATCAAGAATTGCAACTAAAGCAACTTCTGGTATATCTAATCCCTCTCTCAAAAGGTTTATTCCTACTAATACATCATACTCGCCAAGCCTCAAATCTCTGATAATCTTCATTCTTTCAATTGTATCAATGTCTGAATGCATGTAGGTCACTTTAACTCCAAGCTCAGTTAAATACTTAGTTAAATCTTCTGCCATCCGCTTAGTCAAAGTTGTTATCAATGTTCTAAAACCTCGCTCAATAGTTTTATTAATTTCCCCATACAAATCATCTATTTGCCCTTTAATTGGCCTTATAATAATCTCTGGATCTAGTAGTCCTGTAGGTCTTATAATTTGCTCTGCAATTTCCTCTGAATTATCTATTTCATAAGCAGCCGGTGTTGCACTAACAAAAACTATTTGATTCATTTTTTTCTCAAACTCTTCAAATTTTAAAGGTCTATTATCGTATGCGCATGGTAATCTAAAACCATAATCAACCAGAGTATTCTTTCTTGATCTATCACCAGCATACATTGCCCTAACTTGTGGTAATGTTACGTGACTTTCATCAATAAACATAAGAAAATCTTCCGGGAAATAGTCTATTAATGTTTTAGGTGGAGTTCCTGAATCTCTACCATCTAGTATCCTCGAATAATTTTCTATTCCACTACAATATCCCATTTCTTTTATCATTTCAATATCAAAATTAGTCCTTTGCCTTAACCTTTGAGCTTCAAGAAGCTTATCTTGAGCGTTAAGCTCTTTTAGTCTCTCTTCTAATTCCCCTTCAATCATACCAATTGCTTTATCAATGGTTTCTCTAGACGTTGCGAAGTGGGATGCAGGAGTTATTGCAACATGATTTCTTTCCCCAAGTATAGTGCCTGTTAATACATCAAATTCTCTTATTCTATCTATTTCGTCACCAAAGAATTCAATTCTAATTCCTTTGTTAGAATATGATGCCGGAATTATATCTAAAGAATCTCCTCTTACTCTAAAGGTTCCTCTTGAAAAATCTATATCATTTCTTTCATACTGAATTTCTATAAGCTTCTTTATTATTTCATCCCGTTCTTTTTCCATACCAGTTCTTAAACTTATAGTCAGTTTCTTATATTCATCCGGATTACCAAGTCCATATATGCAGGAAACAGATGCAACAATTATTACATCTCTTCGTTCAAAAAGAGCTGAAGTAGCTGAATGCCTTAATTTATCAATTTCATCATTTATAGATGCATCTTTTTCAATAAATGTATCTGTCTGAGGTACATACGCTTCAGGTTGATAATAATCGTAGTATGATACAAAATATTCAACTATATTATCAGGAAAAAATTCTTTAAATTCTGAACATAATTGAGCTGCTAGAGTTTTATTATGTGCTAAGATTATAGTAGGCCTTTGTAATCTTTCTATAATATTTGCCATAGTAAATGTTTTTCCAGAACCAGTTACTCCCAGCAAAGTTTGACCTCTATTGTTACAATTTATTGAATTAACCAGCTTATCTATTGCTTGCGGCTGATCCCCAGTTGGTTTAAATTTAGAATGTATTTTAAATTCTCCCATTATACTACCTCCACTTCGAACAGACATTCGTATATATGTATATTTTACTTTTCATTAAGTCCTAAGTCAACAAATTATACTATTTAATTTTTCTAAGTACTTGTAACTTTTTTAAGTATTATCCAAAAACACTAAGTATTATAATCTGTTTAAAGAAAAAAGTGGCTAAGCCACCTTGTAAAATTTAATTATTATATTGAATTTTATTTATCCTTATCAATTTTATTTTCTTCTATGTGACTTTCCTTACTTTTTTCACATTCCTTGTTATCCGAACTCATAATTGAACTTAATACACTTTTAAAGTTGTTATCATCAACAGGTACTACATCTTCTTCATTTACATTTCTAGGAACAAGTAGCACTCCGAGCCTAGTATTCTTACTATGTCTAAATTCAACTTTTTTTAACTTTCCTTCAAAATTTTTAATTTCTAAAACTGCATTATATAAATTTTCTTTTAAAACTGAATATACTTCTGTTTCCGAATTAACATTTTTACCATTTACGGATACAAGCTTATCTTCTATACTTATATTAAATTCCCGTATTTTTGAATTAGATGAAATTTCTAAAATAATTAATCCTTCTTCATCACTCACAAACTTTGGTGTTCTTTTTTCCTCATCCTTGGCTTGGATTCTTAGCATAAATTCATGTCCAAAGGGCATAAAAATTATAACCAACACTTCACCTATAATGCCAAATCTTGCAATTTGAGCTGCCATAATTAAAACTATCCCGTAAACTAATATATATAATCCTGATGATATAGCTTTCTCTCTCTTAGTTCTCGTAAATGTAATTGACGAGTAACCAAGGACTGTATAAAAAGGTAATATTGAAATAACACTACCCACTATTAAACTCAACCCTGATGATGTTTTAATTAACGGCCACCATTCTGGATTTTGTATAAACGACGTTGAATAATCAATAGCTGAGTTATTAGTGGCCACCGCTATCATTATTGATATTGGTAATACCCAATATCTTTTTAAAGCATAACCTCCTAAAATTTTTCCACCCTTATTGGTGAACACCGGCATCGCTCCTCTATCACCATCAATCATAACCAATATGCCTTCAACTATATGAAAAACTCCTATGAAAACACTTAAATAAAGTATATCAACCACTAAAAGACCACTACTCCAAGGCTGTTCCGTAAACATGCCTATACTCTTTATAATTATACTTATAAATCCTAGTACAGCACCAGAATAAGCAAAACATATTAATCTCGGTTTTATGAACATTAGTAATATTGATAATACCAGTAAATAAGTAATTCCTGAACTTTCATTAAATATTACACCCAAACTAGTTAGAATTAAACTTCCTATGCTTCCCCCTATAATACCTAAAACAAGTTGAGATAGTGTAAGTTCAATAGTTGAATTTACACTACCTCCTAAAATTATTTTCTGCATAGTTATTACTTTTTTATTTTTCAAATATAATGTTATTCCTAACGCAGCTAATAAAAATACAAGGGGAGGAGTTACTATAGCACCTGCTATATTTCTCAATGTGTATATAAATAAACTCATTTTATCCCCCCTATTGCATCTTTTCCTGTATTTTCAGTATAGCTGCCTTCAGTTGTTCGTCTGAATTCTTATCATATCCATTCTCATTTATTCCTACAGGCGTTGTGACTTCTATGTCCGGAGCTATTCCTTTCTTATGAATATTCTCACCATTAGGAGTATAATATTTTGAAACAGTTACTTTAAGGCCGCCAATTCCATCATTAAATTTAAATGATTGTTGAACTATTCCTTTTCCAAATGTTGTTTTCCCTACTATCGTTGCTGCTCCATAGTCTCTTAACGCTCCTGTAACAACTTCTGAAGCACTTGCACTATTCCCGTTAACTAATATAACTAATGGAATTCCTTCTGCAATACCACCAACTGACAATGAGTCATTTCTATTATTATATTTATCAATAGTATAAGTTATTATTTTATCCTTTGGTATGAATTGAGATGCTACCCCTACTGCTTCTACTAATAATCCTCCTGGATTTTCTCTCAAATCAAGTATTAAGCCTTTCATACCTTCACTTTTCAATGATTCAATAGCTGTTTTAAAGTCTTGCGTAGTATTCTCATTCATAAAAGTCATAATACGAATATACCCTGTAGATGAATCAAGCATATTGCTCTTCACTGACTCAATTTTCACTTTTTCGGGTACCACTTTAACATCAAAATCTTCTGAACCTGCTCTTTTAATAGTTAGTTTTAATTCGGAACCATTAGCTCCGGCAATCATAGATGTTGCTTTACTAAGATCATCTCCAGATACATCAGTATCATTAATCTTTTCAATTATATCATTTTCTTTTAATCCGACCCTTTCAGCTGGTGCCCCTTTAGTCGTTTCTATAATTGTCACCTTAGTATCCTTTAAAGTTACAGTGACACCTATTCCAGTAATATTACCGCTGCTTTGTTTCATCAAATCGTCAAATTCCTTATTATTCATAAATACAGTATATTGATCATTTAATGAATTTGTCATTCCTTTGATAGCGCCTTCTAAAAGCGCATCATCATCTACATCACCATCAAACTTTTCTATTAATTTATCTCTAACTGTAAAAAGTGCAGAATATTTACTCCGATCATTAATTTGTCCCGCTGTTCTTATCATTTCTGGTGAAGTTTTTACTAGAAATACACCTTTTGTAGCGATATAATTCCCTGCAAAAAAACACGCAAAAGCAATAGCCGCCACAAAACAAATCATAGGTAATATTAATAATATTTTTCTTTTTTCTCTCTTATTTGCAAATATATATTTTTTCGATTCCTTCACCTATAAAGACTTCCTTTCATATGCGTTATTCATATAATCCTTAAGTTAATATCTTTATAGTTTAAGATGGATTATTATGTAGCTTATTTTCAAGATTTTATGGTGTCTTATTATTTTATCCCTATAGTATTTATATTTATACTTATTTGCAAAAATTATACTACTAAAAACTTTCTTAACGCAATTATACTAGCAATACCGCCAACTACAATTCCACCAATCATAAATTCCCATGATAGTGTCGATAATACATAAGTTGTTGGTACAAGACTAATAAACACTAGTTGAGAAGCAATCCATTTAACTAGTAAATCATATGCAAAATACAATGCGGCACAAGCTAATGTTGCTCCAACAAATCCTATTACCATCCCCTCTATAACAAACGGCCATCTAATAAACCAATCAGTAGCTCCTACAAATTTCATAATTCCAACTTCTCTTCTTCTAGAATAAACAGTTAACTTCGTTGTATTCATTATTAAGAAGATTGAAACTCCTACCAGAACTACAAACAATCCAAAACCAACTACCTTAATACCATTAACAATTCCTATAATTCTATCAACCAGTTCCTGTTGATCTCCTATAGTTTCTATTCCTTCTAAATCTTTTACTCCTTCTGTCACCTTAGATGCATATTCAGGAGACTCCAATTTTACTGTAAATGAAGCATTAAATGGATTATTCTGTAGCGTATATCCTTTTAACAACCCCTCATTATCATTAGTAGTACTTTGGAAATTTTTATATTCGTCTTCCTTTGATAGATAAATTACATCTTTTACTCCATCAATTTCCCTCAATTTAACCTCAATTTCCCTTTGATCAATTAGTTTTATATCATCCTTAAGAAAAACTTTAAGTTCAACCTTATTTTGAACATTGTTAATTCCTTTGTTTATGTTATTTGCAATTAACATAAATATGCCCAGAACAAAGAAAGTTATAAGAACAGTAATTACCGAAGCAATACTAATAGTTTTATTTCTTTTTAAACTTGTAAAAGCATCTTTAATAAAATGTGTAATAGTATTAATTTTCATCTTCGTACTTACCTCTTTTCTCGTCTCTAACTATTTCTCCTTTTTCTATAGCTATAACTCTTTTTTTCATATAGTCAACAATTTCTTTAGCATGAGTAGCCATTAAAATAGTAGTTCCTGCCTTGTTTATATCTTCAAGTAATGACATTATTTCTCTTGCTGTATCTGGGTCTAAATTACCCGTAGGCTCGTCCGCAATCAAAACAGATGGATTATTAACCAATGCTCTTGCTAAGGAAACTCTTTGCTGTTCTCCTCCTGATAACTCATTTGGAAACATTTTATATTTATGAGATAAACCAACCAATGACAATACCATTGGCACCCTTCTTCTAATATCCTTTGGTGATGCTTCTACAACTCTCATTGCAAACGCAACATTTTCATATACATTAAGGGTTTGAATTAATCTAAAGTCTTGAAACACCATTCCTATTTTTCTTCTATAGTACGGTATTTGTTTTCTAGTTATTGCAGATAAATCCTTGTCTCCGACTATTACTTTCCCATTAGTAGGCTCAACTTCTTTTAAAAGCATTTTTATAAAAGTCGATTTACCAGATCCACTTGGTCCTACTAAAAATACAAATTCTCCTGATTCTATCTCAACATTAACATCCGACAAAGCTTTTACATTATTATCATAAATTTTAGATATTCCTCTAAATTCAATCATACTCAAACACTCCTTTTTTATTGCATATTTCGCAAATTAGTTGCAAAACCTACAAAATTAATTATAACATAAGAATACTTTTTAATGTTATACAAATTTATTAAATATTATAGCTTTTATGACAATTACTGTTATTTTATATCATTAAATCCCTCACCTAACACTTCATGAACTTCGCCAACTGTTATAAATGCCTCTGGATCTATTTCTTTTATATACTTTTTCAATTTTATAAATTGATTTCTACTTAAAACTGCATAAAGTATATCATTTTCTTTTCCTGTATAAGCACCTACTCCTTTTAAAAACGTACACCCTCTATCTAAAGCATCTATTATATACCTGCTTATTTCTTCGCTTTTTTTGCTAACAATAAAAATACTTTTACATACATTGAACCCTTCTATAACTCTATCAATTATTATCCCAAGCAATATTATGCTTAGAATAGAGTATAGGGCCACATCTACACTAAAGACAAAAGCACTTACAAGAGTTATTATAAAATCAACTGCTAATATCGCTTTTCCTATATCTAAATGAAAAAATATATTTAACATTTTGGCTAATATATCAGTTCCACCAGTTGACGCGTTTTCGTTGAATACAATTGCCATACCAAAAGCAGAAATCAGTGCTCCAAAAATAGTTGCCATCATTAAATCATTTGTAATTGCTACTGGCTTTAAAAATTTTTCAATTACCCATATTATTAATGATAGTCCTACACTAGCATAAATTGTCTTCACTCCAAACTTACCATCAATAAAAATAATGGCAACTATAAACAACAGTACATTCAGTACAAGACTCACCATACCTATTGACAGGCTTGGTATAACAGCATTTAAAATTATTGCTATTCCTGTGACACCGCCTGCTGCAATATTATTCGGTGCTTGAAAATATTCTATTGCAAATGCAACTAGAGCTATTCCTAATGTTATTACAATGTATTCTTTGAATTTTGATATTCTCATTTCATCTTCCCCTTCTAATTTCTATTTATACTAAATTATCTTTTATAGTTTTCTCTGTTTATTTTTCGTTATTCAAAAATAAAAAATACAGGATATTTAGCTATTTCATAAGCTCTATATCCTGTATCTTACTATATTATCTTTTATTGTATTTAATCTAAAATTATTTTGACTATCTTAGAATCTTAAGCATTAATTATTTCTTTAATGAAATAGCTTTTCTAGTATGCTCTACTATTGATTCTACTGTTAAACCATAAACTTTTAAAAGTTCATTTGGTTTACCACTTTCACCAAAAGTATCTTTTATTCCGACTCTTACTACTGGAACTGGATATTCTTCTGCTACAACTTCAACAACTGCTGAGCCTAAGCCTCCAATTACACTATGTTCTTCAGCAGTAACTATTGCTTTTGTTTCTTTAGCAGCACTTACTAGTAATTCTTTATCAATTGGTTTTATTGTATGTATATTTATTACTCTAGCATTAATTCCTTCTTTAGCTAATTCTTCTTTAGCTTCTAGTGCTAATTCAACCATCATGCCAGTAGCAACTATAGTAACATCATCACCTTGTGCTAATGTTACACCTTTTCCAATTTCAAATTTATAATTTTCAGAATCATTTATAGTACTAACAGCTAATCTCCCTAATCTTACATAACAAGGCCCATTATATTCTGCTATCGCTAGTATTGCAGCTTCTGTTTCTATTGCATCGGCTGGATTTATTACAGTCATATTAGGAATACTTCTCATTAGTGATATATCTTCTATTGATTGATGGGTAGCCCCATCTTCTCCAACTGTTATTCCTGCATGGGTCGCACAAACCTTAACATTTAAATTCGGATAACATATTGAATTTCTTATTTGCTCAAATGCTCTTCCTGCTGCAAACATTGCGAAAGTACTTGCAAATGGAATTTTTCCACAAGTTGAAATACCTGCTGCAACTCCCATCATATTTGATTCTGCTATCCCCATGTTAATAAACCTTTCTGGAGAAACAGCTTTAAAATCCGCTGTCTTAGTAGATTTTGATAAATCTGCATCTAACACAACAACATTTTGATTTATATTTGAAAGTTTTACTAACGCTTTACCATAAGCCTCTCTTGTTGCAATTTTATTCCCCATTAGTTTTCCCCTCCAATTTCCTTTAACGCTTGCTCACATTGCTCTTTATTTGGAGCTGTTCCATGCCATCCTGCATTGTTTTCCATAAACGAAACACCTTTACCTTTTATTGTGTTACATATAATCGCAGTTGGTTTTCCTTTACATTCTTTTGCTCTTTCAATAGCATCTATAATTTCATCGTAGTTATGTCCATCAATAGCCAAAACATTCCATCCAAAAGCTTCAAACTTTTTATCTATAGGACCTGGATTCATTACATCTTCTATATTTCCATCTATTTGAAGTCCATTATTATCTATAAATGCAGTTAAATTATCTAACTTATAGTGGGCTGCTGACATTGATGCTTCCCAAACTTGACCTTCTTCAAGTTCTCCATCTCCAAGAATTGCATAAACTCTATAATCTTTCTTATCGAGTTTTCCTGCTAGTGACATTCCTACAGCTGCTGAAATTCCTTGGCCTAAAGACCCTGTTGACATGTCTATTCCTGGTAGATCATTCATGTTAGGATGACCTTGCAATCTAGAACCAGTTTGTCTTAAAGTACTTAATTCTTCAACTCCAAAATATCCTTTTCTAGCTAAAGCACTGTATAGAGCTGGCGCTGCATGCCCTTTTGATAAAACAAATCTATCTCTATCAGGGTCATTAACCCTAGATGTATCTATATTCATTTCCTTAAAGAATAGTACTGCCATAATATCAGCTATTGATAAAGATCCTCCTGGATGCCCTGATGCTGATTCTGTAAGCATAGAGACAATATCTTTTCTCATTAGCTTTGCAACTTCTTCAAGTTTATATTCATTACTCATTGTACAACCCCCTGTTATTAATTCATTCGTTCATTCATAGTATGTTCTATTTTTTACATATTTATTCTAACATAGAAAATATTATTTGTATACATCAATAATAAATGTGTTACACTTTTATCGTTTTAAATATCAATATACTATATTATTTAATACAAAAAGAGTAGCACAAATACCTTTTAAATTACGCTACTCTTCTAAAACATCATATAGATAATAATACACTTATTATTTTTATTATATTTACTCTTGCTTAATACCTATACAACTCATTCTCTTCTTCAGCTCAAATTCAAGCTAACTGCTAAAGCCTTATCAACCTTTTTCATATCTGCTTCAGTCATATGTCCAATTTTTTCTTTCAATCTTCTCTTATCTAGTGTTCTTATTTGCTCTAGTAAGACAACAGAATCTCTATTTAATCCATACTCCTCCGATGAAATTTCGACATGAATGGGAAGCTTAGCTTTATTTATTTGAGATGTTATCGCTGCCACAATAACAGTAGGACTATACCTATTTCCAATATCATTTTGTATTATTATAACAGGCCTTATGCCGCCCTGTTCGGATCCTATTACTGGACTTAAATCCGCGTAGAAAATTTCCCCTCTTTTTACTACAATGTTTGCCATTTTTAAATAATCACACTCCGCAAATCCATGCCTCATACTCATTAACATCATCTAACATATATTCAAAACCTAATTTAGAATATTCTAGGTTAATTTCAGCCATCTCCTGATAACCGTTTTTCATTAACGTCTCAAAATCAGCTGAAAATCCTTCGTTAATATATTGTATTAACGATTTCTCCATAATTCCACTACTTTTTTTAATTTTATTATTTTTTATATTTTTTATTTTTGTGTTTTTCATAATGTTTAGATTGTTTATTGACATATATTCTCCTCCATAGCAGTAAAAAGTTCTTATTACTATGATTATATTGCAAATTATGTCAATTTGTCAAAGGATTTGTATTACTCACTTACCAAGTTATAGCTAATTTCATCCTTTTACATTCTTTTATAATTTCATTTTCCTCAATTTATATATGTACGTTTGGTTATATCCTTTTTCAGCTTGGTTTATCACTGTATAATGTTAATGTTGGCTTGACTCAATTTTTATAATTCCTTTTATTAAAATAAATCATCACTTAAGCTTTTTTCCTTTTTAAAATCTTTATAGTTAATTATTATTCTTTCCTTTCCACTATCATCTAAAACTTTTAACAGTACTGGAGCTTCTTTATTTTTATCAATATAAAATTCTGCTTTGCTTAGATGCTTATTTTGACTTTGATATTGAATATTAACTTGTAAATATACTCCATCTCCCCATTCAGCCTTAACCTCTTTAATTTCATCAATCTGTGGATTTGATAGTATATTTTCCATGAATGCTAGTGGATAAATAACATCTATATCTTTTTCAATGGTATATTCATTATCCTCATTTCCTTCTACTCTAATTTCTCCACCATTATAAACTTTAACTCTCCCTGATCCTTCCTGAAATTCTATTCTAGAACCCTTATCAGCACTATAGTACTGCATTGTGCTTTCCTCGAATTGTGATTTTGAGTTCTTAAATACATAATCTACTTTACTGCTATAATATTTTGTATTCTTCAACTCATTTATTATGTCTTCGTTAGAAGGAGTAACTACATGTCTCCCTAAAATAACCACCAGTATTATACACACTGGGATCAACAAAACAGCGCCCATTATTAATATCTTATTAAGTAAATTGTTTTTTAAATTCATAAGTCCTCCAAATGTTAATTATTAGTACATTAATACTATTTATGAAAACTTTGAAAGATTTATTCTTAATTAAATAATAATACTGTTAATTTCTTTAGGTAATTCTTTTATAATATCTCTTGCATTTACTATGTAAACTTCTTGGCTTAATCTATCAGCTATGCTCCCATGAACATACGCACTAAAAAGGGCAGCTTTCTCTAAATCAATTCCTTGTGAAAGAAATGCATTTACTATCCCTGTTAATGCATCACCCATTCCGCCTGATGCCATTTTACTGTTTCCTGTTGGATTAATATAAGTATCTTTTCCATTTGAAATCACAGTATTATATCCTTTTAATAAGACAGTTATTCCGTATTTTTCAGCAACTTCTTTTGTTATATTAAATCTATCTGATTCTATATCTTCAATAGTTTTTCCTAAAAAACGGGCCATTTCACCTGGATGTGGAGTAATAATTGCTCTTCCCTTTAAATTTCTTAATAAAGCTTTATTATTTCCTATTAAAGTTATTCCATCTGCATCAATTACAATAGGACATTTACTATTGTTAATTACTTGTTCCAATAGTTTACTTTCTTCCTCTCCCGTTCCGATCCCAGGTCCAAAAGCAATAGAACTCGCGCTTTTAATGAGCTCTATCACATTGTTGTTGTCCCAAGTTACTGTCATAGCCTCTATCAACTTACTTGATAACGCCATTTGAACTTCTTTATTGCATAATAACGTAGTTAGGCCTGCGCCAGCTCTAACAGTACATTCTGTAGTAATGAAAGCAGCCCCCGTAAATCCTATTCTCCCTGCTATCACTAATGCCCTTCCATAATTCCCTTTATGGCCATAAACTTGCCTTTTAGAAAGTAATTCTTTATATTCTTGTCTTTCTAAAACTCTCAAATTTTTAGAATTATTATTTTTTATAAATTCCGGAATACCTATTTTTATCACAATAACTTTCCCAATAAAATGAATCGCCTTATAATTCAAAAATCCCTGTTTAATGACTTCAAATGTATAAGTTATATTCGCTTTTACAACAATTCCTCTTTCAATTCCTAAATCACAATCCAAACCTGATGGAATATCTATTGACACCACAAACTTAGCGTAGAGGTTTACATATTTTATAATTTTCTTAAACATTCCAGTTAGGTCTTTGTTAAGACCTACTCCAAAAATCCCATCAACTAACACATCATAGCTCTTTAGATCTTCAGCAATATACTCATTTATGTCATCCTCTGACTTAACATATAAAATATCCTTAGCATCAATTATGTGTTTTAAGATATTAAAATTAGTCTTAAAATCTTCTGTATAATTTTCATCCTTACTTACAATATAAATCCGTACTCGTTTTCCTGCTTCTATTAAATGTCTACATAACGCAAGGGCGTCCCCTCCATTATTGCCTTTACCACATAATATCAAAAACGACTCACCTTTATCCACTAACCCTCTAAACACGCCTATCGCAGCATTTTCCATAAGTATAATCCCTGGAATTCCCACGTCATTAATACTCTGTTTATCCATTTCTCTACATTGACTAGCCGAAAAGATTTCAAACATTATATTACCTCCATAACTGCATAAGCTATTGCATTTTCTTTGTTATGTGAAATACTAACGTGTATTTTAAATTCTTCTTTTATACCTAATAATGCATGAACCCTGTCACTCAGATTTACAATCGGCTTTCCTAAATCATCTCTCAATACCTCAATATCCTTCAATCCAAACCCTCTAATCCCTGTTCCCATAGCTTTGCTAATAGCTTCTTTAGCCGCAAAATTCCCAGCTATTACATTTCCCTTTAACCCTTTTAATTTAAAGTACTCTATTTCGTTACTTGTAAATGATTTCTCAATAAAACTACTTGTTCTCTTTATCACTTTTTCTATTCTACTAATCTCTATTATATCTGTTCCAATTCCAATAATCATAATATATCGCCTCACTTAGTAATTTTATACTATGATACTAGCGTAAATATTTAATTATTTCTATACTTTTATTCTAATTTATAACTTTTTCGTCCACTCCAAGATCAAACTCATAAGCATGTTCATCAGCATAACTGCCAACAATATCAATTAGATGCACTGGAGATACCTGATTACTATATAATTTCATAAGTAATAGCTTTACTTTATGCCTATGAATTGAAATTATATCTACACTTTCTCTTTCTAAATTAACACTTTTTAATCCAACATAGTCTTTTCTCTCGATTTCAATTCCATATGCAGTTATTCCCCTAAATTCCCTTTTTGTGAGTCTATAAGCATATCTAAATTCCACATCCGAATCACTATTTATAGATGTATATTCCTCCACCAAATTCATAACCCTTCAACTCCCTCAATAATAAATCCTACTTACATACATATACTATCACATAATATCTCAATAAATTGTCAAAGCCTGTCCATATTTTCAAAAATCATATCTTTTTTATTGACAATAAAACTTCTTCCTTTTGCTTTTACAACATATAGATGCCTCATACTCTTCCTTGTTATAAATATGTTTTGTCGAAACATGATAATTATTGAATATATATCCTTCATTTAAATATTACTTCTCTGATATAATATAACATTTTTTAACACCAATTATTTATTATTATTTTGCAAATAAAAAAAGAGCTTTTAGCTCTTTTTTTACCTCATAATCTCTTTTTTTGTTTCACCATAATTGAAAAATACATTATAGATATCGTTTACATATTTATTATAACACATTCCTATATAATTACAATACTTTTTGATCAAATATTTTTATTATTCTATATTTAATACCATTAAATATAGAATAATACCTCTTTTTAAACCTATCGATCTATTACTCTATGCTTATATTAATTGTTAGAACTTATTCAAAGGAATTTACCCAAGAGCTTATTTTTACATTCTGTATTACCTTAGATAAATTCCAATATCTATATATTATTTATTAATTCTCTAAAACCTGATCTTGATTTTTCTTATTTTCTAAGAATTTAAAATCTTCTGCTACAACTTCTGCTATATACTTCCTGTTTCCCTCCTTATCTTCATAACTACCTGTTCTAAGTCTTCCACTTAAAGTAATAAGACTTCCTTTTTTAACATATTTAACTATCACTTCAGCTTTTTTGCCCCAAACCTTAATTGGTATAAAATCTGCTTCTCTAACTCCATCAGGTAATCTAAAATTCCTTTGCACAGCAATTGTAAATTTAGTATAAATTTTATCTCCATTTTCAGTGTGCCTAAGTTCAGGGTCTTTAACTACTCTTCCTAATAATATTATCTTATTCATTTTTTACCTCCTGAATATTTTTCCTCTAAAGTTATACCCATTTAAAGAATTTATATTCACAAAAATAGAAAATACTTATAAAATCTATAAGTAACGGTTTCTATTTTTAATTTCAGCTATAACAAAATTTATTTCTACTCCTAAAATAAAAATAACTGATATTAGAAATAGCCAAGACATAAGTATAAATACTGCTCCAAGGCTTCCGTAAAATCTAGAGTAATTACTAAAATTATCAATATAAAACGAAAATCCAAAAGACACTAATACCCAACCTAATGTACTAAATATAGAACCTGGAATGACTTCTTTCCACTTAAGCTTTCTAGCTGGCGCTAATCTATAGATGCTCACAAATATAAATATCATTATTACAAATATAAAAGCATATCTAAATACATTCCATATAATCAACATTATTTTATAAAATGGTCTGATACTTCTTATATATTCACCTATTACATTACCAAATACCAGCATTGTTAATGCTAGCATAATTGTTAATGCTAACGCTAATATTCCCATCATAGAAATAAAGGAAAGCCTAATAAATGATCTATTTTCTTTAAAATTATAAGCTTTATTTATGCTTTTAATTATAGCCTTAAAAGCAGATGAAGATGTCCATATCATTAATACAATAGATATACCTAATAGTCCTGTATATTGATTATCAAACACCTCCATTATTGTTGATTGAGTCAACTCTATTACACTTTTAGGTAACATAACACTTAATTGTCCCAATATATCACTAGAACTCAATTTGCTGAATCCAACTAATGTCATTAAGAATAACATAAAGGGAAAGAACGATAGTACTAAATAATATGCTAATTGAGATGCTAACGCGAAAACATCATCTTTTTTTACTTTTACTATAAGATGTATAAATAGATCCAACTTATGTTTTGTAGTTATCATAAAATCACCAATTCCTACTTATTATCTGCATAAAAATTTATTTAAGATATAATACTTATTTTATTCTATTTCTATAATTTATATGTAATTTTATAAACAAAATAATTCTCTTCAAAATCCAAAGAAAACAATAATTTAAGTATTTAGAAACATTCAGCTTATTTTCATAGTCCTGCATATCCAATTTCGATGAGCATACACATAGCTTTTGATTTATGCTTTGAAATATATACTACACCAGAAAGAGAAGGTACTCTTTTACGCAGTGTTGCATTCAAAAAATAACTGTAGGTATTTCTTCATTAAAAGTTGTTCCAGTCCTGCTTGTCATTAGCTTGCCTAATGAGCAAGCAAGACTGGTGCAACTTTTAATGGTAGAAATCCTCAATTATTTTTTTGCAGCAACCGAGTAACAAAGTACCTTCTCTTTCGGCTGGTATCTATACTAATTCAATTTTTTACTTAGAAATTCAACTAAATTATTTACTGTTGCCATATCTTTCTTCTCTAAATCTGTAGGCTGTAATCTCAAGCCAAAGACTTCTTCAATTTTTAATAAAACTTCTATAATTCCTAACGAATCAAGTAACCCAGCTTCAAATAAATCTTCATCTTTTTCATCCCTAATATCATCATTTCCAGTTACTTCTATTAATATATTTAACACTTTCTCTTCCATTATCAAAAACTCCTCCTACAATAATACATAAATACATTATTACTTATATATTAATAATAATTCTAATACCTTAAAGTTTTCCATTATATTTTAATTAGTAATTTCTAAATTATCAGATATATTCTTTCAACTAGGCACCAAATAAATATCCCGAAAATAATAATAGGCCAAAACAAGCTATATGAAATGTTGCTATTATTTGAATATACTGAAACCATTTTTCTTTTTTATGAGCTTTATAAAACTTTGACTTCCTCTGATATATATCTGTTCCTACTAAAGCTACTCCCTGGTAAAGTCCATATATAATATAAAACCACTTTAAATCATGCCAAGCTCCCATAATAAGCATCGTAAGCAATTGCCCTATATGAGATGCAACGAATCTATTTTTAAACCTCTTTGCTCTCATGCTGTTTAATACAAATCTAGAGTATATATAGTCTCCAAACCATTTAGATAAAGATATATGCCATCTGGTCCAAAACTCTTTCATATCTTTGCTTAAAAAAGGTTTATTAAAGTTTTCTGGCATCCTTATTCCCAATATATAACTTGTCCCTACTGCAAAAGCTGTATAACCTGCAAAATCAAAGAACAGATACAAGCTGTATGCATACATATAATTTATGGAACTACTAAATGTTACATATGTCGGAATTTTACTCATCCATAACGCATTAATTAAATTGGCTATAATAAATTTATATATAACACCCCTAATTATGCATTTCACACCATGACATAAATATTCATCAATGTATTCTTTTCTACCTATTTTCTTTTCTAAATCCTCCTCAAACCTTCTCGATCTATCAATAGGTCCTGAAATCAATGTTGGGAAAAATAAAAAAAAGTATAATGTTTTTGAAATACTGACTTCTTTTATAGTTTCATCGTATATTTCAATAATCATTTGTATAGCTTTAAAATTTAGATACGAAAGACCTATAAAACCGATACTTCTTTCAATAGTAACAGCAGATATCTTAAAAATAATTACAGGTAACATCGAACAAAATAAAACTACATAATATAAGTATTTGTTATCTGTCTTTTTTCTTAAAATAGAGTAGCCTTTAATTAATGCGATCTCTCCAATTAAAAATAACGGAAATACTTTACCTATGCCCATAATTGCAATAATCATTAAAATTGATATAAATATTCCATAATATTTTATGTTTTTTTCAAACATCCCTAAAATAGCAGCTGGAATTAAAGCAATTGCAAGCACATACAAATAAAAGTAATCACCGTATTGAACTAATGTCATTTTAAATCCTCCATAAGTTTTTTTCTATCGATTTTACCATTTGTATTTAACGGAAATTCTTTTATAATCTTTATATTTCTTGGTATCATATATGATGGTATAAATTTTTTTAATTCGTTCTTTATATATGTTGAATTTTTTAAGTTTGACAAATCATTATCTTCATTCAGAACAACAAACGCTGTTAAATGCGAGATTTTATGTTCTTCATTAAAAACTGGAAATACCACTGTATTCTTTATGTTTGTAACTTTTCTTAAATTATTCTCTATATCTTCAATTTCAATTCTGAATCCATTTAACTTTATTTGAAAATCTTTTCTTCCACAATAATATATTATCCCGTCTTCGTAATACGCTAAGTCTCCAGTTCTATAACCTTGCTCTCCTGTCTCACTCTTGAAAAATACCTTATTTGTCATCTCTATATTATTCAAATATCCCTTACTTACACTGTTACCAATTACAATAAGTTCGCCCTTTTCCTTTGGCTTTAATTTCTTTCCTAATTCATCAATTATATTTAACTCACAACTATTGATTGGATATCCTATCGGAATTCCTTTTTCAGATTCTATCATATTCTTTTCTATTTCAATAGCTGAGATTAAAACCGTGGCCTCTGTTGGTCCATAACCATTTACGATTTTAACATTAGGGAATCTATTCATCAGCTCTTTAACTAATTTTTTAGTTAATACTTCACCTGCAAAAACAAATTTAGATATTTTATTTATTTTTTCATTATGGAAGTCATCAAATGTAACACAAATTTCTGCTAATGCAGGTGTTGATATCCAATAGCTTATATCTGAATTTATTAGTTGAGTAAACAATGCCTTTAAATCTTCTAAAGTATCTTTATTTAATGAAAATAACGTTTTCCCATTGCCTAAACCAATATAAATAGGAATTACCGAAACATCAAAGGAATAAGATACTTGATTTAAAACTTTTTCTACACTGTCATCAAATTTTAAAAACTCTTCAAACCATTTTGTAAATGCATCAATATTCCTTTTAGTTATTTGTACTCCTTTTGGTTTTCCTGTACTTCCAGATGTAAATAAAATATAACAATTATCTTCATCCTTAACCCAAGTTTCTTTAGATGGCATTTCACTAAAAGTAATATTAAAAATCTCTTCTACTTGATCTTCTGCTACTTCTAACACATGATCCAATTCTAAGAGATTATTTGTAAAATTGAATATGACTTTAGGTTTCACTTCTTCAACAATTTCCTTTACTCTATTTTCCGGAAACGTCACATCTAAAGGTATATATGCTCTACCTGATTTTAAAGCTCCCATCATTACTGGCAAAATGTAATTATCTTTATTACCATAGATAATAATTGGAGATCTATCTTTTCCAAATTCTTTTAATAAATACATAGATATTTTATCTGAGTATTCTTTTAACTCTTTGTAACTTAAGCACTTATCTAAACACTCAACTGCTATTCTATCAGTTTGTGCGAACTTTTCAATTCTTTCTAAAACTTTCATTATTTCATCCCTCTACCCTATTAAAATTGACTATAAACAAATGGTAAATCTGATGCTGAATAGAAAAAATATACTAATAATGCTGATACCAATACGGTTGTAAATATTACTCCCCTATTCAGATCCTTGTTACTTGTTAAAATGCTTATAAATCTCTTCACTTACCTTTAGCCACCCTTCTTTTCCTAAATGTTTAGCATCTGTTAAGAATTGTTTTTTATAATCATATTCATGCAGATCAAGAACATCAAACCCATTATTTTCGGCTATATTTTTAACTGTTTTGTAATATTCATCTCTTTTATCTTTGGTAAGCTCTACATAATCGTAGTACCATCCATTAACTGGCTGCAATACAATATATGGTCTTATGTTAAGGTCTTTGCAAACACTTAAAAAGAACTTATAATCATCCATTTCTTTGGACTCCATAAGATTCTCCGATTTACACTCCCCCTTATGTTTATCTATTTCATTCTTTAAACTTTTATTATAATAACTATCATCTAAATTAAATTGATTTGTTGATGTTATTTTGTCATTTTCCTCATTAATTTCTTCATACTCTTTGTTCCAATTGATTTCTTTTAAGGATTGTCCACCTTTCTTGTTTGGAAGATTCTTAAGCTCATTATAAATCAATGCTTTATCTTGAATATTTAATAAATACTGTTTGGCTAAATAATACGGTTCAAATAAAACCTTTTGAATATTCGAAAATCCACTTGAATCTTGATAAAGTTTAGCATAGTAAGCTTCTGCAGGATACTTTTTAGCTTTTGTCAGAAAAACATATACCCTCTTAGCATAGTATTCCTTATTCTCTTTGCTTATTTTAGGATTACTCAGAAACTTATAGAATTGAGCTTCAGAAAAATTAACCGCAAAATTATAAGGCTCTAAAGCATTCTCATCCTCAAACCATTGAATAGAAAGAATATAAACAACCTTTTGCTTATCATTTATATCACTACAACCTAAATATGAGGCCTGTTGTAAACTTTGAGAATATGCTCTTCCAAAGCAACTAAAATTATATTCCGCGCCCTTTATAGGAAATAATCTCAAAGGATTTTGAGGCACATCTACTCCCATTTCAGAAGAGCCAAGTAAAAACAAATCTCCTGCATCAGATAATAACTTCTTATCTAATGAACTTTTATCTTTTATATTATCGGAATACTTTTTTCCTATTAAACTAATATCCTTTTCTTTTACTAGCGTATTTATCTTTTCATCTAATATTGAATTTACTAAAACAGCTGTAAAAACAGCTATTATTATAGGCATTAATATACTAATTACTTTTTTCATTTTGTAGCAACCTCTTTGTCGTTAAACTATAGCAAAATTATAATATTTAATATTAAAAGGTAATTTATTCTATACTTATAATATTATTCATTCATACTAGTGTCAACAAAGCATTTATTAATATATGAAAATTTAATGTTAAATTAAGATATTGCGAAATGAACACTGCGCAAAAACATCTATTCCATTTCTTTATTTAGTGTAAATTTAAAGCGAATCATATTTAATCAAGTATTTTTATATTTCTCGATTTGCAATACCAACACCTTTATTAAAGGATATTTACTATCTTTCATAATGTGTATATATCCTTTATAATACATCAAATATATAATATTTAGGTAAGTATCTGCGAAATGCTTAAAGTGGAAACAAAACAAAGAAATAGAATACATATATGTGGAGCAGGTAGTGAATTTATTCACAGTCCTGATAAACATATATGTATTCTATTTCGGTTGTTCATTTCTTCACTTTTAGTATTTTACAAACTATAATTTATAAATCTTTTCTCTGTTATTTATAACATTCTTAGTTGCATTTCTTGTATCATATACAACCTTAGCTCTAGCTACAATAGATTCATAATCATAACAGCTATGATTTGTTGTTATAATTACAATATCGGCATCATCTATAACTTCTGTCCAATCTACAGAATTATATATTTTACCTTTATATTTTGATATTGGACAATATGGATCATTTACCATAAGGTCAGCACCATTCTTCTCTAATAATTCTATTACCTTGAATGCTGGCGATTCTCTATAATCATCAATATCATTCTTATATGCAACTCCTAATAACAAAACTTTAGCTCCGTTTAATGCCTTCTTATTCTTATTTAATATTTTCATTACGTTATCTAATACAAATTCAGGCATAGAATCGTTTATTTCTCCTGAAGTTTCAATTAATCTTGTATGATAATCATACTCTTTTGCTTTCCATTCTAAGTAAAATGGATCAAGAGGAATACAATGTCCGCCTAAACCTGGCCCTGGATAAAACGGCATAAATCCATAAGGCTTAGTCTTTGCTGCATCTATAACTTCCCATACATCTATTCCCATTCTGTTACAAAGAATAGCCATTTCATTAGCTAAACCAATGTTTATATTTCTAAAAGTATTCTCCAAGATTTTCTCCATCTCAGCTACAGCTGGTGATGATACTGTATGAATATCCCCTTCTAGTATATTTCTATATAATGCGGCTGCAACTTCTGTACAGTCTGGTGTGCATCCCCCAACAACCTTTGGAGTATTTTTAGTATTAAACTCCTTGTTACCTGGATCAACTCTTTCTGGTGAAAATGCTAAGAAAAAGTCTTCTCCACATTTTAGTCCACTTTCTTCTAGAATTGGCTTAAGAACCTCTTCGGTTGTTCCCGGATATGTAGTACTTTCAAGTATAACAAGCATTCCTTTGTGTAAATATTGAGCTACACTTTTTGTTGAATCTACAACATATGATAAGTCTGGTTGCTTATATAAATCTAATGGAGTAGGTACACAAATACAAATAGTATCAACATCTTTTACAAAGCTAAAATCTGTAGTAGCTCTTAAAATCTTATCCTCAACTATCTTTTTTAAATTTTCATCTACAACATCACCAATATAATTCTTACCTTCATTAACCATATCTACTTTTTGTTCTTGAACGTCAAACCCTATAGTTTGATAACCTGCATTAGCCTTCTCTACAGCTAATGGTAATCCAACATAGCCAAGTCCTACTACGCCAACTTTTGCAGTTTTATTATTTATTTTATCTAATAATTGTTGTTTTAACATTTCATACCTCCTGTAATTCACAGCTATAATAATTATTCACAACACACATCTTATCAGGTCAATTTAACTATAAATTATATTATGTTGCTAATAACTACAATAATCCTTTATCACTATATACAGTCAACCTTTTCTTTATCTTTACTATACTTTTTGCCACAAGCACTACATGTTGCCTGTTCGTCCTTAAATCTTAACTTTTCTCCACATTGACACACATATCCTAGCATACTCGCCGGATTACCTACCACCAATGCATAATCAGGTATATGTTTTGTAACTACCGCTCCTGCTCCTATTAAAGCATACTTACCTATGTTATGACCACATACAATCGTTACATTAGCGCCTATAGATGCACCTTTTCCAATTATAGTATCCTTATACTCATTTTTTCTTTCTATAAAGCTTCTTGGATTTACAACATTAGTAAATACACACGATGGCCCTAAAAATACATCATCTTCGCAAATTACTCCTGTATAGACAGAAACATTATTTTGTATTTTTACTCCATTTCCTATCTTCACTCCAGGTGATATTACTACATTCTGTCCAATATTACACTTTTCGCCTATTTCGCTATTACTCATTACATGAGAGAAATGCCATATCTTTGTTCCCTCACCTATCTTAACATTATCATCTACATAACTTGACTCATGCACAAAATAATTCTTATCCATAAAATTACTCCTCACATTCAATCTTAATACTATGCTTTTATACTTTCAACTATATAATTTATCTCACTTTGAGTTAATTCTGGATAAACTGGTATTGCAAATGTTCTATGGGATAAATATTCCGCAACCGGCATATCACCCTCTTTATATCCAAGATCTTTATACACCTTTTGCAAATGCAACGGAATTGGATAATAGACTCCTGTAGCTATTCCTTTTTCTTTAAGTTTGCTTAACATAGCTTCTCTATCATCACTTTGCAGTACATATTGATGATACACAGTTTCATTTTCTGAATCAATCGTAGGTAATACTACATTAGAATCCTTTAATTCTTTATCATATATCTTAGCTATTTCTCTTCTTCTCTCATTCCAGCCATTTAGATGTGGCAGCTTAACTCTTAAAATTGCTGCTTGAATAGCATCAAGTCTTGAATTAAATCCAATTAAATAATTATAATATTTGAGCGGATTATATACAGTATCGTCTCCACCCTTGAAAGTTTCTACTTCTTCTGTTATGTTATTTAGTAAATTGTAAGCTCTTTGCCCTGTTTCTCCGCTTCCATGTGTTCTAAGCGCTGTTGCTATAGTAGCAATACTGTCATCATTTGTAACTATCATTCCGCCATCACCGGCACATGAAAGATTTTTTGTTGGAAAAAATGAAAAACATGCTACATCGCCTAAAGTTCCTATCATTTTATCTTTATACTTGGAACCTACAGCTTGAGCCGCATCTTCTACTACTTTCAATTTATACTTTCTTGCTATTTCATTTAACTCATCCATTCTAGCACTTTGGCCAAAGATGTGAACTGGTATAATAGCTTTTGTTTTCTTCGTAATCTTTTCTTCTATCTTAGTCGGATCTATATTAAATGTTTCTTTTTCAACATCCACAAAAACAGGAGTTGCACCCACTGCTGAAATAGCTTCTGCTGAAGCAAAATATGTAAATGTTGAAGTTATTACTTCATCTCCGCTTCCTATTCCTAAAGATTTTAATGCAATAACCAACGCATCAGTTCCATTTCCTACTGATATGGCATGCTTAACTCCTATATATTCTGCAAATTCTTTTTCAAATTCTATTACATTCTTACCCATAATATAATTTGCAGAAGAGAGTACCTCTTTAGTTACTCTATCTAAATCTTCAGCAATAGATTTATATTGAGCTTTTAAATCAATTAATGGAATGTTCATTTTCCTCGCTCCTTAATTCTACTTCAAATATTATTCTTATACTCATAACAATTAGAATTCTTCATATTTTGAAAAATTCTTGGTTTTTATAATAACTAAATTAAACTTATAAAATATCATAATATTTAATACTAGTATATTTTATCTCACAAACCAACATGAATATTTTAACATACTTAAATAGATAAATAAACTTTTTGTTTTACTAAGTTCAAGGCATATTTAAAAAATAACAATTCAGCTTTCTAATCTATTTTGGCTCATACTTCATCAGTATATTTATCTAATAGACTCCGTGAGATAAATATGTTTCTTCACCCGAAACAAAACATGCACACTAAAAGAGAGTAGTAACGCTATGTATAAGAAAATTTCATAAAATCATAGAACTTATTATCTTATTTATATGCGCAATCTTGTCAATATTTACTTATAGGATGCCATTCGCTAGGTAGCAGCATATTATATTTATTAGTTATATATCTATCATCAATAAGTAACACCCTCCCCGTATCATTTTCAGTTCTTATTACTCGTCCTACAGCCTGCTGCACTTTATTTATACCCGGAAATACATAAGCATAATCATATCCATTTTCCTTGTAGAAATCCTTTATTATTTCATTCTTCATATCTATCATTGGATACCCAACCCCTATTATTATACTCCCTATTAATTGTTCCCCCGGTAAATCAATCCCTTCAGAGAACATACCTCCAAGCACACAAAACATTATTATGTTATTGCTACCCTTAAAACTTTGTAAAAACTCACTTTTTTCTTCTTCACTCATGTTAGGTTTTTGCTTTAAGACCTCAAAGTTTTCTAACCTTGAATTATTCACTTCATTGCATAACATCTCCAGATATGTGTATGAAGGTGAAAAGATAATGTAATTTCCAATCTTCTTATTTATAAAATCGTAAATTTTACTTTTTACTAGTTGTAACGTTTTTTGCCTATAAGCATATCTGATATTAATTGGACTAATATACACCTTTAGATTTTCTTTTTTAAATGGTGATGGAAGTTTTAATCTGTATGTTTCATCATGTCCTCCAAGCATACTTATATAATATTTAATCGGTGAAATAGTAGCTGAAAAGAAAATTACCGACTGACATCTTCCTAAATACTCTTTTAAATTTTTAGATGGATCTACACAAAATAATGTTACTTTAAACTCTTGAGTTTCTTTTTCTATACAAGTCCTATAATTTTCATCATATAATTGCATAGTAGAAGTAAATGCATTTATATCAAAATATAATTGCAATATATCTTCATAACCATCGAATTTATTTCCTCTTACTAGTATCTCTTCACTTTCTTTTAAATAGAGTTGCAAGTACTTATTTAATTCTTTAGGAGCATCATCTTCATAAAACCATTCAACCTCTTTATGATCACATTCATTTCTTAAATCAATAAAATAGTTGTTGATTTTCCCTAACACGGAATGCAATTTACTCAACTTACCTTTGGCCAACTTCTTGCATTTTAGTATTTGACTTTTTGAAAGTGATGCTGAATACATATTTCTTGCTCTATCTATTAAGTTATGCGCTTCATCAACCAAAACTATATTACCTTTACTATCTAATATTCTTCCTAACGATACCCTCGGATCAAATATATAATTATAGTCACCTATAATCCCATCACAATAAAGACTTAGATCTAGAGAAAGTTCAAAAGGGCATACTTCATATTTTTCAGCATATTTCTTCAACATTTCCGAGGAAATTCTTTCTTCATTCTCAATAATGTAAAATATTGCATTTTTTATCTTTTCATAATAATTTTTAGCATACCTACACTTTTCAGGATTACAATCAAAAGTAGTATTAGTGCATACTTTTTCTTTTGCTGTGATTACAATACTTTTAAATTTCAAACCACAATTCCTTAACTTATCGAAAGTATCTTCAGCCACTTCTCTATTTATTGTTTTAGCCGTTAAATATATTATCCTATTTCCTAGACCTTCCCCCAAGGCCTTAACAGATGGAAAAATAGTTGATATAGTCTTACCAATCCCTGTAGGAGCTTGAGTAAACAGCATTTCTTGTTCTTTTATGGTTTGATAAGATATATTAATTAATTTTCTTTGTCCCTCTCTATATTTTTCAAATGGGAACTTTATACTCTTTATAGAACTATCTCTAGCGCTTTTTTGCTCTGAAACTAAAATACTAAATTCCTCATATTCTCTTAATATATCAAAGGTAAACCTATCTAACTCTTCTATAGTAAACTTCTTTTCAAAGCTTTTTACTTCATTTGTCTCAAGCTGCATATATGATAACCTAATATAAATCTCTTTAACTTCATTTTGTTTTCCATAAATAAATGCATATACTTTCGCTTGTGCCCAATGTACCTCATTAAAATCATCAATATATGCAAAACTCTTATATGTAGATTTTATTTCTTCAACTATAACTCTATCATTTTCGAATATTATTCCATCTGCTCGCCCTTCAATATTGATTATACTTTTATCCATTTCAAATTCATAAGCTAGATATACTTCCTTTTCATATTTCTCATAAATCTTCCCATTCTCCTCTTGTATCTTTTGGTGCGCTTTTATACCTTCTGTGGCTCTTGCACTTCCTGAAAATCTATTGTCTATATCACCTTTCTTTAAGCAAAACTCAACTAAATTTCTTACAGATTCTCTTATAATAATTTTCTCCATAATCCATTCCCCTCTGTAATCAATTTCAACCTTTTAAAATTACAAGTACTTTTAATTCTATATCTATAAAACACTTACTTAATAAGCTTGAATAATACAATCGCTTATTAAGTAAGTGTTTTAATTTTTATATTTATCTGTTCTTGTGAAGTCTATTCTGTTTCATATTCATTTACTATCCTTTGAACTAATTTCTTAATAACACTTGCTTTTGCTATTAATGATAATACCAATAAAAAAATTTTTATTCTCTCTTCATCTTTTTCTTTTAAATCAAAATTCTTTATTAATTCTTCTAATCTATCTTCATTATTTAATGATGCAACTAAATAATCATCAAAACTCTCTTTTTGAATTTGCACAAAAGTTTTATATGTTTCTTCCCAAGATAATATATCGTCTGTTCTGTCATTAACTTCATTAAAAGCCAATCTGAAAACCTTTTTTATTTCTTCTGTAGTTAGAAGAGGTCTCATGTAACTTAATAGAACCAATTGTATTAAGTGTACTTTAGTATATCCTCTCTTTTTACCATCTTCTGGTTTAGTTATAACTTCACTTTTCGTATAATTTTGAACTATATTATTTGTAAATTTTTCGTCTGGAAATTTATCATTTAAATAGTCTATAACTTGAGACAAAAATAGATCATACTTCGGAAAATCTTCATATGAAATTGAAGTACTTTTAGACATTTCTTCTGCTAAATCTTTTATATAATTAGAATCAAAATTTTTTTCCATTCCTATACACCTATACTTTCCAATTTTAAATATATTATATAGTAGTCATCAACCGATTACAATGTACCTTAAACATCATTAATGAAATTTATTCTTTATAATTCTAAACTCTCCTGAAGCTATTATTATTATACGGCAGCCATATATCTTTTTAAATAGAAAACATAAAAAATATCTAATTTATGTAACTAATCGACATAATTATTTACATTATCCTTATTTTCATGTTTTCTCTTCCAAATTCAATTTATATCTTTATATGTAAAATATTTCTTAAATTTAAGAGCTTAAATTTATCTTAGTTCCAGTATTTTAGGTACTTTAATGGCTTTCGTATAAACTTCCTTAATTTGTTTTTTTGAAATAAATATTATAATTTTACAAATAAATGCTCTTGACTTTTCTAAAATATGGTAGTATATTTTATGTAAGATGTTTTTTAACGTTGAAATTTGTAATTTTTTAATAAATAAAAGTGAAATATCCATTGACTTTATATTACATACTTGGTAATATATCATAGTAGAATGTCGAATCATGGAATTAGGAGGAGTTTTTTATGAAATCAACAGGTGTAGTTAGAAGAGTAGACGAGTTAGGAAGAATAGTTATTCCTATAGAACTTAGAAGGACTTTAGATATTGCTGAAAAAGATGCATTAGAAATTTATGTAGACGGCGAACAAATAATCTTAAAGAAATATGAACCAGCTTGTATTTTCTGTGGAGATGCAAGAGATGTAATTAACTATAAAGGTAAAAATATCTGTACTAAATGTTTAGATGAAATTAAAACTAATAGATAACTTTTATATACTTAATTTCCATATCATATAGATTTATGATTTTTAATAGACTACCTCAGTTATTGAGATAGTCTATTTTTTCTTTGTGGAATTCAACAAAATAGAATTAAGTATTTTATGTTTTTTTAATTAATATTAAAGTTTTAATCCAACTAATAATAGCTTAACTTATATATTAGTAGAGAATTTATATACTTCACTCTTAGGCAATTCTCTTTCCTTAGCTACAAGTTTTATAGCATCTTTCTTAGGAATTCCCTCATTTATATATTTTATTATATGCTCTTCAATAGATAGATTAATCCAACTTTCCTTTTGTTCTTCCTTTATTTCTTCAATCCTTTTTCCTTCTAATACAAGTACAAACTCTCCTCTTGGTTTATTTTTCAAGAAATATTCTACTGCGTCCCCCGTAGTTCCTCTATAAATTTCTTCATATATCTTAGTCAATTCTCTACATACTGCGATATTTCTTTGACCAAAAGTTTCTTTTAAAAATGTTAATGTATCTACTAATCTGTGTGGAGCCTCGTAAAATATAATCGTTTCTTGACTTAACATAAGTTGATCTGCTATTATTCTACGCTCCTTATTTTCTCGAGGTAAAAATCCTCTAAATAAAAACTTTGTCGTATCCAATCCTGAATAAACTAAAGCTGTGGTTATTGCAGTTGCTCCTGGAAGCACCTCAAAACCAAATCCTTCTTCTATACACCTTTGCACTATCACACTTCCTGGGTCTGATATTCCTGGTGTTCCAGCATCAGATACTAATGCAATATTTTTTCCTTCAACAAGCATCTCTATAATCTTATCACTTTTAATTTGCTCATTAAATTTATGATAACTTAATAGAGGCTTTTTTATTTCAAAATGATTTAATAATTTTAATGTCTGCCTAGTATCTTCAGCAGCTATTATATCTACGTCCCTTAATGTTTCTAATGCTCTTAGTGTTATGTCTTTTAAATTACCAATAGGAGTTGGCACTAAATATAATCTTCCAGTTTTCATACTATATCCTCCAATATATTGAGTCTATTTCCTTAGTATACTTCCCATTATCATCGTAAACATATAATGGTGCATCCCACTTCAAGTATGCGCCTCCATCCCTTTGCCCTTCAACTAATACAATATTAGGAGCCTTACCCACTTTAGGATGAATCATTTTTACTCTCTTAGGCTCTATTTTATATTTTCTCATCAAAGTAAATATATCAGCTAATCTTTCAGGCCTATGTATCATAAACAATCTCCCATTATCCTTTAATAAAGTCCTTGATGCAATAATCACATCTTCTAGATTGCATAATATTTCGTGCCTGGCAATCGCTAGCTTATCATTAGTATTAATAATTCCAGCGTTATTCAATTTATAAGGAGGATTTACAGTAACCACATCAAATTTTTCAAATTGCTTCAATTCATCTATATTTTTTAAATCTCCTTGAAAAAATCTAATTTGTTCCCCTAGTGAGTTCAATTTTACGCTTCTCTTTGCCATATCAACCATTTCTTCTTGAATTTCTAGTCCACATACATTTTGTGGCTCATACTTTCCATATAACAAAAATGGAACTATCCCTGTTCCTGTGCATAGATCCATTACTTTATGCTTGCTTTTTACATTAGCGAAATCTGACAACAAAACGGCATCTATTCCAAATTTAAATCCATCTTTTTTTTGGATTAAATTCAACCCTTTAAGTTGCAAGTCATCTATAGTTTCATCTTCTTTTATATATTCTAATTCACCATTCATATTATTCTTCCCTTACTTTAATAAATGTGTTTAATTACATTTTAGTTAATTTTGATAATTAATTCTATCATATGAAAAACTATAACTAATCATACATTTCACATTATAGCATCACATATTAAATAAAAAAAGCCCTTCTGTATTATTACAGAAGGGCTTTAGCCTTAAATCAGATATTAACAACTAATTTCTTATGTTAACTACTTTACAATTCTTCTTCCTGCATAGAAACTATAAACAGGACCTACTTTAACTACATCGCCTGTTTGTGGTGCATGAATCATTTGCCCATTACCAACATATATACCAACATGTCCTGGATGAGTAAATACTAAATCTCCTGGTTGAAGTTCACCTTGACTAACTGATTGTCCCTCATTAATTTGAGAATACGTTGTTCTTGAAATATCAACTCCTGCAGCATTTTCAAATACATATTGAGTAAATCCTGAACAGTCGAATGTTGCTACACCCGTTGCACCCCATTGATAAGGCTTTCCTAATTGTGCATATGCCTCATTTAAAATTGCCTGAGCATTTCCTGCTGATGGCACAGATACTTTTCCACCTCTGCTCGGCGTTGCTGCCTTTACTTCAGCTGCTCTCTTTGATGCCACAACTAATTTAGCCTTTTCTATTTTATCATTTATTTCAGCAGTAACAATTTCGCTCTTAATTTGATTATCTCTAATCTTTCTTAGTTGATCAATTGCTGCTTGAAGTTCTGTTGCTGAAGCATTTGAATTACTCAATGCATCTATTTGAGGTTTCACAAGATCTTTTTCGAGTTGTGATAAATATTGCGCATCAAAATTCTTCTTTTCTTCTTTAGCTTGAACCCCTAAAGCTTCCTCTTCTTTTTTCTTTCCATCTAATTGATCTAAACTTGCTTTTATTTCTTTATTAAGTTTGTCTATTTCAACTTTTTTATCTTCTAAAGATTGTATCTTATTGTTTAATTCTTCTTTTTTACTTGTAATATCCTCTATTGCAGATTTATCTTTACCTATAATTTTACTTACTGCCTCTGCTCTAGAAAAGAAATCACTTGTTGATTCTGATTCAAGTATAAAGTTTAAATAACTGAATTCTAAATCACCTGACATATACATTGCTTTAACTCTTTGTCCTAAAGCTAAATCCAACGTATTAATTTCCTTTTTGCATTGTTCAATATCTTTTGTAGTATTATCAATGACATTATTAATATTCTTTATTTCCTTTGTATTTTTATCTACTGTTAATTGTAGTGGCTCTATTTGCATATCTAAATCATAAATCTTATTCTGGATGTCTGATATTTTGCTTTCAATTTCTGCATATTTCTGTCTTGAATCACTTAACTGTTGATTGTCTGGCGTCGCAAACGCTGGTACCGAACTACCTATAACGATTACGGTTGCTAACATAATAGCTAGAACTTTACTTCTCATCTATCATCGGTCTTTTAAAACCTTCCCTCCTCCATTTTTCTATATTACTACATAATTATAACACTTCCAGTAAAGATGGACAATTCGTTTATGGGGCGAATATTTAGTTTATTCCAATAATATATATATATCGTCCGGATTCCCCTCTTTTTCTAAGTTATCCTTTGTATTTCTTATTATATCCCAATCACAACCTTTACATCAACACTCATATTCCATTACCTTCCTAATATTTTTCCTTTTTACCCCATAAAATTATATTTTTCTATACTAAATTTAGTACTGTGCGCTAACTAAAAATCTTGACAATAACTATACTTGATCATATAATTAATAATGTACCGGGGTGTGGCGCAGATGGGAGCGCGCGTGGTTTGGGACCATGAGGTCGCAGGTTCAATCCCTGTCACCCCGACCAAGAATATAATTAAAAATTCTCATAACTTAAGGAAAAATCCTTAAGTTTTTTTATTTACTATTTTTAATATCATGTATTTAAAATAGTATAATTTCATTTTACTACTTACTATATTATAGGCTGCCAGCTAGCCTATAACATCCAGATAAGTTATAAAGCTATACTAAGCAAACTTTATAGGAGGTTTCTATGTTAACTAATATAAAAGGCGTAATATTCGACTTAGATGGCACTTTAGTAGATTCCATGTGGATTTGGGCTCAAATTGATGTTGACTATCTTCAACTAAAAGGCTATTCTATGCCTGACGACTTAAGGAACAAGATTTCACATTTAAGCTTTCATCAAACCGCTGTCTATTTTAAGAAAAGATTTAACCTTGAAGATTCAATCGAGAAAATATTAATTGATTGGCACAATATGGCATTTAATCATTATTCTAATAATGTCAAACTCAAATTAGGTGTAAAAGAGTTTTTGGAACACTTAAAGTCTATAAATATAAAAATTGCTCTAGCCACTAGCAACTCTATTCCCTTATTAGAATCCTGCTTAAAAAACAATGGGATATATACTTATTTTGATTCAATTACAACTACAGATGAAGTTGCCAACGGTAAAAACTGTCCAGATGTTTACTTACTGGCAGCAAAAAAGCTAGGAATTGCTCCTGAGGATTGTCTAGTATTTGAAGATATACTTCCGGCGATACAAGGAGCAAAAGCTGCCAACATGAAAGTGATTGCAGTAAATGATTACGAATGTTTAACTCCTAAGGACGAGCTTCTCAGATATGCCGATAAATATATTGATTCTTTTCTAGAGTTACTGTAAAAGTTCACCTATTAATGGTGTTGTGAAGCACCTGAAATATTAAAATACTTAAAGTGATAGCAAAGCAAAGAAATAGAATACATATATGTGAAGTCAGGCATTGAAAAATGAGCTGCTGCATATCTTAACAGGAAGTTGTTCCACATCTGCTTGTCATGCGCTTGTCGCAGGAGCATGCAGATGTGGGTACAACTTTCCGTTTAGATATGCTCAGCGAAATTTTTCACAGCCCTGCGGAACATATATGTATTCTATTTCGGTTGATTATGAGTCACTTTGAACTCTTCACAATACTTTTGGTCTGTAAATTTATTTTCTTTCTACACCGTATTTTCCTTCTAGCTCTTTTAGCATTTGATCATACTTCTTATGTTGATTTTCTTTTATTAATTGATTTAAAACATCGTCCTTAACTTCATCAAAGCTTTTTACTGATGCTTCATTTTTTGCATCTACTAGTACTAAATGGTATCCGAATTGAGTCTTAACAGGTTCAGTTATTACACCTATTTCTGCTGTAAAAGCAGCCTCTTCGAATTCTGGAACCATCATTCCTTTTGAGAATTCTCCTAGATTACCGCCTTGTTGATTTGATGGACACATTGAATATTTCATTGCAGCATCACCAAACGATATTTTACCACTTGAAATTTCTTCTTTTGCTTTATTAGCTTCTTCTTCACTTTCAGTTAATATATGTCTAGCAGCAACTGTTGCTGGTTGACCAAAAGATTCTTTATTATCTTCATAATACTTTTTAACTTCTTCATCTGTAACAGTAACATCACTTAATATTTTATTTATTGCCATTGAAGTTATAACTTCCTTTGATATATTCTCCATAGCTTCTTTATATTCTTGTGTTTTATCTAATTCTATTTCTTTTCCAAATTTATTCATTAACTCAAATGAGATTAATTGTTCTATTAATTGATTTCTTTTTGCTTCATTTTCTAGAGCACCTCTTTGTTCTTGAGGATATCTTGAAATTATCGCATTTAAGTCTTTTTCTGTTATTTCATTTCCTGCTGCAATAGCTAATACTTTATTTTCCATGTAAATTCTCCTTTATATACTTATTTTTTATCTTACTTAACATTTTGTTATATACCTTTCATTTTAACAGTATCTGCCGTTACTAACAATAATATAACCAAATAAATTTGAAATTTGCATGCTAAGAGATACATTGTACATATATTTGTAATAAAATGTTATAATAATTATTGGGTGATGTTATGTCTGAAATATTAAAGAACGATTGGAATAATTATTTAGAATCTGAATTCCAAAAAAACTACTATATTAATCTTAGAAAATTTTTAGTAAATGAATATAACTCTAAAGTTATATATCCTAGTATGTATGATCTTTTTAATGCTCTTCATTTTACACCTTATAATAACGTCAAGGTTGTTATACTTGGTCAAGATCCTTATCATGGTCCAAATCAAGCACACGGATTAAGTTTTTCTGTTAATCCAGGTGTGAAAGCACCACCATCTTTAATTAATATATATAAAGAATTACATACTGATTTAGGTTGCTATATTCCAAACAATGGATATCTTAAAAAGTGGGCCGATCAAGGTGTTTTATTATTGAATACAGTACTTACAGTTAGAGCCGGAGAAGCTAATTCTCATAAGAATAAAGGTTGGGAAGAGTTTACTAACAAAATTATTGAGATCTTAAATAAAAAAGATACTCCTATAGTCTTTATTCTTTGGGGTAATAATGCTATTTCGAAAACTAGCTTAATTAATAATCCGAAACATTACATAATAAAATCTGTTCATCCTAGTCCATTATCAGCAGCAAGAGGATTCTTTGGCAGCAAACCTTTTTCAAAAACAAATGAATTCCTGATATCTAGGAACCAAACACCAATTGATTGGCAAATTGAAAATATATAAAAAAAATAACATAAAGTGAATCTGTTTACTTTATGTTATTTTTTATAATACGCTCACATTTATGAGTAAAAATATCAAAGGCTGCACTAATAATTAATTTATTTAGTGTATAATAATTATATGGAAACTCAATTTCGTCTCTTCGCTTAATAAGTTTGAGTATCCAAATATAAAATCTGAACTCTAATCTTAGGAGGATTATTTTATGGATTATAAATTTACCCATGATAATAAGGAATACATATTAACACAAAATAATTGTGAAGGAATATTTTTTGCTGACGAAAGCGAAGTTAATGACTTATCAGTCGATATAGTACTGAACGCTTTAAACGAAGGTGAAGAAGTAAGTTTTTCAAATGAATATTATGTTGATAAATGTTCCTGCAATACTCAAGAACAGATAAATAAGTCATATCGTTATCTTGAATACCACTATTACATTTATACAAAAGATAATGAATATATAATTAATACTATTAGTAATGAATACAAAAATACCTCTTTTAATAAACTTTTCAGCTTAGGGAAAATTGATGATAGCTATATAGTTAGCGTAACAGTGTGTCCTAGCTGTGGTGATTACTCCATAAATGTTGAACAATGTACGGTTTAACATTCCTTAACACTTAGAAAAATTAATAAGTAATATTTAGAATAGCAGATTGTGATCCTAAATATTACTTATTTCAGACATTATTCTAAAAATAAAAAGCACTAACTTAAAGTTAGTGCTTTTTATTTTGGTGGCTCGAACTGGAATCGAACCAGTGACACGAGGATTTTCAGTCCTCTGCTCTACCGACTGAGCTATCGAGCCATATTACCTGGCAACGTCTTACTCTTCCACACAGTCTCCCGTGCAGTACCATCAGCGCTGTAGACCTTAACTTTCCTGTTCGGAATGGGAAGGAGTGTTACCTCTACGCCGTCATCACCAGATACAAGTAGTATTATATCGAGATATGGATATTATGTCAACACATTTCTCAAATTTTTTTCCAATAAATTTTTTTCAAAGGAAAATTATACTCTCTATGTGTTGCATATTAAATCACTAATTTTATTTTAAGTTTATGCAAAAATGAGTAACTTAAAATTTAATCATTATATCTAAAGTAAATAAATTAAACAAATTACTATATATTTTAATTAAGTTATTTTATCTTTATTTATTATTAGGTAACTAAATATATTTTTTTGATTATACCTTTCAACTAAAAATATAAAGATTATCTCTACTATAACTTTTACTAATAAATCAAAAAAAGAGGTATGCATGTACACCTCTTCTTTCTAATCAGGTTGGGCATATATGTAAAATATAAGCAATTCTATAATTAAACTTCTTTTTTATATGCGAAATAGATTCTTTAGATAACCAATTCTTCTACTACTTTTCCACCTTCAATATGCTCATCCATAATTCTTTCAACATCATCAAGAGTTACGTTTCCGTACCAAGTACCTTCTGGATAAACCACTACGATTGGTCCCTTGTTACATACTCCTAAGCATCCAGTGTTAGTAACCATTACTTCATTTATTAGGTCCCTATCTTCAACTTCTTCCATAAACTTTTGCACAACCTTTACCGACTCTTTACTGAAGCACATTCCTTTTTGCATTCCGTTAACTCTACAGCTTGCACAAACAAAAATATGATGTTTTAGATTAATCATTTTACTTCCCCTCTTTCTTAAACTAATATTTATATTTTCCTCCATATTGTCAAATTCTAAGTGATAAATAACTAAAAATAACAAAATCGAGGTAAATATCATCTTATGATAAATTCTTTTCTTTTTTAGTTTTAATTGTATTAATTTTTTACATTAAACTTTTTATTATTTTTTCCATTTTATCATCAACTATATAATTTAGCAATTATTTTTAGAGAAATATATCCATTTTATTTTTTCCAATAATTGTGCAATAATAAGACTAATAATCAAGATTCTTAAAGAATTAAAATAAATCATAATTGGAGGTTTTTATGAGTATTGAGAAATTGTCAAAAATTTTAAAGGAAAGTAATAACATAGTTTTCTTCGGTGGGGCTGGTATTAGTACTGAGTCCAATATTCCAGACTTTAGAAGTTCGACAGGCTTATTTAGCGAAAAATTAAATGCTACATTTACCCCAGAACAATTAGTGTCACATACCTTCTATATTAGATATCCAGAAGAGTTTTTTAGGTTTTATAAATCAAAACTTATATATCCTGAGGCTAAACCTAATAATGGGCATTTGGCATTAACTAAACTTGAAAAAATGGGAAAGTTAAAAGCCATAGTAACTCAAAACATAGATGGACTTCACCAAATGGCCGGTAGTAAAAATGTATTTGAACTTCATGGATCTGTTCATAGGAATTATTGTATTAAGTGCAATGAATTCTATGATGCTAAATTTATTTTAGCTTCTGAAGGAGCGCCTACCTGTACTAAATGTGGTGGCGCTGTTAAACCAGATGTGGTTCTCTATGAGGAAGGCTTAGATGATAAAGTTATTAGAGGTGCCGTAGATTCAATCTCTAAAGCTGATACCCTTATTATTGGAGGAACATCACTTGTTGTTTACCCTGCTGCAGGGCTTATAAATTATTTTAAAGGTAAAAATCTTGTGCTAATAAATAAAAGCTCTACTTCAGCTGATTCTAAAGCTGATTTAGTTATTAATGATCCTTTTGGAAAGGTTTTAAGCGATGCCTTAAAAATGTTATAGATTTTGTTAAAAATTCATCATTAAGACTTTTAATTAAAATTTAATTTAAAAATAAATTTTTTAATCTAAATTATGTATAAATAAATTTAATTTGGCAATAAATAATAATGAAGTATTTAACTTCAATATTTAATCGCCTCTCCCCCATTTTTATTTATATACAATTTGTAAAGCCATAATATATGTTTAAATTAGTTAAATATATATTATGGCATTTTGTTTTAATTTTATAGAAAATAAGATTTTTATAATAATATATGATTGATTAGATAAGGAATTATATTTACTATATCGTATTGTTTAATTATTGAGTAAATCCGATAATGAAGCTTAATGCACACTTTATTATAATTATAATATCCTTTTTTCTTACATATATATCATATATTTCTGTTAATTAAAATTCTTCTAAGCATATCTAGTCCGGTAATCGTAGCTTGAAGTCTTATTTTACTCCTATTTCCTCTAAAAATGCATCTTTGAACTTTCACTTCACCTTGCACATATACACCTACATAAACTAAACCAACAGGCTTTTCTTGAGTTCCACCTTCCGGTCCAGCAATCCCTGTCGTAACTATACTAACATCAGTTTTAGCGGTACTTGCAATTCCAATTGCCATTTCTCTCGCGGTTTCTTCACTTACAGCTCCGTATTTATCTAATGTCTCATTGTTAACTCCGAGTCTATTATGTTTAGCAACATTTGAATATGTTACTGCTCCTTCCAAAAACACCTCAGAGATTCCTGGGTAATTGATAAGTGTGCTAGCTATCATACCGCCTGTGCATGATTCAGCTGTTGATATTGTAAGTTTTTTTTCAATTAAAAGTTTAGCAACAACTTCTTCTATACTAACATCCTCAGTCGCATAAACATTCTCACCAAGCCTGCTTATAATTTCATTCTCTATTGGTTCTATTAATTTTAACGCTTCTTCTCTATTATTAGCCTTTGCTGTTACACGAAGTACTACTCCTGTATCTTTTGCATACGGCGCAATTGTCGGATTAGTTTGAGTATCCAATAAATCCTTGATTTCTTCTGCAACTGCACTTTCCCCAATGCCCAGTATTTTAATCATTTTTGAAATTAGTACAGAGTCTGTCTTTCTTTGAAGATAAGCCCTAACTGTTTCTTCAAACATTGGTTTCATCTCTCCTGGTGGACCTGGTAAAATAATCATAATTTTATTATTCTCTTCTATAATAACACCTGGCGCTGTACCATTATCATTATTTATGATAGTTGCTCCTTCTGGAATCAACCCTTGCTTCAAATTATTCTCCGTCATTTTTCTTTCTCTAAATTTAAAATAATCTTTTATCTTTTCGATTGAATCTTGATCTTGAAGTAATGCCTTATTAAAATATTTAGCTGCAACTTCTTTTGTTAAATCATCCTCTGTTGGCCCAAGACCTCCTGTTGTTATTATGATTTCACTTCTACTATATGCCTCATCAAATGCATGCATAATTCTTTTTTCATTATCGCCTACAACTTGTTGATAATACATATCTATTCCAAGCGACGCTAACTCTTGGGCTAAGTACTGCGCGTTAGAATTAACAATATCCCCAAGTAAAATCTCTGTTCCTATAGCTATAATTTCCGCTTTCATATTATTACCTTCTTCTTATCTATAATTTATAAAAATTTTATCTATTTTCTTAATTTAAAATTATACTATCAAATTATAATTTATTACAATAATTTCTTCAGGAACTATTAAGCAATATTCATAATATGATTAAAACCTATTCAATTAAAATTGAATAGGTTTTATAATAATATTTTCTTTTATAATATGCTATCTCTAAATACATAATTTAGAGATAGCTTATATAAAAAATTTTTTCATCTCAATCTACTCTAAGCAAATACCTGATATCATAAAACAAAAGTCTCTTTAAAAATAAGTATTTACCTAAAATAAATTTAGTAATATGTATGAGAAGAAAAAATTCGTTGCAAAGAGAGCTTCCATAGTTATAGTGTATGTTTGAACTTCTATACTTATTCATACCTATTAACATTTTTATTATAAAATTTGTATTTTATATTCTTTATAATACCTAGAAACACCTTTACTTTAATATAGTTGCATGAGTAAGTATCATTATTTGTCTTCAGTTTCTAATAATGCTAATGCTACTGCTCCTACAACTCCTGCATCAGTTCCTAAACCTGCTGGCACAATTTTAACGGATTCTGCCATAGACTTAAAACATCTCTTATCTACAACTTTTCTCACTGTATCGAAAACAATATCTCCAACTTTTGATACTCCACCGCCAATTATGATCACTTCTGGATCGAAAATAGCTACTGAATTAGCTATAGCTATTCCTAGATAATTTAATGCAGTATTAACTATATCTATACAAACAGGATCTCCTTCAGCTGCTTCCTTAAATACTTCGTATGAAGTAACAGTTTCATACTTTCTTAGTGAAGTTTCAACTTTACTATTTAACGCTTCTTGTCCTCTTTTCGCAATTGCAGTTCCTGATGAAGTTGCTTCTACGCAACCTATATTTCCACAATTACATCTTGGACCGTCTGGCGCAACTGTCATATGACCAATTTCTAAAGCATTTGAAGTATGCCCTCTATATACTTTTCCATTTAAAATAGCACCACCACCTACTCCAGTGCTTACCGTAAAGAATACTACATCTTTAGCCCCTTTTCCTGCTCCAAACATGTATTCTCCAATAGCTGCAACGTTTGCATCATTATCTAAAAATACTGGAACTCCAAATTTTTTATTTAGTGGTTCAACTAAATTAAAATTCTTAAATGGAAGATTTGGAGTATAAATTATAGTCCCCTTCTCAGCATCTAATGGTCCAGGGGAACCGATACCAATTCCTTTTATGTCTTCATACGTCACTGATCCATCTTTGATTACTTTTTCTACAGATTCAATAATTCTATTTAATACTGGAATTTCTCCTTCTTGTGCATTTGTAGGCACTGTTGTTTGACAAATTACTTCTCCATTCAAATCAGATAATGCAGTGCTTATCTTTGTGCCTCCTAGGTCTACTCCTACAACATACTTTTGCATAATATAACTCTCCTTTATTTTATTAATATCCCAATTAAAAACAATTTACTCTAATAAACATTATACTATATTATGTTACTTTATTAAAACCAGTATTTTAAATATTATTGGGGGAAGAATATTTATTTGCGCTTATGTAGTAATTACCCAAGTCATCATATTGCGTATAACTAATAACAAACTGATTATCCAGAAGCATTGTGTTAATTAAATTAATATCATTCTTATTATTCTTATCAATCCTTATTACGAAATTATCATCTTTATCTATAATATTCAAATAATCAAATATATTGCTATAATCACTTAATTCTATATTGCCACTAATGTCCATAGTGTAATCTGACATTAACTTACCCTCCTTATTAATACAATACTTAAATATTTTTCTAAACAAGTACAAAAATAGTATGGATTATAACAAGTAATTTTATCCTCATTACTCTAATGTAAAATTTACCTTATATATCAAAATAAACTACTAAAATAACCAAAGACAGATTGTCCTACTACAAATCTTCCAATTCAATTGGTTTGCTTGCAGTTGTACAACCTGTCATAAACAATATTTTAATTCAATTATTAGAAATCATGATGAAAAGCATTCATTATGCTGATTAATTATTATTTTTCTTTCTATCAACAATTACTTCAAGTTACTTTCTTTGTTCACTTATACTCTCTATAGCTTTTGATACTTCAGCTTCCGGAACTTCCTCATACCTTGCAAATTCTTTTGAGAATATTCCCTTCCCCTGGGTTAGAGAACGTAATTCAGTGGTATATTTTCTTATTTCTGCAAGTGGAACTTCAGCGGTAACTTTTTGTTTACTACCTTCCGGTTCCATCCCAATTACTCTTCCTCTCTTTTTATTTATATCTGCTATTACATCCCCCATATATTCATTAGGTAATATAACATCTACCTTCATTATAGGTTCTAATAAAATCGGCTTAGCTTGCTCAAGCCCTTTCTTATAAGCTATAGATGCAGCAACTTTAAATGCCATTTCTGATGAGTCTACAGAATGATATGACCCATCGTGAAGAGTTGCTTTAAGTCCTATGACTGGGCAACCTGCTAACACTCCATGTGATATACATTCTCTTAATCCTTTTTCCACTGCTGGAATAAAGTTCCTCGGAACCGCACCACCTACAACGTTATCAACAAATTCCAACTCCTCTTCACCATCAGTTCTAGGTTCAAATTTAATTACAACATCACCATACTGTCCATGTCCACCAGATTGTTTCTTATGCTTTCCTTGTACATCTGAAAGACCTTTAATAGTTTCCTTATACGGTACTTTTGGCAAACTTAAGACTACATCCACTCCAAATTTATTTTTTATCTTACTTGCTATAACATTAATATGTGTCTCTCCTAATCCTGAAATAATAATTTCGGCATTTTCTATATCTCTATCTATTTCAAAAACAGGATCTTCATCTTTTAACTTGGTTAAAGCTTGAGATATTTTTTCTTCATCACCTTTAGCTTGTGGTATAGCCGCCATTGAATAAACTGTTTTAGGAAAATTCATCTTATCATACATTATTTTAAAGTCTGGGCTCGCTAAAGTATCTCCCGTATTTGTATACTGCAGCTTAGAGATTGCTCCAATATCTCCAGCAATTATTCTCTTTGTCGGTATTTGAGTCTTACCTCTAATAAAACAAATGTGAGATAACTTTTCACTTTTTTCCTTATTAACATTTAGTACGGTCATATCATCTTTTGCTTCACCTGTCATAACTCTAAAGAACGATATTCTTCCTACAAACGGATCAGCAATAGTTTTAAATACTAGCGCAGAAAACGGCTTGTCCTGATCAAAACTTATGAAAACCTCTTCATCTTTCAATACATCTAGAGCCTTTTGAGGAATTGCATATTCTGGTGAAGGAAAACACTCTATAATGTCATCAACTAATGAATCCATTCCTATAATCTTAGTTGCACTTCCACACATAACTGGTGCAATATCTCCACTAGCACATCCACTTATCAGACCTTTATATATTTCTTCATCACTTAACTCGCCTTCACTAAAATATTTATCAAGTAATACTTCATCTGTTTCTGCCACTGCCTCCATTATCATTTTCTTACATCTTTCAACCTCATCCATTAATTCCTCTGGTATATCTAATATCTCTATTTTTTTAGTCTTAACATCATATATTCTAGCTTGTTTAGATATAATATTTATTACTCCTTTAAAATTGTCTTCTTCTCCTATTGGATATTGAATTGGCACTACGCTTATCCCAAATTGCTCTTTTAGGGAATCTAGCACCTTATTAAAGCTGGCATTTTCTCTGTCTAATTTATTTATAAAGAATGTTCTTGGTAATTTAATTTTATTACAATATTCCCATGCTCTTTCAGTTCCAGCCTTTACTCCTGAAACTCCACTGACAACTATCATTCCTACATCTACAGCCCTCATTCCCTCAATGCATTCCCCTTGAAAATCAGCATATCCTGGAATATCTATAAGATTTATTTTAATATTATTTAATTCAATTGGAGCTACTGAAAGTGCAATCGAGAATTGTCTTTTTTTCTCTTCGGTATCAAAATCTAAAACCGTAGTTCCATCTTCAATCTTCCCTAACCTATCAGTTATCTTTGAATAGTATAAAATACTTTCAGCTAAAGAAGTTTTTCCTGTGCCATTGTGTCCCATTAATCCTACATTTCTTAAATTTTTAATACTATAATCCTTCATAAACTTTGCCAAATTCATAAGTCCTCTTACAAATTGGCATTCACCTGCCTTTCAATTCATAATGCTCTGTACTATCTAATATTCTATTTTTCTTTATTAAATCCTCCTTATTTTCACAATTTTCTGAATATTCTTGTAACGCATACTTTATTCTTAAATTTATAATTTAATGCTTGCCTCTCATTGTAGTATTAGTATAAAAACAGTATAATTTTATCGTTGGGTGTTATAGGGTACATATTAGTTTAAGATTAAGTTTTAATCTAAATTACATGGAGGAAAAATTTAATGAAAAATAAGATAAACCCAACAAGTTATAATATATTATTTATTATATCTGCAATTCTAATAACTATTGGTATATTATTTGTCCCCCCCAATGTAGGTGTTGCTGACCAGGGTGATTTTGATAGAGTTATGAGTATTTCTGGTTTAACTTTGTTAGACTCAGATTCAGGTAATCCTAACTTTTCTAGGTTTTATAAGTACATAATAACAGATTATAAGATTAACCCTTTAGATAACTTTTCCGATACAATTACTGGCTGTAGTTTAAGCTATTTAATTGTACTTATTAATTCTATTTGCGAACTTATTGGATCAACAGTTTTTAAAACACAGTACTTAGCTATTGTCTACAGTATCATATATATTCTTTCTTTCAGCATAATATTAAAATCTATGAACATAAAAAATAATTTTAAATTTCTACTTACAATACTACTGATATTATTTATCTACTTTGATGGTAACTATCTAATTTGGTTTAACAGCTTATATGGAGAACCAATGATGTTAACCGCTCTATTATTATTCATTTCGTCTGTGCTTAATTATATAAATTATAAATATGTTATGAAAAAAACTGAACACCTAATGCTAAAAATAGTTTATATAGTAATAGCAGCGTTCTTATTCTTAGGTTCAAAATTGCAGGTACTTACTGCATTACCCTTTGTCGTGTGCCTTCTCATAAAAATAGTATGGGATAATAAGTATTGTTTAAATAAAATTAATAAAGCTTCTTTATGCATATTTATTTACCTAGTAATTGTTTATCCAATTGGAGTTAGCGCAAATTGTAACAATTTGTGTAAAGATACAGAATACAACTCAGTTTTTTATGGTATATTAAATGATTCTAAGACCCCTGAACAAGACTTGATAGATTTAGGCCTCAATCCAGATATGGCAGTAGATGCTGGAAAACATGCTTATCTAGATGTAGATGAATATGTAAGGTATATTCCTAGAGATGAAGTGACCTATTCAGAATTCTATAATAAGATTAGTAATTTAAAACTTGCTGAATTTTATTTAAGACATCCTAATAGATTATTTAATGGTATGAAATATACGGCAAGTAAGGCATTTTACACTAGTACCTCATTAGGTAAATATTCTCAAGGCTATAACCAAGCTTCTAGTAACGAATTTCATAAGTTTACTTTATGGTCGTATATTAGAGAAAGCTTCTTCCCTAAAAGTTTGTTATTTATAATCATAATTTACTTATTAATAATACTGTTCTCTTTTTATGGATATATAAAAAATAAATCTAATTTAGAAATAAAAAATAAAATATATTTACTATGGACCATTGTACTAATTAGCATTGTTCAATTTCCTATGCCATTTGTAGGTAATGGTAGAGCCGATACGGCCAAACAGTTATTTCTTTTTAATTCAATTTTCGACGGCTTAGTTCTTCTCATTTGTATATATGTTTTCTTTAAAATAATAGATACATTCAAATTTAGACTAGAAAAATAACTTAACGATTGAATAGTATCTCTTTATTTCAAAATCTCTACTGACTTATATATGTGACTACAATTATAAGTTCGTTGCTACTTTCACAGTAAATTTAAAATAGGAGTTATAGTCTACTACATATCATCCAGATTCTAAGATTTATGATATGCTTCAACTATAAGCTCCTATTATAATAAATCTTAATATAATTTATTAATAAGCTCACATTTAAATTAAATAATATATTAGCTACTCTATCTCTTATCTTTCTCAACCTGTCCACCCTTAATTAAACTATCTTTTAATAATTTAATCATTATGAGAGTAATACCTCCTAAAGTATCTATAATAACATCCCTCACAGCCCCTTCTCTTCCTACTATAAATAACTGATGTATTTCATCGGTGCAAGCATAAATGAAGACTACCGTTATTGTTAAAATAAAAACTTTCTTGGCATTAACGTATAAATTTAATACATTAACCGTTAGTAATGATAAGATCATATACTCAATAAAATGCGCACATTTTCTAACGACAAAATTGGCAAGCTGTCCAAAAACCCCATCAATATTAATTCCCATGCTAGAAAATAGCTCTATTACCCCCTTACTCTGGGAATCTGATATTTGCGCTGGCTGGTTTGACATGATAAATATTACACACATCCAGCTAATTAATAATATCCAGTTAATTGTTATCTTTCTTTTGTTTCTCATCTTCTATCCTCTTCTAAGTAAATTATAATATTTACATATATATAATAATTATTTCTCCTCATTATTATATAATAATTTATATTTTATTTCTATTGAGTGATACAGGCAGAATCAGTGATAGTAATCCTATATAATAAGTTCATTCTGACATGTATCTATTTATATATGCAAGAGATTCTTCTAGTAATTCTTGTCCCTTTTCCAATCCCTCAATCTTCATCTCAAGATTACATATCCTTTGATCAATCTGATACATAAACTGCTTTATATCTTGCAATAGCTTTGACTCATATGTTACTTGTATGCCTTCATCATCAACAAATACTTTTTCTGGCGGAGAACCGCACTTGGTACACTTCGCATATATACCTTTCTTTTCTAAGTTATTAAATACTTTGAAAGTATCATTATTACATTTCTCACAATTCGATAACATCATAAAATCATAATAACTCACATCATAATAATAAGTGCTTCCACAATCTTTACATGTTAATTTTAATCTATTATCCTCTGTTACTATATTAAATTCATTACCACTGCATCCATCTTTCTTACACACAATAGTTCGTACCATAATTCTCACCTCTCACTCTTATAATCTTTTCTCCGTCTAATGCATTGTATATCTAAATACATTTCTTCATATATTTTACATATAAATTATATATTATATTTTTTTAATTGTACACTTTAATAGTTAGTATTTTTAATTCATTTTACCTAATAGTTCTACCATTTTCGCTTAATAAAAAGAACGATATTATAATATTAATATCAATGATATTGTCCAAAATATCCATAGAATTTATCTTCTTATTTCTCTATATAACAAAAAGCCATGAATTATACAATTCATGGCTTTTAATTGGTGGAGATAAAGAGATTCGAACTCTTGACCCCCTGCGTGCAAGGCAGGTGCTCTCCCAACTGAGCTATACCCCCATGGTGGACCTTCAGGGACTCGAACCCTAGACCTACCGGTTATGAGCCGGTTGCTCTAACCAACTGAGCTAAAGATCCGTTAAGTTAAATATTAACTTAAATCTTGTATTCTACAAGAATACCTCGCAACGTCCTACTCTGCCACACAGTCTCCCATGCAGTACCATCGGCGCTATAGACCTTAACTTTCCTGTTCGGAATGGGAAGGAGTGTTACCTCTATGCCATCATCACGAGATGCTAGTTC